>Ga0182739_1000069_pt1 | contig 224697 bp, 231 predicted proteins | sample eDN5th30CBELigBY_FD_128873 | JGI IMG/M metagenome (GOLD analysis project Ga0182739, IMG submission 128873) | Enriched backyard soil microbial communities from Emeryville, California, USA - eDNA 5th pass 30_C BE-Lig BY (version 2) (version 2) | ecosystem: Environmental > Terrestrial > Soil >... | reverse complement strand
TGCCCTCGTCGCCCTCGCCAGAAAGCTCCTCGTCACCATCAACGCCATCATGAAAACCCGAACAAGCTTCGCAACCTGAATTACAGTTGCCGGATCTTCGCCCGGGGAAGTGCGGGGGTGGGGAGGGAGCGGTGGGGAAGTGCAGTGGTGGGGAGGGGGGCGGTGGTTGGCGAGAGGTGGTTGGCGAGAGGTGGTTGGCGAGAGGTGGTGGGGAGAGGTGGTGGGGAGAGGTGGTAGGAAAGAGCGTAGTGGGAAGGGACTGGCGCGGAGGGAGTGTCGGCAGCTGCGTTGTGATCAGATCGCGGGCGCCGGTAGCGCTGGCGCTTCAAGGCCGACGAAGGGATCATTCCAGGCTTCGATAGCGGAGAGACGCGCGAGCCAGGCGGTGATGTTGGGGTAGTCGGCGACGGGCAGGCCGGCGATGTCGGCGAAGGGGAGGACGCAGGCGGCGCGGAAGTCGGCGTAGGAGATGCCGTCTTCGAGCAGCCAGTCCTGATTGGCGAGGTGGGCGTCGAGGATGGCGGCGGATTGGTGGAAGAGGGCGAGGCCGTCTTCGACATAATGGGTGCGGATGGGGCCGTGGCCGTAGCGCTGGCGGGTGACGCGCTCGAAATGCACCTTGTCGCAGCCGGCGACGAAATCGCCGTTGGCCCAGCTCAGCCATTGCAGCATGCGGGGCTCCATCGCGCCGGTGCGCCAGAAGGTCGAGCCGGCCAATTGGGAGAGGCGGCAGGCAATGGCGTCGGCTTCCCAGAGCGCGGTGCCGTCATCCTCGAGCAGGATGGGGATGCGGTGGTTGGGATTGAGCGCGCGGAAGTGGTCAATGTGGACCGGATCGAACGGAGAGGCGAACTCGAATTCGACCGGCACGCCGAGATAGCGGGCGGTGGCGACCGCGAGGCGCGGATTGTAGTTGCGGCTGAAGTAGAGCTTCATCGATCCCTCGCTTGCGGCGGCGCGAGGATTCTTAGCAATGTCGGCCGGCTGTGAACAGCCGCGCAAAGGGAAGCAGGTGGGACGCGCCGAAGCGTCGTCCCACCCAATTCGGATTTAGGCCGCGAAATAGTCCTGCAGCGGGCGCACCTGCAGGTTGCCTTCACGGTAGGCGATGATGCCCTCCACCGCGGCGATGGCGCCGGGGATGGTGGTGTAGTAGGGGATCTTCGAGAGCAGGGCGGTGCGGCGGATGTCGCGGCTGTCGGAGACCGACTTGGCGCCATCGGTGGTGTTGATGACCAGCTGCACGCCGCCGTTCTTCATCGAATCCACGATGTGCGGGCGGCCTTCGAGAACCTTGTTGATCTTTTCGGCGGCGATGCCGTTTTCGACGAGGTAACGCTGGGTGCCGCCGGTGGCGAGGATCTTGAAGCCGGCGTTTTCGAGGTGCCGCATCGGCTCGACAATGGCTTCCTTGTCGGCATCACGCACCGAGACGAACACCGTGCCTTCCTTGGGCACCTTGGAGCCGGCGCCGAGCTGGCTCTTGGCGAAGGCGATGGCGTAGTCGGTGTCGAGGCCGATGACTTCGCCGGTCGACTTCATCTCGGGGCCAAGCACCGTGTCGACGCCCGGGAAGCGGTTGAACGGGAACACGGCTTCCTTGATGGCCACGTGGTTGAGGACCTTTTCCTTGAGGTCGAAGCTTTCGAGGCTCTCGCCGGCCATGACGCGGGCGGCAATCTTGGCGATGGGCTCGCCGATGACCTTGGCGACGAAGGGCACCGTGCGCGAAGCGCGCGGGTTAACTTCGAGGATGTAGATCGTGCCGTCCTTGAGGGCGTACTGCACGTTCATCAGGCCGCCGACCTTGAGGGCGAGGGCCATTTCACGGGTCTGGCGCTTGAGCTCGGCGAGGATCTCGTCGGAGAGGTGCTGGGCCGGGAGCGAGCAGGCGCTGTCGCCCGAGTGAATGCCGGCCTCTTCGATGTGTTCCATGATGCCGCAGACGAAGACGTCCTTGCCGTCCGAGAGGCAATCCACGTCGATTTCGATGGCGCCCGAGAGGTAGCCGTCGAACAGCAGCGGGTTGTCCGAGAGGACCGAGTTGATCTGGCCGGTCTTGTCGTTCGGGTACTTGGCGCGGATATCGGGCGGCACGAGGCTGGTCAGGGTGTCCTGAACATAGGCCTCGAACTCGTTGGCATTGTGGGCGATGGCCATGGCGCGGCCGCCCAGCACATAGGACGGGCGGATGACCAGCGGGTAGCCCAGGCGCTCGGCAACGATGCGGGCCTGTTCGAGGCTATAGGCGATGCCGTTCTTGGGCTGGGTCAGCTCGAGCTGGCGCAGGAGCTTGGAGAAGAGGTCGCGGTCTTCGGCGAGGTCGATGGAGGAGGGCTGGGTGCCGAGGATGCGGACACCGGCCTTTTCGACGGCTTCGGCGAGATTCAGCGGGGTCTGGCCGCCGAACTGGACGATGACGCCATGCAGGGTGCCGTTGGTCTTTTCGCGCTCAAGGATTTCGATGACGTCTTCTTCGGTCAGCGGCTCGAAATAGAGGCGGTCCGAAGTGTCGTAGTCGGTCGAGACGGTCTCGGGGTTGCAGTTGACCATGATGGTTTCATAGCCCGCATCCGAGAGAGCGAAGGCGGCATGGCAGCAGCAATAGTCGAACTCGATACCCTGGCCGATACGGTTGGGACCGCCGCCGAGGATGACGACCTTCTTGCGGTCGGACGGGCGCGATTCGTCGGAGACTTCGCCGGCGAAGGGGGCCTCGTAGGTCGAGTACATATAGGCTGTCGGCGAGGCGAACTCGGCGGCCGAGGTATCGATGCGCTTGTAGGCGGGGCGCACGTTGAGGCTGTGGCGCAGGGCGCGGACGTCTCTGGCTTCCTTGCCGGCGAGTTCGGCGAGGCGCTTGTCCGAGAAGCCCATGGCCTTGAGGCTGCGCAGGATCGCGGCATCCTGCGGCAGGCCGAATTCGCGGACCTTGGTCTCGGTGTCGATGAGGCCGCGGATCTGCTCGAGGAACCACATGTCGATGCGGCAGGCGTCGTGGATGTCCTCGTTGGAGACGCCCAGGCGCATGGCTTCGGCGACGCGCAGCAGGCGCTCGGGGGTCGGGGTGCCGAGGGCGGCGCGGATGGCGTTCTTGTCGTCGCCTTCGCCCAGGCCCGGAATGCCGATCTCGTTGAGGCCGGTGAGGCCGGTTTCAAGCGAACGCAGGGCCTTCTGGAGCGATTCCTGGAAGGTGCGGCCGATGGCCATGGCTTCGCCAACCGACTTCATGGAAGTGGTGAGGCGATTGTCCGAGCCCGGGAACTTCTCGAAGGCGAAACGGGGGATCTTGGTGACGACGTAGTCGATGGAGGGCTCGAACGAGGCCGGGGTGGCGCCGCCGGTGATGTCGTTCTCGAGTTCATCGAGCGTGTAGCCCACGGCGAGGCGCGCGGCGACCTTGGCGATGGGGAAGCCGGTGGCCTTGGAGGCAAGGGCCGAGGAGCGCGACACGCGCGGGTTCATCTCGATGACGATCATGCGCCCGTCTGCCGGGTTGATCGCGAACTGGACGTTGGAACCGCCGGTCTCGACGCCGATCTCGCGCAGGACCGCCAGCGAGGCGTCGCGCATGATCTGGTATTCCTTGTCCGTCAGCGTCAGGGCCGGGGCAACAGTGATCGAGTCGCCGGTGTGGACGCCCATCGGATCGAGGTTTTCGATCGAGCAGATGATGATGCAGTTGTCCTTCTTATCGCGGACAACCTCCATCTCGTATTCCTTCCAGCCGAGGACTGATTCCTCGATCAGGACTTCGTCGGTCGGCGAGGCGTCGATGCCGCTCTCGACGATGGCGAGGTATTCTTCCTTGTTGTAGGCAATGCCGCCGCCGGTGCCGCCAAGGGTAAAGGACGGGCGGATGATGGCGGGCAGGCCGATCACGTCGAGCGCCTGCAAGGCCTCGATCATGTTGTGCGCGAGCATGGAGCGCGGGGTGAACAGCCCGATCTTCTTCATGGCGTCGCGGAAGAGTTCGCGGTCCTCGGCCTTGTCGATGGCCTCGGCAGTGGCGCCGATCATCTCAACGTTGAACTTGTCGAGGACGCCCATCTTCTTGAGGGAAAGGGCGCAGTTGAGCGCGGTCTGGCCGCCCATGGTGGGCAGGAGCGCGTCGGGGCGTTCCTTCTCGATGATCTTGGCGACGACCTCGGGAGTGATCGGCTCCATATAGGTGGCGTCGGCGAGATCCGGGTCCGTCATGATGGTGGCCGGATTGGAGTTGACCAGAATGATGCGGTACCCCTCTTCCTTGAGGGCCTTGCACGCCTGGGTGCCCGAGTAGTCGAATTCGCAGGCCTGGCCGATAATGATGGGCCCCGCGCCGATGATCATGATGGATTTGATGTCGGTGCGTTTTGGCATGATCGGCTCTCGCAAATGGGCGCGCGGCAAGACGGCGCTGCCGCGCGTTGGTCAGTCGGATTCTTTAGATTAAGGCTGCTCTCTAGCCGAGAAGCGCGCTGAAGGGAAGCCCGGCGCGGCGAGTTAAGCTGCCGCAGTGTCCGTTTTGCGTTTTCCGGAAATGCGATCTCGGATCGCTACTTGCGGTCTTCGTGCCTACCTTCTATCGTTATTTGGCGATGGATGCTGGCGGTTCGTCGCTGAACCTTTCCCCAGGCGGGGAGTTTCCCGCCAACATACCTGACACCTATTCGGCAATCGCGGGCGATCTTGATCGCCGCCAATATCTTTGTTGCAAGAACAACAGGAGGCCATAAATGGCTGAGCAAACCAAGGTCACACTTCGCGACGGGAACGTGATTCCGCAGATCGGGCTAGGCGTGTGGCAGGTCGATCCGGCTATTACCGAGCGCGTGGTGACCGATGGCATCAAGGCCGGGTATCGCTCGATCGATACGGCGGAGGGGTATGACAACGAGGCGGGCGTCGGCGCGGCGATCCGCAATGGCGGGGTGGCGCGGAGCGAGCTTTTCATTACTTCCAAGCTCCGCAATGGCGGGCATGCCCGAGACCTGGCGCTCAAGTCGTTCGACGACACGATGAAAAAGCTCGGGATCGAGCAGATCGACATGTTCCTCATTCACTGGCCGGTGCCGAGCCAGGACAAGTATGTCGAGGCGTGGAAGGCAATGGTGGACCTGCAGAAGCAAGAGCGCATCAAGTCGATCGGGGTTTCGAACTTCAACCCGGACCACATCGAGCGGATCGTGGGTGAGACGGGCGTGACGCCAGTGGTCAACCAGATCGAGCTGCACCCGACCTTCCAGCAGACGAAGAACCGGCCGTTCTACAAGCAGCACAACATCGCGGTTGAGAGCTGGAGCCCGCTCGGCAGCGGCGCCGACCTCAAGAACCCGGCAATCGGGGAGATTGCCAACAAGCACGGCAAGTCGATCGCGCAGGTAATCATCCGCTGGCACCTGCAGGAAGGGTTCATCGTCATCCCGAAATCGATCCATGCCAACCGCATGCAGGAGAATATCGACGTGTTCGATTTCGAACTGGATGCGGGGGATATGACGCGGATTCGCGGACTGGACGACCCGAACGGTCGCGTGGGCGCCGATCCGGCGACTGCGGCGTTCCTGTTTTAGACGAGATGGCGCCGCCGGGTCCCTCTCCCATTGAGGGAGAAGGTGGCGGCGAAGCCGCCGGATGAGGGGCACCCGCCCTTTGAGCACCCTCTCCCCAAGGGGAGAGGGAAGGTGTGCGGCGGCTACAAGAACAGCTTGAAGCCTTCGTGGCTCTGGTCGAAACCGAGGCGCTGGTAGAAGCGATGGGCGTCGACGCGCTTCTTGTTGGACGTGAGTTGCACCATGCCGCAGCCGCGGTCGCGGCATTGCTCGACCGCCCATTGGATCATGCGGCCACCATGGCCCTTGTTGCGCTCCGGCGGGATGATGTGGACGCTCTCGATGAGGCCGCGCCACATGCCCTTGCGGGCGATGCCGGGGAGGAAGGTGATCTGGAGCGTGCCGATGGGCTTGCCCTCGCGCTCGGCGATGATCAGCATCTGGTTGGGATCGGTAATGATGGCCTCGAAGCCCGCGACATAGCCGGGGCCGGACGGATCGTTGGCGTCGTCCATGGGCACGTCGGAGACATCGTCCTCCGCGATCAGGGCCACCATGAAGGGAAGGTCGGCCTTCGTGGCCGGACGATAAACTATGTCTGACAAGGCAGGTCCGCTCAGCTGCAATCGGTATTGCTTGTAGCGGAGAGCAATAGGGGCGGCTAGGCGGGCCGGCGCCTATTTTGCTCGTTCGAAAAAGCTAGGAGGCGCTGCCGAAAACGACCTCGTCGTTCTGCACGACGAACGGCACGTCGCAGGCACTGGCGATGATGGAATCGAGGAAACCCGGGAAACGGGCGTCGAGGTCCTCGCGGCGCAGCGTGACGAGGCGCCGGGTCCCTTCGGGCTGCACGCGCACGATGCCCGCCTCGCGCAGCTTGGCCAGGTGGTAGCTCAGGCTGGTCTTGGAGCCGAGGCCGTAGAACTGGCCGCAGGTCATGGCCTGTCCTTCGTTGCGCGCCAGGTAGGCGATTATCGCAAGGCGCGTCTCATCGCCGAGCGTGGCAAGTACCTCGGGGAAGGAAATCTGGTCTGCATCAGGGTGCGGCAGCGTCGTCATGCCTCTGAGATAGCGGAGTTGCGGCGGTTTTTCAATTGTTCAAGGAATATTGAACTTCTCCTTGACGGACCGTTCGCCAGAACCATATTGTTCAACGTTCTTTGAACTAAGGAATCTCAAAATGGATTTTCGTCTTTTCTGGCTGGCGCTGGGCGCGTTCGCGGTCGGCACCGGGGCCTTCGTGATCGCCAGTCTCCTGCCGGCCATTGCGAGCGAGACCGGAGTATCCATGGCCCAGGCAGGAACGCTGGTGCTGGCTTTCGCCATCGCCTATGCGGTCGGCGCACCGGTGCTTTCGGCGCTTACAGGCGGTGCGAATCGCAGGCCTGTTCTGGTCGCGTCCATGCTGGTTTTCGGCCTCGCCAATATCGGGGCGGCGTTCTCGCCAAACTTCGAGGGCCTGCTGCTCGCGCGTATCGTGATGGCGGCGGCTTCCGGTCTCTTTGCCTCGGCTGCGCAGGGTGCGGCGGTAACACTGTCGACGCCGCAGACGCGGACGCGGGCCATCTCGGTCATCGTGGGCGGCACGACGCTTTCGGTGGCTCTGGGTGCGCCGATCGGTGCGCTCATCGCCAATGTCATGGATTGGCGCAGCGCCTTCCTGGCCATTGGCGTGGTGGCCCTGCTCGTGGCCGGTGCGCTTCGCCTGATGCTGCCGGCAAGTATGCTGGGTACGCGGCTTTCGCTCGGTGAGCGGCTGCTGGTGGCCTTCCGGCCGGGTATCGGTTCGGCGCTGCTGGTGACGATCTTCGCGGTCGGTGCCTCGTTCACGGTCTTCACCTATATCGCCAGCCTCTCCTCGGAAATCGGGCTTTCGCTCTCGCTGATGCCTCTGGTCCTCCTCGCCTTCGGCGTTGGCGCGGCCATCGGCAATTATGCTTCGGGCCAGTTGGCCGACCGGTTTGGCGCGGCCCTGACCGTGCGTTGGGTCATCATCCTGTCGAGCTTGACGCTGGCCGTATTCTCGGCCGTGGCCTATCTCGTGCCGACGCCGATTGCCGGCTACCTGCTGCTAGGCCTGATGGTGCCGTGGGGCGTCATCGGATGGGGTTTCCCGCCGGCGCAGAGCAGCCGGCTGGTGAATCTGGCGCCTGAAGCAGCGCCGATCTCGCTCGGGCTCAATGCCTCTGCCGTCTATCTCGGCGTGGCGCTGGGTTCGCTGATCGGTGGGGCCGATATCGCCATGGTGGCCTCGGCCAAGGACCTCGGTTGGGTCGGCGCAGCAATGGGCGTGGTGGCGCTGGCTATCCACCTCTACGCCACCCGTGTGCCGAGGCCGCTCGAGGTCAGGCTGGGTTAGCAGGAAGGCCGGGAGCGATCCCGGCCTTTTCATTGGAAGCCGATGGGATCGACAATGCCGCCGTCGCAGCCGCCATCGGTGGGTGAGGCGGCGGCGATAAGTTCGGCGAGACTGGCGCCGGGCTTGATCGCGCCGACGAGGCCGATCGTGAGTTCGGTGACGAGGCGGCGACTGCCATCGCGTTCGCACGAGACGCGCACCCGCTGGCCGGCACCCGGGCCAAAGGCCTTGTCGAACGCGCCGCGGATCTGGTCCTGCGATACGCGCTTGCCGATATTGCTCGCGAAGAGCTGGCGTACCGCCGACTGGTTCAGCTCATCAAGCACCCAGAGGGCATTGCCGTAATAGGTCTCCTGGTCCTGGCCGGAGCAGGTCCCGTGCTTGGTCCATTCGTGGCGTTCGAGGCTCGAGCGGGTGCCGGGCATGGCTTCGTCCAGCCTGGCGCGGAGGGCAGGGGAGAGATCGACCGAAGGCAGGGACGACCAGCGGCCGGATTTATCGGCGTTGATGTCCGAGGAGGGTACGCCGCAATAGTCGGTCTGCTGAGGCCAGAGGCCATGCAGGGTGAAATTGGTGGCTTCGAAGCTCTTGCGGCTCTGGTTGCGGCATTCGCGCTTGTCGGGCTGCGTTTCGCAGAAGCCGGGCTGCCAACTGGCGGCGAAAACATAGCGTTGGGCAGCGGGCGCGAGGGTGGTCCAGGCGGTGGCGGCTGCGATCGCCAGCAGGCCGGCGATCGCGAGTGTGGTCTTGGGTATCGGCAAAGAAGAGGCCTAGCGCTGGGTGACGTAGCCGTCCGGCACGCCATTGGTGGAAAGAACGAATTGCCAGACCTGGATGGCGCGCGAGCGGAAGGCGCCGGCACAGCAGAGCAGGTAGTATTTCCACATGCGGTAGAAGCGCTCTTCCTCGGGATTGCGCTGCTTCTTCCAGTTGCGGTCGAAATTCTCGTACCAGGCAACGAGGGTCTTGTCGTAGTGCGGCCCGATATTGTGGAGGTCGATTACCACGAAAAGGTTCTCGATGGCCTTGCCGATCTGTGTCAGCGAGGGCAGCACGCCGCCCGGGAAAATGTACTTTTCCAGCCAGGGATCGATGGTTTCCTTGGAATCGGGCGAGCCGATCGTGTGGAGCATGAAGAGGCCGTTGTCCGAGATCACCCGGCGCGCGACTTCGAAATAGGTGCGGAAGTTCTTGTGGCCCACATGCTCGAACATGCCCATCGAGACGACATGGTCGGTCTTGCCCTGGAATTCGCGGTAGTCCTTGACTTGGAACTCGACGGGCAAGTCTTTGTAGCGAGCGCGGCCGTACTCGGCCTGGTCGGGCGAGACAGTGACGCCGACGCAGTTGGCGCCGTATTTTTCCGCCGCAAAGCCCATGAAGGCCCCCCAGCCGCAGCCGATGTCGAATACGGTCTGGCCGGGCTTCACGCCGATCTTGCGGCAGACCATGTCGAGCTTGGCTTCCTGCGCCTCGTCGACATTGGTGACGCCTTCCGGCCAGTAGCCGCATGAGCCGGTCATGCGCTTGTCGAGGCTCGCCTTATAGGCGTCGGTCTCGTTGTAGTGCATCTGGGCCACGCGTTGGGAGCGGGCCAGGTTCTGCATGTTGAGGAAGCGCGCCTGCACGTGCTGCCAGATGAGATTGGGCGTGATGCGCAGGTGCTTTTCGATATTGGCTTTGAGGATCAGGTTGAAGAACTCGGCCATGTCCTCCACGTCCCACCAGCCATCCATATAGGCCTCGCCCAGGCCGAGCGAGCCCTGGGCAAAAATGCGGTTCCAGACGTGGGGATTATTGATCTGCGGGTCCCATGGATTGGGGCCGTTGACGGTGATGCCGGCCTGCGCGAGCAGGGACGTGAGTTGGGCTTCTTGGCTCATCTAAAAACTTCAAAATGTTGAGGAACTTAGGCGAGGAACATGCGCCGCAACGCATTGGTTACGATTGGTTACCAGATCAAGTTTGAGCCGCGATGGCAAGATGGTTTGGGGCAAGCAAAAGGCCGGGATCGCTCCCGACCCTGATGCATGTGCCAAGCGGTGGGACCCGCGTCAGGCGACGCTCAGTGTCACGTCGACATTGCCGCGAGTGGCGTTGGAATAGGGGCAGATCTGGTGAGCCTTCTGCACCAGCGCTTCGGCTTGCGCCTTATCCATGCCGGGGATGGCCACTTCCAGCGCGGCGGCGATGTTGAAGCCGCTACCCTTGGCGTTTTCGCCGAACGAGACCGTGGCGTGGATTTCGGCGTCGTCGGGGATCGTCACCTTTTCCTGCCGTGCGACGGCCTTGAGCGCGCCCAGGAAGCAGGCGGAATAGCCCATGGCGAAAAGCTGCTCGGGGTTGGTGCCGGGGCCGCCATTGCCGCCCATCTCCTTGGGCGTGTCGAGTGTTACGGCGAGACGTCCGTCGTCAGTATGGCTTTTGCCCGTGCGGCCGCCGGTCGTGGTGGCATGGGCGGAATAAATGGGAGCTTTGATCATCGGGCTATCCTTCGAGTCGATCATTTGCGATATCGAGCGCGTAAACTAGTAGCGCACAATTAAATTGTGTGCAATTGAAATGGCGATGATATGATGCGTATTGGGCATGGATGCCCGCAGCAGGACCGGAAATGGGCGACGAACGCGACCTCCTCAGCCTCGACAAGCAATTGTGCTTTGCCGTTTACGCGGCGGGGCACGCCTTCACGCGGTTCTACAAACCGCGGCTCGATGCGCTGGACCTGACCTATCCGCAATACCTGGTTTTCCTCGTGCTCTGGGAAGAGGACGGGCTGACGGTCAAGACGCTGGGCGACCGGCTGTTTCTCGATTCGGGCACGATCACGCCGCTGGTGAAGCGTCTCGAGGCGCGTGGATTGCTGACGCGCAAGCGCGACGACGAGGACGAGCGACAGGTACGGGTGTTCCTGACCCGTGAGGGGAAGGCGATGCGCGGCAGGGCACTCGCAGTGCCGCTGGCCGTGGTCGGCGCGACCGGGCTGGACAACGCAACCTTCGAACACCTCAAGGGCGAACTCGACCTGTTGCGGGAGAGGCTGGCCGGGGCGGCTTAGCACCCCGGCCTTCCGAACGCTTTAGAGCGTGATGCGGTAGCTGCCGAAGCCGTCGGCAGCCTCGCCGGCATATTCGATCTTGACCGCGGTCACATCGGCCAGGTGTTCCTTGGCCTTGGGACCGGTTTCGAACAGGACGGTCGTGCCCGGGATCGGTGCGAGCGACCAGTTGCTGTCGGCCTTCGGGTTGATGGTCTTCTGGTCCACGATGTAGCGGATGATGATATCGCGGTTCGTGTCCGGCCCCTTGAAGACGATCTTCTCCGAATTGATGCCCGGGAAGTTGCCGCCGCCACCGGCGCGGTAATTGTTGGTGGCGACCACGAATTTCTGGGCCGGGTCGATCGGCTTGCCTTCGAACTGCAGGTCGATGATGCGGCTGGCGTCAGGATTGGTGACGCTTTTGCCGTCAGCGGCGTACTTGCTCGGCTGGGTGAGGTCGATCTTGTAGGTCACACCGTCGATCACGTCGTAATTGTAGGACGGGAAATCGCCGTTGATGAGCGGCTGGTCGGTGCCGCCCGCGGTCACCTGGTTGAAGATGCCGGCCGAGCGCTCCAGCCATTCCTTGACGTCCGCACCTGTGATCAGCACGGCCTGGATCGTGTTCGGATAGAGGTAGAGGTCGGCCACGTTCTTGATGGCAACCGGGCCCACCGGCACGTCGGTGTAGTAATCCGGGCCGCCGCGGCCACCGGCCTTGAATGGGGCAGCGGCCGAAAGCACCGGCACGTTGTCCCACTCGGTGCCCTTCTGCATCTGCTTGATGTACCAGGTCTGGGCCTGGCTCACGATCTGCACGGACGGATCGTCGGCGACGAGCGCGAAGTACGAGTGGAGCGGCGCAGCCGTCTCGCCCACCGGTCGGCGGACATATTCGAGCGTCGCGTCGTGCTCGGACTGGACGGAATCCAGCACCTTCTGCTCGCTCTCGACGAGCGCGGCCACCTTGCCGTCCTTGCGCTCGTAGATCGGGCGCGCTTCGGAGGTGAACGAGGCGATCTTCCACTTGCCGTCGGCATCGGCCTGCAGCAGCAGGTCGATCAGGCCCATATGCGAGCCCCAGAAGCCGGCCATGACGGCGGGCTTACCGGCCAGCGTACCCTTCTCGATGTCGGCGCCTTCGAGGTCCTTGAAGTCCGGGCCGGGGAAGACGAGGTGCTGGTGGCCGGTGAGGACCACATCGATGCCATCGACCGCGGCGAGCTGGAGCGAGGCGTTTTCAGACTTGGGGCCACCGTCGGCCGCAATGCCGGAGTGGGAGAGGGCGACGATGATGTCGGCGCCTTCCGATTTCATCTTGGGCACGTAGGCCTTGGCGGTCTCGACGATATCGCGCGTGTTGACCTTGCCCTCGAGGTGTCCCGCATCCCAGGTCATGATCTGCGGCGGCAGGAAGCCGATGAAGCCGATTTTGAGCGTGTGCTTGTTGCCGGCGCCGTCGACGATTTCCTTTTCGACGATGCGGTAGGGCTCGATATAGGTCGTGTCGCTGAGCGGGTCGGCACCTAGTTCGCCCTTGACCAGATTGGCCGAGACGAACGGGAAGTTGGCGCCCTTGCGGGCGGCGTCGAGATATTCGAGGCCGTAGTTGAACTCGTGGTTGCCGAAGGTGGCGACCTCGTAGCCCAGCGTGTTCATGGCGGCGATGGTCGGGTGCAGCTTGTCGCCGTCGAGGCCGCGTTCGTAGGCGACGTAGTCGCCGAGCGGATTGCCCTGGATGAGGTCGCCGTTGTCGATGAGGATGGAGTTGCCGGCCTCGGCACGAATGCCGTCGACCAGCGTAGCGGTGCGCGCCAGACCCATGGTGTCGTTGGGGGCGTCGGCGAAGTAATCGTAGGGGAAAACGGCGACGTGGATGTCGGTCGTCTCGATCAGGCGCAGGTGGGCTTCGTTGGCCTGGGCCAGCGCCGCGAAGGGGTGCATGACCACCACGGCACCCGTTGCTGCCGTTCCGGCGAGGAAGGCGCGGCGGGATATACTGCTTCCAAACTTCATAGAGATGCTCCTTTTGTCCCCAAATGGGCAAAGCTAACCCGTGCTCCCGCCATCGATTTTTCGATTTGCGGGTGCCACTTTTCAGCAGTTCTGACGTTCTAACGTGACGAGAGCACGACACTTTGACCAAATGGTCAAGACCTCCAAAGGGAAATTCGTGACCGCCACGAAACCTTGGTGGTAACATCGAGTCGGGCCCCGGCAAGGAGAACGGCATGAAGTGGCAGGGACGCGAGCGCAGCTCCAATATCGAGGACCGTAGATCCCAGGGTGGAGGCGGGCTGGGTGGCGGCTTCGGGGGCGGCATGGGCTCGGGCGGCGGCTTCCGCATTCCGACCAGCGGCCGCGCCGGTGGCGGGCTTGGTGGCATCGGCCTCATCGTGGTCATTGGCATCATCTGCCTGGCGCTGGGCATCAACCCGCTCAGTCTTCTGGACGGAAGCCTGTCGACCAGCAATTCGTCCTTCCAGGAATCGCGGCCCTTGCCCAATGCCGGGCAGGATCAGCTCGCCGATTTCGTGGGCGTGGTGGTCAAGGACACCGAGACGGTCTGGACCGATATCTTCAAGGCCAATGGCGCGACTTATGTGCCGCCCAAGGTGGTGCTGTTCAGCAGCCAGACGCAATCCGGGTGCGGCGTGGCGGATGCCAATAGCGGCCCGTTCTACTGCCCGAACGACCAGAAGGTTTACATCGATCTCTCGTTCTACAACCAGCTGCGCCAGCAGTTCGGCGCTCCGGGCGACTTCGCCCAGGCTTACGTGCTGGCCCATGAAGTTGGCCACCACGTGCAGAACCTCACCGGTGTCCTTCCTGAATTCAACCGCCGCCGCCAGGCGATGAGCGACGCGCAGGCCAATGCCTATTCGGTGCGTGTGGAGCTGCAGGCCGACTGCTATGCCGGCGTCTGGGCCAACCGCATCGGCCAGGAAAACCTGCTCGACCAGGGCGACGTCGAAGAAGCGATCACGGCGGCCAACGCTATTGGCGACGACACGCTGACGCGTGGCACGGTTTCGTCCCGCAATTTCACCCACGGCACGTCGGCCCAGCGCATGGCCTGGCTCAAGCGCGGCATACAGTCGGGCAATCCGGGTGATTGCGACACGTTCTCGGGTAATATCTGAGGACGCTGTCGAAGACAGCCAGCATTTTCCGAGTTGAATTGCGGCCGCTCATGGGTGATTGAGCGGCCGTAGCATTTGTAGTGGATGGGCCGATGATCCCCAAGATCGTGCATTTCACCTGGAAGACTGAAGACTTGCCGAAGGTCATGGGCCGGTACTTCGCGCGCTGGAAGGAATTGCATCCGGGCTGGGACATCAGGCTGTGGACCGATGCCTCGATGCGCGAGTTCGTGGCCAGGGAATATCCCGAGCTTCTCGCCATCTATGACGGCTATCCGCGCAACATCCAGCGAGCCGACAGTTTCCGGTACATGGTGCTCAATCATTTCGGCGGAATCTATTCCGATCTCGATGTCGAGCCGTTCAAGCCGGTCGACGAACTGCTTCAGTATGAAGCTTTTACCGGGGTCGAGCCCGACGAGCATATGGGCACGGACCGCCTCCATGCCGGAGTGCCGTATCTCTTCACCAACGCTTTCATGGGCTCGGTGCCCGGGCATCGGTGGTGGCGCGAGGTGCTTGGGCTGATGCCCAAGGTGGCCAAGCTCGATACGTTCTATGCGACCGGGCCATCGCTGATCACGGCTTCCATTCTGCGGCTGCCAAAAGAGCAGCGTCCGGTATTGCTGATGCCGCTCGTATGGTCGCCGCTGCGCGATGGCGGGCTCAAGACCAGGCAGGACGCGAAAATCGCCAGGATGGTTGGGCATCTGGCGCCGATCGTCGAGGGCAAGGAAGGGGAGGCGCTGGTCTCCCACGTCTGGCTCACGACCTGGGTGCCGTGGCACAAGCGCTCCTCGCACCTGACGGCACCCCTGCAGATTCCGACCCATATCAAGTGGTGGCTGCGCAAGCGGCGATACCCGGAACTGGCCAAGATGGTCATTCCCGAGCCGCTGGAAATCTATGACCGACAGAATTTTGGACCGGCGCAGCCGGATGCCAGGGTTTTCGTCGGCGTACGTCTCGATAGTGGGGCAGGGTTGAGCGCGGAACTAGCGGGTGCACTGGACGGATTGAGCTATCCACGCGAATTGCTGGATTTCGGCTTCTGGTCCGATGCCAAGGGCGTCGAGGAGCGGGCGGCGGTAGAAAAGTCGGCGGCGGCTTATTCGGGCACCGTGATCTTTGGCGATGTTCGCGCCGAAGCCGAGAACCTGTTGCTGGAAGCCGGTGCAGGGAGCGCGGACAAGGTGCTGCTAGTGGGGGGCAATGTCCGCGACATTCCTGCCGACGCCATCGAGCAGATGCTGGGCGCCCCGCAGCCGGTGGTGGCGGCCAATGCGGTTACCGAGGCCGGCGGGTCGGGCGATGACGAGCTTTTCCGCTACCGCTATGGCGGCGGTTTCCGCTTTCTCTACAAGGCGGGTGCAGCGTGGGGTATGGCACAATCGACGCCCGAGCTGCGGACGCGGTTGAGCGATCAGGCCGTGTTCCGGATAGTGCCGGTCGACGGCGTGGGTGACACGTTCGTGCTGGTGGATCGGCAAGTGATCGAAGCCGGTGCGCGGTACGCGGGGGATTACAAGAAGCACCGCGGCGGAGCCGCGTTCGCAATCAGGGCGCGCGACCTAGGCTTTGAAGCGTCCGGCATGCCGGACGTGATCGTCCGCGTGGCGGAGTAGCGCCGCTGCTTCTTCCCCAGCCGGTTGGCGGTCCGGGGAAGAGCTGGTTCGGGGGGGGCGAGATGCCCCTTAGAACTTGGGATGCTCCGGCTTCTGTTCCATGCCCTTCTGCGCGCGAACATGGTTGAGGAAGCGCGTGAAGAGGTAGTGGCTATCGTGTGGGCCGGGGCTCGATTCCGGGTGGTACTGCACCGAGAAGATCGGCTTGCCGTCCACGGCAAGGCCTGCGTTCGAGCCGTCGAAGAGCGAGATGTGAGTCTGCGTGACCCCACCCGGCAGCGTATCGGCGTCCACAGCGAAGCCGTGGTTCATCGAGGTGATCTCGACCTTGCCGGTGGTCAGGTCCTTGACCGGGTGGTTGGCGCCATGGTGGCCCTGATGCATCTTGGAGGTCGTGCCGCCCAGGGCAATGCCGAGGAGCTGGTGGCCCAGGCAGATGCCGAAGATCGGCTTGCCGGTTTCCATCAGCTTCTGGATGGTCGGAACGGCGTACTTGCCGGTCGCGGCCGGATCGCCAGGACCGTTGGAGAGGAAGATGCCGTCGGGATTGTGCGACATGATATCGGCGGCGGTGGCGGTTGCCGGCACGACGGTGACGCGGGCACCCTGGTCGGCCAGCGAGCGCAGGATGTTGCGCTTGGCGCCGTAGTCGACGGCCACCACGTGGAATTCCGGGTTCTCGAGCGTGCCGTAGCCCTTGCCCCATTCCCAACGGGTCTGGTCCCAATGGTAGGTCTGGGCGGTGGTTACTTCCTTGGCGAGATCGAGGCCTTCGAGGCCCGGGAAGGCCTTGAGCTCGGCCATGATCGAGGGCTCGTGGAAGTGGCCGTCGGGCGCGTGGGCAATGACGCCGTTCGGCATGCCGTGCTCGCGGATGCGTGCAGTCAGCGCGCGGGTGTCGATACCGGCGATGCCGATGATGTTGCGGGCCTTGAGCCAGGCATCGAGGCGCTGGACAGCGCGGTAGTTCGACGGGTTGGTGATGTCGGCCTTCAGCACGGCACCGCGGACGCCCGAGAGCGCCGCCATGTTTACCGTCTCGATGTCTTCGTCATTCGCGCCGACATTGCCGATATGGGGGAAGGTGAAGGTGATGATCTGGCCGGCATAGGAGGGATCCGTGAGGATTTCCTGGTAGCCGGTCATCGCCGTGTTGAAGCAGACTTCGCCGGCCGCGTGGCCGATGGCGCCGATGCCATGACCCTCAAGGCGCGTCCCATCCGCCAGGATCAGAAGTGCGGTCGCGGGGGATTGCTGCCAGCCGGTCACGGTGGGTCTCCAAATTTCTGCGCAGTGTCGATTGAGGCTTCCTCATAGAAGCCGAGGCAATGCCGCGCAAGTGGCAATGCGTCGCTATTGCGCTATATGGTGCGCGAAAATGCGAGGAAAAGAGCGAATGCCCAGCCCGGTGAGCAATCATATCGGTGGCGTCTTCGTGCCCGTGCGGGACATAGAGGCGGCGCGGGACTGGTATTGCGGCATTCTCGGACTCGAGCCGGGTGAGGTGCTGTTCGGTCACATCTATGTGCTGCCGATGCGCGACGGCAGCAGGCTCGTGCTCGACAGCAAGGGATTCGAGCGCCCGCACGATGCCAAGCCGGTTTTTCACTTCATGACCAAAGACATCGGCGCCGCTTACACCTATATGCGTGACAAGGGCGTCGAACTGGTTGGCGAAATCGTGGACGGCGTCTTCTTCAACTTCAAGGATCCGGACGGTAACCTGCTCATGGTTGCCGACGTTCCGCTTGCACCCAGGAGCTAAGCCATGCGCGAAGAAATCAGCGAGAGCCTCAAGGCGGCGCTCAAGGCCAGGGATGCCCGGCGCACACAGACGCTGCGCCTGATCAACTCGGCCATCAAGGACAAGGACATCGCCATCCGCACCGAGAATCGCGGTCCGGCGACGAACGAAGAGATTCTGCAGATCATGCAGAAGATGGTGAAGCAGCGCGAAGAGAGCTTCGCCATCTATGCCCAGGCCGGGCGCAATGACCTTGCCACCATCGAGAAGGAAGAGATCGACATCATCAACGAGTTCCTGCCCAAGGGGCTGACCGAGGATGAAGTCGACGCGGCCATTGCCGCGGCCATCAAGATGGTTGGGGCCGAAGGCCCCAAGGACATGGGTAAGGTCATCGGCCAGCTCAAGATCGCCTATCCGGGCCGGATCGATTTCGGCAAGGCCAGCGCCAAGGTCAAGGCAGCGCTGAGCGCTCTCGGCTAAACTGCCTCGCACTCCGCTTGCGGCTTCGCCGATGTCTCGAAATTCCACGAGACGACGGCGATGACCGCGGCGGCCAGCGATACGGCCGACCCGATCCAGGCCAGGCTCACATACCCCCAGCCATGATCGAGCGCTGCCGCGCCGATCGAGGCTCCCAGTGCGATGCCGAGGTTGAACGCCGTCGGGATGAGCGGGGAGGCGAGGTTCGGCGCGTCGGCCGAGGCCCTGAGAATGCGCGTCTGCACCGGCGCGCCGAAGCCGAAGCTCAGGCCCGACCACAGGAGAATGCAGATGCCCATGGCAATGGCGTGATAGCTCGACAGCGCCATGGCGGCGTAGACCACGGTCAGCGCCAGCAGCATGCCGATGAGCGAGGGCATCAGCTTCCAGTCGGCCAGGCGCCCACCGACCAGCACGCCGATGGTGGACCCCACGCCGAACAGCAACAGCAACCAGGGCACGAGGTTCTGCGGCACGTTGGTGACGGTGATGAGGTAGGGCGCGATATAGGTGAACACCGCGAACTGGCCGATCATGGCCACGATGATGATCGCGAAGGACAGCAGGATTACCGGACGGCCGAGCACCTTGAACTGGGCGGAAAGGCTCGTGCGTTCGTGCGAGGCCTCGGGCTTGTCGGCCGGCAGCAGCAGCATGATGGCCACAAGCGAGAGGAGGCCGAGCAGGCCCACCGCCCAGAACGTCGCGCGCCAGCCGAGCACGTTGCCGATGGCGGTGCCGCCAGGAACGCCCAGGATATTGGCGACGGTAATGCCGGCCAGCAGCATGGACACCGCGCTACCTGCCTTCTCGGGCGCCACGAGGCGCGTCGCAACGATCGCCGCCACGCCGAAAAACGCGCCGTGGCCGATCGAAACCAAAAGGCGCGCCGCCATCAGCATGGGATAGTTCGGTGCAATGGCGCAGAGCGCCTGGCCGATGGTGAAGACGGCGATAAGCGCGAGAATGGTATTGCGGCGCGAATAGCGGCTGGTGAGCAGCGTCACGATGGGGCCGCCCACGGCGACGCCGATGGCATAGGCCGTGATGAGGAAGCCGGCTGTCGGGATGGAAACGCCGAGATCGACCGAGACCTCGGGCAGGAGGCCGGCAATGACGAATTCGGCGGTGCCGATGCCGAAGGCCGCAAGGAAAAGCGCGATCAGGGGAAGGGGCATAGACTTTCACGTCCGCCCGATGGCGGTTCCTATAATGAGATAAAGATGTCTTTATATCCCTTCTGCCGTTCCATCAATGGTCGGCATCGCTTGGCGTGAAGGCGAATTCGAGCTGGGCGTTGATGATGGCGCCCATGACGAGGATGAGGATGGAATTGTAGAGCCAGAGCATGAGGATCACGGCGGCAGTCAGCGTGCCGAAGGTGACGTCATAATGTCCGAAATTCTCGACATAGAAGGAAAAGGCCGCGCTCACCACGATCCAGGCCAGGGCCGCGACGATGGCGCCGGGCCAGATCCAGCGCACGCGGCGCGGCCGCCGATCGGGCGCGAAGCGGTAGAAGAAGGCGAAGCCGAGCGTTGAGAAAACGAAGAGCGCGGGCCAGCGGAAGAACAGCAGACGGCTCGGATCGGCCACGATGAAGGGCAGGCGGAAGATTGCCGGCATTGCCGCGATGGCGCCGAGGCTGACGATGAGGCAAAAGCCGCAGATCAACGTCACGAGGAACGAGGCGAGGATGCCGCCAAGTAGCGAGCGGCGGTCCTGGCTGTGATGCGTGCGTGAGACGGCGTAGAGCAACGCGTTTATGCCGCGCGATCCGCTCCAGAGTGCCACGGCTGCCGAGATGGCGAGACCGATGCTCAGGTTCTGCGTCGGTTCATTGACCAGCTTGAGCAATTGCCCATGGATAAGGTCCAGCGCATCGGACGGCACCAGTCCGCGCAGGCGCTCGGCCGCGCTGGCGATGAAATCGCCGGTCACCAGCAGGCCGAAGGCGAAAACGATGATGGCAAGCGCCGGGAACAGCGAGAGAAAAGCGAAGAACGCGGCGCCCGCGCAGCGCAGCGAGGTATCCATATCGAAGAGCTGCAGGAAGATGCGCCAGCAGATGGTTGCCCATTTCCGACGCCGGATCAGGCGCGGCACGGGAATGTCGGACGGAGCGTTCAAGGCAGTGTTCCTCTCTCGCCGGCGGGACGGTCAGCCTAAATGTAGCGACTTTCTGCAATGGTCAAAACGCGAATCCGGCATATACTGCAACGCAATACTAGGTCGGAGGGTACTATGACGGATATAGTCGACGGCCAGTCTTCTGGCTTCTGGGCAATCGCCATTCGCGGCGCGATCATGGTGATCGCCGGGCTCGTTGCTCTCTTTGCACCCATTCAGGCCCTGGCTACCCTGGTGATGATCGGCGGTGCGCTGATGATCATCGACGGGGCGCTCGGGCTATGGGGGCTGCTCTTCGGCGGCAAGCGCACCCAGAGTTTCTGGGCTTCGGTAACGCGGCAATTGCTGGCGGTCATCGCCGGCCTGCTCGTCGTGTCGTTTCCGGTGGTGGCGACCTCGATCGGTGTTTCGACGATGGTGATCATCGTGGGGATCATCTCGATCCTTGTCGGCGCGCTCGAAATCTATGTGGCCTATATCAGCCGCAAGATCATCCGGGAGGGCACCTATTGGCCGTCCGTGCTGAGCGGGCTGGCCTATGTCGCCTTCGGTATCCTGATCATGGTGATGCCGCTGACCATGGCCTCCATCGTCATCCGCCTCGTCGGGCTGCTGGTGCTGCTCTACGGCCTGTTCCAGCTCTTCCTCGCCTGGCAATTGCGACGGGTGTGAGGCTTTTTTCCATGAAGGGCGCGGCGGGGTTATTCGCCGTGCTCGATTTTTGACCGGCATGGACCGCAGACGATCCAGAGCCGGAGGACAGCGGGGATAAACTCGGTCCCTGAGGTAAAACCGCGTGGGCTCCGGTGACAAGAAGTAAGTAGATGCTTACTTATCTCCCATGCGCTTTTCCGACAGCTTTCTGGATGAGATCCGTCAACGTCTGCCTATTTCGCAGGTGGTGGGCGAGCACGTCCTTTGGGACAAGCGCAAGAGCCAGCCCGGACGTGGGGACTTCTGGGCGTGCTGTCCGTTCCATGGCGAGAAGAGTCCCAGCTTTCACGCCGATGACCGGCGCGGCAGCTACCACTGCTTCGGTTGCGGGGCGCATGGCGACCATTTCCGGTTTCTGACTGAAAAGACCGGGATGAGCTTCCCCGAGGCCGTCGAGCGGCTGGCTGGCATGGCCGGCGTGCCGATGCCGGCCCGCGACGAGCGCGCCGAAAAGCGCGAGGCGGTGCGGCGTTCGCTCTATGATGTCATGGAGCTGGCGACCAAATATTTCGAGGCGGCGCTGGCGCATAATATCGGGGCGCGGGCCCGGGGATACCTTTTCGAGCGCGGAGTATCGGCGCAGGCCCAAGCGCGGTTTCGCATCGGTTATGCACCTGACAGCAGCAACGGGCTCAAGGAGCATCTGGCGCTCAACGGCGTGACTGCGCAGGAAATGGTGGATGCCGGCCTCGTCGTCGTCCGCGAGGACAGCCCGCTTCCCTATGATCGTTTCCGTAATCGCGTGATGTTCCCGATCACCGATTTCCGCGGGCGCGTGATCGCCTTCGGTGGACGCGCCATGTCGCCAGACGTGCCGGCCAAGTATCTCAACTCGCCCGAGACCGAACTCTTCCACAAGCGGCAGACACTCTATAACGGGCAGAACGCCAGGCAGGCGGCCAATGACGGCAAGACGGTGATCGTGGTCGAGGGCTATCTCGACGTGATCTCAGCGGTGATGGCCGGGTTCGACGGCGCCGTCGCCCCGCTCGGCACTGCCATGACGGAGGAACATGCAGCGCTTCTTTGGCGCATGAGCGACAGCCCCGTCCTCTGTTTCGATGGTGACAGCGCCGGCCTTCGGGCGGCCGAGCGTGCCGCCGGTATCGTGCTGCCGCTGCTGCAGCCGGGCAAGACCGTGCGCATCGCCACGCTCCCCGAAGGGCTCGATCCGGACGATCTCATCAAGAAGCACGGTCGCGATGCGTTTACCGATGTCATCGACAGGGCAGTGGCGCTTTCGGACACCGTATGGAACATCGAGACGCGCGGCGTGCTGCCTGAAACGCCCGAGGCGCGAGCAGCGCTTGAGGCGCGGTTGCGCGAGCGGGCCAATTCGATCGGCGACAGCTCGGTCAAGCGGCACTACATGCAGGCGTTCGACGAGAAGCTGCAGGCCTTCTTCGCTCCGCAGCGCGGTGCGCGGTTCGAGGGCGGTCGTGGTGGCAAGTTCGGGCAGGGTGGCGCCCAGCGTGGCGGCCTTTCCGGGCGCGGGTCGCCCCGGCTCGTGGTGTCGGACACGCTACGCAATTCGCGGCTGCTCAAACCCGGGCTCACAGCCGACGCGACGCCGCGCGAAGCGACCATCATCCTCAGCCTCGTCAACCATCCGCACCTGGCCGAAATCCGGCTGGAGATGCTGGCGGCACTCGATTTCGAGACGCCTACCGCGCGAGGTATACTCACGGCTATCCTTGATATCATTTCGCGCGATCACGAGATCGGTCGCGAATCCTTGATCGAGGCCCTGGGGCTGCGCAATTTCGGTGAACCACTAGACCGTATGAGGCGGTTGCTGGCACGCCAGGGCGTGTGGCAAATCGGAGAGGAAATCGCGCAAGCGGACGCGGAAACCGGACTAACGCACGCCTTGGCCTTGCATAACAAGAAAGTTCAGCTAAATAGGGAGCTGAAGGCAGCCGAATTAGCGCTGGGCGATGACCCGAGCGAAGAAACCTTTGAGAGGCTGCGGGACATCCAGAACCAGATAACCACTGTCGATGGCACAGAGGCATTGATCGAAGGATTTGGTTCGCTATCGGGACGCGCAACACGCAGTTTCTAGAAAAATTTCTAGGGGCGGCGCGTCGCGCGATTTTGCTCATGAGCGAATCACTCCCGAGGGCGAACGCGAACCGGCACCGTTAACTGCTGGTTTACCACTCCTTTATCTTTCCTTGAGCTATCCCCACGTAAGAGCATTACCGGCACCCGACGGATCAACGGGGCCAGGGAGCACAAGATGGCCACAAAGGCAGCGAACGCAAAGCAGAAAGAGACCGAGAAGCCGGAAGGCGGCGCAGCCCCCGAGGCGCCCGATACTTCCCCACTCGATCTTTCCGATGCCGCGGTCAAGAAGCTGATCAAGGTCGCCAAGAAGCGCGGCTACGTCACTTATGAAGAATTGAACTCGGTCCTGCCCTCCGAAGAAGTCTCTTCCGAGCAGATCGAGGATATCATGGCCATGTTCTCGGACATGGGCATCAACGTCGTCGACGAGGACGAGGTCGAAGAGGCCGAGCCCGACACCGAGGAAGAGAGCACCGAAGTCGCCGAGCGCACCGGCACGGCGGTTGCCAGCAAGTCCAATACCCGCGAAGGCAGCGATCGCACGGACGATCCGGTCCGCATGTACCTGCGCGAAATGGGCTCGGTGGAACTGCTCAGCCGCGAGGGCGAAATCGCCATCGCCAAGCGCATCGAGGCCGGCCGCGAGACCATGATCGCGGGCCTGTGCGAAAGCCCGCTGACCTTCCAGGCCATCATCATCTGGCGCGACCAGCTCGCTGCCGGTGAAATCCTGCTGCGCGACATCATCGACCTCGAAGCCACTTATGCCGGCCCCGATGCCAAGCAGGCAGCGCCTGTGATGCAGGAAGTGGTCGAAAAGGCCCCGGCCGTCGAAGCCAAGCCCGCCAAGGCCAAGGAAGCCCCCAAGAAGCGCGCATCGGGCGACGACGAGGACGATTACGTCCCCGAGGAGCCCGAGGCTCCGCAGGATCCGGTGGAAGAGGAAGACGACGACTTCGAGAATTCGCTGTCGCTGTCTGCCATGGAAGCCGAGCTCAAGCCTCAGGTGGTGGAGACTTTCGACCGCATCGCCGAGGCCTATGGCAAGATGCGTCGCATGCAGGACCAGCATGCCGAGGACCGCGCTGCCCAGAAGGTATCGAACGCGGCAGACGTCAAGCAGGTGGAAGCGCTCCGCGGCGAAGTGATCGCCGACGTGAAGTCGCTCTCGCTCAATGCCAGCCGTATCGAAAGCCTGGTCGAGCAGCTCTACGACATCAACAAGCGTCTCGTGCGTCTCGAAGGTCGCCTGCTGCGCCTGGCTGAGAGCTATGGCATCAAGCGCGAGACGTTCCTCCAGGCCTATTACGGCTCGGAAGTCGATCCCGGCTGGACCGTCTCGGTCGGCGAGCGCGATGACAAGGGTTGGGCCGAATTCATCCGGCGCGAACTCGACACCATCAACGAAATCCGCGGTGACATCTCGACGCTCGCGACCGAAACCGGTCTCGATATCGCCGAATACCGCCGTATCGTGCACAAGGTGCAGAAGGGCGAGCGCGAAGCTGCCATCGCCAAGAAGGAGATGGTGGAAGCCAACCTCCGTCTCGTGATCTCGATTGCCAAGAAGTATACGAACCGCGGCCTGCAGTTCCTCGATCTCATCCAGGAAGGCAATATCGGCCTGATGAAGGCCGTCGATAAGTTCGAGTACCGGCGCGGCTACAAGTTCTCGACCTATGCGACGTGGTGGATTCGCCAGGCGATCACCCGCTCGATCGCCGACCAGGCGCGCACCATTCGTATTCCGGTGCACATGATCGAGACGATCAACAAGATCGTGCGCACGAGCCGCCAGATGCTCCACGAAATCGGCCGCGAGCCGACGCCGGAAGAGCTCAGCGAAAAGCTGCAGATGCCGCTCGACAAGGTCCGCAAGGTCCTGAAGATCGCCAAGGAGCCGATCTCGCTCGAAACGCCGATCGGCGACGAGGAAGACAGCAACCTGGGCGATTTCATCCCGGATGTGAACGCCATCCAGCCGATCGATGCGGCCATCCAGTCGAACCTGCGCGAGACGACGACCCGCGTGCTGGCTTCGCTGACCCCGCGTGAAGAGCGCGTGCTGCGCATGCGCTTCGGCATCGGCATGAACACGGACCACACCCTCGAAGAGGTGGGCCAGCAGTTCTCGGTGACGCGCGAGCGTATCCGCCAGATCGAAGCCAAGGCGCTCCGCAAGCTCAAGCACCCCAGCCGGTCGCGCAAGCTGCGCAGCTTCCTGGATAACTGACGCCTGCCAGTGCAATTAACTGCAAAGGCGGCCGCGGCCGCCTTTGTCTTATGGAGGAGAACCCGATGTCGTTTCTGAAGTCCCTTTTCGGTGGTGGAAAGACCGAGGCGCCCAAGGGCGACAAGGCCCTGGCCCAGGAGGACTACAAGGGGTTCGTGATCAAGGCGATCGCCATGTCCTCGGGTAGCGAGCACCAGCTTGCCGGCACGATCGAGAAAGAGATCGGCGGCGAACTCAAGAGCTACAAGTTCGTGCGGGCCGACAAGTTTTCGTCGCGCGAAGACGCCACGTCGCTGTCGCTGGCCAAGGGCCGCCAGCTCGTGGACGAGCAGGGCGACAAGCTCTTCAACTAAAGCCGCGTTCTCTCGCGGCCAAAAAACTCAGATACAGGAGGCCAGTATGGCTAAGAAGCCGACTGCACGGCAGGAATTCGTTTTGTTCGACGTCATCTACGAGGATGGCAGCCAGCGTTCAAATCGGCGTGTTCCGGCCGATGTTTTGGGTGGCCTCGATGGCGATGAGCCGGCGCGCGAAGTCATCATGGAGCAAGACCGTTCCATCGCTGAGAAGTCCGGCCTGCCTCCATTGCAGATCAAATTGATCAAACGATCCGACGCCAAGTAATTTGGCTGTTGATCCTCGAAAAAAGCAATATTCAATTTAGTTTGTTGTCGCTCTCAGACTTGCTATAGGAGACGTCCAATCGCGGGGGAGATTGGGCCAACCCTATGGTCAGGTACAGTCTGAGTGCCAGGCGAACCGCCGAGCAAGGTTCACTGGCCAGGTGCAAGGACGCGGCGCTGAGTTTCAGCACCGATCCGGGTGGGACGCTGAGGAGTTTCGGCGCAGTCGATCTCCTCTTGGCTTCGGTAGCAGCATGCCTGCTGGCGAGCGTGGAGCGATACCTGCCCGACGTCTGCCAGAACGAGGTGACGGTGGATGTGCGGGCGCTCAGCCAGTCCTATCCGCCCGAAATCGTGGCTATCAGCTATTCCATAGAAGTCGATACGGAAGAGACGCAGATGCAGCTCGACCGGCTCCACTCCGTCGTGCGCAAGCACGGCGAAGTGGTCAATACGCTGTCTCTGGCCATACCGATCAGCGGCTCGATCCGCAGACGTGGCGCGCCCGATCCGGCCGAGCCGCAACCGGCCTAGCCGAGCGCCTTGTCGATGGCCGGCTTCACCACAGTGCCGAAGAGCTCGATGGCCTTCATGACCTTGTCGTGCGGTACCGTGCCCACGCTCAGTTGCAGGCCGAAACGGTCGTGCTTGAACCATTCGTGCTGCATCAGGATCTTGTCGATCACTTCCTGCGGGCTCCCCATGAAGTAGGCGCCCTCGGGCTTGGAACCGTTGACGAACTGCTCCTTGGTGCCCGGCGCCCAGCCGCGCTCGCGGCCGATCCTGGCCATTGCGGCGTGGTGCGAGGGGTAGGCGATCTCGATAGCGTCCTGCGAATTCTCGGCGATGAAGCCGTGCGAGGAAATGCCGACCGGCAGCGTCTTCGGATCCTTGCCGAGCTTCTCGGCGGTCTCGCGATAGAACTGCACGAGCGGAGCGAACTGGCGCGGATAGCCGCCGATGATGGCGATCATCAGGGGTAGGCCGTAATAGGCCGCGCGAGCCACCGAATTCGGCGTTCCACCGACGGCGACCCAGAGCGGAATCGGGTCCTGCACTGGCTTGGGATAGATCTCGATGCCGGGAATGGGCTTGGTGTGATCGCTGCCCGCCCACTCGACCTTGCCGCCCTTGCGAATCTCGATCAGCTCAGCGAGCTTTTCCTCGAACAGGTCGTCGTAGTCGTTGAGGTTGTAGCCGAAGAGCGGAAAGCTCTCGATGAACGAACCGCGGCCGGCCATGATCTCAGCGCGTCCGTTCGAGAGCAGGTCGAGGGTCGAGAACTGCTGGTAGACGCGGATGGGATCGTCCGAGGAGAGGACGGTCACGGCGGTCGAAAGCCGGATGTTCTTGGTGCGCGCGGCAGCCGCCGCGAGAATGGTGACGGGCGAGGACGCGACGAAATCGGGGCGGTGGTGCTCGCCCAGGCCATAAAAATCCAGGCCGAGCTGGTCGGCCAGTTCGATTTCTTCGAGCAGGTCCTTGAGGCGTTCGGCGGGAGACTGCAGGCGATCGCCGTTCAGCGGATCGGGCGTGTTCTCCGCGAAGGAATAAAGGCCGAGTTGCATGACGTTTCCTTTCGGTTCGCGCCAGACATGGCGTTTTAGGCGAGGGGCATCAAGACGGCACAATATGGTAACCGCCCCTCTGGTTGCATGAGAGAAAACCGCAGGCCGATGAGCGACAAGATCGACTTCCGCAAGAGCCTCAAGACGCTCTACCAACCTTCGGCAAAGGCCTTCGAACTGATCGAAGTGCCGGCCATGCAGTTCGTGATGGTGGATGGCGCCGGCAACCCCAATACCGCCGAGGCCTACAAGCACGCGCTCGAATGGCTCTACGCCACCAGCTATGCCCTCAAGTTCGCCGTACGCCACGCAACCGGCCAGGACTACGTCGTGCCACCGCTCGAGGGGCTCTGGTGGTCAGAAGACATGGAAAGCTTCATCCGCCGCGACAAGGATCGCTGGCAGTGGACCATGATGATCATGGCGCCTGATTTCGCCTCATCTGCGCTCTACGAGGCCGCTGTCGAGAAGGCGCGTGGGAAACTCGGCGAGAGCCCTGCCAGCCTCAGGCTGGAGCGCTACGAGGAGGGGCTTTCCGTCCAGATTCTGTACATCGGCAGCTATGACGATGAAGGGCCGACGCTGGCGCGGCTGCACGACGAGTTCATGCCGCAGAACGGCCTTGTTGCAACCGGGCACCACCACGAGATCTATCTCTCCGATGCCCGGAAGACAGCACCTGAGAAACTCAAGACCATTCTGCGGCAACCTGTCGCCCGCGCATAAGAACAAGCCCCGGCGGGGCGGCCGGGGCTTTTGCTTCAGAGGGAGGGGACTGAAGCTTGGGAAGTCTTTTTATTGGGCAGGAGCCGCGGGAGTTGCGGGCTCAGCCGGGGTGGCGGGCTGTGCAGCAGGAGCTGCCGGCTCAGTAGCCGGGGCCGCCGGAGTTGGGGTTTCCGTGCTCGGTGCCGGCGTAGCCGGGGCCTGAGTCATCGGGGTCGTGGTCGTTTCGGTGCTCGGAGCCATCGGCGTCGTAGTGGTATTCGTGCTCGGCGCAGCAGGCGTCGTCGGATTATCGGCCGGAGCCGTAACCGAAGGGCTGGTGGTTGTCGTCTGGTTTACGGTCGCCGGTCCAGAGTTGGACGAGAAGACCAAATAGCCGATCGCCAGAAGGGCAAGGACTACGATGATGCCGATGAACCAGCCGGTACCGTTGCCTTCCCGGGTATAGGTTGTCCGGTTGGCGTTAGCATTGTCGCTATAAAGTGGATCACGGTCCGGATTAGCCATGATGTCTCTCCGTGTTACATCTGCTATGCCGGAAGAAACGCGGGCTGGTTTGAATAGTTCCCAATCGCGTGATCGGATGATTTCTGCCTGAAAATCAGTCTGTTACCTTTCTGCGCTCGTTTAGTTCGTGGCAAAATTGTGCCCGATTACTGCGGGATCACCTGTAGAATCCTCGCGCGGCCTGCCGATGCTTGCGGCGCGACGCTTGCTTGCACGCAATTTTGGGCTTGTGCGGAAGATGGGGAATAGCGGGTAGACGCCACATGGCGGCCCGTTTGTCGTGTTGCCTTCCCCGCCGGGGCCTCGCAGATTGCTGCGAGGTGGGGAGATCGTCATGGCGAGTCCGGAAGCACATATCGAGATCGCACGCCTGTTTGCCGAGCGGCAGGAGGAGGATGTGCCGTTGGCCATTGCCCGCCGCAACTGGGAGGAAGAGGCCGGCAAGCTGCCGCTGCCCGAGGGTGCGCAGTTCAAGCCGGTCATAGCCGGCGGCGTTCCGTCCGAATGGATGGATATGCCCGGCTCCGATCCCCGCCGGGTTTTCCTGTTCCTGCATGGAGGCGGCTACAATGCCGGCTCGCCCAAGACGCACCGCAAGCTCGCCGCGCTGCTGGCGCAGGCAACGGGAACGCGCGTGCTCATGCCCGATTATCGCCTCGCGCCCGAGCATCCCTTTCCCGCCGCAGTCAAGGATGCGCTTCTCGCCTTCGGCTGGCTGCTGAGCGAGGGGTTCAAACCGTCCGATATCATCGTGGGCGGTGATTCCGCCGGCGGCGGGCTCACCCTTTCGATGCTGCTCGCCTTGCGCGAGGCGGATGCGGAGATGCCGCGCGCCGCAGTGCTGCTGGCGCCCTGGACGGATCTCACCGTTTCCAGCCTCTCCTACGAGCGCCTGCGCGAGAATGATCCGATCATCGTGCCCGAGCGGCTTCGGCGCGCCGGCACATGGTATGCCGGCCGCCGCGATCCGCGCGATCCCATGGCGTCCCCGATGTTCGCCGATCTGGCCGGCCTGCCGCCCATGTTGATCCATGCCGGCGGCAATGAGGTGATGCTCGATGATAGCGCGGTCTTCGCCGAACGCGCCCTGGCGGCGGGCTGCGATGTGACGTTCAAGATCTGGCCCGAGCTTTGGCATGTCTTCCACCACGCTGCGCCGGACGTTCCCGAGGCGTCGGAGGCGATAGCCGAGATCGGCGCCTATGTGCACAGGGCCTACGATCGCCCATGAGCGAGATCGACCGCGAAGCTATCTTCACCGCTCTGGCCGACCCGAGCCGCCGACTGATCCTCACGCGGCTTCAGGCCCGGAACGGGCAGACGCTGAGCCAGTTGGGCGAAGGCCTGCCGATCACCCGCCAGGCGGTAAGCAAGCACCTGAAAATCCTCGAGACGGCCAATCTGCTGTTCAGCGAAAAAAGCGGCCGCGAACGGCTGCATTTCCTCAACCCGGTGCCGCTGCGCGCCGTGGCCATCCGCTGGCTCGAGCGCTTCGACGAGACCCCGATGGGTCTGCTGGCACAGCGGGAGAAGGGTGGAAAGAGGGGCGGGTAAGAGGCTATGGCACTAGTGCCCACACCCCTTCACCCCGGGGTTTTTGCTTGCGCTACGGAGTGTTACCCTCAACCCATTCAGCAATGAGGGTTATCGATGCTTGAAAAGCTTCTGAGGTTTGACGAGTTCATTTTTCCCCAGGTCACCAAGATCATCTACTACATCGGTCTTGCGCTGATCGCCTTGTTTGCGGTGCTGGGGGCGCTGGGCGCGTTGTTTGCCGGGATTTCGCAGGGCAATTTCGGTGGCGGCCTGATTGGGTTGGTCGGGGCGCTCATCGGTGGAGCCGTCGGGGTGCTGGTCTGGCGCATCACCGTCGAATTGTGGACGGTGGTGTTCTCCATCCACGATATTCTCAAGGACATTCGGGACCGCAAGAGCGGTCTCTAGGATGACAAAAGGCCGGACCTGAAGGTCCGGCCTTTCGCTTTGGCGTCTGCCGCTGGTCAGCGGTTGGCGACCGGCGTGATGAGCGGCGTGATGCGCCGGATGGTCACGCGGCGGTTCTCCCGCTCGGCAATCTGCGTGTTGATCTTGAGATAGCGCTCGCCATAGCCCTGGGTCACCAGGTTCTCGGGCGGGATATCGTAGAAGTCCGAGAGAATGCGGGCGACGGTGTTGGCACGCAAATCCGAGAGCTTGAGGTTCGACAGGTCCGAACCCACGGCGTCGGTATGGCCTTCGATGAGGAAGGTCTCGGCCGGATTCCGCTTGAGCAGGTTCTGCATGGCAGCGGCAACGCTGCCGAGCGAGGCGACCTGATCGCGCGAGATCGTGGCGGCACCGGTATCGAAGGTGAGGTTACCCACTTCGAGGCGGCGCACGCTGTCACGGATACGGGCAGAGCGCTTGACCTCGTCGATGGTGTAGAGGCGCCGGACCTGTTCAACCGGCGGCTGCTCGAAGAAGGTCGTGATCTGCTGCTCGTTCGCGTTGCGGGCGTCGATGACGTACTGGTTGACGGGGATGGTCAGCCGCAGCGGGGGCAGGTCGGCGCCCGGGTCGCGGTAGAACAGGTCCTCGTCCTCGCGGTCGGCGCGCGGATCGTAGTAGGCCAGGATGTATTCACGGCCATCGCGGTCGATGCGCGAACGCTGCAGCACTTCGCCGTAGCGGTTGCGGATCGTGACGACCTTGGTGCCGTCGGGGCGTTCCACGGTCTCGCGGACACGGCCGCCGCTCAGCTGCTCGTAATAGACCTGGTCATCCTGCTGCATGAAGCGGTCACGCTCCTGCGTCGGATTGGAGATCACGAGCTGGGTGCCGATCTGCAGGATGATCTGGCCGATATCGGCCGGCTGCTGCGGACGGCCACCAGGCTGCGGGCGACCGCCCGGCTGCTGGTTGTTGTTCACCGTGGTGTTGTTGTTCACGGTCGTGTTGTTGTTGGTGACGTTGTTCGTCACGTTGTTCACGACGGTCGTGGTGGTGTTGTTGATGATGGTGACGTTCTGCGGCACCTCGACCGGCGGCGGCGCGGCCAGCTGCTGGCCCTGCTCGGCGGTCGTCGCCTGAATTTCTTCAGGGGCGATGGCGAGCTTGGCCTGGGCGGAGGCGTCGTCGGACGGCGGCGGGGCGGTTTCGGCAGGTGGGGCCACCACGGCGCTCGGGCCGACACCGGTCACGATGTTGGTCACTTCGTCCTTGGCGCTGTCGAGCAGCGGAGCGACTTCCTCGGGCTTCACATTGGCCGGAAGATTGGTCACGTCCTCAGTCGGCTGGTCCTGGAGCACGGGGCTGGCCTCGATCTCCTGCTTGACCTGCTCCGGCGGCGGAGGCGTCGGCTGCTCGACCGGGGGCTGTTCAGCCGCAGGCTGCTCGGCCGGGGCCGGCTGTTCGGCAGGAGCCGGCGCAGCAGGCTGGGCCGGCAGCAGGTTCTCGGGAACCTTGGGCAGCGTCAGGCCGAAATTGTTGAGGCAGGAATCACGCGAGGTGAAGCCGGCCTGCGAGCACAGGGCATCGATGCGCGACTGGGCGTCGGCAATCTGGGCCTGGGCCGGGGCGATATCGGCGCCGCTGGTCTGCGCTTCGATCAGGGCCGCAACCCCGTTCTGGTAGTCGCCGACGGCGGCGTTGAGATCGCCCGAGATATCGGCAGCAGGCGCGGCCGGTTGTTCCTGCGCAGGCGCGGGCTGCTCGGCGGGAGCCGGCTGCTCGGCAGGCGCAGGCTGTTCAGCCGGAGCGGGCTGCTCGGCCGGAGCTGCGGGCTGCTGGGGAGCAGGCTGTTTGGCCGCCGGCGCGGGCTGTTGCTCTGCCGGGGCCGGAGCGGGCTCGGGTGCGGGCTGTTCGGCAGGAGCCGGTTGTTCGGCTGGTGCAGGCTGCTCTGCAGGTGCGGGCTCCTGCGCGGCCGGCTGCTGGGGAGCAGGCTCGGGCGCCGGTGCGGGTTGCTCGGCAGGGGCGGGCGGCGCCGGTTCCTCGGCGGGAGGCGGCGCGGGTTGTTCTACGGGTGCGGGTTCCGGCGCGGGCTGCTCGGCCGGAGCCGGCTGTTCGGCAGGCGCGGGCTCGGGTGCCGGGGCCGGCGCTTCAGCCGGCGGCGCAGCTTGCTCGGCAGGGGCAGCGGCGGGCGCGCCCCCGTTCTGGATGGCGCTGATGCATTCCTTGATGCCGCCAATGCCTGCCGCGGCGCAGGCGGCCTGGAAGTCGGCTTCTGCCTTGGCCTTGGCCTCCGCATCGTCGGAGGAGGCGGCGGACACGTAGTTCTCGTAAGCGGCCTGAAGCGCTGCGTCCTGAGCCCGGGCGATGCCGCTCGGGGCCAAGGCTAGGATCCCGAGGCTGGTGCCTGTCAGGAGCCAGTGTCGAAGGCGCATTGTTCTCATCCTTTTTCTTAGGACTGTTGTTCAGCCTGTGAGTATTTCGGGGCGGTCCTGAACCGGACCTGAACGAATCATCGCCCGTTCTTCCGACTTTAGATTTGCCGGTTTCGTGAGCAAACGCGGGCTTTTCCGTTCAGTTCCCAAGCCGGCCACGATGGGCAAACGACGTGGCAAATCGGGCACGAGTTTGGCGCACGGGCATGACAGGCCGGCGTCGGGATGTTAGGCGCTTGAAGATCGGAGCAGGCAAATGCAGCAGACTCAGACCGTTATCGAGGTCGTAACGTCAGGACAGGGACTCTACGAGTTTTCGCGCCCGCTGCGCCAGTTCGTGACTGGTTCCGGCATTCGCTCCGGCCTCGCGACGGTCTTCTGTCGCCACACCTCGTGTTCGCTCCTCATCCAGGAGAATGCGGATCCGGACGTGCAGGTGGACCTCAAGGGCTTCTTCAGCCGCCTCGTTCCCGAGCACATGCCCTGGATCACCCATACCCTCGAAGGGCCCGACGACATGCCTGCCCACATCAAGGCGGCGCTGACACAGACCTCCATCGGCATTCCCGTCGATGCCGGTTCCCTGGTGCTCGGCACCTGGCAGGGCGTCTATCTCTTCGAGCATCGCTCCGCGCCGCATCGGCGGCAGGTCGTCGTGCATATCATCGGAGAGTGAGCGTGAGTTTTGCAGAGCTGGCCGCCTATTGGCCATTCGCCGTCGGCCTTCTCGTTACGGGGGCCTTTTCGGGCGTTTTCGCCGGGCTCCTGGGCATTGGCGGGGGCGCCATCATCGTGCCGGCGCTCGGCTGGGCGCTGGGGCTCATGGGCTATGACAGCGATGTGGTCCAGCATGTGGCGGTGGCCACTTCGCTGGCGATCATTATCCCCACCGGCATCATGAGCGCGCGCTCGCACTACAAGCGAGGCGCAGTCGATACCCAAGCGCTGCGCCTCTGGGTGCCCTTTATCTTCGTGGGTACGCTGATCGGCGGCCTCATGGCCGGCCTGTTCTCGGGCGCCGTGCTGCGCCTCGTCTTCGGCTTCATGTCGATCTTCATCGCCGCCAATATTGTGCTGCCGTTCCAGACGCGGCTCATGGGACATCTCAAGGGTTCGGCGCTTACCCACCGGATTTCGGCGTTCGTCGTCGGCTACATTTCCGCGCTGATGGGTACGGGCGGCGGCTCGCTCAGCGTCCCGACGCTCGCCGCCTTCGGCGAAACCATGCACAAGGCCGTTGGCACCGGCGCGGCCATCGGCGTCGCCATCGCCATCGGCGGCACGATCGGTTTCGTCATATCCGGCTGGAGCGCCTCCGATCTGCCTCCGCTCAGCATTGGCTACGTGAACCTCGTGGCGCTGGTCATCGTTGGCGCCATGGCCGCGGTCTGCGCGCCGGTCGGCGTCGCGATCGCCCACCGACTGGACCAGAAGACGCTCAAATACGTCTTCGCGATATTCCTGACGCTGGTCGGGCTGCAGATGATCTGGAAAGCCCTGTTCTAGCTGCCACCCCAAAAGGAAAGGGGAGCCGAAGCTCCCCTCCCGTCTTACTTGCCTTCGGACAGTTCCCACTGCACCGACACGTTGACCGAGAAGCTCATCTCGCCCGCCTGCACCGGCACCGGGGAGGCCCCGGCATCGGCCATCGACTGCTTCATCATGTAGGGCTGAGGCGGCTGGTTGAAGTTCTGGTTCTCGCTGATCGAGAGGATACGCGACAGGCCAACGCCGGCGACTTCGGCGTAAAGGTCCGCCTTCTCCTTGGCATCGGCGAAAGCCGCCTTGCGGGCTTCGTCATAGAGCTTGGAGGGGTCGGCGACAGTGAAGCTCACGCCATTGATGGTGTTGGCGCCCACGGTCACGGCCTTGTCGAGCACCTGGCCCAGCGAGGGCAGGTCACGGACGCGGACGGTGACGGCGTTCGAAACCTGGTAGCCGGCGATCTTGGGCGGCTTGCTGTAGCCGTTGGCGTCGCGCTCGTCCGAATAGACGTAGTTCGGGTTGACCGAGAAGCCTGAGGTCTGGATGTCCTTGGCTTCGATATTGGAGGCCTTGAGCGCCGCGATGAGATCGGCCATAGCCTTGGTATTGGCGTCGAGCGCCTCGCGGGCGGTCTCGCCCTGGGTGGTGACGCCGGAGGTGACGAAAGCGGTGTCCGGCGCGGCGCTGACTTCTGCGCGGCCCTCGATCGAGATCGTGCCCGGGCGCGGTGCTTCCTGGGCGAGGGCAGGAGCAGTGAGAGCCGTTGCGAGAGCAAGGGGAACAAGAGCGGTAATCAGACGCATGGGTCTCTCCATTTTGAAATTCCAGCAGAATTTGCTGTTCATTGCGGTGTTAATGCGGCGTACCTGAACGGGAGTTGAACGCGCCGTCACCCATTAAGACGCCAGCTCTGTGAAAGTCCTTGGGTGGTGCCGAAAGATTTTTTTGGGCAGGCGCGGAAGCCTTAAGTCTTAAAGTCCGAAACGCCGGCGCGGCTGGATTTATCCGCCCCGGCGCGCTAGCAAAGGCGCATCCTTTTCGGCCTTGAAATGCGAGGGGCATCCAAAGCCATGACTGAAGCCATCGTCCCGTCTTCGGGCGTTCTCCTCGGCCGCGCCCGCGTGCCGGGTTTCGACCATCCCCGTGTCATCACCGTTCGCGACGGGATCGTCCTGGACATTACCGCCAAAGGCGCGGCGACGTCGCGCGATGTCTGCGAACGCGCGGATGCTGCGGCCTATGTGAAGGCGGCGAAGGGTAACGCGATCGGATCGCTCGCCGATATTCTCGCCAACAGCGAGGCGGCAAAATTCGATGCGTCCAAGCCGTCGCTTCTGTCGCCGATCGACCTGCAGGCGATCAAGGCGTCGGGCGTGACCTTCGTCGTGTCGCTGCTCGAGCGCGTCATCGAGGAGCAGGCGCGGGGCGACAAGTCGCGGGCCGATGCGCTGCGCCAGGATATCCTGACGCTGGTCGGCTCGAACCTTTCCGACCTCGTGCCGGGATCGCCGGCGGCGATGCAGGTCAAGGAATCACTGATCGCCAGGGGCGTCTGGAGCCAGTATCTCGAAGTCGGCATCGGGCCGGATGCCGAGATCTTTACCAAGAGCCAGCCGATGTCCTCGGTGGGCTGGGGCGCCGATGTCGGGCTGCATCCGGTTTCGAGCTGGAACAATCCGGAGCCGGAAGTGGCGGTGGTGGTAACGAGCGCGGGCCAGATCATCGGCGCGACCTTGGGCAACGACGTCAACCTGCGTGACGTCGAGGGCCGTTCGGCACTGCTGCTGGGCAAGGCCAAGGACAACAACGCCTCCGCTTCGCTGGGGCCGTTCATCCGGCTCTTCGATGGCGACTTCACCATCGAGACCATCAAGAATGCCGAGCTGGCGCTGCGCGTGGAGGGCGAGGACGGGTTCGTGCTCGACGGACATTCGAACATGAGCCAGATCTCGCGCACGCCGGAATCCCTGGTGGCCGCGACCATCGGACGGCACCACCAATATCCGGACGGCCTGGTGCTTTATCTCGGCACGATGTTCGCCCCGGTCAAAGACCGGGATGGGGTGGGAAAAGGTTTCACCCACAAGATCGACGATGTGGTATCCATCTCCACCCCGAGCCTGGGCACGCTGAGAAATCGCGTCCGGCTATCCACCGAATGCCCGCCCTGGACCTATGGCGCCAGCCACCTGCTGCGCGACCTGGCCAAGGCGGATTTGCTGTAAAACTGACGGAGAGACCCGATGGGCGAAATCTTCAAGAACCTGATCGATGGCGAATGGACCGGCGGCGGCGAAAGCAAGAACATCAATCCCTCCAATACCTCGGACGTGATCGGCCTTTATGCGCAGGGCACCGTCGAGGACACCAAGCAGGCGATCGCCGCTGCCAAGGCTGCCTTTCCGAAGTGGTCGCGCTCGGGCCTGCTGGAGCGTCATTCGATCCTCTCCAAGACCGCCCATGAAATCCTGGCGCGCAAGGAAGAGCTCGGGCGCCTGCTGAGCCGCGAAGAGGGCAAGACGCTGCCGGAAGGCATCGGCGAAGTGACCCGCGCCGCGCAGATTTTCGAGTTCTTCGCCGGCGAGGCGCTGCGCCTGAATGGCGAGATCATCCCGAGCGTGCGCCCGGGCGTGGGCGTCGAGATCACCCGCGAAGCGGTGGGCGTCGTCGGCATCATCACGCCATGGAATTTTCCGATCGCCATTCCGACCTGGAAGATCGCCCCGGCGCTCTGCCACGGCAATACGGTGGTCATCAAGCCGGCCGACCTGGTGCCGGGCTCGACCTGGGCCATCGTTGACATTCTCCAGCGCGCCGGCCTGCCCAGGGGTGTGCTGAACCTCGTCATGGGCCGCGGCTCGGTGGTGGGACAGACGCTGCTCGACAGCCCGGATGTGGACGCCATCACCTTCACCGGCTCGGTGGGGACGGGCAAGCGCGTGGCCGAGGCCTCGGTCAAGCTCATGCGCAAGTTCCAGCTCGAGATGGGCGGCAAGAACCCGACCATCGTGCTCGATGACGCGGACCTCAACGTTGCCGTCGAGAGCGTGGCGCAGAGCGCCTTCTTCTCGACCGGCCAGCGCTGCACCGCGGCTTCGCGCGTGATCGTGACCGAAGGCATCCACGACAAGTTCGTGGCGGCGCTGACCGAGCGCGTGCGCAACCTCAAGGTCGATGACGCGCTCAAGAGCGGCACCGAGATCGGGCCGGTGGTGGATGCCAGCCAGCTCAAGCAGGACACCGATTACATCGAGATCGGCAAGGGCGAGGGCGCCAAGCTTGTCGTCGGCGGCGAACTGGTGAAGCGCGAGACGGAGGGGTTCTACCTGCAGCCGGCTCTGTTCACCGAGGCGCACAACCAGATGCGCATTGCCCGCGAAGAGATCTTCGGGCCGGTGGCCGCCGTGATCCGCGTCAAGGATTACGAGGAAGCGCTGGCGACCGCGAACGACACGGAATTCGGGCTTTCCGCCGGCATCGTGACCACTTCGCTCAAGTACGCAACGCACTTCAAGCGCAACGCCGAGGCCGGCATGGTGATGGTCAACGTCCCCACGGCGGGCGTGGATTTCCACGTCCCGTTCGGCGGCCGCAAGGGCTCGAGCTATGGCCCGAAGGAGCAGGGCACCTACGCCAAGGAGTTCTTCACGCAGGTGAAGACGGCCTACACCGCGGCGGGGTAAATCGGTAAAATTTGAAGGCAAATTCGGGGCTCCGAGGCGATGGCTTCGGGGCTCTTTTTGTTTTCGCAGATTTGGACGGCAGGTCTCCCTCCCCCTTGTGGGGAGGGAACAAGGGTGGGGGTGCCGAGGGCTCGGAGTATTGGGCTCCCCCCACCCTCTATCCCTCCCCACAAGGGGGAGGGAGGAGTTCCGCGGGCGGGATTTGGGGCTCACCCCCTCCCTATCCCTCCCCACAAGGGGGAGGGTGGGTGTCTTTGGCGAAATCGAGCAGCAAACTCCACCCTCCCCCTTGTGGGGAGGGTTAGGGAGGGGGAAGGCCAGGGGCTCGATCTCACTCCGCGCTCACCACCAGCTCCACCCGATCCGCTGCAAACCTTGTCATCGTGTACTGGAACGGCAACCCGTCCTGGTCGCGGTTGACGTAGGTGCCGACGAGCAGCACTGCGCCGGGGGCGAGGCCCATCTGGTGGCTTTCCGAGGACTCGGCGTATCGGGCGGAGATGCGGGTTTCCTGGCGGGTGTAGTCGGTTACGCCGGCGCGGCTGAGCGAAGCCGTCATCGAGCCCAGTTCGCGGAAATCGTCGGCGAGACTGGGGAAGCGGGAGGCGGGGCCGGTCCAGGTGGTGGCGCGGGTGAGGGGGCGGCCGTCGGCGAAGGAGAGGCTTTCCATACGCAACACGCGGGTTGCGGGTGTGAGGCCCAAAGCTTTGCTGATGGGGAGCGGCGCGGGCTCGACGCGGTATTCGAGGATTTCGCCGTGGACATCGCTGGCCTGGCCGGCGAGGCCGGCGGAGAAGCGGGTGCGGCGGCCGATGGGGTAGGAGAGGCGGCGGGCGGCGTGGACGAAGCGGCCGCGGCCCTGTTCGGCGCGGACGATCCCTTCTTCCTCCAGCACGGCGAGGGCGCGGCGCACTGTGTGGCGGTTGACGTCGAAGCGGGCGGCCAGCTCGCCTTCGGTGGGGAGTTTGCCACCATCGATGAACTTGCCGCCGTTGATGTCGAGCCGGATGTCATCGGCCACGCGCCGCCAGAGGGCGACTCCACCGCTCTTGTCGAGACTCTTTTCGCCTGTCATTCTTGCTTCACAATACCAGCCTATCAGGGGCTTTGCAGCATATAGTTGTCTAGTGAAATAGACAAGTGGAGGGCCGAGTGGCCGAAGCGAGTTTGAAGAGCGAAGGCGACGCCGAGCGGCAGCGGGTGATGGCGGCATTGGCCGCGGCGCCGACGCGCGCATTGGCGCAGATCTGGGATGCATGGGCCGACAAGCCGCAGACGCAGCGCGTGCGTGGGCCGGAGACCGGCCTCGTGATGGTGCGCGGACGGACGGGCGGCGGCGGTTCCCCGTTCAATCTGGGTGAAGCGACGGTGACGCGCGCGACGGTGCGGCTTTCCACCGGCGAGATCGGGCATTCCTATGCGCTCGGGCGCGACGGCGAGAAGGCCGTGGTTGCGGCCACGCTCGATGCGCTCTGGCAGACCGGGGCGCGGCAGCGCGTGATGGATGCGGTTGTGGCGCTGGAGCAGGCGGCGTTGGACGCCGACGAGCAGCGCCGGGCCGAGACGGCGGCGACGCGCGTCAACTTCTTCACCATGGTACGCGGAGAGGATTGATGGACAATCTTGTGTTCGATGGCGGGTTCGCGGACCTCGTCAAGGATTCCCAGTCGGTGTTCCGCACCGTGATGGATGCGCTCTCGCGTCCGGGCCTGAAGCAGCCGATCCACGTGGATGCCGCCCCGCCCGCACCGCTCTCCGCCGAAGTTGCGGCGATTGCGCTGACGCTGGCCGATCACGACAGCCCGGTATGGCTGGACGAGACGCTGGCGGCTTCCGAGGCGGTTGTTGCGTGGCTCAAGTTTCATACCGGCGCGCCGATCGTCAGCGATCCGCGCGAGGCGGATTTCGCGCTGGTGACGGGGTGGGCGACGCTGCCCAAACTCGATGCGTTCGGCATCGGGACGGATGAGTACCCGGATCGCTCGACGACGGTGATTTTAGCAGTTCAAGGTTTCAACACCCACCGAACTTCCCCGGGCGAAGACCCGGGGCCCACGGGCGTCTCCACCCGGGTGGAGGGTGGCAATGGGCCCCGGCTTGAAGCCGGGGAAGATCGAGGTGGGGGAAGTCTGGGTGAAGGAGAGGTAGCTCGCGCGCTGACCATCACCGGCCCCGGCATCAAGGATACCGGGACGCTGACCATCACCGGGCTCACCGGGGAATTCATCGCGCAATGGGCGCTCAACCGGGAGCTGTTCCCGTGCGGCGTGGATGTGATGTTCGCGGGCGCCGGCCAGGTGGTCGGGCTGCCGCGGACGACGCGGATCGTGGAGGCTTTAAATGTACGTTGCCGTTAAGGGTGGCGAAGCCGCCATTGCCAATGCCCACAAGCTCCTGGCCGACCGCCGCCGTGGCGACCGTTCGGTGCCGGCGCTGCGGATCGACCAGATCGTGGAACAACTCGGGCTGGCCGTCGACCGCGCCATGGGCGAGGGTTCGCTCTATGACCGGGAACTCGCCGCGCTCGCCATCATGCAGGCGCGTGGCGACTTGATCGAGGCGATCTTCCTCGTGCGCGCCTATCGCACGACGTTGCCGCGCTTCGGCTATTCCAACCCCATCGATACCAGCGCCATGCTGGTCGAGCGCCGCGTTTCGGCGACGTTCAAGGACCTGCCCGGCGGGCAGGTGCTCGGGCCGACCTTCGACTATACGCATCGCCTGCTCGACCCCGAACTGGCGAGCGGCGCCGATGTGGCCGAGCCGGACGTGCAGGATGCCGGTGACCCGGCCATGCCGCGCGTCACGGACCTGCTGGCCCATGAAGGGCTGGTCGAGCCCGATACCGGGTTCGGCAATGAAGGGGCGGAAGATCGCGAGATCGGCGATTTGACGCGCGAGCCGTTGCAGTTCCCGCTCGACCGCGATCTGCGCCTGCAGGCGCTGGCGCGGGGCGACGAGGGGTTCCTGCTGGCGCTCGGCTATTCGACGCAGCGCGGCTATGGCCGCACGCACCCGTTCGTCGGCGAAATCCGCATCGGCGAGGTCGAAGTGGAGCTGGAGGTGGCGGAACTCGACTTTCCGCTCAAGCTCGGGCGTATCCGTGTCACCGAATGCCAGATGGTCAATCAGTTCAAAGGCTCGGCCAATGTGCCGCCGCAGTTCACCCGCGGCTATGGGCTGGTGTTCGGGCAGGCCGAGCGCAAGGCCATGGCCATGTCGCTCTGCGACCGGGCGCTGCGGGCTCGCGAACTCGATGAAGACATCGTGGCGCCGGCGCAGGACGAGGAATTCGTTATTTCCCATTCAGACAACGTTCAGGCGACCGGTTTCGTCGAGCATCTGAAGCTCCCGCACTACGTGGATTTCCAGGCCGAACTCGACCTGATCCGGCGGCTGCGGGCCGAGCACGATGCGCGCGTGGCGCAGGACGAGATGCAGGAGGCGGCCGAATGAACGGCGCTATCGCGAACTACAACTTTGCCTATCTCGACGAACAGACCAAGCGCATGATCCGCCGGGCGATCCTCAAGGCGATCGCCATTCCCGGCTACCAGGTGCCGTTCGCCAGCCGTGAAATGCCGATGCCTTATGGCTGGGGCACAGGCGGCGTGCAGGTGACGGCGGCGGTGATCGGGCCGGATGATGTGCTGAAGGTCATCGACCAGGGCGCCGACGACACCACCAATGCTGTCTCGATCCGGGCGTTCTTCGCCAAGACCGCCGAGGTGCGCACCACCACGCACACCAAAAAAGCAACCATCATCCAGACGCGCCACCGCATCCCGGAAGTGCCGCTGACCGAAGGCCAGATCCTCGTCTACCAGGTGCCGATCCCCGAGCCGCTGCGCTTCCTCGAGCCGCGCGAGACCGAGACGCGCAAGATGCATGCGCTCGAGGAATATGGGCTGATGTACGTCAAGCTCTACGAGGACATCGCCAAGCACGGCGAGATCGCCACGACCTATGCCTATCCGGTCAAGGTCGAAGGCCGCTACGTGATGGACCCGTCGCCGACGCCCAAGTTCGACAATCCCAAGATGCACATGACCGGAGCGCTGCAGCTGTTCGGGGCAGGGCGCGAGAAGCGGATCTACGCCGTGCCGCCCTATACCAACGTGGTCAGCCTCGACTTCGAGGATCACCCGTTCGAGGTGCAGAAGTTCTCCGAGCCTTGCGCGCTCTGCGGGGCGACGGGCGTCTACCTCGACGAGGTGGTGCTCGATGACAAGGGCGGGCACATGTTCGTGTGCTCGGACACCGACCATTGCGAGGGCCGGCGCGAGCACGGCCATCGCGGCGCCCTGGCGGGCCATGACCTTGAGGCTGCGGAATGAGTGACGAACCCTTGCTCCGGGTGACCGGGCTTTCCAAGTATTACGGCTCGCGGCTGGGCTGCGCCGATGTGAATTTCGAGCTCTATCCGGGCGAAGTGCTGGCCATCGTGGGCGAAAGCGGCTCGGGCAAGACGACTCTGCTCAACTGCCTTTCGACCAATCTCGAGCCGAGTTCGGGCCTTGCCGAGTATCGGATGCGCGATGGCGTGTGGCGGAACCTCTATGAGCTGTCCGAGGCCGAGCGCCGCTTCCTGATGCGGACGGACTGGGGTTTTGTGCACCAGAACCCCGCCGATGGCCTGCGCATGACGGTCTCGGCCGGCGCCAATGTCGGCGAGCGGCTGATGGCGGTGGGCGAGCGGCACTATGGCCGCATCCGCGATACGGCCATCGACTGGCTGGGGCGTGTCGAAATCGCGGAGGATCGGATCGATGACCAGCCGCGCGCCTTTTCGGGCGGCATGCGGCAGCGGTTGCAGATTGCACGCAACCTCGTGACCAATCCGCGGCTGGTGTTCATGGACGAGCCGACCGGTGGCCTCGATGTATCGGTGCAGGCGCGCCTGCTCGACCTGTTGCGCTCGCTGGTGGGCGAACTGGGGCTGGCGGCGATCGTGGTGACCCACGACCTCGCCGTGGCGCGGCTGCTTTCACACCGCATGATGGTGATGAAGGGCGGGCAGGTGATCGAGGCGGGGTTGACCGACCGCGTGCTCGACGATCCGCGCGAGCCTTACACCCAGTTGCTGGTTTCTTCGATTTTGCAGGTGTGAAGATGAGCGCACTTCTTCAAGTCAAAAGCGTCGCCAAGACCTTCACCATGCATCTGCGCGGTGGCGTGGTGCTGCCGGTGGTCGACAATGTCGACTTCGCGGTCAATGCCGGCGAGTGCGTGGTGCTCGGTGGGCCGTCCGGGGCGGGCAAGAGCTCGATCCTCAAGATGGTCTACGGCAATTACGGCGTGGACAGCGGCGAGATCCTGCTGATGCACGACGGCGAGCCGGTGGACCTGGCTTCGGCCTCGCCGCGCACGGTGCTGGCGCTGCGGCGCGATACCATCGGCTATGTCAGCCAGTTCCTGCGCACGGTGCCGCGCGTGTCGGCCCTGGACGTGGTGGCCGAGCCGCTGGTGGTTCGTGGCGTCGATCATGAGACGGCCCGGGCCAAGGCGCAGGAATTGCTGGCACGGCTCAACCTGCCGGAGCGGCTGTGGGCGTTGCCGCCGGCGACGTTCTCGGGCGGCGAACAGCAGCGCGTGAATATTGCGCGCGGGTTCATCACCGACCATTCGGTGCTGCTGCTGGACGAGCCGACGGCGTCGCTCGATGCGGCCAACCGGGCGATCGTGGTCGAGATGATCGCCGAGAAGAAGCGGGCAGGGACGGCGATGCTTGGGATTTTCCATGATGAGGATGTGCGCAACGTGGTCGCGGATCGGATCGTGGATGTGACCGGGTTTGCGGCCAGGAAAGCGGCTTGAGGTTTCTCGGGAAAGATCGCTTAGCCCGCCAACTCCTCGATCTTCCCCGGCCGCAGAGCCGGGGCCCACGGATACCTCCACTCGCGCGGAGCGGTGCAATAGGCCCCGGGTCTGCGCCCGGGGAAGTGCGGTGGTGCGTCAAGCGGGTGCCAAGGAACACACAAGCTCTTCAGGGAAAATACCTATGAAAAACCTCTCCGAACGCCCCTCCATCCATCCCACCGCCGAAGTGCGTGCCTCCGATCTCGGCCGCTACACCGAGATCGGCGAGCGCTGCCATGTCTATGAAAGCGTGGTGGACGACTATTCCTACCTCGTGCGCGAGTGTGAGGTCTATTCGGCCCGCATCGGCAAGTTCTCCAACATTGCCAGCCATGTGCGCATCAACGCCACCAACCATCCGATCGAGCGCGCCACGCTCCATCACTTCACTTATCGCGCTGGTGATTATTTCGAGGATGCCGAGCACGAGGCCGAGTTCTTCGCCAAACGCAAGGCGCGCACCGTCACCATCGGCCATGACACCTGGATCGGCCACGGCGTCACCATCCTGCCCGGCGTGACGGTCGGTGACGGCGCCGTCGTTGGCTCCGGCGCGGTCGTCACCAAGGACGTCGCGCCCTACACCGTCGTCGGCGGCGTGCCGGCCAGGCTCATCAAGGAACGGTTCTCGGCCAAGGTGGGCGAGCGCATGCAGAAGCTGGCCTGGTGGGATTGGAGCCATGCGCAGCTGCGCACCGCGCTCGATGATTTTCGCGCGCTGACGGGCGAGGAGTTCCTGGTCAAGTACGGCGGGTAGCGCGCTTCGCCTGCCTGGTATCTGGCTGCCGCGTCAGAAGCTCCGGTCCCACCGGAGCTTTTTCATTCCGCGCCCGCCGATCCCCGGAAATCCGGGGCTTTGGATTGTCACTGAACTGTCGCTGAGCGTTCATATCAGCTTCTTGATGCCGCCTTAGGGCTTCCTGCAACTCAGCAGGGAGCAGGTCATGCTCAAGATTTCCAACGTCACGCGCCGGTTCGGCAGCAAAGTGGCGGTCGACAAGGTCGATATCGTCATCCCCGCCGGCCAGATGGTCGGCATTATCGGCCGCTCGGGCGCAGGCAAGTCGACGCTCCTGCGCATGATCAACCGCCTGATCGACGTGAGCGAGGGCACCATCGCCTTCGATGGTCTTGAAGTCTCCGCTCTCTCTGGCCAGAAGCTGCGCGACTGGCAGCGCGACTGCGCCATGATCTTCCAGCAGTTCAATCTCGTGCCACGCCTCGACGTCATCACCAATGTGATGCTCGGCCGGCTCAATCGCCGTTCCACCATCCAGTCGCTGCTCAAGATTTTCTCGCAGGAAGAGCAATTGCTGGCGCTCAAGGCGCTGGAGCGCCTCGATATCGCCCAGACGGCGATGCAGCGCGCCGGCACGCTTTCGGGTGGCCAGCAGCAGCGCGTCGCCATCGCCCGCGCCCTGATGCAGGAGCCGAAAATCCTCCTCGCCGACGAGCCGATCGCCTCGCTCGATCCGCGCAATGCTCAGGTGGTGATGGACTCGCTGCGCGACATCAATCGCAATGATGGCATCACTGTCATCACCAATCTCCATACGCTCGATACCGCGCGCAATTACTGTGAGCGCATCATCGGCATGCAGGGCGGCTGTGTCGTGTTCGACGGTTCGCCCGATGAGCTCACCACCGATGTGGCCCGCCGGATCTACGGTGCGGATGGGCTCGAAGAGGCCTTCTCGGAGGCCATGACCTCGACCAGCCTCGATCCGGTCAAAAAGGCGCGCCGCAAGCGCAAGGAAGCCGCCGATGTGGTGGCGGCCAACCAGCTCGGCGCTGCCGGCGTCAGCCTTCCCAACTGAGTTTACGAAATCCCGCATCGATGACCCTTGAGGCGGGACAACCGCCGGGCGCCGTGCGGCGAAACGACAACAGGAGAAACCCATGACTGCGTTCCGCAAAACCCTGCTGGCTGCCACTGCGCTCGCCATGCTCGCCAGCTCGGCCTTCGCCCAGGACGTCAGCGTCCTGCGTATCGGCCTGGATGGCTCGGAAAACGAAGCTGACCAGATGCGCAATGCCCAGTGTGTTGCCGATCAGCTCAAGGCCGCCACCGGCGTTTCCGAAGTCCAGCTCTTCCCCTCGCCCGACTATAACGGCGTGATCCAGGGCCTCCTCGGCGGTACCATCGACATCGCCGTGATGGGCGCTTCGTCCTATGCCGCCATCTACCTGAAGGATCCGAACGCGGTTGACCCGATCCTGACCACGGTCGGCGCCGATGGCTCGACCGGTTACTACTCGCTGATGGTCGCCCGCAAGGATTCCGGCTTCAAGACCGTTGCCGACCTCAAAGGCAAGAAGCTCGGCTTTGCCGATCCGGATTCGACCTCGGGCTACCTCGTCCCGAACGTGGCTCTCCCGGCCGCCATCGGCATGCCGGTCAAGGAGTTCTTCTCGGAGACCGGCTTTGGCGGCGGCCATGAGAACCTGGTTCTCGGCGTGCTCGACCACAAGTTCGACGCCGGCACCACGTTCGGCTCGGGCGTTGGCGATTGGGCCGAGGGCTATTCCTCGGGCAACCTGCACACCATGGTCGCCAAGGGCATCCTGGACACCGACGATATCGTCGAACTCTGGCGCTCGCCGCTCATCCCGAACGGCCCGCTGATGGTCTCCAACAAGCTGCCGGAAGACATGAAGGGCAAGGTCGAGGCGTTCTTCAAGGATCTGCCGGGCAAGGATCTGGCCTGCTTCCAGGGCTTCACGGGTGGCGAGAACACCGGCTTCACCGAAGTCGACGCTTCCTTCTATCAGACCATCATCGACGCTCGTAAGTCGGTGATCGGCGGCTGATCCGCACAACGAACATCTTTTGACGGCGGTGCCCTCTGGGCGCCGCCGTTTGCATAAAAGGAGAGCGCCGTGGCCCAAGTCGCCGAGCATGCTCCCGCTTCGCTCAGCGAGGGGACGCAGACGGTCTATGACCACTACCGCCGCCAGGTGCGGACGCGCAGGATCTATACGCTCATTGCGCTGGTCGTATTCCTCGCCATCCTCGCCGCTTCGCTCAATTTCGCGAACGCGGCCAATTCGGGCAAGTTCTTCGAACGGCTGCCCTATTTCTTCGATTTCCTGCGGTCTTTCGTGCCGCGCGACCCTCTCGAAATCTTCCGCGCCATGTTCGATCTGGCGAGCCCCTATGCGGATGGCTCGCAGAAATACGATTACACGTCCGAGCGCATCTGGGTCACCGACTGGTTCTACGTGCCCAATTACGTCTACCAGTTGATCGTCACCATCAACATCGCCATCGTCTCGACCATCGTGGGCGCGACCCTGGCTTTCCTGCTGTGCTTTTTCGCCTCGACCAACCTCATGGGCGCCGGCATTGCCCGTTTCGTCGTGCGGCGGGTGCTCGAAGTGCTCCGCGCATTCCCCGAGATCGTCGTGGCCGGCCTCCTCACGGCCATCCTCTCGATCGGCCCGATCGCCGCCATCGTCGCGGTGTCGCTGCACACGATCGGTGCCCTGGGCAAGCTCTTCTACGAAGTGGTCGAGAACGCCGACATGAAGGCCGATGAAGGCTTGCGCGCCGTGGGCGCCAACTGGGTCGAGCGCGTGCGCTTCGGCATCGTGCCGCAGGTACTGCCCAATTTCGTCTCCTACACATTGCTGCGTGCCGAGATCAACGTGCGCGCCTCCACCATCATCGGCGCGGTCGGCGGCGGCGGTATCGGCGAGGCCTTCCGCCTCTCCATCGGCCGCGACCATGCAGCCAAGACCTACGCCATCGTCCTCATGCTCCTCGTGACGATCATTGCGGTCGACCAGTTCTCCGCCTGGCTGCGGCGACGCCTGGTGGGCAAGCAGGCTTTCGATTTCGGGGCATAGGAGACGCACAATGGCACAACTGGCCCTCAATGATGCCGAACGCCAGGCGCTCCTCGAAGCGTATCCGGCGGTTTTCGTAAAAAGCTTCTGGCAGCGCTATGGCCTTGCGGTCGGCGCGGGCGTGGTAGCGGTCTACCTCGTCTTCTGCTTCTTCTTCTTCAATGTCGGCGCCGTGCTTTCCGACGGTCGCTGGGACCGCGCCGGGGCGTATCTGCAGGATTGGTATTCCTGGCGCGCCCAGCCGCGGCTCAAGCTGGCCGCCGGCCAGCCGGTCGATGTGCAGTGGAACAATCGTGCACAATACCGCACCGATGGCCCCATTGACTGGCTGGTTCCGGCCAGCGACGGCAGCGTCCTCGTCACCTTCGGGAGCGAAGCCGACAGCCTCGTCGTGCGTCCGGACGTGGTGACGGTCAATCTCAACGGCCAGCCCCACGACGTTGCCGTCGGCGCGAGCGGGGTCGTGCTGCCTGAGGATGCGCCCGAAGCGATGACGCTCAAGGGCGACAAGGTGCTGGTCGATTTCGGCTTCGCCGGTTCGGCCGAAATCCGCGCTAGCCAGGTTTATATCCAGCGGCGTTTCCTGGGCTGGGCCAATTTCTGGTTCGACACCAAGTCCGCGTTCTGGGGTATGAGCCTGCCGCAGCTGGTCTCGACCATCGTCGTCGGCGAGCGGATCGATCCGCAGATGTCCAACTTGCAGCTCGCCTGGCGCGATTTCCTCGGCAACGGCGTCTGGCAACATGCAGACATCATCTCCAAGCTCATCCAAACCATCGTCATGGCCTTTGTCGGCACGCTGCTCGGCACGCTGGTCGCCGCGCCGCTGGCCTTTATCGCCGCCCGCAACATCACGCCCAATCGTGCCGCCAACTGGGTGATGAAGCGCACCTTCGATCTGCTGCGTTCGATCGACATGCTGATCTGGGCGCTGTTCTTCACCCGTAGCTTCGGTCCCGGCCCGATCCCCGGCATCGCCGCCATCTTCTTCACCGACACCGGTGCGCTCGGAAAGGTCTATGCCGAGGCGCTGGAGAATGTCGATGACAAGGAGCGCGAAGGCGTTAAATCGGTTGGCGCCCATACGCTCGAAGTCCAGCGCTATGGCGTCGTTCCGCAGGTACTGCCGGTCTTCATCTCCCAGTCCCTCTATTTCTGGGAAAGCAACATCCGCTCCGCCACCGTCATCGGTGCTGTCGGCGCCGGCGGCATCGGCCTCAAGCTTCTCGAAGCCATGAAGACCAATGCCGACTGGGACAAGGTCGCCTACATGGTCGTCCTGATCCTCGCCGTCGTCTTCATCTTCGACAACATCTCGAACGCCCTCCGTTCAAGACTGATCGGCAGCCGCCACTGAGAGCGAACCAGCACGTCTCCTCCCCCTTGCGGGGAGGGGACAGGGGTGGGGGTAAGCCAAACGCTCTGGCCAGCGCCGCGCCGCACCGAGTGATACTTACCCAGCGCAAGACCCGGCCCTAAAGCACCGGTCCCATCATCGCCACCGTATTGTTCCAGAGCCGACGCCTCCGCGGCCAGCCATCCACCGACTCCGCCTCGATCAGCACCGAAGCCTGCCGGTAAACCTCCTGCCGCGCCTTGATCTCGGCCGTAAGCGCCGGATCGTAGAGCAGGATGTTGTTCTCGAAATTGAGCTCGAAACTGCGCCGGTCGATATTCGCCGAGCCGATGAGGCTCACGTCTCCATCCACCGTCATGGTCTTGGAGTGCAGCAGCCCGCCGACATATTCGTAGATCTTCACCCCAGCATCGAGCAGTTCCTTGTAATAGGAGTGGCTCGCAGCCGCCACGATCCAGGAATCGTTGCGCTGCGGCACGATGAAGGTCGTGTCGACGCCGCGATAGGCCGAGGCGCAGAGCGCGGCCTGAATGGTTTCGTCCGGTACATAATAGGGCGTGGTGATGATGAGTTCGCGCCGCGCCGCGTTCATCACCGAGACGAAGATTTCAGGCATCGCCGAAGGCCTCACCGTCGCGCCTGTGCCGATCACCTGCGCCGCAAAGCCCGGTTGCGGCTCGTTGAGCGGGGCGAGGAACAGCGCTCGCAGGTCATCATGCCCATGGCTCATCCAGTCGCTGGCGAAAAGATGCTGGTTCTGCCGCACGATCGGACCCTCGAAGCGGACGAGAATATCCACCCAGGGCGCGTATTTCGCCTTCACCGCAAACGCCGCGTCGGCGCAGTTCTGGCTGCCGCAATAGGTGATGCGGTTGTCGATGACCACGATCTTGCGGTGGTTGCGCATGTCGATGCGACCCCAGAGCGCCGAGATCGGCGGCGTGGGGACGGGCAGGGCGCGACCCAGCATCACGCCGGCATCCGCCATGGCCTTCCAATGCGGCGAGCGGATCATGGCACGCGAGCCGAAATCGTCGGCCATGGCGCGGCAGGTCACGCCGCGCCGCGCCGCACGCTTGAGGGCCTCGACGACCTTGAGCCCGTTATTGTCGGCCAGCCAGATGTAGAACAACACATGCACGTGGTCGGTGGCGGCGTCCATGTCGGCGACCATCTGCTCGATGGCGCTGTCGGAATCCACCATCAGCGTGGCGCAGTTGCCGCCTACCGGGGGATAGCCACTCACCGATTCCCCCGCGCGGAAAAGCGGCATGTAGCGCTCGGGTACGTGCGGGTCGCGCTCGTGCCCGTCGGTCGGCGGCGGCAATTCCTCGAGCACCTTGCGCATTCGCGCGATGCGGCCGCGGCCGATATTGGTTTCGCCCACCAGCGTATAGGCAAGAATGCCCACAAGCGGCGCCACGAGAATGACCACTACCCAGGCCAGGCGCGATACCGGTTCGCGGTAGGGGCGCAGCAGGGCGCGGGCCACGAAGAATACCTGGACGCCGAAATAGGCGATGGCCAGGAGATAGGCGTAGAGCGGGGTCTCGATCGTGATCATCGGGCGGCCACGATAGCCTTGCGAATGGCCCCCCTGAGGATCAACGACGAAAGCACCGAGCCAAGTATCATGCCCACGGCCAGCCCGAGGCACAGCGCGATGGCGAGGTAGAGGATGGCCTTGTCCGCCAGCCCTTCGACCACCGTTTCCATGCCGTCGATCTCATGGGCGAGGCTGGTCGATACCGATTGGCCGGCATCGTTGATGGCAGAGACGATGGCGCTGGCGAGCGAGGTCTGCTCGGGTGTCGCCGGCGCCTGGCCAAAGGCCAGGGCGGGCCAGAGTAGGGCCGCGAGGACGAGTAAGATGGGTAAACCGCGAGAGGACATCTGGCTTTCTCCGGTGCCTGGCGGAGGTCGCGAATGCGGCCGGCCAGCCTGACGAAGATAGCTAGAGGCTTCCCTGCGGGGAAGCGCATAGAGGGATTTTCGCAAGATGCCGCGAAGGCTTGGCTGCAGCCGGCCGTCGCGCAGACCGCCAGCGGCCACGATCTGGGTTCGGCGCCGCTGGCAGTCTCGCGCATCGTGCTGGTGTGAAATGCGCGGGACAGCGCCAAGGGACAGCCGGACAAAACGATCCGGATGTTACGACGACAACCTGGGTCCTCGCCGCCGCCCCCCTTAGGACTCCATCCATGGCGAAAGATAGAGGCGGGCGGCGCCTCTTCACAATAAGCAAAGCGGACTAGGGTTCAGCGTTCGACGACGGTTCGGCCGGTCAGCGTCACCAGGTGCGTTTCGCCCGCGGTATCCACCCAGCCCTTGGCTTCAAGCTGGCGGACGATCTCGGGCAGGGGGTGGTAATCGGGTTCCCGGCAGAGGCGCAGGAGGGCCTGAACCTCGGCAGGCTGGGGCCCTTCGAGCACGGCGTCGCGTAGCAGCATGATCTCCTCCCAGAGACTACGTGCTCCTCAAGGTAGTCGCCTCGTGCCAGTTCCGCCGTCGATCAAAGGATATAGTCAGCGCGGCACGAGCCGGGTGAAAAGAAAATTGGCCGCCACGCCCGCCGTCACGCCCAGCGAGCCTCCGGCAACCTTGACCACCGCGTCCTTGAGCGTCGCGTGGCGGCTTGGTGCCAGCAATTGCGCGAGTTCGAAGCCGAGCGCCACGGCAATCACAAGCCCGAGCACCAGCCACCAATGGCGCGGATAGCCGACCACGAACACGAAGCCCACCAGCGCAAAGGCCACGAGCCGTTCGAGGTTGGCCGGCTCGCCCGTAACGGGGCGCCATTCGATGGGAAGTACCGTAACGAGGAGGATGCCCAGCAACAGCAGCCAGGCCAGTGGGCGAGCAGCCATGCGGATCATCTGCCGGTCCAGCCAGAAGCGCGGCCGGCGCGAAGGTTCGGGATGTGCATGGAAAGTCCTCGACCGATTGCATTGGGCGCGGAGCCTATTGGAATTCGCCGTCCGCTCCAAGCGTCCCCTGGTGCCCACTGATCGCGCGATCAAGCAGGGTAACTCGCTCGGTGCGACTACCTCGGATTTCAAGCACAGCCAGGCCATCCGCCAGCAGCCCCAGCGCATCCTCGCGAATGATGGCCTTGAGCCGCAAATCCACCGCCCGCCGCAGCCTGGGATATTCGATCGTCGTGGCGATCTCATCGGGTGCCGACAGCGGCAGGAAGGCGATGAGATCGAGCGTCGCAAGAGCCTTCTCGATCCCTCCGAGCAGTTTCCCGGACGGCGTCCAGTCGACGCCCTCCTTCTCGCCGAGCACTTCCAGATACGCGATGAAATCGAGCGGGCAGCGATCAAAGACGATATCCGCCTCCCCCTGCGCCGCCAGGATCATCCCGACGCTCTGCTCGAGCTGATCCGCCAGGTCGTCGAGCGAAGGCCCATCGGCAAACGGCACTCCCGGCTGCGCAAGCTCCCAATAAGGCTCCTGCATATGCGCATAGCCGCGATGCTCGTCGATGAAATCATCGATCAGCGTCGTCTTCCCACTCCCATGCGTCCCCACCACCGCAATCCGCATCGCGTCCTCCTGGAAGGCAGCTATTGATGCTGTTCATGGTCGCGAGCAAGGGAAATCGAATGTGCCTGCGACTAACGAGGCGTGGAGGAGGCGGGCAGGATCGTGTAGACCGCAAGACACCGTTCGTGCCGCCCAGGAGCCTGCCTTGACCGTCTTCGACCATGCCGTCGTCAATGTCCTTGGAGGGATGGAGGAGGCGGTGGCGCTGTATGGGCGGTTGGGGTTTCGGCTGACGCCGCGTGGCTATCATACGCTGGGGTCGATCAATCATCTGGCCGTCTTCGGCAGCGACTATCTCGAACTCCTCGGCTATGCGCCGGGCGAGCGTGAGAAGCGGGCGGAGCTTTGGGAGCATCCTGCCGGGCTGACCGGGTTGGCGCTGCGGACGCAGGATGCGGCGGGGTTGCATGCGGCGATGGCGGAGGCGGGCGTTGCCGTGGAAGCCTGCAAGGACTTTTCGCGGCCGGTCGAGATCGATGGCGTGCAGCACGAAGCCGCGTTCCGCACTTTCCAGCTCGATCGCAAGGCGGTCGCCAATGGGCGCATTTTCTTCTGCCAGCACAAGACGCCGGAGCTGATCTGGCGCAGCGAATACCAGGATCATCCCAATAGCGTCACCGGCATTGCCGGCGCGTTCGTCGTGGCCATCAGGCCGTCCGCCATCCCCGACATGCTCGCAGCAGCGCCGGGGCTGGCACGCGAGGCCGAGGGAATTGTGCGCGCAGGGAATACCTGCCTGCGATTTGCGCCGGCCGAGGCGATAGCGGCGCATTTCGGTGTGCGTGAGCTGCCAGGCCTTCTCGGCCAGAACATGCGGATGGTGGGGCTGGAATTGCGCTCCCGCGACATTGCCCAGACGGCGACCTGCCTTGAGGCGGGCGGCGTTCCCTTCGAGCGTGGAGCGGGTTGGGTGCAGGTCGACGCCGACGAGGCGGCGGGGCTCATCCTGCGCTTCGTCGCGCAGGACTGAGCGGAAGGAGGCAGCCCCGCCCTTGGGAGGCGGGGCCGCGAAGGTTATTTAGCGGGAGCGGCGAGGTCCGTCAGGAAGCCGCGCGCATCCGGTTCGAAGCCCTTGAGCTTTTCCGATGTGAAGGCGTGCAGTCGCTGGTGAGCGACGATGTAATAGGGCAGGTCCTTGGCGATCTGCGTGGCGGCGTCCTTGTAGGCGGCGGCGCGGGCTTCGGGCGCGCCTTCGCTGCGGCCCTTTTCGAGCGCGGCATCGACGACGGGGTTGGAATAGCTGCCCCAGTTGAAATTGCCGCCGGTATGGAGCTGGCCATACATGGCGCGGTCGGGGTCGACGAGGTTACCCCAGCTCAGGAACGAGATCTGGTAGGTCTTGCCCTGGTTGCCCTTCATGAAGGTGGGGTAGTCGACGGCCTGCAGCTCGGTCTTGATACCGGCCGAGGTGAAGACGTTCTGGATGTATTCGATCGACTGCACGCGCTCGGCATCTTCCGAGTTGGTGCCGATGGTGAGCGCGAGCTGCTTGCCGTCCTTGGCGCGGATGCCGTCGGCGCCGACCTTCCAGCCCAGGGCATCGAGTTCGGCCATGGCGGCTTCGACATCGAAAGTAGGCTGGGTGACGGAGGCGTCATAGGCCCAGGGGAAAGCCGGCATCAGGATCGAGGCGGCGGCCTGGTCGAGCCCGCCATAGATCTGGTCGACGATTGTCGCCTGGTCGATGAGCTTGGCAAGAGCCGTGCGCATGGCCGGATCGGAGAGCAGCGGATCGGCGGTGTTGAAGTTCACGTAGATGAACGACACCGACGGCACGACGCTGTGGCTGAGCTTGGCATTGGCCGAGAGCGTGCCAACTTCGGCGGGCGGCAGCGGGCTATAGATGAGGTCGAGATCGCCGGCTTCCATGGCTTGGGCGCGGGCGGAGCCGTTGCCGACGACGATGGCCTCGATCTTCTTCACGGCGGGTTCGCCACCCCAGTAATCGGGGTTGGCTACGAGGTTGATCTGGCTGCCGCGGAGCCAGCTATCGAACCTGAAGGGGCCGGTTCCGATGGGGGCGGAACCGAACTCGGCATTACCTTCGGCCGCAGCGCGGGGAAGGATGCCGAGATCGAGGTAGGAGAACAGCGGCGCATAGGGCTCCTTGAGCTTGAACTGCACCGTGTGCTCATCAAGCGCCGTCACGCTGTCGATAGGCTCGTAGAGCGAGCGCGAGCGGGCGTTGAGATTGGGATCGACCATGGTGGTGTAGGTGAACACCACATCGTCCGCCGTCAGCGGCTGGCCGTTGTGGAACTTGACGCCTTCGCGCAGGTGGAAGATCAGCGTCAGCGGATCGGGCGTTTCCCAGCTCGTGGCGAGGGCCGGCTTGGGCTGGAAGTTTTCATCGAGGCGCACGAGGCCGTCATAGAGCAGGTCGTCGAGACGGTAGCTCGTGGTTTCGGCGGCAAGGCGCGCATCGAGCGAGAGGGAATCGACGTCGAGGCCGACGCGTACCGTCTCGGGCGGATTCACCAGGTCCGCCAGGGCCGCGGGCGCGCCCAGGCACAGCGAGGCGATGGTTCCCAGCAGCAGGGAATGCAGGCGTAGTTTCAGGGTCATGTTGTCTCCTCCCCTAGAAGGTCGACCGGGCCTCAGCGAGGGCCGGCTTTATCGATGATGAGATTGCCGGCGGGATCGACACGTCCATGCCAGCCCGGCAGGACGACGATGGTAGTGTCCTCCTGCTCGAGAATGGCGGGTCCCTCGAACGTGTCGCCGATGGCGAGGCTGTTGCGTGAAAGCACGGTGGCGCGGTGGGCCACGCCCTTCCAGTAAAGGTCGCGCGCGCCCAGCGCCGGAGCCGTGCGCTCGCCGCCGGCCGCGGCGCTGCGGATGGGCTCGACATAGCCGGTGACGCGCAGGCGGATGGTGGTGATCTCCACCGAGGCCTCGAGGTCGCGGAAATGGTAGAGCCGCTCGTGGGCGCGATGGAAATCCTCGATGGCGGCAGCGATGTCGACGCTTTCGCCATTCCACTGCGCCACGACCGGCAGGTTGAAGGCCTGGCCATGGTAGCGCATGTCGAACGAGACGAGGAAATCGTGACGGGTGAGCAGGTCGCCCTCGCCGTCGATCCAGGTGCCCGCATCCTTGGCGAGGCTGGTGACGAGTTCGGCGATGTGCGCACCGGCCGTGGCATCCTCGGACAGATCGAAGAAGGCGGTGCGGACATAGTCGCGCTTGACGTCGGCCATGATGGCGCCGAAGGCGCAGAGCGTGCCGGGGCGCGCGGGGACGATCATGCGGGAAAGGCCGGCCGTGTCGGCAATGAGGTTGGCTTGGGTGGGGCCAGCGCCGCCGAAGGGCAACAAGGTGAAGGAGCGCAGATCCTGCCCGCGCTGGGCGATGCCCTTGGAGAGCTCGGCGGTCATCACGGCGGTGGTGACGCGCAGGGCTGTTTCGGCGGCACGGGCGGCGCGATCGGGGCCTTCGGGCAGGCCGATGCGGGCGCCGATGCGATCGAGCGCGGCGCGGGCGGCTTCGATATCGAGCCGCATGCGGCCGCCGACGAAGCGCTCGGGATCGATGAAGCCGGAGACGAGATAGCAATCGGTGACGGTGGGCTCGGTGCCGCCGCGGCCGTAGCAGACCGGGCCCGGATCGGCGCCGGCCGAGGCCGGACCGATCTTGAGGACACCGTAATCGTCGACCCAGACGATCGAGCCGCCACCGGCGCCGATGGCCGAGACGTTGACCACCGGCAGGATGATGGGAAAATCGCCGATATGGGTGCTGTTGGTCATTTCGGGCTCGCCCGCGACGATGACCGACATATCGGCGGAGGTACCGCCCATATCGACGGTGACGACGCGATCGACGCCCGAAGCGCTGGCCGAGACGGCAGCGGCGACGACGCCGGAGGCGGGACCGGAGAGCAGCGTATCGATGGGGCGCTCGGCAGCGGTGGCGAGGCTCAGCGTGCCGCCATTATTGGCGGTGATGTAGATCGGCGCGGCTATGCCGAGGGCTTTGACGCGGCGATCGAGCCGTTCGAGATAGCTCGACATGATGGGCTGCACATAGGCGTTCATCAGGGCGACGAGCCCGCGCTCATATTCGCGCTGTTCGGGCCAGATGGCGGCGGAGGCGGTCACCTCGACATTGGGCAGGCGCTGCTTGAGGCGCGCGGCGAGGTCGAGTTCGACATCGGGGCGGCGATAGGAATGGAGGAGCAGGATGCCCACCGCTTCGACGCCGGCGGCGCGGAACGTGTCGGCGATGGCGTCGAGTTCGGCATCGGTGGCGGACTCCTCGACCGAGCCGTCTTCGAGAATGCGCGTAGCGGTTTCGAGGACGAGGCGGCGGCGCACCAGCGGTTCTTCCTTGTCCACGAGGTAGGAGAAGGCGTTCGGCATCTGGCTGCGGCCGATTTCGAGGACGCCGCGCATGCCGCGCGATACCACCAGCCCCATCTTGGCGCCACGCCGCTGGATAACGGCGTTAAGGCCGATGGTGGTGCCATGAACGATGAGGCGCACGTCTTCCGGGCGGCGTCCGGCGCGTTCGAGCAGCTTGGGCAGGCCGCGCTCGACGGAGGCGGAAGGGTCCTGCGGAACGCTCGGTTCCTTGAAGATGGTGATAGCGCCGGTGGCGGCATCGGCCAGCACGAAATCGGTAAAGGTGCCGCCCACGTCGATGCCGATGCGGCAGCCGGTCTGGGGGGGGATCGGGGACTGGTCGGTCATGTCAGGAGGCCTTCTCGATAGCCGGCAGCAGTGCGTCGAGAGCTTCTGCGAAGCGCGTGCGCAGGAGGTCGGTCTGGAGGAGCGGGCCGGTCAGGTCGATCGCCGCCGGGTCGGCCAGTTCGGGCAGCACCGTTTCGAACAGCTTGCGGCGCAGCGTATGGCGGCTGGATTTGCGCAGGCGCATCAGGCGACGGTTGAGTTCGAGCATAGAGGGATCGTCGAACACCGCTTCCCAGAGTTCACGGAAACGGCCGAAATCGAAATCTGCGGCGGGCGCGGCATTGCGGGTGCTGCGCACGGTGCGCGTCTGCGCCTCGTCGACCGCCCCGTCGCGAATGACCACGCCATAGTCGATATAGGCGGCCTCCGGCGTGACGAAGCCATCGAGCACGTCGGCCAGCACCAGTGTGGGGTCGCGCAGGAACGGGTCGCCATAGCCACCACCGCCCGGCATCATCAGGGTCAACGTATCGCCCTTGGCCATGTGCAGTTCGTGGATCTTGGCAATGATCCGCTCATTGCTCTTGCCGCGATTGAAGATCGAGATCAGCGTCGCGCCGGGCTTGCCGCCGAAAATGCCGTAGGGCGGGAAGCGCAGGCGCTCCATGCCGCGGGCAACGACGACGCCGCTATCGGTCATCGAGCGGACGGTGATCATCTGCCCGACGCCGCCGCGCCACTGGCCCGGCCCGCCGCTATCGGGGCGGATGTCGTATTCGGTGACCACCAGTGCGCTATGCCCCTCGACGGTTTCGAGCGGGTGGTTGCGCATGTTGTTGAGGGAGTTGTCGCGCGCATCGACGCCGTCGCGGCCGCGCATCGCGCCCATGCCGGTCTTCATCGGCTGCACGACTTCGACCTTGCGCGTGCCATCCTCCAGCGCCTCGGCAAAGGCGAAGGGAATGATGGTGCCGCCGGTGGCGGCGGGCATGAGGTCGGGCACGGCCTTGATGAGCGCGCCGTTGATGCTGTCGAAGAGCCGGTAAGGCGCGGAAGCGCGCAGGTTCACGGCATCGGGGAATTCGGCATTGAGCACGGTGCCCGGCGGGTTGATGACCGAGACATTGCGGTAGATGCCGGCATTCTTGGGGATATCGGGCGCTTGCGTCGTGATGAAGCCAGTGAGGCGGAAGGTCAGCCAATACATGCGCTGGCCCGCCGAGGGCACGTTGTAGGAGGTCTTGACCTGGGGATCGGTGCCGGAGAGGTCGAGCGCCACCAGACCATCGCGGACCGACACTTTTACGCGTACCCGCACGGGGATGCGCGAGACCATGTCGTCGTCCATATAGTCCCAGAATTCGTAGTCGCCGTCCGGGATCTTGCGCAGGATGTCGCGGGCGCGCAGCTCGGCATAATCCTGCACGGCCTTGACGTGTCCGTGGAATTCCTCGACGCCGATCTGGCCGATGAACTCGCCCAGCCGCGCCTCGCCAAGCGCCAGTGCGCCGGCCATGGCGCGCAGGTCGGCCACGGTGATATCGGGCACGCGCGAATTGAGCTTGATGAGTTCGAGCAGGTCTTCGTTGGCCACGCCCTTGCGGAAGAGCTTCATGGGCGGGATGCGCAGGCCTTCCTGGAAAATCTCGGTCAGGGCCGGCGACATCGAGGAGGGCACCGCCCCGCCGATATCGGCGCAATGCACGAAAGACCACGCATAGGCGACGATCTTGCCTTCATGGAAGAGCGGGCGGATGAGGTTGACGTCGGGCAGGTGCGTGGCGAGGCCCGCCGAACGATAGGGATCGTTGGTGATGATGACGTCGCCCGGTTCGAGATCGGGCACGGCCTCGATGGTGGTGCGGTAGTTGCAATCGACAAGGAAGGCGAAGGAGGCCGAGGGCGGATAGGCGAAGACATTGCCCTCCACATCCAGGATCGCCGTAGCGAAGTCGGCGGCTTCCTTCACATAGGCCGAGCGGGAGGCGCGCTGGATGGCGAAATACATTTCGTCGGTGATCGCAGAGAGCTTGCGACTGACGATTTCCAGCTCGACAGCATCCAGAACCATGACGCCCCCTCGTGGCACAAATCCATAATTCAAATTTGCATTTTAATCTGGGGCGATCAAGTAGCATTCGTTGCGCCTCGAAGGCGCCTTTCGCAAATTTTTCCTTTTGATCCAGGTGGTTCCGAAACGGAGCGCGCGAAGGCCGGAATCGCGGCTCGATAAGGCTTTAGCCGGCCAGCTCGGTACCGGCGCTCGAAGCCAGAAAGCCTTGGGAAATGAAGGCGATGAGCTCGCGCACGATGGTTTCTTCGTCCGCCTGCCGGGCGGTGTCGGCGAGACGCACGATCTGTCGGATATTGGGCGAAACGTCGGCCAGCACGAAGACCATGGCGCCGCGGGCGCAATCATAGCGCCAGATGATTTCCTTGCGGGAGAGTTGCGGCAGCAGGCGGGTGAGGGCGCCGATAAAGCGCTCGTGGATGGTGTCGTCTTCGGCGCTGGAGAGGTCCGCCGGCACGGCCGGGCTGACGCGCGCCTGCATGAGCAGGCTGATATTGGCCGCGCCGTGCGGATTGGCGAGCCCGAGCTGCACCATCGGCCGGATCAGCGCATCCAGCAATGGCTCGAGGCCTGGTTTGCCGCCGTTCGCGACGGATTTTTCATAGGCCGTCAGTGCCACGTCACGGGCCCGGGTCATGCGGCCGAGCAGGCTCGCCATGACCTGGCGGATCAGTTCGTCCTTGGAACGGAAGTAATAATTCACCGCCGCGATGTTGGCTCCTGCCGCCTCGGTGATTTCCTTGAGCGTGGCGCTTTCGAAGCTGCGATTGGCAAAGACCTCCACCGCAGCATGGAGGATTCGCGCACGCGTATCGGCCTGCTGGGTCTGGCTGTCATGCTCCATCACCGGTTCATCCTCCCCAGATCGCAGTAAATGGCCGTTCCGACGGGCGGAACCGGCAGATAGCTAGGCTTTCCATGGACATATTCGCAACCGCATAAGGGTGCAAGCCGCTTGCGCAGGCAAATTCAATTGACTATTTGATATATACAATTGAATTGCGGCGGCATGTAGAGGATCGGGATGAGCGCGCTTGAGAGTGAAGTGGACGTCCTGGTCCTGGGCTCGGGCTGCGCCGCGCTTGTCGCGGCTCTCCGCGCCGCTGGCGCCGGCCTCAACGTGCTGGTTTGCGAGAAGACCGGCAAGCTCGGCGGTACCAGCGCCATGTCCGCCGGCGGCATCTGGGTTGCCGCCAATCACCTCGCCGCGCAGGAAGGCATTGCTGACAGCCTCGATGAGGCCTTTGGCTATGTCAGCGCCGTCGCGCCGCAGGGCTGGAGTTTTCCCGATCATTGGCGCGCCCTGCTCGAGGCTGGCCCCGCCATGCTGCGCCTGCTCGAAACCAGGACGCCGCTCAGGTTCAAGCTCACCGGAGAGCCCGATCCCTATATGGACGTCCCCGGCTCGCGCGCCCGCGGCCGCATGATGTCCGTGCTCCCGCTGAGCCGTTTCGCCGCCCGCCGCGACGCCTTCCGCGTCCGCGGCTCGACCCTGCCGGAGATATTCACCTACCACGAGGTGCTGGAGACCGATCTCTACCACAAGCCGGTCACCACCACGCTCGGTCTCCTCCCACGCATCCTGCCCCGTATCCTCACGCTGACGGCGGGGAAGGGGACGGCCCTGATGCTCGGCCTCGTCCGTGGCTGCCAGGATGCCGGCGTGCGCCTCGCGACCCATGCCAAGGGCGTCGAGCTGGTCGTCGAGAATAACCGCGTCACCGGTGCGATCATCGAGCGTAAGGGCCAACGCCAGACCATCCGCGCCCGCGTCGGGGTGCTCATCGCCACCGGCGGCTTCGAGTGGAACGAGGACATGGCTCGGCAGTACCTCGTCGCCCCGCTGCAATTCCGTGGCTCCTCGCAGGGCAATACCGGCGACGGCCAGCGCATGGCGGAAGCCGTCGGCGCCGCGCTCGGCCAGATGGACCAGGCCAATGTCACCGCCGCCATTCCCCGGCGCTACGAAGGCCGGCTGCATGGCATGCCCGTGCCCTATCACGCCGAGGAAAACGCCATCGTCGTCAATCGTCACGGCCAGCGCTTCTGGGATGAGCTGCACGTCAACCTGGGCGAAGCCCTTGTCGCGCGCGATCCTGCTACAGGCGAGTCCCTGCACCTGCCGGCCTACGTCATCACCGATGCGCGCTATCTCTGGAAAGCGCCGCTCGTCCGCTTTTTCTCGCGGCTCGTGCCGGGCTGGATGGTCAAGGCGCCGACCATCCCGGCGCTGGCGGCAAAGATCGGCATGGATCCCGCAGTTCTCGCCGCAACGGTCGAGCGTTTCAACGGCTTTGCCGGCACCGGCGTCGATGCCGATTTCGGCCGCGGCCAGACCCGTGCCCACCAGAAGGCCGACAAGCGCAAGCGCGCGGGGCTCGAACCCATCGTCAAGGCGCCCTTCATCGCCGTGCGCTTCAATCCCTCGATCATGTCCACCAAGGGTGGCCCCCAGACCGACGCCCAGGGCCGGGTGCTCCGCGCCGATGGCTCGGTGATCGATGGCCTCTATGCAGCCGGCGCCTCGATGGCCAACCCCATCGGCACGCGCGGCGTCGGCGCCGGCACGACGCTCGGACCCTTCATGAGCTGGGGATATCTGTGTGCCGGAGACATGGTGCGGCGGGCGCGCGAAACCGGCGCCCTGCCTGCAGATAGCGTGCTCGAAAGCGCCTGATCAGGCGCGACGAACGCTCGTCACCTTGAGCGGGGACTTCATGTATTCGATGGGCTCGGCGCTGTTGTAGATGGCGTCGATCACGTCCCAGCCGTCGATCACCTGGCCGAAGGCGGCAAAGCCCTGGCGGTCGGGATTGCGGCCGCCGCCGAAATCGAGGCTTTCGAGGTCGCCGCCCACGCAGAAGAAATAGGCATGCCCGGCGGTGCCGACTTCGCGGCGCGCCATCGAGATGGTGCCGCGCTGGTGGCGCAGGCCCGTCACCGAGGTCGGCTCGTGCGGAATGGGCGGGAACGGCAGCGGATCATCGGCGCCGAACGTGTGGCCCCACTGGATCACCTCGATGCGGTGCACGATCTCGGGCGCCTGGTTGATCTGGTTGACGATGCGATAGATCGTCGTGCCGTCGAGCAGGCCCTTGTCGACATAGGCGAGGAAGGCGCCGGCGGAGATCGGGGCGTGCACCTCGTCGATGCCCAGGGTCACCGCGCCCAGTTCGGTCTCGACGATCACTTTCGTCAGTTCATTGCTTGCCATCATGCGTCCTTCTTCTGCACGCGGTTCAGAAAATCGAGCACACCGGCCCAGCTTTCGGCATTGGCGCGGGCATTGGCTGCCGGCGTGCCGCCGCTGGTCGAGACGATGCCCGACACCGGGTGCGCCGCGGTAATGACAGTAGTCGGCACGTAGGGGAAGAGGATCGAGTGTCCCGCGTCCTCAAAACGCAGCCGCTCGACATGCCGCCCGGCGCCGCGCATGCGCTCGACGATGAGGTCGCAATGGTAGTCCGTGGGCCACCAGCCGTCGTCAGTGCCGTTGATCAGCAGCACCGGCGCCGTGATCTTCTCCACCGGAATGCGCGCGCGCTCCACCGCTGCCTGGTCGGCCATCGCCGTCAGCAGCGCATATTCGTGCCGCTTGGGCTCTGGGCCGTTGTCGTAGGGCGCGTAGGTGCCCGTCCTGTTTCCGTCCCAGAGATGGGGCAGGGGCCTGCCATCGAGCGTCCAGGTTGCGGCCAGCCGACCCCTGGCCGGATCGCCCGCGCTTTGCGCGCTGTGCACGCACGAGGCCGGCACATAGGCCATCACCGCCGAAACCGCCTCGGGGTAGGTCGCTGCGATCAGCAGCACCAGCTCGCCGCCGCGCGACTGGCCGGTAATGGCGACGAAATCGTCCTTGAGCACCACGCTGCGGCGGAACCAGCCGAAGGAGTCGCGGAAGTACTCCAGCGGCACGTCGTTGATCCAGTCCGACAGCCCCGGCGCCCGGAAATAGCCCAGCGCCAGCGCCGCGTAGCCGCGCGAAGCATAGAGCGCCGCCCGCGGCTCGTTCATGCCGCCGCCCGAGCCGTTGAGGATCACGACGCCCGGATGCGGCCCGTCCGTTGCCGGCATGTGGAGCACACCGGAAACACCGTCCTCGAGGATTTCCCGCCGCGTAACGCCCTTGGCCGCCAATATCTGGGTCATGCCGGCGCGAGCCTCTTCGCCGCCCGCATGGACCGCGAACTCGGTCACCACGTCTTCCACCGAAGCCGCGCCGCCCTTGGCGCGGGTGGCCGGCTCCGCCTCGTGCTGCGACCATATGAGGCCCATGGCCGACACACCGGCATAGTCGCCCCGCACCGGCGCATCTCGACCCGGATCGACCGTGCCGTCGGCGTCAGCCGCGAACGTCGCCTCCGCCTGCCAGACGCTGCCGCCCGGTCCGCTGGAGCGCGCAACGATCGTCACCTCGCTCCCCGGCCTGGCTCCGCTCACGCGGATCTGGCGGGGCACGTCGATGAGCTCGATCTCGGGCGTGATGGAAATCGTCAATGTCATTCTGGTTGCTCCCCGCGGCTCTCTAGAAGGCGACGACCTGGCCGTCCTTGCGCGGGTCCGAGCCGCCGACATAGCCATCCTCGCCGCAGACGATCAGTTGCGCGCCGCCAAAGCCGAACACCGCGTCCGGCGTCTCGACGATGACCTCGTGCCCGAGCGCCTTGAGCCCTTCGGCGAGTTCGGGATCGAACGTCGACTCGACCACCACCTTGCGTCCGCCCGTCACCCGCCAGCGCGGCGCGTCGGCCGCCGCCTGCGGGTTCTGGCCATAGGCCAGCACGCGCACCGCCATCTGCAGGTGCCCCTGCGACTGCATCGGCCCGCCCATCACGCCGAACGACATGATCGGCGCCGAGCCGTCATGGGTGGTGGCGAAGCCCGGAATGATCGTGTGGAACGGGCGCTTGCCCGGCCCGACCTGGTTGGGGTGCCCATCCTCGAGCGAAAAGCCCGCGCCACGGTTCTGCAGCGCGATGCCGGTGCCCGGCACGACCACGCCCGAGCCGAAGCCCATATAGTTGGACTGGATGAACGACACCATCCGCCCCTCGGCATCCGCCGCGCAGAGGTAGATCGTCCCGCCCGGCCGCGGCGCGCCATAAGCGGGCAGCCCAGCCTGCTTCGGGTCGATCAGCCGGCGCCGTTCGGCAAGATAGTCGGCATCGAGCAGGTCGTCCGGCGAAACCCGCATGGTCTCGATATCGCCGACATGCCGCTCGCAATCGGCCAGCGCCACCTTGATCGCCTCGATCATGAGATGCGTGGTCTCGACGCTGTCGACCGGATGGCTTTCGAGATCGAAGGGGTCGAGAAGTCCGAGCGCGATCAGCGTGGCGATGCCCTGGCCATTAGGCGGGATTTCGTGCACCGCCGCGTAGCGGAAGCCGGTCGAAATCGGCGTTACCCAGTCGGCGCGGTGCGCATCGAGATCGCTCATGGTCATCGCCCCGCCATGGAGCGCTGCGTGTGCCGTCAGCTTCTCGGCCAGTGCGCCGCGATAGAAGGTGTCCCCGCGCGTCGCCACGATATCTTCGAGCGTCGCTGCCAGGTCCGGCCGCTTCACCAGCTCACCCGCCCTGGGCGCGCGGCCTGAAGGCATGAAGTGATCGGCAAAGCCGGGCTGGGCGGCAAGCTGGTTGGCGCCGTTCTGCCAGAGCACGCCGATCACCGGGCTCAGCGAGAAGCCATCGCGCGCATAGCGAATGGCCGGCTCGGCCACCACGTCGAGCGGCAGGCGCCCATGCTTGTCATGCAGCGCGATCCAGGCCGAAACCACGCCGGGCACGGTCACCGAGTTCCAGCCGCGCTGCGGCATGGCCTTCTGGCCGGCGAAGTAATCGGGCGTCCACGCCATGGGCGCACGCCCAGAGGCATTGAGGCCTTCGAGCTTGTGCCCGTCCCAATAGAGCGCGAACGCATCTGAGCCCACGCCGCATCCGGTCGGCTCGACCACGGTCATCACCATGGCAGCGGCCACCGCGGCGTCTGCCGCCGTGCCGCCGCGCGCCAGCATCGCCACGCCGGCCTGTGCCGCCAGCGGCTGGGATGTGGCCACCATGTTCCGCCCCAGCACCGGACTGCGCGAGGACGGATAGGGAAGATCGAAGTTCATTGGCGGCCCCTCTGCCGAACGATTCATCTGGAGGCTAAATCATAATTTGAAATGCACAATTTAAAACCCCGAGAATCGCATGACATTCAAGGCGTGGCTGCGAGGCCGGCCTCGCTCAATTGCAGCCGCCGCCGCTGCGCCACCGAGGCGAAAACCAGCAATTGCAGCTGGTGGAACAGCATGAGCGGCAGCACCACGATGCTCACGATCTGCGAGGGGAACAGCAGCACGGCGATAGGCAAACCGCTGGCCAGGCTCTTGGTCGCCCCGCAGAACAGCAGCGCCGTCTGCTGCGGCGTGCCGAGGCCAGCCCACGAGCCCGCCAGCCGCAGGCACACCACCACGACCGCGAGCAGCACCGCATCGACCGCGATGATGGTCAGCAGCGCCGTCACCGGCACCTGCTGCCAGACGCCCGCGACGACGCCGGCGCCGAACGCCGAATAGACGATGAGAAGGATCGAGCCACGATCGACAGTCAGCGTCAGCATCCGCTGCTTTTCCACCCAGCCGCCGATGAAGCGGCGCAGCACCATGCCCAGGATGAACGGCAGCAGGATCTGCACGGCAATGCTGCCCACCGCCTGCCAGCTGAAGCCGCCGCCCGTCGCCCCCAGCATCAGCGCCGCCAGCGCCGGAGTGATGAAGACACCGGCCAGGTTGGAGAGCGTCGCTCCGCAGATCGCGCCTGCCACATCGCCCTTGGCGAGGCCCGTGAACGCGATCGAGGATTGCACCGTCGAGGGCAGGATGCCGAGGAAGATGATGCCTGCCGAAAGCTCCGGCCCGATCATCGAGCCGAGCGTCCAGGCGAGGATCAGCGCCAGGATGGGGAACAGCACATAGGTCGAGCCGAACATCAGCCCCTGCAACCGCCAGTCCGTCAGCCCGGCCCAGACCGTTTCCAGTTTCAGTCGCGCGCCATAGAGGAAGAACAGCAGCGCCACCGCGTAATAGGCCACCGACGACACGATCGGCGCCGCCGCGCCGCGCGCCGGCAGCACTATGGCGAGGGCTACCGTGCCGAGCAGCAGCAGCGTGTAGAGGTCAATTCCGTAGCGTTTGAGCTGGGTCAGCATGTTCCGGTCTCCATCAGAGATGGATATTGCAGTGCCCGGTAAGAATGAAGCATGATAGGCAACATATCGCCGATCATGAATTGTGATGACCGTGCCCGTTCCCGATCTGCAGCCCAGCTGGCTCCGGTCCTTTCTCGAAGTTGCCCGCTGCGAAAGCTTCTCGCAGGCGGCGCGCGAGCTGGGCCTCCAGCAATCGACCGTCAGCCAGCACATCCGGCGCCTCGAAGCCGCCCTCGGTCGGCGATTGCTTTCGCGTACCACGCACAGCGTTTCCCTCACCGCCGAAGGCGCGGCCGCGCTCGATCTCGCCATGCAGGTCATCGGCGCGCATGACAGCCTCGGTGGCCACTTCATCCGCCTCGCCCAGCGCCGCCGCATGCGCTTCGGCATCTCCGAGGATTTTGCGCTGCTCGCGCTCTCCGACGTGCTGCACAGCTTCGGCCGGCAATATCCGGACGTCGACCTCGAACTCACCGTCGGCCTCTCGCAGGCGCTCTACGATGGTTTCGATTCCGGCCAGCTCGACGTGATCTTCGCCAAGCGCCGGCAGGGCGATCGCCGCGGCGTCACCGCCTGGCGCGAAAACCTCGCCTGGATCGGTCGCCCCGGCCTCAGCCTCGATCCCTCGGCGCCGGTGCCGCTCATCGCCTATCCACCGCCCTCGGTCACCCGAACGCTTGCCGTCAACGCGCTCAACGAAGCCAGCCGGGACTGGCACCTCGTCTGCACCAGCGGCAGCCTCAGCGGCATCCGCGCCGCCGCCCTCGCCGGCATGGGCGTAGCCGCCCACTCCCCCCGCCTCCTGCCCACGGGCCTCGCCATTATCCCCGAAACCAGCGGCCTTCCGCCACTGGGCCAGGTCGAATTCGCAGCACTCGGTCCGGGCAGGGGCCAGACAATCGCCAACGCGCTGATCGATACGCTGATGGCAAGCATCGGGCGGGGGTGAGGGGGCCGGCGGTAAATCCGCCAACCCTTGAACTCATTGGTGGCCACCAGACCGCAAATCGCCATAACTTTTGTCTTGGATGAACTCTGCCCGGATGTGTGCGGTGCCGGCTGATGCCATCGTCGGAAATTTCCGATGCCGCCTGGACTTGGAGGGGAATGAATATGGAAAAACGCAAGCTTGGACAGGGGCTGGAGGTGTCGGCGCTCTCGCTTGGCGCAATGGGCTACGGCAAGTCGCGCGACATTCCCGACCGTCCGCAGATGATCGAGCTGCTCCGCGCCGCTGTCGATCGCGGCATGGATTTCTTCGATACCGCCGAAGTCTATGGCCCGTGGACGAACGAAGAAATGCTGGGCGAAGCCTTCGCCGACATGCGTGAGAAGGTCATCATCGCGACCAAGTTTGGCTGGGACATTGACCAGCAGACGGGCGAGCATCGCGGTGGGGTCAACAGCAAGCCCGCCCAAATCCGACAGGCCGTCGAAGGAAGTCTCAAGCGCCTGGGCACGGACTATATCGACCTGTACTACCAGCATCGCGTCGATCCCGACGTGCCGATGGAGGACGTGGCCGGCGTGGTCAGCGACCTGATCGGTCAGGGTAAGGTTCGCTATTTCGGATTGTCGGAAGCGGGTGTGGGATCGATCCGCAAGGCGCATGCGGTTCAGCCAGTCGCAGCGCTACAGAGCGAATATTCGCTCTGGACCCGTGAGCCGGAGAACGAGGTCATTCCGACCTTGGAGGAACTTGGGATCGGCATGGTGCCATTCAGCCCGCTCGGCAAGGGCTTCCTGACGGGCACGATCGATGCCGGCACCAAGTTCGGTGACAAGGATATGCGCAACACGGTTCCGCGGTTTCAGCCAGAGAACCGGGAAACCAACCAACGCCTGGTCGATATGCTGCGCCGCATCGGGGACGCGCATGGCGCGTCGCCGGCACAGGTCGCCCTTGCCTGGTTGCTGGCGCAAAAACCTTGGATCGTCCCGCTGTTCGGCACGCGCAGCATTCAGCGCTTCGACGAGAACATCGGCTCGCTCAATGTCCGCCTCTCCGAGAGCGATCTGCGTGAGCTCAACGAGAGCAAGACTACGATGCCCGTGGAAGGCAATCGCTATCCACCTGAGCATATGCGGCGCGTCGGCCTGTAGCGGGTTGAAGCAGGCGGCATAACTCAGCACCCGTCACCAAAGTGGCGCGGTGTTCGCAACCGCGCCCTTTGCAATGGCTCTCCAGTCAGGCGCGGCCGGCGCTGAGGGTGGCAAGGAGTTCGTCGAGCTGCTCGAACTGTTCGGGCGTGCCTTCCATTCCACCCAGGGATTCATCGAGCGCTTCCTTGGTGGGGTAGACTTCGGTGAAGGTCAGCAGCGTCTTGCCGTCCTTTTCCACGAAAATCACCGTCGAGACGGCGCCGTTCTCGTCTTCCTCGTTGGTCCAGACGATCCGCGACGGCGGCACCACTTCGAGATATTTGCCGAAGAAGGCCCAGGTGTTTTCGGCGTCCTTGCCGAATTCGAGGCGATAGGTGCCGCCGGTCCGCACGTCCATCTCGCAGGAGCGCAGCGGTATGCCAATGGATTTGGGCACCCACCAGCGCGCAAACAGCTCCGGATTGGTCCACGCCTCGAACACGATCCGGGCCGGTGCATCGAAGATGCGCGTCACCACCATCTCGACCTCGGATGCCCGCTTCACAATGGTTCGGCCCTCGATCAGTACCGAGCCATTCTCTTGCCTATCGTTCATCGCGTTTCTCCTTGAGTTTGAGTTCTTCGACAACCTTGTCCAGCTTGTCGAAACGGGCGTCCCAAAGCTGGCGATACTGCTCGATCCACTCCGCCTCCTGCTCGAGGCGGCTGGCGCCGAGCCGGCAGGTGCGCACGCGGCCGATCTTCTCGGTGGTGACCAGCCCCACCTGTTCGAGGACGCTGACATGCTTCTTCATGCCCGTGAGGCTCATGTGGAACCTCTCGGCAAGGTCCGAGACCGAGGCGTCGGCGCGTCCCAACTGCTCGAGAATGCCGCGTCGGGTGGCGTCCGAGAGCGCGGCGAAGGAAGCATCAAAGTGAGTTTGAGAATACTGAACCATGTAGTTCAGTATATGCGTCTGAATTCCGATGTGCAAGGAGCAAGAACACGCCGGCCGCGGCGCGGCGGCGTTCCATTCTCAAGGCAGGGAGCGAATGACCATTTCCGCGATGAAGTCGGGATCGGCGATGGCTTCGATGGCGACGATGCGGTTGCCCGAGAAGGTGACGCGCAGGGCAAGCGCCACCGTGCCTGCCGGCGCGATGATGATCCCCGGATCGCCATCGACCATGGCCAGTTCCGCCGTTCTGGCGCGGCCGCTGAAGAAGTGGGCGACGGCCTCTGCCCCGTGGAGGCCCTGTTCGGAGCCGAGACGCGCGGCGACGTCGTCGAAGTCGAAGCGGACGTCGGGTGCGAGCAGCGCGATCAGGCCAGGCAGATCGCCCTCGCGCGACGCTCGTAGGAATGCCGAAACGGCCGCCGCTCGCGCTTCGCGGTCGGGCGCGGCCAGTGGGCCGGACTGGACGCGGCGACGAGCTCGGCTCGCTAACTGGCGCGCCGAAGCCGGGCTGTGCCCGAGAATGGTCGCGATGGTTTCGAACGGTACGTCGAACATGTCGTGGAGAATGAAGGCGACACGCTCGGCGGGATGCAGGCGGTCGATCACCTGGGCCATGGCGTCACCAACCGCGTCGGCGAGGTCGCGCGCGGCATCGGGCAGATCGGTGGTGGACACGACGGTTTCCTCGAAGGGTTCCAAAGCCTCCTCGCCGCGCCGCTTGCGGCTGCGCAATCGGTCGAGGCAGAGGCGACTGACGACGGTCGTCAGCCAGGCGCCGAGATTGTCTATGGCAGTCGCATCGTTGCCGGTGAGGCGCATCCAGGCATCCTGCACCGCGTCCTCCGCATCGCTGGCCGAGCCGAGCAGGCGCCGCGCAATGCTCAGGAGGCGCGGGCGGTTGGCTTCGAATTCGTCGAGTAGGGCGGCAGTGGTCATGGTTGATCCTCAAGGGGACCGGCCGTTACCGGCCCCCGATTGTCAATTCCTCACGCAGCGGCGGCTGCCTTGAGGTGGAATTGCTGCCGGGTTGCGGCATTGATGCGGTTCCAGAGGTTGGTCGTCGCGATTTCGAGCAGAAGCGTAGCCAGTTCTTCCTCGGTGAAGTGACGGCTGGCTTCGGCCCAGAGGTCGTCCGAAACCATCTCGCCGCCACCAACCACAGTCATGGCCTCGGTCAATTCGAGCGCGGCTTTCTCGGCCGGCGTGAAGAGGCTCGAATGGCGCCAGGCTGCGATGGCATAGAGCCGGTCTTCGGTCTCGCCCGCCTTCTTCGCCTCGCGGGAGTGGAAGCTGACGCAATAGCTGCAGCCATTGAGCTGGCTGGTCCGGATATGCGTCAACAGCACCAGCCTGGGCGGGATATTGCCGGTGCGGGCGGCACCGAGCGCCTGCCCGAGCGACATCAGGGCGGGGCCGACATTGGCGATGGCAAAGGCGGGGTTCTGCATGCGCTGGTTCATTTTTGCTCTCTCTTCTGCGTCACCATCATTGGCTCGCTGCCTTGATGACGCTGGAGCGCAGCGACTTGTGACAGCTTTTCCAAAAAATCTTCCGACGAGCGCAGAAGAGCCGCGACCAGTGGTCCGGAACTCGTTTCCGACGAGGATAAAAGAAGGGGACTTCCGAGAGACAGCGACTGCTGGAGATCTCCATTTGTCTCGCTTTCGCGATCCACGATCTCGTTGCATTCCACACCAAAGCGCAAAATCGGTGGTGTTGGTGGGCCCACCAGGACTCGAACCTGGAACCAGACCGTTATGAGCAATGGGTGTTATGCCGAAACACCCACAACTCGCCGAAAAGCCCACACTGTATTTGACGTTAGCCGAACCTGGTTCTTTTTGTGTTCTCGCCAACCAGGTTCAACGAACCTGCGAGCACACCGTATTGTGCCACGGTTCAGTTTGCGTTCTGCACCAGCTTTGGCTTCTGTGTGAAGTCAAGGATATTGGCCTCCTCCCGCAAATGCTCCGGCGCGAATCTGGCATAGACCCGCTCGGTGACCGCCGTGGAGGAATGGCCGAGATACTGAGCAATGCGGCTCATTGGCGTTCCCGCGACCGCCAAATGCACGGCGGCGGTGTGCCGGAGGACATGAGGCGATACGCGCGTCAAACCGGCGTCGGCCACTGCCGCGTTGAACCCAGTCTTGATCGACTTCACCGGGATTTCGTTCCCGGCTTCGTCAAAGCGCGGGCCTCCCCACTCGATAACGAAGCTCGACATCGCCATGGACTTGGCAGTTGAGAGTGCCGCCCTCAGCCCATCATTCATAGGAACGATAGCGCGACCTTTTCGCGGCCCCACGTCGGTGGTGCGGAGGTTGATGACGCCACTGTCGAAATCCACCCGGTCCCAAGTTAGTTCAAGCACGGCGCCGACGCGTGCCGCCGTCGATAGCATGATCAGGATTGCCAGCTTGATATGCGCTTCCGCCTTGGCGTCCAGAAGCTTCGAGATTTCGGCGTCAGAGAGCCAGCGATCCTTGGCACTCGGCTTTGCCGGCCTCTCGATGTCAGGAGCCTTTGCGATGAGGTGCTTCTTGTCTGCCGCCCAGACCATCACCGTTCGGAGGTGGCCGAGTTCAGTCCATATCGTACCGTCATGCACCGGGCGGGGCGGTTTTCCCTTGCCCCGTGGCAGCATCGTTGCCTGACGCTTCTTGGTGTAGGCACGACAGGTTTCGATGGTGATCTGTTCCGGCCTCAGGTGACCAAAGTGAGGGCCTATGGCCTTCCACTCGAACTTCATGGCGTCGGCTACCCGGCGCCCCTTCTTTTCTTCCCGGTAGAGCTCCCATAAGGTTTCGACGGTGGCCGGGCCCGCGCTGACAACCTCCTTGCGGATGACGTCTAGTGCTTCTCTTTCCGCATCCTTGGCCGTGAGTGCGTCAAGACGATAACGCTTTCGCTTGCCATCGACCCACCAGGAGACGACGAAGCGACCGTTAAGGCGCCCAATTCGGTAGTCATCTGGCATTGCTCGTACTCCTCGACGGCGGCAGCCGGTATCCTAATCAGGCGAGGACCGAGACGGAAAGCCTTCAATTCGCCGCGCTTCACAAGATTGCGGACATGATTTGCGGAGCATCCCCAGACCTCGGCTAAGGTCTCCGGCGTGAATGGACGTACCTGGCTCATGCTCCGTCCCTCGCGGCTTGGATGCCGGCCTGGTAGGCGCACTCCGGCGCGATAGTGCCAGAATGCTCATCCATCGCGGCAACCATCCCCTCCGTGGGCTCCATGAGAGCATCGAGGACGGCATCGGCGACCTTGTACGCCTTTCCAATCTTCGAGGCGGAGGCATAGGGGACCGACATGTCTTCCGGCGCCTTGGACCCATGCAGGACAACGTAGGCTTTCCTTGCGATCTTCTCCCGCATGCTGGTCATTTGTCGGGCCTCGCGAGTTCGAGGGCGGCGCGGCCGGCAGGGGTGATGCGTTCCTCGAAATTGTTTGTGACGCTGTCGAACCAATAGCTGCCGAAGCATTCTTTAGCCAATTCCGGCGTGATTGGTGTTCCGCCAGGAAGGCTATAGTTCCACTCCGTCCAGCCCAGGCGCATGCAATTGAAGCCGACAGGTGATTTCCCACGCTTCGCAGGCCCATGGTCTCGCAGATGCTCAAGCCACGCTTTGCGGGCTGGTGTCATGATCGGATGCAGCAGCCTGCTCATTTCTCTGCCCTCTCGGGGTTGAGAGCGGCACGGGCGCGGATAGCGGCCATGATCGACTTTATGGTTGTCCAAGACACCGGCACGTGATGCGAGATCGTTTCCGGCTCATCCTCATCGTCTTCGTGCGCTGGGTTGTAGAGTTCGACCTCTTCGTGCCACTCGCCGATATAGGCGGCTTTCGTGCCCGCGCTCGGCGTCAGCGCCTCCCGCAGCCGCGCATTCTCCGCTCGCAGGGTATCTGCCTCTTCGAGGGCGTCTGCGGCTTCATTCATGATCTCGTCCGCCCCCTCGATGTCGAACAACTCGATCAAGCCATCGTCCGTGGCGGCTTCGCCGGCGTGCCGTACTCCGGCGCGCAAAACCTCCACCAGCTCCGCGTGGGTTGGGTTAGCGGTCATGGGGCACCTCCGCTCCGAGTTGGTTCAGTTCGCGGATGCATGCGGCAAGGCGGGATTCAACGCTGCGACGGATAAATTCGAACGCGGCCTTTTGTGCGGCCTCACTCTCGATCTTGAAGCCCTTTTGACTGCTCACCCCGAACGAGCCAGTGCCGGTTGTAACGTAGACGCCGCCTTGCGAAATCTTGCGCTCTGGTCCCGTCAGCATCTCAATATCGGCACGCAATGCCCTGACCTGAGCGTGCAGCGAGACAACGCGTTCAGCGGTTTTCAGTGTGATGATCATTCCCCGTCCCCCGCTTGAGGCTGGGAAGGGGAGGCGGCACGTGCTAGCCGCCGGAAGTCGCGCACATGCAGCGTGTCGATGATGCCGAAATGGCCAACAAGACGAATAAGGTCGTCGTCCTCGTAGCCATCATCCAGAGCATCAGGGATCAGTGAGGCGAACGGTGCAACGGCTTCCTTCCACCCATCAGGCACGGCAGGCGCGGGGGCGTCCCCAACAAGCGCGAGCAATGCAGCAGCCGGGCTCTCCGCAGCCGCGAGCACGTCCCACTCCCGATCATTAATCGGGCCGCTCTCCTGCCAGATTACCCATTTATCGTGAGTGGGCTCGTCGTCATCATCGCCATATACTTTGCTGTGGAAGCCGAGATTGTTGCTCCGGCTCTCTGCGAATTTGGCCAGCGCATTCGACAGCGCCGACGCATCGGCCGGCGCGGGAGCCTTGACCAGTGCCGAGTTGATGGCCTGACCGAAGTGGGCTTGGGCGGCATCTTTGGCACCGTCCAAATCGGCGAAGTTGGTTCGGCCATCTGGCCCAGAAAGGGCGCGACCGCGTAGCCCTCCGAACACTACAGCATACCCACCGTTTACAGCTTCGTTGATGCGATAGACGCCGACCACTGAGAACGCTTCCGGCGCGCCGTAGCTGGTCTTTCCCCATTCCAGCGGCTTCACCGTCACCGGTTCAGCGGGAGCGAATGCCGCCAGCTGTATGTTCTCATTTTCAGGGACATTATTGGGGTCATTCGGCAAAGGTTTACCGGCGTTTCCCGTTTCGTTCGAGGCATGTTCCGCAAGATCGACCCTGATATACTCGACGCTCTCATTGCCCTCATGGGCGAAAATGCGTTCAGGTAGATTGGTCATGACGGTGCTCCGTGTGCTTTGAGAACGGTTTCGATCTCAGCGCGGACTTTGAGCAAGGACGAGCAAAGCTCAGTATCTCGAGATCGGGCCGAGCCTTCCAAGCGCCGAAAGGCGAAAGCCAGCGCTGCATAGGCGCTACGCAGGGCGTGTTCGGCATCCTCCGGTATAGGGTTAGCTGCCATCGTCACTCCTCCATAGCCATGTTGATCGCTGGCGGCATCGGCATCCAGCCAAGCGGCTTATGCTTCGGATGAACTGGGCCTAGCGCCCAGGTCCACTTCTGCTCTCCCGATTCTTCATCGCAGAGCATGAGTGCCTCGCCAACGTGGCCTCCGGTCGTGCAGAGGATGACGTGCTCGTCCTCTGGGGCGCTATTGATGTGCAGCCAAGCCACCGGTTCAGCGCGCACGGAGAGGGCCGCAGCAATGGCATTCGCGGCAAGCTGAAGGTCCCGTGGGTCAGCCGCCCCCTTTTCGCCTCGTAGCCATGCGAGGCCTAGCGCGATCATCGGCTCTTCCTCCGTCACCACGGCAGGGGCGCGGCGACAGGCTTGAAGTTCGCGCGCCATATCTATGCATTCCTGCATGGTCGGGCCTCGTGTCATGGCTTCCGGCTCTGCAAACGATGCGAGCCGTTCGTCGCTCACCCCATCCTTATTCATGGGCATCATGGCTGGTCTCCTTTCCGAATTGCCGACGCGCACCAATGGGCGCCTTGCGCCTGCATCAAGAGCTTGTGCGCTCGCGCTTCACGCACTTCCTTGTCGCAGAGCTTTACGCACCGCTCGCGCTCGGCAAGGATGGCGCGAGAAGCTATCTCGCGGGCCCATCCTGCTACCGTGTCGGCTACTTCCGTGTCGGAGGCTGGGATGCGCCTGCCAGCAAGCTCAATGCCGGCATCTACCCACACATCCTGCGGGATATCGTCAGGCTTCGTCATGGTTCACCTCGATAAGGGCTTGGAGGAGAGCGTCGAGAAGGGCGAGCACTTCGTCCGGCGCGGCCGCTGCGAAGTCGCGATACGGCTCGTCAGGCTGGGTGAGGCAGGCCCATGGCATATCCTGCTCGCCACAGGTGCCGCTTGCGCGTTGCCAACCCGGCAGCTTCTCCTCGATCAGCGCAACTGTGGCGTCGAGGGAGAGGGAGTAGGATGGCACGGAAAGGCAAGTGCTTAGCTCGTCAAACGGAGCGCTTCGGACGTTGCACAAGAAGCATATGTTGTCCCTGCGCCGGTCGAAGAAGGCATAGCTGCCGTCTGAGGTCTGGCGCATGACGATAGGGCCGATCGTGGCCGCTATTTCCGCGTCGAGCACCGCATCCGGTCCCGTTGCCTCGCGCACCCTATCCAGCAGGGAATGGAGATCGGGGGAGGTCATGCCGCCCTCCCGATCTGGTCGATATTCCCGAGGGCGACGGTGAAGGTGTAGGCGGCAACCCAAGGGTTGGCGTCCCATGCGCCGGGGCCGTTGATGTCCTCCCAAATGGTGCGATAGACCTCAACGGCCATGCCGTCGCCGTCGATGAAGGGATTTCCCCGACCGGGATGCTCCACGCCTTCGGCGATGGCGTCTTCTGGACTAATATCCTGCAACCGCTCGACCCGAACATCGGTCACGGTGAGCGTGATGCGGGACGCCCAGCGCGGCATGTGGATGCCGGGTCGCCTCTTCAAACTGGCGTTGAAGCCGAACATCTCCGCCGTGTGGACATCAGGGTGCCCAGGAGCCTGCCCGGATCGGCCATCGGAGAAACGAACGTGACCGCCCTCGAAGAATACTCTGTCGCATCCGATTTCTGGAATGATCTCTCGGTCGTACCACGCGCTCTCGCGGACATAGAGCCGGTCGCCGACGCGATAGCGCGGGCGGAAGCGGGCAGCGTTTCCCTGCCACGAAGCTACGATGTCGCCATCATGGAATTCGCCGCCGACCGGCTCGATCGCCCGCCGGGTCTGCGTCTTGGTGCCGGCGAGCAGCGCGCGGACCATCGCCCCAGAGAAGAGAATGGGCTTATCAGCCATTGCGCCCTCCCACGAGATGCATGGCCACGCTCTTGAGGGCGCTGACCTGCTCGGCCGTCATGTGGCGCTTAAAGTCGCCTATGACGACGTTCTGATGCAGCGCCTCCCACTGAGCGATAAGTTCGGCCTCGAGATGGTGCCGGACGAATGCGGGGAAGGGGGCCAGGTAGTCGGTCGGCTCGATGCCGGCACCGAAGTTGAACTGCTGCGCCCACCGCTCCGCGATCCACAGGGTACGATCCTGCGGCTGGAACATGTTGCGCGGCCCAGGAAGACGCTCGACCCGCATGTCTGCGACGTCATCGTCATGAATCTGCTGGATGGCGTTCCATATCTCGGCGGGTGTAAAGCCCATGGCCACGTTCTTGTCCGCCAGCGAGAGCACAAGGCAGCCGGAGGACCAGGTGATGTCGTCAGTCATGCGTCTCTCCTCACGATGGTGCCGTCCATGCGGCGCTTGAACTTGGAATTGCGAGATCCCGGAAACGTCGACCGCGGGCGAGGCTTGATGCCGAGATGCTTGTCGCTCACGCGCTTGCCCTTGGCCTGCATAGGGACGTCGTAGGCGCCTGTTTTCCTGCGATGGCATGTCGGGCAACAGGCAACACAGTTCTCCAGCGTGTCGCTTCCGGGGTCAGTTGCTGGGGCAGGGTAGTGATCGAACTCGACACCTTGGTCGAGCGGCGCATTACAGCGTTCGCCCGGCCCGAGGCCATAGACGGTGCCGATGGCCTCGCAACGGCGTCCGGAGCGCTTGAGCGCTTCACGCTTGATGGCCTTTGTGAACTCGTAGCGCTTGGCCATTATCGCCTCCGCTTCGGCAGAGGCATGGCCGATGGACGGACACGCGCCAGATGGTCGAGCGCCTGCTTGAGCGTCACGGGCTTGCCGTAGGTTGTGGGATTGACGCGAGCGGTGGCGATCAGCATCAGCGCACCTCCTCATAGGCTTCGACTGGCGGGAGAGGGCGGCTGTCGACTTTCGGGCTCTTCGGGACGCTCCACTCGACGCCATGCTGGTCACCGAAGGCCGAAATGATCGTCAGAAGGTCATGCATCTCGGTGCCTTCGAGGTCCGACGACGACGTGCCGCTGATATTGACGAACCCGGTATGATCGGAATTGGGGACCAGCTTCATCTGGTCACGATTCTCCCGGCGCAGGGCGTCGAGCATCACCAGCTTCTACTCCTCGGCATCGAGGAGGCGCAGGCCGCCGTCGACCTGCCATTTCAATTGCGCCGCCAGATCGCCCAGCATGGCCCACATCGCGGCGTTCTGGTCGTTGGACCGCTTCGGTCCCTTGATCTCGACGCGGCTGCCTGGGCGCTTCGCAAAGGCCTCACGGACCAGCGCGATTGCGCGCTCCTCGAGCCGGGCATTGAGGAGGGTGACGATCTGGCGCGGCATCAGTCGGTCCTCGCGGGGCGTCTGCAGTCCTCGATCAGCGCAAAATCTATGCGATAGCCGAGCCACGGCTCGTACTTGCCGATGGGCTTGTTGGTGAAGATGCTGCCAGTCATGCCGGCGATAGGATGATGTATGCCGACGTATCCGATGACGGGGTACCATTCACGATCGACGAGTACCTCGTCGCCTCGTTGCAGGCCGTGATCGAGCTTATCGAAGATGCGCTGGGTCACGGCAGGTCACCGGGGAAGCCGTCATCGCCATTGGACGCCGCGGGCTGGCTTGTCAGCTCGTCGGCCCTTTCGGCCTTCTCATCGAGGAGCGTCTTGCGCCAATCCGCAGGCATGGTTTCAAGCGCCTTGACCGTTGCCGGATGGCTCCACAGGGCCTCGAACGCCTCCATGGTGGCGCAGGCGCGGTTGGCAGCGGAGAGGCGGCTCCAAAGCTCCCGGGAATCCTTCTTCGACTTGGTTGCACCCGGCTCCGGCGCGGTGTCGCTGTTGGCAGCCTGCGCCATCTCGTCGGCGGTGTAGAGCCCGGACAGCTCCTGCGGGAACGCCTTTCGGAGGGCCAGCGCCTCGCCACACTTGGCGATCATGACGTCACCCATGGTTCCCCACATGCGAGTAAGGCCACCATCCCTGGTGCGGCCGGCATAGGCGTCGAACCGGGCAACACCCCAGCACGGTTCGCTGAAGTCGGAACGCAGAACACCAACACGAGCGGCCACCGGCGGCTCAGGCGACAGCCAGACATCCTTCCAGACTCCATCGGCGCCGCACCAGAACGGACCGACCTGGCCGGCATACTTGCCGCTGCGCTCAGCGATGAGGCGGAAGCCATCGATGCTCGTCTGCACCGCCATACCGCGTCATCCGTTATCAGTACCGCCGTCCTGACGGTTCGGTCGTCATCGACGCCGAATCCGGGAAGCCGAAAAAGACCTTCAAGCAGAAGAGCCGCGATGCCCAGGGCAGAATAACCTTCGGCCTAAACGGGCGGGCACCCTGCCTATTCCGCTGGCCGGAAATCGAACAGGCCATTGCTGAGGGCAAGACGGTTCTCATCGCCGAAGGAGAGCGGGCGGCAAGGAAAGCTGTCGAGCTCGGCTGGGAGGCGACAACCAACAGCGGCGGCGCCGGCAACAACTTCACGGCCGAAATGGCCGAGACCTTCCGCGGTGCCAGTGTCGTAATCCTGCCTGATAACGACCCGCAGGCCACCAAGAAGGTGCGCACCCGGGGAGAGAATGGCGAAGTCATCGAGACGAGGGAACTGCGCTTCCACAAGGATGGGCGCCCCGTATTCCCTGGGCAGGACCATGCGGAATCGGTTGCATCGATGCTCCGGCACGTCGCGGCATCGGTGAAGGTGCTGCATCTTCCCGGAATCCCGCTCAAAGGCGACCTGGTAGAGTGGGTTGCCGCTGGCGGGGATTCGGAGAAGCTTCGGACGTTGATCGACGCCTGCCCAACATGGCGACCGCGACCACCCGTTGGGTTTGGTGCGCGGACCATGAACAGCCTTGCCGGCAAGCCCATCGAGTACGACTGGATGATCAAGGGCTTGGTGGAGCGCAACGGCGTGTTCATCCTCGCGGCCGAGAAGCAGGCCGGGAAATCCTTCGTGGTCATGGACATGGGCATGAAGGTTGCGCGGGGCCTTCAGTACGGCGACCGCATCACCCGCAAGGGAGTGGTGATCCACATCGCGTGCGAGGACGGCAAGGGCGTCCAGATGCGCGCCGAGGGCTATCGGCAGGCTAACAATATCCCTGCCGATGTCGACATCCCCTACATCATCATGGACCGCGACTTCACGCTGATGAATGACGAGGTGATCGACAAGCTCATCGCCCAAGTCAAAGCCTGGGAGGAATACTACGGCATGCCGGTCGAGCTCATCATCATCGATACCCTTTCGGTAGCGACGGAAGGGCTCAACGAGATAGACGGCGCCGAGGTAGGCAAAGTGCTCGCCCGAGTGAACCGTCTCAAGGACCAGACCGGGGCAGCCATCTGCCTTGTCCACCACATGAACGCCTCCGGTGGCCGAGTGCGTGGGCATACCAGCATCGAGGCCAACGTCAGCCAGGTGTTCGAGATCCGCCCGTTGATGACCATGCCGCAGAGCCGCAAGGAGATGCCTCAGCCAATCCTGGACGGCGATGGCCGGCATATTCGGCAGATCGTGCTGACCAAGAACAAGAACGGCATCAACAACCTGAAGTGGAAGATCGTGCTCGAGGTCGTGAAGCTGGGCGTTGACCGCGACGGCGACGACATAACTACGTGCGTCTGTGTGCGCCCGGCCCGCCACAGCGAGGGGGCGAGCGGCGAGGACAACACCAAGCTGGTGGGCGATCAGAAGCTTGTCTTCGACGCTCTCACCGCCGCGCAGGCCGATCATGGGCAGCAAATGCCGCACGGAGTCGATGCTGGCCGCGTCACCGTCTGTGTCGCCCAGAATGATTTCGTCGCCGCCGTACGCCGGCGCATGTCGTTCAAGACGGCTGATGAGGAAGTGGAGGCTCGGCAGAAAGAGATCGCCGACTTCCTGAAGCGCACGACCACGGCCTTGATGAATGCTGGGTACATGGGGCGCGACAACGACAAGCGGATAGTATGGCTGACAGGCAAGAGCGATCGCCCGGCGCGCAGACCCATTGACCCAGAACCGGAGCGGCCGCCGCCGCTGCCTGAGGACATCCGCCAGGAGCTCAAGGATATGGAGGCGCCGTTCTGATGCTGCCAAGAACATCGCGTTGGCGCGGAGGATTCTCCTTCGTCGAGAAATGGACCAACGGCCGGGCGGCCATGCTCGGCTTCTTCATCGGTCGCGGCTATTCATCCGCCGCTGTGGCCGAGATGATCAGCGACGAAGAGGGCAAGGTCACGGATGCCACGGTTCGCTGCATGGCCAAGAAGTGGGGCCTCCCGCTCTGGGGCAAGCGATCTGACTGTTATCTCGTGATCCCCATCAAGGAGCGGGAACGGGCGACCATCCATGCCCGGGCCCAGCAGGAAGGGCTGAGCGATGAGGAATACTGCCGGCGCTTCATCGTCTCCGGTACCGTGGAGCGGGCGACGTATGGCATGGTGGTGCGGCAGGATCAGTTCGAGGACGTCACGTGAAGGCAAAGGCGCGTAAGGTGTTGGTGGAAGCCGATCGGGATGTCTTGGTACACGCCAAGCCGCAGGCGAGCCTCTGGGCGCCCGCAATGGTCAAGGCGGCCCTTCTGGACGCCTATCGCGTTCTCGGCCGTGTGGGTGGTCGCTATGGGCCAGCTGGCATGAAGGTGATGTGGCCGGAGTTCCACAACGCACCCGGCGACTGGCCGGCAGACGTGCCCAAGCTTCACCGCACCGCTACGCGCCGGGAAATGGCCCGCATGGAGATGGTGGTGCTGGGGTGGCGGGATGATGATGGCCGGGACCATGCATCATGGCTGGCTGGCCCGCTGCTGTCGGTGCCGGAGTATCGCGACAAGCTTGTGGCATGGCTTCACGCCGAGCTGCGCGGGGAGAACCTGGAGGACTTGTGCCGGCGCAAGCTGTGGGTGCGGTCCACGTTCGTACGGCACGTCACCAGAGCGGCCGGGATGATCGCGGATCGGCTTAACAGGGCAGGGCTGGAGCCGTGGTGATGGGCCGAAAGGCCCGGAAATCACCGGACTCTTCTCACCTCATTGAGCGATGAGTCACGAAACGGCATATTTGGCGTCATTCCAGATAGCGTGACGAACTGTCCGCGGAATTACAAGGGCACCCGCCGAAGCGGGGCCAAGTTGATCTTACATGCTGGTTTTACCGCTTGTCAGCCCGTGAGTTGGGCTAACGGCATCCTTCAGTTTGAGGCGGCAGACGGACAAGGCTTAGGCCCGTGAGATGGGTCTGTTGGTGGAAGGGGCTGCGTTCCACGCGGTTTCGTTAGACCACTGGCGGGCACATCAAGCCGGGGTGGGAAGCGAGTGGTCTAGTCCGCCTCATCAATCGTCAGAGGTCGCCATCGGCGTGGTAGTCGATGGCAGCGAGCGCGGCGCGGGTAGCTCCCTTCCGCGAAGTCGTCATCTGCAGGTGGCGCACCTAATTCAGTTTGTGCAGTTTTTGCACATACTCACAGGCTGGGCGCCAAATGAGGCGCGGTCACCCTTAAATGGGTGCGGCCTGCCAGTTTGAGGCGAGTAGCGGTAAGCCGCAGCGCGCATGTGGAGCTGCCATAACGGGCCGATGGCCTCTCGCCTCAATCCCTGTCGAAGCGGAGGACGGAGCGGGCTTCCGTCGCCCCTCGTGGAGATGCCGGGGTTGGTCGCCCGGCCCGCTTCACCCTTTCCTGACAGGATGTTGGCTGCGTAGGAATGGATCACCTTGCCCTGCCACGAAGTCGAAACCAGTGATAAACGATCGTGTCCAGTCAAGCAGTTCCATTTGTTCGACTTGGTCGCCGTCAGTGTCGTCGCGGAGCTTGTAATAAGCCTCCTCCATCTTCTTTAGGAAGCGATCCCTGAAGCTCGGGTCACTGTCGTTGATGGTCTCAACGATGCAGGTGGCTAGGACGGCAACGCCGACCTTGGCCCTATGAAGGTCACTACGTTGGTCTTCTGGGTTAGTTCTGGGCGGCATGCGCTTGTCTCCGTTCGTGGATACTTGATCCTCTACCCAGACTTGATGGAGGGCAAAGGCAATGGCGCCGAGTTGCACAGAAAATCAGGTTAGCTCTGCTGACATTCAGCGATGAAGACCCTCAAGCCCCGCCTCTCGCCCATGGCGCCCAGGCTCAAGTCCACCCGTGAGATACGCGACACCCGCTACAGCCCCGATGCCAAGGTAGTCTAAATGGTCCGGATGCTGAGAAGCCGGGTCGACATGCTCAGGCCCCGCATCGGGTTTGGTGGTGAGAAAGCATGGAGCCGAGACCGCGAGCGCCGCCAACACGGGCGGCGGTGGTACCACTCCGCTCGCTGGAAGAAGTTGCGAATGGACGTGCTCGTGCGCGATCTGTTCACCTGCCAGGAATGCGGGAAGATCGAAGTCGACACATCCCAGCTGGTGGCCGATCACATCGAGGCTCACCGGGGTGATGAACGCCTATTCTGGAACGAGGCAAACCTGCGCTGTCTCTGCGCATCATGCCACAACAGCACGAAGCAGAAGCTGGATCGACGCTCCGCCATCAGCTAGACTCAGATCAGGCCGGCAAGGTGGTGGAACACCAAGCCGGCCCTAACCAAGGTCGATCAGTGAGGATCGAAGATGGCTGAGGGCCTAGATATACGGTCCGCCGAGGTAGCGCTATCCTGCGTTTACTGTGGTGGCCAGTTCATTCACATCCGGAGGCGAGCCTCTGGACGGTTCCCCCGGTTCTGCTCGATTGAGTGTAAGCGGGCGCGGACGCGACAGCAGAGCGCCGAAAGCGCTGCGAGACGAGCCGATGGACTATATCGAAACAGACGACCAGCATCGCGCAAGCCTAAGCCGAAGCTGGAACCTCAGTTCCCAATCGTGTGTGGATACTGCGGACGGTTGGCACTGAGGAAGACGGCGGACGCCAAGTTCTGTTCCACCAAGTGCCTCAACGCCCATCATCGTGACCTTAGGCGCGTTGGCCCGTTCGAGCCTAAACAGTGCGCAGCATGTGGCACCACGTTCATCCCTAAGCAGAGCGTCAACGTCTACTGCTCTAGGGAATGCCAATTACGTGTCTGGTACCCTACCAAGCGCGCGAAGCGCAGAACTGCAACCGCTGTCGGTAGGGTAGACCCAATCGCGGTATTTGAACGAGATCATTGGCGTTGTCACATGTGCAACCGGAAGACGCCGCGATCAAAGCGCGGCTCCTTCGACCCAGATGCGCCTGAGCTAGACCATATCGTTCCGTTGTCGGTCGGTGGTGCCCACACCTATGAGAACACGGCATGTTCGTGTCGCGCCTGCAACATGGCGAAGGGCGCCAAGCCGCTCGGGCAACTCCTCCTGCTGTGAAGGGGGGGGTGATCGAGAGGCGTGAAGGGCTCTCTTGCCCGCACCGGCGACCCCGTCATTCGGGGATTTTTTTCGTGATCGGCTGAAATTTGACCATGACCACGACAAAACGGGGCCGGGGACGGCCAGAATATGTCCCCACTGACGAGGCCCGCGAGAAGGTGCAAGTCCTTCGCGCGCAAGGCATGTCGAAGGAAGCAATTGCCTCGGCGATGGATATCCATGTCGAGACGCTGGTGAAGCATTTTTCCGTGGAGATGGAATGTGCGGTCGCCAAGAAGACCGCAGACGTGATGATGGCGCGATACCGCTCAGCGATCGGTGGGAGCGTGCCAGCGCAGAACAAATTCCTCGAGCTGGCAGGGGCGGTGCCCCCCAAGCCGCCGAAGGCAGCCAGGACGCCCAAGCCGGGCAAGAAGGAACAGGCTGATATTGACGCGCAGGACGCGCCGCAGGAATGGGGCGATATCCTCCAATGAGCGGGTGGGACTTCGCCTGCCCGGACTGGGCCGATCGGCTGAAAGACGGGAAGAGCATCGTCCCAGATTTGCCTTTGGACGACGCCGAGGCCGCCAGGGCGGTGGCGATATTCAACAAGCTGCGGTTGCCGGACGTTCCGGGGCAGCCGGAGTTGCGCGACGCGGCCGGCGAATGGCAGCGCGATATCGTTCGTGCGCTGTTCGGGTCGGTTCAAGATGGCGTTCGGCACGTGCCGGAACTGTTGCTTATGGTGCCCAAGAAGTCCTCGAAGACGACCATGGGCGCTGCTTTGACGATCACGGCGCTGCTCATGAATCAGCGCCCCCGCGCCGAGATGATCTATGTCGGGCCCACACAGGAAGTGGCGGACCTGGCGTTTCAGCAGACAGTTGGCATGGAGCAGCGCGTTGTCGTGCCGGCCTCCGAGATCATCCACGACCGGTTCAACTGCTTCTTCCATCCTCTGGTGGGGCTCTCTCCCATTTTCGCCAACGGGCTCGCGGCAACGCAGGGCTTGGCGATCCAGAACAGCTCGACCCAGTACTACCAGAATGGCTCCATGCCTGGCGGCATCCTCGTGGCCGCTGGTCATATCGACCAGAACGACGCCGAGGAGATGAAGGCCTCTTGGGAGGCCAATTATGGCGGCCGCAACCGCGGGAAGGTCGCAGTGCTCGGTGATGGGCTCAAGTTTGAGCAGCTCTCGATGAAGAACACCGACGCCCAGACCATCGAGCAGTTGAAGTGGTCAGCCGAGGTGGTTTGCTCCACCTATCACGTCCCGCCCTACAAGATCGGCATCGGCCAGGCGCCGACCTACAACAACGTCCAGGCGCTCAACGTCGAGTACTACTCCCAGGCGCTCCAGGTGCTGATTGAGGCCATAGAGCTATGCCTCGACGAGGGGCTGAACACGGGCGAGAGCCTGGGCACCGAGTTCGATATCGACAACCTCCTGCGGATGGACTCGGTCACGCAAATGGACGTGCTCGACAAGGCCGCCGGGATCATGACTATCGATGAGATGCGCCGCCGGCTCGGGCTGGGCAAAACCACGGGTGGCGCCGACGTCTATCTCCAGCAGCAGAACTTCAGCCTTACGGCACTCCAGAAGCGCGACCAGCAGGACGATCCATTCGGAACTGGTGGCGGTTCGTCGCCGGCGCCAGCCGCCGACGAGGAGCCTGAGATGACGCCTGCCGCCGCTCAGGATGCCGCTCGCGCGATACTGGAGGCAGAGTTCAAGGTCATGGCGCCCGTGCTGGCGCTCCCAAAGCCACAGAGGGCCGCCTGATGAAGCACTCGGACATCGCTTTGCTCATGAAGGGCATCGCGCCGACGCTCCGCGAGTTCGTGGCCGCCTCCGTGCAGCCGCTGGCCGAACGCATCGTCGCGCTCGAACGACAGATCGCCGAGCAGCCCGTGCCTGAGAAGGGCGACCCGGGCGAGGTGGATATGGAAGCCGTGGCGCGGTTGATCGATGCCGCTGTGGCTGACGTCGGGTCCCGTATTGAACCGCGCGCCGTGGATATGGACGAGGTCCGCCAGATCGTGGCCGATGAAGTCGCCGAACTGCCGCCGCCCGAGCCTGTCGCGCCTGAACCATACGAGCCGGACCCTGAACAAATCCGGCAAATGCTCTCCGACATCGTGCGGCCCGTGCTTGATGGCGCTATTGCGGCCATTCCTGAGCCTCAGGACGGCAAGAGCGTTACCGCAGAGGACTTGGTCCCGATGGTGACGGAACTCGTCTCCACGGCTATGGATACGGCTGTACGAGGCCTGCCGGTGCCGGAGGATGGCAAGGATGGTGTCGGAGTGGCAGGCGCGCTGATCGACCGCGACGGCAAGCTGGTGCTGACGCTTTCGAATGGCGAGATCAAGGAACTCGGCCAGGTTGTCGGTCGTGATGCCGATGAGGTCGCTATCGAGCGCCGCATCAAGGAAATGGTCGATGCCATTCCCCGCCCGAAAGATGGGCTGGATGGCCTCGGGTTCGACGATCTCGAAGTGATCCACGATGGCGCCCGGTCATTCACGTTCCGCTTCGCCAATGGGGACAAGGTGAAGGAGTTCGCTTTCACGCTCCCCGTGATGCTCGATCGCGGCGTCTATCATGATGGTCGCAAGTACCAGCCCGGCGACGGTGTCACCTGGGGCGGCTCGTACTGGATCTGCCAGAAGGAGACCGGCGCGAAGCCTGACCAGAGCGATGACTGGCGGCTCGCGGTCAAGAAAGGCCAGAACGGCAAGGATGGCGTCCTGAAGGAGAAGGCGGCCCCCCAGCCGGTCAAGGTGAGTTGATGGCTCTCGTGACACTGAAGCAGGTCAACGATGCTCTGCGCCTCGACCTTCAGGGCTCTCAGCCCGGCTACGCCGCCGACGAGCGCACGCCGGATATCGAACTCAAGATCGCACAGGCTGAGGCTATCGTTCTCGACTTCGTTCAGCCAAAGCCCGATCCAGAATGGACGGACACCACGGTCCCCGGCCAGGTGACGGCCGCCATAATCATGGCCGTGAAGTGCTTGCTCGACGACAGCGAGGAGTCGATGGCCATGCTGTCCGGACTCACCGGAACAGCCGGCGCCGACAATCCAAAGAACCCCATCGCGGCGCTTCTCTGGCGCCTGCGGAAACCTTCGCTCGCATAGGAGCGCCAGATGACACTCTCAGGCCGTCGCGTCCGGTTCCTTGTGGACTGGGATTGGAAACCCTCACCCATGTCGACCATCGCGTATCGGGCAGGCCAGGTCGCGTTCGTGCGCCTGGAGTGCGCCGAGAAGGCGTTGAACCTTGGCAAGGCGGTGCTGGTGGAGATTGCCGCGCCACCGGCAGGCGTTGCGGCCACCATCGCGGCCAAGGGCAGGAAGGGGGCTCGCCGTGCCGGTTCCTGAGCCCAATGTCCGGATCACGAAGTCTGCCAACCGTAGGTTTTTCAAGGTTTTCGTCGGTGGCGAGCAAATGGCAGGCGTCATCGGCGTGACCATTCACCAGCCCATGAAAGGCTATGCCGGCCCCGATGGTTGGGAGGTGGTCGAGAAGGATGGCGGCGCGGTGGTGCTGATTGAGGTCGCTGCCAAGCTTGTTGCCTTCGGAGAAGATAATAATGGCTGATGGCAACCGTCGCTTCGGCGCCCTGCGCTATCGGCTGGCCTTCCAGAACCGGCCTATGGTTGATGACGGGTTCGGCAACCAGGTGCCGGGCGGGGCGTTCGAAACCGCGTTCTCTCTGGCCGCCGCCATGGCTCCTCGCACGGGCGGGGAAAGCGTCACTGCGGCGCGCCTGCAAGGCAACCAGCCGTATGTCGTCACGGTGCGGTTCTCGGAGCGCATGCTCAATGTGACGCCGGCATGGCGCCTCGTCGACGAGCGCGCCGGCTTTACCGATGAGGAACCGAACCTGTTCTACAATATCGTGGCCCCGGGCACTGATCCCGACGGCAAGCGGCAGTGGATCGAGTATCTGGTGGTGGCGGGACGGCCTTCATGACCATTCAGGGGCTCGATCGGCTCAAGCGTAAGCTGCGCACGTTTCCGGCGGCGGTTGAGGCCGAAATTCGCGCTGCCATGGAGGTCAGCGCCAACGAGGTCGTGGCGCTCGCCAAGTCTCTCGTTCCGCGTGACACCGGCGCGCTGGCCGAAAGCATCAGCTCGAACAATTGCAGGCCGAAGCCGACGCTATGCCGGCTACGGTTGCTGACGGCTTCACCCGCCTTGGGAATGCTGTTCTCGTATTCGTCGGTGAGGCGGATAAGGCGGTTGGATCGAGCAGCCGCTTGGCCGAAGCCATGGTCAAGATTGCGGACGCCATCAAGCAGGCGCCGGAAGAGTCGTGGTTTGACACTGTCTTCAAAGGGCTCGGCGATGAGATGGGCAAGACCCTCTCTGCCGATGCCCGCGACCTTGAGCGCATCGGTCGAGCCCTCGAATACCTGTCAAGTCGCAACTTCGGGCAGATGTTCGATGATGCCATTCAGGGCATGAAGGGTATTCAGGATGTGGTTCCCGAGTACGAAGGCGCGCTGGGCGAGGCTGAGCAGGCCGTCGCTGCGATGGCACTGAACACGAAGGGGCACTTCGGCGAGGTTGACGATGCTTTTCAGGACCTGGTGAAACAGATCCTCGAGGGGCGCGGGACGATGGCCTCGGCGAACGAGGCCATTGTGGCATTGGGGGAGGTCGATCCGAGCTTCGCCAAGATGCAGGACAAGATCTCTGCCGCGATCACCTGGTTCATCAACCTCCGCGACGCCGCCAATGCCGCCTCGGCAGCCGCCCAGGCAACCGACGAGGTTGGGGCGTTCCCGTCGTGGCGTCAGGTTAAGAATGATTTCGGTCCAAACCTGTCTGGAGACGGAGGGACAGTTAAGCCCGTGACGCCTAGATCGTCGGGCAAGTCGGCTGGTGAGAAATTCCAAGATGCCCTCGATCAGCAAAAGCGCCGCACCGAGATGCTGATCGCCGAGACAAAGGCTCGGGCTGAACTCAACCCCTTGGTGAATGACTATGGGTACGCTCTGGAAAAGCTCCGCACTCAGCAGGAACTTGAGAACGCCGCCACCAAGAATGGCCTCGCTCTTACCGACGACCGCAAGAAGGCGATTGTCGAGCTGGCGGAAGGCTATGCGCAGGCGACGGCCCAAGCCGCGCGCTTGCAGGAACAGCAGGATCGGGTTCGAGACGGGATGCGCGAATGGCTCTCTCTCGGCCAAGAGGTGACGAAGGGCTTCATCTCTGATCTCGTTGCTGGGACGTCTGCTGCTGAGGCGTTGGGTAATGCCTTGGGGCGCATCGGCGACAAGCTTCTCGATATCGCTCTGAACTCTGTGTTCGGAGGTGGCGGCGGTGGTTTCAATCCGTTGGGGCTAATTGGGTCACTGTTCGGCTTTGCCTCCGGCACAGCGAACACCGGCGGCAAGCGGGGCGAGGCTCGTGGTGTAGTGCACGGCCAAGAGGCGGTCATACCGCTTCCGGCTGGTGGACAAGTCCCTGTCGAGCTACGGGCGCCGAGCATGCCGACACTGGCCGCCGGCGGTACGGGTGGCACCATCGACGTGAACGTCATCCTCAACGACAACATGCTCGATGTCCGTATCGATAACCGGGCCAAGAACGTCTCGACGGCCGTCACCGCCTCAGGCGTGAAGACCTACGACAACAACCTTCAGGGTCGGACGGCGGAAAAGAATGCCCGATATAATTGACCTGCCCGGGAACCTGTCGATCGGTGATAGGAATGACCCCCAACTCATCGCCACTACGCGCTCGGGCGGAGTCACTCTCTCAGGCATCGAGCAGATCATCTCGCCTTTGACCCAGCGCTGGGTGTGGAGCGTCAATATCCGCATCCGGCGCGAGGATCAGGCTCGGTCGCTTCGGGTCGTCCTGGCTCAGCTACAGGGGCGCTACAACTACCTGCGGACGAGTATCTGCGACCGGTATCGGGTTTCCCGTCGCGAGATGGGCGCGACGCCAATCTCTGGTCGCGGTGTCCCGCATTCCGACGGCGCTTATTTTTCGGATGACACTGGCTATCGACTGGCCGGCGGCACCGCCCCTCTGGTTGCCTCGGCTGCGGCTGGCTCCTCGCAGATCATTCTCGACACCAGCATCCCGTTGGTGCCGGGGACCTTCTTCTCCATCAATTCCTGGCTCTATGTGATCGACAGCATCGAAGATCCGATTGATCTGGACAATCCGGGCACTCAGCGTGTCGTGAACGTGTCGCCGCCGTTGAGGCAGGCCGTATCGACAGATGATGAGGTCAATTTCGATGCGGAATGTCTCTGGCGGTTGGCTGCCGATGACACCGGCACCCTGCCGCTGAAGGCTGGCCGCCTCGGCAATGTCGTTCTTGATCTGGTCGAGCCGGTAGGGCGCTGATCATGCTTCCAAACGCTGTTGCAGCAATGGCCGCCGGGCAGCGAGTGGGCGTTGCTGCGCTTTTCGAGTTTGAGTTTCTGTCCAAGACAGTGCGGTTCTGGGACGGCATGCGCATCCTCAAGGCCCAGGATGGGCGTGAATGGAATGCCTCTGGGCAGTTGATCTCGGCGTCCGGACTTGAGCAATCACGCGATCTCAGCGCGCCCCAGGCGACGTTTACGTTGAGCGGCGTCGATAGCGAGTTGATCGCCTTCGCCGCCGGCAATGAGCAGCAGGTCACGAACAGGCCAATGACGGTTTACGGGTGCAGCCAAGGCCGATCCGCTGACCATCGGCGTCAACGTGCTACTGAGCCTTGGACTATCGTCCATCTCGTCAGTCTTGGCCACGGTTGTTGGTGGCGTGATTATCGGCGCCGCGGCCTTGGGGGCGTCGCTCATTTCCAACGCCCTACTCGGGCAGCGCTCTTCGGCGCCACAGACCACACCATCTGAACGGCAAGCGACGGTAAGACAGTCCGTTGGAGCCCGCGTTCGCTTCTACGGAAGGGTAAAGGTCGGCGGCACAGTCTGGTTTCTGGAGGCCAAAGACGGCTTTCTCTACCAAGCCGTGACGCTCAACGAGGGGCAAATCTACAGCATTGAGCAAATTTGGCTCAACGATACCCAGGTGACGTTGAACCCTGGCAACTACGTGCTGACCCCGCCCTACTTTGATCATGAGACGGGGGCATCAAAGGCTCGTCTGCTCTTCAAGATGGGCAGTTCAAACCAGACTGTTTTTTCGGAACTGGATGCGGCGTTCTCCCAGATCACACTAGACCACCGTTTACGCGGAACTGCGCATTTCCTGTCGATTTTCCAAGAGGTGAAGCAGGAGGACATTGCAAAGGTCTATCCTCAGCTAAACCCGACGGTTCGCGTCGTCATGGATGCATCGATCGTCAAGTCGGTGCGCACCGGCGCGCTGATCTGGTCAGAAAATCCCGCCGACGTGATTTACGACTACCTGACGGGAGTGGACGGAGCTGGGTTCGCATACGGTGCGGGTTATTCCGAGAGCCAGATCAACCTGGCATCGTTTCAAACGTTTGCTGATCTCTGCGATGAGATGGTGCCCTTGAAGACGGGCGGAATGACCAAACGCTATCGCCTGGCCGGCGGCTACGCGATGAACGAGGAGATCAGGGACGTGCTGCCGCGCATGCTGCGGACATGCGATGGCGATCTCTATATGGACGCCAACGGCAAGATAGCGATCCGTGGCGGGAAATGGGTGGAGCCTAGGCTTACGCTCACCGATGAGCATATCATCTCGGCGGACTTCGCTCATGGTCAGGGAGCATTGGCGGCGTTTAATGAACTGACCATTACCTATATGGACCCGAGCCTAGACTATCAGGAAACAGAAGCCGATCCGTGGGTGGATAGTGCCAACATTGCTCTTCGTGGCGTGGTGCTGCCGTCGCAGCTGGACCTCTTGATGACGCCCAGCCATGCCATCGCGCGACGGCTGGCCAAGATCCACACCAGGAAGCAGAACCCTCTGTGGTCGGGAACGATCGTGACCAACTTCTACGGCTTCAATGCCGTGGGCGAGGAGACTGTCAGGATAGTGTTCTCGCCGCTGGGTATCGACACCACGTTCTTCGTCAGGAGCGTGCGCTTTCTGGAGGATATGACGGGTGTAGAGATATCCGTGTCTTCGCTGGCAGAGAGCGCATATTCCTGGGACGCGGAACTGGAGGAGGGAACGGCTCCTGGGCAGCCGCCTGATACCTCATCGCCTATCAGTCTCGATCCGCCCGAGGACATAAATGTCAGTGTCGCCCAACGCGACCTGGGCGGCGGAGCAACAGGGGTGTTCCTTCTGGCGACATGGACCGAGCCGGCGCGGGCCGCCCTCGAGCAGGATGTCGAGTATCGAACATCGGGCTCCGGAACATGGGTGCCGATGTCGGTATCGGACGGGGTTGGGCTGGCTGAGAGCGGTCTGGTGAACGACGGCGTCGATTATGACGTTCGCGTGCGCACTAGATCGCCAGGCGGCGTTGCTGGGCCATGGATCGATCCTGTGATCACAGTGACCGCCACTGCTGATACGAGCGCTCCTGGGGCTATCACCGATCTCATCGCCACTCCTTCCACTGGTCAAGTCGAACTGACTTGGACGCAACCGACAAGCTCGAACGCAATTGGCGCGCAGGTGCTGCGCAATAGCACCAATAACTCAGGAACGGCCACGCTCGTGGGAACCGTCTATGGGTCGCCTGAGGTGGACATGGCTTACACCGACGTCGGGCTAGCCGCTGGGACCTATTATTACTGGGTGGCCGCTGTGAACGGCTCAAACTTCGTCCGTTCGACCCTTGAGGCGACGGGCGCACAGGTGGTGACATGAACGAAAGCATTGATTCCGTTTTCCGCGACTACAACACGCCCGGTCTCCCGGCGAGCGGGGAATACGAGCCAGAAAAACCCCGCATTCGCCGGTTACTGCGCCAGATTCAGGAGGGCAACGGCCAGGCGATCACCGTAGGATCAAAAGTTGCGCTCGATACGATCACGCCGCCCAACGAGAACTATATGGGCATCGTGCTCAATGATCCTGATGCGACGAAGAACGGTTACTACTTTCGCGATGCTGGCGTTTGGGTGAGGGGGCGAGGCTTCCCCGACAGCCTGGCGCGAGTGATGCTTTCTGGCGGGACGCCAAACGCGCAGATCGGCACGGCGGACGCTGCTATCAATCCGGCCGACATTCAAGTGTTCTACGCGGTGGTCGCAACCGAGAATACTGGCCCGATGACGCTGGCCATCAGCGGGGGCCCTGCGAGGGATGTAGTGAATGCGGCGGGTAGCCCGCTAGCTGCTGGGGAATGGACTGGCGCCAACCTCTTTTTCCTCAACGACAATGGGGACTACCAGCTTCTCTTCGATCCTGGGGCGGTAGCCAGCACCGCCGCAAACGTGACTCTCGCTCAGGATGCGCGAGACGAGGCAGAGGTGTTCCGCGACCAGGCCGAAGCATTCGCCGGTCTGAGTGGGCCGGTGGGCGTCTACCCACAGAGCTTCGCCGGTGACGGCATCGAAACCGACTTCACGCTGACCGTGGCGCCGATCTCGGCGGCACACCTTATCGTTGCAATCGACGGGGTTCTACAAGACCCAGCGACCTACTCAGTCAACGACACTCTCTTGTCGTTCTCGGCGCCACCGCCCAGGCCCTATGTTGAGGGGGAGGAGAACGTTGCGGTTCGAGTGTTGGCCATCTCGGCTGGCGAAGACCTGCCGCCCACCGGGTCAGTAGGCACCTCCAAGCTCGCGGACCAGGCCGTCACGTTCGCCAAGATGCAGAACATAGCGACCAGCAAGCTTTTGGGGCGCAGCTCAGCAGGTACCGGCAGCCCTGAGGAAATCAACTTCACAGCAGCAGGGCTGGCACTGTTGCAAGCGGTGGATGCTGCTACTCAGGTTGCTGCGTTGGGGCTGGCGCGCATCAGCTTCTCTGCCAACAAAGGTGGCACCAACCAGACTGGGGTCGCGGTCAACACCAATACGAAAGTCACTTTTGGGACCGAGGCGTGGGATGACGGTGGCTATTACGACACATCCACGTCGCGCTTCACGCCGCCTGCCGGCCGCTACCGGCTGAGCGCAACGGCGCACATCATTACCCCGACAGATGGGCAGCGCATCGGCGTCCTCATCTACAAGAACGGTGTGGTGTTCAAAACACGATACGACACTGTCGGAGCGGCAACGAATTCGGACGTTCAGATTACCTGCTTGGTCGACGCCAATGGCGATGACTATTTCGAGGTCTACGCCATCGCATATGCCGCCAGCGGTACCGTCAGTATCGGCGGTACCGCCGCCAATTCATGGTTCGAGGGCGAGGCAATCTAGCGGTTGCAGATTCGAACATGTTCAGCAATCCTGCGCTCCTTTCTGGAGGTGCAGTCGGTTGAATAGACGAGAGTTACTATCGGGTCTTGCTTCATCAGTTCTCTTGGCGTCTGGGGGAATTCGAGCAAGAGCCGCAGATCAATCTGAGGGCGACATGGCACTTACTAAAGTTCAGGATGCGATGCTGGTCACAGGCCGGCCTCCCAAATACCTCGCGGTCTACAATGGCGGGGATGTCGTATCCGGCGGAAATAACGGAGAGATCGGCGTCGCGATTGGACGCGATCCGCGCTTCCTCGGTCGACGAGGGATAACGACCCCCACCTCGGAACAAACAACTACCTGGGGAAACGAAAGCGGGAAACGCAATCCGACAGTCATCAAGGACGAACACACCATCAAACTCTACTACGAGGGCTATGATGGCACGCGGTGGCAGGTCTTCTTCGAAGAATACGACCTCAACATGAGGCTGCGTTACGCGCACAATGGCCCGATCATCAAGTACTCGGATATTGCTGGCGCAACCTCAGTCGAACGCCCCAGTGTGCTGTACGATCCAGACGATGCGACGTGGCCATACAAGATGGCTTATTGCATCGCGACATCGGGGATCAACGGCACGTCACTGCGCCTCGCGCGATCGGCGGATGGCGTAAACTGGTCTCACCTGGGTGAGGCTTGGGGGCTGGGGACGGGTTGGGAAAGTACTTACCTCACCACGACGGGGCGCATCCTCAAGAAGGATGGCGTTTATTATCTATTCTATTCCGGGAATAATGGTGCGCCGGTAGGCGGATGGCGGTCCGGTGTCGCCACGAATAGCGACTGGTCGATATCCGGCTGGACGAAGAACCCTAACAACCCACTGATTGAGCCGCGCGGCCAGGGCAAGCAGCAGTTGGCAGCAACCATATTCGCAGGCGACAAAACCATAACGGTCGCCAGCACTGCGAATTACGATGTCGGGGCGCCGATCGTTGTCTGGTATGAAGTCACCAACGCCTACGAGTTCAACGTCATTGACGCGAAGCTGAACGGAACCACTTTACGGGTGCGGTATCCCTTTCAGGGGCAATATACGTGGAACGATGGCACGAGTGGCCCGTGCTATTGCTGCCAGATCCATTCCGGCAACGTCGATATATCGGAAGTCTGGTTTGAAGACGGGAAGTGGAAATGCCTCTTCTCGGTCTTTGGGTTTGTGCCGGACTTTGGTCTTGAGTCCACGGGCTATGCCGAGACCGACAATCTCGATGATGGTTTCACAATTGATCCTACAATCTGGCCGCTGCCGATGTCGAACAAGCGGGAAGTGTTTGACAGGACGTCGGCGGAGAACCTGCACTTCGTTAGGATCGAGTAGGCGACGGTAGCAACCCAAATACCGCAAATGGCGCACCGCCGGGTAATGGCGGTGCGCACTGTTCGACCAGGCCAGGGCTTGGACGGGCAGACCTGAGCGCGCACCGCCCCGCCTACTTCAAAGCAGGCAGCAACTCAACTTGACGGCTAGGCGAAAGGTTGCCGCCTTCAGCCGTTTCGCACCACTTCAACATCGATAGGAGGCCGTCATGGCCCTCAATGCTGCGTTCTTCGACGCGGTACGCTCATCGCTGTTCGGAGGGACGCTGTCGTCGGAGCAGGTGGCCGCGCTCGAGGCGATCTCCGATGCATGGGCTCGGTATGGCGACGGCGATCCCGCAAAGCTCGCCTATGTTCTCGCCACTGCCTTTCACGAGACCGCCCGCTTCAAGTTCATGCGCGAGGTCTGGGGACCGACGGCGGCTCAGGAACGGTATGAGGGCAGGGCCGATCTCGGGAACACCGTGGCAGGGGACGGCAAGAAGTTCCTTGGTCGCGGCTTCGTGCAGATCACTGGGCGCCGGAACTACTCGGACTGGTCGCGCCGCCTGGGTATCGACTTGCTCAAGGAGCCCCAGCTCACCGAGCAGGTCGATGTTGCAGCGCGCGTCCTCGTCGAGGGCATGATGCTGGGCACGTTCACGGGTCGCAAGCTCGCCGACTACGTGACGGCCGCCGGGACAGATTATCGCAACGCCCGGCGCATCGTGAACGGGCTCGATCGGGCCGACGACATTGCCGGGTACGCGCGATCCTTTGCGGCGGCTCTTGCCAAGGCTGGGAAGCCCGTTCCTAGGCCTTCGCCCCCAGCAGAGGCGAAACCGCCGCCTGTGACCACGCCTGTGGCGCGGCGAGGCGTTCCAGCCGCCATCATCATCCTCATCATCGCCCTGGCAGCCGCCGGGGCTTTCTTTTTCCTGCGCTAAGGAGGCGCCCATGCTGACTTCCATCCTCACGAGCCTGATCTCCAATGTGGTGCTGGGCTGGCTCTGGCGCCGGCTCCAGGAGCTGCTGAGCGTCGGAATTGCCTTGGCGTCCTTCTATGCCGCAATGCCGCCCGATGCTCAGGCATCCATCTCCTCGATCCTGACCGGGAAGGGCGGCGGGCTCACCGTCACCGCCGCCATCGGGTTGATCTGGTACCTCTGGACGCAATTCCAGTCCTGGCGGGCCACGACCCGCCCCCAGATCGTCACCGACGACAAGACCAAGATCAACTTGCCGACCATCAGCAAGGAGGAGGCCCTAGCCATTGCCAAGGCGCAGACCGGCTACGACCACGAATTCCTTGGGGAGCCCTGAGATGGGCCCGGACTTCGCCGGCCCCGGCCTGTGGATCCGTATCCAGCACCGGTTCGGGCCCCGGATGACAGAATGGATGCTGGCCACGATAACTGCGGTCTGGGGAGTGGTGCTGCTGCTCCCCGGGGCCACCTTCGATCAGCCGGCATGGACCGGGTTCAAGGCGATCTTCCAGGATGAGGTGATGTTGGGCCAGCTCATGGTGCTGCTCGGCGTTGTCCGCATCATCGGGCTCATCATCAACGGCGCCCGGAAAACGGTCACCCCGTGGATCCGATCAGTCTCGGCGAGCTTCGGCTTCCTGCTCTTTGTCGGGATCACCTACTGCTACATGCTTTCCGGTGTCGTCAGCACCTGGCTCGCCATATACCCGGTCTTCGCCCTGGTGGAGCTCGTGAACATCTATCGTGCTGCCCATGACGCCGGAGAAAGTCATGCTTCCCACTGATCTGCCGCCCGTCGCGCTGGTTGCATTGGGCGTGACGCTGGCCATCATATTCGCCATCAACCGGTTTGGGTGGATGCAGGGCGCCAAGGCCGTCCCTGCTGCCGCCGCTCAGGCCCAGGTGGCTGCTGTCATTGTTGATCCCACGGCGCTAAACCGCGCCTCCACCTCTGTCGAAGCGCTGACCGTCTCGATCAAGGAAGCCACCGCGGCCATGCAGAAGCAGGCCAGAGTTGTTCAGGATCTGAGCGAGAACGTGGAGCGGCTCAAGGACGAGATCATTCGATCCACTGCCAAGATGCACTAATTGAGCGTTTCGCCGGTCTCGGCTCCTGGGCCGGCCAGGAGGTGGGCGAGGGAGCGATCGTCGACTTCCTGCGCGGCGTAGCCCAGCTTCCTGATCTCCTCCTGCACCGCGGCGAGTGACACCATAAGCTCGAGCTCGGCCTTCAACAGTTGACTGATGCGTGGTGGTCTCAACGGATTCTCAGACATCCGCAACTCCATGTTGCTTTCAGCTTGAGACGTCTGTTCGGCGACGTCCATTGTGAAGAATCACGATGGGTCAGTGCATGTTGTCGAAGGCGAGCTTGCCGGCAATATCGACGAGATCGGATATCCGTTCATCAGGATATCGGCCGGCCATTTGCTCCTGGATCCCATCAAGGTACATCCGCTCCCGCTTGGTCTCGGTATCCTTCTTGTTGCGGTGATCGAAGCGCCAGAGGTTCATGGCGTCCTGAAGAACCGTCAATTCCCCCTCCGTCAGTATCAGCGCCCTGCTGGCCATCGGTACCTCCGCGCCGGGGATTGCCCTCCGGCATTGTTCTTTTCTCGTTCGAGCGGTATCGCTGAGCCCAGATGATGGGCCCGATCACTGAACGAGTCACGGCCGATGCGCGATCCCAAGCCCCCCTTCCCATTCCCCGATCTCCGCGATCCATTCGACCCGTTGCCGAAGACGATGCCCATGACCTCTCGCCTAAACGAGATATCCGGCTTCTGGATATCGGCGACCTGCGCCTGCGGTAAGCAGAGCGCAACGCTCCCGGCGCGGCTGATGGCCGCGACCTACGGATGGGATGTCACTTTAGGGGAGTTCGTCAGCCGCATGAAATGCCAGACCTGTGGCCAGAGCCCGGTGCTGGTCGAGGTGATGAGCGATTCCAGACGTACCACAGATGGGCGAGGAAATGCCCAGGAGACGACGATCTACATCGTACTCGATCGTCGGGGCGAACCGGAGTGATCCGAGATGTGAGAGCATGGCTAGGTTCAATGAACCCGAGATCAGACCGGTAAAAATGACCTAAGTCATTGAAAATATTGGTGGGCCCACCAGGACTCGAACCTGGAACCAGACCGTTATGAGCGGTCGGCTCTAACCATTGAGCTATGGGCCCCTGAGCACGCCTCATAGCAGGCCGATGCCGTTAGTCAAACGGGTTGTGATGAAGGCCGCTGTTGCGCGGGCGGGCTTGTCTGGGCAGACTGGAACACCATCTTTGCTTCGGAGCGGCGTTTGCCGCTCGTTTGCTTGGGAGATACCGGCCGATCATGATTTCGGTGGCGTCCTACAATATCCAGAAATCCATCGGCACCGATTTCCGGCGGCGTCCGGAGCGAATTCTGTCGGTGCTCCAGGAGCTTGATGCGGATGTCGTGGCGCTGCAGGAGGTCGATCGCCGCTTTGGCGCCCGTGTCTCCTCGCTCAGCGCCGCCACCCTCGAAAACGAGACGGATTACCGCCCGGTGCGATTCGGCGTGCGGCCGGGGAGCATGGGCTGGCACGGCAACGTGATTCTCATTCGCAAGAATGTCGAAGTGCTCGCGCAACGCACCATCACCCTCCCGGCGCTGGAGCCGCGCGGCGCGGTGTTGGCCGATCTCAAGGTCGGGCCGGAGCGACTGCGCGTCGTCGGCATGCATCTGGGGCTGGTCGGCCTCTGGCGCAAGCGGCAGGCGCAGGCGGTGCTCAGTGCGCTGGGCGACCTCGAAGAGACGCTGCCCACGGTCATGATGGGCGATCTCAACGAGTGGAGCGTCAACGGCGGGTGCCTCAAGAGTTTCGCGCTGGAGCACCATGTGGGCCAGCCCGGCCCGAGCTTCCCCTCGGTCCGTCCGGTCTTCGGCTTCGACCGGATCATCACCAGCCCCGAGCTGTCCATCGTCGAAAGCGGCGTCCATGGCAGCCAGCGGGCCCGCACGGCCTCCGATCACCTGCCGGTCTGGGCGAGGCTGTCGCGCAGCGTCGAAGCGGGCGCTGAGGCGGCGGAATAGGCGGGAGCCGCTTTCGGCTGCCTGTGCAGGAGCCGCGTGAGCCGCCGCCCCATCACCGCCAGCAGTTCGAAAAGGCTGGGCGGATAAATCCGAACGCTTTCGATGATCATGCGCCGCGCCAGTTTCGGGCGACCGACGGCGCGCATCTGGCGGGCCAGATGCAGCAGGAAATGGGCGCGCAACGCAGGCTCGCCGGCCAGAATATCCTTGTTGCGCGAGACGATACGCAGCACGCCGCGGCATTCCTTGCGCGTATTGCGCGAAATGCTGTCGGGCGAGATGAAGCCCAGCGCCACCGGCTCGATGTCCTCGTGTATCCGCGTCTGCCGGGCCAGCCGTATGGCGAATTCCCAGTCCTCGTTGGCGGGAGCCAGGGGATCGAACCATAGCGTGGGCGGGCAGCTCGCGCGACGGAAAAGCGTGTTCTGGAGGCTGATCCGGTTCTGCCGCAACAGGTGGCGGACCTGGTCCTCCCCCGGCTCCAGCCGTCCAGCCGGATCGGGCGCGATGGCCACCTTGCCCGGCCCGAAGCTGAAAGCGGCGTCGCGCCCATAGAGTATCTTGGGCGCCGTCACCACGCCGATCGCCGGGGGCAGGGCCGTTATCGTCCGCACCTGCCGTTCGAGCTTGCCGGGCAGCCAGAGGTCGTCGCTGTCCTGGAAGGCGATGAGCTCGCCACGGACGTGCTCGAGCCCGGTATTCCGCGCCGCGCCGGCGCCGCCATTGGCCGACCGCCGCACATAGCGCAGCCGTGGATCGCCGATCGCCTCGACCAGCGCGCGGATATCCTGCGGCGAGGCGTCGTCGACCACGATCAGTTCGAGATTGGCATAGGACTGGCCGAGCACGCTCGCGATAGCCGCGGGCAGGGTGGCCGCGCGGTTGTAGGTCGGCAGGATCACCGAAACCAGCGGCTGGGCGGCGTCGGCGTTCATCAGGGCCTCGCCAGCTCGGCCGGCGGCCAGGCGCCGAGGGCCGCGGCGCTAAGTAGGGTTTCCTCGCGCTGGCGCTGCCGCCGCTTGCGGGCCGGTTCGTGGTTGTGGACCTCCTGCATCAGCGCCCGCCAGCAGACCTGCGCCGTCTCGCTCCAGCGATAGCCCGGCCGCGCCACGGCCGCCGTTTCGTAGATCGCCAGCAGCCGTTGCGAGGCCTGTTCGAGGCTGAAGCGCTCTTCCACGCACTGGCGGCCGAACGTCGCCAGCCGCTCGCGCAGCGCCTTGTCCTCGATCAGCACGGCAAGCTGGTCCGCCAGCTTGCGCGCGCTCGGTTCGCTCTCGCCCAGCCCATAGAATCCCTGGCGCATGAAGAGGGGCAGGGTTTCTGGGCAGAAGATCTCCGAGAAGCCATCCTCGCCCTGCACCACGACCGGTCGCGCCATCGACATGGCGCGCAGCGAGGATGAACCCATGCCCACAACGATGTCGGCCGCCGCATAGGCAGGCCGCGGGTCGAATTCCTCGCCGGCAAGCGTCACCACTTCGCGCCCATGGCGGGTGTTGACCTGAGCGGCGCGATTGGCCAGCGCCGCCGCAGCCTGTCCGCCGCCGACCAGCGCAAGGCGCAGTCGGTGGCGATCCGACAGCAAGTCGACCGCATCGATGGCGCGCACCAGCGCGTCGAGCTTGAGGTCCACCGCCAGCCGCGAGACGCTGACGATCAGTTCTTCGCCCGGCTGCAATGCCAGTTTCCGTCGGAAGGCAGAGCCGTCGATATCCGGGTTGTCCAGCTCGGTATCGATGGGCGGCTCCAGCGTCCAGACCGGGCCGGGGCGCATGGCCTGCGCTTCGTCGGCCAGGTCGGCCGTGCCCATGACCAGCGGCAGGGAAGCCGGCACGAAGGGCGAGACGCTCATCGAGAGCACCGTGCAGACTACCGGCACCTTGCCCAGAATCCCGGCGCCCAGATAGGCATCGAGGCACGAGGGCCATTCATAGGCGTGGATCAGGTCGATGGATTCGCGCCGCGTCAGGTCACGCAATTGCGCAATGCGCTGCGGGGCAGGGCGGTAATGGAGGTCGTTGGCCTCGATATAGCGCAGGCCCTTGCCGCGGATGTAGTCCACCAGCGGTCCGGGGCGGCCATAGATCATCACCTCATGGCCGGCCGCGGCGGTGCGCGCGGCCAGGTCGATAGCATTGATCTGGCTGCCGCCGATAATCAGGTCAGTGGGATACACCAGTATTTTCATGCGCCGGATGCTACCCGGCGCGACCGGTGGGCGACCTAGTTCATTCGGGTTAAGCCGCTATTCCCGCGCGAATTTCCGGCTGAGAAACGGGGAATCCGCCACCCCGAACCGCCACGGTTTTTCCACCGCCTTGGTGATGCCGATGCGCGGGCCGATGGCGATTTTCGGCGGGTCCGGATTGGGCGTGAAGCTGAACGGGGGCATGGCGAGCGCGTGGCCGTCGAGGTCGCGGGTGACGCCCATGGCCTCGCAGAGCTTGCCCGGCCCCGAGCAGAGCTGGCGGATGTCCTCGACGCCGCGGCGCTCGCGCATCGTCTCTATCCCCTCCGTCGGCTCGATCGCGCGGATCAGTACGGCGCTGGCATGGCTGCACACGAAATTGATGCACCAGTGGATGCCGTAGGAGCGGTAGACATAGACGCGTGCCGGCGGCCCGAACATCGCCGCATTGCGCGGGGTCGGGCCACGGAAGGAATGGGAGGCGGGGTCTTGCGGATGATAGGCTTCGGTTTCGACGATAAGCCCGCCAATCCCGTTGACCAGGAGGGTCGAGCCGAGCAGCGCCGGGGCGACCAGCGTTGCCTCGCGATCGAAGAATTGCAGCAGGGACTGGTTATCCAAAGCGACTCTCGCTCGTGGTCTCGGACTTGCCTTTCTGCTTATGGCCGTGCCACTGCTCGCGCGCAACGAGGGTTTTGGGCATGACGGGTAACAGCCTCAAATTCGGGACGAGCGGCCTGCGCGGGCTTGTGACGGACCTCGTGGGCGCGGCCAGCGTCAACTACACGCTGGCCTTCATCGCCTATCTCAAGGGCAAGGGCGAACTCGCCGAAGGCGGGACGCTGCTGGTCGGCCGCGACCTGCGCGATTCGAGCCCGGCCATTGCCGGGGCCGTCGTTGCCGCAGCGCGCCATGCCGGCCTCAACCCCATCGATTGCGGCGAATTGCCGACGCCTGCTCTTGCGCTCGAAAGCCAGCGTCTCGGCGTGCCGGCCGTGATGGTCACCGGCAGCCATATTCCCGCCGACCGCAACGGGCTCAAATTCTACGTGGCAGCGGGCGAGATCGACAAGGTCGACGAAGTCGGCATCCTCGACGCCCTTCCGCGTGTCGATGGCGCCGCCGTCGAGGTCAAGCCGCTGGCTTCGGGCGAAAGCTCGGCCCTGGCGCGCTACGAGCGCCGCTATGAAGGCTTTCTCGGACAGAACGCGCTCGCGGGGCTGCGCATCGGCGTCTTCCAGCACTCCTCCGTCGCCCGCGACCTGCTTGTCCGCGTCCTCCATTCGCTGGGCGCCGATGCCGTGGAGCTCGGGCGGTCCGACATTTTCGTGCCCGTCGATACCGAGGCCATCAGCCCCGACAATACCCGCCGTGCCGGCGTGTGGACGGCCGATCTCGTGCTCGATGCCATCGTCTCGACCGATGGCGATGCCGACCGGCCCCTCATCATCGACCAGTGCGGCAGCTTCGTGCGTGGAGACCTCGTCGGCCTCCTCACCGCGCGCTTTCTCGGCGCCGATGTGGTGGTGACGCCGGTCACCTCGAACTCGGCCATCGAGGCCTCCGGCGCCTTCGCCCGCGTCATCCGCACGCGCGTTGGCTCGCCCTATGTCATCGCCGCCATGCGCGATGCCGAAGGCGTCGTCGTGGGCTTTGAGGCCAATGGCGGCGTGCTGCTGGGTTCTGAGGCCAGGGGCCTCTCACCGCTCCCCACTCGCGACGCCCTGCTGCCCATCCTCGCCGTGCTCGGCCTGATGCGCGCCGAGGGCAAGTCAATGTCCGAACTCGTCGCCGAGCTGCCCCCACGCTTCGGCAGCAGCGACCGCCTGGAGCAGGTGCCGCCCGACCGCGCCGCGATCCTCATGGAGCAACTCCGCCGCGATGCCGCCGCCTATTTCGCCGAACTGGGCGAAGTGCTCGAAGTCTCCGACGTGGACGGCCTGCGCTTCACCCTGGCCAACAACGACGTCATCCACTACCGCGCCTCCGGCAACGCCCCGGAACTGCGATGCTACACCGAAGCCGCCACTCCCGAACGCGCCGAAGCCCTGCTGGAATGGGGCCTCGACGCCGCCGAGCGCGTGATCCGGTAGCGCGGAGCTCTCACTACGGGACTCTCATGTGGGAGTTTCCGCACGGAGCCACTACAGAGCTCCCCCACAGAGGATGCTGCTCCTCCGGGAAGCTCCTCCGCTGGGAAGCTCCTCCACCGAGGAAGCTCCTCCACCACAAAGCTTCCCCCACCCCCTTACTTCCCCGGGCGAAGACCCGGGGCCTATTGCACCCATCCAGCGGAGTGGAGCCATCCATGGGCCCCGGCTCTTCGGCCGGGGAAGATCGAGGATGGGGGATGCTAGGGGACGGCAGGGAAGGATAGGGAAAGGCAGGGAAGCTAGGGAATCGAGGCGAAGGCAGGGAAAGACTGCGAAGCCAAGAAAATGCAGCGAGGGCCCGCCCCCTACACCCGCAACGCCACCAGCCCGGCGGCAGTAGCCATCATCACCCCCGCCGTCTTGTTCATCCGCCGGATCGCCTTCGCGCTCGTAAACATGTCGCGCGCCCGTGCCGCCAGGAACGCGTAGCCGCAGCCGATGATCAGCAGCACCACGATGACGATCGCCGTGATTTCGGTAAACGCCAGCGGGTTCATCTGCTCGAGCGGAATGACCGTGGGCAGCAGTGCGAGGTAGAACACGATGGTCTTGGGGTTCCCCAGCGTCAGCGAGAAGCCAGAGAGGAACGTGCGGCTCCAGTGCTCCTCGGCGCGGGGGCCGATCTGTTCGGAGCCGGGCTTGGCCGTCCAGAACGTCCAGGCGATGTAGAGCAGGTAGAGTGCGCCCGCGATGCGGACGATCTCGAACACCGCGTTGAAGTAGTGCGCGATGGTCGCGAGCCCGAAGACCGCGAAGACGAGATAGACCAGGTCTCCCACGAGGATACCCAGCACCATCGGCAGCGCCGCCCTGAAGCCGCCACCCAGCGCCCGCGCCACCACCGCCGCGACACCGGGGCCGGGCACGAGCACGGCAATGGCATAAGCCACTGTGAAGGTGAGCAGGGTGAAGAAATCCATTTGGCGGCGCGCTCCGGAGGAGGGCGGAGATTAGTGGATTTCGCGATGGTCGAGAAGAGGGTGGCCGGGCACGCGCAGTTCCAATTTATCCACCCCCGCAAAAGCCCCGGATACAATGGTTGGACAGCATTCGCGACCCCTCTCGCGCGCCCCCGTTTTCACCCTGCAGAACCGACCCACGGAGACTTGTCGAACGAAGGCCGAAATTGCCTCCAAACCCCGCAAAAGATGCGCAAAGATGACCCGAAATTGAGTCAAAATTTAACGATTTGCCGAGTGCGTCTCTTCGACATTCGTCGTAATATCAATGTGTTGTCTGATTGTCTTGTCAGATATGGTTACGAAAAACCGCCGTAAAACAACTATGTTTCATTTTGAAGGGGCAAAACCACCGGTTTCCCCTCAGCCGCCAAACCAGCGGAAGGTGGGCTCCGCCGCCGTTTCCGCCGCCGGTGAGTCCCCGGCCGCAACCGGGGACCGCACGTCTTACGGCAGTCGGGCCAGCCGCTCGGTTAGGAGCTTGTAGAAGCCCTCGGCATTGCCGTTCCGCATGAAGGTCGCGTTCCGCGGGCGGTCGGTCACGTGCCAGTAGTCGGCCACGGTCATGCCCACGGTCAGCTCGCTGGCGCATTCGATGGCGACGTTGCAGAGCCGTCCCTCGAAGAGGCCGGGCTCGAGCAGGTAGGCGGTCACGCAGGGGTCGTGCAGCGGCGCGCCGGCCCAGCCGTATTTCTTGAGGTCGAAGCTTTCCGAGAAGGTCAGCATATCGGCCACGGCGACGCCCGAGCGGTTGCCGAGCGCGCGGATAGCGTCGATGCGCGGGCGGGTCGATTGCATATGGTGGGTCACGTCGAGCGGCATGATGGTGATCGGCGCACCGCACCGCATCACGACGTCCGCAGCTTCCGGGTCGACATAGATGTTGAACTCCGCCGCCGGGGTAATGTTGCCCACCTCGAAATAGGCGCCGCCCATCATCACGATCTCGGCGATGCGCGGGGCGATCCTCGGGGCCTTGTTGAGCGCCATGGCGATATTGGTCAGGGGCCCGAGCGTGCAGAGCGTCACCGTGCCCGGCTCATGGGCCAGCAGCGTCTCGATGATGAAGTCGACGCCATGCTGCTTCTGGAGCGCGATGGCCGGTTCCGGCAGGTCGGGGCCGTTCAGGCCCGTGTCGCCGTGGACATGCTCGGCCGTCACCAACGTGCGCCGCAGCGGCCGCGAGCAACCGGCATAGACCGGCACGTCGGTGCGGCCGGAGAGCTCGACGACCTTGAGGGCGTTCTTCGAATTGTTGGCGAGGCCGACATTGCCGGCCACCGCGACGACGCCGAGTACCTCCAGCTCTTCGGGCGAGGCCAGCGCGAGGAGGATGGCGACGGCATCGTCCTGGCCCGGATCGGTATCGATGATGATCTTCTTCTTCACTACACAAGCCCTCAGGAGCGTTTCGAATCCGGCGCGGAGAATAGAGGCGCTTGCGGCCGCCGTCGATTGGCTGGCGACGGAACGAACTGGCCCCGCTCCCCGTTAACGGGCGTCGGAGGGACCAGCGACTTGGCCAGCAACGGTTTGGGGCAACGGACACCGCTCCCGGTGGGTCCGAGAGACACGCAGTTCGAACGGGTCCTCTGGAATACGGCGGCGATCGGCATCGTGCTCATCGCCTGCGTCGTCGCGTTCGCCGCGATCGATGCGGGGCAGGTGATCCTCGCGCCTGTCTTCCTCGCCGTCACCATCGGCCTCATGTTCGGTCCGCTCGCCGACCGGCTGGAAAAGCGCGGCGTGCCGTCCAGCCTTTCGGCCGGCATCGTCGTCATCCTGCTGATCGTGCTGCTGGCGCTGGGCATAACGCTCTTCGCCGTTCCCCTCTCGCAATGGGTCGAGCGCATTCCGGTCATCTGGGACAAGCTGCGCGAGCAGGCCATGGCCCTGCGCGAACCGCTCTCAGCGGTGGCGACACTGCAGGACCAGATCCAGGAGATCATCGGCGGCACCGCCACCATGTCGGTGGCGGTCGAGAGCGGCAATCCCGTTACCGACATCGCCTTCCAGGCGCCGGCGCTCGGCGCGCAGGTGCTGGTGTTCCTCGTCAGCCTCTACTTCTTCCTCGCCACCCGCCACCAGATCCGCGTCGGCGTGCTCTCGATGTGCTTCACCCGCCGCATGCGCTGGCGCACGGCGCACGTCTTTCGCGATGTCGAGACCAAGGTCTCGCGGTTCCTGTTCTCGGTCACCATCATCAACTTCTGCGTTGGCGTTGCCGTGACCCTCGCCATGTGGGCGGCCGGCATGCCTTCGCCCGTGCTCTGGGGCGCGCTGGCGGCGATGGTCAACTACATCCCCTATGTCGCCCAGGCGGTGATGGTCACCGTACTCTTCGTGGTCGCCATGGGCACGCAGGACGACCTGGTCCATGTCCTCCTGCCGGTCGGGCTCTATCTCGTCATCAGCTTCTCGGAGGGCCAGCTCATCACCCCGCAGGTGCTGGGGCGCACGCTGACGCTCAATCCCTTCCTCGTCTTCCTCTCCATTGGCTTCTGGATCTGGGTCTGGGGTCCGGTCGGCGGTCTCGTCGCCGTGCCCTCGCTCCTCATGCTCACCTCGTTCCTCGATCACGTGCTCCCGCGCGGCATCGATCGGGAGGCTCCGATTCCGGCCCGGGTAAGGGCGCGGGTAGTGCGTGAGGCCGGCGAAGAGATCGCGGCGAGGCGGCGCGAGGAGGAGGAAGAGCGGCAGGCCGAAGAGGCGGAGGAAGCGGTGGTCGAAAAGCCTTCGCGCCGCCGTCCCGGCGCCGGCAAGGGAACAAGCGCGCCCGCGGCAAGCTGAATGCTTGACGTCTTCGCCTTCGGGCGTCGAAATTAGCCCCCCGTTTTCGCAGAGGCAGAATCTCATGGAGACCGCAGGCACGCACGCCGCCGAGATGGCGGCGCATGGCGGCATCGATCTGGTGCAGGTCGTCATACTCCTTGCAGCAGGGGTCTTGGCCGTACCGATATTCCGCCGGCTGGGCCTGGGCTCCGTCCTCGGCTACCTCGCTGCGGGGCTCGTCGTCGGCCCCTTCGGCCTCAAGGTCGTCAGCGATCCGCAGGCCATCCTCCATGCGGCCGAGCTGGGCGTGGTGCTCTTCCTCTTCATCATCGGCCTCGAGATGGAGCCGCAGCGCCTGTGGAGCCTGCGCAAGCAGATCTTCGGCCTCGGCGTGTTGCAGGTCCTCACCTGCGGCGCGTTGTTGACCGGCGTCGGCATCCTTCTCGGCTTCAGCGCTCCGGTGGCCTTCGTCTTCGGCATGGGCTTCGTCCTCACCTCCACCGCCATCGTCATGCAGGTGCTCGAAGAGCGTGGGGAACTGGCGACCGAGCCTGGCCAGAAGGTCGTCTCGATCCTGCTGCTCGAAGATCTCGCCATCGTGCCGCTTCTCGCCATCGTCGCCATCCTGGCCCCGACCGGGGAGGAGGGGGATTTCACCTCCCGCCTCGTCGGCATCGGCGTCGCCCTCGGCTCGGTCATCGGCCTCGTCGCCGTCGGCCGCTGGATCCTCAATCCGGTCTTCAAGTTCCTCGCCGATTCCAAGGCCCGTGAAGTGATGACCGGCGCCGCGCTGCTCGTCGTGCTCGGCGCTGCCCTCGTCATGGAAGTTGGCGGCCTCTCGATGGCCATGGGCGCATTCCTTGCCGGCGTGCTGCTCTCCACCTCGACCTTCAAGCATCAGCTCGAAGCTGATGTGGAGCCGTTCCGTGGCCTGCTGCTCGGCCTCTTCTTCCTCTCGGTCGGCATGGCGCTCAACGTCTCGGTCGTGCTGGAGAACTGGCAGATCATCGTGCTCAGCGTCATCGGCTTCATGGTGGTCAAGGCCGGCGCGATCTATGTCATCGCCCGTCTCACCCGCAGCTCGCATGGCGAGGCGCTGGAGCGGGCGGTAATGATGGCGCAGGGCGGCGAGTTCGCCTTCGTGCTCTACACCACCGCCGTCTCGGCCGGCCTCATCTCGGGCCCGACCAACGACATCTTCACCGCCACCGTCATCGTCTCGATGGTCGTGACCCCGTTCACGCTCATCGGCCTGCGCTACATCATGCCCAAGCCGGTGCAGTCGATGGAAGGCATCGAGCAGATCCCCGACGGGCTGCATGGCCGCGTGCTCATCATCGGCTTCGGCCGCTTCGGGCAGATCGCCTCTCAGCCGCTGCTGGCGCTCAAGCATCGCGTCTCGATCATCGACAACGACACCGACATGATCCGCGCCGCCACCCAGCTGCGCTTCAAGGTCTATTACGGCGACGGCACCCGGCTCGACATCCTGCGCGCCGCCGGCGCCTCGACCTCGGACATCATCATGATCTGCGTCGACAAGAAGGAATCGGCGACCCGCATCGCCGAGCTCCTGCGTGACGAATGCCCGCTTGTCCGCGTCTACGCCCGCGCCTTCGATCGCGGCCACGCCATCGAGCTGGTCAATGCCGGCGTCGAATACCAGATCCGCGAAACCTTCGAATCGGCCCTGGTGTTCGGCGGCAGGGTCGCCCAGGCGCTGGGCGCTTCGGCCGAGGAAGCGGCAGAGGTGCTGCAGGGCGTGCGCGAGCGAGACGCCAAGCGTTTCGAGCTGCAACAGATGGGAACCGGCGGCATCGCGGCGGGCCTCAACCTCCTCATCAGCAATGCGGAAGAGCAGGCGCGCGAAGGCGGAGTACCGGCTCCGTCTCCGGAAGAAGAAAGTTCTATAGAGGGGCGCCAGCCGGTCTGAGCGGGCAGCTTCGAGGGGGAGGCCCGGCAATCATTTTACGGGCTTTCCAACTATATCGATTGCATGCCACAGTGTTGCCAGAGGGGAACATTGCTATGAACACGGATAAGCGGAATGGCCGAACAGCCACTCGTTATCGACTCCAATGCTCCTCGTCCCGAACCACGCACGTCGTCGGTTGAGACGCTTCGCCAGGAAATCCTGGAGAGGCTGACCTATTCCGTCGGCAAGGACCCGGCAGTAGCGCGTCCGCATGATTGGTTGACCGCCACGATCCTGACGGTGCGCGACCGCATCATGGATCAGTGGATGGAATCCTCGCGCGACACCTGGCGCACGGGCAAGAAGCGGGTCTACTACCTCAGCCTCGAATTCCTGATCGGCCGGCTCATGCGCGATGCCATGAGCAATATCGGCATCATGGAGCAGGTGCAGTCCGCGCTGAAGTCGCTCGATGTCGACCTCAGCTCGCTCATCACGCTCGAGCCCGATGCGGCGCTCGGCAATGGCGGCCTCGGGCGCCTCGCCGCGTGCTTCATGGAATCCATGGCCACGCTCAAGATCCCGGCCTATGGCTACGGCATCCGCTACGTCCACGGTCTCTTCCGCCAGGAAATGAGCGAGGGCTGGCAGGTCGAGCTGCCCGAGGAATGGCTGGCGCACGGCAATCCCTGGGAGTTCGAGCGTCGCGAGAGCTCCTACGAGATCGGGTTCGGCGGCCATGTCGAGCCCATCACCGAGCCCGATGGCACGGTGCGGCAGGAATGGCGGCCGTCCGACCACGTGCTGGCCGTCGCCTTCGATACGCCGGTTGTCGGCTGGCGCGGGGCGCGGGTCAATACGCTGCGGCTCTGGAGCGCGCAGCCGATCGATCCGATCCTCCTCGACAAGTTCAATTCGGGCGACCATATCGGTGCGCTCGAAGAGAGCGCCAAGGCGGAATCCATCACTCGGGTGCTCTACCCGGCCGACGGGACGCCGGCCGGCCAGGAATTGCGGCTGCGCCAGGAGTTCTTCTTCTCCTCGGCCTCGCTCCAGGACATCGTCCGTCGGCATCTCCAGCAATATGGCGACCTTGGTTCGCTGCCCGATAAGGTGGCCGTGCAGCTCAACGACACCCATCCGGCAATCTCGGTCGCCGAACTCATGCGCATCCTCATGGATATGCATGGCATGAAGTTCTCTTCCGCCTGGGACATCTGTCGCGGCGTCTTCGGCTACACCAACCATACGCTGCTCCCCGAGGCGCTCGAGACCTGGCCGGTGGCCCTGCTCGAACGGCTGCTGCCCCGGCACATGCAGATCATCTACGCGATCAATGCCGAGGTGCTGGCCGACGCCCGCAATCGCGCCGGCTTCAACGACGGGCAGATCGCCTCGATCTCGCTCATCGACGAGAATGCCGGGCGGCGCGTGCGCATGGGGCAGCTCGCGTTTGTCGGGTCGCACTCGATCAACGGCGTGTCCGCGCTCCATACCGAGCTCATGAAGAAGACGGTCTTCAAGGACCTCCACACGCTCTATCCGAACCGCATCAACAACAAGACCAACGGCATCACGCCGCGCCGCTGGCTGCTCGAATGCAATCCGGGGCTGACGCGGCTGATCACTGACAGGATCGGTCCGGACTTCCAGGACGACGTGACCCTGCTCAAGGCGCTCGATGCGCATGCGGGCGATCCGAACTTCCAGCAGCAGTTCGCGGCGGTGAAGCGCGCCAACAAGGCGGTGCTGGCCGAGCTCATCCGCGAGCGGATGGGTGTCGTGGTCTCGCCCGACGCGCTTTTCGATGTCCAGATCAAGCGCATCCACGAATACAAACGCCAGCTGCTCAACATCATCGAGGCGGTGGCGCTTTACGACGATATCAGGGCGCATCCGGAACGGAACTGGGTGCCGCGCGTCAAGGTCTTCGCCGGCAAGGCGGCCCCGGGCTACTGGAACGCCAAGCTCATCGTCAAGCTCATCAACGACGTGTCGAAGGTCATCAACAACGACCCGTCGGTACGTGGGCTGCTCAAGGTGGTGTTCCTGCCCAATTACAACGTGTCCCTCGCCGAGACCATCATCCCGGCAGCCGACCTTTCCGAGCAGATATCGACCGCCGGCATGGAGGCATCGGGCACCGGCAACATGAAGTTCGGGCTCAACGGCGCGCTGACCGTCGGCACGCTCGATGGCGCCAATATCGAGATGCGCGACAATGTCGGACCGGAGAACATCTTCATCTTCGGGCTCACCGCCGAGCAGGTGGCCGAGCGTCGCGCGCGCAGCGAAGTGCCGCGTTCGGCGATCGACAATTCGCCTCGTCTCAAGGAGGCGCTGGAATCGATCTCCTCGGGTCTCTTCTCGCCGGACGATCGCAACCGCTATCGCGATCTTGTCGGCGGGCTCTACGACCATGACTGGTTCTTCGTCGCCCGCGATTTCGATGCCTACGCCGCCAAGCAGCGCGAGATCGATAAGCTCTGGAATAACCCCGACAAATGGTATTCCATGGCCATAAGGAACACCGCCAATATGGGATGGAGTTCGTCCGACCGGACCATTCGGCAATATGCCGAAGACATCTGGAGCGTACCGGTAACTGGGGGCGAGTAGCGCGCGTGGCTAAGGCGAGTTGGCAGGCGGACCCGAAGGACGTCGAGGCGGTCGTCAATGGCACGCATAGGGATCCGTTCGGTTTCCTGGGCCTGCAGCGCATCGGCGAAGATTGGGTGCTGCGCACCTTCATTCCGCATGCAGAGACCGTGCATGCCTTCACCCTCGACGGCAAGGAACTGGGGGCGCTGACGCCCCGGCATCCGGCTGGTTTCTTCGAGGGGCGGGTCGATATCGACAAGCGCGGACCCATCCGCTACCACGCCCGCAATACGGGCGGGGAATGGGACGTCTACGATCCCTATAGCTTCGGTCCCGTGCTCGGACCGATGGACGACTACTACATCGCCGAAGGCAGCCACCTGCGGCTCTTCGACAAGCTCGGCGCCCACGAGATGGAGTTCGAGGGCATCCACGGCACGCATTTCGCGGTCTGGGCGCCCAATGCCCAGCGCGTAAGCGTGGTTGGCCCGTTCAACGATTGGGACGGCCGGCGCAACCCGATGCGCTGCCGGTTCGATACCGGCATCTGGGAAGTGTTCATCCCGGTGCTGGGGACGGGGACGCTCTACAAGTACGAGATCGTGGGCAAGGATGGCGAGCTCGTACCGCTCAAGTCCGATCCCTTTGCGCGGCAATCGGAAATGCGGCCGGCAACGGCCTCGGTCGTGCCCGATCCGACGCCCTTCACCTGGTCCGACGCCGAGTACATGGAGGAGCGCCGCAAGAAGGATTGGCGGCGCGAGCCTATGTCCATCTACGAGGTGCATCTGGGTTCATGGCGCCGGCGGCCGGATGGCGGCTTCCTGACCTATGACCAGCTTGCCGAGCAGCTCGTGCCCTATGTGGCCGACATGGGCTACACCCATATCGAGATGTTGCCGGTCAGCGAGCATCCGTTCGATCCCTCATGGGGTTACCAGCCGATCGGGCTCTACGCGCCGACCTCGCGCTTCGGCGATCCAGCCGGGTTCGCGCGGTTGGTCAATGCTGCGCACGAAGCCGGGCTCGGGGTGATCCTCGACTGGGTGCCGGCGCACTTCCCGACCGACGAGCACGGGCTCGCGCGGTTCGATGGAACCGCGCTCTACGAGCACCTCGATCCGCGCAAGGGCTACCATCCGGACTGGAACACGGCGATCTACAATTTCGGGCGCAAGGAGGTGGTGAGCTACCTCGTCAACAACGCGCTCTACTGGCTCGAATATTTCCACATCGACGGGCTGCGCGTGGATGCCGTGGCCTCGATGCTCTATCTCGATTATTCGCGCCGCGCCGGGGAATGGATACCCAACAAGCATGGCGGCAACGAGAACCTGGAAGCCATCGAGTTCATCAAGCGGGTGAACAAGGAGGCCTACCGGCTCCATCCCGGCACGTTCATGATCGCCGAGGAATCGACCGCCTGGCCGGGCGTCAGCCATCCGGTGCATACGGGCGGGCTGGGCTTCGGGTTCAAATGGAACATGGGGTTCATGAACGACACCCTGCGGTACATGAGCCGGGAGGCCATTCACCGCAAGTTCCACCACAACGACATGACCTTCGGGCTCATCTACGCCTTCTCGGAAAACTTCGTGCTGCCGCTCAGCCACGACGAGGTCGTGCACGGGAAGGGCTCGCTGCTCAACAAGATGCCAGGCGACGACTGGCAGCAGTTCGCGGCCCTGCGGGCCTACTACGCCTACATGTGGGGACACCCGGGCAAGAAGCTGCTGTTCATGGGCCAGGAGTTCGCCCAGCGCGACGAGTGGGACGAGAGCAAGGCGCTCGACTGGTGGCTGCTCGATGCCAGCATGCATGAAGGCGTGCGGCGGCTGATCGGGGACCTCAACGGCGCCTATCGCGAGTTGCCCGCGCTCCATGCGCGCGACTGCGAGCCGGAAGGCTTCGAATGGATCATCGGAAACGACTACCAGAATTCGGTTCTGGCCTGGACGCGGCGTGCGCCAGGCGAGGACCCGGTAGTGGTGATCTCAAACTTCACGCCAGTGCCACGGGAGAATTATAGCCTGCCAATGCCGCAGGCCGGACGGTGGGTTGAACGGGTCAACACCGATGCCGGCTGGTATGGCGGATCGAACAAAGGGAACCAGGGCGCGATCATCGCGCAGAAGAATTCCGGTGACGGGTGGCCCGCTACGGCAAAGGTCTACCTGCCGCCTCTCGCTACACTGATCTTGAAATACGACCCGGAGTAATCCGGGCTTCGGGAGGGCTTGAGATATGGCTGATTATCGGACCCCATCGCCTCTGGCACGCGAGGCAATGGCCTATGTCCTGGCCGGGGGGCGCGGCACCCGGCTGATGGAATTGACGGACCGGCGGGCCAAGCCGGCCGTCTATTTCGGCGGCAAGTCGCGCATCATCGACTTTGCGCTCTCCAACGCCCTCAACTCGGGCATCCGCCGTATTTCGGTGGCGACGCAGTACCAAGCGCACAGCCTCATCAGGCACCTGTCGCGCGGCTGGAACTTCCTGCGGCCCGAGCGTAACGAGAGCTTCGACGTCCTGCCGGCCAGCCAGCGCGTGTCGGAAGACATGTGGTATGCGGGCACAGCCGACGCCGTCTACCAGAACATGGACATCATCGAGGATTATGGCGCGCGCTACATCGTGGTGCTGGCGGGCGACCATATCTACAAGATGGACTACGAAATCATGCTCCGCCAGCACGTGGATACGGGCGCGGACGTGACCATCGGGTGCCTTGAGGTGCCGCGCATGGAAGCCTCGGGCTTCGGCGTGATGGCGGTGGACGGGCGCGACCGGGTGGTCAATTTCATCGAGAAGCCGAAGGACCCGCCGGGCATTCCCGATCGACCCGACCTGGCGCTCGCCTCCATGGGCATCTATGTCTTCGAGACCCGGTTCCTCATGGAGCAGTTGCGGCGCGATGCGGCGACCGAGGGGTCGAGCCGCGACTTCGGCAAGGACATCATTCCCTATATCGTCAAGAACGGCACCGCCTGGGCGCACCGCTTCACGCGCTCCTGCGTCCGCTCCTCCAAGGAGGATGTGGCCTATTGGCGCGACGTCGGGACGGTGGACGCCTATTGGAAGGCCAATATCGACCTGACGGACGTCGTGCCCCAGCTCGACCTCTACGACCGCGACTGGCCGATCTGGACCTATGCGGAGATCACCCCGCCCGCCAAGTTCGTCCATGATGTGGACGGAAGGCGCGGCTCGGCGGTGTCCTCGCTGGTTTCGGGCGACTGCATCGTCTCGGGCGGCATGCTGCACCGCACGCTGCTCTCGACAGGCGCACGGGTGCATTCCTATTCCGAGCTCAACGAGGCGGTGGTGCTGCCCTATTGCCAGATCGGGCGGGGCGCGCGGTTGCGCAAGGTCGTCATCGACCGCGGCGTGCAGATCCCGGACGGGCTGGTCGTTGGCGAGGACCCGGAATTCGATGCGCGCTGGTTCAGGCGCACCGAAGAGGGCGTGACGCTCATCACCCAGCCGATGATCGACAAGTATCTGGCGGGCCGATGATCGAAGTTCTTTCGGTAGCCTCGGAGGCCTATCCGCTGATCAAGACGGGTGGGCTGGCGGATGTCGCCGGTGCGTTGCCGGCGGCGCTCGCTCCGCGCGGCGTCACCATGCGCACCCTGGTGCCCGGCTACCCCGCCGTGCTCGACAAGCTCAAGGGCGGGCGGCAGGTGGCCGAGATCGCCGATCTCTGGGGCGGGCCGGCGCGTCTCCTGGCCGGTCGTGCCGGAGGGCTCGACATCATCGCCATCGAGGCGGCTCATCTCTATGACCGGCCGGGCAACCCTTACATGGGGCCGGACGGCTGGGATTGGCCGGATAACTGGAAGCGGTTCTCGGCGCTCTCGTGGGTGGCGAGCGAGTTGGCGCTGGGGCTTGTCGATGGCTACCGGCCGCAGGTGCTGCATTGCCACGACTGGCAGGCAGGGCTGACGCCGGCCTATATCAAGTTCGGTCCGTCCGATCGCATCAAGACGGTGATGACGGTTCACAACATCGCCTTCAAGGGCTCGTTCGGCTCGGACATCTTCCCGCAATTGCGGCTGCCGGCTCATGCCTATGGGCTTGGCGGGGTAGAGTATTACGGTGGGGTGAGCTTCCTCAAGTCGGGGCTTGAATGCGCGGACGTGGTGACGACCGTGAGCCCCAATTATGCCGACGAGATCAGGACGCCGGCTTTCGGCATGGGGCTGGAGGGGCTGCTCAACGGGCGCGCCGATACGGTGTTCGGTATCCTCAACGGCATCGATATCGACACCTGGGATCCGGCGACCGACCCGGCGCTCAAGCAGAACTACACCGCCGCCACGGTCCATCAGCGGCGCGTCAACAAGCAGGCGCTGGTCGAGCGTTTCGGGCTCGATGGCGACGAGGGGCCGCTGTTCTGTGTCGTCAGCCGCCTCACCGGGCAGAAGGGCATGGACCTGCTGATCCAGGTGCTCGATGGGCTGGTGGCCATGGGCGGGCGGCTGTGCGTGCTGGGCTCGGGCGAGCCGCACCTCGAAGAGGGCTTCCGCCAGGCGACGGCGCGGCATCCGGGCAAGGTCAGCCTGGTGACCGGCTATGACGAACCACTCTCGCATCTCATGCAGGGCGGGGCGGATGCCATTCTCATTCCATCGCGCTTCGAGCCTTGCGGGCTGACCCAGCTCTATGGGCTGCGCTATGGCTGCGTGCCGGTGGTGAGCCGGATCGGCGGGCTGGCCGATACGATCGTGGATGCGAACCCGGCGGCGTTGAGCACGGGCGTGGCGACGGGTTTCCAGCACGACGCCGACAGCTCCCATGCACTCTACGAGGCCATTCGCAAGGCCATACACATGTTTGCCGACGAGAAGACCTGGCGCAAGATTCAGCGCCGGGGCATGAAGTCGGATGTTTCCTGGGCAGCGAGTGCGGAGCTTTATGCCGACCTCTATGCCGGGCTGATCGGAGTAAAACGCGATGTCGATCAAGACGATTGAAACCAAGCCTCCCTATGCGGACCAGAAGCCGGGCACATCGGGGCTGCGCAAGCGCGTGACGGTCTGGCAGCAGCCCAATTACGTCGAGAACTACATCCAGTCGATCTTCGACGTGCTCGAGGACCGGCAGGGCAAGACACTGGTGATCGGCGGCGACGGGCGGTTCTACAACGACGTGGCCATCCAGAAGGCCATCAAGATCGCAGCAGCCAACGGGTTCGGCAAGGTGATGGTGGGGCAGGGTGGCCTGCTCTCTACGCCGGCGGCCTCCCATCTCATTCGACACTACAAGGCCTTCGGTGGGCTGGTGCTTTCGGCCAGCCACAATCCGGGCGGGCCGGATGGCGATTTCGGCATCAAGTACAACATCGCCAATGGCGGGCCGGCGCCCGAGTCGATCACCGAGGCGGTGTTCGCGCGATCCAAGGTGATCGGCGCCTATCGCATTGCCGATGTGCCCGATGTCGATCTCAGCCGCATCGGTACGCAGAAGTCGGGCGACATGGTGGTCGAGGTGGTCGATCCGGTTGCCGACTATGCGGCGTTGATGGAAACGCTCTTCGACTTCAAAGCGATCTCCAGCCTCTTCAAGAGTGGCTTCCGCATGCAGTTCGACGCCATGCATGCGGTGACCGGGCCCTATGCCCACCGGATCATCGAGGACATTCTCGGCGCGCCCAAGGGCACTGTCATTAACGGCGCACCGTCGCCCGATTTCGGCGGCGGACACCCGGACCCGAACCTCGTCTATGCCAAGGACCTCTATGACCTCCTGATGTCGGCGGATGGCCCGGATTTCGGGGCGGCTTCGGATGGCGACGGCGACCGCAACCTCATCATCGGCAAGAACCGCTTCGTGACGCCCTCGGATTCACTGGCGATCCTCGCGGCCAATGCGCCGCTGGCGCCGGCCTATGCGGCCGGCATTGCCGGTATCGCGCGCTCTATGCCGACGAGCTCGGCGGCGGACCGGGTGGCCGAGAAGCTCGGCATCGAAATGCACGAGACGCCGACGGGCTGGAAGTTCTTCGGCAACCTGCTGGATGCCGGAAGGGTGACCGTTTGCGGCGAGGAAAGCGCGGGTACCGGCTCCAACCACGTGCGCGAGAAGGATGGCGTCTGGGCGGTGCTGCTCTGGCTCAACATCATCGCGGCGCGCAAGCAGAGCGTCGACCAGATCGTGCGCGAGCACTGGAAGACCTACGGGCGCAACTATTATACGCGCCACGACTTCGAGGAGGTGGATGCCGCGATCGCCAACAAGCTGGTCGATGACCTGCGGGCGCAGTTGCCCGGGCTTGTCGGGAAGAGCTTCGGCAACCTCAAGGTTTCCTACGCGGACGACTTTTCCTATACCGATCCGATCGATGGCTCGGTCAGCCCTAAGCAGGGCATCCGCATCGGCTTCGAGGATGGCTCGCGCATCGTCCTGCGGCTGAGTGGAACCGGAACCGTCGGGGCGACGTTGCGGCTTTATGTCGAACGATATGAGCCAGCCGATGGGCAGCACGATCTCGAGACCCAAGCCGCTCTCGAACCTCTCATCGCTCTCGCCGAGCAGCTTGCCGGTATCAAGGCCCGTACGGGCCGCCAGGCGCCCGACGTCATCACCTGAGGATCCCACCGACGTGAAGCCCACGCTCGTTCCCCATGGCGGGAGCGCCGAACATCTCGGCGCCACCGTCACCGCCGAAGGCGTCAACTTCGCCGTCTATTCGGAGACCGCATCGGCGCTCTTCGTCTCGCTCTATGACGAGCTGGACAAGGAGATTGCCCGGTTCGAGCTCGACGGGCATGAGGACAATATCCATTTCGGCCTCGTGGCCGGTATCGGGGCGGGGACCAAGTACGGCTTCCGTGCCGATGGTCCCTACGATCCGGCGCAAGCCTATTTCTTCGATCCGAACAAGCTGCTGGTCGACCCCTATGCCCGGCGGCTCGACCGGCCCTTCGTGCGCAGCCCGCGCCTGAGGCTGCCGCGCGAGGACGCGGTCGATACCGCGCCGTTGGTGCCCAAGGCGATCGTGGTCGGCAAGACCTCCGAGCCGGCGACGCCGCGGCGCAAGCAGCCGGGATTGTTCTATGAACTCAACGTGCGCGGCTACACCATGCGCCACCCCAGCGTGCAGGGCGCGCTGCGGGGGACGATAGCGGGGCTGACGACGCACCAGATCATCGACCACCTGCATTACCTCGGGGTGGATACGGTCGAGCTCATGCCGATCGCGGCGTTCATCGACGATGCACACCTGCCGATCCTGGGGCTCACCAATGCCTGGGGCTACAACCCCGTGACCTATTTTGCACCGGACCCGCGCCTCGCGCCGCGCGGTATCCAGGAACTGCGCAACATGACCGACCTCTACCGCAAGAACGGTATCTCGGTGATCCTGGACGTGGTCTACAACCATACCGGGGAAGGCGACGACCAGGGGCCGGTGCTCAGTCTCAAGGGGCTCGATGCACGCAGCTATTATCGGTTCGTCGAGGCTGACGGGCAGCAGGTGCTGGTCAACGATACCGGCACCGGCAATACGCTGCGCTGCGACCATCCGGCGACGCAGCGGCTGGTGATCGAGAGTTTGCGTTACTGGATCGAGGTAGGCGGGGTCTCGGGCTTCCGCTTCGACCTGGCGCCGGTACTGGGGCGTGAGCCGGGGTTCAACCCGAACGCCCAGATGTTGCAGATGATCAAAGGCGATCCCCTGCTCTCGAAGGCCATCCTCGTGGCGGAACCGTGGGATCCAGGTCCGGGCGGGTATCAGCTCGGGCAGTTCGGCAAGGAATTCCGGGAGTGGAACGACACCTATCGCGATGACGTCCGCAGCTTCTGGCGAGGGGACGACAACCGGATAGGCGCGCTGGCAGGCAAGGTGTCTGGTTCGGCCGAGATCTTCAACTTCGCTGGGCGCAAGCCATCGGCGGGGGTGAACCTGCTGGCGGTGCACGATGGGTTCACGCTGGCGGATCTCGTCTCCTATGCCGAAAAGCACAACGAGGCCAATGGCGAGGAAAACCGGGACGGGCACAACAATAACGCGTCGTGGAACAATGGCGCGGAAGGTCCGACCGACGACGAGGCGATCATCGCGGCGCGCAAGCGCGACGTGCGGGCGCTGCTGGCGACGCTCTTCGTGTCGCGCGGCTCGCTGCTGCTGCAGCAGGGCGACGAGCTGGGGCGGTCGCAGCAGGGCAACAACAACGCCTATGCGCAGGACAACGAGATCACCTGGCTCGACTTCGAGAACGCCGATGGCGTGCTGGTCGACTATGTGGCGGCGCTCCACAATTTCAGGAAGGCGCATCCGGCGCTGACCAATGACCATTTCCTCACCGGCCAGGAGCGGCACGGGGTGCGCGACGTGGTGTGGCTGCATCCGGATGGGCGCGAGATGAACGAGGGCGACTGGAACGCGGTGGGGGCGAGCGTGCTGGGCATGCAGCTCAACATCGCCGGCGACCAGGTGCTGGTCTGGTTCAATCGCAAGGCCGAGACGCAGGAGGCCAGGCTGCCGGAAGGCGAGTGGGCGGTCGGGCTGGTTTCGGACGACCAGGAGGAGGTGACGGTGGCCGAAGGCAAGACCGTGCTGCCGCCGCGCTCGGTGCTGGCGCTGGTGCGTCCACCGGAAGGCCAAGTGGACAGCAACCCGCAGGAATGACACGCTGATTGCCCGACGCACGGAGGCGAGACCCACGTGTTGATTGCGCAGATCAGCGATATCCATGCCTTCGAGGGCGCCGCCTCTCTGGTGACGCTCGACCACGCGATGCTGTGGCTGGGCGGGTTACGGCCGGATGCGGTGGTGATCAGCGGGGATATCTCCAACAAGCCGCATGAGCGTGGCTACGAGCTGGTGAAGGCGGCCTTTGCCGGGCTGCGGTTTCCGATCTTCATGGTGCCGGGCAATGTCGATGACCGGGCGGCGATGCGGAAAGCGTTTCCGGAACACGATTACTGGCCCGACGAGGGGCCGATGAATTTCTGCCACGAGTTCGACCAGGGCGTGCGGCTGATCGGGCTGGACGTGACGGTGCCGGGCGCGGTGCATGGGGATGCGGGGCCGCATCTCGACTGGCTCGCCGAGCAACTCAATGCCGGCGATACCGCGCCGACCATCATCATGATGCACCAGAACGCCTTCGCGACCGGGATGAGCGCGTTCGACCGGAACATGTGCCGGAATGCGGAGGGCTTCGCCAGGGTGCTGGCGGAGGCGAGCGACCCGGTGGCGGGGGTGGTCTGCGGGCATGGGCACAGGCCGATGTTCGCGCGGATCGGGCAGGTGCCGGCGCTGATGTGCCCGTCGCTGACGCGGGTCAATCCCCTGATCATCGATGGACGCGGGGAGCCGGCCAGCGTCGACCCACCGGGGCTGATGGTCCACGCGTTCAACGCGGACGGGCTGGTGAGCCATGTGGTGTCGCTGGCGATCTAGTGCGTTTTTTTAAGTGTTTTGGATGATGTTACTAAAGTAAGTCGTTGATTTATATGATGTTGTTTGGAAAACAGGGGCCGCAAATCGTTAAATTTTGAATGAATTTCGGGGCATCTTGGCGATGTTTCGTGGATTTTGCGGGGTTTTGGACTGCTTTTGAGGACTGTTTTCGAGGGTGTCTCCGAAGTGCCTGAATTGACGGGGTGAGCAGGGGCTCAGGGATTGTAGCCTGGCTTCAGGGAGCGGGGACAAGTTGGCTGCGCCTTCTTGCGATCCGGGACTGATCCGTACGATTCAGAAACAATTTCGACGTTTGGCGGGAAGCAACACTGACGCGCCGAACGGGCGCGAAGTGTCTGGAGCCCGCCAGCCTCACGAATGCGTGAGATTTCTTAGGGTTTGCGGCAGGTTTGCCACAGTTGAGGGTCTCAGATTGCGGCAATCGTGGCCGTATTTGGACACGTTCCAAAAGACGCAAATCCGACGTTATTGTGTCTTGAACATTTCTAAATGTTTCCGAAATTCCGCCCATGAGCGGGTGCTTCATACAGCCCGTCGACGGTGCTTCGCCGACGACCGCCTGGCATAAGCCGACGGCCAATCTCCAAGAAACGTCTTTCGGAGTTTGAAATGAAATCCCTTCTCAAGATCTCTGCTGCCCTCCTCATCGCGGCTGTCCCGGTGACGGCGTTCGCTGCGGCCCCGGCTCTCGATTATGCCAAGATCGACACCGCCAAGTCCGGCAAGATCACCGAAGCCCAGCTCAAGGCCGTCTATCCGAAGCTGACCGACGATCAGTTCAAGAAGGCTGACGCCGACCATGACGGCACGCTGTCGAAGACCGAATTCGACGCCTGGATGAAGACCCTGGCCTAACGGCACGTTTCCGCCGGGTGGGGCCGTGTTGCCCCCATCCTGGCTCCACCCTGGCGGAACGGTTCAGTTTCCTACGGAGCTTAAGATGATCAATATCAGCAAGCTTGCCACTGCACTTGTTCTTGCAGCGGTCGTCGCGGTGCCGGCGAGCGGTGCCTTTGCGGCAAGCGCCGCGTCAGCTCCGGCAAAGCCGGCGGCGATGAAGATGGCGCCGGTCACCGACCCCAGCGGCCTCGTCGGGCGGTGGAGCGCGGCAGACATTTCGGGGATCGACACTGCCAAGGCAGTCAAGATCGTCGATCTGCGCAAGGCCTATGGCGCCAAGGATCTCAAGATGATCGAGGCGGCCGCCAAGGCTGACAAGGCCGGAATCGCCAAGCTGCACACAGCGCTCAATGGCGACAGCAAGTTCAAGGCCTGGGCCAAGAAGAACCACGTCAGCCCCGCCCGCGTCGTCGGCGTATCGAACGGGGAAGTCGCGTTCCTTTAAAACCCTAGCTGAGATGAGGAGGCGCCGGATACTCCGCGGTATCCGGCGCTTTTTCTATTCCGCAGCGCGAGCCGGCTGCAGGCCGCCGGCATGCTCGATGAAGGCGACGATCTCATCGAGGCTTTCGCGACGAAGCAGGTCGGTGAAGACGTAGGGCCGGCCTTCACGCACTTTCTGCGTATCGCTTTCCATGACATCGAGGCTGGCGCCCACATAGGGCGCGAGGTCCGTATGGGTGACGACCAGCAGGTCGGACCGCGAAATGGCGGGGCCGCCCTTGCGCGGGATCTTTTCGCCCTGGGCCACGGAGATCACGTAGATGGTGATGTCGGCAAGGTCGGGAGAGAAGGTGGCCGCCAGGTTGTCGCCGCCGGATTCGATGAGGATGACATCGAGATCGGGGAATTTGCGATTGAGCTCGTCGATGGCCGCGAGGTTGAGAGAGGCATCCTCGCGGATGGCTGTGTGCGGGCAGCCGCCGGTTTCGACGCCGACGATGCGATCCTCCGCGATCGCCTGGACGCGGGCGAGGATGAGGGCATCTTCCTTGGTGTAGATGTCGTTGGTGACGACGGCCATGGAATAGCGATCACGCATGGCCTTGAGCAACATTTCGCAAAGGGTGGTCTTGCCGGAGCCGACCGGGCCACCGATGCCGACGCGAAGCGGGCCGTTCTGCGTGCTCATGCAAGCCTCATGAAAACCAGTGCGAAAAAGCCGGCCCCGACGAGCAGGCAAAGGGGAGAATAGACCCTGAAATCGTTGGTGCGGAAGGGCTCTTCCGGGGTCAGGCGCTGCCAGAAAGGCAGGTAGCCGACAATGCCGCGGCCGAGGAAGACGAGGCCGATAAGCGCGCCGATGAGCGTGGTCGTAGGGCCGCCACCGGTGTGGTCGGCGAGGGCGAGCACGAAGAAGGCGGCGAGGAAGGTGAGGATGGCGACGCCCAGCGACATGTACCAGGGCGGCATGGTTTCAACGCCCGCGAAGCCGACCACGGTCTTTGCCAGGAGCTTGCGGTCGCGGATCGGCCAGGGGCGGTTGAAGGCCCACATGAAATGGGCCAGCGACACTGCCAGCAACGCGATGCAGACCAGCGAGGCGATGACCATGTTCATGAGCGAAAAATCCGGGTGCCGAGGGTTTCGTGGCGCATCTGCGCGATGTCGGTGGCGTAGGCTATCGAGCCGATATCCGCAAGGCTTGCCGCGACGGCCGTTGCAGCCAAGGTGGTGACGTGGGGTTCGAGCGCGGCGACGACCGCGAGGCCGGCGGTCTGACCGAGCGGGACGAGGCGGACGGCGACGGACACCTGGCTTTGCACGGCGGATGAGAGGAAGGCGATGGTCGCATCCTCGATCGCGATGTCGTTGGCCGCGGCGCTGGCGCCCACGGCGATCGGGTAGGGGCAGTTGGCAGGGAGGTTATCCAGAAGCGGGGAGGGCCAGGCACGGGCAGCGGCGAGGAAGGCGGTGCCGATGGCGAGGGTTTCCTGATGGCGTTCGTTCGATGGTGTCAGGGCGAGACAGAGATCGGCGAGTTCGCCGAGAGTGTGTGGATCGCCGACGGCGCGATGGGCGTGGGCGAGGAGGAGGGCGTCGGTGCGCAGGCCGCCATGATGGAGGTTGCCGTCGATCCAGGCCCGGGTGGTGGCCGCGTCATGGACGGCCCGCTCGGCGATGGCGGTTTCGAGCCCGGCCGACCAGGCGAAGGCGCCCACCGGGAAGGCGGGCGACAGCCAGGTGAGGAGGCGCTGGAGCGCCTGGGGCGTCGTCATTTGCGGTAGAGGAGCGCGTGGCCCTGTGCGGAGCCGTGGCTGTGATCGTGGTAGGCGCCGTGCTCGGGCGAGAAGGGCGCCTCGATTTCGACGACAGTGGCGCCGAGGCCCTTGAGCATGTCGGCGATGACGTGGTCGCGACGGATGAGGATGCGCGCTTCCTCGAGCTGGGCGGGCAGGTGGCGGTTGCCCAGGTGCCAGGCGAGGCGGACGAGATGCGTCCGGTCGCGGCCGCGGATTTCGTAGAGGGGTTCGTCTGCGGCAATGATGCCGACGAGGCGTCCGTCTTCGAGTTCGAGCGCATCCTCGTGGCTGAGCGTGATGGCGGCGGGAAAATCGATAAGGATTTCATCGCCGCCCATGAGGCGCAGCACCTTGCGGCGAAGACGTCGCTCGTCGGCTTCAAGGACGATGGTGTCGTAAGGGGCGGATCTGACATCCGCAGCAGGAATGTAGGCGTGGACGCGAAGCATCAATGTCCCTGGGCGAAGGCGACGGGCACCGCATAGAAGAGGCGCAGAATCCAGGATAGCTGATAGATCAGGTGGATGGTGACAAAAGCCAGGTGGTAGCGGCGATTTGCCGTCCACATGGCAATGATGCAGCACAGAATGCCGACCGGAACCTGGATGTAATATTCGTAGCCGAACCGCGAGAAATATTCCGGGCCCTTCACGAGGCTGTCGACCAGGTCGCAGATGAAGGTGGAAGCAAAGAGCGCGAAGAACCACTTCCGGCGCGAGATGAAATAGCCCTCGTAGCCATCGTATTCATCGACGCGATCCGGAAAGAGGATGGCGCACATGAAATAGAGGACGATGGCGTAGCCGATGAGGAAGACGAAGAGCGCGAAGGTCCACGAGGAAATGCCGTAGAGCGCGTATTGCCACCACCAGAAGTGGACGAGTTCAAGCAGGAGCGTTGCCACCCACAAGAGGTGGATGGGGTAGGGCTTGATGCGCCCAGGATGCTGAATGAAGGTGGCCAGCCCCGTCAGAAGCTTGGTGATGCCCAGACCGACGACCATACCCATGACGATGCGGATATGGGGAAACAGTTCAGACGGAAAGCTTGCCGGCTCCATGGCACTCCTTGCAGATCAGGGCGTATCGGTGACTTCAGTACAGGAAATGGGCGGCGCATCCTCGCCCTTGGTCTCGTCATAGAGGTCGGCGGACGCCCCCTTCGTCCACCAGACATATTGTCCCGAGACATATTTGACGCCGGATGCTGCCAAAGCGTTGACGAAGAGACGTTTTTCGCCCTCCACCGGCACGAAGGCGAGGTAGGTCGGCTCGGAATTGACGTATTGCACGGCCAGCGGCTCGTCGGTCCCCTCGCACTGGTAGGTCTTGAGGTCCTGCTGGGCATTGGCGCCGAGCGGGATCACGATCTGCATCGTGGGTTCGATGGCCAGAGCTGGCGCGACAAGGCTGAGCGAAATCAGAGCGGCGGCTGCGGTTCTCATGGCGGTCTCCTGGTGATTTTACCCAGCATAATCTGTGGCTTCCGGCAGAACTGTGACACCTCTTCCTAAACGAAAGCCCAAACGATCCAGAGACCGCCGAGAATGGCGACCGCGTCCTCGATGAGCGCGGCCGGGCGATCGGAGCGGAAAAGGCCCGCGAGCCAGCCGCGGACAGCCGCACCACCCAGCGTGCCTATGACGGCGCCGATGGCGCCGGCGATGAGGCCGCCGATCCAGGAGCCGCCGGCTACGCCGAGCACGGCGCCGCTGAAGGCGCCGGAAATAATGCGGGCGGCGAACTGGGGCGGGACCTTGCGGCTGGGCGTATTGGGCAACTGGTCGGTCACCAGCTCGATGGCGGCTAGAACCGTGAAGATCCATGGGGTGATGGTGGCGCCCATGAAGCCGGCCCAGGTGTTGCTGAGGTCGATCCAGCCGAGATAGGCAGCCCAGCTCACCACGGCGGGCGCGGTGAAAGCGCGCAGGCCGGCGACGATACCGATCAAGAGTGCGAAGACGTAGAGAGACATTCGAAACCTCCGCCTACGGATGCTTGTTGCGCAGAAGAAGCGGCCGGGGAGGCCGCGAGACTATGCGTTGGGCAAGTAACGGAGCGCCAGACGAATGACGCATGAGCCGATTTCCCCCCAAATCAGCTGCATCAATTGGTAGCAGCCGCTTTCAGAACAGGAAATACCTCTGTGCCATCGGGAGAATAGTGGCAGGCTCGCAGGTGAGGAGAACGCCGTCGGCGCGGACCTCGTAGGTTTCGGGATCGACCTCGATATGCGGCGTGGCGCCGTTGTGGACCATCGAAGCCTTGCCGATGCCGCCGCGGGTGTTTTCGACGGGGATCATCGGCTTGGCGACGCCGAGCTGGGCGGCGAGGCCATCGTCGTGCGCGGCCTGGGAGATGAAGGTGACCGAGGAATTGGTGCGCAGCTTGCCGTAGGAGGCGAACATCGGCCGGTAATGGATCGGCTGCGGGGTGGGGATGGAGCCGTTGGGGTCGCCCATCGGGGCGATGGCGATGGAACCGCCGAGCAGCACCATTTCGGGCTTCACGCCGAAGAAGGCGGGGCTCCAGAGCACGAGATCGGCTCGCTTGCCGACTTCGATCGAGCCGATATGCCGGCTCATGCCGTGGGCGATTGCGGGGTTGATCGTGTACTTGGCGATATAGCGCCTGACGCGGAAATTGTCGTTGTCGCCGGTTTCCTCGGGCAGGGCGCCGCGCTGGCGCTTCATCTTGTCGGCGGTCTGCCAGCAGCGGATCAGCACCTCGCCGACGCGGCCCATGGCCTGGCTGTCCGACGAGATGACCGAAAGCGCGCCCATGTCGTGGAGGATGTCCTCGGCGGCGATGGTCTCCTTACGGATGCGGCTTTCGGCGAAGGCGACGTCCTCGGGGATGGAGGGCGAGAGGTGGTGGCACACCATGAGCATGTCGAGATGCTCGGCGATGGTGTTGTGCGTATAGGGACGCGTCGGGTTGGTGGAGGACGGGATGACGTTGGGGAGGCCGGCAACCTTGATGATGTCGGGCGCGTGGCCGCCGCCTGCGCCTTCGGTATGGAAGGCGTGGATGGTGCGGCCCTTGAAGGCGGCGATGGTATCCTCGACGAAGCCGCTTTCGTTGAGGGTGTCGGTGTGGATCATCACCTGCACGTCGTAGTCGTCGGCGACCGAGAGGCAGGTGTCGATGGCGGCGGGCGTGGTGCCCCAGTCCTCGTGCAGCTTGAGACAGGAGGCGCCGGCACGGATCATCTCCTCGATGGGTGCGCGGGCGGAGGCGTTGCCCTTGCCGGCGAGCGCGAAGTTCATCGCGAAGCCGTCGAAGCTTTCGATCATGCGGTGGATGTGCCAGGGGCCGGTGCAGGTGGTGGCGAGCGTGCCGTGGGCCGGGCCGCTGCCGCCGCCGAGCATGGTGGTGACGCCGCTCGCGAGCGATTCCTCGATCTGCTGGGGCGCGATGAAGTGGATGTGGGCATCCATGCCGCCTGCAGTGAGGATACGGCCTTCGCCGGCGATGACCTCGGTGCCGGGGCCGATGATGATGGTGACGCCGGGCTGGGTATCGGGGTTGCCGGCCTTGCCGATGGCACTGATGCGGCCGTCGCGCAGGCCGACATCGGCCTTGTAGATACCGGTGACGTCCACGATCAGCGCGTTGGTGATGATGGTGTCGACGGCGCCCTCGGCGCGGGTGACCTGGCTCTGGCCCATGCCGTCACGGATGACCTTGCCGCCGCCGAACTTGACCTCTTCGCCGTAGATGGTGAGGTCCTTCTCGACCTCGATGAAAAGCTCGGTGTCTGCCAGCCTCACCTTGTCGCCAGTGGTAGGGCCGTACATGTCGGCATAGGTGGCGCGGGAAATGCGGGCTGGCATGATGACTCCGGCTAGTTGGCCTTCGGCTTGGCGTGCTTGCGGAAATTGCCGATGGCAGCGTCTATGACGATATCGAGAAGGGCGGCGCCTGACCTGATGTGCTGGTCGCCCTGGGTGTGGGCAATGAGGGACAGCGCCAGCGCCTGCACGGCGTAGGCGGCCTTGAGGTTCCCTTCCTGGTAGAGGCGGTTGCCCTGGGTCTCGAATTCCTTGAGCAGGAGATCGTAATCAACCTGGGTGAGGTTCTTCTTCACATCGGTCCAGCCGACCTTGCCGGCCTTGTCGCAGATGCGCGTGGCAAAGTTGCCAAGGAAGAACATGGCCTCGCCATCTTCCGTGCCGCTCTCCTTGAGATCGTGCAGGACCAAGGCCAGACGCTGCTTCAGTTCTTTTTCGGCGCTCATGATCACCCTCGCTTTGAATACAACGTGGGAAAGAGAGCGGAACCGGCCACAAGTCAAGTGCAGCCAGGCAACGCCGGGGTGCGGATCGGAGGAAGCTGCCAGCCGGTCGTGGCGCACGGCGCTCAAAGCTTGCCCATGATCTTCTTGTGGAAGCCGTAGACGATGCGGGCGCCCGAGAGCGGGATGAGGCGGACTTCACGGGTCTGGCCCGGCTCGAAGCGGACGGCGGTGCCGGCGGGAATATCGAGACGCATGCCGCGGGTCTTTTCGCGATCGAACCGGAGGCCGGCATTGGTCTCGTAGAAATGGTAGTGCGAGCCGACCTGGATCGGGCGGTCGCCGGCATTGGCGACTTCAAGCGTGATCTGGGGCGCGTCGGCGTTGAGCACGATATCGCCGGGCCGGGTGATGATTTCGCCTGGGATCATCGTTGGCTCCTAGCGGATGGGCTGGTGGACGGTGACGAGCTTGGTGCCGTCGGGGAAGGTGGCTTCCACCTGGATGTCACGGATCATCTCGGGGATGCCCTCCATCACCTGGTCGCGGGTGAGGACGTGCGCGCCCGCTTCCATGAGTTCGGCTACGGCACGCCCGTCGCGGGCGCCTTCGACCACGAAATCGGTGATGAGCGCGATGGCTTCGGGATGGTTGAGCTTCACGCCGCGCTCAAGGCGCTTCCGCGCCACGATCGCCGCCATGGCGATGAGCAGCTTGTCCTTTTCGCGTGGGGTGAGATTCATGGCGGTTCCTAGAGAGACCAGAGGCGCGGCACGCTGCCGGCAGCGGCGAGCATGGCGATAATTGGAACGATCCGCCGACGGAGTTCAAGGCCGGAATTTGCGAGCGCGCGCACGATTAGGCGTTCGCCGATGAGGCTCATGCCGATGTTCGATTCGTCGGGCAGGACCGCGCGTACGCGATGGGCGCAGGCTTCGGCGTTCGCCCCGGCATAAAGCACCGTGGCGAACGCCTTGGCACCGCGGAGCAGCGGAAGGCCCTCCCTTTCGCGCTCCGGATCTCCTGAAATTCTGGTGGCTTCGGCATGGATGAGGCGACCGTTGCGCCTGATGCGCCAATTGTCCGCGAGAATGGCGCGGCGAGCGCTCTCGCCCAGGGCGTCACGGCCGAGGAGGATGGCCTCGACGGCGCAGAGACTGGCGCCTTCGGCGAGATCGACCTCAAGGCTGCGGGCTAGCCGGGATTCCTCGAAGAGAATGGTTTCCTGCGGGAGCCAATCGACATGGGCACCGGGGCCGACAGTGATGCGGGTGGTGACGTTGGCGCTGGGGCCGAGGGATCGGTAGATGCGCTCGCAGGCCTGGGTGGTGAGAACCAGACGCGCATCGGGCGCAGCCTCGGCCGACCAGGAAATGCTGTCGCCGCCGGTGAGGCCGCCGGCGGTATTGATAAGCACGGCCTGGAGGCTGCGGTCGTGGGTGCGAGGCAGGCGGATCTTGGCGCAGCCCTCCTGGTAGAGGGTGGCCAGTTCGGTCTGCCCGTCGCGGGTGGACGTGCCGATGCGGGCAGTGCCGCGGGCGCGCTGCATGGCAGGACCGGGAATATCTGCGGCGAGCACGTCGTCTGTCCTTGCGAGCCCAAGCATTGTCGTTGGTCGGCTACCTTACCTTCAGTCCCCAATGGACACTGAGAGTATTTTGCAAGGGCCGTGCCAGATGCGGGTGCATGGAGCTAGCGAGCTGAAATCCAACGGTATTCGGTTGGAGGACCGGCACCGGCGGCGTCAGGGAAATGAGCCGAGGTGCCGGTTCGGTGGGCAGGCGTGCCCGGTTTTTAGGCGGGAGCGCCGGCTTCGAATGTGGCTGTGGGCGCGCCCGAGCCATCGAGGAGCGTCAGGGTCTGGCCCTGGATCTCAAAGGACTTGGTGGCTTCGAGCGCCTGGTGCAGGCCGTGTTCCTGCTGCATGGCCTTTTCTTCGCAGGCCATCATGGTGGAGCGCATCTGCGAGAAGGCGAGCTGGTTGCCGGTGACCTTCACCGAGCCGCCATAGCCATTGCAGCCGCCATTGCCCGAGACCGTGCCGTCGGCGGCGACCTGCATCGTGGTCTTGACGCCCTCGGCGGCAACAGTGGAGCCCAGGCTCGACAATTGCCAATTAGTGCCGGTGAGGGAGGCGGAGCCGTCAGCCAATGCAGGGGCGGAAAGACCCAAGATCATCGGAAGAAGCAGCGAGGCGATTGCAGTTTTCATCAGTATTCTCCCTGAGCGAGATGGTTAGCATAGCGGCTAATCAGGGCGATATCGCGCATAATGCGCATCAAATGCATAAAATCGGTCGCAAGGATTGCCTCAAGAAATCGCCGATGTTTTGCTCGTCTTCGTCAGAGGCCGATCCCGTAAATGAGATTGGATGAGTAAATGAAGACAGTAATCGTGCTTTCCGTCACTGCGCTCATGGCGCTTACGTCTCAATCCTTTGCTGGTGGCAGCCATGGCGGTAGCTATGGTGGCGGCTATGTCAGCAAGCCGATCCTCTCGCCCAATATTGCCGTGTCGGTGGGCGGCATCGGTATCCTCAACGGCAATACCGTGGCCGTCGGGAACAACAGCTCGATCCTGAGCGGCATTCTCAACGGCAATGCCAATGGCAATTCGCTGCTCAGCGGCATCGGCATTACCGGTCAGAACGGCCTGCTCAACATTCTCCAGCCTAAGAAGAAGTCCTGGTAAGCCCACCAAGACCTCCAAACTCTACCCGCCGCTGCCCTGCCGGCGGGTATTTTCTCCTCCCTTGCGCGGACCCCGGCTAGCCCCAGCACGGGTTGCGGCGCCCGAGGCGCTTCAGTCGCCTCGCTCCTCCTCGTTTCGCCCCGCTGCGAAACGGGGAGGTCTTATTTTGGAGGGGCTGTGATCTGGGGGAGGTGCGGTTCGTTTTCCGCACATTGAACCTATCAAATCCGTGGCGGTCAGCAAGGGGGCGACGCGCAGGGGCAATATGCGGGCGCGGCGGTGGTTTGGAACGGTGGCGCGACTATATGGGAGTTGTGGCAGAGGAGGTGCCCGACATGCTCAAACCCGCAACGCTCACCAAGCTCAACCGGATCGCAGGAATGTTCGGCTCGAGCCATGCCGGGGAGCGCGCTGCCGCCGCGCTGGCGGCGCATCGGCTGGTCTCGGGGCTGGGGCTGAGCTGGTGGGATGTGCTGTCGTCAGGCGTGAGGCCGCGATTGCCGGGCGGGCAGAAGGTGGTGATCCGCGCCCATGAGATCGGCATCGATCACGCCGATGCGGCGGAGTCGCGGATGCGGCAGCTCAAGGCCGAGAATGCGGCGTTGCAGCGGGAGGTGAAGGTCCTGCGCGACCGGCTCAATGCTCGCGTCGCGCAAGAGAGGAAAGCGCGTCTGCAGGATGATTAGCCGGCAGGCGCCGCATGGTGGGCCGCGAGAGCTGGTTGCCGTTGGCGGCGCGCATGAAGCGGATATCGGCGAGGCAGATCGGCTTGCCGTCTATGGCGTAGATGGTCTTGTGGGAGATGCCGATCCAGGGCTCACCCTGGTGCTCGAAGGGCACGCGCAGTTCGAGCCCGACAATGCCGCGGGGATCGGCGAGGGCCTCGCGATAAGGACCGTGAGCTTCCCGCAGTTCGGGATTGCTGGCTTCGTCGAAGACCCAGCCGAAGCGTTCTAGATCGTTGCCCGGAACCTGGAAGGGCAGGCCGCTGGCCAGCAATTGCCGTGACTGGTCGATGAGCACGAGCGGCAGGGCCGAGGTGCGGACGAAGTAGATCAGCGATTGCAGCGGGGTGGCGGCGTCGCCCCACAAGAGCAGGCGGATGGCCTCGATATTGTGCGGGCGCGGGATTTCGCGGCCGCTCTCCCAGCGCGAAATCTGGCTCTGTGCGACGCCGAGCGCCTGCGCGATGACTTGCTGCTTGATCCGGGCCTTGATCCGGTAGGAGCGAAGCGCCACGCAGATCTCATGCGGCTGGTTCATTTCCGGTCTCCCTGGTTCAAATCCGGGTTCGAGCTAAGACCGGCTCGTGCGAAAATGACAGTTAATGCAATTGGTTACCGAGGTATTATTGAGGCTTATTGTTAATCCGGAAGCGCGGTGCCTAGGTAGATATCCGTAGTTTATGGCTACTCATTCGTTAAAGCAGCGTCGGCAATCTGATCGATATTGTGCATCGAGATCGAGTCCACAGAATGTGGAAAGACGTCCCTTACGTAATTCTATCGATATTGATCGCGCTCGTGCTGCTGTCATTGCATTTTCCGGCGCAGGGCGAGGAATTGGGGGCGGGCGCACGGGCGACGTCGCAGATCGAGGCGGGGTTTACCAGCAACGGCACGGATAGCGGCATAGGCGAGCCGGATACGTTCGTGCGGCAGGTGCATGTGCTCGAGATCGGCTCGGAAACGCCGGAGCTGGCGCTGCGCGGGAGCGTGCGGTTCGAGGACATGCGGTTTCGGGTGCAGGAGATCGAGAACGACCAGTCGCTGGGGGTGAGCCTGGCGGTGGGGCGGCAGGTGACGCCGGAACTGCTGCTGCGCGGCGCGGTATCAGCGCAGGTGTCCGATGTGGGGGACGACTGGAACTTCCTGGGTTTCTACATCGCAACGCGCACGCCTTCGATCGCGGCGGAGGGGAGCGCGGAGGCGGTGTGGCGGGCAGGGGACACGGAAATCAAGGCAAGGGCCGAGCTGGGTGGGCATCGCTACGGGGATGCGAGCTTTCCGACGCTGCCGCTCGAGCCGATGAAGCTGCAGGCGGACGATACGCGATATCGGGGGCAGGTGAGCGCGCGGCAGGCGCTGGGGGCGGTTGTCGGGCTGGCCGAGGTCGAGGGGGAGATCGTCGATATTCCCGAGCGGGACCAGGTGGATCTGGGGCGGTTGCCGGGGCGCAGGTTGCGGGGGAGCCTCGGGGGCGAGCTGGGGTGGGGGAGCGTTACCGTTTCGACCGAAGGCGGTGGCGAGGTGGTGTGGGCTGACGAGCGGCAGCTGCTGCTGCCTTATGCGCGGTTGCGGCTGGCACTTGCGGTGACGGACAGCCTGTCCCTGGAGGCGGTGGCGGGGCAGAGGGTGGAACTGGTGGACAATCTCGATGCGGCGGGAAGCCATGATCGGCGACTGTCGGTGGGGCTGCGCTATGCCTTGCAGCCGGAATTTGCCGTGCTTGCGAGCGCCGAGCGGGTGATGCGGGTGGGGTTGATCAATCCGATGATGACTTCGGACGAGACGGTGCTGGCGCTGGCTTTCGAGCACAGCCTCAACGCGCATTTCGCCTATCGGGCGAAGGTCAGCCATACGTCACATGTCGACACGATCGAGACCTACGAAAAGACCGAGTTCGTGCTGGGAGTTACCGGGACGATCTAGCCCGGAGCTGGCGGGCCGCAACTTTTCGCGATGCGCTTCGTTTCGTCAGCGAGGTCCGTTTCGGACCACGGCAGTCGGTTGGTGCGTCGAGGGCTGACGCTCCCTCGGTGATGCCTCCGACGGGGACGCGGAGCTTCGGCTTCGCGTCCCTTGTTGTTAGGCGCGGCGTCAAGAGTCGTGTGAAGAATTCAATTGAATCCATATTCCTCATAAGCTTTACGAAACAGCATTTAGAATGCCGCGCATAAAATGCGTTTCAATGCAACTTTCTCCGTGGTCTAGTTCGTTACTGTAGCATGGCGTAATTTTATCTGCGTCATGGTAACAAGGAGAGGCATTATGACACGTATTTCAATCAAGCTTGCAGCGTCTTTTTTGCTCACATCGGCCATTTTTGTGACGGGTGCATCGGCGGGCTCGTTGCTTGGTGTGGTCGGGACCAATGGCGACAGCGGCCTGGTCACGCTCAATAGCGGCGCGGCGCAGGACAATGGCGTGGTCAATGTTGGCCTGGGCAGCAACAGTTCGAGCCCCAACAATATTGCCAGCGTGGGAGTCGGCGGCGGCTCCAGCCCGCTGGCGACGGCCAATGTCACGAGTGGCGGCAATAGCGGCCTGCTGAGCGTGAACGCCAATGTCGGCGGCCTTGCCACGGTCGGCGTCGGAATCGGCGGTGGCGGAACTGGCGGCGGTACCGGCGGCGGCAATGGCGGTACGGGTGGCGGCACCGGAGGTGGTGGCGGCCTTGGTGGCGGCGGCCTTGCGCTCAATGGCGGCGGCGGTGGCGGCGGCGCTGCCGGGTTCGCGGTGACCGGGCCGGGCTGCACCAATGCCAATGGCGCGCAGGTGCTGCAACTCGTTGCGGGCAGCAAGTATTCGAACCGCATGGTCAATGGCTGGTCGCAGGCGACCAATATCGAGGTCGTGCCGCTCAAGGTCTGCGCCTCGGCCCGCTCCAGCCTCGCGGCGGCGGCTGCGAGCAACCAGACGTTCGGCCTGATGCAGCAGGCGGTGGCGGGCGATCCGCTGATCAGCACCTCGCTCAACCGCGCCAAGTCGAATGCCGGGCGCGTGCTCGGCGTCAACCAGGCGGGCAAGACCGTGACGGTCTACGTCTACTGACGATTGCGGAAGGCGCAGGAATTTTCCTGCGCCTTCCTTTCTGGCGAGGACCCGTCAAGGGTCTTAAATCCAATGAGAGATATGCTTTTCGTGCCGTCGATAAGAATTGACGGCATAGCCGGTTATGCCATATCGTCGATTCCTCAGTAGTTTGTACTGATCGGGTCCAGAATCGATCCGTAGATGGCCGGCGTTTCAAAGGGCCCTTGTTCAATTATTTATTATCGGAATTCGGTCATAGTCTTCGCGCTATGGCTGTCCGGCTTGCGGCGGGCGTTTTGCTGTCGTTGTCGCCGTTAATAGGTCGCGACTAGGTCGCAACAGTACCGGTTGGCGATGACGACAGCGGCGCGCTGCACAAGCGGAAAGCACAGAACCCCATTTCGGGGGCGCGGTTCATCCTTCCTCCCGCCTCGCCCCGGATCGCCGGCCCTACCCGGCGAAAAAGGCCCGGTACGGTCCTTTCGGGATCGCACCGGGCCACAAGTTTGAGTGCTTGGAGGGTTTACTCAGATATCAGGCAGCCAGGGCCGCCTCAGGCGATAGAAGGGTGTAGTGCTGCACCTGGGCCACCGGCGCACAGGTCACGTGCCCACGCCAGACATTGAGACCGGCGCGCAGATGTGAATCAGCGGCAAGCGCCTCGCGCCAGCCGAGATTGGCAAGGCGCACCACGTGCGGCAACGTCGCATTGTTCAGTGCGTAGGTCGACGTACGGGCCACGGCGCCGGGCATGTTGGCGACGCAGTAGTGCACGATGCCATCCACGACGTAGGTGGGATCGGCATGGGTGGTGGCGTGCGAGGTCTCGAAGCAGCCGCCCTGGTCGATGGCGACATCGACGAGCACCGCGCCCTGCTTCATCGTGCCCAGCATTTCGCGCGTCACGAGCTTGGGTGCTTCCGCGCCGGGGACGAGGACGGCACCGATGACGAGATCGGCGCTAGCAACGGCTTCGGCAATGGCGGCCTTGTGGGAATAGAGCACGCGGGCGCGGGCATCGAAATGGGTGGCGAGACGCTCGAGGACGAGCGGGTTCTTGTCGAGAATGGTGACATCGGCCTGAAGGCCTACGGCATTGTCAGCGGCATGGAAGCCGACGACGCCGCCGCCCAGGATGACGACTTTGCCCGGCTGTACGCCCGGCACGCCGCCGAGCAATACGCCGCGGCCGCCATGGGCCTTTTGCAGCGCAGTAGCGCCAGCCTGGATGGACATGCGACCGGCAACCTGGCTCATCGGCTTGAGGAGGGGCAGTCCGCCGGTGGCGTCGGTGACGGTTTCATAGGCGATGGCAGTGACGCCGGACTTGACGAGGTCACGGGTCTGATCGGGATCGGGCGCGAGGTGGAGATAGGTGAAGAGGACCTGGTCCTGGCGGAGCATGGCGCGCTCGGCGGCCTGAGGCTCCTTGACCTTGACGATCATGTCGGCGGCCTTGAAGACCGCGGCGGCGTCGGGGGCGATCGTGGCGCCCGCTGCCTGGTAGTCGGCGTCCGAAGCGCCGATGCCGGCGCCGGCCTGCGTCTGGACGACGACGCCGTGGCCCTGGTGGGTGAGCTCTGCCACGCTCTCCGGCGTCAGGCCCACCCTGTATTCATGGTTCTTGATTTCCTTGGGAACGCCAACGAGCATTACCCATCCTCCCTTTGTGCTTATGAGAGCATCTGAGCAAAGGTGCGGGTGAATTTCCTTGCAAAGCGCGCTTTCCTCACGCCAGTCTTCGAATGTCATTCGATAGTGGCGCGTGGAGACGCAAGAAAATTGCAGTTGGATGAAATTGATCGAAAGCTGTTGCGCATTTTGCAGGAGGACAGCCGCAAGAGCGTGCAGGAACTGGGCGATGCAGTGGGGCTTTCAGCCTCGGCCTGCCACCGGCGTCTGCGGTCGCTGGAAGAGCGGCGGCTGATCGCGGGCTATCATGCGCTGCTCAATCCGGCGGCGCTGGGATTTTCGATGCAGTTCTTCATCGAGGTGGGGCTCATCAGCCAGAGCGAAGCGGCGCTCGATGCCTTCGAGGCCGCGGTGAAGGATATTCCCGAAGTGCTCGAATGCCACCTCATGGCGGGGCAATCGGACTATATTTTGCGCGTCATCTGCCGGGACCATGAGGATTTCGAGCGGCTGCATCGCCGGCTGAGCGCCAGGCTGCCGGGCGTCGCGCGGATTCACTCGAACATGAGCATCAGGACGGTCAAGGCGCGGACGGGTTTGCCGCTCTAGGGTCCGTACTCAATAAGTCCCGGCGCCCCCAGAGCGCTTATCTCCCCATCCGACAGATACCAACGCAAGCGCTGTCCGTCTGCCGCGCCACAACCACTGAACTTCCCCGGCCGCAGAGCCGGGGCCCACGGATACCTCCACTTGAGTGGAGGGTGGCAATGGGCCCCGGATCAAGTCCGGGGAAGTTCAGTGGTTGTGGCGCGGTCATCGCAACCTCATCTGCTGGTGCAATTGAGTACCGACCCTAGCCGCGATCTTCGAGCAACCGGGCGAGCCAATCGTGGCCGCCGGTGCGGGCGAAGTCTGCGGGTGTCTTGCCCTGGGAATTGAGCCGGGTCGTTTGGGCGCCGAAGAGCACGAGGAGCGCGGTCGATATGGTATCGCCGTGCTGGGCTGTGACGTGGAGCGGCAGGAAGCCATCGGCCTGGGCGAGGTTGGGATCGGCACCGGCGCGGAGCAGGCGCTCGACGGCCTTCTGGTCGCCGACCGCGACAGCGGCGTGGAGGGCGGCGACCTGCTGGCCGTTGGTCGCCTGATCGTTGACGTTCCTCGTCACCGGCAGCAGCAGGTCGAAGATTTCGGGGTGGCGGAAGAAGACGGCGAGGGCCAGCGGCGTGAAGCCGTCCAGCGAGCGAGTATTGGGCTCCCAACCTTCGCCGATGGCGGAACGGACGGCTTCGAGATCGCCGACGATGATGGCTTCGTAGGGATCGAGGCCGGGGAGAGCGTTGCGCAGGGCGGCGACGAGGGCGGTGTTGCCGAAATAGGCGGCGACGGTGAGGAGGGAGGCACCATCGGCGTTGCGTTGCGCGGCGTTGGCAGGATCCCGGGCGATGGCTGCCAGGACCTCTTCGTTCGCGCCTTTCCGGATGCTTTCGAACAGGTCCATGGGATCAGCTCCTCTCAGCCGGCCGCCTTTGCCTTGGCGTCATAGGGGGCGACGAGCACGGTGCAGTAGACGACCTGCGATTTGAGCGTGCCCTCGTTGTCCAACACGCCGCCTTCGAGGCAGCGATAGACTTCCGAACCCTTCTGGAGAAGGTAGGTGATGGTGTCGTAGCGCGCTTCGGCGATCGATTCCGTGGTGCTGGTGGCGCTCTTGATCTCAAAGCCCTGGTCGATGAGCTGGCGCATCGAAATGTCGGGTGTGCGCCGCCATTGCAGTTGCAACGGCAGGTCCTGCGCCAGCGCAGGCAATCCGGTAGCGGCGGCAAGCGCCAAGGCCAGTAGAATGCTCCTAGACATCTGTGAAAACTAGCATTCCGCCGTTAGGCTGTCGATGGCGGGGAGCCATGGGAGGGACGGGTAATGCTGGAACGGTTTCGACTGGACGGCCAGGTTGCACTGGTCACGGGTGGCTCGCGCGGCATCGGGCTGGCGATCGCCAATGTGCTCGGCGAGGCGGGCGCGCGGCTGGTCGTGAGCTCGAAGACGCGCAACGAGGCGGCGATCTACGAACTCGGGGCGGCAGGGTACGAGCTGCATCATATCGAGGCGGACCTGAGCGAGCCGGGAGCGGCGCGGGCGGTGGTCGAAAAGGCCCAGGCGCTGGTGGGGCGGCTCGATATTCTCGTTAACAATGCGGGCGTGGCGCGGCACGGAGCGACGGAGGTGTTTCCGGAGCAGAGCTATCGCGATGTGATGAGCATCAACCTCGATGCGGTGTTCGGGGCGTGCCAGGCGGTGATCCCGATCATGAAGGCGCAGAAAAGCGGGGTGATCCTCAACATCGGCTCGATCTCTGGGCTGGTTTCCAACATTCCCCAGCAGCAGGCGGCGTATAATGCCTCGAAGGCCGCCGTACATATGCTGACGCGGAGCCTGGCGAGCGACCTGGCCGTGTTCAACATCCGGGTCAATGCCATCGCGCCGGGTTATATCACGACGGACATGACGGTGGGTGGGCTGGCGGACCCCGACTGGGCGCCGACCTGGCTCAACATGACGCCGATGGGGCGGCCAGGATCGGCCGATGAGGTGGCGGCAGCGGCGCTGTTTCTCTGCTCGCCGGCTTCGAGCTACGTGACCGGGGAAATCCTGGTTGTGGATGGCGGCTATACGAGCCGATAGATTGGCCGGCGAGTCGCAGAAAGGGCCAGTATCGTGAGTGCATTCCAGGGATTTCCGCCGGAAACCTTCGCCTTCCTGCGCGGCATTGCCGAGCATAACGACAAGGCGTGGTTCGAGGAGAACCGGGGGCTTTATGACGTCGGCTATGTCGGGGCGGGGGCCGCGGCGGTGGCTGAGCTCGGGCCGCGACTGCGCGAGATTTCGCCCGAGGTGCAGTTCGCGCCCAAGGTCAACGGCTCGCTCTCGCGCATCTATCGCGACGTGCGGTTTTCCAAGGACAAGCGGCCCTACAAGAACCATCTCGATCTCTGGTTCTGGCATGGCGAGCGGCGGAGCTGGGATTGCCCGGGCTTCTGGTTCTCGCTGACCGCCGAACGGCTCTATGTCGGCGGCGGCATGTACCGGTTCGACAAGGAAGAGCTCGATTCCTACCGGCAGTCGGTGATCAACCCGCGGTCTGGCCGGGCGCTACTGGCGGCGGTGGATGCGGTGAGGAAGGCCGGGCCCTACGAGATCGGCGAGAAAACGCGAAAACTGCTGCCGCGCGGGTTCGAGGCGGATGAAGACCGGCGGGAATACCTGCTCTACGAGGGGCTGACGACGATGATCGAGCTGCCGGTGGAGGCGGCTCGCAGCGCCGATGTGATCGAGATTTGCATGCAGCATTTTCGGGCGACGTGGCCGATTACGAAGTGGCTGCTGGATGAGGTGGTTTAGGGGGCTGGCTAGGGCAGGGATGTTTCTTTCGCCGTCAGCCGCTCTGTCATAAATCCCGCCGCCCGCACTGCACTCCCCCGGCCGCAGAGCCGGGGGTCATGGATATCTCCACTCGGGTGGAGGGGTGCAATAGGCCCCGGGTCTTCGCCCGGGGAAGTCGGGGGTGGGGAGGGATGGAGAGAGGCGGAGAGAATTCTTCCCTAGCTTGTTCTTAGAACCTAGCGCGCCAGTCCCTCGGCGATCAGCCATGCCGCGCCTTCGAGGATGCGGTTGTTGTCGTCCAGTTCGAGGACGAGGCGCGGATTGGCTTCGGACTGGGCCAGCGCTTCGAAGAACGCGCGCCAGTTGAGGGTGCCGGCGCCCGGGGGCCAGTGGCGGTCGGCGTAGCCGTCGGCATCCTGGATGTGGACGTGGGCGAGGTGCTTGCCGGCGAGCTTGACGAAATAATCGACCGGCGGGGCGCCGGTGGTGCCGTGGGCGTAGTAGGCGTGGCCGGTGTCGATGGAGACGCCGACTGCCTCGGACTCGAAGGACCTGGCCAGCTCGACGCGGGCTGATGGGTCCTTGTCCTCGATGTTCTCGATCACCAGCGTGCAGCCGATAGTCTCGGCGCGGCGGACGGCGTCGGCCATGGTGAGATGGCAATATTCGATGAGCTCTTCGCGGCCGGTCGGGGTCTTGTCCAGGTTGTTGTAGCCCCAGGTGGTATAGGGGCTGTGGACGACCATATGCGTTGCGCCCAGCCATTCGCAGGCGTCGAGTCCCTGCCAGAGGCGGCGCTTGACGACGTCGCGGATCAGCGGATCGCGGGCGTTGAGCGGCAGGTTGTAGAAGGGGCCGTGGATGCCCAGGCGCCCGGTGAAGCCGTCGAGGCGCGCCCTGGCGTCCCGGCAGAAGCCTTCGAGATCGCCATCGAGGACTTCGGGGAAGATGAAATCCTGGATTTCGAGATCGCGCTGGCTTTCGATGAGCCAATCGCGGTGGCGATCGAGATCGGGCATGTAGAGGGCGGCGCCGATGACCGGCAGATTGTGTGACACCTGGAAAATTCCCAAAGCATGAGTTCAGCCAGACTTAGAAAGCCGATGTGACAGCACGATAACGCGCGCCGCAAGGGGCGTTTCGGGGGCGCGACGTTTCAGTGATTGAAGGGCAGGGCGGGTTGGCCTACATAGGCCGCCAGCTTTCCGATTTGTCGCGATTTTCAAGAGGCACGCGCTTTATGGCCCGCCAATTCATCTATCACATGCACGGCATGTCCAAGGCTTACGCCGGTGGCAAGAAGGTTCTCGATAACATCCATCTCTCGTTCTACCCCGACGCCAAGATCGGTGTGCTGGGTCCGAACGGCTCGGGTAAGTCGACCCTGCTCAAGATCATGGCCGGCATCGACACCGATTTCACCGGCGAGGCCTGGGTGGCGCAGGGGGCCAAGGTCGGCTACCTGGCGCAAGAGCCCGATCTCGACCCGGCGCTCGACGTCATGGGCAACGTCATGACGGGCGTCAAAGAGAAGAAGGACATCCTCGACCGTTACAACGAGTTGATGATGAACTACTCGGACGAGACGGCCGACGAAGCCACCAGGCTTCAGGACAAGATCGACGCCGAAAACCTCTGGGATCTCGAATCCCAGGTGCAGATGGCCATGGATGCGCTCGGCTGCCCGCCGGCCAATGCCGATGTGACCAAGCTCTCGGGTGGCGAGCGCCGCCGCGTGGCGCTCTGCGCCCTGCTGCTCTCCAAGCCCGACCTGCTGCTCCTTGACGAACCGACCAACCACCTGGACGCCGAGACCACGGCGTGGCTGGAAAAGCATCTGCGCGAATTCGAAGGCGCGGTGCTGATCATCACCCACGACCGCTACTTCCTCGACAACGTCACCGGCTGGATTCTCGAGCTCGACCGCGGCCGCGGCGTGCCCTACGAGGGCAATTACTCGGCCTACCTCGAAGCCAAGGCCAAGCGCTTCGCGCAGGAGAAGAGCGAAGACGCAGCGCGCGCCAAGGTGCTCGAGCGCGAAAAGGAATGGCTCGGCCAGTCCCCGCAGGCGCGCCAGTCCAAGTCCAAGGCGCGTATCAAGGCCTATGACGAGCTGGTCAAGATCAACGAGGCGCGTACGCAGTCGCAGACCGCCCAGATCATCATTCCGCCGGGCGAGCGCCTGGGCCACAACGTCATCGACATCGACGGGCTCTCCAAGTCCTATGGCGATCGCCTGCTGATCGACAACCTCACCTTCAAGCTGCCCCCGGGCGGCATCGTAGGCGTCATTGGTCCGAACGGCGCCGGCAAGACCACGCTCTTCCGCATGCTGACCGGCCAGGAAACCCCGGATTCGGGTGCCGTGACGGTCGCCGATAACGTGCATCTCGGCTATGTCGACCAGAGTCGCGACGCGCTCAACCCGAACAAGACCGTCTGGGAAGAAATCTCGGGCGGCGACGAAATTCTGCTGCTCGGCAAGCGCGAGATGAACAGCCGCGCCTATGTGTCGGCGTTCAACTTCAAGGGCACCGACCAGCAGCAGAAGGTCGGCAACCTCTCCGGCGGGCAGCGCAACCGCGTGCACCTGGCCAAGATGCTCAAGTCCGGCGCCAACGTCCTGCTGCTTGACGAGCCGACCAACGATCTCGACACCGAAACGCTGGCGGCCCTCGAAGAAGCGCTGGAAGAATTCGCCGGCTGCGCCGTTATCATCAGCCACGATCGTATGTTCCTCGATCGCCTTGCCACCCACATGCTCGCCTTCGAAGGCGACAGCCATGTCGAATGGTTCGAAGGCAACTTCCAGGACTACGAAGCCGACAAGATCCGCCGCCTCGGCGCGGATGCGGTGAACCCCAAGCGGGTCACCTACAAGCCGCTGACGCGTTGAGTTTCATGAGGCCGGGCGAAAGTCCGGCCTCTCTCTTTTCATCCAGGAGTATCTCGCATGAAAGACTGGTCCCCCTCTCTCTATCGCCGTTTCGAGGATGAGCGGACGCGGCCGGCGCGGGATTTGTTGGCGCAGGTGGATGTCGAGGCGCCGCGGCGGGTGGTGGATATGGGGTGCGGGCCGGGGAATTCGACGGAATTGCTGGTCGAGCGATTTCCCGAGGCGCAGGTGGTGGGGCTGGATACTTCGCCCAACATGCTGGCGGAGGCGCGTGAGCGCGTGCCGTCGGCTCGGTTCGAGGTGGCGGATGCCAATGTCTGGGTGCCTGAGGCGGGGACCGATGTGGTGTTCGCCAATGCCATCTATCAATGGGTGCCCGATCATCTGGGGGCGCTCAGGCGGGTGATGGAGGCGCTGGAGCCGGGCGCGGCGCTGGCGGTGCAGATGCCGGACAATATGGGCGAGCCGAGCCACGTGCTGATGCGTGAGGTGGCGGCCGAGGGGCCCTGGGCGGAAAAGCTCAGAGGCGCGGCGCGGGCGGTGTTGCCGCCGGTGCGGGTCTATTACGAGGCGCTGGCGCCGTATGCGAGCCGGATCGATATCTGGCACACGATCTACAACCATGTTCTCGCCAATGCCGATGCAGTGGTGGAATGGGTGAAGAGCACCGGCCTGCGCCCGTTCATCGATCCGCTCGACGAGGCGGAGCGGGCCGAGTTCCTGGCGCGATATCGGGCGAAGATCGCCGAAGCCTATCCGCCGGTCGAGGGCGGCAAGGTGCTGCTGCGGTTTCCGCGATTGTTCATCGTGGCCCGACGCTGAAGAGGGGGACAGACGGGCGCATCCGTGTTAGGGAGCGCCTCAATGCAAATCCCCTAGTGTTGGAGAAGACAAATGGCGACACCCTTCGAGGTTCGTCTGGACGGCGCCACGTTTTCCGGTGAATCGGATGGTTTCGGCCTGCCGGTAGTGTTCCTGCATGCCGGCGTGGCCGACAGGCGCATGTGGGAAAGCCAGATGACGGAACTGGCCGATGCCGGGTTCCACGTCATTGCCTACGACCGGCGCGGGCATGGCGATACGGAATCGCCCGATGTGCCGTTCAGCCATCTCGATGACCTGGAAGCCATTCTCGACCAGTTGAGCGTTCATGCAGCGGTGTTCGTCGGCTCGTCCGCGGGTGGGGCGCTGGCGATCGACTTCGCCATCGAGAACCCGGAGCGGACGGTGGGGCTGGTGCTGGTCGGCACGGCGCTCTCGGGTTCGCCCGAGCCGGAATTGCCGGAAGAGGCCGAGCTGATCCTCGATGCGCTGCACTACGCCGAGGATCGGGGCAATACCGGCTCGGTCAACAAGATCGAGGCGCATCTCTGGCTGGATGGGCCGCTCAGCCCGAATGGACGCGTGGACGGGCCGGCGCGGGCGCTGTTTCTCGACATGAACGGGAAAGTGCTGGCCAAGCCGAAGCTGACCCAGGAAGAGGAGCGCGAGCCGGCGGTGGACGTTGTGGGCGGCATCGCGGCGCCGACGCTGCTGGTGGTGGGAGAGCTCGATTTCCCGCACATCCTCGAGCGCCATGGCGACCTTTCCGAGGAGATGGAGAACTCCTTTGCGGTGGTGCTGGAGGACACGGCGCACCTGCCAAGCCTCGAAAAGCCCGAGATCTTCAATCCGCTGCTGCTGGAATTCCTCGATGCGGTCGCCGGTCACTCGGATGTGGGCGACGATGAGGATATTGACGAGGACGGGGAGGACTGAGCGTCCTCCCCGCCTTGACGGCTAAAGCGCCAGGAGGTCGGCGAACTGCTTGTCGAGCTGCTGGCGAGGCATGTTGGTGAGGTCCTTGGGCATTTCGGCCATGATGGCCGAGCGCGTGGCTGCGGACAGGGCCTTGCGCAGATCGCCCAGGGTGGTCGGCGCGGCGGCGATGATCAGCCGCTTGAAGGCATGTTCGGCATGCTTCTCATCGAGGAGCGCGGCGACGCGGCGGGCGAACTCGGTTTCGCGGTATTCGGCCGGATCTGTGCGTGGCTCGATGGCGCTACGGCCGTGTCCGACCGAGGAATAGGAGCGGCCCTGGCGGTCGGTGACGATCTCGGAGGTCTTGAGCGCCTCCTCCTCGAGGCGCAGGCCATCCACTGGCGCGAGGCCCTTTCCGGGGCCGGCATTTTCGAACACTCGCGCCTGCGTCCCGTCGGCGATCACAATCCAGGTTACGACCGGTTTCATCGGCTTACTCCTCTTGCATGAAATGGGGGAACGCGAAGGTTTGAGAATGGTTGGATCGCATCACCGATTCCAGTCCAATTGATCACAAACTCTAATTGGCGGCACGTGGCGGCCGCTGGTAGACAGTCTCACAGAGACTGGGCGGAAGAACAATATGGCTTCGCAGGACGGCGCCGCCGTTAGCCGGGCGCCGGCAAAGGAACTCGTGACCATCGCGGATACGCGTGGCGGCGTACTGGCGGCCGTGGTGACCTATGGGTCCTGGGGCGTGCTGCCGCTGTTGTTCCACCAGCTGACGCCGGTCGATCCGGTGCTGGTGGTGGCCCACCGCACGCTCTGGTCTCTAGTATTCGTGACGGCGCTGCTGGGCATCGGGGGGCGGTTCGCCGAGGTGCGGGCGGTACTGGCCGATCCGCGGAGCCTGCGCACCATGTTCATCTCGGCGCTGCTGCTGGGGTGCAACTGGCTGCTTTATGTGTGGGCGGTGCAGAGCGGGCGCGTGCTCGAGGCGAGCCTGGGCTATTTCATCAATCCGCTGGTCAATGTGGCCATCGGCATCGTGCTGCTGGGCGAGAAGCAGAACCGGTGGCAGACGGTGGCGATCGTTATCGCGGCCGTTGCCATCGTCATCCAGGGCGTGGCGCTGGGCACCCTGCCGCTGGTCTCGCTGGGGCTGGCGCTGACGTTCGGGTTCTACGGCTATTTCCGCAAGACCGTGTCGGCGCCGTCGGCGATCGGGCTTTTCGTCGAGACGCTGCTGCTGTCGCCGCTTGCGCTGGCCTTCGCGGTCTATTCGTGGGTGATGCATGGGCCGGGGGCGCTGACCGATCCCTATATCCTGACGCTGGTGATCTTCACCGGCCCGGCGACGGCGATCCCGCTGCTGTTCTTCGCCTATGCGGTGCGGCAGTTGCGGATGACGACGATCGGCATGTTCCAGTACATCTCGCCGTCGCTCCAGTTCCTGATTGGGGTGCTGGTGTTCGGCGAGCACCTGAGCCCGGTGGGGCTCCTGAGCTTTGCGCTCATCTGGGTGTCGCTGGTGATCTTCACCGTCGATGGGTTGCGGCGTCGCCCGGGCGCGGCACGCTAGGCGGCGAGGATCGCGCGATCGGCGTGTGACTGCCGGATGATCTCGGCGATCTCCTCGAAGAGGGCGGCAAACGGCGTGGTTTCGCGCCAGACCAGCGACAGGTCGCGGCCGGCGCCAGGGGCGGCCAGCGAGCGGATGACGATGCGTGGGTCGGTGGCCTCCTTGCGCACGGCGATCTCGGGCAGGAGCGTGATGCCCTGGCCGTTGGCGACAAACTCCACGATGGTCGAGAGCGACGTGGCTGCGAAGGCGCGGGCCGAGGGATCGGCGGCGATGGAGCAGGCGGCGATGGCCTGATCGCGGAAGCAATGGCCCTCATCGAGCAGCAGGATGCGTTCAGCGGGGAGGCTGGCGAGCTGCACGGGCTCTTCGGGCGCGTCGACGCGCGAGGTGGCGAGCACGAAAGAATCGGGGAAGAGGCGCGAGACGGTCAGCCGGGGGCCGCCAGGCGGTGGGTCGGTGGCGATGAGCGCCAGGTCGAGGTCGCCTTCGGCCAGGGCCTTGAGCAAGGTCTCGGTGCGGCTTTCGCTGACGCGGAAGGCCAAAGTCGGGAACTGCGTCTGCAGGGCCGGGAAGATGTCGGGCAGGAGATAGGGCGCAACGGTCGGGATGAGGCCGAAACGGATGGGGGCCGAGGGTTGGCCGGCGTGGCCCTGGGCGAAGGCCATGAGGTCATCGGCGCTCTCCAGAACCTTTCGGGCGCGCTCGACCAGTTCGCCGCCGAATGGCGTGGGGCGGACGGTTTTGCCGAGGCGGTCGAAGAGAGGGGCGCCGCAGATTTCCTCGATGAGCTGGATCTGCTGGGAGAGGGCGGGTTGGGTGACGCGGCAGCGCTCGGCGGCGCGTCCGAAATGGCCGGTTTCGGCCAGAGCCACAGCATAGCGCATCTGCTTGAGGGTGATGGTCATGATAAGCGTATGTTATCAGGATTTATAGACTTATCAATTTGCCTAATCATTTTCTGCTGGGTACAATCAGGGTGTTGAGACAATCCAGACAGGAAGTTACTGCCATGGTCGATCGTCCCCGTATGACGACGAGTGCCGGCGCGCCGGTTCCCGACAACCAGAATTCGGAGACGGCGGGTCCGCGCGGCCCGGTGTTGATGCAGGATTACCAGCTGCTCGAAAAGCTGGCCCATCAGAACCGCGAGCGCATTCCCGAGCGCGTCGTCCACGCCAAGGGCTGGGGTGCTTTCGGTACGCTCACCATCACCAACGACATTTCCAAGTACACCCGCGCGAACATCTTTTCGCAGGTGGGCAAGAAGACGGACCTCTTGATCCGCTTCTCGACCGTGGCCGGTGAGCTTGGCGCGGCCGATGCCGAGCGCGACGTGCGCGGCTTTGCGATGAAGTTCTATACCGACGAGGGCAATTGGGACCTGGTGGGTAACAACACGCCGGTATTCTTCGTGCGCGACCCGCTGAAGTTCCCCGATTTCATTCACACGCAGAAGCGCCATCCCAAGACCCACCTGCGTTCCAAGACCGCCATGTGGGATTTCTGGAGCCAGTCGCCGGAGAGCCTGCATCAGGTGACGACGCTGTTCTCGGATCGCGGCCTGCCGGTGGCGCCGATGTTCATGAACGGCTACGGCTCGCACACCTATTCGTTCTGGAACAATGACGGCGAGCGCTTCTGGGTGAAGTTCCACTTCAAGACCCAGCAGGGCCACAAGTTCTACACCAATGCCGAAGCCGAGAAGATCATCGGCGAGAGCCGCGAATCCTATCAGGAAGAGCTGTTCGGCACGATCGATCGCGGCGAGTTCCCGCGCTGGACGATGCAGGTGCAGATCATGCCCGAGGCCGATGCCGACAAGCATTGGTACAACCCGTTCGACCTCACCAAGGTCTGGCCACATGGCGACTATCCGGTGATCGAGGTCGGCGTGGTCGAGCTCAACCGCAACGCCGACAATTACTTCGCCGAGATCGAGCAGGCGGCGTTCTCGCCGTCCAACAAGGTGCCGGGCATTGGCTATTCGCCCGACAAGATGCTGCAGGCACGCGTGTTCTCCTATGCCGACGCCCACCGCTATCGCCTGGGCACGCATTACGAAGCGCTGCCGGTGAATGCGCCCAAGGTGCCGGTGCATCACTACCACAAGGACGGAGCGATGCGCTTCTTCCCGAACAATCCGAACCCGGATGCCTATTACGAGCCCAACAGCTTTGGCGGCCCGGTCGAGGACAAGTCGATCCAGGAGCCGCCGCTGCGGATTTCGGGCGATGCCGATCGCTACAACCATCGCGACGGCAACGACGACTACCGCCAGCCGCGCGACCTCTTCAACCTGTTCGACGACGCGCAGAAGGCGCGGTTGTTCTCGAACCTGGCAGCGGCGATGGATGGCGTGCCGGACGAGATCATCAACCGCCAGCTCGTCCATTTCGACCTGATCGCCAAGGAATATGGCGACGGTATCCGCGCGGCCCGCGCTGCCCTTGGCAACAAGCGCCCGGCGGATGCGATCTCGGACGAAGAGACGGCAGCGGCCGAATAAGCCTCACGCCAGAAACGAATCTGCGGAACCCGGCCCAACGGCCGGGTTCTTGCTTTTGGTTAATTGTTTTCGGCTGGGGGCGGACCGTCGGGCAGGGGTGTTCGCCTCATCGGACCGGGCTTGACGGATGGAGAGGGGCGGCGCGCTTGGAGCGGGTCTTCAGGGTGGCGGATTTATCCCCAGAAGCAAAGGATAAAATTTGAATCAAATGTGGGCGTCGCACTTTAGCCCGCGGCCAACGGGCGATGCCAAACTCCGCAGGATCGGCGGCAGAATTCCGCTCGGAGGACTACATGCAAGAAATCGAAGAAGGCACGAAAGCTTTTTCGACCTTTCGAGTACTTAACGGCGACGCCAACGCGATGGAGCGCGAACAGCTCTTCCGCAATATGGCGCAACTCTTCTCCTTCGTGTCGGACCGGTGTGACGACGAGCAGGTCGTCCAGTATGACGAAGTGCTTTGCCAGTTGGCCGAACTCGTCGAGGTGGAAGCGCGGGCGCATGTCGCCAAGCTGCTTTCGCGGCTTGAACGGGCGCCGGGCACCGTGGTGGTGAAGCTGGCCAATGACGTGATCGAGGTGGCCAAGCCGCTGCTCGAATTCTCGAGCGTGCTTTCCGATGACGACCTCATCGACATCGTGATCAACCAGAGCGAGGCGCATCGCCAGGCCGTGGCGAGCCGTACGGCGCTGGCAGAGCGCGTGAGTGACGCCATCACCGAGCATGGCGACAAGGTTTCGATCTCGCGGCTGGTGCGCAACACCAATGCCGAACTCGGGCAATCGGCCATCGAGCGCCTGGTGGCGCTGGCGGCCAAGGACGGCGATATCGCCGACGAACTGCGCAACCGCACCGATATCGACTGGGGCACGCTGCGCAACGAAATCGACAATGCCGCCAACAAGGTGCTAGATGAAATCGGGCAGGCGCGGGTCGATCCGGTCACCGTCGGCAAGATCAATTCGGTGGTCTACAACCGCATGCGCAACCGCGCCGGCTTCAACAGCCAGGAGTGGAAGGTCGCCTATAACCAGGTGAAGGCGCTTTCGGACCGCAAGCAGCTCGACGAGCGCGCGCTGATCCGCTTCGCCCGCTTCGGCTATGGTCACCATTGCGCGGCAACGCTGACGGTGATGCTGCGGGTGGGACCGGAAGTCGTGGTCAAGTGGATGGCCATGCAGGATTATGTGGCGATCACCGTGGCGTTGCGGGCGGCCGGGCTTTCGCCCGATCTCTTCGAGGCGGTGGTGGCGACCATGCCCTGGCGCGACCTGCCGACGGAGGCCGACAAGGTCAATGTGCGGGCGCGTTTCGAGGCGCTGAGCCCCGAGGAAGCGCTCGGCATCTTCGAGCTCTGGCGCGCACATGCCTTCCGCAAGCGCGGTAGCACGGTGGGGGACATGGTCGGGCACGCCTGACCGGGGCCGTGAGTTTCCACGGCTAATCCACAGTCACGCACTGGCCACAAGGGTGTCACCAAGCGTTCACGAGCAGGGAAAAGGATTGGGGCAGGGCGGCAGCCCGCCGCCTCGTCCAACCCCACTCGAGGATTTGCATCGTGATGACCTCTCCCAGTTCATTGATGACCACGGTGGCAGCCGTTGCGCTGTTCGTTTCCGCTTCGCCCGCCGCATTCGCGCAGGAAGCCGCCAAGCCGGCCGACTATGTGCGCGCCGCCCAGGGCGACCTGACCCAGCCGGGTGGCGCCCGCCGCCTGACGGGCGATGCCACGGCCGAGCTCAAGGCCGCGATCCAGGATGGCGAGGTGCGCAATGTCATCCTGCTGATCGGCGACGGCATGGGCGATTCCGAAATCACCGTTGCGCGCAACTACGCGGAAGGCGCCGGTGGTTTCTTCAAGGGCATCGATGCCCTGCCGATCACCGGACAGTACACGCACTACGCGCTCGACAAGGATAGCGGCAAGCCGGACTACGTGACGGATTCCGCAGCTTCGGGCACCGCCTGGTCGAGCGGCGTCAAGACCTACAACGGCGCCATCGGCGTCGACGTGAAGGGGCAGCCCGTGCCGACGCTCATCGAGCTGGCCAAGGCGGCGGGCCTCGCCACGGGCGATGTCTCGACTGCCGAGCTGCAGGACGCGACGCCGGCCGTGCTGCTGGCGCATGTGATCGATCGCGGCTGCTATGGTCCGGTCGCGACGGCCGAGAAGTGTGCGGCCAATGCGCTGGAGAATGGCGGCGCCGGGTCGATCACGGAGCAAATGCTCAATACCCGTGCCGATGTCGTGCTCGGCGGTGGCGCCAAGACGTTCGACGAAGTGGCGGCGGCCGGCGAATGGAAGGGCAAGACTCTGCTCGACCAGGCCAAGGAGCGCGGGTTCGTTCTCGTTTCCAACCTCGACGAACTCAACGCGATCAAGGCGGCATCGCAGGATGCGCCGGTGCTCGGTCTCTTCTCGCCGGGCAATATGCCGGTGCGCTGGAAGGGGCCGGTGGCGACCCATTACGGCAATATCGACCAACCCGCGGTGACCTGCGAGGTGAATGCCGAGCGCACTGCCGATATCCCGACCCTCAAGGACATGACGGCCAAGGCCATCGACCTGCTCAAGAGCAACGAAAAGGGCTTCTTCCTGCAGGTTGAAGGCGCTTCGATCGACAAACAGGATCATGCCGCCAATCCGTGCGGGCAGATCGGAGAAACGGTGGATCTCGACGAGGCCGTGCAGGTGGCGCTCGATTTCGCCAAGGCCGACGGCAAGACGCTGGTGATCGTGACCGCCGACCACGCCCATTCGAGCCAGATCGTGGGCAACGGCACTAAGGCGCCGGGGCTGACGCAGGCGCTCAACACCAAGGACGGCGCGGTGATGACGATCAGCTACGGCAATTCGGAAAGCAGCTCGCAGGGCCATACCGGCGCGCAGCTGCGCGTGGGCGCCTTCGGGCCCTATGCCGCCAATTTCGCCGGGCTGACCGACCAGACGGACATGTTCTACACGATCCGCGACGCGCTCAAGCTCGAGATGAACTGAGGTGGCCCTTGTGGGGCGGGCGTGAGCCTGCCCCATCGCCCTGGGCAATCACGCCAAAATCCCTAGACCTGCACTCGCATTACATATAAAGATATCTTTATATGATGCGAGGTGCGTAGTGCCGGAACTGGATTCGCTGGTTGGAGTGCTCAAGGCAGCTGGGGAAAATACCCGGCTGCGGCTGCTCGCGCTTCTGGCCGAGGGCGAGCTTTCGGTCAAGGACCTTACGGAAATCCTCGGGCAGAGCCAACCGCGCGTATCGCGGCACCTCAAGCTTTTGGCCGATGCCGGGCTCGTGGCGCGCAATGCGGAGGGGGCCTGGGCCTATTACGCGCTGGCCGATGACGGCGCGGCGGCGGAACTGGCGCTCTGGCTCGTGGCGCATCTGGACACCAACGATCCGGACCGCGTGCGCGACCGCGAGCGGCTCGACTGGGTGCGCAATGCCCAGCAGGAGCAGGCGGCCAATTACTTCGCCAAGATCGCCGACAGCTGGGATGCGCAGCGCAATCTCCACGTGCCGGAATCGGCGGTCGAGGCGGCGATCCTCAAGGTGATCGGTCAGCGCAAGGTGGATACGCTGCTGGACCTGGGCACGGGCACGGGGCGCATGCTCGAGCTGCTGGCCGAGCATTACCGGCGCGGGCTGGGCGTCGATTCCAGCCGCGAGATGATCGCCATCGCGCGGGCGAAGCTGGTGGCGGCAGGCATCAACCATGCACAGGTGCGGCTGGGCGACATTGCCAATCTCGATCCTTCGATCGGGCAGGCGGACATGATCATCATCCACCAGGTGCTGCATTATTTCGACGATCCCGGCCGCATGCTGGCGGCGGCGCGTTCGGCGCTCAAGCCGGGCGGGGAGTTGCTGATCGTCGATTTCGCACCACATGAACTGGAATTCCTGCGGACCCACCATGCCCACCGCCGCCTCGGCCTGTCCGAGGCGCAGATGAGTGGCTGGGCCAGGGCGATCGGCATGAAGGTCGATGCATTGACGACCTTCCCCAACGGCAAAAACGACGAAGAAGGGCTGACGGTCTGCCTCTGGCGCCTGACGGCCGAACACGAGACGGAGACAGCATGAATATCCACGCGCGCGAGGCCCGGCCGAGCCGGCACCTTTCGGACATCGAGTCCAAGCTCCAGGTCTCCTTCGAGTTCTTCCCGCCTAAGACGGACGTGATGGAAGAGCGCTTCTGGGACAGCATCGAGAAGCTGGCGCCGCTGGCGCCGCGCTTCGTGTCGGTGACCTATGGCGCCGGCGGCACGACCCGTGAGCGCACGCTGCGCATGGTCTCGCAGATCAAGAAGCAGACCGGCGTGGATGCGGCGGCGCACCTGACCTGCGTGGGCGCTTCACGCGACGAGGTGGATGCGGTGGTGCGCGGCTACGAGGAAGCCGGGATTTCGCGCATCGTGGCGCTACGTGGCGATCCGCCGGAGGGCGTGGGCAAGCCGTTCGTGCCGCACCCGGAAGGGTACCGGAACGCGGCGGAGCTCGTGGAGGGCATCCGCCGGGTCGGGGATTTCGATATTTCCGTCGCGGCCTATCCCGAAAAGCATCCGCAGAGCCCGGATTGGCAGGCCGATATCGACAACCTCAAGCGCAAGCTCGATGCCGGTGCGACGCGCGCCATTACGCAGATGTTCTTCGATAACGACGACTACCTGCGCTATGTCGAGCGCGTGCGGGCGGCGGGTATCGATGCGCCGATCGTGCCGGGCATCCAGCCGATCCACAGCTTCAAGCAGATTTCGGGCTTCGCAGCTCGGTGCGGCGCCTCGATCCCCGATTGGGTGGCGGCGCGCTTCGAGGGGCTGGATGAAGATCCCGAGACGCATGCGCTGGTGGCGTCAGCCGTGGCGGCCGAGCAGGTGATCGAGCTGCTGGACGAGGGCGTGACGGAGTTTCACTTCTATACGCTCAACAGGTCGAACCTGGTGCTGGCGCTTGCGAGGCTGCTGGGGCGGCGGCCGAGTTAGGGGGCTTACCCCCACCCCTGTCCCCTCCCCGCAAGGGGGAGGGAGATCTGCTGGCGAACGTTAGGAGTGCTCTGTAGTTCACCCCACAACGGAACTTCCCCGGCCGCAGAGCCGGGGCCCACGGATGTCTCCACTCGGGTGGAGGGGTGTAATAGGCCGCGGGTCTTCGCCCGGGGAAGTTCCGTGGCGGTAGCGGGTGGTGTGGCGCGAGCTCTCTCCCGACATTCAAGCGTATTTCCCCCAAGCGAATTTCCCCCTGTCCCCTCTCCCCGTGAGGGGAGAGGGCGTGGTGCCTGCCTCGTGCCTCGGGGGCAGTGAGGGTGAATGAGGCGCGGCACCACGGGTTCAGGCGGCCGGAGGCCATTGCCATTGCCGGAGCGGGGGAGGCTTGGCGTTGGCGGGGTGGGCTTCGAATTCGGCCTGCGACATGCCGTAGATGCAGCGATAGCCGTCGCTGGTGATGGCGTAGGCCGTGGGGGCGTCGGCCACCCGTTGGGCCAGGCCCAGGCTGCACAGCCGTTCGAGGGCCGGGCGGCCGAAGCCGATCACCGTCTGCGAGCCGAGTTCGAGGCTTTCGACCTGCGCAAGCTTGCCCAGGGCCGTGCGCTCGAACGCATCGAGCCGGCGCGGGGTCATGGCACCAGCGCAGGCAACGCCGCTTCGAGCCGGGCCTTGTCCTCGACGGACCGCAGGCGCACCGTCATGCTGGTCGTGACGATGGGGGTCTGCATGGGCAGGTTGTAGTCCAGGCCCGGCAGCGTGTTGCTGGCCCAGGACTTGAAGCGCTTGATCTTGTGCGGGCCAACGATGGGAACGACCAAACCGTACTTGTAAGTCATCTACTTCCTCTTCGGGTTGGAGATGTCGGCGATGGAGGTCGCGGCCGCGACCTTCTTCTTGTCCTGCTTGGGTTTCTTCTTTTCGCGGTTCTTCTTAGCCATAGTAATTTCCTCCGTACCCCGGAGTTTTCCGGAGCGCGTTGAGACATGACGAGCCGATGCTCAAGAAGAGCAAAAGGCTTGGCGGATGTGGGGAAATGAGTTTTCCTGGCCCGATTCTTGCCCAGCGGGCAGGTAATCGAACCAGGTCAGCGGCTAATCTGGGAGCGCAACGTTCTCATGCGCCTATGATTGGACAATAAACTGTTTCCGTCAAGGGCGCGGGAATAGGAGGAAATGGTGTGGGCGTGCCTTGTGCTGGGTGTGCGGGGCAGGGCACCCTAGGGCCAAGCCGGTTCGTCGCAAGGCCGCCGCGCGGTGAAACACAAGAACACGAGGAAGCACCGTTGAAACTCGAAACGCTCGCCCTTCATCACGGCTACAAGCCCGAACCGACTACGCGTTCGGCCGCCGTTCCGATCTACCAGACCACGTCCTATACGTTCGACGATACCCAGCATGGCGCCGACCTTTTCGACCTCAAGGTGGCCGGCAATATCTATACCCGCATCATGAACCCGACGACCGCCGTGCTTGAGCAGCGCGTGGCGGAAATGGAGGGCGGCATCGGCGGCCTAGCCGTGGCCTCGGGCATGTCGGCCATTACCTATGCGATCCAGGCGATCGCGGGCGTGGGCGATAACATCGTCTCGATCAGCCAGCTCTATGGCGGCACTTATAACCTTTTCATGCACACCTTCCCCCGCCAGGGGCTGGAAGTGCGGTTGGCGGCGTCGGACGACTTCGATGCCATCGACAAGCTGATCGATGGGCGCACCAAGGCGGTGTTCTGCGAATCCATCGGCAATCCGGCCGGCAATGTCGTGGATATCGCGCGCCTCGCCGAGATCGCGCACAAGCATGGCGTGCCGCTGATCGTCGATAACACCGTGGCCACCCCCTATCTCTGCCGGCCGTTCGATTTCGGCGCCGATATCGTCGTGCATGCGCTCACCAAGTATATCGGCGGGCACGGCAACTCGATCGGCGGCATCATCATCGACTCGGGCAAGTTCGACTGGGTCAAGAACAAGGAGCGCTTCCCGCTCCTCAACGAGCCCGATCCGTCCTACCACGGCGTCGTCTATACCGAGGCGCTTGGGCCGGCAGCCTATATCGGCCGTTGCCGCGTGGTGCCGCTGCGCAATACCGGCGCGGCGCTTTCCCCGCACAGCGCGTTCCTGTTCCTGATGGGGCTGGAGACGCTGGGCCTGCGCATGGAGCGGCATTGCGAGAATGCGCTGGCCGTGGCCAAGCACCTCGAAGCGCATCCCAAGGTCAAATGGGTGAATTACGCGGCGCTGCCGTCGAGCAAGTACAATTCCACGGCCAAGAAGATCACCAAGGGCCAGGCCTCGGGCATCATCAGCTTCGGCATCGAGGGTGGACGTGAGGCAGGCGGCCGCTTCATCGACGGCCTGCAGATGATCCTGCGGCTGGTCAATATCGGCGACGCCAAGTCGCTGGCCTGCCACCCGGCGACGACGACGCACCGGCAGCTGAACCCGGAAGAGCTGGCCCGGGCCGGCGTGTCGGAGGATCTGGTGCGCATCTCGGTGGGTATCGAGCATATCGACGATATCATCGCTGATATCGATCAGGCGCTGGCGCAGGTTTGAGGTAGTTGGGTGGGGGACGAGTTTCGCCCCCACCCTCGATCTCTCGCCGCAAGGGGAGGGAAGCTATGGAACTCAGTTCGATAGTTGCGAGATGCCGAAGTCTGTGGGGCGGAGGACCAGATCGCGCAGCGAGTGGGCGTCCAGTTCGGCAAGGAAGGCGCGCAGCGCGCTGCCGAGGATGCCTTTGAGGCGGCAATTGGGGGTGATGCGGCAGGCGTTGCTGGAGCCGAAACACTCGACGACTGCGAAGTCGGGTTCGGTGGCGCGGACGATATCGCCAAGGCGGATCGAGTCGATAGGGCGGGTGAGCGACAGGCCGCCTGAGCGGCCGCGCACGGCCTTGAGGAAGCCGCTGCGGGTGAGGAGATTGGCGACCTTCATCAGGTGCGAGCGGGAGATGCCGAAGGTCTGGGCGACCTCCTCGATGGTCACGAGGCGCTCCTCGTGGCTGGCCGCGAACATCATCAGGCGCAGGGAATAATCTGAAAAGACGGTCAGGCGCATGATGATGGTTCCGAGAAGCCGGGGCGGCTAGGCTTCCGCATCTCCCAGATATGCGGCGTCAATGGGGAGAGGCGGGATGGAAAGCGTGTCTTCTCCGCGATGGAAGGCTACCGCCATCCTGAAGGAGCGGGCGATCCTATAGGCGAAGGAGAGGAAGAGTTCAGCGGATTCATCGTCGCACTCTTCGAGCACCGTGGTGCGGAAGAGGGTGAGCCAGCGATCGAAATGCAGGTCGGAGAGTTCGGGGATGCGCAGGTGCGCGGGCAGGGGACGGCCTCCGTAACGCTCGGTGCGCAAGAGGATCGAGGACCAGAAATCGCACATGCGGGCGAGATGGTGCGGCCAGGCGTCATCGGCGATGCGGGCTTCGAAGACCGGTCCGAGATCGGCATCGGCGCGGACGCGGCGATAGAAGCCGTGGACGACGCCGTGGATCATCGCCTCGTCGAGCGAGGGCGGGATGCGGTTGCCGCGAAGGGTGAGGGGCGTGCCGGGGCTGGCCGTCATGATGGGCTCCTAGCCGAGTGAGGCGATGGGGTCGGCGCCGAAAAGCATGGCGTGACCACCGGTAAGCAGGAAAAGCGTGAGCAGCGCCGCAATGATGGCGGCGATGAGCATGGGGGCGTCGACCGTCAGCCGCGCGCGGCCCGCGAGGATGGCGGCGAAGGGAGTGATCGCGGTACCGCGCGAGGCTGCGGCCCATTCCGTGCCGAGGCGTCGGCGCGAGCGCTTTTCGCTGATCCAGATGCCGAAGGCGGAGAACAGGGCCAGGCCGCCGAAGAGGATGAGCGAGCGCAGGTCGCCATTGGCGAGGACGTGGCTGCCCGACCAGAGAAGGAAGCCCCAGAGGATGGGATGGCGCGTGACGCAGGTGATGGCGCCGGGCTGCACGTCGTTGCGGATCGAAACCGAGAGCGGATTGGGGCTTATGAGCCCGGCAAAGACCAGCCAGAGGGCGATGGGTGATAGCACGATGGGTGCGACGGCGTGCCAGGGCTGGAAATCCCAGAGCGGGATGTAGTCGACGGTGAAGGCGGCCTGGAACACCCAGAGCAGGGTGGCGAGGGACACGACGGAATAGCCGATGAGATAGGTGCGGCGGCCGAAGGTGCTGACCAGCGAAGCGCGCAGGGGGCGGATCGCAGGGACCGAGTGCAGGAGGATGAAGGCGGCCAGGGCCAGGAGGAGGGAGGTCATGGGGTGTGGCCCGATTTGGGGGCGTTCGCTGGGGCGGGAGCGGGGGCTTTGTCGCCTGCTGGAGCTTTTCCATCTCCCCGATCTTTTTCATCTCGCCGATCCTCCCCGGCCGTAAAGCCGGGGTCCATAGGATGCGCCACTCGCGCGGCATCATCCGTGGGCCCCGGGTCTTCGCCCGGGGAAGTAAGAGGGTGGGGCCGGGGGTGGGGGTGTGCTTCTGCTTCCGCTTCTGCCTCCGCCTCCGCTTCTGCTTGGCCGACATCGTCCACCTTGGGCCGATCCTCGTCGTAGATGATGCGTTCGGCGGAGCCGTCGAGGTCGTCGTACTGGCCGTTGCGGAGGGTCCAGAGGAAGACGACGAGGCCGATGAGGCCGAGGATGACCGAGATCGGGATGAGGTAGAGGAAGGTTTCCATCAGGACACCTGTACCGGCCGTGCGCGCCGGATGGCGGGCTTGAAGCTGGGGGCGTGCCAGCCGAGGCGGAGCGCATTGAGGACCACGACGATCGAGGAGGCCGACATCGCGATGGCGGCCCAGAACGGCGTAACGAGACCCACGGCGGCAGCAGGTAGGGCGATGAGGTTGTAGACGAGGGCGATCCAGAGGTTTTGCCGCACGAGATGGGCAGCATTGCGGGCGATGTCGAAGGCGTAGGGCACCGAGCGCAGGTCGGGGCGCAAGAAGACGAAATCGGCGGCGTTGCGCCCGATCTCGGCGGCTTCGGCGGGGGCCATCGAGACATGGGCGGCGGTGAGAGCGGCGGCGTCGTTGAGGCCGTCGCCAACCATGAGGACTTTGTGACCTTCGCGCTGGAGGGCTTCGATGGTCTCGATCTTGTCGCGCGGCAGGGCAAGGGCGCGGTGGTCGGTGATGCCGAGTTCGCCGGCTATGGCCGAAACCTTGGCTTCGTTATCGCCGGAGATGATCTGGACCGGGAGGCGCGCCTGGCGGAGCATGGCGATTGCTTCGTGGGCGCCCGGGAGCAGGCGGTCGGCGAATTCGAAGCGGGCAAGGATCTTGTCGTCGCGGGCCAGGATCGTGCCGCGCTCTGCGGCGCCGGGCGCCGCCCATTCGGCGCGGCCGAGGCGGTATTGGTGGCCGTCGGGATTGGCTTCGATGCCGTTGCCGGGGAATTCGGTGATTTCGGCGAGATCGGTGAGCAGGGGGGCGGAGGCGGCCATCTGCTCGAGGGCGCGCGAGGTGGGATGGCTCGATCGGCTGGCGAGGGTGCGGACCAGCGAAAGAGCGCCGGATTCCTCGTTGGACAGCTGGAGGGCGCCATAGGGGGCGGTCAGCGTGCCGGTCTTGTCGAAAACAACGCGGTCGATCTGGGCGAGGCGCTCGATGGAGGAGCCGTCCTTGACCATGATGCCGCGATCGAAGAGGCGGCGGGCGGCAACGGTCTGCACCATGGGCACGGCGAGACCGAGGGCGCAGGGGCAGGTGATGATGAGGACGGCGATGGCGGTGGTGACGGCCTCGTGGAAATTGGCCGTGGACCAGTACCAGGCGAGGAAAACCGCCAGCGCCGAGAGGTGGACGACGGGCGCGTAGAGGGCGGCGGCCTTGTCGGCGATGGTGCGATAGGCGCCCTTGCCGGATTCTGCCGCCTCCATGAGGCGCATCATTTCCGAGAGCGTGGAGTCGTTGCCATTGGCAAGGGCGCGGGCCGTGAGGGAGCCGTGGAGGTTGAGGGCTCCGGCTTCGAGGCGGGTGCCGGGAGCGACGGGGACGGGCTCGCTTTCACCGGTGACCAGACTGCGGTCGACGTCGGAGCGGCCTTCGATGATCTCCAGGTCCACGGGGATGCGATCGCCGGGGCGCACGAGGATTTTGGTGCCGGCCTCCACCTCCGCGATCGGCAGATAGGTGGTCGTGCCATCGTCGTTGAGGGTCAGCGCCCCGCGCGGCGCGATCTTGGCGAGGCCGAGCACGGCATTGCGGGCGCGGTTGCGCATGACGTGGTCGAGCGTGCGCCCGATGAGGAGGAAGAGGATCAGCGAGGCCACGGCGTCGAAATAGACCTGATGACCGTTGGTAACGGTGTCGTAGAGGCTGAGGCCAAAGGCCAGGAAGATGCCGATGGTGATCGGCACGTCCATGTTGGTGCGCCGGTGCCGGATGGCGTTCCAGGCGGATTCGTAGAAGACGCGGCCGGAATAGAGTAGAGCCGGCAGCGTCAGCCCCGCGCAGAACCAGTGTAGCAATCCACGTGTCGGACCATCGGCGCCGGACCAGACCGAGCCCGAAAGCATCATGATGTTCATCGAGCAGAAGGCGGCGACTGCGAGCGCCCGGATGAGGCCCGAAAGCCGCTCGTCCTTGGCGGCGTCGCCCGCTTCGTAGATATGGGCGCGATAGCCGAGATCGGCGATGGTGCGCGAAAAATCGGGCGGCTCGGCAGCATCCTTCCAGCGGATGGCGGCGCGGCGGGCCGAGAGATTGACGCGCACGTCATGGACGCCATCGAGACGGGAGACAGCCTTCTCTATGGCGTTGACGCAGGCCCCGCAATGGATGTCGGGGACGGAGAGGTCAGTCTGGCGCAGGCCACCGCCGATGTCGCGGCTGGCGAGCCTGATTTCATCGGGGGATGGGCCGGCCTTGATGGAGCCGGCGGCAGCCTCGACGAAATCCGGCGGTGGCATGCAGCAGGTCATGGCCGGGTCACCCGATGACCGTGCGATAGGCATGCCAGGTGGCATGGCCGAGCAGCGGGAAGAGGATGATGAAGCCAAGGAAGCCCGTGGCGACGCCCACTATCGTCAGCAGCAGCACGATGGCGCCCCAGACCAGCATGGCCGGCAGGTTGTTCCAGACATAGGAGGCGCTGGTGCCCATGGCGGTGAAGGCGTCTTCCTGCTTGTCGAGGACCAGCGGGATCGAAAGCACGCTCACCGCGAAGGCGAGGGCCGCGAAAAGCCCGCCGACCAGCGTGCCGACGGCCAGCAGCGCCAGGCCGCGCGGCGTGCCGAGCAGCATGGGCAGGAGTTGGTCGAGACCGGGGAAGGGGAGCCAGCCGAAGAACACCGCATAGAGTAGCACTGCCGCCCGCAGCCAGAGCAGCATGATCATCATCAGCACGCCGCCGACGAAGAACAGATGCTGTACCCCGGCCTTGGGGAAGAGCATGTTCCAGAGCGTGACCTTTTCGCCCGCTTCCAGCCGGCGGCTCTTCTCGTAGGTGCCGATGGCGAGCACCGGGCCGATGACGAGGAAGCCGGCCAGCGCCGGGAACAGCACGTTGTCCCAGCTGAACTCGAACATCGCCCAGATGACGAGCATCGAAAGGGCGGTGACGGCGAGGCCATAGACGAGGCTGGGGCCGGGCTTGGTCCACAGGTCCTTCCAGCCGAGAGCCAGCCAGGTGAAGGCCGAACTCAGCGGCAGGTTGCGGCGATGGTCGACCTCACGCGGCAGCGGGGGAACCAGTTCGGGAAGGGAATGAGCTTTTGCCATTGTGGTTCTCGTGGGGTTCAGCAGGCTGCCTTGGCGGCCTGGAGGCCGCCGGCGGTGACGCATTCGGGCTGGGACTGGAAGGCGACGTAGACCAGGTGCCCGTTGGCGACGAAGAGCGCCAACACGGCCGCGGCCAGCACCATCAGCCAGGTCCGGCGTTTCCAGGAGGGAAACATGGCTGTCATTGTGCCTCCTTGCTGCGCAGGTCGAGCACGTAGAGGGCCAGGAGCTTGCGCTGGTAATCGGAGAGGCGTCCTTCCCAGCTCGGCATGTGACCCTGGCGACCGGAATAGATCGTGGCGCGCACGGTGTCGAAATCGCCGCCATAGATCCAGAACCGGTCGGTGAGGTCGGCAGCGCCGCTATCGGGCAGGCCCTTGCCGTCGTCGCCGTGACAGGACGAGCAATTGTCGGCGAAGATCTGCTTGCCCTCGGCCAGTGCCTCCGGCGTCATCTGCGCGGCCTTGGCCGGGTCGGAGAGGGTGAGCACGTAGTGGGCCACCTGATCGACCTGGGGCAGGGTGAGCATCTGGTCGCGGCCGAAAGCCAGCATCTGGCTGACGCGGGTATCGGGGTGTTGCGAGTTGATGCCGACGCGGATGGTCTCGGCGATGGTCTCGGGATCGCTGCCCCAGAGGGTCGGCGCCTGGGCAATGTTGGGATAGCCGGGATTGCCCTGGGCGTTGAGGCCATGGCAGGCGGCGCAATTGTCGCCGAAGAGCGTCTTGCCGCCGACTCGGACGAACTTCATCGCGTCCTCGTTGGCGAGGAGGTCCTCATAGCTGCCGGAGACGATGGTATCGGTCCAACTGGCCTTGGCGTCGGTGGCCTCCACGATGCTCTCGGCCACGGCCTTGTGCTGGTCGGCGCCGAGCAGGCCACCGAAATAGCCCGAGACACCGGGCCAGCTCGGCATGAGGACGGTCCAGGCGATGGCGAAGGCGCTGGCGCCGATGAGGAAGGCCCAGACCGGCTTGGGTACCGGAGTATTGAGCTCCTTGATGCCATTCCATTCGTGCCCGGTGGTGATGTGTCCGGTTACCGGATCGCGTTCCTTCACGGACATGGCTTGTCCTCGCCTTCGGCAACCACCTGTTCGGCGGCGCTGTTGAAGCGTTTCCGGTTGCCGGGCCAATAGGCATAGACCACGACGCCGATGCTCAGGGCGATGAGGTAGAAGAGCCCGAGCGACTTGGACATTCCGACCAGGATGTCATGCAACTCCATCATTCGACCTCTGCGACTTGGGGTTGGAAGGCGGCATCGGTCAGCGTGCCGAGGGACTGGAGATAGGCGACGAGCGCATCCATCTCGGTGACTGCGCCCGGCTCGCCATCGAAGGCTCTGACGTTCGTGGCTTCGCCGTAGCGAGCGGTGACGTTGGCGGCTTCCGGGCTATCGGGGTTGGCCTGGGCGTAGGCGTCGATGGCGGCGTTGGCGATCATCTCGTCGGTATAGGGCACGCCCACGGTGCGCAGCGCCGCCAGGTGTTCGCCCAGGTCGTCGATCTTGGCCTTGTCACGCAGCAGCCAGCGATAGGCGGGCATGACGGATTCGGGCACCAGATCGCGCGGGTTGTTGAGGTGGGCGGTCTGCCAAGCGTCCGAATACTTGTTGCCGAGGCGGGCAAGATCGGGGCCGGTGCGCTTGGAGCCCCAGAGCATGGGGTGGTCGTACTGGCTTTCCACGGCGAGCGAATAGGGCCCGTAGCGGTCCACTTCATCGCGCAGCGTGCGGATCATCTGCGAATGGCAGGCATAGCAGCCTTCGCGGATATAGATGTTGCGCCCGGCGATCTCGAGCGGGGTCTGCACCCGCATGTCGGCCACCTTCTCCACCGTCTGGTTGATGGTGAAGAGGGGCGCGATCTCGATGAAGCCGCCGATCGAGGCCACGACGACAATGGCGACGACGAAGCCGATGGCGTTGCGTTCGAGGTTGTAGTGGAACTTGAACATGTGCCGTTACTCCCCTGCCTCGACCGCAAGAGCGGGCAGATCGGAGCCTTCTTCCTCGGCGGCCGGAGCCGGACGGGTGATGGTGAGATAGACGTTGACCAGGGCCAGAACGGCGCCGAGGAGGAAGAGGCCTCCGCCGACTGCGCGGGCGATGTAGTAGGGATGCATGGCGACGAGGCTATCCACGAAGCTGTAGGCAAGATCCCCGCTCTGGTCGTAGGTGCGCCACATCAGGCCCTGGATGACGCCCGAGTTCCACATCGCGAAGACGTAGACGACGGTGCCGGAGAGGGCGAGCCAGAAGTGGGCTTCCACCAGGCGCTTGGAATACATGCCGGGCTTCTTCCACATCCAGGGCACGAGCGCGTAGATCGAGCCGTAGGTGATCATCGCCACCCAGCCGAGGGCGCCGGCATGGACGTGGCCGATGGTCCAGTCCGTATAGTGCGAGAGCGAGTTGACGGCGCGGATGGCCATGAACGAACCCTCGAAGGTGGAAAGGCCATAGAAGAACGCGGCCATGGCCATGAAGCGCAGCACGGCGTCGTCGCGCACCTTGTGCCAGGCGCCGTTGAGCGTGAGCAGCGCATTGCCCGCCGAGGCCCAGGAGGGCACCAGCAGCACGACCGAGAAGGCCATGCCCAAGGTCTGCACCCAATGGGGGAGCGCGGTGAAATGCAGGTGGTGCGAGCCCGCCCACATATACATGAACGTGATGCCCCAGAAGCTGATGATCGAAAGCCGATAGGAGAAGATCGGCCGGCCGGCGCGCTTGGGCAGGTAGTAATACATCATGCCCAGGAACCCGGCGGTGAGGAAGAACGCCACCGCGTTATGGCCGTACCACCATTGCGTCATGGCATCCTGCACGCCCGAGAACAGCGAATAGCTCTTGGCATGGGTGAGCGAGACCGGCACCGCCAGGTTGTTGACGATGTGGAGCAGCGCCACCACCAGGATGAAGGCCATGAAGTACCAGTTGGCCACGTAGATGTGGGGTTCCTTCCGGCGCATCAGGGTGCGGATGTAGATGCTGAAATAGACGACCCAAACGACGACCAGCCAGATATCGGCGTACCATTCCGGCTCGGCATATTCCTTCGATTGGGTCATGCCCATGAGGTAGCCGCTCGCCGCCACGAGGCAGAAGAGGTTGTAGCCGATGAGGACGAACCAGGGGCTCAACTGATCGGGCAGCCGGGCACGGGTGGTGCGCTGGAGCACGTGCAGCGAAGTGGCGATGAGCGCGTTGCCGCCGAAGCCGAAGATGACCCCGCTCGTATGGACAGGACGCAGGCGTCCGAAGCTGGCCCAGGCGGCGTCGAAGGTCAGTTCGGGCCAGGCGAGGAGCGCGGCGACCCAAAGGCCCATGAACATGCCGATGACGCCCCAGATGAGCGTCAGGATGATGCCGACCTTGGTGGGCGTGTCGTAATATTCGGTCAGCCGGCTTGCCGGGGGCTCGGGGCCATCCAGGCCGCGCAGCACGAGGAAGGTCCCCGTACCCGCCAGCAGGGCCACCAGCCAGCCATGAACTCCCATCAGATCGTCGCGTCCGCCGATGGCCATGGCCAGGCCGACAGCGGTCAGCAGTCCAAGAAAGACTACCGCCAAACGACGCTCGTCCCGCGTCAACTCAGATATCATTGCAGCGCCTCAACAGCTTTTGCTCATCGACAGGGCCATAGGCCGAAGGTCGGGCGACCTCTTTGATCTAGATCAAGTCGCACGCAAAAGATGCATCAAAAATGTATCTTTTGGAGTGCGGCATTGTGGCTGGGGTGGCGGGGAATGGTGTCTGGGGCTTACCCCCACCCCTGTTCCCTCCCCGCAAGGGGGGGAGGGAGACCTGCTGGATCGGTCGTGCGGGAAGGAACAGGCGAGGTGAGAGGCGGGGGCTTTCTCACCAATTTTCCTGCACTTAAACGAAATCAAATTCGTTTGCCGCAGGCGGAGCCGGGGACTACGCTTTGCGTAATCAATGGCGCAGAGCGCCAGAGGCGATCCGATGTCTACGGCTGGTTTCCTCGATTATCTGCTGATGGGCCTGGCTATGGGGGCCTCGTGGGTGACCTATTACATCTTCCAGGTGCGACCTGAGCAGGCTGCCGCGCAGCGTGCGGCGGTCGGACCCAAGGCCGCGGAGGCGGGGACCCAGGGTCCATTTGACGCAGTGCTGACGGCGGCGGGGGCGGACTCCTCGGTGGAGTTTCTGCAGGGGGCACGGATTGCCTATGAGCGGATCGTCAAGGCGTTCGACGAAGGCAGGGTCGAGAAAGAGTCGGCGCTGCTGACCGACGATGTCTGCGAGGCTTTTGCCGGCGCGATCCGCGAGCGGGAGCGGGTCGGCATTCCGGTGGACATGGTGTTTGCCGGCGTAAAATCTGCCGAGATCGTGGATGCCTCGCTCGAAGGGAGCATGGCGCGGATTTCGGTGCGCTTTACCGGGCTATCGGCGCGAGCCGCCCGGAACGAACGGGGCGACGTGATCTTCACGGACCGCTCCAACGTCGTCGAGACGGTCGACATCTGGACGTTCCGCCGCCTCGTCTCGACGACGGACCCTAACTGGAAGCTGGCTGCCACCGAGGCAGAGCCGGCCGATTGAGTAACCAGGCATGAAGCTTCACACCGACATCTGCGCGATTCTCAAATGCCGTTACCCGATCGCGCTTGCCGGCATGGGCGGCGTGGCGCGGTTCGAGCTGGCTTCCACCGTGACGCATGCCGGCGGCTTCGCCTTCATGGGCATGGTGCGCGAGCCGGAGGCGCTGATCCGCACCGAAGTGCAGCGGATGCGCAAGGCCGGGCACGAGCATTTCGGCATCAATGTCATTCCGGCGGCCACCGATCCAGCGCTGCTCGATCGGCAGATCGGGCTCTGCATCGACCTGGGCGTACCTGTCGTTAGCCTTTTCTGGGAGATCGACCGGCGCGTGGTCGAGCGGCTCCGCAAGGCCGGGGTAATGGTCACCCACCAGATCGGCTCGGCCGGGGAGGCGATCGAGGCGGAGGATGCCGGGGCGCAGATCATCATCGCGCAGGGCGTCGAGGCTGGTGGGCATGTGCGCGGCAGCGAACCACTGGGACAGTTGCTGCCCAAGGTGGTCGAGGCCGTGTCGGTGCCTGTGCTGGCGGCAGGAGGGATCGCGCGCGGCACCGATATCGTGACGGCGCTGGCGCTTGGGGCGCAGGGGGTGGTGCTTGGCACGGCCCTCATGGCCACGCGCGAGGCTTTTGCGCACGACTATCACAAGGAAAGACTGGTCGCGGCGGATGGCGGCGACACGCGGCTGACGGCCGATTTCCACGTCAACTGGCCAGCCGGGGCCAAGGTGCGGGTGCTTGGTAACAGCGTCACCAGCGGCAGGCACGGCTCGCCCTTTTCAAGCACGCATATCGTGATCGGGCACGAAGACGAGCGACCGATCTATCGGTTCAGTACCGATTCCCCGCTCAAGGGCATGAGTGGGCAGTTCGAGGAAATGGCACTCTATGCGGGCACCGGAGTGGGCGAGATTTCCGATATTCCGAGCGCCGGGGAGCGTATGCGCCGGCTCGTTGCCGAAGCGAGCGACTGGCTGGGAGCGTCGACGCCGGGCGCCGCTGAATCGAGTTCGCCCGTTTGCTATGCCGGGGAGATCCACGGGGTCTATCTCGGCTATGTCGAGGGCGATGAGCTGCAATCCGAGCTTGCGGCGGTTGCCGGGCAGTGCGGCGCATTGCTGCGTGCCTATCAGAGGGGCGAGCGTGCCGATGGCCTGCCGCCCTTCGACATCCGCACGCTCTACTATGCGCGGGCCTATCTGGCGCTGACCGGACGGCTCAAGGGCAGGCAACCCGTCGCGGCACCGGCATTGGCCGGGGAGTCGGCCGACTTGGCCGTGGAGCGACTGGAGGAGGGTTTGGCCCTGCGACTTGGGGCGCTCAATCCCCGGGTCGGCGAAGATGGCCTGCGCAGCCTGCTCAGCGGGCTGCTGGCCTCGATACAGGTCAACCGTCGCGCGCGAAACGGGGCTAAGCCACTCTGGCACTGGGAAGCGACGAGCTGACCAGGAAGCCCTGCCGCATGCGGTCGATCAGCGCCGGCTCGGTGAGGGTCGAATAGACCATATGCACCGAGTAGGAGAATTGCGGGGCGGTCTCCACGATGTGCAGGCGGTCGGCCTCGAGATAGGGCGCGACCGCGCTCAGCCGGAAATAGCCGGTGCCGCCCACGCGGGTGAGATAAAGCAGGGCCAACGGGCCGTGCGAAATCTGCACTGCGGAACTGCCGAGCTGCGGGAAGGCCGCCTGATGGCTCGAATGGAAGAGCGGGCCCCAGTCGACATGCACGTAATCGTCGCCGAGCTCGGGATTGGGTGCGGTCGAGGTGGTGACCATGACCAGCTTTTCTTCGGTCAGCAGTTCGACCACGGCATTGCCGCCCTGTGGCGGCGGGTCGTAGAGCACGGCCAGATCGAGTGAGCCGTCATGAATGCGATCCAGCAGGCGCGAGGGGATATCGACATCGGCTCGTAGCGCGATCTCGGGCGCCTGATGTTTCATCCAGACCAGCCAATCGGAGAGAAAAGGATTCCAGAGGCTCATTTCGGCGCCGACGCTGGCGACGTCGGTGCGCCCTTCAGGGAGGCCGACTTGATGGCGCGCGCGATCCCAGACCTGGAGGAAGGTGATGGCGTGGCGCATGAAGCGCTCGCCGGCGGGAGTAAGACGGGCGCCGGACTTGTTGCGGATGAAGAGGCGGCGGCCGAGCTGGTCCTCAAGTGTGCGGACGCGGGCGCTCACGGCGGTCTGCGTGATGTTGAGTCGGCTCGCGGCGGCCACGAAGCTGCCGCTCTGGGCGATTTCGAGAAAAGTGCGGGCGAGGGCGACGTCCATGCGATTGCCTCAGGATTTTTGCGCTCAAGCACGATAACAGTCACAAAGCTGCCGATGAAGGGTGTGGCTTCAAGAAATCGTTCAGCTATCGTTCAGGTCGACTCAGCCAAGCTGCTGATCGATGGCAACACAAAATGGCCATCAAAGTCGGCTCCCCTGCGGGTGAGGGGAGGATGGTTAACGAGGACTGGAATGATGCTGAATTCGCGCGTTACCTGGGGTCTGGCATGGGCCGGGTTGGCCCTTGTGGTCGCCGTTCCATCAGCGGACATGGTTGCAGCTCAGTTTTCATCCAAGCAGGCGATGGTGGTGGACGAAGTTCCGGCCAAGCAGAAGCCTGCCGTCGAACAGGTGGCGTTGATCGCCCCCATCCCCGCCAATCGTCCGGCGAACCGTGACCAGGTGGCTGCCGCCAAGCCCGCCGCTCCCGTGGTGACGACCGCCGCGGCCGGCAACGACATCGTCGATCGCTTCGTTTCGACCGGCAAGAAGCTGCCGTCCTATATTTCGGGTGGCGATACGGCAGCGGTGGAAACGCCGGCGCCGGCCAAACCCGTCGTGCAGCAGCCGGCGACCCAGGTGGCTGTTGCCAATCCCGACAAGCCCGTGACCTGGGGCGAATCCAAGTGGGCGACGCCGGGTGGCAAGGATCCGCTGGCGACTGCGGCGACCAAGCCGGCCGTCACGACGCCCGCGCAGCAGGAAACCGTCATCGATGTTGCCGCGCTCAGCCCGCAGCCCGAGCTGATCGCGCCGATTCCGATGCCGGCTTCGATGCGGCCGAAGTCGCGTGCGGTTGCCGTGACGCAGCCCAATCCGGGCATCGATCCGCAGACCGTGGCAAGCTTCAACAATACTGATCGCGTGACGGCCCGCGACCTCCAGGATTGGGAATCCGGCCCGCTTTCGGACTTCCTGGCCCAGCGCCAGGCCGGCAAGCGCATGGCCCAGCAGCCGCAGCGTCGGCAGCAATTCGATCCGCGGGCGGACGGCGACTATGTCGAGTATAATGCCGGCGGCACCGAATATCTGGGGCCGGTCAATACGGGCCCGCTCTTCTTCTGGAACTGACCTGACGCCGGTCGAGCCGGCCTGGAGCCTGCCATGCAAAATTGCATGTGCCACACCGCTTTTCATTTCCAGCCGTGCGGCTATGCTCCGCGCGCTTTGGAGATGGTCGTGTCGATCTGGCAGCGCATTGCAACGACGGTGGGTTCCTTCTCGCAACGGACAGGCGTTGCGGGCTCGCTGGCCAATGCGCTCGATCCTGACAACTGGCTGCCCGGTGGGCGCGAAGCCGCCTTCACGCTGGCGCTGATCGCGCTCTCGGCCAAGATGGCCGTGGCGGATGGCGTCGTGACGGCGTCCGAGATCCGGGCCTTCTACCGTACGGTCGAAGTGCCGGAGGGGCAGGAGGCGCAGGTCGAGACGCTGTTCGACATGGCCAAGCAGGATGTCGCCGGCTACGAGGCCTATGCCCGCAAGATCGGGCGCTTCTTCTTCGACCAGCCGGAAATGCTCGAGCATGTGCTCGACGGTTTGTTCGTCATCGCTTCGGCGGACGGACTGCTGCACGAAGCCGAGCTCGACTACCTCAAGTCGGTGAGCGATATCTTTGGGTTCGACGATGCCCGCTTCGAGCAATTGGCGGCCCAGCATGTGCTGCTCTTCGATGACGGCACCGACCCCTATATGGTGCTGGGCCTGGCGCCGGGCGCGAGCAAGGATGAAGTGCGCAAGGTCTACCGGCAATTGGTGGCCGAGCATCATCCGGACCGGCTGATCGCCAAGGGCGTGCCCGAGGAAATGATCGGCGTGGCGACGCGACGCATGGCCGCGATCAACCAGGCTTACGCACAGATCACCAAGCAGGCTGCTTGACGCACCGGGCATCGCGCCCCTACATCCGCTTGCCAGTTGACCGGGTGGCCGCTCCGCGCAAGCGGGGAGGAAAGTCCGGGCTCCATCGAAACACGGTGCCGGATAACGTCCGGCGGGGGCGACCCCAGGGAAAGTGCCACAGAAAGCAAACTACCCCGGCTTCGGCCGGGGAAAAGGTGAAAGGGTGCGGTAAGAGCGCACCGCGGACCCCGCAAGGGGGACGGCATGGTAAACCCCACCGGGAGCAAGACCAAATAGGGATGACGCGGGCTTTGCCCAGCCTGTTTCGAGGCCTGATCATCCGGGTTGGTTGCTAGAGGGGTGCGGCAACGCACTTCCCAGAGGAATGGCCGCCACGCGGGGGCAACCCCGCCTTACAGAACCCGGCTTATAGGTCAACTGGCATTTCTATTTGCGCGAATGGGCAAAGGTCCGAGGATGGCAGTCCTCGGCCTCATGCCAAATCTCCACGCACCCCTCCATGGGAAACAGAATCTTAAAGGCTGTGTTGCAAATTGCGAGGATGAACCGCGAATGCGCGGATAGTTAAGCAAACCGGCGGGCGGAGCCGGGCTTGGAGTTGCGTCGTCCATGGGCCAGCGTATCGTGCCCGATAATCAGGAACCGCATGTGCCTGTCTTGCTGGCGGAAGTGCTCGATGCACTCCGGCCGCTCGAGGGGGCACTTATCGTCGATGGGACGTTCGGTGCCGGCGGTTATTCGCGTGCGCTGCTCGACGCGGGCGCGCATGTGGTGGCCATCGATCGTGACCCCAATGTCGCGCCGCATGTCCAGCGGTTGCAGGCGCAGTTTCCGCAGACTTTCCAATTCGTGCCGGGTACGTTTTCCGAGCTGGACCAGGCCGTTGCGGGGCAGGCGGTGGACGGCGTCGTGCTCGATATCGGGGTGTCCTCGATGCAGCTCGACGAGGCCGATCGCGGGTTCTCGTTCATGCGGGAAGGGCCGCTCGACATGCGCATGGCGCAATCGGGCGAGAGCGCTGCCGATCTCGTCAACACGCTCGATGAGACAGAGCTGGCCAACCTGCTCTATGCCTACGGCGAAGAGCGCAAATCGCGGCGGATCGCGCAGTTCATCGTGGCAGCCCGGGCGAACGAGCCGATCACCACCACGACGCAATTGGCTCGGCTGATCGAGAAGGCCATCGGCCGCAAGCCGGGGGACATGCATCCGGCTACGCGCAGCTTCCAGGCGCTGCGGATCGCGGTCAACGCGGAATTCGATCAATTGGTGGAAGGGCTCTTCGCGGCCGAGCGCGTACTGCCGGAAGGCGGACGGCTGGCGGTGGTGACGTTCCACTCGCTGGAGGATCGGATCGTCAAGCGGTTCTTCGATCCCGACAAGGGCGGACCCGCGCAGTCGCGGCACATGCCGGTGACGCAGGCGCCCGAGCGCCGCTGGGTGAATGTGGCCAAGGCGGCGAAGCCGAGTGCGGAGGAACTGGAGCGCAATCCGCGGGCGCGATCCTCGATCCTGCGCGCGGCGGTGCGTTCGGCGGCCCCAGCGCGGCCCGTGAGCTTTGAAGGACTGGCCGTTCCGACGGTCAGGGGTGCGGCATGATCCGAAATCTCAATATCATCCTGACGCTGACGAGCATCGTGGCGCTGGTCGCTGTCTATGCGCTCAAATATTCGGTCGAAGAGACGGCGAGCGCCAAGTCGGCGATGGAGCGAACGATTTCGCGCCAGGAAGCGGACCTTTCGCTGCTCAAGGCCGACTGGGCCTATCTCAATCAGCCGGCGCATGTGGGGCCGATCGTGACCCGACACGCCGAGCAACTGGACCTGCAGCCGCTCAAGCAGGCCCAGATTTCGAGCTTCGACATCATTCCGATGCGCCCGGTAGCGCCCGATAACGCCGCGCTGACCGAGCTCTTCGAATCCCTTGAAACCGGCGTCGACCCGGCCGACGCGCCGCTCCAGAGTTTGCAGTAATGGCCATCATCTCCGCAGACGCGAACGAAGTCATTGCCCTGATCGGCGCGCGCAAGGCGCGCACCAATCTCACGCGGGCCCGCATCCGCTGGGTCATTGCGGTCATTGCCGCGGTGTTCCTGGTCGTGTGCGGGCGGCTGGTGCAACTGGGCTATGTCGATACCGACACGACCATCGAAGGGCAGACCCGCGACATCATTTCGGCGACGCGCCCGCCCATCCTCGATCGCAACGGGATGGAGATGGCCGTGGACATCCGGGTGCCCTCACTCTTTGCCGAGCCGCGCCGGATCATCGATGTGGACGAAGCGGTTGAGAAGATCCGCACCGTGCTGCCCGATCTCGATGCCACCTGGCTGCGCAAGCGCCTCGAGGGTGACAAGGGCTTCGTGTGGATCAAGCGCGAACTGACCCCGGCTATCGAGGAAAAGATCATGCGGCTGGGCATTCCCGGCCTCGATTTCCTCACCGAAAGCAAGCGTTTCTATCCGGGCGGCAGCGAAGCGTCGCACGTGCTGGGTGCGGTCAATATCGACAACCAGGGTATTGCAGGCATCGAGCGGTCCATGGACCAGGAAGACGTGGCGCTGCTGCAGTCGATCGGCCTGGCGCGCGGACAGGCACTGACGCCGGTGAACCTTTCGATCGACCTGCGCGTCCAGCACGCGATGCACGACGTGCTGACCGATGCGCTCGACCGCTACAAGGCCGTCGCGGCGGCAGGGGCGATCATGGATATCTATTCGGGCGAGGTCATCGCGATGGTGTCGCTGCCCGATTTCGACCCTAACGATCCGCGTACGGCGCTGGTCGAGGGGCGCATGAACCGCATCACCTCGGGCAAGTTCGAGCATGGCTCCACGTTCAAGTCGATCGCCATCGCGGGGGCGCTCGATAGCGGGGCGGTCAAGATCAACGATACGTTCGATGCGCGGTTCGGCGTGCGTTTCGGGCGCTACACGATCGACGATTTCCATGGCAAGCACCGCATTCTCTCGGTGCCGGAGATTTACAAGTTCTCGTCCAACATCGGCACGATCAAGGTCATGCAGACGATGGGCAAGGACAATTTCCGCGCCTTCCTCACCCGCATGGGGTTCGACGATCCGCTGGTGACCGAGTTGCCCGAGCGCACGACGACGAGCGTGCCCAAGCAGTTCTCGGAAATCGTCGCGGCCACGGCCTCGTTCGGCCACGGCATTTCCATCACGCCCATGCACATGCTGGCGGCCTATACGGCGCTGGTGAATGGCGGCAACTATATCACGCCGACTTTCTACCGCCGTACGCCGGAGCAGGCGCAGGCGCTTTATCGCCGGGTGGTATCGCCCCAGACCAGTGCCGAGATGCGCTCACTCATGCGGCTCAACGCGCTCGAAGGCTCGGGCTCGCGCATGAACAAGCTGTCGGATGGCTATCGCGTGGGCGGCAAGACGGGTACGGCCGAAAAGGTGGTCAATGGCCGCTACGTCAAGAACGGGCTCAACCTCAACATCTTCGCGTCCGCCTTCCCGCTCGACAATCCGCGCTATGCGATGATCGTGCTGGTGGACGAACCCAAGCGCGAGAATGCGCAATCGGGTGAAACCGCCGGCTGGAACGCCGGTGAAGCCACCGGTCGAATTGTCACCCGCATCGCGCCGATGCTCGGAATCGCGCCTAATTTCGATTCTGTTATTGACGATCGGCTTGTTCCCGCATCAATGCGCTAGAATTGCGCTAAACGATCCCCGCCAGAAGGCCCAAGGATTTGCCAAGAATGCTCTTAGAACTGCTCAAGGATGCCGTTTCGGTCGTGCCAGAAGGCGTGCCAGGCATAATAAAGGGCGTTAACGCCGACAGCCGCGCCATCGAGAAGGGCGAAGTGTTTTTCGCCCTGCCGGGGACGAGCGTGCATGGCGACAAGTTTGCCGGTCAGGCCGCCCAGCGCGGCGCCGTGGCCATGGTTACGGACCGCGAGCCGGCGAACGATCCGGGGATTCCCGTGCTCGTGGTGAACGATGTGCGCGCAGCCTATGCGCGCGCGGCCGCGCGTACGTTGGCGCCCCAGCCGGACGTGGCCGTGGCGGTGACGGGTACGAATGGCAAGACTTCCGTGGCCTCCTTCGTGCGCCAGATCTGGCAGGCGAGCGGCTATCCGAGCGCGAGCGTGGGGACGCTTGGCGTTGAAACCAGCGACGGGCTGCTGCCGGGCGAACTGACGACGCCGGACTCGCTGACCATCCACAAGAACCTCGCGGCGCTCAAGGCGCGCGGCATCGATCATGTCGCCATGGAGGCTTCGAGCCATGGGCTCGACCAGCGGCGGCTCGATGGTATCCGTTTCAAGGCGGTGGGCTTTACCAATCTCAGCCGCGACCACCTCGACTACCATCCGGACATGGAGGCCTATAGCAAGGCCAAGCAGCGGCTCTTCACGGACCTGCTCGAAGAGGGCGGTTCGGCGGTAATCAATACCGACGATCCCGAGCACATGCCGTTCGTCTTCGCGGCGCTGGATCGTGGGGCGACGCTGCTCACCATCGGGCGCGAAGGCGCGTTCTTCGAGATCGGCGAAATCAGGAACGAGGGCTATGGCCAGCGCGTCACCGGTCGCCTTGTCGGCGAGCCGGTGAGCTTCCTGCTGCCGCTGACCGGCGCGTTCCAGGCGAGCAATGCGGTGATGGCGATTGCGCTTGCCATGTGCACGGGAGTCACCAAGGAGCAGGCGCTGGCGGCGGTCGAAAAGCTCAAGGGCGCCAAGGGGCGGCTGGAGCTGGTAGCCGAGCACAATGGCGCGGCGATCTTCGTGGATTATTCCCACAAGCCGGTGGCGCTCGAGACGGCTCTGGCGTCGCTGCGCGACTACGTGAAGGGCAGGCTGCACGTGGTTTTTGGCGCGGGCGGGGATCGCGACAAGGGCAAGCGCCCGATGATGGGCGAGGTTGCCGGCCGCATGGCGGACAAGGTGATCGTCACCGACGATAATCCGCGCACCGAGGACGCCGCGACCATTCGCGCCGAAATCATGGCTGCGGTGCCGCAGGCGGTCGAAATTGGTGACAGGAAAACCGCCATCGAGACGGCGATTGCCCAACTTATGCCGGGTGACGTGCTACTGATCGCCGGCAAGGGCCACGAGGGCTACCAGATCGTCGGCACTACCAAGCATCATTTCTCGGATCACGAAGTGGTCCTGGCTGCGCTCAAGGGATTGTAATGGCAAGACTGTTCACGGTTGGAGAAATCCTGGCCGCCACGGGCGGACGCGGGAAAGGCCTGACCGGGGACGGCATTTCCTCCATCTCGATCGATTCGCGCGAGCTGGGGCCCGATGCACTGTTCGTGGCCATCAAGGGCGATCGGTTCGACGGCCATGATTTTGTGCCGACGGCGCTGGCCAATGGGGCGGCTGCCGCGCTGGTGAGCGAAGGCAAGGCTGACGAGGCAGGCGAGCGGCTGGTGGTCGTGCCTGATGCGCTCGAAGGGTTGCGCAACCTTGCCCGTGCGGCGCGGGCGCGCAGCGCGGCCAGGATCGTGGCCGTTACCGGCAGCGCCGGCAAGACCACGACCAAGGAGGCAATTCGCACCGTGCTGGGTGCGGCGGGGGCGACGCACTATTCCATCAAGAGCTTCAACAACCATTGGGGCGTGCCCCTGATGCTGGCGCGCATGCCGCGCGAGGCCGAGTTCGGCGTCTTCGAGCTCGGGATGAACCATGCCGGCGAGATTTCACCCCTTACTCGTCTGGTACGCCCGCATGTGGCGGTGGTGACCACTGTCGCGGCAGCGCATCTGGAGTTCTTCGATTCCGTCGAGGGGATTGCCCGTGCCAAGGGCGAGATTTTCGAAGGGCTAGAGCCGGGCGGCACGGCGATCATCAATGCCGACCATGATTATGTCGGTGTGCTCATCGAAGTCGCCAAGGCCGCGGATGTCGGCAAGATCGTGACCTATGGTTTTGCCGAGGACGCCGATTGGCGCATCGAAAGCGCGCAGCTGGCCGGCGAGCACATGCACGCCATCGTGCGCCATGGCGATGCGGTCGTGCCGCTGTCGATCAAGGCGCATGGCCGGCACATGATTGCCAACGCGGTGGCGGCTCTCGCAGTTGCTGAAGAAATCGGCGTCAATCGCGATACGGCGCTGTCGGCGCTGGCGCAGTTCGGTGCGCCGGAGGGCAGGGGGCAGGCGACGCTGCTCGGGCCCGCCACGCGGCCGCTGCTGCTGGTCGACGAAAGCTACAACGCCAACAGCGCCTCGATGGCGGCGGCCATGGATGTGTTCGCCGCGCAGGATGCGCCGGGCGGACGGAAGGTGCTGGTTTTAGGCGACATGCTCGAGCTGGGCGAGAAGGGCCCGGCGCTTCATGCCGCACTCAAGGATGCCGTGCTTGCGACCGGTGCCGACGCAGTATATCTCGTCGGCCCCAGCATGGCGGCCCTCGCAGATGCCCTGGGTCCGCAGGTCGTGACGGACCACAAGAACACCACCGATGAGATAGCGCAGAGCGTTCTCGCGGGCCTTGCCTATGGCGACGCAGTTATGGTCAAAGGATCGAACGGCGTGCGGCTTTCCGGCCTGGTCAAGCAGATTCGCGAACGCTTCGCGTAGAGAAAGCCGGAACGAGGTTTCGAAGCATGCTGTATTTCCTTGGGCAGTTGGGCGAACACCTCGCGGCCTTCAACGTCTTCCGCTACATCACTTTCCGCACCGCCGGGGCCATGGTCACGGCGCTGTTCTTCGTGTTCCTGTTCGGCCCGGGCATGATCTCGATGCTCCGTATCCGGCAAGGCAGGGGGCAGCCGATCCGCGAGGACGGCCCGGCCTCGCACCTCGTGACCAAGAAGGGCACGCCCACCATGGGTGGCCTGATGATCCTTTCGGGCGCGGTAATCGCCACGCTTCTCTGGTCGAACCTGGCGAACGGCTATGTCTGGGTGGTGCTGTTCGTCACCATCGGCTTCGGCGCCATCGGACTCTATGACGACTACCTCAAGGTCAAGCGCATGTCGCACAAGGGCTTTGGCGGGCGCCAGCGGCTGCTGATCGAAGCGCTGATCGGCGTCGTGGCCTGTTACGCGATTTCAGTGCTGGGCGACCCTGCGACATCGACCTCGCTGATGTTCCCGTTCGTGAAAGGTCTCGCGGTCAATCTGGGCTGGGGCTTCATGCTGTTCGGCGCCTTCGTCGTGGTGGCCGCGGGTAACTCGGTGAACCTCACGGATGGTCTCGATGGCCTCGCCATCGTGCCCGTGATGATTGCGGCGGGCTGTTTCGGGCTCATCGCCTATCTCGTCGGCAACCAGAATTTTGCCGACTATCTTCTCGTCAATTACGTGCCGGGCACTGGCGAGCTCTCGGTGGTCTGCGGCGCGCTGATCGGCGCCGGCCTGGGCTTCCTGTGGTTCAATGCCCCGCCGGCGCAGATCTTCATGGGCGATACCGGCTCGCTCGCCCTTGGCGGCGCACTCGGCTCGATCGCGGTGGCGACCAAGCACGAAATCGTGCTCGCCATCGTCGGGGGGCTCTTCGTGCTCGAAACCGTGTCGGTCATCGTGCAGGTGACCTCGTTCCGACTTACCGGCAAACGCGTCTTCAAGATGGCGCCGATCCATCACCATTTCGAGCATATGGGCTGGACAGAAAGCCAGGTCGTGATCCGGTTCTGGATCATCTCGTTCGTGCTGGCGCTGATCGGCCTGAGTTCGCTCAAACTGCGCTAGTCGCACTTTCGCCCGCAACCTTTACGCGGCCTCGGCCCCTCGCCGGGGTCGTCGCGTTTTCGGTTACCCGTTCCACAACGTGCTTTGCAAAACGCGACTTCTCCAGAAATCGGTAACCATCGCGGCTTACACTCAGCGGATCATCTAGCCGGAGCCGCCGCAGCATGTTTGCACGGGACAGGAAAACCCCACTCGCCGAATGGTGGTGGACGATCGATCGCGAATTGCTGGCAGCGCTGATCCTGCTCATGATCGCGGGGATCGTGCTCAGCTTTGCGGCGAGCCCGCCCGTGGCCGAGCGCCTTGGTTTGAGCCCGTGGCACTTCATCATCCGCCATGCGCTGTTCTGCATCCCCGCCCTCGGCGTGCTGGTCGGGACCTCGTTCCTCGGGCATCGCGAGACGCGCATCTACGCGTTGGTGGTGCTCGCCATTTCTATTGTCCTGCTGTGGGCGACGCTGAAATTCGGCACGGAGGTCAAGGGTGCGCGGCGCTGGGTGTCGTTTGCGGGGCAATCGATCCAGCCTTCCGAATTCGTGAAGCCCGCCTTTGCCGTAATCGGAGCGTGGCTCTTCTCCGAGAGCATGAAGCTCAAGAACGTGCCGGGCCGCATCATGGCCACCGGCATCGCCGGCGTCATTATCGCCGGCCTGCTGCTGCAGCCGGACGTGGGGCAGACTGCGCTGATGCTGGCGACCTGGGCGGCGCTGCTGTTCCTGTCGGGCATTTCCTGGTGGCTGATCTTCGGGCTGATGGGCGTGGGCGTGGCCGGCGTCTTCGGCGCCTACATGCTCTTCCCGCACGTGTCCAAGCGTATCGATACCTTCCTCAACCCTGAAGGCGGCGGCAATACCTACCAGATCGACAAGGCGCTGAGCTCGTTGCTCGAAGGCGGCTGGTTCGGGCGCGGACCGGGTGAATCGATGGCCAAGAAGGTCATTCCCGACGCCCATGCCGACTATGTGTTCTCGGCCGCGGCCGGCGAGTTCGGCATCCTCTTCTGCCTGCTGCTCGTCTGCCTCATCGCCTTCATCGTGATCCGTGCCTTGCTGGCAGCGCAGCGACAGTCGAGCCTCTTCGCACGGCTGGCGGCGTCCACGCTCGCCATTCAGTTCGGCCTGCAATCGGCGATCAATCTCTCGGTGAATTTGAATCTCATTCCGCCCAAGGGTATGACGCTGCCTTTCGTCTCCTATGGTGGCACCTCGATGATCGCTATCGCCTTCGGCATGGGGCTGATGCTGGCTCTGACCCGTGAAAAGCCGGAAGAGCGCATGGCTACCGGCCTCCCCGCCTATCGCAGCGCGTTGGCGCCCGCCGAATGAGCCTATTCGTTCTTATGGCTGGTGGGACCGGGGGGCATCTCTTCCCGGCCATGGCGCTGGCGCAGGAACTGCGCCGCCGCGGGCATACCATCCACCTGATGACCGACCATCGCGTCACGTCCTACGGCGCCGATTTTCCGGCGCGCGAAGTGCATGTCGTACCTTCGGCCACGCCCTCGATCAGCAATCCGGTCAAGTTCGTGGCTGCGTGCTTCAAGATTCTCTGGGGCACGGGTGTTGCATGGGGCAAACTGGGGCAGGTCAGGCCGGACGCGGTAATCGGGTTCGGTGGCTATCCGGTATTCCCGCCATTCCTGGCCGCGAGCCTTTCGGGCATTCCGGGCATCCTCCACGAGCAGAATGCCGTGATGGGGCGCGCCAATCGCGCGCTGGCACGGTTTGCGCGGGTGGTGGCACTCAGCTTCGCCGAAACGCGCTATGCGGATGCGACCAAGACCGAGAAGGTCGTGACCGGCAATCCGGTGCGCGATGCGGTTCGGGCGGTGGCGGGGACGCCTTATCCGGGCCTCAAGGAAACCGACGCCATCCACCTTCTCGTCTTCGGTGGCAGCCAGGGCGCGCGGGCGTTTGCCGACCTCGTGCCGCCGGCCATCGCAGCATTGCCGCAGCACCTGCGCCAGCGGCTGGTGGTGACCCAGCAATGCCGGGCCGACGATCTCGACCGCGTGGCAGAGGCCTACCGGCTGGCCAAGGTAAATGTGGAACTGGCGGCCTTCTTCGGCGACCTGCCGGAGCGGATGGCGCGCAGCCATCTGGTGATCTCGCGTTCGGGCGCCTCGACGGTGGCCGAACTCTGTGTCGTGGGGCGTCCGGCAATCCTCATTCCGCTGCCCGGATCGATCGATGCGGACCAGAAGAACAACGCGCTTTTCGTCGACAAGGCGGGTGGCGGCTGGATCGCCGAGCAAGCCACGCTTTCGCCGCTTTCGCTTGGCACTCGCCTCACTTCGCTGTTGAGCGAGCCGGCGACGCTGGCCGATGCCGCCGCGGCGGCCAAATCACTTGGGCAACCGGCCGCTGTCGAGCGCCTTGCCTCACTGGCCGAGCGTCTCGCCGGCAAGAAATCCTAGGAGAAGTCCCTTATGAAGATGCCGCGCAATATCGGCCCGGTTCATTTCGTCGGCATCGGCGGTATCGGCATGAGCGGGATCGCCGAGATCCTGCACAACCAGGGCTATACGGTACGCGGTTCGGACGCCTCGGCGAATGCCAATGTGCAGCGCCTGCGCGACATGGGCATCACCATCGAGATCGGCCAGCACGCCGACAACCTCAAGGACGCGCAGGTCGTGGTGGTGTCGTCGGCCATCAAGACGGACAATCCCGAGCTGATCGCCGCCCGCGCGCGTTCGCTGCCCATCGTGCGGCGCGCGGAAATGCTGGCCGAGATCATGCGCTTCAAGAACGCCATCGCCATCGGCGGTACGCATGGCAAGACCACCACGACTACGATGGTCGCGACGCTGCTCGATGCCGCCAATTTCGACCCGACCGTCATCAATGGCGGCATCATCAATGCCTACGGCACCAATGCGCGCCTTGGTGGCGGCGAATGGATGGTGGTCGAGGCCGACGAAAGCGACGGCACGTTCGTCAAGCTTCCGGCCGATGTCGCGATCGTCACAAACATGGATCCCGAGCATCTCGACCACTATAAGGACTTCGCTGCGGTCAAGAAGGCTTTCCTCAACTTCGTCGAGAATGTGCCTTTCTACGGCTTTGCCGTGATGTGCCTCGACCATCCGGAAGTGCAGGCGCTGGTGGGTGAAATCCGTGACCGCCGCGTCATCACTTATGGCCGCAACCCGCAGGCGGATGTGCGACTGGTGGACCTGCAGGTGATCGATGGCGTCAGCCATTTCTCGGTCGAGATCCGCGATCGCGTGCGCCAGACGCAGTTGCGCATCGACGGGCTGCAACTGCCCATGCCGGGCGAGCACAACGCGCTCAACGCCACGGCCGCGATCGCTGTAGCTGACCAGTTGCACATTCCGGCCGAAGCCATCCGCAAGGGGCTCAAGGGCTTTTCGGGCGTCAAGCGCCGCTTCACCAAGACAGGTGTCGTTAACGGCATCACTTTCATCGACGATTACGGGCACCACCCGGTGGAAATCGCCTCGGTGCTCAAGGCGGCGCGGCAATCGACCAGGCGCGACGTCATCGCGGTGGTACAGCCCCACCGCTATAGCCGCCTGCATGACCTGTTCGACGATTTCTCGGCCTGCTTCAACGATGCCGACACGGTGCTCGTGGCTCCGGTTTATGCCGCGGGTGAGCAGCCGATCGAGGGCGTCAACAACGCCGAACTGGTGACGCGCATGCTCAACCGCGGGCACCGCGATGCGCGCGTGCTCGATGGGCCGGAAAAGCTGGCCGCGATCATCGCGGAGCGCGCCGAGAAGGGCGACTACGTCGTGCTGCTTGGCGCCGGCAACATCACCCAATGGGCAGCTGCGTTGCCAGGTGAAGTCGCGCAGATCACCGGCCATGAGGTCGAGGGATGACCCGCACCACTAATCTGAAGAGGGGAACCCCATGACCAAACACGTCGCCGTCCTGATGGGCGGGTGGTCCAACGAGCGGCCGGTTTCCCTGGCGAGCGGGGCAGGGTGCGCCGCTGCACTGCGGCGCGCGGGCTATCGCGTAACCGAGGTCGATGTCGGCCGCGACATTGCGCATGTGCTCGAGCAGCTCAAGCCCGACGTAGCGTTCAATGCGCTGCACGGCACGTTCGGCGAGAGCGGGATGATCCAGGGCTTTCTCGAGCTCATCCAGCTCCCCTATACGCATTCGGGCGTGCTGGCCTCGGCTCTGGCCATGGACAAACACCAGGCCAAGATCGTGTTCAAGGCGGCGGGCATTCCCGTCACCGACCATGTGATCATGCATCGGGCGGAAGTGGCCAAGGCGCACGCCATGCTGCCGCCTTACGTGGTGAAGCCCATCTCGGACGGGTCCTCGTTCGGCGTCTTCATCATCAAGGAAGGCCAGAGCCATCCGCCGCAGGAGATCCTGCGCGAGGATTGGAACTCGGGCGATGACGTGATGGTCGAGCGCTATATCCCGGGTCGCGAGCTGACCTGCGCGGTGATGGGCGACGTGGCGTTGGGCGTGACGGAGATCGTTACCGATCTCGCCTTCTACAATTACGAGGCGAAATACGCCAAGGGCGGCTCTTCCCACATCGTACCGGCGCAAATTTCACCGAATATTTACGACAAAGTGCAGAAGATGGCGCTCAAGGCCCATGCCGCGCTCGGCTGCCGGGGCGTGACGCGGACAGACTTCCGCTACAACGACAAGGCAGGCGAAGACGGTGAGCTCGTCTGCCTGGAAATCAATACCCAACCCGGCATGACAGAGACGTCACTCGTCCCCGAACAGGCGGCCGCCGCCGGTCACTCATTTGAGGACCTGGTCACCTGGATGGTGGAGGACGCGAGTTGCAACAGGTAAAGCCCAGTGTGATGACCGCCAATGCGGTGGTGGTCGATCCGCGCAGGCTCCCTGTCCCCATCCGCCGTCCGCGTGGTCGTCTGGCCGTTCGCCTCAACCACGCCTGGGTTCTCCACAAACGCCGCGTCGTTCGTTCGGCGCTCGTCGTCGGCCTCCTGGTCGGCGCAGTTGCGGTCTATGAGGCGCGCGACCTGATTGGCACCGGTTTCGATACGTTGTCCGGCCTCGTCCAGGGTGAGTTCGCCGAGGCCGGCTTCGGGGTCCGGGCCATCGACATCAGCGGGCAGGCGCTGACCCAGGAAGCCGATATCATGCAGGCGCTGGCGCTCGAGCCTAAGGTCTCGACGCTCAATTTCGACGCCGAGGCGGCCCGTGCCCGCATCGAAGCGTTGCCATCGGTGGCGAGCGCCACCGTGCGCAAGGTCTATCCGGGGCGCGTCGTCGTCTCGATCGTCGAGCGGGTGCCGATCGCGCGTTGGCGCGTGGATGGCGTAACCTTCGTCATCGACGGGGCCGGCAATCAGATCGGGGAAGACAAGGGCGCCTATGCTGACCTGCCGCTCGTCATCGGCGATGGTGCGGCCAATGACGCGCTGGTGATGATCCGCGCCATGGACCGGTTCGACGCGCTCAAGGCGCATCTCGTCGCCATCTCGCGCATCGGCGACCGTCGCTGGGACCTCATCTACGATACCGGCCTTCGCGTGCAACTGCCCGAGCAGGGCGTGGCGCAGGCGATCGACCGGCTCAACTCCTATCAGCGCGACTATGCGCTGCTCGATCGCGACATCACGCTGATCGACCTGCGCGTGCCCGACATGGTGGCCGTTACGCCTTCCGCCGACGCGCAAAAGCAGATTGCCGATGCCGCCAAGGCCGCGGCCAAGAGCAAGCCGAAGCCCAAGGTCGTGGTCGACGCCGACTACGAGACGCCAGCCGAAAAATCCTCCGGGAACTAGACCGATATGATGACCGAATCCATGACCGCGCGGCTCAAGCCTCTGCAGCCCGGGCGTACTTCGCTCGTGGCGGTGCTTGATATCGGTTCGACCAAGATCTGCTGCGTGATCGCGCGCCTGACCCCGCGCGCGGAGGGCAAGGCGCTCAAGGGGCGCACGCACGTGGCCGAGGTCATCGGCTTCGGCTATGGCCCGTCCTCGGGCGTCAAGAGCGGCGTGGTGACCGATCTCGACAAGGCCGAGCAGGCGGTGCGCTCGGTGGTGGGCATGGCCGAGCGCGCGGCGGGGCTGACGGTCGAATCCGTCATCGTCAACGTGACGGCGGGCCGGCTGGGTTCGGAGACGTTCTCGGCGACGGTATCGCTGGGTGGGCAGGAAGTGGAGCGGAGCGACCTGCAGCGCGTGCTGCGCGCGGTCAACGACCGCTCGGTGCGGCCGGAGCGCTCGATCATCCATGCTCTACCGATCGGCTATACGCTCGACGGGCAGAAGGGCATTCGCGATCCGCGCGGCATGGTGGGCGAGAAGCTTTCCATCGACGTGGCCGTGGTCAGCGCTGAAATGCTGGCCATGCGCAATATCGAGCTGGTGCTCAATCGTTGCCACCTGCAGATAGAGGCGCTGATGGCGACTCCTTACGCCTCGGGCCTGGCGACGCTGGTCGATGATGAGGCGCATCTGGGCGTGGCCTGCGTCGACTTCGGCGGAGCGACGACCACCGTTTCCGTGTTCTCGGAAGGGCACGTGGTCTATACCGACGCCATCGCCATCGGCGGTCATCACCTGACGCTCGACCTGGCGCGGCAGCTTTCGGTGTCGGTGGCCGACGCGGAGCGCCTCAAGTGCTTCTACGGCTCGGTACTGCCGGGGCAGGCGGACGAGCGCGACATGATCCCGATCCAGCCGGTGGGAGCCTCGCACGACGAAGCGCCGGGACAGGTGGCGCGCTCGGTGCTGACGCGCATCATGCGCCCGCGGATCGAGGAAATCCTCACCGCCATCCGCGACCGCATGCAGGCGACCGGCATGATGGACATGTGTGGACGCCGCTTCGTGCTTACGGGCGGCGGCAGCGAACTGACCGGCCTGCCGGAAGTGGCGCGGCGCATCCTGGCGCGTAACGTGCGCAATGGCCGACCGATGGGCATTGCCGGGTTGCCAGAGATTGCCAAGGGCGCCGCGTTCGCCACTGTCAGCGGCCTGCTCATCTATCCGCAGGTCTGTGGCCAAGAGTATGTCGAGCCGCGCGGCGGGCATCGCCTGACCGGCACCGACGGCTATTTCGCCCGCGTGGGGAGCTGGCTGCGGTCGAGCTTCTGAGGCGGGTTGCCTACACTCCCATCCGTCCTTGGCGCGCCTCCTCCTTCGAAGGGAGAAGGCGGCGCGACGATCTTGCTTGGTATTCGGCTTCAATTTCCGATCTCTCGCGCCTAAATTGCTCCGGATGAGCAAACCCATCTTCAAGCGCCACACCGATCACATACCCGACGACTGCCGGCCGGGCTTCGATATGCTCTATGTGCTCGGCGACAAGTGGACGGTGCCGGTGCTCGGGGCTTTGACGCGCGAAGGGCGCGTGCGGTTTACCGATATCGAGAAGGCCCTGCCGATCTCCCAGCGCATGCTGACGCTTACGCTGCGCACGCTCGAGCGCGATGGCCTCGTTCAGCGCGAGGTCTTTGCCAGCGTGCCGCCGCGGGTGGAATACGAACTGACCGAGCGTGGCCGCACGCTCATGGATTCCCTGCGGGATTTCGCCGCCTGGGGCTTTGCCAACCATGATGCCATCCAGGAATCGCGTCGCCAGTTCGATGACGGTTCGGACTGAGCAGCCTTCGCACAAATCTGTTCGTGACCCCCAAAAAAGTGCCGTCTTGAGGCATAAGGCAGTCACTTCTAATTAGTCGCTTACCTTTTGTAACCTAGGTGGGTGACCATGACTTCCATCCCTCGCATCGGTATCATCATCGGCACGACGCGCGAAAAGCGCTTTGCCGATCGTCCGGCGCAATGGCTCTTCGAGCTGGCTTCGCGACGCAATGATGCCGAGTTCGAGATCGTCGACCTGCGCGACTATCCGATGCCGTTCTTCGACGAGGCCATCTCGCCGGCCTTCCAGCCGCCGGCAAACCCGGTCGCGCAGCTTTGGGCGCAAAAGCTGGCCTCGCTCGATGGGTTCGTGTTCGTGACGGGCGAATACAATCACTCCATTCCGGCCGTCCTCAAGAACGCGCTCGACTATGCCTACAAGGAGTTCAACCGGAAGCCGGCGACTTTCCTCGCTTATGGCGCGCTGGGTGGCAGCCGAGCGGTTGAACATTTGCGCGGCATCCTCGCGGAGCTCCATGTGGCAACGATCAAGCACGCCATTCACATCAACCGGCCGGAGCTGGTCGGCATGATGATGGAGGGCAAGGATTTTGCGGATTTTCCGTATCTCGAGGAAGGCGCTGGGCCGGTCCTCGAAGAGATCGTGTGGTGGGCGCGGGCGCTCAAGGCAGGGCGCAGCCAGCCGCTGGCCGCCTGAGGCAGGGTGACGATACGTCGCCTTTACCGCGTGCGGGGCAGGGGAGCACTACCGGGCCAGTTTCCGGAGTTCTACTGCCTTGCATAACCTTCTCATCATCACCGTTTCGACCCGCCCGACCCGCAAGGGCCACGTCTTCGCGCCCTGGCTACAGAGCGTGGCCGAGGCGGATCCCGACTGGAACGTCTCGATTGCCGACCTAGGCGCCATCGACCTGCCGATGTTCGACGAGCCGCAGCACCCGCGTCTCGGCAATTACCAGCACAACCACACCAAGGCCTGGAGCCAGATGGTGGACGCGGCTGATGCTTTCGTCATCGTGACCCCGGAATACAATTACGGCGCCCCGCCCTCGATCATCAACGCGCTCGATTTCCTGGCGCGCGAATGGGCCTACAAGCCGGTGGGCTTCGTTTCCTATGGCGGCATTTCAGGCGGCATGCGCGCGGTGCAGATGCTCAAGCAGTTCAACACCACTCTCAAGATGATGCCGATCCCCGAGGCGGTGACTATCCCGATGTTCAGCGAGCTCATCGACGCCGAAGGCAAGCTGCAGCCGACCCCGATCATGGAGACGGCTGCCGGCACGATGCTGGGCGAGCTCAAGAAGTGGACCGGCGCCCTCAAGACCCTGCGCGCGGCCTGAGCCGCGCCAAGACGCGATCGGCCATGTGCACGCAGCGCAGGCCGTCGAAGGGATAGATCGAGGCGAAGCCTGCTTCGAGCGTTTCCTCGAGGATCTGGCGCAGCATGCGGCGAGCGCGGTGCAGCCGCGTCTTGACCGTCGCGTCGGGTATGCGCAGGCACTCGGCCACCGCTTCGGTGCTGAGCCCCTGGACGTCGCGCAGGACGAAGACGATCCGGAAAGGCTCGGGGAGCCGGTCTATCGCGCCTTCGAGCAGGAGGCGCGTCTCCTCCCGGGCCGCCTCGGTCTCGGGATTGGTGGGTATCTGTACGATCGGATACATGGCGAGGGCCGGCTCCTCTTCTGCCAGGGCCAGGTCGATATCGTCGAGCAGGGCGGTTTCGCGCCTGCGCCGCTTGCGGTTGAGCGCTTCGTTGATCGCTATGCGGGTCAGCCAGGTCGAGAGCAGCGCGTCGCCGCGGAAGGTGTCGAGATGGGTGAAGGCGCGCATATAGGCCTCCTGCACCACATCCTCGGCCTCGGCGTCCGAGCGCGTAATGGCGCGGGCGGCGCGGAACAGGCGCTGGTTGTGGCGGCGGATGATGGTGCGCACGGCGCCTTCGTCGTGTCGCTGCGCGAGGGCAACCAGCTCGTCGTCCGGCAACGCGGCGAGGCCGGAGCGGAGCGTGGTGGCGGTGGTTTCTTCGACAAGCATGGTGAAGCTCCTTGCTTCGCGTCCGGGCATCAGCCGAGCCGGACCGCACCTTCCCTGACGATGTCCTCGACGCTCGGGAAAGCCGCGAGCGCCGCCTCCGGTATGCCTGCTTCGGCGGCCGGGTCCTGGCTGTTCCACCAGCCTTCGGCCGGCGGTTCCCCGACGACGATCCGGCCGACCATGCCGGCATGCTCATGGGGCACGCAGTAGTAATCGTAGACCCCAGGTACGGTGAGCGTCACCGAAAAACTCTCGTCGGGCAGCAGGTAGTCCGAGTCCCAGGGCGTGGCGTCCTTGGGCATGCGCAGCGGGTGGTCGTTGAGGGACGGATGGTAGCTGGTGGCGGTGTGGGAATTGCCTGGATCCCGGTTGGTCCAGCGCAAGGTCTGGCCGGGCTGGATGTGAATGCCGATAGGGTCAAACCAGACCTTGGAGCCGTCAGGCTTGCCGGTCATGACGATCTCGACAGGCGCGTCATCCGCAAACGCCGCGCGCGGCAGCAGCAAGGTGGCGGCAATGCCGCCACCTGCCACGAGGAACGTGCGCCGCCTCACTTGGCAACCCGCGCTTCATCGGCCACCGGCACATGCCAGAGCACGATATGGGCATGCGGCTCTTCAACGCCGGGGTGGCCGGCATTGTAGTAGATATCGACGTGATCGACATTGCCGCCAGGGGCCGCGAGGTTATCGAAGGTCTTGTCGGGATTGAGGTCCTTGACCGGGATCATGAAGACGGTCGCGACCAAGGCGCCGTCATGGTCATAGGCGAGGAAGGGACCAGCGGGCAGGGTGGTCGGATCGACATAGAGCTGGCCGAGGCCCGGCAGGAAGTCGGGCAGCTTCACCAGGCTGCTGACGGCCTTGTAGGGTGCGGGCGGCGGGGCCTTGGACACGTCCTGGCCATAGGCGGCGAAACTGCCTGCAACGGCAAAGGCGAGGGCGAGCAGGAGCGATTTCATGAGAATTGCCTCCATTGGTTGTCGCGAGATGCGATGACCATTGGATGGCAGGGGGCTGGAAAGGTTCCCGTGCTAGGAAAGGGGAGTTGCGTAATGGCCATTCCGCGAGGGCTTGGCCGCCCTGTTATGGTTAACGTTTCCTTAGCGCGCCAGCGTTCTCCACTCGCAAATTGCGCCGCCGTTAACGAATTCGGTGGCTTTGTTAGGATGTGGTTAACGAATTGGCGCGTAAATCTTGGTCAAACGCCACTATGGGGCCAAGCATGCCAATCAACCTCACCATCCCGGATATTCAGGAACTTAAGCCCCGCATCACTGTGTTCGGTTGCGGCGGCGCCGGCGGTAACGCCGTTAACAACATGATTAACTCCGGCCTGGACGGGGTTGACTTCGTAGTGGCCAACACGGACGCGCAGGCTCTTGCGCTCTCCAAGGCGAGCCGAATCATCCAGCTCGGGGTTGGCGTCACCGAGGGCCTGGGTGCAGGTTCCCATCCGGAAGTCGGCCGTGCGGCGGCCGAGGAAAGCTACGACGAGATCAACGATCACCTCTCGGGGTCGCACATGGTGTTCATCACCGCCGGCATGGGCGGTGGTACGGGCACCGGCGCCGCGCCGGTCGTGGCGCGCGCCGCTCGTGAGCAGGGCATCCTCACCGTCGGCGTCGTCACCAAGCCGTTCGCCTTCGAAGGCAATCGTCGCGCTCGCCTCGCCGAGGACGGCATCGACGAGTTGCACCGGCATGTCGATACGCTGATCGTCATCCCGAACCAGAACCTCTTCCGCGTCGCCAACGAGAAGACCACCTTCGCCGACGCGTTTGCGATGGCCGACCAGGTGCTCTATTCGGGTGTGGCCTGCATCACTGACCTCATGGTCAAGGAAGGGCTCATCAACCTGGACTTCGCCGACGTGCGCGCCGTCATGCGCGGCATGGGCAAGGCGATGATGGGTACCGGCGAGGCTTCGGGTGAAGATCGTGCCCGTCACGCCGCCGAGGCCGCCATTGCCAATCCGCTGCTGGACGATGTCTCGATGCATGGGGCCCGTGGCCTCCTCATCTCCATCGCCGGCGGTCCGGACCTCACTCTCTACGAAGTGGACGAGGCTGCCAGCCGCATCCGCGAGGAAGTGGACGCGGACGCCAACATCATCCTGGGCGCCATGTTCGACCCGACGCTCGATGGCACGATCCGCGTGTCGGTCGTGGCAACGGGCACCGATGCCACCATGGTTCAGGCCATGGAGCCGGTGAAGCCGAACGCCGCCCGCGCCATTGCGGTCAAGCGCCCGCACGTGCCCTACGAAGCTCCGGCCCCGGCTCCCCAGCCGATCCCGCAGCCGGCGGCGCGTGTTGTCGAGGAGCAGATCGAAGAGCAGGTCGAGCACGCCATCGCCGAAGCGATCGTCACCCATGAGCCGATCTACGAAGAGGCTTATGCGCAGGACGAGGACGACGGTATCATGGTCGAGCCGTACATCCCTTCGGCCATCGCGACTCACGATCCGGTCGATGAGCCGACCCACGTTCAGGACGCTCCGATTCCGTCCGTCTACGTGCCGTCCAACGCCGCCCGCCCCGAAGCCCGCCGCATGCCGCGGACCGAGGAGCTTCCGGCTGTTGCACGAAGGTCACTTGCGGCTCAAGAACGTCACGAGCCCGAGGCCAACCCGGCCCGTGCCCTGCTCAAGCGCCTTGCCTCCAATGTGGGCCTTTCGTCGCGCCCCCGTGGTGAGGCCGAGGAGCCGGTGATGCAGCAGCGCGAGACCGATGACGCCGCGGCCCGCAGCGCCATTGAGGCAGGCGGATCAAGGGGTTCGGCCCCGACTCACGGCGCCCGTGGAAACACCGATGCCTACGGTCGTCCGGCCCAGCCGCAGCCGGCCAAGGACCATCTGGAGATTCCCGCCTTCTTGCGCAAACACGGTTAGAAGCGCATATCGAGCGGTGCATAACTGAACCCGGCGCGGCTTCCGCACCGGGTTTTTTGCGAGTAAACACAGCGGATCGGACCAAGGTCCGCTGAGGTACTGGAGTCCTCGAGTATGAAGAAATTGTCTGCGCGTCAGCGCACCCTTGCCGGGCCGGTCGAGTTCAGCGGCTTCGGTGTCCATAGTGCGTTGCCGGTTACCCTCACCATCGAACCGGCTCCAGCCGACAGCGGTTACCTGATAGCGAGACAGTTCGACGATGGCCGGCGCGCCGGCCCGGTCCAGATTCATTTCTCCCGCGTGGCGCGCACGACGCTCTGCACCGAGCTCGACCTGGGCGACAGCGTGCGCGTCTCGACCATCGAACACGTCGTGTCGGCCCTGTCGGGCCTGGGCATCGACAATGCGCTCCTGACGCTCACCGCGGCCGAGTGCCCGATTCTCGACGGCAGCGCCGCCCCGTTCGTGGAGGCCATTCTCAAGGTTGGCCTCCAGGTGCAGGGCGCCCCGCGCAAGTACATCAAGATCATGCGCGCCGTCACCGTTCGCAACAACGATGCCTATGCCGCGCTCGAGCCCTATAACGGGCGCGCGCTCGACCTGGAGATCGAGTTCGATTCCAAGGTCATCGGCCGCCAGCGCATGATCTTCGACTGGACGCCGCGTCGTTACGCTGACGACGTTTCGCGCGCCCGCACGTTCGGCTTCGTGCGCGACGCCAAGATCCTGCGCCAGGCGGGCTATGCGCTTGGTTCCAGCCTCGACAATTCCATCACGGTCCACGAAGACCGCATCCTCAATCCGGGCGGGCTGCGCTACGAGGACGAATTCGTTCGTCACAAGCTGCTGGACGCTATCGGTGACCTGGCGCTCGGCGGGCTGGCGATTTATGGCCGGTTCCGTTCGTATAAAGGGGGCCATGCCCTTAACGCGCTTGTACTTTCCTCGCTCTTTGCGAGCGAGGCCAACTATGAGATAGTGTCCGCCGAGGATCTTCCACTGGCGTTCGATGCGTTGGATGACATGCCCGAAGGCGCGGTCGTCAACCCATATCTCCGGTCCGTCGGCTAAGCCGGAACCGAAATCGCCATAGTTTTGAACGAATTGCTCCCTAGGCCGCTGCGCCTGGGCGCGGCTTGAAAAGGGACGGTACTGCTCGTGACTACTAACGCTCTTGCGGGATTCACCAATCGGGCCCTGCGGGTGGCCACGATTGGCCTACTCGTTGTGACGCTGGCCGCGTGTAATCTGTTCTCGCCGCCCAAAATCAAGGAAGAGACGATCGTTCCGCCGGAATCGCTCTACCAGGCGGCGCTCAACGATATGGATGCGCAGCGGTACCAGACCGCGATCAAGACGCTCGAAAAGCTCGACCGTCAGCATCCGTATTCGCCATACACCGAAAAATCCAAGCTGATGCAGGTCTACGCCAATTATCGCATCGGCAAGTTCGAGGACGCGACGCTGGCTGCTGACCGCTACCTGGCGCTCTATCCCTCGTCCAAGGAAGTTCCCTATGTCCTCTGGCTCAAGGGCACGGCCTCCTTTGCGCAGATCAAGGACATCACGCGTGACCAGCAGCTCTCGCAGGACGCGATCGATACCTACGGCCTGCTGATCTCGAACTATCCCAAGTCCGAGTACGCCAAGGACGCCCAGGACAAGATCAAGATCGCCGTGGACCAGCTTGCCGGCAAGGAAATGTCGGTTGGCCGCTACTATCTCGGCAATGGCCAGTACCTGGCTGGCATCAACCGCTTCCGCGTGGTGGTCGAGAAGTACCAGACGTCCACGCATATCGAAGAAGCGCTCTACCGCCTGACCGAAGGTTACCTGGCGCTCGGCCTCGTCGGCGAAGCCCAGACGGCTGCCGAAGTGCTCGGGCACAACTATCCGTCGAGCGAATGGTACAAGCGCGCCTACGAACTCCTCGGCAAGCAGGGCCTGCAGCCGCAGATGGTCGCCGGCAACTGGATCGCCGACACGCAGAAGAAGCGGTAAGCGATCTTCGCGGAATAGAGTTTGGAACGCCCGGCCATTGGCCGGGCGTTCTGCTTTTTGTGCGGGGATACGGTGCGGGTCACGCGCCGCCATCACGGAACTTCCCCGGCCGAAGCGCCGGGGCCTATTGCCCCGTCCAGCAGGAGTGGAGCCATCCGTGGGCCCCGGCTCTCCGGCCGGGGAAGATCGAGCGCTTGGAACGATCCATGCGCTGACATGGATATAGCCATCCGACGACCATCGCCGTACCGCAAACATCCCGTTTGATTTCCCCCAACGCCCCGCTTTTTCGGCCCACACTTTCCGGCTAGTGTGCGCCCATGCTCACTGCGTTGTCCGTTCGCAATATCGTCCTGATCGACCAGCTCGATCTTGGCCTAGACACCGGCCTGACCGTGCTCACCGGCGAGACGGGTGCGGGCAAGTCCATCCTGCTTGATGCGCTGACGCTGGCGCTGGGCGGGCGCGGCGATGCTTCGCTGGTGCGCAAGGGCGCCGAGAGCGGGCAGGTCGTGGCCGTGCTCCAGCTGCCCCCCGGCCATCCAGCGCGCCAGGCGCTGCGCGAGGGCGATATCAACGACGACGACGAACTGATTCTGCGCCGCGTGCAGTTTGCCGACGGCCGCACGCGCGCCTTCATCAACGACCAGCCGGTTTCGGCGACGCTGCTGCAACGCGTCGGCTCGCTGGTGGTCGAAATCCACGGCCAGCACGACGACCGCGCCCTCGTCGACGTCAACACCCACCGCGACGCGCTCGATGCCTTCGGCAGCGACGAGGCCCTGGTCGGCGCGGTACGCTCGACCTTCGAGGCGCTGGCCGAAGCCAATGCCGCCGTTGCCGATCAGCGCGCCCTCGTCGCCGATGCGGCGGCCAAGGAAGAGTTCGCGCGGCACGTGGTCGATGAACTCTCCAAGCTGGCGCCCGATGCCGGTGAGGAAGAGGAACTGGCCGAACGCCGCCAGCACCTGATGCAGCTCGAACGCGCCGCCGAGGAAGTGCGCGACGCTGACGAAGTGATCAACGGCTCGGCTGCGCCTGGCCCGATGCTGGCTTCGCTGATGCGCCGGCTGATGCGCAAGGCGGATTCGGGCAATTCGATCTTCCAGCCGCTGGTCGAGGCGCTCGACAGCTCGCTGATGGCGCTCGACCGCACCTCGGACGCGCTCGAAACGCTCAAGCGAGAGATGGCCTACGATCCGCAGGAGCTGGAAAAGGTTGAGGAGCGACTGTTCGCCCTGCGCGGCGCCGCCCGCAAGCACGGCGTGGCACCCGACGACCTGCCGGCGGTGCTCGCCCGCTACAAGGCCGATCTCGAGATGCTGGAGAACGGGGAGGCCTCGCTCACCAAGCTAGAGGAGGCCGCCGCTGCCGCGCGCGCCGCCTATGTCGCCGTAGCCAAAAAGCTCAGCGCCGCCCGCGCCAAGGCTGCCTCCGCGCTCAGCAAGGCGGTCGAGGGCGAGTTGCCCGACCTCAAGCTCGGCAGCGCCAGGTTCATCGTCGACCACCAGGTCGACGAAAGCCGCGTGGTGGCGTCCGGCTTCGACCAGATCGCCTTCCACGTGCAGACCAATCCCGGCACCTCGCCCGGCCCGCTGCTCAAGGTCGCCTCGGGCGGCGAGCTTTCGCGTTTCCTGCTGGCGCTCAAGGTGGTGCTGGCCGATCGCGGTTCGGCCCCGGTACTGATCTTTGACGAAATCGACACCGGCGTCGGTGGCGCGGTGGCCGACGCCATCGGGCGGCGGCTGGCACGGCTGGCCAGCAAGGTGCAGGTGCTCTGCGTCACCCACGCGCCGCAGGTGGCCGCGCGGGCCCATAGCCACCTGCTCATCGAAAAGCAGGCCGTGGAGGAGGGGGCGTTCGTGCGCACGCATGTGCGCGGGCTCGATGGCGAGAACCGCCGCGAGGAAGTGGCGCGCATGCTTGCCGGCGCCAAGGTTACCGAAGAGGCGCGCGCCGCCGCTTCCAAGTTGATTTCGGAGGTATCGTGATCGAGTTCCAGGACGAGGTCGAGAACCTATCCGAAGCGCAGGCCAAGGCTGAGCTGGACAAGCTCCAGGAAGCGATTGCCCGCGCCGATATCGCCTATCACCAGAATGACGCTCCCGAGATCACGGACGCCGAATACGACGCCATGAAGGTGCGCTACGGCGCCATCGAGATGGCGTTCCCGCAGCTGCGCCGCGCCGACAGCCTCACCGGCAAGGTCGGGGCCCCGGCGGCGGAAGGCTTCGCCAAGGTGCGCCACGCCGTGCCGATGCTCAGCCTCGCCAAGGCCTATACCGACCAGGACGTCATCGACTTCATCGATCGCGGCCGTCGTTTTTTCGAGCGCGACAAGGACCTGGTGCTCGAATTCGTCACCGAGCCCAAGATCGACGGCCTCTCGGCCTCGCTGCGCTATGAGAAGGGCGTGTTCGTCAAGGGCGCTACGCGCGGCGACGGCACGGTGGGCGAGGACATCACCGCAAACCTCAGGACCATCGCCGACATCCCGCAGCAGCTGCACGGCACGGACTGGCCGGACGTCATCGAAATCCGCGGCGAGGTCTACATGACCTATGCCGATTTCGAGGCGCTGAAAGCGCGGTCGGCGGCCGAGGGCGGGCAGGATTACGTCAATCCGCGCAACACCGCCGCCGGTTCGCTGCGCCAGAAGGATCCGACGGTCACCGCGCAACGGAACCTGCACTTCTTCGCCTATGCCTGGGGCGATGCATCGAGCCTGCCGGCCGATACGCAATGGGGCATGATCCAGGCGATCAAGAGCTGGGGCTTCAAGGTCAACGAACTGACCGAGCGCACTGCCTCGACCGAGGAAATGCTGCGGCAATACCGGTTGATCGAGGAGAAGCGCTCCTCACTCGGCTACGACATCGACGGGGTGGTCTACAAGCTCGACCGGCTCGACCTGCGCGAGCGCTGGGGCTACGTCACCGGCGAGCCGCGCTGGGCCATCGCTCACAAGTTCCCGGCCGAGCAGGCCATGACCGTGGTCAAACGCATCGACATCCAGGTCGGCCGCACCGGCACGCTGGCGCCTGTCGCCCGGCTTGAGCCGGTGACGGTGGGTGGCGTCGTGGTCGAGAACGTCACGCTCCACAACGAAGACTACATCAAGGGTTTCGACAGCAACGGCGAACCCATCCGTGACGGCATCGACATCCGTATCGGCGACACAGTCGTCATCCAGCGCGCGGGCGACGTTATCCCGCAGATCGTCAAGGTGGTGATCGAGAAGCGCCCGGCCGATACCGTGCCCTACGAATTCCCGCATACCTGCCCGGTCTGCGGCTCCCCGGCGGTGCGCGAGGTCAACGAGAAGACCGGCAAGGAAGATTCCCGCCGCCGCTGCACGGGCGAGCTCATCTGCTCGGCGCAGGCCGTCGAACGGCTGCGCCACTTCGTGTCCCGCGGGGCGATGGATATCGAGGGCCTGGGCGCCGAGAACATCGACACATTCTTCAATGCCGGCCTCATCAAGACCGCCGCCGACATCTTCACTCTCAAGGACCGGCGTCCGGAAGTGCAGCGCGCCCTCGCCGAACGGCGCGAGGAGCAGGCGCGGCTGCGCGAGGCGGCGAGCGGCAAGACCCGCAAGAATGTGCGCGGCGTCGAGGATCGTAATTACGAGGGGCTCGAAAAGCTCTTCGCGGCCATCGATGCGCGGCGCGAGCCGGAGCTCGACCGCTTCATCTTCGCGCTCGGCATCCTCCATATCGGCAGCACCACGGCGGCCATCCTGGCGCGCACCTTCGGCACGATGGAAGAGCTGATCCGCGTGGGCAAGGAGACGGCCCGGCACGAGGGCGATCCCCACGAGGTCTTCCCCTCCATCGACGGGATCGGCGACACGGTCATCGGCTCGCTCATCGCCTTTTTCGGCAACGAGCGGAACGACGAGGTGATCGACCGCCTGCTCGAGCAGGTACACCCGCAGCCCTATGTCGTGACCGTTTCGGCCGATAGCCAGGTGGCCGGCAAGACGGTGGTGTTCACGGGTACGCTCGAAAAGATGTCGCGCAGCGAGGCCAAGGCCATGGCCGAACGGCATGGGGCCAAGGTGGCCGGCTCGGTGTCGTCCGCCACCGATATCCTCGTGGCGGGACCGGGTGCAGGCTCCAAGCTCAAGAAGGCCGAAGAGCTGGGAATCCTTGTTTTGGACGAAGACGGCTGGTTCGATCTCATCGCCAAATAGGCGCCGCCTCGCAAAGGAGACTGCCGATGTTGCGAACGATCACGCTCAGCGTGGGCTTTGCCGCCTTCCTGTCACTGCCGGCCATGGCCGGCGAAGCCGCCGATATCCTGCGGGCCAGCCTCTATGAAGGCCCGCTGACCGACGGCATTGCCAAGCTCGAACCGATGGCGAAGGCCGGCGACCAGGAGGCGGAGTTCAGCCTCGGCATGCTGCAGCTCGTCAGTGGCGTGGAGCATTTTGCCCAGGCGCTCTATCGCCATGGCATGGCGGCACCCGACGTCGGGCCGCTGGGACCGGCTTTGGCCTTCCCGATTCCGCCCAATCCCAACCCCGAAAAGCTCGATTACGAGAAGGTGCGCGCCATCCTGGCGGCGCTGGTCGAGGACATGGATGTCGCCAAGGCGACGCTGGCGGGTGCCGGGGCGAGCGGCGACTACGTCGTGGCGGTCGATCCCTTGCGGATACGCATCGACTTCGATGCCGATGGCAAGACCACCGAAATGGAAAGCATGAGCGCCATTCTTGCGCACGGCCTCGGCATTTCGCTACCGGCCTCGCAGGCGCCCAATGTCGGCGACAAGAATTCGCGTGGCACCAATTCGCAGGAACCGGAAATGACGCTCGGCCTGGACCGGGCGGATGCGCTCTGGATGGCCGGGTATAGCCAGGTGCTTGCCAGCCACGGCGATTTCCTGCTGGCGCACGATTTCTCCGACCTCGTCAACGTCGCCTTCCACCGCTTCTTCCCGCGCGCAGGCCTGCCGATGCAGGATTACAGCGTTGGTGGCACGCTCTTCATGGAGCCGTCCACGGATGCCGCCGCGGCCGACGCGATCGCTGCGATCCATACGCTCAACTGGCCCGTCGTCGAGCCCGATCGGCTCAAGCGCGTGCTTGAGCGGCTCAAGGCCGTCACGGCGTTTTCACGCCAGAACTGGCAGGCCATCCTTGCCGAGACGGATGACGACCACGAATTCATCCCGTCGCCCAGGCAATCACCGACCATTCCGAGCAGCGCGGTGTCGCAGGACATGGTCGATGCTTGGCTCAAGACGCTCGATACGGCCGACGCCATGCTCGATGGCAAGCTGCTGGTGCCGCATTGGCGCTTTAAGCAGGGCTTTGACCTCAAGGCCTATTTCGAAACGGCGAAGCGGACCGACCTGGTCATGATCCTGACCGGTTATGGCGCTATACCGTTTCTCAAGGATGGACCGGTGGCCAGTGCCGCCGATTTCGCCGAGGCCAACCGGGTCTTCGGTGACAACCTTCTCGGCTACGCTTTCTATTTCAACTGACGGATTGCTCGCATGCGCATCGTTATCGCTGCTCTTGGTCTTCTTCTCGCGCTCGCCACCCCGGCATTCGCCGCGAACTATTCGACGCCCCGGGAGCTGCTGGAATCGATCTACCAGTCCTACGCCACCGATACGTTCCCGGAGGATAGCGAGGAGATCTATTCGAGCCACCTCAAGGGCCTCTTCGCCGCCGACCGCGAGCGGACGCCCGAAGGTGAGATCGGCGCGCTCGATTTCGATCCCTTCGTGAACGGGCAGGATTACGACCTGGCAGATCTGGTGATCGACGAGCCCGTGGTTTCGGGCGAGACGGCCACCTCCACCGTGCGGTTCGTCAACCTGGGCGAGAAGAACGTGCTGGATATCTCGATGGTCCGCGAAGCGGATGGCTGGAAGATCGACAACGTGGAATCGGTCGAAGGCGAGGTGCAGTGGAAGCTGACCGAGATTCTCGGGGAGATGCCGGCAGTAGCGCAATAGGGACCGAGACTGGGGCTACCCCCCCACCCTCGATCCCTCCCCGCAAGGGGGAGGGAAGCCACGGGGCGCGATCAAGCCAGCAGGTCTCCCTCCCCCTTGCGGGGAGGGGACAGGGGTGGGGGTGAAGACCCCTGCCTAAATCTCCGCCGTAGCTTCCTTTAGCCAATCCCTGGCCTCGCCCTTGAGCTGCGAGCCGATCTCCTTCCACACGCGCTTGTGGTAGGCGTTGAGCCAATCGCGTTCGTCACCCGTCAGCAGCTTCTTGTCCACGAGCCGCAAGTCGATCGGCACGAGGGTCAGCGTCTCGAATTCGAGATACTTGCCGTCGCCCACCGGGCTCTCCACCACATGGACCAGGTTCTCGATGCGGATGCCGAAGCCGCCGTCCTTGTAGTAACCGGGTTCATTCGAGATCACCTGGCCGGGTTCGAGCGGCAGGGTGTAGCGCGGCGAGATGCCGATCGGGCCTTCGTGCACGCCGAGATAGGCGCCGACGCCGTGGCCGGTGCCGTGGTTATAGGTGAGGCCGGCCCGCCAGAGATATTGCCGGGCCAATACGTCGATCTGCGCGCCGGAGGTGCCGCGCGGGAAGCGGGCCATGGAGATGGCGATCATGCCCTTGAGCACGCGGGTGAAGCGATCCTTCTCTTCGGCAGTCGGCTTGCCGGTCGACATGGTCCGCGTCACGTCGGTCGTACCCGAGAGATATTGCGCCCCCGAATCCACCAGCATCAGCTCGCCGGCCTTGAGGCCGCGATTGGTTTTCTCGGTCACCCGATAATGGACGATGGCCCCGTTCGGGCCGGCGCCGGAAATCGTGTCGAAGCTCGCATCGACGCAGGTCGGTTCCTCACGGCGGAAGGCTTCGAGCGCGGTGACGATGCCGATCTCATCGAGCTTGCCTTTGGGCGCCTCGCGGTCGAACCAGGCGAGGAATTTGGCCAGGGCCACGCCATCGAGACGGTGCGCCTCGCGCATGCCGGCCAGTTCGGCGTCGTTCTTGCGCGATTTGGGCAGCAGGATGGGGTCGCGCTTTTCGATGACGTGAGCGTTCTCGCTTCCTGCCCGGATGGCGTTGAGCACGGCGAGGGGAGCGGAAGCCGGGTCGACCCAGACGCGCTTGCCGGCCGCGCCGAGCTTGCGCAGGGCGGCGAGCATCGTGTCCTTGCTGGCGAGGTTGGCGAGTTCGCCGAACTGCGCCTTGAGCTCGGGCGTGATGCGGGCCTTGTCGAAGAAGATCGTCGGCTTGCCCTTGCGCGGCACGATGGCGAAGCCGAGCACGAAGGGCGTATTGGGCACGTCGCGCCCGCGGATGTTGAAGAGCCAGCAGAGCGATTCCGGCAGCGTCAGCACCGTTGCGTCCGCGTTCTCGGCGGCGAGCGTCGCCTGGAGCTCGGCGAGCTTGTCCTCGGCCTTCTTGCCGGCGCGGTTGTGCCCGAGAAATTCCACCGGCGTCGCCGGGGCGACAGGACGATCCTTCCAGATGCGGTCGACGAGGTTATCGGTGGCGACAAGCGTCGCCGTGCCGGCGAGCTTTTCGGCCAGATCCTTGATTTCGCCGGGGGTATGCAGCCAGGGATCGTAGCCAATGCGGCCTCCCTTGGGGACGAAGGCGGCGAAGTGGGGAGCTATGCCGGTTTGGAGGGCCTCGATGGGCGTTACCTTGCTCGTATCGGTCTGCGCCGGGGCCTGGAGCGTGTAGCGGCTATCGATGAAGAGTGCAGCCTTGCGCGCACCGACCAGCGCCAGCCCGGCCGAACCGGTGAAGCCGGTGATGTAGGCGAGTCGGGCATCGCCCGGCGGCACGGATTCGCCGCGATGCGCGTCGGCGCGGGGGATCAGGAAGGCATCGAGACCGGCCGCGGTCATTTCGGCGCGCAGGGCCTTGAGGCGCGGCGCCACGTTCTTCGGGTCCGACCGTTCCTCGAAGCTCTGGAACAGGGCGGGCGGAAAGGTTGGGGCGGTGTCCTTGGGCGTCATTGCATGCCTCTTCGTGCCGGTCTGCATTTTCGTCATGGCTGACTTTCGAAATGGGGCCTAACCGAAAGCGATTGCAACGGTTATTTGAGCGGCATCGGCACAGGGGTGCCGGTAAATGTTTGGATGAAAGATAAAATGACCGAGACCAAGAACGACTTCCACAAAGCGCTGGACGGCATTATCGACGCGCGCTCGCGTGAGTCGAAGCGCCAGGTCAGCTTCCGCATGCAGCACCAGCTGATCGGGTCCTTCGCGAAGCGTCCGTAAGCGCAACCAGTTTGCCTCCAGTCGGGTCCCATGCAGCCCGATCTAGCCTATCCCCGGACCTCCATCCGGGGATTTTGCTTTTCTGGGGTATGCATGTGGATGGCCCGGCCCGCAGGCCGGGCACTCCGGCTCAGAGCTTATGCAGGATGAGCGTCGTCCATTCCTTGCGCTGCAGGCGCTGGAGCAGGGGCATGCCGTTTTCGGCATAGGCCGCGATCACGGCCTGGGCCTGGGTTTCGAGAATACCCGACAGAATGATCGAGGCACCCGGCTGGGCGATGCGCGACATGCCCGGCGCAAGGCCCATGAGCGGTCCGGCCAGGATATTGGCGAGGATCAGGTCGTAGGGCGCCTTGGCGGTGATGACGTCGCTGTCCAGCCCTTCGGCAACCACGCCCTCGATCAGGTCGGCCACGTCGTTGTCGCGAGCATTCTCGACAGTCGTCGTCACGGCGATGGGGTCGATGTCCGTGGCCAGGACCTTGAGGCCGGTCTTCTTGGCGATGGCGATGGCAAGCACGCCCGTGCCGGTGCCGATATCAATGACGTTTGCCGGCTTTGCACGTTCGAGTACGCGGTCGATGGCTTCGAGGCATCCCGTGGTGGTCTCGTGGTGGCCGGTGCCGAAGGCCTGGGCCGCGTCGATACGCAGGCCGATCAGTCCTTCGGGGACCGGCGCCGTCTCGTGGCTGCCATAGATATAGAAGCCACCGGCGGTTACCGGCTGCAGGCCTTCGAGCGACTTGGCGACCCAGTTGATTTCCGGATCGATCGCCTCGATGGCGAAATCGACATCGCCGCCCAGCACTTCGCGCGCCAGCGTGTTGAAAGCTTCCACGTTGGCCGGGCTTTCGACCGTGGCCTCGAACACCCATTCGCCGGTCTCGACGTCTTCATGGGCGGACGCGGTGAAAGCCAGGTCCTCCCGTTCCATGACGGCATCGACCAGTGCATAGGCCTGATCCTTGGTAAGGGCGACGGAAACCTGGTCGACGGTCATTTGAGGCTCGGTGCTATGGGAAGCGCCGTTCATGCAGCCTCAGGGCAGGAGAGTCAATCGGAGGAGGGGACTGTCGCCGCGCCCGAGTTAGGGCTCAGGCCCTCCGGATAAAGCTATCCAGCACCTTCTTGCGCCCGGTCTGGAAATCGATGGTCAGCTTGTTCCCTTCCAGCGCGGCGATTTCGCCGTAGCCGAACTTGTTGTGGAACACGCGGTCGCCGACCTTGTAGCCCGAGCCGGGGCCAAGATCGACCGAGCGGGCGACGAGTTCGCCTTCGATGGTCATCGGCCCGCCGCCCTTGCGCTGGGCTTGCTGGGCCCGCGCGCGCTGCCAGCCCGGCGTTTCATAGACGCTCTCGAAGGGGTCGACTGACTGGAAGCGATTGGCGGTGCGCCCGCCATAGCCATAGCCGCCATAGGACGAGCCGGTATCCTTGACCTCCACCGCTTCAGGCGGCAGTTCGTCGAGGAAGCGCGAGGGGATGGCCGATTGCCAAAGGCCGTGGATGCGGCGGTTCTGCGCGAGGCTGATACGCACGCGCTTGCGGCCGCGCGTAATGCCGACATAGGCAAGCCGTCGCTCTTCCTCGAGACCCGCGCGTCCTGACTCATCCAACGTGCGTTGGCTAGGAAACAAGCCTTCCTCCCAACCAGGAAGAAAAACAGTGTTAAATTCCAGCCCCTTGGCCGAGTGCAGCGTCATGATCGATACTGCGTCCTCAGCTTCAGCCGTGTCACGATCCATGACTAGTGAGATATGCTCAAGAAACCCGCCAAGCGTCTCGAACTCCTCCATGGAGCGCACCAGTTCTTTGAGATTCTCCAGGCGCCCCGGAGAATCCGGTGATTTGTCGGCCTGCCACATGGCTGTATAGCCGCTCTCATCCAGAATCTGTTGGGCAAGTTCGTAGTGGGGGACAGGAGGGAGAATCTTCTCAGTCTCGATGACCTCGCCATCCTCGGTTTCAATCGCCTCTATCTCTACCCTTTCATACTGCCGTGCAGACCAGTCATCGAACTGGCCAACCAAGTCGCGCAGCGTGCCGCGTGGTTTGGATTTTAGCTCTTCCGTTTCAAGCAACATTCGCGTTGCTGAGAGGAGGTCCAAGTCCGTGGCACGGGCAGCGTTGTGCAGTATCTGTACCGTCGAGTCGCCTAGTCCACGCTTCGGCACATTGACAATACGGTCGAACGACAACTCATCGGATGGGTTGGCGACCACTCGCAAATAGGCAATGGCATCGCGGATTTCCTTGCGCTCGTAGAAGCGCGGGCCGCCGATGACGCGGTAGTTGAGGCCGAGGGTGATGAAGCGCTCTTCGAACTCGCGCATCTGGAAAGACGCGCGCACCAGGATCGCCATCGAATTCAGCTCTTCGCCCTGGCGCTGGTATTGCTCGATTTCCTCCCCGATATGGCGGGCTTCTTCCTCGCTATCCCAGACCGAGGTGACAGCGACCGTTTCGCCCTTTTCCGCGACGTCGGTGTGCAGCGTCTTGCCCAGGCGTCCCTCGTTGTGGGCGATGAGGTGGCTGGCGGCCGAGAGGATATTGGCGGTCGAGCGGTAATTGCGCTCCAGCCGGATGACCTTGGCGCCCGGAAAATCCTTCTCGAAGCGCAGGATATTGTCGACCTCGGCGCCGCGCCAGCCGTAGATCGACTGGTCGTCGTCGCCCACCACGCAGATATTGGCTTCATTGGCCGGGCGGCCCTGGGCCAGCAGGCGTAGCCAGAGATACTGGGCCACGTTGCTGTCCTGGTACTCGTCCACCAGCATGTACTTGAAGTGGTGGTGGTATTCCTCGAGCACCTTCGGGTTCTCGCGGAAGAGCCGGATGCATTCGAGCAGCAGGTCGCCGAAATCGGCGGCGTTGAGGGTCTTCAGGCGCGCCTGGTAGTCGGCATAGAGCTTGGTGCCCTTGCCATTGGCGTAATAGCCGCTTTCGGCCGGCGTCACGTCCTTGGGCAGCAGCCCGCGGTTCTTCCAGTCGTCCAGCATGCCGGCGAACTGCCGGGCCGGCCAGCGCTTCTCGTCGATGTTCTCGGCTTCCAGAAGCTGCTTGATGAGGCGGATCTGGTCGTCGGTATCGAGGATGGTGAAGGCGGGCTTGAGGTCCACCAGCTCGGCATGGCGGCGCAGGATGCGCGCGCCGATGGAGTGGAACGTGCCCAGCCACGGCATGCCCTCGACCGACGAGCCGACGAGTTTGGCAATGCGCTCCTTCATCTCGCGCGCGGCCTTGTTGGTGAAGGTCACGGCAAGGATTTCCGCGCCGCGGGCGCGGCGGGTCGAGAGAATGTGCGCGATGCGCGTCGTCAGCACGCGCGTCTTGCCCGTGCCGGCGCCCGCGAGAACCAGCAGCGGACCCTCGGTCGTCAGCACGGCGTCGCGCTGTTCCTCGTTGAGGCCCTGCAGGTAATCGGGCGCGCGCCGGCCAAGCTGGCTGGTGATCGGGCCTCCTGCGGACGGAGCGAGTCTTTGGGGTTCAGCGGGCATGCGGGATTGACGAATCTCTTTTTGTTCTCATTGCGCAATATAGGAGCCGGAGGCGCGAATGTATATGCACGCGGTGTCCGGAAGGCTTGCCAGCGGGCGCAGTGACCTTCAGGATTGCGCGATGATCGATTGGGAACTCGCCATCGCCACCGCCGTTGCTTTTGGCGTGCTGGTTTTCATCCTGCGCTGCCTGTGGGTGCTGCTGTTCGCTCGCGCCGAAGGCGAAAAAGTGGAGCCCACCGAGATTTCCGTAGTCGATCTCATTCCTTTCCAGAACCACGACAGCGATCGTTAGGCCGGAAATCAGTGGCACAGGGCAGGGACCCTCTGCCGCAGTCATGGAACTGTTACATCGCTGTCACGTGCCCGTAGCGCGCGACCCCTAAGCGGGCCTCCATAGTCACAGGAGGGCTCCCTTATGCAAACTCAACGTCTTCTGCCCGCGCTGATGGCAGCGCTGCTGCTCTCGACCGCACCCAGCATGGCGGCGCAGGTCTTCAATCGCGTTTCGAGCTTCCCGGTTGCGCTCAACAATCCGCAAGCCGAGGCCACGTCGTCCGAAATCATCACGGCGACCGAAGATGGCAATACGCTCGTCTATTCGGACAGCCCCGCCGGCGGCATCGGCTTCGTCGACATCACCGATCCCAAGGCGCCCAAGGCGCTCGGCTTCCTGGCCCTTGATGGCGAGCCGACCTCGGTGACCATCATCGGCGGCAAGGCCTATGTCGGCGTCAACACCTCCGAGAGCAAGGTGAACCCCTCGGGCAAGCTCGCGGTCGTCGATATCGCGACTCAGAAGGTCGATACCAGTGTCGATCTCGGCGGCCAGCCCGATTCCACCGCGCATAACGAGGCAGGCACGCTTGTGGCCATTGCCATCGAGAACGAGCGTGACGAAGAGCTCAACGACGGCGCCATCCCGCAACTGCCGGCCGGCTATGTCGTCATTCTCTCGGTCAAGGACGGCGTTCTCGATCCGGCCAGCCTCAAGAAGGTCGATCTCACCGGCCTCGCCGCCATCGCTCCGGAAGATCCGGAAGTCGAATTCGTCGATTTCAACGCCAATGACGAAATCGCGGTGACGCTGCAGGAGAACAACCACATCGTCATCATCGACGGCAAGACCGGCATCGTGACCGCCAATTTCCCGGCCGGCACCGTTTCGCTCGAAAACGTCGACACCAAGAAGGATGGCGCGCTCAAGTTCACCGGCAAGATGGAAGACGTGGCCCGCGAGCCCGACGCCATCCACTGGCTGGACAACGACCGCTTCGCCATCGCCAATGAAGGCGACTGGAAGGGCGGCACGCGCGGCTGGACCATCATGAACAAGGCCGGCGACGTGCTCTTCGAAAGCGGCCCGTCGATGGAATACATCGCCGCGCAGATGGGCCATTACCCCGATGCCCGCAACAAGAAGGGCGTGGAGCCGGAAGGCCTCGAAGTCGCCAAGTTCGGCGATGATACGCTGATTTTCGTCGCCCAGGAGCGCTCCTCGCTCGTGGCTGTCTACAAGGATACCGGCGCCGAGCCGGAATACCTGCAGACGCTGCCCTCCGGCATTGGCCCGGAAGGCTCGGTCGCGATCCCCTCGCGCAATCTCTTCGTCACCGCCAATGAAACCGACCTGCGCGCCGATGGTCTGGCCGGTTCGCATGTGATGATCTACGAGCGCGCCGAAGGCGAAGCCAACTACCCGCAGATCATCTCGGACCTCGATGAAGAAGGCCGTCCGCTCGGCTGGGCTGCGCTCGGCGCCCTGGTCGGCGATGCCGAGAAGCCCGGCATCCTCTATGCCGCCAGCGACAGCGTGCTTTCGGCGCAGCCTTCGATCTACACCATCGACGCTACGGCCAAGCCGGCCCGTATCACCAAGAAGACCGTGGTGACCCGCAATGGCGACCCGGCCCAGAAGCTCGATATCGAAGGCATCACCCTCGATGGCAAGGGTGGCTTCTGGCTGGCCTCGGAGGGCTATACGGAAAAGCTCGTTCCGCACGCGCTCTATCATGTCGACGCCGACGGCAAGATCCTCGAGGAAGTGGCCTTCCCGGCCGAGCTTCTCGCCAATGAGGTCCGCTTCGGCTCCGAAGGCATCACCGCCGTTGGCGAGGGTGACGACCTGACGCTCTGGATCGCCATCCAGCGCGAATGGAAGGATGACCCGAAGGGCCAGGTGAAGCTGCTTGCCTACAAGCCCGCTTCCAAGGAATGGGGCGCCGTGCGCTACCAGCTCGACACCCCGGCCGAGGGTGCCTGGGTCGGCCTCTCGGAGATCACCGCCCACGGCGACTACGCCTACATCATCGAGCGGGACAACCAGCTCGCGGACAAGGCACAGCTCAAGAAGCTCTTCCGCGTGAAGCTCGCCGACCTGCAGCCGGCCAAGCTCGGTGGCGAGCTGCCGGTTGTGGCCAAGGAAGAGTTCCGTGATTTCATCCCGGACCTCAAGGCCAATAACGGCTATGTCGTGGACAAGGTCGAAGGCTTCGGCATCGACGCCAATGGCATCGGCTATGTCGTGACCGACAATGACGGCGTCGCCGACTCTTCGGGCGAAACCTTCTTCTGGTCGATCGGCGAAGTGAAATAATCGCGCGACAAGCAAAAGTGCGTGAGAGGCCGGGTGGAAACGCCCGGCCTTTTGTATTTGGGGATGGCGTCAAATTCTCGCCTTGAGCGGCGCTCATGCGGGGTGACGGAAGATGGCGACTTCCATAAACTCCCGCAAACTTGGGGTGACTCGGGCGCTGTGCTGAATCGAATCTATATCGTCGTGGGGATCCTGGCGATCCTGGCCATTGGAGCGGCATTCATCGTGCCGCGCTTTATCCAATGGGGGGATTATCGCGACCGCATGGAGGCCATGGCGACCGAGGCGCTGGGCACCCAGGTCAAGATATTGGGCGATATCAACTTCAACCTCCTGCCTGCGCCCCAGCTCGAATTCGCCGATGTCGTGGTCGGTCCGGCCGACAAGCCCGTGGTCACGGTCGGGCGGGTCAAGGCCGACTTCTCGCTCGTCGATTTCCTGCGCGACCACTATCAGGTCACCAATCTCGTGCTCGAGCGGCCGGCGCTCAACATGGCGCTCGACAGCAACGGTATCTTCGTGAGCGGGCTGAACCTCCCCGAGAAGGTCACCACCTCCAATATCTCGGTCAGCAAGGCCAATGTCGTTGGTGGCGTGCTCAATGTGTCCGACGCACGCACGCAGGACGTGATGAGCATTGGCGAGCTCGATGGCGAGCTCAAGCTGCAGGCCCTGCGCGGCCCCTTCGCCTTTGCCGGACGCGGCGCCGTCGGCCAGGAGCGCTTTGCGCTGCGCGTGACGACATCCGCGATGGACAGCGACGGCTCGACCCGTCTCACCGCTTTTGCGCAACCGGACAACAAGGCGTTCTCGCTCGCCGCAGAAGGTCTCTTCCTCACCGGGCAGGCGCCGCGCTTCAATGGCGACATCACCTATCGCCGCGCGCCGCCGCCGGCCGACCGGGCAGAAGGCGTGCGGGGCGATCTCGTGCTCACCAGCAAGGTCGAGGCCAATACCGATCAGGTGCAGCTGACCTCCTTCACCCTCGTGCCCGACGAGAACCGCACCGGCACGCGGCTCACCGGCGCTTCGGTGATCCGCCTGGGCGAAAACCGCAATTTCGATGCGGTGATCTCCGGCGGAGTGGTGGCGCTGCCGCCGCGTGATGCGACCAAGGAGGAGGGCGTGCAGCCTTACGAGCTGGTGCGTCTCATCGGAGAATTGCCACCTCCGCCGGTGCCGCCGCTGCCGGGCAAGATCACGCTCGACCTGGCCGAACTCGACCTGCGCGGTTTCAGCCTGCGCGACATCAAGCTCAGCGCCTCTTCCGATGCCAAGGGCTGGACGGTCGACAATCTCGGCGGCCGGCTGCCTGGCGATACCCAGGTCAAGCTCAGCGGACGGCTCGATGCGGTCGAGGACCGCCCGAGCTTCGCAGGCCAGTTGGCGGTCACGACCAGCCGGCTTGATGCTTTGGCCGCGCTCTGGCGCAAGCCCACTGACAACAACCCGCTCTTCAACATGCCCGCCGCCTTCGAGGCCGGCGTTGCCCTCGACGGCGACGACCTGCGCTTCACCGACGGACGCTTCACGCTCGATGAGGGCGTGCACAAGCTCTCTGGCTCCGTCGGCTTCGGCCCTGAACGCCGCGTCGATGTCGTCGCCGATTTCTCCGATCTCTCGACCGGCGACAGTGCCGCGCTGGCCGCCCTCCTGCCGGATACCGGCGCTGGCGGCGGCTTTGCCGTCACCTTCCCCGAAGGCTCGATCACAGCGAGCGCTGCCTCGGCCAAAGCCTTCGGTATCGATGGTCGCCAACTGCTAGCCAGCGCCTCCTGGGGACCCGATGGGCTCGAAGTGAAGCAGTTCGCCGCTCAGGATTTCGGCGGCGCCCAGCTCGACCTAAATGGCAAGCTGGCCGGCACCCTGGCTGCGCCCGTGATCGCCGCAGGCGGCACGGTCAAGGTTGCCGCTGCCAATGCACCTGTCCTAACCGCGCTTCAGGACGCGCTCGCCGTTCCTGCGTCGGTCCGCGCCACAATTGGCCGGGCGCTGCCCGCCGATCTCAAGGTTACGCTGGAGCCGCCCGCGGGCGATGGTGCGCAGGTGCTCACCGTCACCGGCACGACCGGTGCTGCCGATCTCGGCTTTTCCGCGCAATTGCGCGAAGGCATCAGCAAGGCCCTGACCGGCCCGGTTTCAATCACCGCCGAACTCGGCGCGACCGATGCAGCTGCCCTCACCGAACAGCTCGGGCTTGGCCAGACCGGTCTCTTCCCTGACGGGCAGGATGTGCGGCTGCGCGTGGTGCTCGATGGCGCGGTGACCAGCGGCTTCCAGACCAACGTTGCCGCCAGTGGCGGCGGCGACAGCGTCGAATTTGCCGGCCGTCTCGATGCCGCCGATATCGAAGCCCTGAAGGGCGAGGGCGAGGTGAAAGTCGCGCTGGCCGATGCCAGCGGGCTTGCCGATCTTTTCGGTGCTGGCGGCGTGCATCTCCCCGCCATGAACGGCTCCGCCAAGGTCGCCTTCACCGGCGATCGCAACATAGCCATCACCGATATTTCCGGTACGTCCGGCGCACAGGCCTTCAGCGGCCAGCTCAACCTTTCTCGCCAGGGCGTCCTGGGCAGCGTAACCGGCGACATCAAGCTGGCTTCCGCCGATGCGTCCGCGCTCGCTGCGATCCTCGGTGGCCCGGCCGCGCTGATCCGTGCCAGCGACAGCGTCTGGCCCGATGGTCCCATCGCGGTGGGGCAGGCACCGCGCAATACACGCGGCGATGTTTCCGTGTCCGTGCCCAGCCTCGATGTCGGCGGCAAGGCGCCGCTGACCGATGCGCGCTTCAGCATCTCATGGGACGAGAGCAATGTGCGCCTGCGCGATTTCGCGGCGAACCTTGCCGGCGGCACTGTCGGCCTCGAACTCGGCGTCTGCTGCAGTGGCGCCATCGCCGAAAAACAGGTGACTGGCCGTGTAAATCTCCAGAACGTGGCGCTAGACGCGCTCTTGCCCGAGGCTTCCGCCGCTGCACTCGCCGGTACGATCACGGCCGGTGCCCAGTTCAACGGCACCGGTGACAGCATCCAGACCGTGCTCGGCTCTTTGGCAGGCGAGGGGAGCTATACGCTTGACGGTCTCTCCATTGCGCGGCTCGATCCCAAGGTGTTCGAGACGGTGGCCGGCCTCGACAACATCCTCGAACTTGAGCCCGATGCGCTCAGTTCCATCGTCGCCCTGGCGCTGGATCGCGGTCCCTTCACTGCGCCCAAGCTCGCGGGCGCCTTCACCATTGCCGGTGGCACGCTGCGCTCGCAGAACCTTTCGGCGGAGAGTGGCAAGGCGCAATTGTTCGGCGGCACGTCGGTGCGCCTCGCCGACCTTGGTCTCGACGGCTCCTTCGCCCTGACGCCTACCGAGACGATCGACGATGCGGGGCTCATCTCGCCCACCACCTCGCAGGTCAGGGCGGTGCTCTCGGGTTCGCTCATGAACCCCGAGCGCACGCTCGACCTCGGCACCATGGTCGACGCCATCAAGGTTCGTGCCTATGAGCTGGAAGTCGATCGCCTCGAACAGCTCCGCGCCGAGGATGAAGCCCGCCAGAAGGCCGCTGCCGAGGAGCGAGCCCGAATGATCGCCGAGCAAAAGCGCCTGGCCGACGAAGCGGCGGCCAAGAAAGCCGCCGAAGAAGAAGCTGCCCGCAAGGCCGCAGAGGATGCCGCGCGGACGGCAGCGCCGCCACAGACCCCGGCGCCCAGCACCGATATCAACGGTGGCGGGCTGTATCCCCCGTTCGACCTGCAATTGCCGCCGTATCAGGGCCAGCAGTAAGGGTTTAGCCCGGGATCGCGCCCCCAGCCTCCCCTTCTCCCCTTGAGGGAGAAGGTGGCGGCGGAGCCGATGGATGAGGGGTCAGCGATATCGGCCAGAACCCTGTCACCCCCGACTTTTGGCCCCCTCAAGGGAGAAGGACTGCGCTATCTGGGTTGGTAGCCATTGGCCATCGGCCACTGCCCGCACCCCACCCACGGAACTTCCCCGGCCGCAGAGCCGGGGCCCACGGATATCTCCACTCGGGTGGGGCGGTGCAATAGGCCCCGGGTCTTCGCCCGGGGAAGTATGGTGGTGGGGATGGAGTTGTGTTCAGCCAGCCGCCGCAGAAAGGGTGCGGTTAGGCATTCTGCATGGCGCTTGGCCACGCAGCACCCGCTCACGAACCCCCAGCCTGATACCACCGCAACACCGCCACCCGCACTGCGGACGACAGGTTCGGCTCGTCGCGCCCCTCATCAATATCCCGTATCACTGCCGCCAGCGGCAAATCCCGGGCAGCGGCTATCGCCTCGAGTCCTGCCCAGAACTCGGGTTCGAGCGCGAGGCTCGTGCGGTGGCCGGCGATGGTGAGGGAGCGCTTCTGCAAAGCGCGCGGTCAGGGTTTCTTGCGGAAGGCGTCGAGGCTGACGACCTTTTCGGCCGAGCCTTCCGCCGCGACCACAGGGGCCGGGACGGGTGCGATCTCGTCGCCCTCTGCTTCGATTTCCTCGACTGTTTCAGCCGCGAGTTCGGGCTCGAACTGCAGTCCGAACTGCACGGACGGGTCGAAAAAGCCCTTTACCGCCGAGAAGGGGATCACCAGCGTTTCAGGCTGGCCGTCGAAGGAGAGGCCGACCTCAAAACCGGTTTCGGTGACCTTGAGGTCCCAGAACTGGTTCTGGAGGACGATGGTCATTTCCTTTTCGTACTGCGCGAGCAAACGTTCGGACAAACGCACGCCCGGCGCGCGGGTGACGAAGGAGATGAAGAAGTGATGTTCACCGGGCAGGCCCGTCCGCGCGACTTCGGACAGTACCTTGCGGACGACGCCGCGCAGCGCTTCCTGAGCCAGAATGTCGTAGCGGATGAGATCTTCGGCCATCGGCGCGCCTTGTCGTACTAGGAGAGATTCGGAGCACCCATACAGCCCAAACAGGGTGCATAATTCAAGCGCAAACAGCGAGAGGAAGTGCAGGCTTCTGTTGCCAGGTGCCTGCGGACCCCGCCTGTCGCCCGGCTAGGAGCGGAGGACTTGAATTCCCAGTGCTAGCACCGCATTACGCGGCGAGAGCGACCGGAGCCTTATGGTTGTCATTAGCAACTATAAGTTTTGGACCGATAACGGTGGTACCTCACCGAGCAAAAGCAACCCTTTACGCCCTCGTCGATCCTGTTTCGCCCCCATGCAACCCGCCGGAGCGGGAGGAATTGGTGGAGGCGCCGGGTACTGCCCCCGGGTCCGATGGGTTTATTACGATAACCGTTTATCGCCATAGCCGTTGCCGGCACGTTCTATATAGGGGCGGCGGCGGCGCGATGCAAATGAATGGCGGCGCACAATTGGGGATTGTGACCAGCCTAGTTGGCGTCGCTCTTGATGTTCCCGCACTCGAGTTCGGAAAGCGCCTTTTCGTAGCGCGCCTTCATGGCCGGATGCGGCGGGGCGAGGCGCACGACGGCGAAAACGTCGTTCTGCGGGGATTCCACGATCAGCAATCCCTCGGCGATATCGAGCTGCTGTTGCGCCAAGAGCCGCGTCTGCGCGGGATTGAAGATACCCAGGTCGAGGTTCTGTCCGATGCCGTCGCGATTGGTGGTCGAATAGATGACGGTGCCGGCGCGATTGTAGACCGCGATCGACCAGAAGGCGTCGGGCAGGGTGCCTGAAACCACGCCGGGGCCCGAGGAAAGGTCGACCTGGCAGACGGCATAGGCCATGTCCGGATCGAGCCGCAGCGGGTTGGGCTCGCCCAGCGCCGGCGCCGGCAGCACGACGGCTTTTTCCACCGCGCCAAGCGCCGTGATGCGCGTCCAGACGTCTTGCGTGGCGAAGATCGGCAGGGCCAGGATCACGACGATATGGATGATCCCGCCCAGCACTGCGCCGGCCAGGAGCCAGAGAAGAGTGCGGATCATGCGCACGCCTCCCGGTCGATGATGGGCAGCGTGTCCGCGCCCGAGCCGACGCCGCCGAAGGCGGAGGTGTCGTAGAGCGTCAGCGCCAGCGAGAACGGGCCGTTGCCCGTGATTTCCAGCCAGTTGAGCGGCGAGAGCGCCTTGCCTACGAAGATCGTGGCGGTGCCGTCTTCGTTGCGGGCGAGACGCGTGCTGTGCATGGTTGCCGCTGCGTCGTCGCGCGCGATGTTGGCGCCATCGGGTGCCTCCGCTACCAGCGTCCAGAAGCTCGCGACCGGGGTCGTTCCGTGCACGCGATAGGTGCAGGAGCGATCGAGCGGGCGGCCCGTGCTGTCGTTGGTCGCGACGAATTCCAGCCCCTCGCTCTGGCCGAGCTGCAACGTGCCGGCGCGGGCGATATGGGCGCGGGTATAGGGGTCGGGCGAGGGCGAGCCGGCGGCAGGCCAGGCCGCCCAGGGGCCGATGCGATAGGCGCCGAAGAGACGGCCATCGGAGAGCGCGAACCAGCTCAGGCCGAAGCCGACGGTGAGCGCGACCGCAAACATCAGGATCAGATGGGACAGGAAGCGCACGCGTCAGTTACCCGGCGTCGATTGCGACACGACAAGCGTAGCCCCGCCGCTGGCGCCCTGGAGCGTGCGCAGCGCTTCCCCGAGCAGGTCCGCCACTTCGAGCAGCTTGTCGGCAGCGGCCGGTTTGAGACCGGGCGGGCGCTCCTCGACCGGGGCGACGGGCGCCGTGGGTTCGGCTTGCGCAACGATGGGCTTTTCGGGCGTGAAATCGACGCCGAACACCGGCTTGATCTCCACATTGGTGTGGGCATAGGCCATGAACTTCTGCCAGGTCATGGCCGGCAGCGTGCCGCCGGTGAGGTTGTTGGTGGGCCGATAATCGTCGTTGCCGAACCAGACGGCAGCGACGTAATTGCCGGTAAAGCCGCAGAACCACGCGTCGCGGTAGGAGCTCGTCGTGCCCGACTTGCCTACGGCCGGCACGCCCGGAATATCGGCGCGGCGTCCGGTGCCCGAGGTGACCACGGCACGCATCATCTGGTTCATGTAGGCCACGGTCTGCTCGGAGAGAATGCGCTCGCGATGGGCTTCCGGATCCGCTTCATAGACCAGGTCGCCGCGCAGCGTGTTGACGCGGGTGATGCCATAGGCAGGGGTCTTGTAACCGTCATCGGCGAAGACCGAATAGGCCGAAGTCATGTCGAGCACGCTCACCGAGGCCACGCCCAGCGCCAGCGAACGGGTCACCTCGAAATCGTTGGTGATGCCCATGCGGTGCGCCATGTCGGCGATCGGCTGGCGGCCGGTCTTGATCGAGAGCGTCACCGGCACCGTGTTGATCGACTGCGCGAAGGCCGAGATCAGCGAGATCTTGCCTTTGTAGTTGCGGCCGTAGTTCTGCGGGCACCAATTGCCGATGCAGACGGGATGGTCGTCGATCGTCGAGGTCGGAGTGAGCCCCAGATCCTCGAAGGCGGTGGAATAGACGAAGGGCTTGAAGGCCGAGCCCGGCTGGCGGTTCGAGACGATGGCGCGGTTGAACTGGCTCTTGCCGTAGTCGAGCCCGCCGACCATGGCGCGGATCGAGCCACTGGGCTCGGTCACCACCATGGCCGCTTCGGTAACCTTGTAGGCGGCGCCCTGTTCGCGGATGACCGAGGTCACCGCGTCTTCAGCATAGGATTGCAGCACCGGGTCGATAGTAGTGCGGACGATGAAATTGTTGTCCGAACGGCCGGAGACGATGGTCTTTACCTGTTCGAAGGCCCAATCGAGGAAGTAGTTGGGCGAGTTGACCTCGGCGATCCGGTCGACGGGCGTCGCCGGGTTGCGGCGGGCGGCCGTTACCTGACCCTCGGTGAGGTAGCCGGCATCGACCAGGTTGGAGAGCACCTGGTTGGCGCGGCCGCGCGCCGCGGCGAGGTCGACATGCGGAGCGAACTTGGTCGGCGCCTTGTAGAGGCCGGCGAGCATAGCGGCTTCGGCCAGGTTGATGTCGGTCACCGGCTTGCCGAAGTAATATTCGGCCGCCGCCGTCACACCGAAATTGCCGCCGCCCATATAAGCGCGGTCGAGATAGAGCTTTAGGATCTGGTCCTTGGTGTAATGCGCCTCCAGCCACAGGGCGAGGAAGGCTTCCTTGATCTTGCGCTCGAGCGTGCGCTCGTTGGACAGAAACAGGTTCTTAGCGAGCTGCTGGGTGATCGAGGAGCCGCCCTGGAGCGAAGCGTCGCCCTGGGCGTTCGAGAAAAGCGCGCGGGCGGTGCCCATCACGTCGATGCCGAAATGGTCGTAGAAGCGTCGGTCTTCGGTGGCCAGCGTCGCCTTGATGAGGAAATCGGGCAGCTTGTCGAGCGCAACCGAATCGTCGCTGCGGATGCCGCGTCGGCCGACCTCGTTGCCGTAGCGATCGAGGAAGACCACGGAGATATCCTCGGCCTTGTTGAACTGGCCGGAGGCGGTGGCATCGAAAGCGGGGAGGGCGAGGGCGGTCATCAGCACGAGGCCGATGCTGCCCATGGTCAGGGCGTCCGAGAACAATTCCACGAAAAGGCGCTTGAAGCCGGAAACGCGGAAGATGGACATGAAGTCGCGAAAGCGCGTATAGCCGCGGCCGAGCGACTGCCACGTCTCGTAGAGAGTGGAATCCAGCCAGGCATCGGCGGCCAGCATCCGGCCCTTCTTGGGGCGCTTTTCTTTATGATAGAACGGATCCTGCATCCGAAGTATCCCTCTACGCGCCCGTGCCTTGGATTCTCCCGGTTTCGGCCACATTGGCAAGGCGCTCGCTGGATTATGATCGGCGGCTTGCGAGCGCAAGTGCAAAGCCGCCATACCCTAGAGAATTGACGTTAACGACATGCCCTTCTGGGAAGAAAAATCGCTATCCGAGATGAACGAGGCCGAGTGGGAAGCACTCTGTGACGGCTGTGGCCGCTGCTGCCTCGTCAAGCTCGAGGACGAGGATAGCGGGCAAATCATCACCTCCGATGTCCGCTGCAAGCTTCTCGATGGCGATAGCTGCACCTGCACCGACTATCCCAACCGGCAGCAGCAAGTGCCCGACTGCATCAAGCTCACGCCCGAAAACGTTCTGGAAATCCCCTGGATTCCGCGTACCTGCGCCTATCGACGCCTCGCCGAAGGCAAGGGCCTCGCCTGGTGGCATCCGCTGATTTCGGGCGACATGCAGGCAATCGAGGATGTCGGGGTTTCCGTGCGCGGGCGTACCGTCAGCGAGCTCGACGTGCAGCCGGGTGAGTGGGAAGAGCACGCCGTCGACTGGCCCGAATACGAGCCGCCTGAGGAAATCTGAGCAGGCAAGGCTGCCTTTTGAGACGGAGTGCCAATAGCGGGGACGTCTGACCCATCACGAGGGCAGGGCACTGCCGCTATTGTCGGGACTTCCACGGCAGGAGTTCCCGATGAGCGCGACTTTCTGGAATTACTTCTGGTACATCGCTTCGACCTTCCTGGTCTTCGCCTATTTCATCCTCGTGATCTTCGTCTTCGCGGACATGCTGCGCGACCGGACCATGAGCGGCTGGGCCAAGGCGGGCTGGACGATCTTCCTCATCATCCTGCCGTTCCCGATCGCCCTGGTTTACCTCATCGTGCGCGGCGACAGCATGCAGCAGCGCGAGATCGAGCGTCAGCGCGCCATGGCCGAGCGCGCCGACGAATACATCGTCAACGCCATCGGCAAGACCCCCGCCGACCGCATCGCCGCCGCCAAGAAGCTTTTTGACGATGGCGCGATCAGCGAGGCGGAATACGCGCGGCTCAAGACGAAGGTGCTGGCTGGCGGGTAATGGCGGCGCGCGCCGTGGTGTAGCGTCCCCCATCCCTATGCCATCTTCCACACCGTCCTCGTCCGCTTTTCTGCCTGCTACTTTCCTCTCCACCTTCCTCACCCCACCACCGTACTTCCCCGGCCGCAGAGCCGGGGCCCACGGATGCCTCCACTCGGGCGGATGGGTGCAATAGGCCCCGGATCAAGTCCGGGGAAGTAACGTGGTTGGGCGCATGCCGAGCTCGAATCACGCGCACACGCCTGTGTGCACGCGCCGCCGCAATGCTCCCGCAATACTCCTCCGGCATCACCTCGCGGACCCAGCGGAATCCCCACCAAAACGCCTTTCCTCACGCCATTTTCTCCTGCTCTTGACACTCTGTCTTAGTGTGTTACTAATGTACTACACTATGCAGGCAATACACATGAACCAGTGGAACGAGACCCAACCCATTTTCATCCAGATCCGGCAACGGATCAGCCAGATGATCTTGCGGCAGGATGTGAAGGAAGGTGAGGCGCTGCCTTCGGTGCGCCAGATCTCCGCCGATCTTTCGGTCAATCCGCTGACCGTGACCAAGGCGTACCAATCCCTCGTCGATACCGGGATTGTCGAAACGAGAAGAGGACTAGGCATGTTCGTGCAAGAGGGCGCGCGACCGAGGCTTTTGGCTCAGGAGCGCGAGAAGTTCCTCACGGAGGAATGGCCGCGGATCAAGGCGCAGATCAAGGCGCTGGAACTCAACATCGATGACCTGCTCAAGCAGGATGAAACCAAGGCAGGAGCACAGTCATGAGCAACGCTGTGAGCACTATTTCAGAGACGATTGCCTCCGAGCCGATCGTGCATGCGCGGGGTCTGCGCAAGCATTTCGGCAAGACGGAGGTTCTGCACGGTCTCGATTTCGATATTCCTCCCGGGCGCATCTATGGCCTGATCGGCCATAACGGCGCCGGCAAGACCACCACGCTCAACGCCCTGCTTGGCCTCACCACCGCCGAGGGCACCATCCGGGTGCTGGGCAAGGACCCGTTCGCGCACCGCGCCGAATTGATGGAAAACGTCGCCTTCATTTCTGACGTCGCCAGCCTGCCGCGTTTCCTGCGCGTCCGCGAGCTCTTCGCGCTCCTCACCAATATCCATCCGAACTTCGACCAGCAGAAGGCCCGCTCCTTCCTCGAAGGCACGGATGTGAAGATGGAAGCCAAGATCAAGCACCTCTCCAAGGGCATGATCGCCCAGCTCCATCTCGCCGTCGTCATGGCGATCGATGCGAAGCTCCTCGTGCTCGACGAGCCCACGCTTGGCCTCGATATCACCTATCGCAAGCGCTTCTACCGGCGGTTGCTCGAAGACTACATGACCGAGGAGCGTACGCTGCTCATCACCACTCACCAGGTCGATGAGATCGAGTTCATGCTCTCGGACATCATGTTCATCCGCGATGGCGAGCTGGTACTGCACATGCAGATGGAAACGGTGAGCGGCAAATATGCTCAGCTCATCACCGGCCCCGACCATGCCGCCGACGCGCGCGCACTCAAGCCCATCTATGAGGAAACCCGGTTCGGGCAGACGGCGATGGTCTTCGAGAATGTCGACCGCGAGCGCCTCGAAGCCTTCGGCCAGGTGTCCACGCCCACGCTCAGCGATCTCTTCGTTGCCCTGATGCAGCGCACGCCCAGCAATTCCGGAGCTGCCCAATGAAGTCGTTCATTGCCCTGATCAAGCGCGAATATCTCGAGCATCGGGGCGCGTTTCTCTATGGGCCGCTGATCCTGATTGGCCTGATGGTCGTCGGTACGGTGCTGCCGTTCCTCGCCGGCCGGATACGCGCCGACTATTTCGGGGAAGAGATCGGGGGCACGCTCAAGTTCTACGAACTCGCCTTCATGGCGTCGATCGCGGGCTGGACGTTCTACCTGCTGATCACGCTCTTCTTCTACTACGCCGACGCGTTTTCGGCCGACAAACGCAATAACGCGATGCTCTTCTGGAAGTCGATGCCGGTCAGCGACCTCAAGGTGCTCAGCTCCAAGATGGTCGCCGGTCTCACCGTCTTTCCGGCGCTGATCTTCCTCGCCATGCTGTTCTCGGGGGCCTGGGCCTATGTCATGGCCCTCATGGTCCACTGGCAATTCCCGCTCTTTGCGGCGCCCGATTTCATCGCCGCCGTCAACAGCTTCTGGCGCATTGGTCTGGTCGGGCTGATCTTCCTGGCGCTGGTGCTGCTCTGGATCGCGCCGTTCTTCGCCTGGGCCGGTGCACTCTCCACTGCCGTCGGTCGCTGGGCGTTGCCGATGGCCGCGCTCATCCCCGGTATCCTCATCCTCCTCGAGAACGTCTTCCTCAAGGGGCAGGATGGCGGCTACATCCTCAACTACCTGCGTTACCGCGCCGATTTCACCTGGGCACGCAATGCCGTGCAGAACCAGATCATCAGCCTGGCTCCGGTCGATATCGTGCGGTTCGTGAGTGACCTGCTGGCCCATATCGATTGGGTGCAGATGGTGGCCGGTTGGGCCTTCGTCGTGATCGTCATTGTCGCGGCCAGTGAATATCGCCGCCGCAAGCTCGACTGATCCTTCCCGCGCTGCGCTGGCTTCAGGGCCAGCGCACGCCCGTCATCTCCTCCGAAACCGTCCAGAGCCGCCGTGCGATTGCCGGGTCCTTAGCCCGATCCACTGGTTGCACCAGCGTGGGATAGCCCTTCATCTCGTTGCGACCGTCTGGTCCGTAGAACTGGCCACCTTCGACGCCCGGCGCCGTCGCGGCATAAAGCTGGGGCAGGGCGCCCATTTCCGGCGGCTGCGCCATAAAGGCATTGCTGAACTTCAGCAGCCACGACATGAACCCGGTAGGTCCCGTCGACTGCAGGTTGGTCGAGGCATAGCCGGGATGCGCCAGTACGCTCTTGATCGGCAGCTTTTCCGCCCGCAGCAGCCGGTCGAGCTCCAGCGCGAAATAGACATTGGCGATCTTGGACTGGGAATAGGCGCCCGAGCGCGAATAGGTTTTGACCGCACCCAGGTCGTCGAAATGGATATGGCCGCTTTTGTGCAGCCCCGAACTCATCGTCACGACCCGCGCGTCCGCACTGCCGGCAAAGGCCGGGAGCAGTTGCAACGTCAGCGCGAAATGGGCCAGGTGGTTGGTGCCGAACTGCAGCTCGAACCCCTGCTTGGTCACCCGGCGCGGCGGCATCATGATGCCGGCATTGTTCATGAGCACATCCAGCCGCCGTCCGCTCGTGACGAACCCGCTGGCGAAGGTCGCGATCGAATCGAGGTCGGCCAGGTCCGCCAGCGCCAACTCGACCTTGGCGTTCGGCACCGCCGTGAGGATCGCCCGTCGCGCGCTCTCGCCCTTGGCGGGGTCCCGCACGACCATCACCACATCGGCGCCATGTCGCGCCAGTTCGAGCGCCGAAACGTAGCCCAGCCCGCTATTGGCGCCGGTGATGACGATGGTGCGCCCGGTCTGATCGGGAATATCAGCGGCGGTCCAATGGGCCATTGTTCATTCCTGTCGCGTTCGGTGCTATCTAAACAATGTTAAGTCGTTTATCTTAACGCTGTAAAGATGCTTGATGATCCTAAAATGAAACCGGCTCCCAAGGCGCCCCGCGAAAACTACCATCACGGCGATCTGCGTGGCGCGCTGATCCGTGCCGCCGACGCCATCCTCGCCGAGAGCGGGGTGGAGGGTTTCACCCTGCGCGCCGCGGCCCGTCGCGCCGGCGTCTCCCCGGCCGCTCCCGCCTACCACTTCTCCAGCGTCCGCGGCCTTCTCACCGAAGTCGCCATTCTCGGCTACGAGGAATTGCAGCGTCACATCGAGATCGACGGCTTTGCGGGCGACGATACTGCGCTGCTGCGCCGCCAGGCTGCCGGCTATGTCCGTTTCGCGCTGACCTATCCCGGCCGCTTCCGCGTGATGTTCCGCCCGGATCTGCATCTCGTCGAGGACGAGCGGCTGCATCAGGCGGCGTATGCCGCCATGGGCCAGCTTGCCGCCACCGTCTGCCGCCGTGCGCAATTGCCGCTGTCGCCCCGACCCGAACCGCGTGCCGTCGCCGCGGTTCTTGCCGCCTGGTCGCAGGCGCACGGCATTGCCCAGCTTTTCCTCGATGGCAAGCTCAACGGTTTTGCCGGCGCCACCACGCCGCAGGAGGCGGCCGATCGGCTGCTCGATGACGTTCTGGCCGAGGCCTGGCCGGAGCGCGGCCATAAATAGGGTTCCCTTGGCGGGCGACACCCGTTAAGAAGCCGCTCCTTCATTCCCCGACTAGCTTTGCGGTAGCGCCATGACCCTCACTTGCGGCCTCGATTTCGGCACGTCCAATTCCACTATGGGTGTTGCCGCCAATGGCGTGCCTCAATTGCTGGCGCTTGAGGACGGTCGCCAGACGATTCCCAGCGCCATCTTCTTCTCGTTCGAAGATGACGTGACCTATTTCGGGCGTAAGGCGCTCTCCGAATACGTCACCGGCGCCGATGGGCGTATCATGCGCGCGCTCAAGAGCGTGCTCGGCACCAGCCTCATCAACGATCGTACGCGCATCAAGAAGCACCAGGTTGCTTTCACCGATATCCTTGGTCTCTTCATTGCCGAACTCAAGCAGCGCGCGGAAACCGCCCTCGACGGTCAGATCGAACAGGTCGTCGTTGGCCGTCCGGTTCGCTTTGTCGATGACGACGACAAGGCCGATGCCGAAGCGCAGGACCAGCTCGAAGCCGCCGTGCGCAAGCAGGGCTACCGGCATGTCGAGTTCCAGTTCGAGCCCATCGCCGCCGCCCTCGACTACGAGCGCTCGGTGACCCGCGAGGAGCTGGCGCTGGTCGTCGACCTCGGCGGCGGCACGTCCGACTTCACTGTCATCCGGGTTTCACCCGAGCGCGCCAGAGCGACCGCGCGTGCGCAGGACATCCTGGCCACGGCCGGCGTCCATATCGGCGGCACCGATTTCGATCGACTGCTTTCCATGGGCAAGATCATGCCCATGCTCGGCTACCAGACCGAGACCGCCGACCACAAACGCGTTCTGCCCTCGGCCCCCTATTACGACCTCGCCACCTGGCACCGCATCAACCGGCTCTACAATCCCAAGACGCTGACCGAACTGCGCAGCACCCGCAACGAAGCCGAGCATCCCGAGCTCGTCGAGCGCATGATCGACATTGTCGAGAACCGCCTTGGTCACCGCCTCGGCGCCAGCGTCGAAGAAGCCAAGATCGGGCTCTCGGATGCCGAGCAGGTGCGTTTCGCCTTCGCTGCCCATGAGCATGACCTCGAAACCGAGATCACCCGCGCCGATTTCGATGCCGTCCTCGAAAACTCCGTCGCCCGCATCAAGGCCACCATCGACGCCACCCTGCAACTCGCCGGCGTCGAGGCTCCCGCCATCGAAACCCTGATCCTCACCGGCGGCTCCACTCTCGTCCCCGCCATCGTTGCGGCCCTCGCCACGATGTTCCCGACGGCGCGGACCGTGCGCACGGACGTATTGGGGAGCGTGGGCCTAGGCCTGGCGCTGGATGCCTCGCGGCGGTTCCAGGGTTAGTCTGCGACTTAGGGCCTCCCCGATCACTCTTCCCCGGCGAAAGCCGGGGCCCATGGAATTATTCCGAGGCTCCGAACCCCAGCCTTGGCCGGAGGAGGCGTGCGAGTTGGGCGAGCAAGCCAGAGGGGCCGGCTAGGACCTCCCTCAACACTCCAACCTCACCTCCGCGTATCCACCACCCGCGATCCGCGTACAAAGTCCGCTCCACTCGCAAGCCGAGCACGCCGCCCGGCTTATTCCGCTCGCAAACGCCTCCCGCATCCGTTCCACCAGCGCGGCGGATAGCCCGATCGTCTCCCCGACAGCCAGCCGCCGCCCAACGATCTCGCTCACCGCAAGCGTGGCCAGCCGATCCCGCTCGACCACGCTCTCCTGGTGGCAATGCGGCTCCGCGCCTTCGAGCAGCGGCGCGCAGACATCATCCGGCCCAGCGACGAGTTCTATCTCTTCTCCCGCCGAGAGCCGGGCGACGATGCGGTCGTAATTGGCGGTGAAGGCCCGGGAATAGCCTTCACCGACATAGGTCAGCATGCACAGCAGGTGATGTGCGCGCAGCCGAACCGTCACGAGCGCGGCGCCCGGATGGTGTCGACGCCCTTGAGGAGCGCCGCATGCAGGCCCGACTTGAGGACGGCGCCCAGGATGAACGGCGTCACACCGGCAGCCAGCGCCGCCTCGGCGCCGATGATCGTCGCCAGGTAGGCCCAGCCGGCCACCAGCGCGAGCGCATTACCAAGCAGCGCGGCCGCAAAGCTGCGCACGAAATTCGCGCCGCTCCAGCCGCGCTCGGCCAGCCAGCCGACCATGGCCACCATCACCGGGAACGACCAGAGGTACCCAGCCGTCGGTCCAACGAAATGCACGGCGCCACCCGAGCCGCCCGAAAGCACCGGCAACCCGATCATGGCCTCGCCCAACCAGGCAATCACCGTCAGCGCACCCAGCCGCCAACCATACAGCGCACCGACCAGCGTCAGTGCCAGCGTCTGGATCGTCATCGGCACCGGCCCGATCGGCACCTCGATCTGCGAGGCCAGCGCCAGGAACAAGGACCCGGCCACAACGGCCGCGGCCTTGACCGCAAGCGGCCGATTCCCAAGCGAAAGAAGGTCCGCATTGCGGGCAGGGGAGGAATTGATGCTCGGCATTCGAGGCTCCTGGATGAATTATAGATAATTTGGTTGTACGATGTGGATAGGAGTCCAGATAATCTATTATTTGGCAAGGGCGGATGTGAGGTTGTGGAAAATTGGGGATGGAGGTGTTGGGAGAGAGGGCGGCTTGAGCAGAATTGGAGCCGCCGGCTCCGGAGGTTAGAGCCGAAGCCATTCCGGAGGTAACAGCGACCGACATTTGCGAGAGGCGGCCACGCTGACAACCAGCCCACAACCAGGCATTCAGGTTATGCAGACCCGCTCCCGCGCCAGCAGGTCTCCCTCCCCCTTGTGGGGAGGGGGCAGGGGTGGGGGTAGTCAGGGGCGCTGTACTATTCATTCGAACTATCAACGCATTCCTGGCTACATCGCCTCCCTCTCACCTGTAGGGAGGATCTAGGGCGGAGGAGAGCCCAAGCTCCGTGTTCTAGCCACCCCCACCCCTGTCCCCTCCCCGCAAGGGGGAGGGAGATCTGCTGGCGCAATCACGCGATACGGCTCGCCTCGCGACCTTTGCCTGATCGTCGTTCCGCCCTCACCACCTCCCACCTCCTAGCCTCCCGGCTTCCTCTCCGCAGCTTCCCCACTTCCCTCACCCCACCACCGCACTTCCCCGGACTTGATCCGGGGCCCACGGATCCCTCCACTCGAGTGGAGCGGTGCAATAGGCCCCGGATCAAGTCCGGGGAAGTAAGGTGGTGGGGGTGAGAGCGAGGGTATCCGGAGAGCAAAGAACGACCGTGCCAAAAAACTTATCCCCGCCCCCATCACCCTCCCGCATACTCCTCCCCATCCCTCCGCCAACGGCGAGGCACAGTACGCAGTGCCGCGGCGGCTGGCGGCAGGACTGGAGACGCGCAATCGTGCACACGCGTCTCTCGCCCTGCCGCCAGGTTCTGGGAGTTGGGGGA
>Ga0182739_1000068_pt1 | contig 232446 bp, 198 predicted proteins | sample eDN5th30CBELigBY_FD_128873 | JGI IMG/M metagenome (GOLD analysis project Ga0182739, IMG submission 128873) | Enriched backyard soil microbial communities from Emeryville, California, USA - eDNA 5th pass 30_C BE-Lig BY (version 2) (version 2) | ecosystem: Environmental > Terrestrial > Soil >... | reverse complement strand
CTTTCGAAGCGAGCAATTTGCTTGCAGGCAGCGTTTCGAAGAAGTAAGCAAATTGCTAAGCATATGCTTTCGAAGCGAGCAATTTGCTTGCAGGCAGCGTTTCGAAGAAGTAAGCAAATTGCTTTAAGGAGTGTGTACATGTTGGAGAGCCTACTCGTATTTATGCAGATCGTCCTCATTAATATGCTGCTTAGCGGCGATAATGCCGTCGTCATTGCGATGGCGAGCAACGGACTCCCAAGCGCCCAGCGGAAGAAGGCTGTATGGTGGGGGAGCGCTGCAGCAGTACTGCTTCGTTGTATTCTGACGGTGATGGCGGTTGCGCTCCTGCAAATCCCTTATCTGCAAGCGACAGGCGCACTGCTGCTGGGCATAATTGCGGTGAAGCTGTTCCGCGATGCATTTAATGGCGAGGAAGCGGAGCTTCCGGGCAGCGGGAATAGCCGGAAACGTTCAGTGTCGTTGATGGCGGCGGTCCGTACGATCGTTGCTGCTGATTTTATAATGAGTTTGGATAATGTGCTTGCAATCGCAGCGATTGCGGATGGTGAACCCGTGCTGCTTATCCTTGGAATCGTCGCCAGCATTCCGATTATTATATGGGGCAGCCATTTCGTCGGGGCTTTGCTCCGAAAGTTTCCGCCGCTCGTATATGTCGGTGCTGCATTGCTTGGATATGCGGCCGGCGAGATGCTCGTGAGTGACCCTGGATTGAGCCGATTCATACACAGCTCAGCTGCAATCCATGATGCGATTCCGTTGTTCTGTATCCCGGTTGTTATTATCATAGGATTGATTGGAAGACCGAAATTGCGTACGCGTTAAGGGATTTCTTTAGAGTGCCGGCCTCTTCAAACTCTGCGGAGTGGATGAGCCGGCGTTTACTTTTTGCAAGCATCCTGTGGTTTACACTGGTTTTTTATGCGCAGTTCCTTTACACTAGAGGTTGCGAGAAGTGACGGGATCGTGTCGTCTTTCGTCGAAAGAGATTGGCGGCGATACAGATACCGATTGTAACCGGAACGATCGGGGGGAAACATCGTGTCTAAACAGCATTATGCGGGGATCGCTCTGCTAGGCGCAGGGCTTGTCATTCTGCTTGGCAAATCGGGCTTTTTCAGCTTTATTGGCAGTGTGCTGTGGCCAGTCATACTGCTAATCGCAGGCATTCTGCTGCACGTGCTTTATTTTGGGAGAATGCTTCCCACAGCTGCACTGGTGCCAGCAGGAACACTATCCGTCTACGGTCTGCTGTTTTTGATCTGCAGCGTATTCGGCTGGTCATTATTCCGCGAGCTGTGGCCGTTTGTATTGTTCGGTCCAGCAGCAGGCTTGTATGAGTATTACGCGTTCGAACCGTTCAAGCCTCGCCTTGCACTGCAGCTAGCCGTCGGCTTGGGGGCCGTGACGGTCGTTGCATTCGGATTCATCCTCATTACAAGCTGGAGCATCTATGTTATCGGGCTTGTATTGATCGGAGCTGGTTTGTGGCTGACAGTTGGACGCGGCCGCAAGTCGCGCTGGTAATGTTGGCCCCCTGCATTCGCAACCGGTAATAATATAGAACAAAGACAAATTGGAGTGGATTAAGAAGATGAAAGAAAGACAGAACATCCGCAACATCGCAATCATTGCACACGTTGACCACGGCAAGACGACGCTCGTAGACAAGCTGCTTCAACAATCGGGCACATTCCGCGACCACGAAGCGGTACAAGAGCGCGCGATGGACTCGAATGACATTGAACGGGAGCGCGGTATTACGATTCTGGCGAAGAATACGGCGATCAACTACAAAGAGTATCTGATCAACATCGTTGACACGCCAGGCCACGCCGACTTCGGCGGCGAAGTAGAACGTATTATGAAGATGGTTGACGGCGTATGTCTCGTTGTCGATTCGTTCGAGGGCTGCATGCCGCAGACGAAATTCGTGCTTCGCAAAGCGCTCGAATCGAATTTGACCCCAATCGTTGTTGTGAACAAAATCGACCGCCCGAACGCTCGTCCTGCAGAAGTAATCGACGAAGTGCTTGATCTGTTCATCGAGCTTGGCGCGTCGGATGAGCAGCTCGACTTCCCGGTCGTATATGCATCGGGTCTGATGGGTACGTCTAGCTTGGAGCCTGAGGTAGAGAAGCAGGAAGAGAATATGCGCGCGCTGTACGATACGATCGTAGAGAAAATTCCATCGCCTACGGAGAGCGTAGACGAGCCGCTGCAATTCCTCGTTACACTGCTTGATTATAACGAATATTTGGGCCGTATCGCTGTCGGCCGCGTTAACCGCGGTATTGTAAAGCAAGGTCAAACGGTTGCCGTTATGACGCGCGAAGGCGGCATTAAGCAAGCTCGGATCGAGAAGCTGTTCGGCTTCCATGGTCTGAAGCGTATTGAGGTTGAGGAAGCTGGCGCTGGCGACATCGTTGCAATTGCTGGTATTAAAGATATTAATATCGGTGAAACGCTCGCTGATCCTGCGAATCCAGAAGCGCTGCCGGTCCTGACGATCGATGAGCCTACGCTGCAAATGACGTTCCTCGTTAACAACAGTCCATTCGCAGGCCGCGAGGGCAAGTGGGTAACATCCCGTAAGCTTCGCGAGCGTCTGTACAAGGAGCTGGAGACGGACGTTGCGCTGCGCGTTGAAGATACGGACAGCCCAGACGCATTCATCGTTGCTGGCCGCGGTGAGCTGCATCTCGGTATTCTGATCGAGAACATGCGTCGTGAAGGCTTCGAGATGCAAGTATCCAAGCCTGAGGTTATCATTAAAGAAGTAGACGGCGTGAAGTGCGAGCCATACGAACGTCTGCTGATCGACGTACCAGAAGAGAGCATGGGCGCAGTAATGGAGAGCCTCGGAACGCGTAAAGCAGAGATGGTGAACATGATTAACAACGGTACGGGTCAAGTTCGCCTCGAGTTCATCATGCCAGCTCGTGGTCTGATCGGCTATCGCACGAACTTCCTGACGATGACGCGCGGTTATGGCATTATGAACCACGCCTTCGACAGCTTTGGTCCAGTTATTGCTTCCAATGTTGGCGGACGCCATCAAGGCGTGCTCGTATCGAGCGAGAACGGTACGTCGACGTTCTATGGCATGCTGGGTGTAGAGGATCGCGGTATGTTGTTCCTCGAGCCAGGTACGGAAGTGTACGAAGGGATGATCGTTGGCGAGCACAACCGCGACAACGACATCATCGTAAACATCTGTAAGGAGAAGGCGCTGACGAACGTCCGCTCCGCTACGAAGGAAGATACGGTGAAGCTGAAGACGCCTATCCTGTTCTCCCTAGAAGCTGCACTGGAGTACCTCAACGATGACGAATATTGCGAAATTACACCGAAGTCGGTTCGTCTACGTAAGAAGATCCTAAACAAGAGCGAACGTGAGCGTGCAGAGAAGCATCGCAAAATGGCACAAGCCAACGCGTAACGCTTTGTAGTTGAAGGAGGATTTGTACGATGCAAGAATGGTTTAGCAACCATCCGCTCGTTACGTACGTCTTAATATTGGCGTGCATCATTTACATCTTCAATGCGGTGTTTCGAGTTAAGCGACTGCCGATCCTCAAGGAAGTTCTGGCACACATCGTCATGGCGATTGGCGCTTTCGTTCTGTACATTCTGCAGGTCGATAAACTCCCGATCATTCAATGTATGGCCGTGGCGATCCTGATGATGATGATGCTTCGTGGACGGCAGCTGTACGATAAACTGCGCAACAAGCGCAGCGGAGATGTGAAGACAGATTCTAGCCAGTAACCATTAGCCTTAGTAGGCGAGGAGCGATGGGTCAGATGAAGCTTGAGGATGCTCTCTTCAATTGGCTGCAAATCGAACGTGTGGTACAGGCGCAGCCTGATGATGCGGCTGCGCTCGATACACGCGATTTTTTCCTGCAAGTGCTTCGGGAAGATCATGGGATACGTAAGGTTAACGTGACTTCGGAGGATGCAACGATGGTATATGTGCGCATCGAGAAGGAGGAAGGCGGCACGAAGCTGTTTTTCTTCGATCGTGAGGCGGCAGACCAGCTGGTGGATGATGTCTATAATGATCGCTGTCAATCATGAAAGACACATGGACAGAAGGTGATTACGTGGATTCGAATACGCCGCTGCCGCCCCGTTCGGGCAAGAGGGCGTCAAGTGGAGGCAACCAGAAGCAGACGTATAAGACTAGTAAGGCGGTAAAGCCGAAGAAACGTGTTCGATGGGGCAGAATTATCGGCATGCTTGTTCTTGCGGCCGTGCTGTTGATCGGATGGTTTGTAGTCGATCTATTCTTCAAAGCGGACAAAGCAATTGGAACGATCTCGCTGCCGAGCGAGAATGTTGTCGATGTGCCAGCAGAAGAGTCGGTTAAGGTGAAGCCGACGGCCGTTCTGCTGCTCGGGCTTGATTCACGTGAGAAGCTCGGAACGATGAATACGGACGTCATCATGATCGCGGCACTGAATCCGGATACGAAGAAAGCGACAGTCGTCACCGTGCCGCGTGATACCCGGATTGAACAGTCGGGTTATGCGCATAAGGCGAACAGCTATTATTCCAATTTTTATCATGAAGCATTGAAGACAACCAAAGATAAAGAACAAGCTAAGCTTCAGGCACTTGATAAAATGAAGACGATGTTCGGCCGTTACTTCGGTATCGATATCAAGTACGCATCGATCATTAACTTCAAAGGCTTCTCGGATGTCATTGACGCCTTAGGCGGTGTTGAGGTCGACGTCGATATGGACATGCGTTATGTCGATAGTGTGGACGGTACGAATATCAACCTGAAGAAGGGCCGTCAAGAGCTTACAGGCAGTCAAGCGCTTGACTTCGTTCGCTACCGCAAATCGAACGATGGCAAGAACATGTCGAGCGACTTCGACCGTAATCGCCGGCAAGGCGAGGTGCTCGGTGAAATTGTCGATCGATTGAAATCGCTTGGCGGCGCAACGAAGCTCGGCTCTGTGATTGAAGCCGTAGGCGGCAATATGCGGACGGACATTCCGGAATCGGAAATCCGCCAGCTGATGTTTACCTACTTCGGCCTCACACGTTCGGACGTTGAGTTTAAGCCGTTAGAAGGCAAATGGGTGAGTCCATATGTACATGCAGATGAACAAAGCCTTGCGGATACCCGCCAAGCGCTGAGAGCCCAATTGTCCGTTCAGTAGTAGTACGAAGCGTATAAGCTGTGTTATAATGGGAATACGCAGTAGACGCCAATGCCAAGGAGGTCATGCGGATGACCGAACGTATCCGAGCAAGATCCGAGGTTACATCGATAACTTTGATTGGCGAACCATTAGCATCTGCATGCCATCTTGTACGCAATATGAATACGATGGAAGGACAAGTATGGTCTTCCGTCATGAAGAAAGCCTAGCGATTATCGCTAGGCTTTTTGTGTACTTATGGACGTTTCTCACATGTTCTTGTTGATTTTCGGCGCCTGGTTCGTCCTGCTCTGCTCGGTATGCTCATCCTTAGGCAACGTATCGCGCGGCATCTGAGGGACGATACGGCCGATAATGTCCGCCATCTCCTCAGAGAAGCCTTGGATCGGACGGCCGTTGCGAATGTCGGCACCGATTTCATTCAGCCTTTCGGATAAGTCCATGTCAGCCGTTACAATGGCATTAATTCCGTAAGGGTCCTTGCGGAACGCTTCCGCTACCGAGTATTTGATCGTGCCGATACGGGAGCGTTCCAGCTTCGAATCGACATCAATGCCTACAACCGCAACGTTGCCGGCTATGACGCAGTGCGCATTACGAACGCCAGGAATACCTTTGGCTAACGATTCCAGATGGTTCGCAACGGATCTGCTGTCGGTAATGGGCTTGGCTCTTGGTTCTGTCTGCTGTACTCTTACATTCGGATTATTCTGAGGAGAGGGTGATGTTTCATTGCGCGCCACGGTGCTGCATCCTGCAATCAGCAGGCACAGTACGGTAGCGGACGCAAGGCTACCCAGAAGTATGCGCATTTCGCCACCAGACCTTTCACAATTCACTTTTGTCGTCGCTGCATAGTTTGCCCGAAGCTGAATATGGTTATGTATGCCTTTCGTCACCACATCGATTTCGGCGCCAGGAGGGTCCGCGATGAAAAAAATTTTCGTGCTCGATACGAATGTGCTGCTTCATGATCCGCAAGCCATCTTCGCATTCGACGACAATGAGGTCATCATACCGGCGATAGTACTCGAGGAAATCGACTCCAAGAAGCGGCTGGCCGATGAGCTGGGCCGCAACGCACGTTCGGTCTCGCGGCTCCTTGACAGTATGAGGGAGCAGGGACACTTGCACGAGGGCATTGTGCTGAAGAACGGCGGGCTGCTGAAGGTGGAGCTTAACCATCGAAGCTTCGTCCGCGTTCAAGAGATGTTCGGCGAAATGACCAACGACAATCGGATTCTCGCTGTGGCGCTTAATTATGATATGGAGGAGCAGGAGAAAGGGTCGAATGTAAGAACCGTATTGGTAAGCAAAGACGTTCTTGTCCGGATCAAAGCAGATGTGCTCGGCCTGGAAGCGCAGGATTATTTGTCCGATCGAACTGTTTCTGCAACGGATTTATACGGTGGTTATTCTACCCTTCATGTGCATCCTTCTGTCATTGATGAGTTCTACACGTACCGGTTTCTATCCGTGAAAAGCTTGCAATTGTCGATGAAGCTGTATCCGAATGAGTTCATCATCCTGCGGGATGAAATGGGAACTTCGAAGTCAGCATTGCTCAAAGTAAGTCAGGATGGGGTGAGGCTGGAGCCGCTTTATCTAAGCAACGATGCGGTATGGGGGATAACGGCTCGCAATGCGCAGCAGAGAATGGCACTCGAGCTGCTGCTCAACGACGATATTCCGCTAGTAACTTTAACAGGCAAGGCAGGGACTGGCAAAACGCTGCTGGCGCTCGCAGCCGGCCTGCTGAAGGTTGAAGATGAACATAAGTACAAGAAGCTGCTCATCGCCCGGCCAGTTGTGCCAATGGGCAAAGATATCGGATATTTGCCAGGGGAGAAGGAGGAGAAGCTGCGACCGTGGATGCAGCCGATCTACGATAACCTGGAATATTTATTTGATACGAAGAAGAGCGGCGATATTGATAAAATATTAATGGGACTGGGCAGCATTCAGGTCGAAGCATTGACCTATATTCGCGGCCGCTCCATCCCAGGGCAATTCATTATCATTGATGAAGCGCAAAATTTAACGAAGCACGAGGTGAAAACAATCGTCTCGCGCGTAGGGGAAGGCAGTAAGATCGTACTAATGGGCGATCCTGAGCAGATCGATCATCCTTATTTGGATTCCATAAGCAACGGCCTGACGCATATCGTTGAACGGTTCAAAGGAGAGAGCTCCAGCGGTCACATTACACTGGAGAAAGGCGAACGGTCGAAGCTGGCGCAGCTTGCAGCAGATTTGCTGTAACAGATTCAATCGTGAGAACAGCCTCATGTGATGATTAGAGACGGGCGCAGATGCGTCCGTCTCTGTATGTACATATAGGATTGTAGGTTAAAAGTCATAAAGTAGTGGGAGACAACAGAGCGGCGCATTTGATATGATAGAACTATTCCTACATTTGGAAAGGAAGGAAAGTGTGCTGTGGTCTATCGTAAATCAACGCTCCTGATGCTGACAGGTTCATTAGCTGCTGTTATTGTCGTGTTCCTATCACTGGTCAGTTTGCCGAACGGAAGCTCCTCGCCATCGACCAAGCGTGGCGAAACGATTACACCGCTGCCCGCAGGCCAATCAGGCGATGAACTGCAGCACATTATCGTAAGCGTTTCCATTCCTCAGAATGAGTTTCATGATATGCTCGAAGCGACGTCTCGCTTCATGGAAGCGAATCCGAACATAACGGTAGAGCTGCGCAATATTAGTCCTGATCTCTTATATGACAGCTTGAAGAGTGACGCACAGCTGGGCACAGGGCCAGATCTTGCGCTTATGGATAACGGATGGGTGAAGGAGTTTGCGGTGCTTGGCTATCTGAAGCCGCTTGATTCGCTAGTTGCAGCGATGCCTGGAGAATGGCTTAGCGGTCTGCTAGAGCCGCTTAATTGGAATAATTATTGGTGGGGAATGCCGAAGGATGCTGACCCGCAGCTGGTCGTATGGAGCAGGCCATTGTTAGATCAGCTGGCAGATGGGACAATCCCGCCGGACTGGAATTCCTTTGCCGGTCTTGCTGTCTCTGCGGGGGGTGAGCTGACGGATGTTCCGCTTGTTCGGCTTGACCCGGCGGAAGCGTGCCAGCTGCTCGTCTGGCTGGACTCATTCCCATCGAAAGAACGGACGGAGTCGCTACAGCCCTTCGATGCCGAGCTGAAGGAAAGGCTTGCTTTTCTCGCTGAGGGACAAGGGACGACGTTTACAGTGAGCCGGTCAAACGGCAAAGACAATGTCGAGAAGCTTGCAGCAGGCGAATTGCTATCGGCCGTTATGCGCTGGTCTGAGCTGCAGGCATTGCCGCTTGAACAGCGGACGAAGCTGGCAATCGGCTATCCGAACGGCTGGTTCGGCGGCCGAAGCTTCGTCGTATTCACGCATAGCCGAGCGAAGGAAGAAGCTGTATCCTTATGGCTGAAAATGATTGTTGGTGAGGATGAGCAGCAAGCAAGCTATGATCGGTACCGGCTGCTCCCTTCGCTCAAACCGCTGTATACGGCGCGAGAACAGAATGTTGTCGACATCGGCATGAATAAGCTGGCCGATTTCATCTGGCTGAAGCAGCTTGATGCGTTAACCAGCCAGATGCTGGATCCGCAGTGGCCAGTTCGGCTAGCGAATTGGAAGAAGGTATGGAATGATCTCAATCATGAGGATAATTGGCTGAACGAAATCGCCGAACAATGGAATAACAGCTTTCTTCCTAAGGAGCTCTAACAGGTATGAACCGATGAGCGTTAGAATTTCACAGCGAGCGAGACGAGCAGCTCCCCGTCCGTAATGGAGACATCTGTTGCTGTAAGAAACTTAAGGATCTGCTGCGGATAGAAGCTAAGATCAAACCTCTGCTCCAGCTCATCTCTTGTCGTATCCGGCAGCGGAATGCCGTTGAATTTGAGCGAGTTAATGTGAAATTGGATATGGTTCTTCGGATCATCTTCGACAGTATACGTGCCTACAACCTCGATTGATATGCCGTCCCGCGAACCGCTTGCGATCACTTGTCCGTCTGTGAACTGGAATGCGAATACGTTGAACAGCTCATTTTGCTCGCGGAGAAAATCATTAAGCGCATCCTCCGGAATTCGCAGCTTGTAATTGAAGCCGTTAATCTCTAGATAATCCTTGTTCTTCTGCGCCCAATCTGGCAAATGATTCATCGCATCCGACAATGCCTGGAAATACGTTCGGACCTCGCGTACACCGACATTGTTCCAGTAGGTATTAAGCTCATTCATTAGAAGTCTAAGCTTGTCGGCATCGGATCTTCCCTCTAACGTAATGTTCATTTCCTTCTGCAGCTGAGCGACTCGATCACGCTGCTTGAATAAGTCCTCTTCCACTTGATGCAGCCTGCGCTGCTGCTCCGATTGTTCTTCGTATTCATGGCGGAGCGAGCGGGCTTGCTCTGCATATTGCTTCATTAACAGGTGATCCCGCGTAAAAATAATATCGATATAGTCCAGCAGCCTCAGCCATTCTTGCAAGGATTGGAAGGAAAGGAGCGCCTTCAATAGCCAATCCCGCTCGCCCATATAGTAGGAGCGGAGAATTCGTCCGGTCTCCTCGCGCTGCTCGGCGAGCTTCTGCTCTTGTTGATCGATACGAGCTTGCGTAGCGGCAATTATCGTTTCCTGCTGCGCCTGTTCCTGCTGCACACGCGATATTTCTTTATCGATTTCAACGACCGACAGGCTTTTCTCTAGCAGACGTTGAATCTCTACATCATCAGGGGTTAGGGCGGAGGCCGTGCCGACCGTCTCGAACAAGAGTATAGCTGCTGCAATCGCACCTATACTCGCACGCTGAATCCAGGCGAGCATGCTAGGAATTCCTCCTTATCGAAAGCGTCAGTGAATGTAGTCAAGCCTAGCATTACTGTATGCGTTCATTTCTCCTATTATATCTTATTGAACCAAGGAGTGGCATCGGAATGGACATGCAGGAGCATCGATTAAGTATTCGAATAGCCCAAATTATAGCGTCAGAAGGCGTGCATGCGATGACAGCTGATGGCGTGGCTTGCAAAGCGATTCCATTCAGCCGATATATGGGCTTATGTTTATATGATGAGCAAGAAGGCTACTACCGGAGCGGGAGCGTTCGAACGGGCCGGGAGGGCGATTTCTATACGAGCGGAGCTGTTGGAGGCATAATGGGGCAAATGCTGGCGCGTTTCATTCAGCGTGCAGCAATCGGGAATAGAGGCGAAAGTATCATTGCCGAATGGGGGGCAGGTACGGGAGCGATGACCGCTCAGATGCTGGAAGCTTGGGGAGAAGAACGATCGGAATGGCTGCGTCAGGTCGAATATAAAGTAATTGATGACCATCCGCTCCATCTGCAAGCAGCACATCAACGTATCGAAGCCTATCGGCAGAAGGGAAGCGGGGTAACCATCCAATCGATTAGATACGAGAGCTCAAGCGAAGCGATAGAAGCACTTGGTAAGCTTGCGGAGGATCGTCATGTCATTATCACGGCGAATGAGCTGATCGATGCGATGCCTGTTCATCGGGTCGTTCAGCGTGACGGTAAACTGCTGGAGCTTGGCGTTAGCTTATCAAAGCGTGAAGATGGGATCCGATTCCAATGGGCTCGTATGCCGCTGTCGTCGAACGCCATCGCGCAATCGATTGACGCAGACGGAATTCCGATGGCCGAAGGGCAGGAGACGGAAGTGAACCTTGCCGCGGAGCATTGGATTGCAAGGATGGGAGAAATTGTACGGAGCGGAATGCTCATTCTTATCGATTACGGACATCGTGCAGAGGAGTATCGTGCACCACATCGGATGAACGGAACGATGCTGTGCTATAAGCAGCATCTTGCTCACGATGATCCGTTCATATTCCCTGGGGGACAGGATATTACCGCACATGTTAATTTTACAGCGCTCAGGAGAGCGGCAGAACAAGCGGGATGGACGGTCGCTGAAGAGACGACACAGCTGCAGTTTCTGATTGATCAGGGCGTTCTTGATCTGCTGCGCAGCCATCAGGATCGCGATCCATTCAGCGAGACGGCCAAGCGCAATCGTGCGATTCGGCAGCTGCTGCTATCGGACGGAATGAGCGAGACGTTCAAAATAATCGTCATGACCAAAGGTGAATTTCGAATAGAGCGCATACAAAAACAACCGGAATCGTTATGATTCCGGTTGTTTTGTGTCTTGTAGTATCGATCGCTTGAAGTGTATTAGAATGGGAGACCCATCTTAAATACGGTCCAGTAGCTGAAACCGACAAACGAGACGACCATGTAGCCCCAGAACATGAGTATGTATGTACGTTCCGAGAAGTTCAAATAGCCGAGCAAGATGAACGCGGCGGCCTGCATGAAGAACAAGAGCGCCATTTCGGTCATGTCCCCTGCAAATGCCATCAGGCCAATGACGAACGTCCAAAAGCCGAGAACGCGAAACATGCGTGACATTCTCCATCCCCCTCTCTTCGATTCGACCTTTTTTTCTATTGCCAATTATAACGTTACGTACAAGCAGTGTAAACCTGAATCAGTGACAAACCAGAAAACTTTTTCAAATCCAAGAAGGTGTCTCCAATTAATGAGTAACATTCGGTTCGTTGAATCATTCGGACAGCTTGCAGCTATAGTTTGCGCATAATCGATGGTAAACATGTATGAGCTAATAAAAAAATGGATATATAAATTAGTATCCGATAGATTCTATGAAATCTACCAAGGGCATAGAGATAATTAAGCGCCTTTAACGTTAGGAGGTTTGGGTAGCATGACAGCAGTCAGACAAGATGCATGGAGTCCAGATGACGATATTATTCTTGCGGAGGTAACGCTCAGACATATTCGAGAAGGCAGTACACAGCTTGCTGCCTTCGAAGAGGTCGGAGAGCGGATCGGAAGAACCTCTGCAGCATGCGGATTCCGTTGGAACAGCTGTGTTCGCAAACGGTATGAAGAAGCGATTCAGATCGCGAAGCAGCATAGACAGAAGCGTAATTATTTGAAGAAGCAATCGTCTTCTGTTGCATCCGCGCCGCATGTATCTTCCCTCACCATTGTGGATGAGGATACGAAGTCATTCAAGCAGGATGTAATCTCTGAGGAAAGTATTACGATAGACGGTATTATCCGTTTCTTGCGGCAATGGCGAGGCGCCTATCAAGAGCTTCAACGCCAAGTCAAGCTGCTCGAGAAGGAGCTGCTCGACCGCGATGAAGAGCTTTCCGAGCTGCGAGCTGAGAATCACCGGCTTAATAGTGAAGTCACGAATGCACAGACGGATTATCGGACCGTTAACGATGACTACAAAACGTTGATTCAAATTATGGACCGCGCTCGAAGACTAGCAGTATTAAATGAAGAAGACGAACTGAAGCCTCGGTTCAAAATGGATGCTAACGGCAACCTGGAGCGCATTGAATAACCGAATGGATCAGATAAGCAGACGCCCTCGCATGAGTAGATGCGGAGGGCGTTTTTGCGTTACAATCATACATAATTTGATTCTTTCTATATGTAGGCTCGTAATCAAAGCGGACTTCATGAACGATCTCTAAAGGAAGTGTATATTTCATGAGATTTGATATCGTAGGCGGCGGTGCTATTGGATTGCTCTATGGGGCTAGACTTGCTGCAGCAGGCTATCCAGTCACGATATGGACAAGAACGGCAGAGCAGGCAGAGCGGCTTGCCGACGAAGGCATCGAGCTGGTAAGACAAGGAACCGTTCAAGTGGCGGATGTAGATGCTTACCCGTTGAAGGCGTGCGGCCGTAAGCATACGCAGGTGGAAGATGCGGAACAGGTCATCATCGTTGCAGTCAAGCAGACGCAATTAACGCCTGACCTTCTGGAGCAGGTTGGTCAATTGGCAGATCCGAACGCGATCGTCATAGGCCTGCAGAATGGGATAGGACATGCGGAGAAGCTGATGCAGGCTGTACCGCATGCTTGCGTGTTGACAGGCGTTACGACGGAAGGCGCACTGCGGCATGGGACGAGAACCGTTGAACATACCGGGGAAGGGCTGCTTGCAATTGGTGATGCATGCACGGATTTGAGACAAATATCGGTGAACGATGAACGGTTAAAGGAGCGAATGAAGCAGTCTGAGCAAGAATTACGGCATAAAATGTTATTGAATGCGCTTTCATCAGCAGGAATTACGTCAGAGCTGTCGAAAGAGATGAATAATCGTATTTTTCAGAAATTGCTCGTGAATGCTGTTATTAATCCGTTAACCGCCCTGTTTGACGTTCGCAACGGCGAACTTCCGCAGCATCCTCGTCGTGCTTCGCTTATGCGCGCGTTGTATGACGAGACTATTCTTGTACTCATTGCCGCTGGTATGACTGGCGATGAGGATCGCTGGGAGCAGGTGCTGCAGGTTTGTGCGCGCACATCGGAGAACATATCGTCTATGCTCGCAGATGTTCGGGCAGGCCGGCAGACGGAGATCGAATGGATTAACGGCAGCGTTTGTCAGCTGGCAGCGCAGCATGGGCTAGAAGCACCACTGAATGCTTCCGTTGTAAGGCTGGTGCAAGCAATGAAATAATACCGTACATTGAAGGAGGCGGCGGGTATGTGGTTATGGGAAAGCGTTCGGCATATTTATGCATTCCTTGCAGTCATACCAGTCATTCCGTTCGTTCTCATCTATTGGGGCTACGGATCTTTCACTAACGATAGGAAGAAAGCGTTCATGCTGGCAATGGACGTGACGACGGTACTACTGGTTGGTTGTGTGGCGGTATTGTTTGATAATATATTTGGAGGCAAATTCGGCTTCTACTTGATCGTTCTTGTACTGCTGCTGCTTGGCGGCTTTATCGGTAATATACAGTTCCGCAAACGGGGCGCAGTGGATACGAAGAAAGTGTTTCGGGCAGTATGGCGAATCGGCTTTCTGTTTATGAGCGTGCTGTACGTGTTGTTTATGTTTATCGGAATCGGCAAGGTGCTGCTGCTTCCAATGTAGTTCAATAGGATAGGTTGGAAGGAGGCCATCATGCAGGAGCAGGATGGCTTTTTTCGTTCGTACGAATGCATGAGCTTTGACGCTGCAAGCCTCCATTGTGTACAATGAATAAGCTAACTTTTAACATCGTACATTTATGATGACTTTATGCATACAGTGCGGTTCGTACGAGCTGCTGAATAAGATGCGGATCGGGGTCGAAAGAGTACTATGACATCAACTGAATTTTACGAGCTTCCGGTTTCACAGCCGCTTAGTGAAGCTTATGCGCAGCAATCGGATCAACGTCTTAGCGAGTTGTTTCACAGCGGTCATCCGTCTTCGGAGGAAGCTTGGCGCAATCGTGCGCAATATCTTGACCGTTCGGTCAGCAAGCGTACCTCCGCGTCGGAAATCGCAGGTGTGCTTCGTGCTTATAACTCGCGTTATGGCATGACCTCGGAAGTGGCTGCCAACATCGATGCGCTTGGAGAAGGCGCGCATGTTGTCGTTGGCGGACAGCAGGCTGGATTATGGACAGGCCCGCTGCTCGTGATCCACAAAGCAGTATCCGTGCTATCTACCGCTAAACACGCTTCTTCGGTACTTGGTCGTACCGTTGTGCCTGTATTCTGGATTGCAGGCGAAGATCATGATTGGGATGAAGCGAATCATGTGATGGCGGTAACGGATCAAGGACTCCGCAAGCTGTCGATCGCAAGACCTGATGGCCCTCGCACAGCGGTCAGCCGAACACCTGTCTCACCGGAGACTTGGGTGGCAGCGATTGAAGAGCTGTCGGCATCGCTTCCTGGCTCGGAGTTCAAAGAAGCGCTGCTCGATAAGCTGAGGTCGATCTCGGCAAGCAGCAGCACCTTAAGCGAATCATTCGCCTATCTCATCATGACGTTGTTCGGCAGTGAAGGACTTGTCTTGATGGATTCAGACGATAAACAGCTGCGGGCGCTTGAAGCACCGATGTTCTGTCGTATCCTTAGTGAGCAAGAACCGCTTAGCGTTGCGTACAGCACGGCATCGGCCAAACTTAATGAGCTGGGTTATCGAGCGCAGGCGGCTTATACGCCGGGCTGTGCGAATTTGTTCCTGTTCCGTCCTGAGAATGACGAATTCGGCATGAAGGACGAACGAGTTCTCCTTTACAAACGCGAGGATGGCAGCGGCTTTACCGATCGCAAAGGAGAGTCGAGCTGGAGCCGGGAGCAGCTGCTTGGATTGGCTGAGACGAAGCCGGAGCAGCTCAGCAACAATGTATTGACGCGGCCGATCATGCAGGATTATGTGCTGCCGGTATTGGCGGCTGTGCTTGGACCTGGTGAGATTGCGTACTGGGCGCAGCTTGGCGGAGCGTTCCGCTATTTTGGAATGGAAATGCCTATCCTTGCACCTCGCATGTCGTTTACCTTAGTCGAGGGAACGATTGCCAAGCATATGTTGAAGTATGAACTGACGTTCGATGATGTCGTGGCACGCTTCGAGGAGAAGAAGCAGGCATGGCTTACCGCGCAGGACCGATACGACATTGCTGCGAAATTTGGTCACGCGAAGGATCAATTCGAGCAGCTGTACACGCCGCTGGTGGCGCTTGCTGCAGAGGTGCAGGCCGGACTGGAGAAGCTGGGCCAGACGAATATGAGTAAAATCATCGAGCAAATCAGCTATTTGGAATCGAAGACGGCGGACGCGTTCCGTAAAAGTCATGAAGCGTCTCTTCGCCATTGGGAGCGGATCGGCTTGGCTATATGGCCAGCGGGCAAACCGCAGGAACGCGCATTGAATATGACAGCCTATTGGAACCGTTATGGATTAGACTGGCTGAAACGACTGCTAGAGCTGCCATATGATCCGAACGGCGGACATCGCGTTTTATATTTGTAATTCATTATCCATTGAGAGGTAGATGAACATGAGCACTGATTCGAAGCAAACGAGTATTGTAGCGGATATGTCGCTGGCGCCTGAGGGCCATCTGAAGATTGACTGGGTTAGCGCTCATATGCCTGTACTGAATCGCATCCGAGAGCAATTCGAGCGCGACCAGCCGTTCAAGGGCTTGAAAGTTACGATCGCCCTTCACCTAGAAGCCAAGACAGCGTATCTCGCGAAGGTTGTCAAAGCGGGTGGAGCTGAAGTTACGATTACAGGAAGCAACCCATTGTCCACGCAGGATGATGTATGTGCAGCGCTGGTTGAGGACGGCATTACTGTATTCGCGAAATACAATCCGGAACCGAAGGAATACAAAGAGCTGATGATCAAAGCGCTCGAGACGAAGCCGGATCTTATTATTGATGACGGCGGCGATCTGGTGACGATTCTCCATTCAGAGCGTCAGGACCTGCTGTCGACGATTCGCGGCGGCGCTGAAGAGACGACGACGGGCATTATCCGCCTGAAAGCGCTCGAGAAGCAGAATGCTCTGCAATTCCCGATGGTTGCGGTTAACGATGCATACTGCAAGCACTTGTTCGACAACCGTTACGGTACAGGTCAATCGGTATTCGATGGCATCAACCGGACAACGAACCTTGTCGTTGCAGGCAAGACCGTTGTTGTTGTTGGTTACGGCTGGTGCGGTAAAGGGGTAGCGATGCGTGCCAAAGGTCTTGGCGCTAACGTCATCGTAACCGAGATCGATGCGATCAAAGCCGTTGAAGCCTACATGGATGGCTTTGCAGTTATGTCGATGATGGATGCTGCCAAAGCGGGTGATATTTTCGTGACAGTAACGGGCAACCGTGACGTTATCCGCGGCGAGCACTACGAAGTGATGAAGAACGGCGCGATTCTGTCCAATGCAGGACACTTCGATATTGAAGTAAACAAACCAGAGCTTGCGGCCCTGTCGTCGAATATTCGCACGGTACGCCGCAACATCGAGGAATATCAGCTGAAGGATGGACGCAGCATCTATCTGCTTGCGGAGGGACGTCTCGTTAACCTCGCAGCAGGCGACGGACACCCAGCGGAAATTATGGATATGACGTTTGCGCTGCAAGCCGTAGCCCTCCGTTATGTGAACGAGCAATACGAGGCGATCGGCCGCAAGGTTGCTAACGTGCCATATGAGCTCGACGAGCAGGTTGCACGCTTGAAGCTGGAAGCACTCGGAATTGGTATTGATTCGTTGAGCGATGAGCAGAAGGCTTATTTGGAAAGCTGGGCGTCGCACGAGTAAAATGTAGCGGGCTAAAGAAGTGGGGCGAAGTGGGGCGATTTATTATTCATTAGCCGCCGACAGTGAAAGGGTTGAACAGGGTTTGGACCTGTTCAACCTTTTTTTTGTTTTTTAAGTGTGGATTTGCTGCTCTTAAATGAAGTTGAAGGGGGCTGAAGTTAGTTTAGGTGTGGTTCTTCCACGCTTAAAGCAGCAATCGGCTCGTTAATCGTATGTCGGAGCGGATTTAAGAGTGGCTGTCTCACACTTAAAGATTTATTAGAGGAGGTCTTTGAACGATAAGAGTGGATTAACCACACTTAATTAACATGACTTCTGCGGAATAATCCTCGAAAGTGGGGGCAAGTGGAGAGACTCAGGTCGTCGCTTGAATAATTGGAAGTGGTTGTGCAGGCGTGGACCTGTGCGGCCGCTTTTTTTTGTTTGATAGGGGAGGTGAATGGGGAGAAATCCCATAATATCGGGCTTGGCGAGAGGGAGAACGCGATAATTCACATCATAAAACTTTTTTACTATTTCGAAGTCAAATAGAAGGATTTTTATTTTAGGTGGCGAATAAGTGTGACTTAGTGGGGAAAAGTGGGGCGTAGTGGAGGATAAAGGGGAAGGAGTGGGGCGGACGTGTTCATGGGCGAGCATCAGCATAGTATTGATGACAAGGGCCGTCTGACTATCCCATCCAAATTCCGTGAAGCGCTAGGCGCCACCTTTATCGTTACGCGTGGTCTGGATAACTGTTTGTTCATTTATCCGATGAGCGAGTGGAGTATTCTGGAGCAGAAGCTTAAGGCGCTTCCCCTTATGAAGTCCGATGCGCGTGCGTTTACCCGTTTTTTCTTCTCTGGTGCAACCGAATGCGAGTTGGACAAACAGGGAAGGGTAAATTTGCCGAAGCACTTATGCGAATATGCCAAGCTGGATAAGGAATGTATGGTTCTTGGCGTATCGAGCAGGGTGGAGATTTGGAGCAAAGAGACTTGGGCAGGCTACTATGAGCAGTCTGAACAAACATTCAATGAAATAGCAGAGAAGCTTGTTGATTTCGATATTAACTTCTAATAGCATGAGACAGCTAGAATCGACAGCAGGAATGGGAGGTTGACCGTGTGTTTCAGCATGTAACGGTGCTCATGGACGAGGCGATTGAAGGATTGGCGGTGAAGCCGGACGGTATATATGTCGACTGTACGCTCGGAGGAGCGGGTCATAGCTCTGGCATTGCAGCTAAGCTAGGTAAAGGTGGAAGGTTAATCGCCTTCGATCAGGATGATTGGGCGCACGACAACGCACGTGTCAGACTTGCGCCATACATGGAGCAAGTAACGCTCGTGAAGAGCAATTTCCGCTATCTCGAGCAATGTTTGCGCGAGTGTGGTGTGCCGGAGAAGGATGGCGTTCCACAGGTGGATGGCATTTTGTTCGACCTAGGTGTTTCGAGCCCGCAGCTAGACGAAGCGGAACGCGGCTTCAGCTACAATCATGACGCGCCGCTCGATATGCGGATGGATCGCGGTATCGCGCTTACGGCAGGCGACATCGTGAATACTTGGGATGAGCGGGATATTGCCCGCGTCCTGCTTGAATACGGCGAAGAGAAGTTTGCTCGCAAAATCGCTAGAGAAATGATCGCAGCAAGAGCGAACGCCCCAATCGAGACGACAGGCGAGCTTGTTGAGCTCGTGAAGGCAGGCATTCCAGCAGCGGCACGCCGTACAGGCGGACATCCTGCGAAACGGACGTTTCAGGCGCTGCGCATTGCCGTCAACGACGAGCTTGGCGCAGAAGAGGATGCGCTGGAACAGGCCGTTCGCTGCTTGAAGCCAGGTGGACGAGCTTCGGTCATTACATTCCATTCGCTTGAGGATCGAATCTGTAAGCAGACGTTCGCCAAGTATGTGGAGAAGTGCACCTGCCCGCCGGATTTTCCGCTGTGTGTATGCGGGGGCAAGGGGATACTTAAGCTCGTTAATCGCAAACCGATCGTTCCAAGCGAAGAGGAGCTGGAGGCGAATCCGCGTGCCCGTTCCGCCAAGCTAAGAGTGGCAGAGAAGCTGTAGCCTCCTCTGCCAGCCTATTAAGCAGTTCACTAACTACTTACATCCAGCAATAAACATAGATCATCAAGTCGTGTCATGCGCGACGCATTAACGAGAGGGGGATCATCATGGCCTATACGAATGGCAATCTGGCTTTGCAGCCGAAGAAGAAGCAGCAGCAACAGCGGCAGCAGCAGGTTGTCCGGGAAACAAGACGAACCGTTGTGGTGAAGCGTACGCTGCCGATGAAGGAAAAGCTGCTGTACATGTTCACGATCATTGCAGTCGTGCTTGTAATGGGAGTTGTTATTTACCGTTACGCGGAAGTCTATCAGATGAAATATGAAGTGATGCAGTTGACGAAAGAGCAGTCGAAGCTGAATGCGGAGATTCAGGATTTGCAGACGAAGGTTGAGACGTTGAAGGATCCTAAGCGAGTTTCAGATCTCGCGAAAACAAAGGGATACAAAGAATTGGATTCGGAAGATAGCAATGTGATCAAAGTGACCAAGTCGGGCGACGTGACGGACCTTGCATTGAAAGACTAGGTGAGTGACTATGATCAGAAGAATAAAATTACGAGTTGTATTTATAATCGGAGGGCTGATTACCCTCTTTTTTGTTATCCTCATCGGCAGATTGTATTGGGTACAGGTTGTCAAAGCGGATTTCTGGCTTTCGCATGCCGAGAGCTATTGGTCGGCGTCAGAGCATCTAACGGCCAAACGCGGCGAAATCGTGGACCGTAATGGCAATGCGCTGGCGATGGACGTCAGAGCGTATACCGTTGCCGTCAGTCCGAAGCAGCTGGATAAGCTGGGCATTACGGATAAGGTCGTGACTAAGCTTGCAGAGCTGCTGAAGATGAACGAAGCAGATATGAGGAAAATCGCAACCGCCAAGAATGATCAGGGCGTGCTTTACGCGCAGCGTGAGATTCATCCGAATGGCTGGAAGATTGATACCGCGCTTGGAGATAAGATCATAGCGTTCAAGCAGGAGCTTGAGGATCAGACGCGCAGCATCGATGTCGGCATTTATTTGCTTAATGAAACGAAACGTTATTATCCGAAAAATTCGCTAGCTTCTCAGCTGCTAGGTTATGTGGATAAGGACGGGAATGCAAAATACGGCTTGGAGTCTTTCTTCGACAGTGCGCTTAGAGGTGAAGACGGTTATCGCAAATATCAGAAGGATGGCAATCGGATTCAGCTCGATGGCGGACAAGTTGACTACAAGCCTTCGCGTGATGGCAGCAATATTACGCTAACCATCGATAATGAGATTCAGAACTATGTCCAGCAAGCGATTCAGAAAGCATACGACAAGTACACGCCGAAAAGCATTACAGCTATTGCCGTTGATCCCAATACGATGGAAATTCTAGGACTAGCGAATCTTCCATCGGCTAATCCGAATACTTATTCGAAGCAGGATCCTAGCGGATTCTATAATCACGCTGTCCGCTCTTTATATGAGCCCGGTTCAACGTTCAAGATTGTAACGCTGGCCGGCGCGGTGCAGGAAGGAATCTTCGATCCGAATGCTAGCTACATGTCTGGTTCGATCCGTGTCGGTAAAGATACGGTTAACGATATCAAACGCGGAGGCTGGGGTCCGATTACGTATTTGGAAGGCTTGAAAAGATCGAGTAACGTAGCATTCGTTCATCTCGGCTATGAGGGCTTGGGCGAGGAAAAATTACGGAGCTATATTACGAACTTTGGCTTCGGTGCAAAGACAGGTATTGAACTTCCAGGTGAGCTCGTTGGTTCGATTCGATTCCATTGGCCAATCGAAATAGCGACCGCAACGTTCGGCCAAGGCGTATCCGTAACGCCGATTCAACAGGTCGCAGCCGTATCGGCAGTCGCTAACGGCGGTAAGCTCATGAAGCCGCAAATCGTTAAGCAGATTGAAGATCCGGTGACAGGGAAGGTCGAGGTACGTAAGCCTACCGTTGTGCGTCAAGTGATTTCCGAAGAAACTTCCCGCAAGGTTCGCGAGTATCTCGAACAAGTCGTATCTGACCAGAAGCTTGGTACGGGTAAGAATGCTTACATCGAAGGATATCGAGTTGCGGGTAAAACCGGTACGGCCCAGAAGTGGGACAACACGCTTAATGGCGGTAAAGGCGGTTACTCATCAGAAAGGTTTGTCGTTTCGTTCATTGGTTTCGCGCCGGTCGACAAACCGAAGATTCTCGTCTACGTCGTTATTGACGAACCGAATGACAAATATGTCGGCGGCGGTACGGCGGCCGCGCCAGTGTTCAAGGAAATTGTCCAGCAGAGTCTGCGTCGGCTCGGCGTGAAGCCTCAGCTGACAGCGGAGCAGGAAGCGCAGCTGAAAGCCCAGCAAGCCGGCAATAATAAGGCGCCTACAGTGACTGTACCCGATCTCGTAGGTAAACCGCTTACTACTGCAAGCTCGAAGCTGAAAGACTTGGAGCTGACATCGGAGGCGGTAGGGAAGGGCAAGGAAGTGCTGCAGCAAATTCCGCGTGCCGGCTCGGTCGTTCCGCTGTCTCAGCGGGTCTATCTGATCACCGAGAAGCGGGATCAATTAACGGTTCCGGATCTGAAAGGACTCTCGCTGCGTGATGCGATGGAAGTCAGCACGCTGCTCGGTATTCGTACGGTTACAGAGGGCGAAGGTTATGTCGTAGAACAGACGATAGAGAAAAAGAATGGCATCCGCATATTAAAGCTGGTGCTTGCGCCAGAGGATCCGAAATCGTATGAAGACACATCGGATAAGGGCTCTTCTGGCTGATTCGAAAGAGTCAGGCAGCGATCCAATCGGGTAGTGAATTTCTGTTCGATCTTATACAGTCCGCGCTCATTCGGGTGCGGGCTTGTTCTATTGCTTGGGCCTCCTGAATACGATGGCTGTAAGCGGCGTACAGTCTGTCCTTCTTAGCGATTGTTCCAAGGTGCGGAAAACCGAACTTTGTGAACACGTACGATAAGGCGGACCTCGCTGTGATCGGGAGGAGGAAGCGAAGGAATGAAAGTATCGAATGTAACCGTACGCAGACGGCTGTTTGCGGCGCTCATTGTTGGCATCATCGCTTTTTTCGGACTTATCGGGCGTTTGGCATACGTACAGCTGTGGAAGGGTGAGGAGCTGTCTGCTAAGGCAGAGGATTCATGGCGTCGGGAAGTGCCGTTCACTGCCAAGCGGGGAGAAATTTTGGATCGCAATGGGATACGTCTAGCCTATAATATTAGCTCGCCTACCGTTTGGGCAGTACCCGTTCAAATTAAGGACAAGACGGCAACAGCGAAAGCGCTGGCGCCTGTACTTGGCATGTCTGAGATGAAGCTGCTGCCATTGCTTCAGAAGAAAGCTTCCATCGTCAAGCTTACGCCGGAGGGCCGCAAAGTAACGTTGGGGAAAGCGCAGGAGGTTCGCGCGTTAGCGCTTCCGGGCATCATGATCGGTGAAGATAACAAGCGGTACTATCCGTTTGGTAGTCTGGCTGCACATGTGCTTGGTTTTACGGGTATCGACAATCAAGGCTTAACAGGCGTTGAAGCGAAGTATGATCCGTATTTGAAAGGGATTCCGGGAAGTGTCGCTTATCTCTCTGATGCAGCTGGCAATCTGATGCCTGGCTCGGGCGACACCTATAATGCGCCGAAGGACGGGCTCAGCCTCCAGCTGACGCTCGATAAGCAGATTCAGACGATTATGGAGCGGGAGCTGGATCAAGCGGTAGCGAAGCTTCAGCCCGATCATATCATCGCGATTGCAATGAATCCGAATAACGGCGAAATACTCGGCATGGCCAGTAGGCCGACGTTCCAGCCTGATCAGTATCGTGAAGTACCGAAGGAAGTGTATGACCGCAATCTGCCAGTCTGGATGACCTACGAGCCCGGGTCGACGTTCAAAATTATTACGCTGGCAGCAGCTATCGAAGAGAAGAAAGTCGATCTGCTCAATGAGCGGTTCTTCGATCCAGGCGCGGTTGAGGTAGGCGGCGCAAGGCTCCGCTGCTGGAAGAAGGGCGGACATGGCAGCCAGACCTTCCTCGAAGTCGTACAGAACTCCTGCAACCCAGGGTTTGTAACGCTTGGCCAGCGGCTTGGCAAAGAAACGCTGTTTGATTATATCCGCAAATTCGGCTTCGGCACGAAGACGGGCATCGATATTAATGGCGAAGAAAACGGCATTCTGTTCAAGCTCAGCCAAGTGGGTCCTGTCGAGCTGGCGACGACGGCATTCGGTCAAGGGGTGTCTGTTACGCCAATTCAACAGATTACAGCTGTTGCAGCTGCGATAAATGGGGGTACATTATATAAGCCGCATATTGCCAAGGGGTGGATTAATCCCGATACAGGCGAGACGGTAGAATCGATCGAGCCGGAAGCTGTACGCCAAGTGATCAGTGAAGCGACTTCCAAGCAGGTGCGAGAAGCGCTGGAGACCGTAGTTGCGCAAGGCACAGGCGGCAATGCCTTTATTGACGGCTATCGGGTAGGCGGCAAGACCGGTACGGCGCAAAAGGTTGTTAACGGCCGTTACTCGCCGAACGAGCATATCGTGTCGTTCGTTGGCTTCGCGCCAGCCGATGATCCGCAGATCGTCGTCTATCTCGCGGTCGATAATCCGCAGGGTATTCAGTTCGGCGGCGTCGTAGCCGCGCCGATTGTTCGTAATATTTTGGACGACTCGCTTCATTATTTAGGCATTCCGCCAAGAGCGAAGCAGGTTGATAAGGAATATAAGCCAACCGAAGCCAAGATTGTCACGGTTCCGAATCTTGTCGGCAAGACGGTGTCGGATCTCTATGAGGATATGAACATGAACTTCAATCTAAGCTCGGCTGGAACGGGGCAGACGGTCATTCGCCAAGCGCCGTCGGCAGGGTCGCGGGTTGAGAAAGGTTCGACGATCCGGATCTATCTGGGAAGCGAGGAGAATCTGCCGAACAGATCGGATGATGGTCATGATCATGAATAGGGATTAAGCTTGCCGCTGATTGAGGAAGGAATTGCAAGAAACCGATGGTTGAAAATCCGGTAAGATCGATCATAATGGAATAATAATGAATGGGGGGATGCTCCAATGAAATTGAAGGACATTGCAGGCTGGCTTGCAGCTGCTGGCCTCGAAGGCGATGGCAGCGTTGAGATAACAGCGATTGAGAACGACTCGCGCAAAGCAGGGCCGGGCTCGCTGTTCATTTGTGTTCCCGGCTTCAAGGACGATGGACATGACTATGCGCCCACAGCTTATGAGAATGGTGCCACAGCGCTCATCGTGGAGCGAAAGCTTGATATTCCGCTGCCGCAGCTGATTGTGAAGAGCAGCCGAACGGCAATGGCGATTATTGCAGACCGTTTCTATGATCACCCAAGCCGGAAGCTTCGTCTGATTGGGGTGACGGGGACGAACGGCAAAACGACGACGACGTATTTGATCGAGAGAATCATGACGGAAGCAGGCAAGAATGCGGGCGTCATCGGTACGATTGAGACGCGATACGCAGGCAAGACGGTGCCGATGTCTGGTACGACGCCAGGCGCATTGGAGCTGCAGCAAATGCTTGCCGATATGGCAAATGCCAATGTGGATATTTGTGCGATGGAAGTATCCTCACATGCGCTGGACCAAGGCCGCGTCCTTGGCACGCGGTTCCGTACCGCTGTCTTCACGAACTTAACGCAGGATCATCTGGATTACCACGAGACGATGGAGAAATATGCGGCTGCGAAGGGACTGCTGTTCGCGCGACTGGGCAACGAGTTCAGTGATACGGTAGGAGAGCGCAGCTATGCGGTGCTGAATGCCGATGATGCTGCATCCGCAGTCTTCGCGAAATTAACGGCGGCCGAGACGTTTACATATGGCATTGAATCCGAAGCAGACGTGCGCGCCAGCGGCATTCGCATTTCCTCGCGAGGTACGGCATTCAGGCTGGATACGTTCGCCGGCAGTGCGGATATCGTCATTCGAATGGTAGGCAAGTTCAATGTCTATAATGCGTTAGCCGCAGCGTCGGCAGCTCTGCTCGAGGGAGTGCCGATCGAATCGATCAAACAAAGTCTTGAAGCGCTGCCTGGCGTGCCAGGGCGGGTGGAATCGGTTGATGCTGGTCAACAGTTCGCCGTTATCGTCGATTACGCACATACGCCGGATGGATTGGAGAACGTGCTCCGTACCGTGTCAGAGTTCGCTGAAGGCCGCATCATCTGTGTATTCGGCTGCGGCGGCAACCGCGACCGTACGAAGCGGCCGATCATGGGCCGCATCGCCGCACAATATGCGGACGTATGCGTCATCACAAGCGATAATCCGCGCCTTGAAGAACCAAGGTCGATCCTTCTCGATATTGAAGAAGGTCTTAAAGCGGATAACGTTGCTCCTGATCGCTATATGCTCATCGAGGATCGCCGCGCGGCGATTGAAAAAGCGGTTGAAATGGCAAGCCCGGGCGATGTAGTATTGATTGCGGGGAAAGGTCATGAAACGTATCAATTAATCGGCGGGGAAACGTTCACGTTCGATGATCGGATCGTGGCGGAAGAAGCGATAAGGGGAACGAACAAGTGATTAAACGAAATTTAGGTCAAGTCGCCGACATGTGCGGTGGAACATTGGCGCATGGCGAACGGGACTCGAGCATTGTCATTCATGGCATCACGCGTGACTCGCGCGAGATGCAGCCAGGACAATTGTACGTACCTCTCATCGGAGAACGGTTCGACGGGCATGATTATACGGCGCAGACACTCGCTGCAGGAGCGGCCGCCTCTCTGTGGGAGGAAGGCATTCCGATTCCGGAGGAGCTTGCTGACGCTCCACTCATTCTAGTGGCGGACACGCTGTCTGCACTGCAGCGGCTGGCGGCTTCTTACCGTGAGCAGCTGAATGTTCGCATCATCGGTATTACAGGCAGCAACGGCAAAACAACGACGAAGGATTTGACCGCAGCGGTGCTCGGCACCGCATTTCGCGTGCATAAAACAGAGGGCAATCTGAACAATCATATCGGAGTTCCGTTAACCTTGCTTCAACTGGAGGAGTCAACGGAAACGGCTGTATTGGAAATGGGCATGAGTGACTTCGGCGAGATTGAGCTGTTGACGAACATCGCTTCGCCGGATGCAGCGATCATTACGAATATTGGCGACGCTCATATGCTGCAGCTCGGCTCGCGTGCCGGCATCGCAGAAGCGAAGCTGGAGATTGCATCGGGGCTTCGTCCCGGCGGCGCGCTTATCTTCAACGGAGATGAACCGCTCATCCGCGAGCGGCTTGCCGAGATTACACTGCCAGGGCAGACGGAGCTTGTTCCATTCGGCAGCCGTGAAGACTGCTTGTGGTCAGCAGCAAGCATGACGTTGAATGCGGACTCCGCGACGTTCGATGTTGTATCTCCACGGCTTACAGAGGAAGAGCAGGAGCAGCTGCGCGGCTTGTTGCTGCCTGTTCCAGGCGCTCACAATGTGAGCAATGCGCTTGCGGCTATCGCCGTATCCCATCGGTTCGGCGTATCGGCTCAACAGATCCGCGAAGGGTTGGCTTCTGTCACGTTAACGGGCATGCGAATTCAGCCTGTAACGGCATTCAACGGCGCCAAAGTGCTCAACGATGCATACAATGCGAATCCAACAGCGGTCCGCGCGGCGATTGATCTAGTGGCGGAACTGGACGGTTACCGCCGCAAATGGGTCGTCCTCTCGGATATGCTGGAGCTTGGACCAGAAGAGGAAGAGCTGCATCGCGGAGTGGGTGCTTATGTCTCGCCGGAAAAGGCGGATGTCCTGCTCACATGCGGAACGCTTGCGCAATATATTGCAGATGGAGCATCCCCGGCATTCGCAGCAGCGGGCCGCGCGGAAGATGTACGACATTTCGAGAATAAAGAAGAGCTGACGGCTTGGCTGCGCGAGCAGCTCAGCAGCGATGATCTCGTGCTTGTCAAAGGGTCACGAGGTATGCGTATGGAGCAAGTTGTCCAAGCTTTGGAGAACTGACAGGGGGTGAAACAATGGACATCAAGGTCATTTTGCTTACAATCGGAGCTTCCTTTCTTCTAGCGGTACTATTGGGACCTTTGTTCATCCCGCTCCTGCGCCGCATGAAGTTCGGGCAGCAGATTCGGACGGACGGCCCGCAAAGCCATTTGAAGAAGCAAGGCACACCAACTATGGGCGGCATTATTATTATGCTCGCTCTGCTGCTTGCCTTTCTGAAATTTGCGGATAAGACGAACGATTTCTGGGTGCTGCTCGTCGCATCGCTCGGATTTGGGCTGGTCGGCTTCTTAGATGACTACATTAAAATCGTATTCAAACGTTCGCTTGGCCTTACTGCTAAGCAGAAGCTTGCCGGACAGCTGCTGTTCAGCATCATCGTCTGCATCCTGCTTCAACGGATGGGGCACGATACGTCGATCAGCATGCCTGGCGCACAGTGGTCGTTCGATCTTGGCTGGTTCTATTATGTATTTGTTGTTATTATTATGTTTGCTACCAGCAACTCCGTTAACTTTACTGATGGACTGGACGGTCTGCTTGCAGGCACGAGTGCAATTGCGTTCGGCGCATTCACGATTCTCGCATTAAGCGTCAATGAATATGAATCGGTCGTGTTCTCGGCTGCTATGGTTGGCGCAGTGCTCGGCTTCCTCGTCTTCAACGCGCACCCTGCGAAGGTATTTATGGGTGACGCTGGATCACTTGGCATCGGCGGCGGTCTTGCCGCAGTTGCGATGCTGACGAAGATGGAGCTTATTCTCATTATTGTCGGCGGCGTATTCGTATTCGAGATGCTGTCGGTCATTATTCAGGTAACTTCGTTCAAGCTTAGAGGCAAACGCGTGTTCCGGATGAGTCCGATTCATCACCACTTCGAGCTGTCCGGCTGGTCGGAATGGCGCGTTGTGACAACCTTCTGGATTGTCGGTTTTATACTGGCAGCCATCGGACTTGTTGTCGGTAAGGCTTTCTAGAGAGTTCGATCTGATTGCTAGGAACGTGTATGATAGCGGCGCCGTCCTTTCGCTTGTCGGGGGGACGGCGAAGCCGTTTTCAGGTATAATTCAAGTTGGACTTGGAAATTACATCGGAATGAAACGTACTGCGCCACTTGAAGGACGGCTTCAGCCGGTTTCTCCTTGGCAGCAGCATTTGACAATAGAGAGAGGTCACGGTTATGGATCATCCGTCAATGTACCGCAATAAGCACGTTGCCGTACTCGGCTTAGCGAGGAGCGGCGTTAGCGTTGCCAAAGTGTTTCATGCGCTTGGCGCGCAGGTTGTCGTGAACGACAAGAAGGAACGTGATTTAAGCCCGGAGGCTGAAGAGCTGGAGGCATTAGGCATTCCTGTTATCTGCGGCTATCACCCAGACGATCTGGTAACAGCAGAAACCGCGCTTTTGGTCAAGAACCCCGGGATTCCTTATACCGCGAGTCCGGTTCAGCAAGCTGAGGCTCACGGCGTTGAGATCGTGACGGAGGTAGAGGTTGCCTACCATCTGTCTCAGGCACCAATGATCGGCATTACAGGCTCCAACGGCAAGACGACTACGACAACCTGGATTGGCGATCTGCTGGAAGCATCAGGTCATCAGCCAATCGTTGCAGGCAATATCGGTACGCCTCTGTGTGAGGCCGCTCAACAAGCGACGCAGGACAATACGATTGTCGCAGAGCTTAGCAGCTTCCAGTTGAAAGGTACAACAGGGTTCCGTCCGCAGGTTGCGCTGCTCCTTAACGTCGTAGAGACACATCTGGACTATCATGGCGGCATGGAAGACTATGTAGCCTCGAAGAGCAAGCTGTTCGCGAATCAGACGGCGGAAGATACGGCTGTTCTGAACTGGGATGATCCCACATGCCGAGCGATTGCAGCGCAGGTGAAGAGCCAAGTTCTTCCATTCTCGCTCGTCGAACGACTGGAGCATGGCCTATACATCGAACCGCCCTATCCGGTGGAAGCGGAATTCACTGGCGGCGATGCGCCTGCGGTTTCTGCTGATGACGTCACTCGCACGATTGTCTATCGCGATAAGAAGGGTACGGCTATCGAGATTGTACGGGTTGATGAGCTTGGTATTCCAGGCAAGCATAATGCTGCGAATGCAATGGCTGCGATCGCTGCTGCGATTGCAATCGGTGCGTCTATCGACTCGCTTCGGGAGCCGCTGCGTACGTTCCGCGGAGTGGAGCACCGCCTCGAGTTCGTCTGCGAACGCAATGGCGTCACATTCTATAACAATTCCAAGGCAACGAATCCGGTAGCGACAATTACAGGCTTGAAGTCGTTCCCGCTTGATAAAGTCGTACTAATCGCTGGCGGACTTGACCGCGGCTCGGATTATATGGAGCTGAAGCCTTGGTTCAGCGGCTTGAAGGCGCTGGTAACGCTTGGCGAGACGAGAAGCAAGCTTGCACGAGTCGCTGAGCTGGCAGGTTTAGCAGCCGTTGAAACGGTCGAACCTGTTGAGGACGCCGAAGCGACATTGCAGGAGGCTGTTCGGCGCGCGGCTGCGCTGGCAGAGTCCGGCGACATCGTATTATTATCGCCTGCATGCGCTAGCTGGGATATGTTTAAGTCCTATGAGCAGCGCGGGCGCATTTTTAAACAATCGGCGCATACCTTGTAATAGGGGGCATGTCCCTACTATTCACGTGTTAGAGGTGTCAGCGCAATGGCTAAAGCTCGTTCCGCCCCGGACGTATGGATGATCGGCTCGATTGGACTTATTCTCACGATCGGTATTATTATGGTATACAGCGCCAGCGCTGTACTTGCCTTTCACGAATTCGGCGATAAGTTCTACTACGTGAAGCGTCAGCTGCTCTTCGCCCTGCTGGGCATTGGCGCGATGCTGTTCACGATGAATGTCGACTATGGCATATGGAAGCGTTGGGCGGGCATCGGCTTGCTCGTATGTTTCGGGCTTCTAGTCATCGTCCTTATACCAGGCGTCGGCGTTGTCCGCGGCGGCGCGCGCAGCTGGCTCGGCATTAGCTCGTTCGGTATTCAGCCGTCCGAGTTTATGAAGCTGGCGATGGTCATGTTCCTTGCCCGCTGGCTGTCGGATAATCAACAGCAGGTCACGCATTTTACACGCGGATTGCTGCCTCCGCTCGGTTTTATGGGAACGGCATTTGGACTTATTATGCTGCAGCCTGACCTGGGTACAGGTGCAGTAATGGTCGGCGCTTCCCTGTTAATTATTTATACAGCTGGAGCTAGACTTGCGCATCTTGGATCGCTGGCGATGGTTGGTGTGGCGGGAATGGTCGTGCTGATTGCCATTGCACCGTATCGGTTGAAGCGCATAACAGCGTTCCTCGATCCTTGGCAGGATCCGCTTGGCGCAGGCTATCAAGCGATTCAATCGTTGTATGCGGTCGGTCCAGGAGGGCTGATCGGGCTTGGACTCGGGATGAGCCGGCAGAAGTATAACTATTTGCCGGAGCCGCAGACCGACTTCATTTTCTCTATATTGGCCGAAGAGCTTGGTTTCATTGGCGGCACGCTGCTGATCGGATTGTTCCTTGTGCTTGTGTGGCGGGGGATTAAGACCGCAATTGCAGCACCGGACACGTTCGGAAGTTTGCTGGCTGCAGGCATTATCGGCATTGTAGGCGTACAGGTACTTATTAATATCGGTGTCGTTATCGGCATGATGCCGGTAACGGGCATTACGCTTCCGCTAGTCAGCTATGGCGGTTCATCCTTAACCTTGCTGCTGACTGCGATGGGCATTTTACTTAATATATCCCGTTATTCGAGGTGACACATACATGCGAATTGTATTAACCGGAGGAGGGACGGGCGGACATATCTATCCGGCTGTTGCAATTGGGCGGCAGGCGCAGGAGGAATCCGGCGCCGAGCTGCTCTATATCGGCACTACGCAGGGGCTGGAGAGCAGAATCGTACCGAAGCTTGGCATTCGATTCGAAGCAGTCGAAATTACCGGCTTCAAGCGCAAGCTGTCATTGGACAATGTGAAGACGATCGTTCGTTTCCTAAGAGGCGTCAACAAGGCGAAGCGGCTGCTTCGTGAATATAAACCGGATGCAGTAGTCGGAACTGGCGGGTACGTATGCGGGCCTGTTGTATATGCTGCAGCAAAGCTTGGCATACCGACTCTCATTCATGAACAGAACGTGATTCCGGGTCTGACGAATCAATTTCTTGCTCGATATGTAGATACAGTTGCCGTCAGTTTTCCTGAATCGGAGAAGCATTTCAAACGCGCGAAACGTACCGTCTATGCCGGCAATCCTTGCGCGACGAACGTTATGCGGGCAGATGCCGTCAAAGGGCGGTCATCGCTTGGTCTTACCGATGCCAAGCAAATCGTCCTCGTGTTCGGCGGCAGCCGTGGTGCACGGGCGATTAATGAAGCGATGCTGGCGATGGCGCCTCAGCTGAATCAGCTGCCTGGCGTTCATTTTGTGTTTGTACCTGGTGAGTCGTATTATGACAATACGATGCAGAGCGTTGAACAGCTGCCGGCTTATCGTAATGGTCAGCTGCACGTCGTGCCTTATCTGCACAATATGCCAGATGTATTGGCCGCCTCTTCGCTCGTCGTATGCCGTGCAGGCGCTTCGACGATTGCCGAGATGACGGCACTTGGCATTCCATCTATTCTTATTCCATCGCCTAATGTGACGAACAACCATCAAGAGGCGAATGCACGCAGCCTTGTCGAGGCTGGTGCAGGACGCATGCTGCTGGAGCGGGAGCTGAGCGGCGATCGGCTTCTTGACACGGTGAAGGAGCTGCTGAATAATGAGCAGCTGCTCGCGAAGACGGGCCAGGCTGCCGCACAACTCGGCATGCCATCCGCAGCCGTTACGATCGTTAGTGAGCTGCAGCGGCTGTGTCAATCTCGCAAATACCGTCGCTAATATCGCGCAGTATTCCTTTTGGCAATAAGCTGCGAACATGCAGTTCGAATAAACGTGACATCGTCTATGATCCAAGAAAGTATAAGGCACACCTTATACTCTCTTGGATTTCATCGGAATGAAACGAACCGCGTCGTTATATAGGCCGGCGAGGGTCGATTCACCTTGGGCGATTGTCACACTCCATATGCCGGGGGCATAAGATACGTTATAAATCGCGACCGTCACCGTGCGGCACGATTGTAACGAATAACTGACGGCCCGGCTAGACCGTATTATCCGCCAATGGCGGCATACGGTTGGAATGACGTAAAGGGGAGGTACGACTCGATGCAATCCATATTGGCGGAGCTGGAACAGAATAACTGGGGTAAGGTTCTGTACCATGAACCGCTCGCTAAACATACAACTTGGAAAATCGGCGGTCCCGCCGATTGCCTCATTATCCCGCACGGCATCGATCAACTAGTGTCGACCATCCGTTGGCTGAATGAACATCACATTCCTTGGATCGGATTAGGACGCGGCTCGAATATGCTCGTTACTGACAAGGGCATTCGCGGCGTTGTGGTCAAAACCGGCGGAGGACTGGACTTTGCTCATTTTGACGGTACGACGGTACGGGCAGGTGCTGGTTATTCGTTCATTAAACTGGCGATTATGGCCGGCAGGGAAGGACTGAGCGGCTTGGAATTCGCGGGGGGAATTCCAGGAACGGTCGGCGGTGCCGTCTATATGAATGCTGGTGCGCACGGCTCGGATGTGTCACGTATTTTCAAATCGGCAGTCATTGTTCGTGAGAACGGGGAATTGGCGACGTACGGTCTGGAGGATATGGCGTTCTCTTATCGCCACTCTATTCTTCAAGAGCAGAAGGGAATCGTTGTTGAAGCTACCTTCCAGCTCGCGGAAGGCAAACGTGAAGAGATCGAGGCTGTTTATGCCGCCAATAAAGGGCGCAGGCTGAGCACGCAGCCGCTGCAGCTTGCAAGCTGTGGCAGCGTATTCCGCAATCCGACGGGCGACTTTGCAGCTAGACTCATTCAAGAAGCTGGACTCAAAGGGCTTCGCGTTGGCGCCGCCGAGGTATCGACACAACATGCCAATTTCATTATCAACACCGGGCAAGCGAAAGCCGAAGACGTTCTCACCCTAATCGAACAGATCAAGCATACAGTCAAGGACCGTTACGGAGTTGACCTGGTGCCTGAGGTATTGGTAGTGGGTGAGCGGTAATTCGGAGGTGATACATTGGATAAATTGGTGATTGAAGGCGGGAAACCTCTCTCAGGAACCATTGCGATCCAAGGAGCGAAAAACGCTGCTTTGCCGATTCTGGCTGCTAGCATGCTCGTTAGCGGTACAGTTACGATCGACCATGTGCCTAGGCTGCTCGATATTGATGTTATGCTTAGCATATTGCGAGATCTCGGCTGCAAGGCGGAGCACACCCTGGATACAGTCGTGCTCGACACAACCACAGCTCATTCGCCGCACGTGCCCGAGACGCTGATGCGCCAGATGCGTTCCTCGATTTTCTTAATGGGACCGCTGCTTGCTCGCTTCGGAGAAGTTCATATTTATCAGCCAGGCGGCTGTGCGATTGGTGAACGCAAGATCGATCTGCATTTATCTGGCCTTCAGGCGCTCGGTGCAACGATTACGGAATCTGGCAATCGGATTATTTGTCAAGCTGATAAGCTCTATGGCGCTGATATTCATCTGTCCTTCCCTAGCGTAGGCGCGACGGAGAACATTATGATGGCTGCGGTGCTGGCAGAGGGCAGGACAACGATCAACAACGCTGCACGTGAGCCGGAGATCCAAGATTTGCAGCGGTTCTTGAATACAATGGGCGCTCGAATTATTGGCGCAGGTACAGACACGATTACAATTGAAGGGGTAGAGTCGCTAAGCCCTTGCCGCTACCAAGTCATCCCGGACCGTATCGTCACAGGCACGCTGATGGTTGCTGCTGCCGCAACGAAAGGTCAAGTTGTTCTGCAAAATACGAATCCGTCGCATGTCTCCTCCCTGATTCATGTACTGCGCAGGGCAGGTGTTCAGATTACGGCAGACGGTGATATAATTAAAGTAAATGCCGCATCGCGTCCGAAGGCAGTCGAGCGCATCGTAACGAATCCGTATCCTGCATTTCCGACGGATATGCAGTCGCTCGTTATGGTGCTGCTTACACTTGCAGACGGCGTGAGCATTATGAAAGAAACGATTTTTGAAGGCCGCTTTAAACATGTCGGGGAGTTGACCCGCATGGGTGCGGATATTCGAGTCGATATGAATGCGGCTATTATCCGCGGCGTCCCAAGGCTGTATGGCGCAACGGTAGAAGCGACCGACTTGCGGGCAGGTGCGGCCTTAGTAGTAGCCGGGCTTGCCGCACAAGGACGTACAGTCGTTGAACAGGTGCATCATATTGATCGCGGCTATGATCGAATTGAGCATATGCTGAGTCATCTTGGCTCTCGCATTAGCCGGTTATCGCCGGTACCAGATGACCGTGCGGTAACGAATGGTTAATCGTGTGAGCACAGCCGGCGCCTGCAATTGCTGCGGGGGCCGGATGCTTTTTTGATAGCATATAAGACCTTATGAGTTTATATCTTGCTTGCGGGCTTATATTTCGCCGGAATGAAACGAGCTGCGCCGCTGCTAGGGCGGCAACAGCCGTTTCGCCTTGAGAAAGGTGGGACAAGCGTGAGACAATCGATGCCCGTGCTGCGAGAGCCAGTTGTGAAGCGCCGTGGCAATCGCAGGCTTAAGATGGTGCTGCTGTTTTTATTTATTGTTGTGCTATCGGTTTTATTCTTTAATTCATCGATCAGTGAGGTATCGACTGTAACGGTTACCGGACAGCGCTTCGTTCATGAAGATTCGATCCGTAAGCTGGCGGGTATTTCTATTGGAGATGCTTTCTTCGGCTTCACCGAGCGGTCGGTCGAACGAAAGCTTCGAACCAGCAAGTCGATTGAGCAGGCAGCCGTGACGAAAGTTTTCCCCGGAGAAGTACGAATTCGCATCCAAGAATATGCCGCTGTTGGCTATGAATTATCGCCTGAAGGTGAAATAATGGCGATCCTGTCGAATGGTACAAGCATTCCTGCGACAAATGCTGACTTTGTTGTCGATAAGCCGCTGTTATCGGGCTGGAAAAAGGATGATCCTATCAAAACAGCGCTTTCAAAGCAGCTTGCCGTAATTCCGGCTAAACTGTTATCCGATTTGTCTGAAATTCGCCCTGATCCATCTAATGCCTATCCGGATCGTATCCGGATTTATACACGCACTCGCTTCGAAGTCATTACGGCCGTATCCGTATTGGCAGCTAAGCTTGACACGTTGAATGCTGTTACCGAGACACAGCAGCCCGGCAAAGTGACGATGCTGCTGGCTGATACGTATGAGCCATATTTGCCAGATTCAGCAGAAAATATGGAAACTATTGAAAAAGAGTCTACTCAATAGTCTCAATCGATGGTAAAATTTTAGTTACGGATTTAGGTTTGTTTTCATTTCACAGATGATGGTGATTGACGCCGCGGTTGCTGGAAATTGGAAGCCCTTTTACTACGAAAATTTTGTAGAAAAAAGAGGAAAGCCGTCAATCATGTTGAATATGTAGTATGTTAACAAGATGAATGTCCTATTTTCTTATGGGAATGGAGGTGCCGCGCGCGATGAGCAGCAGCGAAATCATCGTCAGTTTGGACATCGGTACATCCAAAGTTCGTGCTATTATTGGTGAAATTACGAATGGAGCCATTAATATTATTGGAGTTGGATCGGCCGACTCAGAAGGAATCCGTAAGGGTGCTATTGTCGACATCGATCAGACCGTTCGATCGATCCGTAACGCGATCGATCATGCTGAACGGATGGTCGGCATTCAAATAAGCGAGGTTTGTATTGGCATCCAAGGTAATCACATCGCATTGCAAACGAACCACGGAGTAGTCGCTGTATCGAATGAAGATCGTGAGATTGGCGAGGAAGATATCGAACGTGTCATGCAGGCGGCTAGAGTAGTAGCGCTTCCGCCAGAACGCGAGATCATCGGAGTCGTACCTAGACAGTTTCTAGTTGATGGTTTGGAGGGAATTTCTGATCCGCGAGGCATGATCGGTGTACGTCTCGAAGTAGAAGCGACGATAATCACCGGGACTAAGACGTCCTTACATAATTTGATCCGCTGCGTAGAGAAAGCCGATCTGCACATTTCTGATCGGGTTCTAATGTCTCTTGCATCCGGTTCGATGTCGCTGACCAAAGACGAGCGGACGATGGGAACGGTGCTGGTTGATATCGGTGCCGGATCAACGACGGTCTCAGTATTTGAAGGCGGCGGACTCGCAGCAACATCTACACTGCCAGTTGGCGGCGAACATGTTACGAACGATATTTCATATGGTTTGCGCACGCATACGGAACAGGCAGAGAAGTTTAAATTAAAGTACGGCTGCTCGCTTATTTCGGATGCAGCAGAAGATCAGAAGTTTAAAGTCATGCGAATGGGCAGCAATGTTGAGAAAGAATTTACTCAAGTGGATTTGGCTAACATTATTGAGCCGCGCATGCAAGAGATTTTCCACCTGGTAAGGCAGGAAGTTAGACGACTTGGCTATGGTGACAAAGTGAACGGATATGTGCTGACTGGAGGAACGGTGTCGATGCCGGGGACGCTTAGTCTGGCTCAACAAGAGCTCGAATCGTCTGTTCGGATCGCAGTTCCTGATTTTATTGGAGTGCGTGACCCTGCGTTCAACAATGGCGTCGGTATGCTCCATTATGTAGTCAAGAGCGCACGTGCGAAGAGTATGTCCGTATCCGTGAAGAAGCCGGCTGCTCGCAAGGCAGCCACAAGCAGCGTCTCTACATCGCCGAAACCCGGATTGTTCGAGCGACTCAAAAATTATTTTAGCGAATTCATTTGATCGGGGGAAACGACAGATGTTGGAGTTTGATATGGATATGGATCAACTAGCACAGATTAAAGTAATAGGTTGTGGCGGTGGCGGCAGCAATGCTGTTAACCGAATGATTGAGATGGGTGTTAAAGGTGTAGAGTTTATTACGGTTAATACGGACGCGCAGGCGCTCCACCTGGCACACTCCGAGCATAAGCTGCAAATCGGCGACAAGCTGACGCGCGGTTTGGGTGCAGGCGCCAATCCGGAAGTAGGTAAGAAGGCTGCAGAAGAATCCCGTGAGCTCATCAGCAATACGCTGAAGGGTGCAGATATGGTGTTCGTAACAGCTGGTATGGGCGGCGGTACGGGTACAGGAGCAGCTCCAGTTATCGCTGAGATCGCACGTGAGTGCGGTGCGCTGACGGTAGGTGTTGTTACACGTCCGTTCACGTTCGAAGGACCTAAACGTTCTAGACAAGCTGAGCACGGAATCGAAGCGCTCAAAGAAAAAGTAGATACGCTGATCGTTATTCCGAATGATCGTCTCCTCGAAATTGTCGATAAGAAGACGCCTATGCTCGAGGCATTCCGCGTTGCTGATACGGTTCTTCTTCAAGCCGTACAAGGCATCTCCGACTTGATTCAGGTGCCTGGCTTGATCAACCTTGACTTCGCAGACGTGAAGACCATTATGACGGAACGCGGCTCGGCACTGATGGGCATTGGTATGGCTACGGGCGAGAACCGTGCATCCGAAGCTGCTCGCAAAGCAATCCAAAGTCCACTTCTGGAGACGTCGATCGATGGCGCACGCGGTGTTATTATGAACATTACGGGTGGCTCGAATCTGTCGCTGTATGAAGTAAACGAAGCAGCTGAAATCGTAATCGCAGCATGTGATCCAGAAGTGAATATGATCTTCGGTGCAATCATCGACGAAAGCCTGAAGGAAGAATTCAAGGTTACTGTAATTGCGACAGGCTTCGAGCATAAAGCGATGCCTGAACCAGTACGCCGTCCAGGTCAGCCAGTTGCTGATGCAACAGAGTCGCGTCCGGCAACAGCTGGCGCTTCGAGCAATTCCGGCATGCGTACGTTTAGCAACACGCCGACATCGAGCGATCAGCTCGACATCCCAGCTTTCCTTCGCAATCGTCCACGCAGCGATCGCTAGGACAAGCTCTATACACCACATCCCTTAAGCCAGTTTGAGGCAGTATATCTGCCCAAACTGGCTTTTTTGTGTGCAGAGTTTGCATGGACCTATTTAAGAGGCTAGAACTCTTGGGTTAAGGTGTTTAAAAATGTTGATTGTAGTGATAGAAAGTATGAGGATAAAGGGCTTGACTCTGTTAGGAACGACGGGGTCAGAAGGGGCAGAGCCCCTTTTCCGACAAAAAAAGATCGTCCCCTGCGTCATGAATAGACAGACATCGAAATACGATTACAATATACTAGTCTCAATCGTTCCTGAAGGGCGATGCGAGGTAGGCGAGTCCAGCCAGGAACCGGCGGGCAGGTGATCATCACTGGCAGTATACGTTGACGTTTTGTTCATGAAAGAGATGTTGATCGATGGTTCGTTGCTGCTCGTTACGGCGTGGGTTCGGGGAGTACGTACAGTATGGTATCGAATCGTCGGGGCGAGTGCTCTAGGTGGCTTGTATGTTGTCATGTTGTTCGTTCCGTCGTTGTCGTTTCTGTATACATTTCTGTTCAAATTCGGTATATCGCTAATTATGCTGTGGATCGCTTTTGGTTTCGGAGGTCTTCGTGCATACGGTCGAACGTTTGCAGCGTTTTATGCGGTTAATTTTATCGCTGCAGGCGCTATTCTCGGGTTCTATTATTTAATTATGCAGCAGGGCTCGCTGGCGTTGTGGCGAGGGCTGCAATTCATCGAAGGCGGCATACGAACCGAATTTAAGGCGGGCTTCATCTTCATTGGATCTGCTGGTTGTGTAGGGTTGTACATCGCGCGCTCAGTTGTAGTTTCCCGTCGCGAGAAAGCGCTTATCAAAGCGCATGTGGCAAAGCTGAAGGTGACGATTGGCGATAGGGAGATCGAGTGTGACGGACTTATCGATACGGGAAATCAACTCTATGATCCGCTGACGCGGACGCCGGTTACGATTATCGAGGCGTCGCTGCTTGAAGCGGATTTGCCGTCTACGTGGATGACACGCATCCGCCAAGCGGAAGTCGATAAGCTGGTAGCTCAGCAAGAAGAGCAGCCGTTTATTTGGCAGGACCGGCTTCGGCTGGTGCCTTACCGGGGCATAAACCGCGGTACCCAGTTTATGCTTGCGCTTAAGCCAGATGCCGTTACAGTGGAGTGCAATGGAGATACGATCGTCACTCGCAGAGCGTTAATCGGCCTGGACGGCGGCCAGCTGTCGTCAGACCGAACGTATCGGGCGGTCATTCATCCGTCGATGGCGGAGCAGAGTGGTGGGGCGTAATGTAACGGCGTATATCACCTTGACGGGAGGCAGAATGCCATGATAACGAGATGGAAATTGGTTCTTCAGCTATATTATTATCGCGTCCTGTTTTTATTCGGGCTAAAGAGTGAAGAAATTTACTACATTGGCGGGAGTGAGGCTCTCCCACCGCCGTTAACGCGTGAAGAAGAGGAATATTTGCTGGAGAAGCTGCCTTCCGGTGATACGGCCATTCGCGCGATGCTGATTGAACGCAATCTGAGACTTGTCGTGTATATCGCACGCAAGTTCGAGAATACGGGTATCCATATCGAGGATCTGGTGTCCATCGGTGCGATCGGACTTATCAAGGCGGTCAATACGTTCGATCCGGAGAAGAAAATCAAACTGGCGACGTACGCATCGCGTTGTATCGAGAATGAAATACTGATGTACTTGCGCCGCAATAGCAAAACGCGTACAGAGGTTTCCTTCGACGAGCCGCTGAATATTGACTGGGACGGCAATGAACTGCTCCTATCGGACGTTCTTGGAACCGAGAACGATACGATTTATCGTAACATCGAAGAGCAGGTTGACCGTAAGCTGCTGCACAAGGCGCTGGATAAGCTAACGGAGCGGGAACGCATTATTATGGAGCTTCGTTTCGGCCTCGCAGATGGGGAGGAGAAGACGCAGAAGGATGTCGCTGACCTTCTCGGCATCTCGCAATCCTACATTTCTCGGCTTGAGAAACGAATCATTAAGCGATTGCGCAAAGAGTTCAATAAGATGGTGTAAGAGACCAACTGCCTATAGCCGAATGGTTGAGAAGCGCTGCCTCGCAGCGCTTCTTTTACGTTATCGTGCGCAGGACAGAGTATGAGGATAGTGAGTGTAGCGGGTAAGTGTAGGTGCAGAAGTGCACCTACACAGACTGAACGCGAAAGTAGGTGTATAAGCAGCAGATTTCCCGAGGCTCAAAGTGGGACAAAACCATTAATAGCCTCGCCTCTTAATATCAGTTCCCAATAAAGGGCTTGACAACGAAGTGTACTACGGTCATAATACAGATGCGGGTGTATGAACCGCGTAGTACACACAGTGCAGTTATAGTGTATGAACTACGTAGTACACACACTAGAAATTGGATAATACAAGCATGCTAATGAAAAGTATGCAAAGGAGCTGCGCGGATGGAACTGCTGTATAACAATCGGGATCCCGTCTATCTGCAGGTCGTGAGGCATTTCAAGGAACGGATCGCAACCGGGAAGCTGCTGTCAGGGGATACGATACCGTCTCGGCGCGAGCTGGCAGGCCAGCTTGGCATTAATCCGAACACGGCTCAGAAGGCGTATAAGGAAATGGAGGAACAAGGCTTGATCGTAACCGAAGGAAACTCACCGAGTCGAATTACGAGTGACACTGTCATACTAGGCCGCATACGTGAAGAATTGCTGACGGAGGCAGTGGACACCTTCCTTGCTTCCGTCAATAACATTGAAGTACCTGCTGAGCAGCTGCTCTCGCTCATTCGGACACGGCTCGAGAAGAAGCAGGCCTCGCAGTCGGATCAGGATCTGGGAGAGAAAGGAGTAACGTAAATGATTGAGTTAGTAGACGTAAAGAAACGGTTCGGTCTCAAGAAGGTGCTGCAAGGTGTTTCCTTCACCGCACCTCGAGGTGCCATCACTTGTCTGACAGGACTTAATGGAGCAGGGAAGACGACCATACTGAAGGCGATTATGGGTCTTACACCGATTCAATCGGGATCGATTCGAATTGATGGAAGCGCGCCTCATCAGGCGATGTATGAGCGGATCGTTTATGTTTCAGATCAACTGACGATGCCGGGACGGATGCGGATCGCGGACTGCTTCACTTTTATGCAAGATTATTACCGGAATTGGAATAGCGATAGGGCAAACGAGCTGCTTGCAAGATTCCAACTGAATGCTGCGGATAAAGTAAACTCCTTGTCGAAAGGGATGGCGGCGAAGCTGAATCTGCTGTTTGGGCTTGCAATGGATGCAGATTATATGCTTCTCGATGAACCATTCTCAGGCGTTGATATATTCAGCAGAGAAGAGATTGCGGCGGTATTCTCAAGTGAAATGGTGGAAGGCCGCGGCATCATCCTTACCACTCATGAAATTAAAGAGATCGAGCATTTGCTTGATTATGTCGTCATGCTGGACCATGGGCGCATCACGAAGCAATTCGCAAGCGAAGATATGCGGATGGAGGAAGGCAAGTCGGTTGTTGATGTTATGCGGGAGGTGTATAAGCGATGACAACCTATTGGAAGCTGCTCAGCTTCGAGCTTAGACGCCTGCTGCTGCCGTTCTGCATACTCGTCGTATTCACGACTGTCATACAGCTATACAATGCTTACTCCAAGGCCCATAAGGCTGTCGATTATGCGAATAAAATCATGAAAAAAGAGCGTCTGACAACAATGGAGCAATATGCAAATGCGCATGGTTACTTCAGCTATTCCGATTCCTTTAATCAATTGAATTGGATTATTTTCTCGATCTTCATCTGCGCGGCATTCGTCGGCTTCTACTTCGTAATGATCTGGTATCGAGATACGCTCGGCCGTCATCCGTTTATGACTCGGCTGCTTATGCTGCCTTCTTCGAGAAACAATCTTTATTGGGCTAAGCTGACTGCACCGCTTCTCATCATGTTCTCTTTGCTGGCGCTGCAGCAGATCCTGGTGCCGATAGGGGATTCCATTTATTCATCGATCGTGCCAAGCGAAGCAAGACAGGATGTACCGCTGGAGTTTCTGATTGGATTAAACCCTGTACTAAACATACTGCTCTCGAATAGCTATATTGACTTCTTGTTTTATTACGGTACGGGAATTACGGCTGTCATTGTGTTATTTACTGTCATTTTGCTTGAGCGAAGCTATCGGCTGTACGGCCTTCTTGCGGGGCTTGCCTATGCGGCAGCGGCTATTCTGCTGATTGCCATTCCGCTATTCCTTCTTCAGTCCGACCTGCGATATTCATTGACGGAGATCCAATTAACGATCATGTATTTCGTTATAATCGCTTTAATCAGCGGGGTATCGGCTTGGTTCGGCCAACATTTATTAGCAAAGAAAATTTCGATATAAAGTTAGCGTGATTGGCTTATTGGATCGAGAGGAGGCTTAAGCTTGTTTAGAAAATATGGATTTACGTATGCAGTGCTTGCATTCACAATCGTGGCAGTTGGAATGTACGCTGTAATTACAGGCTGGAAAACGAACGGAAGTCCTGAATTCCGACTCGTTACGGTAGAGGGACAGGCACCGGAGGGTAAACCCTTCACAGTAGAAGGGAGCTATAAGTATACGAGGTCGATATCGGCTCAGCTGAATATCGGCGAACAAGGAGTAACCTATGAGCCGACCCGCTTTCATTTCCAGTGGTTCGATTTCGATACAGGCAATAATGAATTCGGCAATACGTCGGAAAAACGCCGTTTCATGAGCGGGAAGAAGTCGTACGGATTATTCGTAGAAGAATCGTCCATGCTGGGCTATGCCAATAGCGAGCTGATTGATGGCCGTTGGGAATTGGATGTCGCAGCACTCGATAAAGAATCGAAGAAGACAACACAGTTTACGCTGCAATTGCCTAAACACGATCGGGTGGACTATTGGTTTACGAGTGCAATCCGCCAAATCGATAAATCGAACATTAGCGTATATTTGGGACGAAATGAAGAACCGCATTCTCTGAAAACGACGAATTATAGCCAGGTTTCGAGGTTAATTCGATTAGACATCGATTTGGAGTCCCAATCGATTACGAATGAGATTAATGTTTTAACGGAATTGGCAGGACTAGACCCGAACGCTGATTATCGTGCGAATTTTATCTCCTTCAAAGATAATATCGGTCTGATTGCGGTGTCGACTTCGAATAAATCGAATAACAGTGATTCTGCTGCCGGTGAGACAAGCGAGTATTACGTATTTGATTTCGAAGATTATTCATTGCGGAAGCTGGACATTCATGATGCGCCGTCGGATTCATATTCAATGAAAATCGTAGATCATTGGGTGGACGGTTTGTCCGAGAATGAAGGTGTCATTTACTACAAGGCCTTCAAACTGAATGATGAGAACCAAGAGCTTCCAGCCTCATGGAAGGTTGATACGCATGCTTGGGGAGCGAATAGCGCATATGCTAATTACTATGATGACCAATACGTTCGGATTACGTATCAAAATGAAAAGCCAAGCGCTTCGCTTCGCGGAGTGGCACTTGTCGATATAAAGACGGGCGAAGTTATTTATCGCGGCGAGGTCGAGACAGACGGAACCGCGGAAGAGCAGATCCATAAGATAAATAACCTATCATTATTTTAGCCTACGCTGCAGGCTCTCTGGTCATTTGACCGGGAGCTTGTTTTCTTTTTTTCTAACATAGGTACAGCGCTTTCATCGCAGGAGCCGCTTATGCGACAACGTTTTCACAGGGTGTGTCGAACCGTGTCGCGGACAGGAATATTTCGGGGGGGCGGGGAGATAATGAACATTAATGTTTCTCCTTGGGAGGTAATCACGTTGACCCGAAACAAAGTCGAGATCTGTGGTGTGGATACCAGTAAACTGCCTGTCCTGACGAATGTGGAAATGCGGGAGCTGTTTACAGCGCTGCAAACGCGTAACGAACGGGCAGCAAGAGAGAAATTGGTGAACGGCAATCTGAGGCTCGTCCTCAGCGTCATTCAGCGGTTTAATAACCGTGGCGAATATGTCGACGACCTGTTCCAGGTCGGCTGCATCGGTCTGATGAAGGCAATCGATAATTTCGACTTAAGCCAGAATGTCAAATTCAGTACGTACGCCGTGCCGATGATCATCGGTGAAATTCGCCGTTATCTGCGTGACAACAATCCGATTCGCGTATCGCGCAGCCTTCGAGATATTGCTTATAAAGCGCTGCAAGTTCGCGACAGCTTAACGAACCAAAATTCTCGGGAGCCGACGATCTTCGAAATTTCTGAGGTGCTCGGCGTGCCGAAGGAGGACGTCGTCTTTGCCCTTGATGCGATCCAAGATCCGGTCTCGCTGTTCGAGCCGATTTATCATGACGGCGGCGATCCGATCTATGTCATGGATCAGATTAGCGATGATAAGAACAAGGATATTTCTTGGATTGAGGAAATTGCGCTCCGCGAAGCGATGCACAAGCTGAATGAGCGCGAGAAAATGATTTTGTCCATGCGCTTCTTCGAAGGCAAGACCCAGATGGAAGTGGCAGATGAGATCGGCATTTCTCAGGCGCAAGTATCCCGTCTGGAGAAGTCCGCCATTCAACAGATGCAGAAGCATGTCAAAACCTGATGGATTCACAATCTCGATCAAAGCTTACGAAACGGCGAAGCGCTGGCTGCGCCGTTTTTTTGCGCAGGTAGGACATTTTAGACAGGATGGTCATATAGTAATAACAGGAGTTTATGGGCAATGGTCTACCATCTTGGCGCAGAAAGCGGTGAGCGGCTTGAAAATTTCAGACTTTCAGACCAAGGATGTGATCAACATCGTGGACGGGAAGAAGCTGGGTCAAGTAAGCGATCTAGAGCTTGATCTTCGTCAGGGCCGCATCGATTCAATCGTCGTGCCGACGTTCACCCGATTCTTCGGCATGTTCGGCGGCGGTACCGACATTATTATTCCGTGGCGCAACATCGTGAAGATCGGCGCGGATGTGGTGCTCGTTCGTCTCGATGAAGCGAAAGCTGCTTATAAGACGGAAGAGGAAGAAACACAGGTGAGAATGTAAGGAGAGCCTGGGCGAGAGACGATCGCCGAGCTCTCTTTTTTCTGTTCCGCCGCACTGCCGTATGGTAAACTGGACTGAATAGACATAAAGAGGTGGTACGTATGGAACCGTTTGTATGGGATCAGGCTAAGCAGGCGAGTGCAACGCTCATGCGGCTTGAAGCTTGGGCGAATACAGATGCTGGGATTACGGCTGGCTTCACGACGAGACTTGGCGGCGTTAGCTCAGGGCACTATTCATCGTTAAACATGGGATTGCATGTCGGCGACCGCAATGAGGATGTTGTGAGGAACCGGGAGCTGCTGTCCGAAGCGATTGGATGGCCATTCGAAGCGTTTACATGCGCTGAGCAGGTGCACAGCGACAACGTGCATATTGTTACAGCTGATGATAGAGGCAGAGGCCGGGATTCGCGGCAATCGGCGTTACAGGATACGGACGCGCTGGTAACGAATGTTCGCGGCGTGCTCTTAGCCTCCTTTTATGCAGATTGCGTGCCCCTTTACTTCTACGATCCCGTTCACGAGGCTGTAGGCTTGGCGCATGCCGGATGGAAAGGAACAGCTGCTGAAATTGCTTGCCGGACAGTAGAAGCGATGCAGCAGGCGTTCGGGACGGATCCATCGCAGCTGCGAGGTGCGATTGGGCCTGCCATTGGCGGGTGCTGCTATGAGGTGGACGGTCCTGTCATTGGCCGGATGGAGGAGCTGTGCAGCAGTTTTCCCAATTCGCCAGCCGTAGATTCGATGATTCGTCAGACGCCAGGCGGCAAGGCGATGCTCGACTTGAAAGAAATCAACCGACAGATTATGATAAAAGCAGGAATTTTGCCGACTCATATCGAAATATCAACATGGTGTACCAGCTGTCGGACAGACCTGCTGTTCTCGCATCGTGCGGAGAATGGTGCAACAGGACGAATGGCAAGCTGGATTGGCATGGAGAAGAGGTGAACCTCTTGTCGACGTTAACGGAACGGATACAAGATGTGGAACAATTAATTCAGGCAGCATGCGAGCGAAGCGGGCGCAGCCGTGATGAAGTGAACGTCGTCGCTGTAACAAAGTACGTGTCGCTCGACAGCGTGCGTGACGTCATCGCACATGGATATCGCCAGTTAGGGGAGAACCGCTGGCAGAACGCCAAGCCGAAGTGGGAAGCGCTGAAGGAGCTGCCGCAGTCGGAAGCGCCGGTGTGGCATTATATCGGTTCGCTTCAGACGAACAAAGTGAAGGACGTCATCGGCAAGTTTACATACATTCATTCACTGGACAGGTTGTCGCTGGCGCAAGCCATCGCAGATCGAGCAGACAAGCTTGGCATCATGGTTCCTTGCTTCATACAAGTCAACGTATCAGGAGAAGAGAGCAAGCAGGGCTTGGAGCCGGACGAAGTGCCGGCGTTTCTACGCGAGTTAAGTCAGTATCGATCCATTCGACCGATCGGACTAATGACAATGGCGCCTTTCGAGGCAGAAGCGGAAGAGACGAGGCCGGTGTTTCGGGCGCTGCGGCAGCTGCGCGATCAACTCAATGAACTTGACTTTGTGGAGCAGCCATTGACCGAGCTCTCGATGGGCATGTCCAACGATTTTACAGTCGCGATTGAAGAAGGAGCAACCTGGGTACGTCTTGGTACGATACTAGTAGGGAAAGAGGAGGCATAAGCAATGAGTGTAATGAATCGTTTCATGAATTTTTTCGGCCTTCAAGATGAGGAAGAAATCATTGAACACGAGAAAGCAGCGCAGCCGCAGCAGCAGCATTCGGAGGAACACGAGAATGATTTTGAAACCTCGCCTTTCGAAGCGCGTAAACAAACAAAGAGCTCTAATATTGTGAGCATCCACTCGCAGAAGAATGTTCGGGTTGTGTTGAACGAACCACGTTCATTCGAAGAAGCGCAAGAAATCGCCGATCATCTTCGTGCGCGCCGCGGCGTTGTTGTCAACCTGCAGCGTGTACCTAACGATGTTGCGAAACGGATCTTTGACTTCCTGCTTGGTACGCTATATGCGGTCAGCGGAACGATGAACCGGATCGGACCAGGCATTTTCTTCTGTGCACCAGAGAACGTGGAAATTCAAGGAACCATCTCCGAGCTGCTAGTGGACGAACAGGATTACAAACGAATGAGGTGACCTTGATTTGCTAAGCACACTTAGCTGGTATGTGTTCAGACTTGAGGACATATATACATTTCTAATTATCGGCTATGTGCTGTTATCGTGGCTTCCGAACGCACGTGACAGCTTCATCGGCCAGCTTCTAGGCAAAATTGTAGAGCCGTACTTGTCCGTCTTCCGCAGATTCATTCCACCAATCGGCGGCATGCTTGACATCTCGCCTTTTATTGCGGTATTAGCGCTGAACTTCATCGCATACGGCATTATTTTCGTACTGGATTTATTCCTGTAAGAAGCGGGAATGTGATCGATGAGCGCGAAGAGCAATATTTATGACCATTTCCACCCGGACGAGCGTTCATTCGTCGATCGGGTGGATGAGTGGATCGAGCGGGCCGCCGAGCGGCATGAGTGGAAACGAACTGATTTTCTAGACCCTAGGCAGATTGAGATTGTACGATCACTTGCCAATCGCAATGGACGTGTCGTGGTGCGATTCGAAGGCGGCGACCCGCATGCGGAACGCAAGCGGGCGATCATTGCGCCTGACTATGCGTATCTCGATGACGAGCCGATGGGTGTGCAGGCAATCGCAGTTACTGCCGATTCGCAAGGCCATTTGGAGCTGGACCATGGGGACTATCTCGGGGCGCTGCTCGGGCTTGGCGTGAAAAGAGATTTGATCGGCGACGTTCATGTGCACGAGGATGGCTGTCATTGTCTCGTCACAGAAGAGATTGCCGACTACGTCAATATTCATTTGCGTCAAGTCCACCGAATTCATGTCCTAACTGAGCTGATACCATTATCAGCGCTTCGCGTCGTTGTGCCGAAGCTGGAGGAGATGAGCCTGTCGGTGGCTTCTCTGCGTCTTGATGGTATTAGCAGCGACGCATTCCGGATTAGCCGTGCACGAATCGTCGATCCGATACGAGCTGGCAGATGCCGCGTCAATTGGAAGGTGGTGGAAGACCCTTCCGCGCCGCTGAAGGCTGGCGATGTGATATCGATGAAGGGACTTGGCCGCTTCAAAGTACTAGACATTGAAGGAATGACAAAAAAAGGCAGGGTTCGCGTGCTGATCGGGAAATATATTTGATCGGATGCAGGATTTTGGACGGTGCTGTCGAACCATTTCATTACGTTCAACACAGATTCCGTCATATCCATTAGGAGGTGCGCCAATGCCGCTAACGCCATTGGACATACATAATAAGGAGTTTGGAAGAAGACTCCGCGGTTACGATGAGGATGAAGTTAATGAATTCCTGGATCAGGTCATCAAAGATTATGAGTCTTTGATCCGCGAGAACAAAGAAATGCAGAATCAGCTGCTTGGTCTGCAAGAGAAGCTGAATCATTTCTCCAACATTGAAGAGACGCTCAGCAAGACGATTATTATCGCGCAGGAAGCTGCTGATGAAGTGAAGACGAATGCGAAGAAGGAAGCGCAGTTGATCGTGAAGGAAGCGGAGAAGAACGCTGACCGGATCATCAATGAGGCGTTGTCCAAGTCGCGCAAGGTAGCTCTTGAAGTCGAAGAGCTGAAGAAACAAGCTTCGATCTATCGTGCACGGTTCCGCACGCTCGTCGAAGCGCAGCTGGAGTTGCTTAGCCAAGACGGCTGGGAAGCGCTGGAATCGAATGCTGCAGCAGCACAAGAGCGCTTGTAGTCTGCTTTTGTCTAATATGAAACCTATGCAGCGTGCCGAATTTGACAATTTCGGCACGCTGCGCTATAACTAGTTATATTATGAATGAAAGTGAACTTCGTTGACGAGAACGAGTACGCTGCGTTTCCGTTCCCCAGAGAGCCGGCAATTGCTGAAAGCCGGCGTTCGGTATGCATCGGAATATCCTCTCTGAGAAGCAGTGCAGAAATTGCACAGCCCGATTATCGCTGATTCGATACATCGGACTTGCAGCAGTAAGCGCTGACGGATGTCCCCCGTTACAGGGAACTCGAACGCAAGCTCCATCGGGGAACGTTCGTGACAGAGGTGCCATTCATGCCGCGCTGCAGCTTATTGCTGGAACGTTGGACCGCTTATGCGGAAGGATGAATGGAACGAGGGTGGTATCGCGAGCAATGACTCGTCCCTTATTGGGGACGGGTCTTTTTTCATTTCATTAAGGTTCAATTGGAAGGGGAATGACAACGATGCAGCGCGTAGACGTCAAGGAACGCGCGCGGAGCCGCGAGCTTCGCGTACTGGAACAATGGAGAAACAATGACACGTTCAAGCAATCGATTACGAACCGGGAGGGTAAACCGAACTTCGTATTCTATGAAGGGCCTCCAACAGCTAACGGTGCGCCGCACATCGGCCACGTGCTTGGCCGCGTAATCAAAGACTTTATTTGCCGCTACAAGACGATGTCGGGCTACCGTGTCGTTCGTAAGGCAGGCTGGGATACGCATGGTCTGCCAGTTGAGCTGGGCGTTGAGAAGCAGCTTGGCATTTCCGGCAAGCAAGAAATCGAGAACTACGGTGTAGAAGCATTCATCAAGAAATGTAAAGCGAGCGTCTTCGAATACGAGAAGCAATGGCGCGAACTGACGGAAGCTATCGCTTACTGGACGGACATGGATAATCCGTACATTACGCTCGACAACAATTATATCGAGAGCGTATGGAACATCCTCTCCACGATTCATAAGAAAGGGCTGCTGTATCGCGGTCACCGCGTAAGCCCATACTGCCCTTGCTGCCAGACGACACTCAGCTCGCATGAGGTTGCTCAAGGCTACGAGGACGTTAAGGATCTGAGTGCGACTGTGAAGTTCAAGCTTGCAGACTCGAACGAGTTCGTGCTTGCATGGACGACGACGCCATGGACGCTTCCTGCTAACGTTGCACTCGCTGTGAATCCTTCTCTCGATTATGCGAAGGTGAAGCGCGGCGAAGAAACTTACGTGGTTGCACAAGCGCTGGTTGAATCCGTGTTCAAGGACAGCGAATACGAAATCGTAGGTTCGGTTAAAGGCGCAGATCTGGTTGGCAAGAGCTATGAGCCTCCGTTCCGTTATGTTGCGATCGAGAAAGGCCATATTGTCATCGGTGCAGATTTCGTCAGCGATTCGAGCGGTACCGGTATCGTTCACATCGCGCCAGCGCATGGTGACGATGACTACAAGGCAGCGCGTGCGAATGGCATCAGCATGCTGAGCGTCGTGAATAACGCGGGACGTTATGTAGATGAAGTAACGGACCTTGCAGGCCGTTTCGTTAAAGATTGCGATATTGATATTGTCAAAATGCTCAGCGAACGCGGACTGCTGTTCAGCAAAGAGAAATATGAGCACAGCTATCCATTCTGCTGGCGCTGCAAATCGCCGCTGCTCTACTATGCAACAGAAAGCTGGTTCATCGAGACGACAGCTGTCAAAGATCAGCTGATCAAGAACAACAGCGAGGTGGACTGGTACCCAGGCCACATTCGCGAAGGCCGCTTCGGCAAGTTCCTGGAAGACTTGGTCGACTGGAACATCAGCCGTAATCGTTATTGGGGCACGCCGCTCAACGTATGGGTATGCGAAGCGACGGGTAAAGAATATGCGCCGAGCAGCATCGCCGATCTTCGTGCGCGTGCGGTTGATTTTGTGCCGGAGGATATCGAGCTTCACAAGCCTTATGTGGACGAAATCAAGCTGAAATCGCCATTCGCGGAAGGCGCCGTCATGACGCGCACATCCGAAGTTATCGACGTATGGTTCGACAGCGGTTCGATGCCGTTCGCACAGCAGCACTACCCGTTCAGCGACGAGTCGAAGTTCGCAGATCAATACCCAGCAGATATTATCTGCGAAGGCATTGACCAGACGCGCGGCTGGTTCTTCTCGCTGCTCGCTGTATCGACGCTGTTCAATGGCAAAGCGCCTTATAAAGCAGTAATCTCGACCGGACATATCCTCGACGAGAACGGCCAGAAGATGTCCAAGTCGAAGGGCAATGTTATCGACCCTTGGGAAATCATCAATGAGTTCGGTACGGACGCATTCCGTTGGGCATTGCTTGCAGACAGCGCGCCTTGGAACAGCAAACGTTTCTCACGCGGCATCGTAGCCGAGGCGAAATCGAAAGTAATTGATACGATCGTCAATACGCATGCATTCTTCGCGTTGTATGCGACGATCGATGGCTATAACCCAGCCGAGCAACCTTACAAACCATCTGCAGCTAAACTGGATCGCTGGATCGTCTCGCGTCTGAACAGCCTGATTATGCAAGTGGTTAAAGGTCTCGATGCGAATGACTTCCTTAACCCTGCCAAAGGCATCGAGGCATTCGTTGACGAGCTTAGCAACTGGTACATCCGTCGTTCGCGTGACCGCTTCTGGGGAAGCGGCCTGACGGAAGACAAACTGGCTGCATACGGCACGCTGCGCCATGTTCTCGTAACACTGTCGCGCTTGATCGCACCTTACGCTCCGCTGCTTGCTGATGATGTGTATGGCAACCTTGGCGGCGAGGGCAGCGTTCACCTGGCTGATTTCCCGACAGCAGACGAGTCTGCAATCGACGAAGCGCTGGAGCGCGATATGGAGACGGCACGTCAAATTGTTGAGCTTGCACGCAACGTGCGCAACGAGACGGGCATCAAGACGCGTCAGCCTCTGTCCGAATTGATCGTATCGCTTGACCGTGACTTCGATGTGGCGGCGTATGAAGATATCGTCAAGGACGAAATCAATGTGAAGACAATCGTGATCGAGAACAGCGACAGTGGATTCGTTGATTTCACCCTTAAGCTGAACCTGAAGGTAGCAGGCAAGAAGTTCGGCAAGAACGTCGGTCCTATCCAGTCGTATCTGAAGGAGCTGGCTGCAGAGCAAACACGTGCAGCGGTTCAAGGCGGCGGATTGACATTCACGACAGCAGACGGCGAATCGATCGCTATCACAGTTGATGAGCTGCTTGTTGAGAAGCAAGCGAAAGCTGGCTTCGCATCCGCATCGGGCTACTCGCTGACGGTTGCGCTCAACACAGATATTACGCCAGAGCTCGAGCAAGAGGGCTGGGTCCGCGAAGTGATTCGCGCGGTACAGGATACTCGTAAGAAGCTGGATCTGCCAATCGAGAAGCGAATCGACCTCGTACTGGAAGTTGATCCAGAGCTGCAAGCTGCGCTTCAAGCGTTCGACAGTGTCCTGCGTGAGAACGTACTCGTGAACAGCGTATCGTTCGGTACAGCTGACGATATGGAACGTGTCGAGCTGGGCGGCAAGACGGTTGGAATTCAAATCCTGAAATAAGGACAATCTAAATAGCACCAAACCATAAACCGAGCGCAAACGCGATGAGCAATCATCAAGTTTGCGCTCGGTGTTGTTATTAGGCACTTATAAGTTGCCGGCCTTTAGGGGAACTTACTTATTTAGAACATTGTGCACAAAAAATTTTATTAAAAGAAATGTAGGGGTAAAGGGGCGCTGCGCCCCTAACATTTACCGAAAGGATGGACCGTCACGATGGTATCCATAACAAAAGATGCCGATGAGAAGGAGATATCCGCTCTGCGAGCTTCATTGAATGCGGTCGACCGCCAGCTGCAACAGGTAGCCAAAGATATGGAGCGTGCCCAAATACGCGACTACATTGAGCTTCTGAATCGGCCATTTCGACTCATATGGCGCAATTTTTTGTCCGGGACGGCACGCGGCGTTGGCATTGCGCTAGGCTTTACCGTATTCACCGCGACCATCCTTTATGTGCTGCGGCTGCTTGGTGCATTAAATCTTCCAATTATCGGAGACTTTGTCGCTGATCTTGTCAGAGTCGTGCAAGCGCAGCTGGAAGGTAAAATGTATTAAAAGGTGGTGCCGTACAAATCATCCTCATCGTTGGAATGAAAGGATAGCTCATCGTCACCTTCGCCATGAGACATATACTCATGGTATTGGCGGTTGCGAACAACGGAGACGACACGGCCTGTAATATCGGTAGCCAAGAAGCTTTCAATGTTCTCGACGAACCCTTCGTTCTCGTCTGCTTCCGTATACATTTCGTTATAGGAGTCGACCTCACGGTTCTCGGACATAGCGGGCGAATTCGAGTTGCCATAATGCTCAACGATCTGCCAAGCATCCTCGCCATCAAATTCGGCATAGCCATCCTCCTCGCGGCGGCTTCGGCCGAAAGCAGGCTGTAGGAAGTCCTCTTCGGCTGGACGGCGATTCGACAGCTCTTGCCGCGGTGAATGCTTCGCACAGTATAACGAATCAGGCAGTGCCTCCAGCCGTTCAATCGGAATCGCTTGTCCGCAGGCTACGCATTTGCCGTACGTACCGTTATCGATCGCTACGAGCGCAGCATCGATCCGCTCGAGATGGAAATCCTGCAGCTCATGAATAGCTAAATCCTTGCTTCGCTCAAACATGTCGGTGGCAGCGTCGCCTGGATGGTTGTCAATCGGAGACAGCTCACCGGTCTCATCCTTGAATGAGTTTGCCAGACCACCTTCTTCGCTGCTATGCTGCGATTGCTCGATTGATCGTTTTATTTCGAGTAGTCGACTTCGAAATTGGGCGATTTGCTGCTCGTTCAGTGTCGTCAATGTCAGCACCTTCCTTATAGAGGTCGTTCATAAAGTCTGCTTGTCGATGCGGTGGCAATACGTATAGGGTGAGCGGAGATGCGACATTTTAGCAAGGATGGAGGGCGGGGGTTGAAGCCTGTTATGGATAGTTCTGCATGATGGAAGCAGGACCTTCGTCCTTGGAGGATGTGGTCGCTTGCGCACGGTTTATGCTACAATAGATTGGACTGTCATGCATAGGCTTATAAAGCCATTGATTTGCTAACAGGAAGTGTATGCAGTAAGGGGCGCAAATGCTTTTAGGAGGGAAACAATGCTGCGTTTATTGTTCTATCTTGTCATTAGTGGTATTACGTTTGTGGTGGACTACATATCCAAGAAGATTATCGTCAATGAGCTGGAGCTGCATGAACAGGTGCGAGTTATCGGGGATTTCTTCGTCATTACTTCGATCCGGAATACGGGTGCAGCGTTCAGTCTGCTTGAGAACCAGCGCGTATTCTTCCTCATTATTACGGTCATCATCACAATTGGTATTGTAGGGTATATGACCTTCATATCCCGTCGGCAAGGCAGAGCGCTTCTGCTTACAGGACTGGCGCTTGTGCTTGGCGGCGCGCTTGGCAACTTTATCGACCGCGCTAGAACGGGTGAAGTCGTGGATTTCCTGCAATTTACGTTCGGCAGCTATACATTTGCGATTTTTAACTTGGCTGATACAGCGATCTGCATTGGTGTTGGTCTGATTATACTGGATTCGCTGCTTGTCTCAAGAGCGGAGAAACGGGCTTCTCTGAACAATCCGCTTGCTGCGTCGTATGCGGAACCGAAACAGCCGCAAGAATAGGTGTGGAAGGAAAGATTGAGCATAATGGAGCAGAATTGGAATAACGAGCAAGATGAGACCGAAATTGAATATGTATATGAACTAGATGATGAGGATGACGCTTCGGACGACGGCACATCGTTAGAATGGGAAATCGACGATTCTGCTGCCGGCGAACGTCTAGATAAATTTGTGACGGATGCCGTCGACGACGAAGCGGTGTCACGAACGCAAATTCAAGACTGGATTAAAGCTGGCGCCGTACTGGTAAACGGGCAGGAAACGAAGACGAAGCACCGTCTGGAGATCGGCGATGTTGTTACGGTAAACGTGCCTGAACCACAGCCGACGGAGATTGTAGCAGAGCCGATTCCGCTGGAGGTCGTATACGAGGACAGCGATGTCATCGTGATTAACAAGCCTCGCGGACTCGTCGTGCATCCTGCACCGGGGCATTCCTCGGGTACGGTCGTTAACGCATTGTTGTATCACTGCAAGGATCTGTCAGGCATTAACGGCTCGATCCGTCCGGGTATCGTGCATCGTATCGACAAAGATACATCCGGATTGTTGATGGCAGCCAAGAACGATACCGCACATGCTTCGCTCTCCGCACAGCTGAAAGCGCACACGGTGACTCGCAAGTATATTGCGCTTGTGCATGGCAAAGTGCCGCATGAACGGGGGACAATCGATGCGCCAATCGGCAGAGATGAGCGGGACCGCAAAATGTTTACCGTTACGGAGAAGAATAGCCGGCATGCTGTAACGCATTTCAATGTAATTGAACGTTTGGGTGACGACTACACCTTGCTCGAGCTGCAGCTCGAAACAGGTCGTACGCATCAAATTCGCGTTCACATGAAGTACATCGGACATCCGTTGGCAGGCGATCCGATGTATGGGCGCAGTAAGACCGTTGATCTGAAGGGGCAAGCGCTGCACGCGGCGATTCTAGGCTTCGAGCATCCGAGAACAGGTGAGTTTCTGCAATTTGAAGCGCCGATTCCAGATGATATGGCACATGTGCTGCATAGTTTGCGTCAACGTTAAGTTGAAATAGTACAAATTTTTTGCGCATTCGTATATTTTAGTCGACGTATAGGATGAGCTATGCTGTTAACATAAATATACGCGGTTCGGAAGCGACGCTTCCGCGCCCTGTCACGGAAAGGTGATCGAGCAATGACGCAGATGAATCAACACTATTTGGAGCTTCAGGGCAGCTACTTATTCTCTGAGATCGCGAAACGCCGTACGAAATTTGTGCAAGAGAATCCGAATGCCGACATTATTAGCCTCGGTATTGGTGACGTAACGAGAGGACTTCCTGCTGCTGTTGTGCAAGCGATGCATGCAGCTGTCGATGAGATGGCGCAGCCGAATACATTCCGCGGTTATGGCCCGGAGCAAGGTTATGATTTTCTAACGCAGGCTATTATTGAGCATGACTATAAATCGCGCGGCGTCGACATTCAGCTGAATGAAGTATTCCTGAGTGACGGGTCGAAATGCGACGTCGGCAATATTCAAGAAATTTTCAGCCAGGATGCAGTTGTTGCCGTACAAGACCCTGTCTATCCGGTATATGTCGATACGAATGTAATGGCTGGCCGCTCCGGTAAGTTCAATCGTGAAACGAACCGTTATGACAACATTGAATACTTGGAGTGCAATGCAGCGAATAATTTCAAGCCGGCTCTGCCTAAGCGTAAAGTCGACATCATCTATCTCTGCTATCCGAACAATCCAACAGGGATGACGTTGTCCAAGGAAGAGCTGAAGGTCTGGGTTGACTATGCTAGGGCGAACAAATGCATTATTCTGTTTGATTCTGCTTATGAAGCATTCATCCAAGAGCCGGATGTCCCACGCAGCATCTATGAAGTAGAAGGTGCTCGTGAGGTTGCGATCGAGTTCCGCAGCTTCTCGAAGACGGCTGGCTTCACGGGCATTCGCTGCGCATATACGGTAGTTCCACGCGAGCTTAAGGGCTATGACAAAGACGGCAACGAGCTGCTTGTCAACGACCTGTGGAACCGACGCCATACGACGAAGTTCAATGGAGTATCGTATGTTACGCAGCGCGGCGCTGCAGCCATCTATACGCCAGAAGGCAAAGAGCAAGTCAAATCGATTATCGACTACTACATGACGAACGCAAGCATCATTCGTGAAGGCATGAAGTCGATCGGGCTGGAAGTGTACGGTGGTGTAAACGCACCATACATTTGGCTCCAGACACCGAAAGGTGTTGACTCGTGGTCGTTCTTCGACCGCCTGCTGTCCGAGGCGAACATCGTTGGTACGCCGGGTGTAGGCTTCGGCCAGAGCGGCCAAGGTTACCTGCGTCTGACGGCGTTCGGCAGCCGCGAGAACACGGAACGTGCTGTAGAGCGTATCCAGAAGCTGAAGCTGTAATAATTGCACTTAACGCCATCATCCTTCATCGGGATGATGGCGTTTTTTGATGGCTGCAATAGATTTCCCCAGTGCCTCCATAAACCTTCTCGGGGCGGTCTGAGTATTACTCGTTTGCAGCACCCATAATAATGACAGCAAGCCTGATAACCTTAGGGCGGAAAAGCTGGTGAGAGCCTTGACAGCTGGTGTCGAATGTGGGATAATTTCTTTCGATAAAGCAGTACCTTTAAATCAGTCCAGAGAGGCTGGCAAGGTAGCGTGATAACATATTTCTCGGACGGCCCGTAGACGGCAGAACCGAGCACCGATTGTATAGACGCGTCTTTTATGCGGCCTAAATCCGGTGTCGTCGGTTTGCGCTATGGATGCACCGAGTTATCAAGCTGACTCCTTGCCTGAACGGCAAGGAGTTTTTTTGTGCACGCTCGCCTGATAAGGATGAAGGAGGAAGCGGCTTCCATGACGGTAGAACAGCACCGGATACTAATGGATGAGACAGCGATCCGACGCGCATTGACTCGAATCGCGCATGAAATTGTCGAGAGAAACAAAGGCATTGACAATGTACTGCTGGTTGGCATTCGAACGAGAGGGATCTACCTCGCTGAGCGGCTGGCCATGTTGATCGAGGAAATCGAAGGCAAGCCTGTTGAAGTGATCGACCTCGACATTACCGCATACCGTGATGACCGCAGATCCGCAGGTCGCAGTAAGGCGGATAGCGGGGTGAGGGGCTGCGGATTGAATGTTGAAGGACGACGCATTCTGCTGCTCGACGATGTGCTGTATACCGGACGGACAATTCGTGCAGCGATGGACGCCGTCATGGATTGCGGAAGACCGGAGGTCATTCAACTGGCAGTGCTGGTGGACCGTGGTCATCGAGAGCTTCCGATTCGACCCGATTTTGTCGGCAAGAATGTTCCTACCTCTAGGCAGGAAGAGATTGAAGTGTCGCTGGCTGAGGTTGATGGGGATGACAAAGTAACGATCAGCATCAACTTAGGCTAACGAAAAAGCAAATTTGATAGGTCGTATGCGGCTAACAAATGGAATAGGGAGGCTTCGCCAAATGACGACAACGGCAGTGAAACAACGCAGCTTACTTGGACTGAAAGACTTGGATGCAGCAGAGATCGAATCGATTCTCGATCGGGCTGCACACTGGGAGCAGCAGACGGTTAAACTGAACCCGGTGCTGCAAGGCAAATTTGTAGCCAACATGTTCTTCGAGAATAGCACACGGACACGCTTCTCCTTCGAAATGGCGCAAAAGCGGTTAGGCGCAGAAGTGATGAACTTCGCAGCTGCAGCATCGAGCGTCGAGAAGGGCGAATCGATCTACGATACAGTAAAAACGCTCGAAGCGATGGGAATTGACGCTGGCGTCATTCGGTTGAAGCCGATCGGTATGCTGGCGGAGATCGCAGAGAATGTCAAAGTGCCGCTCATCAACGCGGGCGATGGCAATAACGAGCATCCGACGCAGGCGCTTCTCGATCTGTACACGATGCGCAAACAGTTCGGCAGCTTGAAAGGGTTGAACGTCTCCATCATCGGCGACATTCAGCACAGCCGTGTGGCACGCTCGAATCTGTGGGCGCTCCGCAAATTCGGTGCCAACGTACGATTCTGCGCGCCGAGCAGCATGCAGGCTGCAGAGCTTGATGCGCCTTATATCTCGATGGATGAAGCGATTCGCGCAGACGTCGTCATGATGCTTCGCGTACAGCTGGAACGTCATGCAGGCAGCGTGATGAATTCGGCTGAGGCTTATCGCGAAGGCTACGGATTAACGGTTGAACGCGCGAAGCAGATCGCATCGCATGCGATCATCATGCATCCGGCGCCGGTGAACCGCGATGTCGAGATTGACAGCGACCTAGTCGAGCATCCGCAATCCCGTATTTTCCCGCAAATGTCCAATGGCGTACCGATCCGAATGGCGGTTATGGAACGAGCACTGAGCTAAAGCTAGTGTGAATATAGATGAATGGCAACAATGAAGGGAGCAAGCGAAGAATGACACTTTGGGTACTGAACGGACTCATCTGGAACGAAGCAGCAGGCAGTGTTGAGAGCAAGCATGTTCGGATAGAGGGCAATACAATTGCAGAAATCGTGGATGGTGCAGTAACACCGGATACGACGGGCGCAGAAGTTGTTGACGCAGCAGGCAAGCTGATCAGCGCAGGCTTCATCGATATGCATGTGCATCTTCGCGATCCAGGCTTCGAATACAAAGAAGACATAGCAACTGGGACGCGCTCGGCTGCAGCAGGCGGATTCACGACGATCGCTTGCATGCCGAACACGCGGCCGGTAACAGACACGGCTGAAACCGTGAAATACATCCTTGATAAAGCAGCTAAGGAAGGCGTAGTACGCGTCCTGCCTTACGCAGCAATCACGAAGAATGAGCTTGGGCGCGAGCTGACGGATTTCGCTTCGCTGAAGGAAGCTGGCGCAATCGGCTTCACGGATGACGGCGTAGGCGTACAGAATGCCCAAATGATGAAAAATGCAATGACGCTTGCGAAATCGCTCGACATGCCTGTTATCGCACACTGCGAGGACGACTCGCTCGTCGAAGGCGCATGGGCTTCGGAAGGCAGCTTTGCGAAGAAGCATGGCCTCAAGGGCATTCCGAATGAATCGGAAGCGATCCATGTCGGCCGCGACGCACTGCTGTCCGAAGCGACAGGCGTTCACTACCACGTCTGCCACGTCAGCACAGAGCAATCGGTTCGTCTGATCCGTCTTGCGAAGTCGATTGGTGTGAAGATCACTGCTGAGGTGTGCCCGCATCACCTCGTGTTGTCGGATGAGGACATTCCAGGCGTAGATGACGCGAATTGGAAAATGAACCCGCCGCTCCGCACGCCGCGCGATGTACAAGCCGTTATCGAAGGTCTTGAGGACGGCACGATCGATATCATCGTAACCGACCATGCGCCGCACAGCGCTGAAGAGAAAGCGCGCGGACCACAGCTTGCGCCTTTCGGTATCGTTGGCTTCGAGACAGCGTTCCCGCTGCTCTACACGAAGTTCGTGCGTACGGGCAAATGGACACTCGGATTCCTGCTCCAGCGTATGACGTCGGACCCGGCACGCGTCTTCAGACTGCCAACGGGCCGTCTAGAAGCAGGCGCTCCTGCTGACCTGACGATCGTCGACCTTGAGAACGAGCGCGAAGTTCGCCCTGAGACGTTTTCATCGAAGAGCAACAATACACCGTTCGGCGGCTGGAAGCTGTATGGCTGGCCAACAACGACGATCTACAACGGTCAAGTCGTCTACAACAAAGCGTAATAACCGCAGTACTTAATATATAACTTCTGAGGAGTGAATTCGGATGCAAGCAAGACTATTGTTGGAAGACGGAACGCTGTTCACTGGCCTCGCCTTTGGCGCTGAGGGTCAATCGACTGGCGAAGTCGTATTCAATACAGGCATTACAGGTTACCAAGAGGTGTTGTCCGACCCATCTTACTGCGGTCAGATCGTTACGATGACGTATCCGCTCATCGGCAACTACGGGATTACGCGCGACGACTTCGAAGCGGTTCGCCCTTATATCCACGGCTTCGTCGTACGCCGTCACGAGCCAGTGCCATCCAACTGGCGCGGTGAATACTCGCTCGATCGTCTGCTGAAGGAGTACGGCATTACAGGCATCAGCGACATCGACACACGTATGCTTACGCGTAAGCTGCGCAATTTCGGTACGATGAAAGGCCTTCTGACGACGGGCAACGAGCGTATTGAAGAGCTGCAGGAGCGTCTGGGTGTAGCCCAATTGCTCCGCGACCAAGTTGCACGCACGTCGACGAAGCAATTGTTCTCGGCTCCAGGCAACAAAGAGCGCATTGTTCTTATCGACTTCGGTGCGAAGAGCGGTATCGTAAAAGAGCTGTCACAACGCGGCTGCGACGTTATCGTCGTACCCCATAACACGACGGCAGATGAGATCCGCCGCCTGAATCCAGATGGCATTCAATTGTCCAACGGCCCTGGAGACCCGAAAGACGTTCCTTACGCAGTTGAGACGATCAAGCAGCTGATTGGCGAATTCCCGATCTTCGGTATCTGCCTTGGTCACCAGCTGTTCGCACTCGCTTGCGGTGCAGACACGACACGCCTGAAGTTCGGCCACCGCGGCGGTAACCACCCGGTCAAAGAACTCGCAACGAACCGCTGCTTCATCACTTCGCAGAACCACGGCTATACGGTACTGGAAGAATCGATCGCTGGCACGGATCTGGAAGTTACGCATATTAACAACAACGACAAATCGATTGAAGGTTTGAAGCATAAGAAATACCCGGTATTTACGGTGCAATATCACCCGGAAGCGGCGCCTGGCCCGCATGACTCGAGCTACCTGTTCGATCAATTCCTTGACATGATTCGTACGCATAAGAAAAACAATCCGACTAAGCCGCTTCAAACACGGCTGCAGGAGACGCTGAAGGGAGAACTGCAGTATGCCCAAAAATAATGAACTCAAAAAAATTCTCGTCATCGGCTCCGGCCCAATCGTCATCGGACAAGCGGCTGAGTTCGACTACGCCGGCACGCAAGCTTGCCAAGCGCTGAAAGAAGAAGGCTTCGAGGTTGTTCTTATCAACAGTAACCCAGCCACAATCATGACGGACACGAATATGGCTGACAAAGTATATATCGAGCCAATCACGCTCGAATTTGTTTCTCAGATCATCCGTAAAGAGAAGCCAGATGGCCTGCTCCCGACACTGGGCGGTCAGACGGGTCTCAACATGGCAGTGGAACTGGCACGCGCAGGCGTATTGCAGCGCGAGAACGTGAAGCTGCTCGGTACGCAGCTGACTGCAATCGAGAAAGCTGAAGACCGTGACCTGTTCCGTGAACTGATGCGTGAGCTGGAGCAGCCTGTTCCAGAATCCGTAATCGTAACGACGGTTCAAGAAGCACTCGACTTCGCTAACGAAATTGGCTATCCGATCATCGTTCGTCCGGCTTATACGCTGGGCGGCACAGGCGGCGGTATTTGCGCTAACGAAGAAGAGCTGCTTGAGACGGTTGCATCGGGTATCCGTTACAGCCCAATCGGCCAATGCTTGATCGAGAAATCGATCGCAGGCATGAAGGAAGTTGAATATGAGGTTATGCGTGATGCGAACGATAACTGTATCGTTGTCTGCAACATGGAGAACTTCGACCCAGTAGGCGTTCACACCGGCGACTCGATCGTCGTAGCGCCAAGCCAGACGTTGTCTGACCGCGAGTACCAAATGCTCCGCTCGGCATCGCTCAAGATCATCCGTGCACTGAACATCGAAGGCGGCTGTAACGTACAGTTCGCGCTCGACCCGCACAGCTATCAATACTATGTCATCGAAGTTAACCCGCGCGTTAGCCGCTCGTCGGCACTTGCTTCCAAAGCGACGGGTTACCCAATTGCGAAGATGGCCGCTAAGATTGCAATCGGCTATACGCTGGATGAAATCGTGAACCCGGTTACGGGTCAAACATACGCTTGCTTCGAGCCTACGCTCGACTACATCGTATCGAAGATTCCACGCTGGCCATTCGACAAGTTCACGTCGGCTAACCGTAAGCTCGGCACACAAATGAAAGCGACTGGCGAAGTTATGGCTATCGGCCGCACATTCGAAGAGTCGATTCATAAAGCGGTTCGTTCGCTCGAGATCGGCGTACACCGTCTGAACTTGAAGGAAGCTTCGTTGCTTGACGATGAGACGCTTACAGCACGTCTGATCAAGCCGGACGATGAGCGCATGTTCTTGATCGCAGAAGCATTCCGCCGCGGCTGGAAGCTGCTCGACATTCAAGAGCTGACGAAGGTCGACTGGTGGTTCCTTGATAAGATCGAAAGCATCATCGAATTCGAAGACCGCATTCGCAAGGAGGCTACGCTGACGCGCGAAACGCTGTATGAAGCGAAGCGCAAAGGCTTCTCCGATCGTTCGATCGCTGAGCTCCGCCGCGAAGGCGCTGCGAAGTCGCATACGCACGAAGACGAAATCCGCGTGCTGCGTCTGGAACAAGGTCTGAAGCCAGTTTACAAAATGGTAGATACGTGCGCAGCGGAATTCGAAGCATCGACGCCGTACTACTACTCGACATATGAAGTAGAGAACGAAGTAACGGAAACGAGCAAGCAGAAGGTTCTCGTACTTGGCTCCGGTCCGATCCGTATCGGTCAAGGTATCGAATTCGACTACTCGACTGTACATGCGGTATGGGCAATTCAGAAGGCGGGCTACGAAGCGGTTATTATCAACAACAACCCAGAGACGGTATCGACGGACTTCTCGACGTCCGACCGCCTATACTTCGAACCGCTGTTCTTCGAGGACGTTATGAACGTCATCGAGCAAGAGAAGCCAATTGGCGTTATCGTACAGTTCGGCGGCCAGACAGCCATTAACTTGGCTGCGCCTCTTGCCAAAGCTGGCGTCCGCATTCTCGGCTCTAGCCTGGAGAGCATCGACGCAGCTGAGGACCGCAAGAAGTTCGAAGCGATGCTTCGAAAGCTCGATATCGCGCAGCCTAAAGGCAGCACGGTAACGAATGTTGACGAAGCGGTAGCAGTAGCACAAGGCCTTGGCTACCCAGTGCTTGTACGTCCATCGTACGTCCTTGGCGGCCGCGCAATGGAAATCGTATACTCCGATACGGAGCTGCTCAGCTACATGAAAGAAGCAGTGAAGATCAACCCAGAGCATCCGGTCCTGATTGACCGCTATATGCTGGGCAAAGAAGCGGAAGTCGACGCAATCTGCGACGGCGAGACGGTTCTCATCCCTGGTATCATGGAGCATGTCGAGCGCGCCGGCGTTCACTCCGGTGACTCGATCGCGGTGTACCCGCCGCAATCGCTGTCCGATGAGATCAAGCAATCGATCATCGACATTACGATCAAGATCGCGAAGGAACTGCAGGTCATCGGTCTGGTCAACATTCAGTTCGTTATTCACGAAGAGAAAGTGTACGTCATCGAGGTAAACCCTCGTTCGTCCCGTACGGTTCCATTCCTCTCCAAAGTAACGAACCTGCCGATGGCAAACCTAGCTACGCAAGCGATTCTCGGCACGAAGCTGAGCTCGTTCGGTTACACGGACGGCCTGTGGCCAGAAGACGAGTACGTATCGGTCAAAGTACCGGTGTTCTCGTTCGCGAAGCTCCGCCGCGTTGACCCTACGCTGACGCCAGAGATGAAATCGACAGGCGAAGTTATGGGCCGCGATGTACAATACGAGAAAGCATTGTACAAAGGTCTGATCGGTGCAGGTATGAAAATCCCTACGACTGGCGCAATCGTCGTAACGGTAGCAGATAAAGACAAGAAAGACGCAGTTGAGCTGATGGAAGGCTTCGCAGCGCTCGGCTACAAGCTGATCGCAACAGGCGGTACGGCTACAGCACTCGAAGAAGCGGGTCTGCACGTAACGCGTGTGAACAAGCTCTCCGAAGGTACGCCTAACATCCTCGACCTGATCCGTACGGGTCAAGCGAACTTCGTTGTCAACACGCTGACGAAGGGTAAAGCGCCTGAGCGTGACGGATTCCGTATTCGCCGTGAAGCGGTTGAGAACGGCGCTGTCTGCTTGACTTCGCTCGATACGGTTCGCGCATTGCTCCGCATGCTCGAGACGCTGAACTTCTCGTCCCGTTCGATGCCGGTATTCAAATAAGACAGACGGTAAGCGGCCAACGACGGCTTCCCTTGAAGCATCCGAACAGGAGCTTTAAGGGCGGCGGCGGGTGGCCGCCTTCCATGTCCGCAATAACCACAATGTTGTAGCTGCAGAGTGACTTTGGACTCCGTCCAAAGATCCTGATGTAAGGAGGGTTATCGATGGGTTTGACATATGAGCAAGCGGCAGGCCGCATCATGGTTGCACTCGATTATCCTGAGGCGGCGGGAGCGGAGAAGCTGCTTCGTGAACTTGAAGGCATTCCTTGCTATATGAAGGTTGGCATGCAGCTCTACTATGCGGCAGGTCCAGCGTTCGTTAAGGCGCTCAAAGAACGTGGATACAGCGTATTCCTTGACCTGAAGATGCATGATATTCCGAATACGGTCAAAGGCGGCGCAAACAGCATTACGAAGCTTGGTGTGGACATGTTCAATGTCCATGCAGCAGGCGGCAGAACGATGATGGAAGCCGCATTGGAAGGTGTGGAGGCAGCGCTCGCAGCGGGCTCGAGACGTCCTACCGTCATTGCGGTCACGCAGCTGACAAGCACAAGCCAAGCGGTATTAAACGACGAGATCGGCATCGCGGGTCCTGTTGAAGAAGCTGTACTTCGTTATGCACGTCTTGCGCGCGAAGCAGGATTGAATGGCGTTGTTGCTTCACCGCAGGAAGTCGTCGCGATCAAAGCGGCTTGTGGAAGCGAGTTTCAGACGATTACGCCTGGCATACGTCCGGCTGGCGCTGATATTGGCGACCAATCGCGTATTATGACGCCAGCGCAAGCGATTACAGCAGGAACGGATTATATGGTAATTGGCCGTCCAATTACAGCAGCGCCAAGCCCCCGTGAAGCGCTTGAATCGATTATTAAGGAGCTGATGGAAGTATGACGAATATAGCTGTAGAACAACTTCCGCGTGAAATTGCAAAAAGTCTGCTTGAAATTGAAGCGGTAGCGCTTCGTCCGAATGAACCATTCACTTGGACGTCCGGCTTGAAGTCGCCAATTTATTGCGATAATCGCTTGACGATGACGTACCCGGCGATTCGTGATCTGATTGCGGAGGGCTTCGCAGCCGTTATCCGTGAGCGTTACCCGAACGCTGAAGTAATCGCAGGAACGGCGACAGCTGGTATCCCGCACGCAGCATGGGTTGCACAGAAGCTGGGTCTGCCGATGGCATACATTCGCGATAAAGCGAAGGGTCACGGTAAACAGAACCAGATCGAAGGCCGCATTGAGGCTGGGCAAAATGTAGTCGTGATCGAGGACCTGATCTCGACCGGCGGCAGCTCGCTCAAAGCAGCAATAGCTGTGCAAGAAGCAGGCGCGAACGTAAATGCCGTGCTCGCGATCTTCTCTTACCAATTCGCAGCAGCAACGGATGCATTTGCGAATGCAGGCATTCCGCTGGAGACGCTGTCGAATTACTCGGCGCTCATCGAGGTGGCTGCTGAGATCGGCAAAGTGAAGCCGTCGGATATCGAGACGCTGCAATCATGGCGGGAGAATCCACAAGCTTTTGGCCAATAAGCCTGCTCATCTATTCATTAATTACGCTGTTAGACTATAGCGCATTGAGCGACTATTAGTTTAGCAGCTTTTTTAATATTCTAAGCAATTTCAACCTATTTTCGGCATTTATGCTTTTTCTTCTTATTTTTCGAAAAAGTTTAGCCGATATGATGGTTATCAGTCATGTTAATTCGTGTTCTGACAACAAGAAGATTGGCCAAGAGGAAGGAAGATGTGTTATGAAGTTAGGTTTTCGCACGAAAGTTATTGGGTTAATTACAATTCCATTCTTATTGTATATTGGGACGTCGATTTACTACCCGATATACATTAGCTCGACGGTTGATAAGCTGAAGCAGCAGCTTTACATAACGTCCTATTTGACTAATAACGAAATTTTGAACGCCGACCGTGATGTCTACCAAGCGCTATCCGCGTATACCTATATCGATCTGGGTCAACCGACCGGTGCGGAACGAGATAATGCCGTACGGGATTTCGAAGAGAATATTCAACAGGCGAATGATCGTATTGCCAATGCCCATCAGCAGATGGAGAATGCAGGTCTTATCAATCTGGTTGATCAGAGCTCGAATCGGCCGATTTCAGCCTTCTTCAAAGAATTCGAAGACGGGTTTAATGCTTGGGTGGCTGGCAGCCGCGAAGCCTTGGAGAGCGGTAAAAGTGGAGATTCTGAGCTATTCGCGAAGTTTACCCAAGCCAGAACCGATCTTGACGTCATTGGCAATGTTCTCGATCTGTACGCGCTGCAATCGCTCAAAAATATGGAGGAAGAAAATGAGACGCAGGAGAAATCAACGCTTATTGCAGTGGCTGTTGTCGTTATTGTCGTTAGTTTAATGATTTATGTCGTCATGCGTCGCCTTAGCCAATCGGTACGCAGCGCTGCCACCAAGACATCTCGCATTATGCAAGGCGACCTGACGGTGGAATCGGAAGCAAAGTACAGCTCGGACGAGTTGGGCACGATTTTGAAGAGCACGGACGCAATGATTGACAACTTGAAATCGATGATCGGCAGCATTGTTGACAACGCAGGCAAGGTTGCGGACTCCTCTGTATCCCTTAATACAGCATCTCGTGAGACGGCAGCGTCTGCGAACCATATTGCGGAGCATATTCAGGAAGTTACGAGCGGGACGGAAGTGCAGGCAAGAGGTGCCGAAGAAGCAGCGCGTGCCATGGAAGAGATGACCATCGGAATTGCCCGCATTGCAGATAACACTTCGGAGATGGCATCGCAGTCGACGGACACATCCTCATATGCTGCAGAGGGACGGGATTCTCTTGATCATATGATCGGTCAGATGAATGAGATGAAAGCAACTTTGACAACGCTAGCGAAATCGATTCAGACATTGGAGAACCACTCCGGTACGATCGGTAAGATTGCGGACGAAATTACAGCGTTTGCTTCACAGACGAACATTTTGTCGCTGAACGCTTCGATTGAAGCTGCACGTGCAGGCGAGCATGGCAAAGGCTTTGCGGTTGTTGCAGGTGAAATTCGCAAATTGGCCGAGCAGTCATTCCAATCCGCGGACAGCATTCGGGAGCTTGTAACGGCTACGATGACGGATATATCGAGTGCATCCGGTTCGATGGGCCAGACGCTCGTTGAGGTAGAGAAGAGCAGCAGCACGATCGAGGTGCTCGATGATCAATTCATGCGGATCGCGGACGCGATTCAGCGGATGTCCGAACAGCTGCAGGAAAACTCGGCAATTGCAGAGCAGATGTCGGCTAGCGCGGAACAAGTGAGCGCTTCGATGGAGATGTCCTCCCAGACAGCGGCAGACAATTTGGGCAAAATCCAATCGGTGGCTGCAGCAACGGAGGAACAGCTGGCGCTCATGGGCAGCATGTCGGAATCGGCGGCGCAGCTCCAAGAAATCGTGAGCGATTTGTCTAACGCCGTCTCGCATTTTAAGGTTCGATAACGCACAGCAGAACATTTGTTCAATAAGCTTCCTAGGCATCGAAACACTCTTAAGGGGTTGTTTTTGCCCGGGATTTTTTTTATTTTCGAAAAAATGAGCGATTTTTAATGGTTTTAGGAAAATTATCGTAATTGGGCGTAACTTTTCTTCCATTGCTTCCGTCTATAGGATAAATGAGAAAAATGAAAAGGATAGGCGGAGGTGACAGTTCCTCTATGGGTTTATTGACCACATGGAAAACAAAATCGAAGACCAAAAAAGAAGAGCGTAATTCCACTTCGCCCGGAGCAGCTGATGGCGATCTAGCGCAGCATGAGATCGCCGTTTCCGCCGACAGCCTTGTGAAGCAGGCTGCAGTAAGCGAGCTTGCCGCCATTCCGAAGAACAACCGAATCGTGTCGAGTGAACCCGTCATGACCGTCAGCGGCGTTGAACGCACGTTCAGCGTAGGCGGTCAGCCGCTCCATGTCCTGAAGGGCATTACGATGCAGGTGCTTCCAAGTCAGCTAGTCATGCTTAGAGGCCGTTCGGGCTCTGGCAAAACAACGCTGCTGAATATGCTAGGGGGTCTAGACCAGCCGAGCAAAGGCGAGATCTGGTTTGATGGCAAGCCGTTTCATAAGCTTGGCGACAATGAGAGGACGAAGGTCAGACGGATGGAGATGGGTTTCATTTTCCAAGCCTATGCGCTGATGCCGCTTCTATCTGCTTGGGAGAATGTCGAGCTGTCGCTGCGAATGGCGGGTGTGCCGAAGAGAGAGTGGAAGGAACGCGTTGCCCATTGCCTGCGGCTTGTCGGCTTGGAGAAGCGGATGCATCACCGTCCGTTCGAGCTCTCTGGCGGCGAACAGCAGCGGGTTGCAATCGCGAAGGCGATTGCGCATCGTCCTAAGCTGCTGCTGGCGGATGAACCGACAGCCGAGCTGGATTCGCAGATGGCTGCGCAGATTATGGCAGTTTTCCAAACAATTATCGCAACAGAACAAGTGACTATATGCATGACAACGCATGATCCTACAATTTTGGAGGTTGCCGACCATGTTTACGAGATGGTGGATGGGAAGTTTATTTAAGCGGAGTGCAGCCGTGGTGCTCAGCTTAACATTACTAACGGCGGGAGGCTGCGGCTTGCTGCCGAAGGAGCAGGAGGAAGAGAAGCTTCCCGAGATTACGCCGCCTACGATATCGAAGAAACCAGAATACGATGTGACGACAGCTACGCTGGAGACGAAGGTTTCTTCCGTAGGCAAGGTAATTTCGATGCAGGAGGAGACGTTGTTCTTCACACTCAATGACAAACGGCTGAAAGAGCTGTATGTAAGGAATGGTCAGGATGTGAAAGCCGGTGATCCGATCGGTGAGCTGGATGTGGACGATCTGCGCAAGCAGCTGCGAACGAAGAAGCTGGATTTCCGTCGTCAAGAAACGAAGATGAAGGAAACGTTGAGGACGAAGGACGAGATGGATCCTGTTGATTTCGAGAGTGCGGTAATCGCATTCGAGGAAAGCCGTCAGGAGCTGACTGATCTGCAGGAAGAGATTGATAAGTCGGTGCTGACATCTCCTTTCACGGGCACCATCGTTGCGCTTAATGTACAGAAGGGTGACGTAATCAAGGCTTATCAAGCGATCTGCATCGTAGCGGATACATCTCAATTGACCGCTGCCGCGAAGCTGACGAAAGAACAGCTGACGAAAGTATCGCTTGGCATGGAGGTCGTTGCTGACATTAACGGCATCGGTCAAGTGAAAGGCGTCGTTAAGCAGCTGCCGCTTCCGACGTCGACGGACAATAACAACGGTCAGGACGGCCAGCAGAAGCCGGAGCGTCCGGAGGATTACCTGCTCGTCAAGCTCTCGAAGATGCCAGAAGGTCTTCAACGGGGAACGCCGCTCTCGCTCAACATTATTGTGAATCGCAAGGAGAACGCGGTTGTGATTCCGCTGTCCGCATTGCGCAGCGTTGGCGCCCGCCAATATGTGCAAGTCGTCGAGACGGATGGGACGAAACGCGAGGTTGACATCGAGGTCGGCCAACAAACCTCCACCCAAGCGGAAATCCTGAAAGGATTGACACCGGGACAGAAAGTCGTAGGTCGATAAGCTATGGGGATCCCGTTGTTTCGATTTCTGTTTCGCAAAATGTGGAACACCCGCTGGCTGACGCTCAGCACGTTCGCTGGTCTGGTACTTGCAGTTGCGTTCACGACGAGTATTCCGATGTACGCGGATGGAGCGCTGAAGCGCGTGGTTGCGCAGTCGCTGCAAGAGAAAAGCGCTGGACTGCCGGCCGGCTCATTGCTTATCCGGAATCAGGCGGCAGCTGGGTCGCAGACGGATCTTACAGCACTCAAGGACGTTGACCGATATATTCATGAAGATGTACCGAAGCATGTCGGCTTCCCGATATCAACTGATGTACGCACTTATTCCATTCGCAGCTCTGAAATTGTACCGATTGATATTACGAAGGTAGATCCTAGCCGCGTTCGCCAGATGTCGCTCATGACGATGTCGGGTCTGGAGAATAAGGCTGATCTATCGCAAGGCCGATGGTTCGTAGATTCCGCAAGCAGCGGTGATGGCGTGATCGAGGCAGTCATGCTGGAAGAAGCAATGTTCCGCAACGATATTCATATCGATGATGAATTCGAATATCCCGTTTATGGCGGACTTGATCTAACGCTGAAGGTGAAGATCGTTGGCGCGTTCAAGCCGAAGTCGGATACTGATCCTTATTGGTATCAGGGCATCGAAGGGCTGATGGGCGGACTGCTGATTGGCGACAAGACGATGGTTGAAGGTCTAATGGGCCAGCAGCATATCCCGCTGCATACGGCGAACTGGTATTATGCTTTTGATTTAAGAGAGATTACAACAAGCCAGCTGTCGCCGCTCAGCCGGACGTTGGAGCGCATGAATATTGATTTGTTCCAGCATATGAAAGATACGAAGGTCGAGATTTCATTCGCATCCACGCTTTCGGAGTTCCGTAAGCAAAGCATCCAGCTGCAGACGCTGCTGTTCACACTGGCAGCGCCGATGATTGCGATGGTATTCTTCTTCATCGCGATGAATGCACGGCAGTCGCTCGACAAGCAGCGCTCCGATATTGCGGTCTTGCGGAGCCGCGGCGCGCGGACGAAGCAGATCATTCTCATTTATCTGATAGAAGGCTTGCTGCTAGGCGCTCTGGCGCTTGCGATTGGGCCGTTTCTTGGCTGGTTCATGGCGAAGAGTATCGGATCGGCGAACGGGTTCCTTACATTCGTCGACCGCAAATCGATTCCGGTCGGCTTCACGATGGATGCGATTATTGCAGGTGGGGCGGCCGTTGTGCTAGCCATTCTTGCGACTGTCATTCCAGCGATCAGCTATGCGCGGATGTCGATCGTCGTCTACAAGCAGCAGCTGGCACGTTCCGATCGGAGACCTGTATGGCAGCGCTGGTTCCTGGATGTTGCGCTGCTTGGCGTTGCAGGCTACGGCTGGTATTTGTTCAATGAGCGGCAAATGATCTCATTCAAGACCGGCATGACAACCGATCAATTGAACGTACAGCCATTCCTGTTCTTCGTACCAGCCATTGCAATATTCGCACTAGGACTATTCTTCCTGCGGATTTTCCCATGGCTGCTGAAGTTGTTCAACTGGCTGGGACGCAAGCTGCTTCCGGTACCGTTCTATCTGACACTCGTTCAGCTGTCCCGTTCGTCGAAAGGTTATTATCCATTAATGATCCTGCTTATTCTGACGCTTGGTCTTGGTGTCTATAACGCTTCTGCGGCACGTACGATTGATTTGAACTCAACCGAACGGACGCAGTACAAATACGGAACAGACGTTATTATGCAGACCGTCTGGGAAGGTACAGCAGAAATCAGTTTCACCGATAACGGCAACAACGGCGGTCAAGGCGGTGGCCAGGGTGGTCAAGGCGGCGGTCAGGGCGGCAATGGTGGCGGCCAGGGCGGAGGCGGTGGCGGTCAAGGCGGAGGCAGTACGCCGACGCGGATCAACTACACGGAGCCGCCATTCCAGCTGTTCAAAGAGATGGATGGCGTAGAAGGTGCAGCGCGTGTTCTTCAGACCAAAGGCAGTGTAAGGGTTGCTGACCGTTCGATCGGGCAGGGCACGCTGATGGGCATCGACAACGCTGATTTCTCTAAGGTTGCATGGTTCGGCGATGATCTGTTCCCGGTTCATCCGTTCTACTACTTGCGGAATCTCGGTTTGTTCGAGCAGGCAGCGATTATTCCGTCCTCGGTGGCGGACAAATATCAGCTTAAGCTGGGCGATTCGATTTCCGTTGGTTTGACGGATGGCGTCATTGAGTTTGCAGTGGCGGGTATCGTCCCTTATTGGCCGACGCAGTATCCGGATAAATCGCCATTCATTATTGCGAATTTGGACTATATCTATGATCAAGTGCCGATTATTCCTTACGATGTATGGCTGAAGATGAAGCCTGGCGCATTGGTTGGTCCGGTCATGACGGAGCTTCAGAAGCAAGGTGTTGAGCTGGCTTCGGTCACGGATGCACGGACGGAGCTTCTCACACAGTCGAAGCATCCGACGCGCGGCGGTGTATTCGGTATCTTAAGTTTAGGCTTCCTCGTCTCGATTATCGTCTCGCTGACAGGCTACGTGCTGTACTGGTTCTTCAACCTCTCTGGACGTGTCGTTCAGTTCGGCGTGCTGCGGGCGATGGGACTATCGCGCAGACAGCTGACGGGTATGCTCCTGCTGGAACAGGTATTTACGGCGGGGCTGTCGATAGGACTTGGTATTCTTATCGGCAAGATCGCAAGCTTGCTGTTCCTGCCATTCCTGCAAACGACAGACAACGTCGAGAACTCGGTACCGCCATTCCGAGTCGTATTCGATTCACAGGATACGAATCAGCTGTATATGGTCGTATCCGTCATGATGGTGCTTGGCGCTATGCTGCTGCTGCTTCACATCCGCAGGCTGCGCGTTCATCAGGCTGTCAAGATGGGAGAGGAGCGGTAGACGATGATAGAGTGCGAAGGCTTAGTGAAGATTTACAAAACAGATGATCTCGAGGTTGTCGCCCTCCAAGGCTTGAATCTGCGAGTTGAAGATGGCGAGATGATGGCCATCATCGGCAACAGCGGCAGCGGCAAATCAACGCTGCTGAACATTCTCGGCGGTCTGGACCGGCCCTCGGCCGGCTCCGTCCGAGTCGGGCAATGGGATCTGCTCAAGATTACCGAAGAGCAGATTGTCGAATATAAGCGCGATACCGTCGGATTCATCTGGCAGAACAACGCGCGCAACCTGCTGCCTTACCTGTCGGCACTTGAGAATGTAGAGATGCCGATGATGCTTGCAGGACGCATGGATCGCGCTTATGCGAAGCAGCTGCTGGAGTGGGTAGGTCTGAAGGAGCGAATGTACAATAAGCTCCATCAGCTGTCGGGCGGTGAACAGCAGCGCGTGGCGCTCGCCATCGCGCTGTCCAATCGACCGAAGATGCTGCTTGCGGATGAACCGACAGGATCGGTCGATACGCGTACGAGCGATATGATCATGGGTATTTTTCGTCGAATGAATCGTGAGCTTGGAGTTACGATCGTTATCGTTACGCATGACTTATCGTTGGCGAGTAAGGTTGACCGTGTTGTCGCGATCCGTGACGGGATGACGAGCACGGAGTTCATTAAACGCAATCATCACCTGGATGAAGAGATTGCAGCAGGTGCAAGCGGCTTGAAGCAGGTACACGAGGAATATGTGGTCATTGACCGCGTTGGCCGGATGCAGATTCCGAAGGATTATTTGTCAGCGCTGAACATTAAAGATAAGGCATCGATTGAGTTTGATGGCGAACGCATCGTCATCACGCCGCCTAAAACATTGGAGGGGTAACGAACATGGAGAAGAAACTTTGGGTGAAACGAGCAGCAGCGACGACAGTTGCGCTTACAATGCTCGTACCGCTAATGGCAGCATGCAGCAAAGGGGAGAAAGAAGACTCAACAGAGAAGCGGGTGCTCCGTATCGGTACGCTGTATGGCGGCAAAGACAATGAGCCGTGGTTCCGTCAGCAGTACACGGATACGTTCGAGTTCACGCATCCGAATATTGAGCTCGAGATTGTTGGCGCAATCAACAACGACGATCAACGCTTCCAGGTTTATGATCCGAACAATCCACAGAAGCAGCCGGATACGTACGAAGAGTTCAAGAAGATGCTGACGGGTCAGAATCCGGTCGACGTCGTCATTCTCGACTACTCGCAGCTGAAACGGTTGATTCAGGACAATCTGCTGCAGCAGCTGGATCCGCTTATCGCACAGGATAAGTTCGACCTTACGGATTACGTACCAACGATTCTGGACGGGATTAAGCAAGTGGGCGATAACAACATGTACGCTCTTACGCCAACGTTCAGCGCTTCCGCATTATTCTATAATAAGAAGCTGTTCCAGGAAGCGGGCGTTACGCCTCCGACGGACGGCATGTTCTGGCCGGATATCGTAGACTTGGCGCGTCGTGTGTCCAAGGGAGAGGGCGTTGACCGCAAGTACGGTCTATCGTTCAACCGCTGGCCGGGCAGCAACGGAATTTATGATGTTCAGAACTATGCAAGCACGCTGCAGCTTAAGACGTGGGACGACAAGGGCGAGAAGATGCTCGTCAATACGCAGGGCTGGGAAGATGCATTGAATGTCGTTGCAGGCCTTTATAAAGATGATATCGTTCCGGATTCCGAAGACGTTCAGAAGATGAATGAAAGCAAAGAAGGCGGCGATATGGGCATCTACAATCCGCTTGACAGCGATTGGTTCCTGAGCGGTCGAGTAGCGATGACGATTTCCGATTTCAGCTATGTGAATGAGCTTACGCTCGCGAAGGACAATGCGGATAAGATCAAAGGCTTCACACCGTTCGACTGGGACGTTGTGACGGTGCCACAGCACCAACAGGCAGCAGGTATCGGCGGCAGCATCTATTACAGCCAACTCATGAGTATTAATGCGAAGGCGCAAAACCCAGATGACGCTTGGGAGTTCATCAAGTTCACGAACAGCCCTGAGCTTGCGAAGCTGAAGTCGAGAAGCCAATACGAGCTGTCTTCCCGCAAATCGTTCATTAAGGCGTCTGAAACTGCTACACCATTCAATATTGCAGCATTCTATACGCTGAAGCCAATCCCGCCTTCCTCGACGGATACGGATAAACTGTACCGCGAGAAGCCAGGCATCTGGGAAGCGACCAATGCCGGCAACGATGCGTTTAATGACGTCATCAAGGGCAATAAGACGGCGAAGGAGGCGCTCGCGGACTGGGAGACGAAGGGCAACGCAGTGCTTGAGCGGCTCAAGACGAACCCGAACGGCGGCGATGGCGGCGGTATTATCGATGTGAAGCCGCTTGCGGAAGCTTCTGGCGAAGCGACATCGACAGATTCAACTGAAGCATCTGAAGCAACTGAATCGACAGAAGCAACGACTACAGATGCTGCTGTTGTAGAATAAGGCAAGGATAACCCGCAATCGCGTTTATGCGATTGCGGGTTATTTTTTTGGGTACATTAAGAACAACTTCATTGTTATTCAGAATGTGGAGGCGATACACATGAAATGGATATATTGGGGCCGACTTTACGAAACGAAGTTTCAAGCCGGCTGCCTAGTGCGCCGTATGGAGAACGATTGGTGGATTTATGGATACGACAGCCCTTCGGAGATAGAGGTGTTTCGATCGCGCAAAGGCAGGTACGGCGTACGTTACATGCCATGAACGATTATGAAAAAATAGGTTGACTTCAAGTGGAGATTTATAGTATATTAATTTTTGTCTCCGCTTGAGAAATGTGATGCTGATAGCTTTGCAGCAGCGATGGTGGACGTTATCGGGGCCCTTAGCTCAGTTGGTTAGAGCGGTCGGCTCATAACCGATTGGTCACAGGTTCGAGTCCTGTAGGGCCCACCAGAGTTTCTTCTTATTGTGCCGGGGTGGCGGAATTGGCAGACGCACAGGACTTAAAATCCTGCGATGGGTGACCATCGTACGGGTTCGACCCCCGTCCTCGGCACCATTTGTTTGATTGAGTCTTACATAACGAATCAATCGTAAAAACCCTTTATCAACTTGCTTAATGCAAGTTGAGTAAAGGGTTTTTTGTACAAAAAGTGAATAGGAAGTATTCACTTTAATAAGAACACGAAAAAAGAGCAGCACATATGCCACTCTTTATATGTAATCGTTTATTCTTCGTCTTTTCCAAGGAATACAAAGATTGCAAATGGAAGCAAAGAGGAGATGAACAATGCAGCTTTATATGTAAAAGAACTCTCAATCGTTATTAATTGATATAGTGCCACAAGAAAGACAGGTATCATCAAGAGTAACCATTTTATTATCTCGATTGGAATTCCTACGAAAAGCCATATGATTTTGAATAAGAAGTTGTCAGGGAAGTCCGTATAATCTTTCCATACATTTTTAATAGAATTCCATATAACTTCTCCACTTAATGCAATACCATTCTGTATGCCCGTTAAGAAAGTTGCATCTTTGTCTGTAATGGTGAATGCAGATGGGAATACCTCAACTACATCAACTCCCAAAACTTTAATGTCGTGCTCGGCATGCTTAGGGATGTAGAAGTTCGTTACTGATCCATAGATGATAAGAGCTAAAAACAAGAGTGACAATATTCCGTTGATACTTTCTTTCTTCTCGTTCATTCGACCCATCCTTGAAGTAAATTTATATTATGTCATTACATTATTCGACATGAGTTCACAATGTCCTCTATGCGAGTCCCAATCCGTTGATGATATTACAATTATTCGACAAGAGCTGGACGAGGTTGTTGCGGAAGACCTCGAAACGAAGAAGCCTCCACAACCGACAAGCGGCAGTGGAGGCTTCCTGCATTTCAAACTATCTATTCCTTCGTCTCTTCCACGATCAAATCCAGCAGCGAGCTAGGCAGTGAGAACTGCTGATTGCTTATCGTAATCCGCTTGACGAGCTCGTTCTCATCAGCGGCGTTTGCTTCCTTGATCTCGGAAATCTCACGGTGCAGCCGTTCCATTTGCTTGTCCAACGCATTGGCGGAGTCGGCAGCAGCTTTCAATTCCTGCAGCAGATGCGAAGGGACGGCTTCGTTGTATTTGTAAAAAATTTTGTGCTCCAGGCTGGCCCAGAAATCCATCGCGATCGTACGAATTTGCACCTCGACACATACACTCTCCATGCCGTCCGACATGTACACAGGTACCTCGATGAGCAGGTGAAGGCTTTGATAACCATTCGCTTTAGGATGCTTGATGTAGTCCTTCGTCTCGATAATGCGCAGGTCGTGCTGGCGGCGCAGCATGTCGCTAATTTTATAAATATCAGAAATAAAAGAGCACGTAATGCGAAGTCCGGCGATATCCTTAATGTTGCGCCGCATGCTTTCGAGCGATAGCTCGCAGCCTTTGCGGAACAGCTTATTCATCATACTCTCCGGCGATTTCAGTCGAGACTTCGTATGTTCAATCGGGTTGTAATCGTGCAAAAGATGAAACTCTTCCTTCAAGATTTCGATCTTCGTCTCCATCTCGTCCAATGCGAACTTGTACACCATGAGAAACCGTGTAATTTTATTTTTGAAATGCTTTAACTGTTCAATTTGTTCATGCGAATTCATGGAATCGCTCCTCTCTCTCTATGAGCATATTACAATTGGATATGGGAAATCAAATCCACCTACGCATTCATTGTCACTGTGCGTACCTGTCCGATATACTTAAAGGAATAGCAAGTGATGAGGTGGGACGACGCGATGGTTATGATCATGCAGCAAGATTGGAAGGACAAGCTGAAGGATGAGCTGACACAGCCCTATTATAAGCAGCTTATGACGATGCTGGACGAGCAGTATGAAGGGGAGTCCGTATACCCGGCGAGAGAGAAGCTGTTTCAAGCTTTGGCGTACACACCGTTCGAGCAGACGCGAGTCGTTATTCTCGGGCAGGATCCGTACCATGGACCAGGCCAGGCGAATGGGCTCAGCTTCTCGGTGCCAGCAGGGATTCCGATTCCGCCTTCGCTGAGAAATATTTATAAGGAGCTTCATGCCGATGTTGGTTGTGATGTGCCGGATCATGGCTCGCTGACCGCATGGGCGAAGCAAGGGGTATTGCTGCTCAACAGCGTGCTGTCGGTGCAGGATGGAAAGCCGAATTCGCACAAAGGGCTTGGGTGGGAACGGTTTACTGACGCCGTCATTGCCGCGCTTAATGAACGTGAGACGCCGGTTGTATTCATTCTGTGGGGCAGCTATGCGCAGCAGAAGGCAGCTTTCATTAATACGGACAAGCATGGAGTTATCGTATCCGTTCACCCGAGTCCGTTAGCCGCCCACCGTGGTTTCTTCGGCAGCAAGCCGTTCTCGAAGACGAACGAGCTGTTAATAGGCTGGGGACTGCCGCCAATCGATTGGCGCATTCCGTCATCTGCGGAGTTGGGCGAGGATTGATGTAGTTATAAAAAGAGCGTATCGTCTGCAGCTCCTGCCAGAAGGAGGAGATGCAGCGCGATACGCTCTTCGTGTTTGATTACCCAACTGAGCAATTAAGCTCCGACAGCCGCCTTAGCTGGTTCCGTGCCGGCAGCTGCAGAACCTGTGCTAGGCGCTGAGCTTACAGAAGTGTCTGGCGAACCAACGATTCCTGTCGATCCGTTCGCCCCGCCGCCGTTGCTGCTGCCTTCGTTCACAATGACGAGCTCCGGTGTATAAGAAGAGGATACATAAGTAACGGCCTTCAGGTCGGTAATAACCTGCGCATACATACGGTCAGGATCAGGCTGGACGATCTCAACGTTAATGATCGCTTTACTGTCGTCGAACTGGATCGATGCAATGCGAAGGCCGTAGCCAGTGTGAGGGACGGTTGCGGTTACGGTAACCTCATTGACCGATTTGTTAACAGGAGTAACGGACAACTGCGTGTCGTATACGTTCGTAGAGTCGTCTCCGCCGCTGTTATTGTCATCGTGAGCCTTCGCGAATGCGATGCCGTCATACAGCCAGCCGGCAGCCACGCTTCGGCTGATTGTCTGTTTCGGATGGAAGTTCTGTTGGTCATCGAGTTTGACGATTTGGGAGATGAGCAGCTTTTGCACACTATCCATGTAGGCTGGTTTAATGGCATCACCGTCGTTGATCAGTACAAACATCTCGATGAATGCGATGTCGCGGTTGTGAAGGATCGACTGGAGCAAGTAATGCGCGAATTGCTCACGAGTCAATGCTGCCGCTGGATTCACGTCCTTCGGGATATCGAGACCAACTGCATGGGCAATAACAAACGATTGAGCGTACCAAGCATTGTTCGGAATGTTCGTGTAGAAGTCACTTGCCTCAGGCTTCTTAATGTACACATTCGTATCTTTCAGCTCAAAAGCTTTCACCAGCAGGCTAATGCCCTCCGCATTCGTCAGCTTGTCGTTCGGTCGGAATTTGCCTCCGCTTCCGGACAGAATCCCCTGCTTGTGCAGGCTGGAGATTTTGTCTGCATTGACGTCGCTCTGTGTATCGGAGAATGCGAATACAGATTGTCCGATGAGTAATAGGAGACTTGTCATTATTGCGATCAGAAGTGGAAGTTTCATGCTCTTCTTCATGGTAGTGCTCCTTTCGATGATCGTATTTGACATATGTGACGTTGGTTATGTAGAAAATGTTGCAACAGCAGCTTAGGCTGTTCTCACAACGAATGACAAACGTGACAATCCAGACAGAGCGTGGGGCACTACTGTCTGGATTGCGTGCTTCTTCTTAGGGACGAATCGTCACCCGTGTGCCGACGGATACGAGCGTAGACAGCTCAACGACATCCTGATTGTACATCCGAATACACCCATGCGACACTAAATGGCCAATGGAAGACGGATTGTTCGTTCCATGTATGCCATAGTGGGGCTTCGACAAGCCCATCCAGAAAGCGCCGAAGGGACCGCCAGGGTTCGGCTGTTTGTTAATGATACGAAATTCGCCGGTTGGCGTTCTCGTCACCATGCGTCCAATCCCAACCGGGAACGCGCGTGTCACAACATCACCATCAAGCAAATAGAGCCGGCGATCGGACAGATCAACAATGATCCGATAATTAGGCATATCAAATCCCTCCGCCATATCCTATGCGAGAGGGGGAGGGAGCGAGCGGGATCTAGTTAATTGTGTTGTGATAAGGTATTGAAAAGTAAAAAAAACCACGACTCTTGTTTAGACAAGAAATCGCGGCTTTCTGCTGTAATGATCTGTAGTGGGCTCGAACCACTGACCCCTACCCTGTCAAGATAGTGCTCTCCCAGCTGAGCTAACAGATCATAATGGGTATTCAACTGTTTAAGAAGTTATGGTGATCTGTAGTGGGCTCGAACCACTGACCCCCACCCTGTCAAGATGGTGCTCTCCCAGCTGAGCTAACAGATCACATTGATTTATTGAAGCGACATGGAATAATATATCATGCTAGCAGAACGTTTGTCTACTCTTTTCTCAATAAAATTGACATAAAAATATTAATAAAAGCCGCCCGATGAGCGGCTTTCATCCTATGCGAAATTTTCAACCTGCATTAAGACTGCTCATGCGGAATGTCGCATTTGTTGCGGATGAACCGGATTTGATTCTCCAGTCGATTCACCTCTTGCTGCTGCTCATCGGACAGTGGGTGCTGCGCTTGCAGCTGCTGAAGCTCGCTTATGAGTTCAGGCAGATCAGTGGATGCGCTTGAGCAATCGTAATTCGATTCCAGATTGTGAGTCAAGACAGAAGTCACTCCTTTCGAATCGCTATGGTTGTTGTTGGAACAGCCATTAGTATGACTCGAAGTGATGACGCTATTCGCATGAAGCACCATATTGTCGTTCTACAGACACATCTCCTATGCATATCGTTATAGAAAGCGCATAGGAGGCGGAAGTGTCAATGGCGCAGGAATACGCCCATTTGATCGTCTGGTTGATCGGTTTGTTTGGAATTATTGGCGTTGTCATTGTGAGCGTAGCGCGGTTTGTGATCAAGGATTCGCTAGCCTACGATGAAGCGTTCGTCTGGCAGAGGAAGCTTCCCAAGGAGAGCAAACGAGATTGAGTAAGCGCTTAATAGGATATACTAGCGAACATCACGAGCGATAGCAATTGGAGGAATGACGTTGAGATTTATGCAATCAGCATGGTTCGGCGCAGCCCTTGGAAGTGCGGCTGCGCTGCTTTTGTGTGTGTTGGGAACTCAAGCCGCACACCAGTATGGATGGTTTGAGGCACGCCAAGCAAGTACGACTAAGCATGTACAGTCTGTAAGAGAAGATGTATATGGCAGCCGCGTTCGAGAGGATGTGTACGGTGAGCCTAAGATTGAACATGGCGGCATTAATGCACCATCCAATAGGGTGGACAGGCTCTATTCGCCGACACTTACAGACGAGGAGTCGAGGCTGGGAACAGACGATGCCGCAAGTCGCTAAATGGCGTTAAATATCGTTAAATATCGTATGATTTCCCCTGCTCTACGAAGGTCATGCACCCCGTTCGCCCGATATACTGCTGCATCGTATCCCCATAATGCATCAACCGCGTGATCGTCTGGATGGACTCCGGCAGTGTCAGCAGTTCGTCCAGACAGGCGTGAACCGTACCTGGGGCAGTGAGCTGGCAATCGTGAAAAATAGAGCGAACGCCGCGTTCATTAACCAGCTGCTCCAGCAGCTCGCGGTTAAAAATCATATCTGCGCTATAGAAGCATCGCTCGTTGATCAGGAATGAATAACTGAGCCGGCCCTCGATGTGCTCGGTCCGGATCGGTTCAATAACCAGGCCGGGCGCAAGCTCGGCTGGTTTACCAACGGCAAGCTCACGGACATCGAAGAAATCGTCCAGCGTTTGAAGTGCCCCTTGCACAAGTCCGCCCTTGAGGGTATGCTCCCACAGCGGTTCACGCAGTGGAGAGGGGATATACAGCACCGGCTTTCGCTGATGGACGAACATCATTTGGAACGCAAACTCCTCGAGCCCTCCGACATGATCGGCATGGGTATGGCTAATGAGAACGGCATCTAAGCCGCCGAACGAGATTCCTAACTTATGCAACGCTGCAGGTGCCGTAATCCCGCAATCGACGAGCAGTCGATAACCGTCCACGTCAATGACTGCATTGTTGTTATCGTATACCTTAGCAAACGCACTGCCTGTCCCGATCATCGTAATCGTAGCTGTCACTGTCATTCCTCCTCATCCATAATTAGCCCCAACTCTTTCCTTTATCCTGCCACTTACGGCTTCTGTGATACCATTCTATACGATTGCCTAATGGAGATCCTTCTATAAACAGCTCAGCCCATTCTGGGTACGCGTCCGCACCTACCTTCATATGATGGTGATAGCTCCGCCATGACGATGAGTGGTTGTTCAATAAGTCTGCTGACAGCCGAACTTTGAGAACACGCATTTATGAGAACGAAGGTGTTGGACTTCTATGAGCAAGGGTAAATCGAAAGCATCGAAGAAGAAGAAAAAGTCAGCATCGGACCGCAAGCAGGCCTTTATGAAGCTGGTCCTGTCAGACACTTGTGCTGTATGTAAGACGCCTTGCGCACGCGGCATGCAGTATTGGGAACGGATGCAGGAGCCAGGCTCGATCGGCAAAGGCATTCCATGTCCGCTAACCAAAACCTATCATTAACATTGGGTAATGTATGGCACGCTCATTTCCCGGGGAAGCGCGAGATTCTACAGGTTGCGACAGCCATTATGAAATTTTATTCATAATCTGTTTTTACTGGCGCAACTTTACCGGGAAAGGAGAGTATAACCTTTCATCAGACAGGCGATGGAGGGTATACATCTATGAAGTTTAGAAAGGTGCTCATTGCACTGATGCTGCTGTCCGTATGGGGAGGGAGCATGATGTTCGCTGATGCCGCCGTACAGAAGGTGCGCATCATTGTCAATGGCAGTGAACTAGACGATACCGGGGTACTGGAAGACAACAAGACATACTTGCCGCTTCGTCAAATTGCGAATACGCTGCAAGCGCTTATTTCTTGGGATGAAGGTGCAAAGAAAGTAACGGTCTATAAACCGAATGTGCATATGTTCTTGTTTAAGGCGTCCGATAAAGAGGTTACGTTCGGCAACGTGGACAAAAATAACCGTGTATCGTTCATGGTGTTCGCTCAAATCGATAATCTGTTGACCAGCGTTTCTGCGGTTAAAGTATCGATCTTTGACCCTTTCGGCAACGAGAAGATCATCCAGCAGCAATCGGTTAATGTGACGAAAGATAACTTCTGGTTCCGTACGAGTGATATTAAATATTTCTTCGACTCCGCTGGCAAGTATTCGGTTCGTTTCTATATGAAGGTGAACGATAACGATGAATGGCGGCAAGTTTCGGAGAAAATCATTACAGCGCAATAAAGTAACACCGGCTGCGAGCAATCAGCCGGTGTTTTGCGTTTGACCACATGGGTCGAACATGATACGATACGAGGGTATATGCGCCTATAGGCGTATTAATGATCGAAATGGGGTAAAGACACATGAGCGAACATGAACATGTACATGGCGATGATTGCGGCTGCGGCCACGATCATGAGCATGAAGAGCATGTATTTGTAATGACGGACGAAGACGGTACAGAGCGTGAGATGGTAATGGTCTACACGTTCGAATCGGAAGAGCAAGTATACGCTGTTCTGATCGACCGCAACAATCCAGAAGAAGACGGTCTCATCTTCCGTATCGAAGAAGAGAACGAAGAAGCGTTCCTCGTTGGCATTGAAGATGATGCGGAGTGGGATCGCGTTACGAAAGTATACGAAGAAATTGCTGCTGCTGAGAACAGCAAATAATCGTAGCCAACGTAATAAACCGCCTGCGGCTCACGCTGCAGGCGGTTTTCTGCATATTAGAACGATAAATATTCAATATAGTTAAATTCATTTGCGCGGATTGAAATACATGACCCGACCGTTGAACAACGTAAGCTCGGCTTTCAACCGCTGCGCGATGAATCGGCACAGCTCGTTCGCTTTGCCCTTGTCGCCATGAGTAGCGCCATCGGGGAGGACGACTTGCACAGTTGGACAGCTCTCTTCAGCTTGCTCATTCGCTGCCGTTGTGCTTAATGCGATGTGTCGATAACGGGAAGCGTTGCCTCGTAAGTACAGCCATGTCGGTTCACTGCTTGATGGTTCAACAACCTTCTCAATCGTGTAAGGAAAAGCAGCCTCTTCATATTCCCAATTCAACTGATGACCGGTTCGTTTCAGCGCATCCTGATAAAGCGCAAGCGATTGTTCCAGCTCTTCTAGCGTGATGCCCGAGGGAGCTGCTGAGCCTTGAACCAACCGAATGTAAGCGTGATTTCCCATCTTCCCACACCTCCTATACGCATCATAGCATGGCCAGGGAAATGCTGACAATGACGGCGGAACGGTATAAACAATAAGCCGTCCGGCATAGCGCGCTGATCACGGCTCATGCAGAACGGCTTCATATAAACAACCTTTAATCCAGCTTAGAAAATCGCTTCTTCGTCGGCGATTACTTTCACGAATTGAATCGTTCGGTCTTCCGGACCTTTGACCGGCAGTCCGACTTCCACGTGATCGACGATATAATCGATGTTCTCCTGCGAGATAACTTCACCTGGCAGAAGGATCGGAATGCCTGGCGGGTACACATAAATGAATTCTGCAATGATGCGTCCTGCCGACTCTTTGAACGGAATAACTTCGGTATCCTCGTAGAAAGCGTCGCGCGGCGTGAGCGCCAGATGCGGAATTTCTGGAATTTTGACCACAAGCTCCTTCACTTCGCCCTTCGAATGGAACTCATCGGACATTGTGCGCAGCGCATGAATCAGCTTATCTGCTGTTTCCTGGGTATCTCCAGTCGTAATCAGGCACAAAATGTTATACATATCGCTCATCTCAACTTCGAGATTGTAGCGGTCGCGCAGCCAGTTCTCCGCTTCGTAGCCTGTAATGCCGAGATGGCGGACATGAATCGTTACTTTGGTTGGATCGTAGTCATACGTTGCTTCTCCGCCCAAGATGTCTTCGCCGAAGGAGTACAGGTCTTTAATCGTATTAACCTCTGCACGAACATATTGGGCAAGCTCGATCGCGCGTTCCGCCATTTCATGTCCGTTAAGGGCTAGATGACGGCGAGACGTATCAAGGGATGCGAGCAAAATATAAGACGTTGACGTCGTCGTCAGCATACTGATTATCGTCTGGATGCGTGTTGGATTCACTCGTCCGGCGCGAACGTTAAGGACAGAGCTCTGCGTCATCGAGCCGCCCAGCTTATGAACGCTCGTTGCCGCCATATCGGCGCCTGCTTGCATGGCGGACATCGGCAGCTTCTCGTGGAAGTGGATGAGAACGCCATGCGCTTCGTCAACGAGTACTGGTACATCGTAGCTGTGAACGAGATCAACGATTTCCTTCAGGTTGGCGCAAATCCCGTAGTACGTCGGATTGATGACGAGCACGGCCTTCGCATCAGGGTGTTTGTCCAGCGCGCGGCGGACGGAACGTGTCGTAATGCCATGATCGATCCCGAGATTGCCGTCACGGGCAGGCGAGATGAATACAGGGCGAGCGCCAGATAAGATGATTGCTGCCATAACCGATTTATGCACGTTGCGCGGAACGATAATTTTCTCGCCGGGACCGCACACCGACATAATCATGGTCATGATGGCATTGCTTGTACCTTGTACGGAAAAAAAGGTATAATCGGCTCCGAAGGCATCCGCTGCCAATTTCTGAGATTGTTCGATAACGCCTGTCGGTTGATGCAAATCGTCGAGTGGTGCGATATTAATTAAGTCGATTGATAGCGCATTATCACCGATAAAATCCCGGAACTCAGGGTCGCTGCCCATGCCTTTCTTATGTCCAGGGATATGGAATTGTAAAGGATTTTGCTCCGCATGGCGGCGAAGCGCACTGAAGAGCGGAGTCTGGTTATGATCCATCGCTTCATCCCAGCCTTTCATCTAGCCTCGTAGTTGCAAACAAAGTTGAGTATAGCAAAAACAGGGGGGAATGCAAGCAAGTTTTTGGGCGATAGCCTTCTAGGTGAAGCTTGCATCTTGAACTGCGCATTTGGAAAGGAGCAGCACATGTCAACAATTAGTTCCGCTATTGCAGGAAGAAGAGTACTTACTTCCCCATTTGTCATCCAATTGCTTATTATTATGTTCTTTGTCGAGTTTGTAAAAGGCGCGCTAATGGTGTCCATTCTGCCGGTCTACATGGGCACGGTGCTTGGATTGTCCGCTTATGCCATCGGATGGGCATTAGCCCTTCAATATATAGGAGATAATGCGTTCCGCAGTCCGCTTGGCTGGATCATCGATCGCGTCGGCTATCGAACCGTCATGCTGACAGGCGTGCTGTTAACGTTCGCAGCCGTCGTCATCGTTGCTGTAACCGATGATATGCCATGGATCATTGCCGCTTGTCTGCTGATTGGTGTCGGTACGTCGCCGTTATGGCCTTGTGTCATTACAGGCACGACGGCAGTAGCGGGCTCCGAGGCCAGCGGCACAATCATGAGCGTCGTCTATATGGCGTGGCTGGTTGGGGTTGGAGCGGGACCGATCGTCATTAATTTCTTCATTTCCAATACCTACGAGCTGGCGTTCAAGATATTGATAGCGCTGATGGTAGTTTCGACGCTGGTGACGTTGTTCTTGCCAGGACGGAAGCAGTCTAGAGCGATAGAGGGACGAGATGAGACTGCCGCAGTAGAGCATGATCACAACAAACGGCCGATGACGGACAGAATTCGCGCTTATTTGGCCAAAGTAAGCAGCTCTATGCACGCTAGCAAGCTGCTGTACCCGGCAATGTTCATGCAGAATTTCTCGCTCGGTCTTCTTGTGCCGGTACTGACCCTTTATGCGCGAACGGTACTTCACTTGGAGCCGGAGCAGTACAGCATGTACATGCTGGCAGGGGGAGCTTTCACCGTAATCGGCTTGATTCCGGTTGGCAAAGCTGTTGATAAATACGGGACACGGTGGTTCTTGCACATCGGGTTCCCAGCCGCTGCGATATCGCTTACGCTGCTTGGCTATACGCGTGACCTGCTGCTCGTATTGCCGATTGTCGCTTTCGTTGGCTTAAGCTATGCGTTCATTATTCCGTCTTGGAATGCTTTAATTGCTGAAGCGATTCCGAAGGAAGAACGGGGCGCCGTGTGGGGCTTCTTCTTAACAATTGAAGGGGCAGGCATGGTGTTCGGTTCGATTCTATCGGGCAAAATGTGGGATACATACGGTCCGCATGCGCCGTTTCTCGTCAGCGGCGTCGTGCTGATTACGCTGTTCGTTCTTCATTTGTTCATTACACGCAAGTCAGCGGTTATGGTACGATAAGCAGATGGAGGGATTAACCAAATGAAAGACAAACGTCTGCTGATTGTTATGGCAACACTGATGATTACGTTCGTCGGCTTCGGCATCATTATACCCGTCATGCCGGAGCTCATTCTTGCCACCAACACGGGCTCCGCCGAAATGCATACCGGCTTGATGCTTGCTATCTATTCCGCGGTTTCGTTCGTGCTGTCGCCGATGTGGGGCGGGTTGTCCGACCGAATTGGACGACGGCCGGTTATTCTAATGGGCGTGCTCGGCTTTGCAGCCAGCTTCTTGTTGTTTGGTCTAGCGGCCGGCAACCTGCCGCTGATGTATGCGTCGCGCGTGCTTGGCGGCTTGTTCTCGGGTGCGGTAACGTCTGTTATCGTTGCTTATGTGGCGGACATCACACCGCCTGAGCAGCGGACCAAAGGAATGGGACTTGTCGGTATGTCGATCGGCCTTGGCTTTACGATTGGACCAGGCTTCGGCGGGTTGCTCAGCCAAGTGTCGCTGGAGGCGCCATTCTACGTTGCGGCTGGTTTGTCGGCCTTGACCTTTCTGCTCGCATGGGCGAAGCTCGGTGAGTCGCTTGCGCCGGAACGCCGCCGCTCATCGAGCGAGCGCAAGCCTTCCCGTTGGACGGCGTTTACGGGACCGCTCAAATATTTGTACATACTCGCGTATGTCGTTTCGTTCTCTCTTGCAGGCATGGAGGCAACCCTGCAATTTTTCGGAATCGAACGATTTGATGTTACGCCAGGACAGGTCGGCTTCATGTTCTTCGTGTGCGGGATCGTTGGCGCGCTCATTCAAGGCGGCGTCGTTCGCAGACGCATTAAGAAGGGCGAGGAACCGAAGTATATAATGCTGGGCCTTATCATCTCAGCAATCGGGTTCTTCCTGCTATTGTTCTCGCATTCGCTTGTCTGGGCAACGACGGCGCTGGCTGTATTCGGCGTCGGTAATGCGCTTATTCGGCCTTGCGTCACTTCTCTTATTACGCAGAAGACGACGGTTGGACAAGGCGTTGCATCAGGGCTCAGCTCGTCCATGGACAGCTTGGGTCGCATTACAGGGCCGCTGCTTGGCGCGTTCTTATTCGGCTTGAACCTGCAGCTGCCATATGTCGTTGGCGCTGTTCTATCGCTGGCAGCGCTCGCGCTGCTTGCACAGTTCAGACGCATGGACCGTCAGCCTGCGCATGATCCGCATTCGAAGACGGCATAACGGCAGCTTAGGAACACAGCATCAAGGTCGAAGCTAGGCTTACAAGAAGCCGGCCCGATATGTCCCTGAAGCGGACGGTCAGGTCGGTTTCTTTTGCATAGGAAGATAAACGGGGGAGAGGGCTGCTGTGGGGGTAACGATTATTTGGGTAGAGGATGAGAAGGCACTGCTTGAAGAAGGGCTCCATTATTTGCAGATGGAGGGCTTCGATGCCCATGGTGCGGTTAGCTATGATGAGGCCGTACAGCTTATCGAAACGCATCGTCCGAGCCTGCTGCTTGTCGATTGGATGCTGCCGGGAGGTGCGAGCGGTATCGATCTATGCAAGCGCAATTCGAATGAATGGCGGCTTCCTGTCATTATGCTGACCGCCAAAGGGGACGAGTTCGATAAAGTGCTGGCGCTTGAACTTGGAGCCGATGATTACATGGCGAAGCCTTATAGCCTTCGAGAGCTTACAGCCCGGATTAAAGCGGTCCTTCGCCGAGCGGAGCGCGGTGCGGGGCAAGTGTCGAGTCCTGATACGAGCAGTGAATCCGCAATCGTTCGTCGGGGGGAGCTGTCGATTGATCCTGAACGTTACGTTGTAGAGAAGAATGGTATTCCGCTGGATCTGACACGTACGGAATTCATGCTGCTCTGGCAGCTTGCACAGCATCCTGGACGCGTATATACAAGAGCGCATCTGATGGAAGCTGCGCTTGGCGATGATTATTTGGGCTTCGAGCGTACGATCGATTCCCATATTCGCAATGTGAGACGCAAGCTGGAGGATAATGCGGCAGAGCCGAAATATATACTTACGGTCTATGGTGTGGGTTACAAGTTTGGTTAGAAGGGATGGGGGGCTTATTCTGATATGAAGAAGAACGATTCGGATTGGTCCCGATCGGCTTGGGTGACAGCAGCCGTCATTGGCGGAATAGCCGCGCTGTTCACTTCGGTATTGCTGCTTGGGAGCGGCTGGTTCATTCAGCGGCAAGTGTTGAAGGATAGAAGCGAAGAGCAGGCGATTTATTGGAACCGATATGCGTCGAGCTATTACGAGCTGCATGGCAGCTGGGAGGGTCTGGAGGATAAGCTGCGCGAGGATGTGCGGGATTATCCGCTTCGTGCGTTATACGTGCTCGTATATGATGGTGATGGCAAGCAGGTGGCGCAAGGCGGTTCTGCAGTTGAACTGTCCAGCGATATTCGCAAACCGATCGTTGAAGATGGCGTCATTATTGGCTATACCCAGACTGCGATAAGGAATGGGGCAAGTATTCCAAGTGCAGCATGGATTGGAGCGGGTGTCCTCTTCACAACCAGTTATGCGTTCTGGCTGTTATTGATTAAGCGTTGGCGTACCGAGCTTTCGCGTATGATGATTCGTATTCAAGAGCGTATAGCGGGCATCGTAACGTCCCGAAGCAGCAGCGATACCTTTGCCTCCATCGGTCCATTATCGGATTCATTCGAACAAATCGCTGCAGCGGGTCATCGGCTGGACCGAGATTTAGAACATATCGATGCTTATATGCGCAGGCTGGAGACCGTTAGACGGTCGATGGTGGCAGATATCGCGCATGAGCTGCGCACACCGCTTGCCATCATGCGTTCTCAGCTTGAGAATGCGTTAATGGCCGAGACGCCATTGCCGCTCGACAAGACGGCTTCCATGCATGATGAGCTGCTCTATTTGTCCAAAATCGTGCATGACTTGCAGGAGCTCGCACTAGCAGAAGCGGGAAAGCTGCCATTGGAGAGAAGCTGGTTCTCGCTGCGAGAGACTAGTGAGGCTGTCATGGAGGCGCTGCTAGTTGATGCTGAAGCTGATACGCTATCGATCCAATTGGATGCACCTACGGATGTGATGGTCTATGCGGATCGGGTTCGTATCCGCCAGTTGATCGTCAACTTGATCGGCAATGCGCTTCAGCATGCGCGGACCCAGGTTGTCGTTTCGGTGCAGCAGCACGAAAGCAGCGTGGAATGGTCGGTGAAGGATGATGGTTTCGGCATTGAAGAGGAGCAGCTGACTCATCTATTCGAACGTTTTTATCGAAGTCCCTCACATTCTCGGGACATGAAGCGCCGCGGGCTTGGGCTTGGTTTGTCGATCGTGAAGCAGTACACCGAAGCGCATGGCGGGACGATAGAGGTGAGCAGCGTATGGGGGCAGGGAACGATGTTCAAGGTGAGGCTCCCGATTATAACGACTTAGGTGGTTTGCATTCCGATGCCATCTGCACAACTTCTGCACAATTGCTCGATAATAGCTGCACATTGGTCTGATACCTTATCCGTAGCAGCAATTCATAAGGGTATGAGGGGGAAGACGAATCGTGATTCGAGTGGAACATTTGACGAAGACGTATGGGCAAGGCAGCGCAGCAGCATACGCTCTGCGAGACATCAGTCTAGGCATTGAGGAAGGGGAGTCTGTCGCTATAACGGGACCGTCCGGCTGCGGCAAAACGACGCTGCTGCACGTGCTTGCGGGCATCGAAACGTTGGATGAAGGCAAGGTGTGGATCGGAGATGCGGCGCTTCATGAGCTGAAGGAGCAGGAGCTGGCTCAGCTGCGTCTGGAACGAATGGGATTCGTATTTCAGGCGTATCATCTCATTCCTGTATTAACCGCTTGGGAGAACGTTGCGCTTCCGCTTACGGCTAGGGGGTTCAAGGCATCAGATGCGAAGAAGCAGGCGATGGAGGCGCTCCATCGCGTTGGCCTCGCAGACAAGGCGCGCCGGTACCCGTCGGAGTTGTCCGGCGGGCAGAATCAGCGTGTTGCCATCGCGCGGGCCATCGTGGGTCGGCCGGCCATCATTTGGGCGGACGAGCCGACAGGCGCTCTGGACTCTGAGGCGGCGGAGCAAGTGATCGGATTGCTCGACATGCTGCATAAGCATGATGGAACGACCGTAGTGACCGTTACGCACGACAGCAGCATCGCACAGAAGGCGAACCGTATTATTCGGATGCATAATGGCCGTATTCTTGATCATGGGTTGGTGCTGCAATGATCGGGCGGCGTATCGTATGGAAGATGGCGCTGGCCAACGCGAAGCTTAGCTGGAAGCAGACAGTGCTGACGATCATTGCAGGTGCAATCGGTACGATGCTCATCGTGATGGCGTATGTCCAATACACATCCGTGGGCAGAAGCGCCGATGATTGGATTAATCGGCATTATGGCGCCGTGAGCTGGGAATTGATCCCTAAGGATAACGCCCTTGACCGCTTATTCTCGAATAAGGAAGTCGAGCAGATTACAGACGGCTATGCGCGCGTAGGGGATTCGATGAAGCTGCTGCCCGTCGTCAGTACGGATGTTTACATGGTGAAGCTGCAGGCGGATGGACAAGCAGCTGGAGCGCTGCCAGGTGTACATGTAATGGGCTTCAGCTCATCAACTGCCGCCTCCTATGACACCGGTGCGAGCGGGCTGTGGACAGCGGGGATGGCTGACGATTCCGCTATTATTGATGAGCAGACGGCTTCTCTTAGCGGTTTGAACGTCGATGATGCGATCCGTCTGGAAGCGGTAAACGGAAACTCGCTGCTTGTACAAGTGAAGCGGATTGTACCGACGGAAGGGCTGCCGGGCTACCGTGGACATAACGCGAGCAGTCTTGGCACGGTTATCGTAGCTGAAGCTGCAGCGCGTCAATTAACCGGTATGAAGGAAGGCTATGATCGGCTGCTCGCACGCAATGCTGCAGGATATTCTGCCCTGAGCGGTTTTGCTTTACCTGAAGGATCAGAACAACTGTTCCAGCCCCAATTCGTGAAGTGGGATGCGATGAATCAGGCTGATCAGATGAGAAAGCAGTATATTATGGTATTCCTAATCTCCTCTGTGGCCATCGCCTCTTGTTTGCTGCTGCTCCGTCAAATCCTTGCGATGATTGCTGATGCAAGGCGTGAGCTGTTCGGTGTGCTTCGAGCGCTTGGTTTGTCACGTGGTCACATTCGCAGTATGTTCGTTGCAGAGGCGATGGTGCTGTCTATTGTTTGTGTAGTACTGGGTACTGCATTAGGGATAGGGAGCGGCGTTCTGTTAGTCAAGCTGTTCTACGGTACCTATGCGGAGGAACTGGCGCGTTCATCCGGGATGAACATACCCGTCGTTCCCTATCTATCGATTGGCAGCCTGCTCATCGTGATGGCTGTCATCGTATTGTTCATGATGATCGTTGCACTGCTTGTTGCACGCAAGGCGGGGAAAGTTCGGATTATCGATGCCCTCAGAGGGGGCTACGACACAATCAGTCATTCTCGTTCATTCAAGAAACGCCATATGAAGACGACGTTAATGTTCATGTTGGCTGGCGGAGCGATTCTGTGGCATTCGAGTCAACTTGTTGGAGAGCCGTTAGAACCAACGGGCGAATCATTTGTATGGATGCTGCTGGCTTGGCTTTCGGCTTGTCTGGGTACACTCTACATCATACTTCGTGTGGCAGGACATGCTTCAGGTCCGATAGATTGGATCGCTAGAACGCTTCGGTTTCCGCAAGTGTCGATCCTGCTTGCAGGCCGATTCTCCAGACAGCATCCGGCAAGGACGTATTCCATTGCGCTGTTATTTGCGCTCATGATGATGATGCTGACGATGACGGCTTCGCTATATTTAACGATGCTTGACAATCAGAACGTGGAGAAGACCAACCAGACGGTGCTTGGGTACAACGGCTACGTAGGCTACGATACGCAGGAACAGAAGCAGCGTATTCTGGATGTTGTGGCGAACAATGAGGAAGTTCAGTCTGTCGTGAAGCGCAGCACGGCTTTGGAACCGTATATGCTCACGACAACATTAAGTGGAACGGGGATGGCATTTGTACCGGTAACGGAGGAGCTGTTAGCTGGCGGAGGTCTGCAGCTGCGACAGCGGGCTGCGCAATTCGCTACTGATGAGGAAGTGTGGTTGACGGTGAAGAATGATCCAAGGTATATCGTTTTGCCTATGTGGTACTTGTATCCTTACCCGGATCAATCCGAATTCGATACGCAAACGCTCGTCAATGCTGGCGATACGATTGAGATGCCTATCTATGAAGAGAAGGGGTTCTATTCGTTCGACGAGAAGCGGATTCCTGTTGAAACGAGGACGTTCATCGTTGCAGGATTTGCCGAGAATAACTCGGAATCGAGGATGCAGACCTATTTGTATCGAACAACCTATGTGAATCCAGCCTTACATGAGGAGCTGCGCAAGTATGGCTACAAGTGGCCGGACCATTTCAAAGAAGGCTTAGTGCTGCTTCAATACAATGACCGGGATATGAAGCTTACGCAGCGGCTTGAAGAGACGATGCTGATGAACGGCATTACGACGTTCGAATCGCCATATGCGAACAATCGAGCGGAGCAGCTCATTAATAAGCAGCTAGTTCGAGGGTTTATCGGATTTACGATGGTGGCAGCGTTGATCGGCCTGTTCGGTCTTGTCATCGTACAGCTTCGTGCTGTACAGGAGCGGGCGAGGTCGATTGCAATGCTTCGCTGCGTCGGGCTGTCCCGCAGTCAAATAAGCCGGATGTTTATGCTGGAAGGCAGTCTTATTAGTATAGCTGGACTTGCTGTTGGCTGGTTGATCGGTTCGACGGGTGCACAAGTTTTCATCAATACGCTTAAACAAGATACACGGCCTGGTGATCAGCCTGTGCTCTATCAATATCCATTCGATACAATCATTCCACTTCTGCTGACGCTGCTTGCAGCTGCTCTAGTCATGAATATGGCCCCGGCCAGAGGAGCGCTTAAGCTCGCACCAGCCGAGGCCCTTCGGGAAGCTCAGCAATAGTTAATCGTTAAGGCGTTGGAACGGCAAGGCCTCGCATAATAAAATCAATCGTCGCTTGCCGTTCCTGCTCATCGTCCCATTCTGCTCCTTCCTTCTCGCCGTATAACGCACGAACGACGACATAACCGATCATCGTAGAGACGGCAAGCCGAATAATTGTTGTGGAAGGCAGGTCGATGAGCATGCCATCTTCACGGAAGCGGTCGACGATAACGGTCATACGGGCCAGCACCTGCTTCAGGACGACCTTCTGGAACTGTTCTTGCAGGTCGGGATGAAAGGGAACCTCTTGCACGAATATTTTCAGGATGGACATGTTCTTCTTCAGGAATAGAATGCGATTCTCAATGACCGCACGAAGGAACTGATCAAAGCTGTCGTATCGGTCCTCGAATACCCGACCGAAATCGCGCAGCACGAAAGGCGTGACCAGACGTGACATAACGGGCGCGACAATGGACAGCAATAAATCTTTCTTCGTGCGGTAATGGCGGAATATCGTCCCTTCGGCAACGCCGGCCTGCTGTGCGATTTCACTGGTGGAGGCGGCTGCGAACCCTTTGCGGGCGAATATTTCCGCAGCGGCAGCGACGATCCGAGCCTGCTTGTCAGTCATCTTAAGCTGTGGATTGTCCTGCTGCATTAATTCTTTGAGCCATTCATCGATTGGCTGCTGCGTCATGGTGTGTAACTCCTTTCCTGCATTATAACCGGCGATGCTTGCGAAGTGCGATCACATTCAGCAGTGCGAATAAAGCTGAGAAGCCAAGCAGCACAAAGGCATCGACTCCGAAATCTCCCCAGCCCTCCCCGCGAATCATAATGCCGCGCATCGCATCTGCTCCATAATAAAGCGGCATAATGTAACTTAACTTTTGAAGCCACGGACTCATTGCCTCCAGATTGAACAGACCGCTGAAGAAGGCTTGCGGTACGACAACGATCGGAATGAATTGAATAATTTGAAATTCCGTGCTCGCGAATGAGGAGAGCAGCGTTCCTAGTGTCAGAGCAGTTAGTGCCAGCAGCAGATTAATCAGAAGCATGTAGCCGATCGATCCTACCATATACATATCGAGCACTTTGACCGAATAAGCAGCAATGAGCGTCGCCTGCAGGAGAGCGAATATACCGAATCCAGCGAGATAACCGGCAACAATCTCATGTCTGCGGATCGGAGTTGCAAGCAGCCGCTCAAGCGTGCCGCTCGTTCGTTCGCGCAGGAAGGAGACTCCTGCGAGCAGGAAGACGAAGAAGAACGAGAAGAAGCCGATTAATACGGGACCAAATGAATCGAATGAGGCCATATCAGCGCTGCCATGCAAGTACGACACGACTAGTGATGTATCGATGTTCGCATGGTCGCGCAGGATGTTCTGAAGCACCAGCAGTACGGCTTTATTGGTCGAGGGATCGCTGCCCTCCAAGGTGATAGACGGACGACCGTTGTTTAATGTCAATACGGCATCCAGCTTACTCTTCCGTAAATCTTCCATCGCTTCATCGACGCTCGAATAGCTCTTGATGTCTGCATCCGCTGAAGTCAGCTGTTCCGACAAGACGGCAGGCACTTCGGCAACGCCAATGTCGGGGGATACTGCTTGGCCGTCAAATACGAATTTCATGAGCGTTAATACAAACAACGGTGCAATGAACAGAAGGGCGAGGGTGCGGCGATCACGAACGAATTGCTGCATAATACGCAGAGCTAGTGCGCCAACTCTCATTGGACGGCCCCCCCTTCCAAGCGGGAGCCTAAAGCAATAAATGCTTCTTCAATGGTGCTGCAGCCTGTTTGTGCGAGAAGGCTCGCAGGTGTGTCAACCGCGATAAACCGTCCTTCCCGAATAAGCCCGAGACGATCGCACTTCTCCGCTTCATCCATCACGTGAGTCGTCACGATAATCGTCGTCCCCTTCGCAGTTAACGATCGGAGCTCTTGCCAGATCGATCGGCGCAGGACAGGGTCAATGCCTACGGTTGGCTCATCCAGTACAAGCAACGTGGGACGATGCATGAGCGCTATGGCAAGCGACAGCCTGCGCTTCATGCCGCCGGAATAGGCGGCTACTTGCTTGTTCAGATGATCCGTTAGATTGACGAGGCTTGCGGCTTCTTCAATCCGCTGCTTCAGTACGGCCCGCTTGAGACCGTACAATTTGCCGAAGAACGACATGTTCTGCCGACCGGATAGCTCCATATAGAGCGCGTCAGACTGCGCCATATAGCCGAACTGATGGAGCATTTCGAGCTTTGGGAGAGGTGTGCCAAGCATGTATGCCCTCCCGCTGTCCGCACGATCGATGCCGGCCATTAGCTTGATCAGCGTTGTTTTGCCGGAACCAGAAGGACCTAGCAGTCCGAACAGCTCGCCTTGCTGTACGGTTAAGGATACGTGATCAATAATCGTGCGATGATTGAAGGAACGCGTTACATCATCTAATGCGATTGCAGGCGGTAGAGAATTTACCAATGGTACGCTCATCAATAGTTTCACTCCGATCGGATTGAGTGAGTGTTTACTCACATTTAGTATATTGCTAAAGATTACTGTTGAGTAGTGAGTATTCACTCATTTTCGCCTCGGTCTTGAGACCGAGTGAAGGCTCCAACCATAGACGAGTCAGAAAACCGACTTCGGACGTTTTCGAGTCTTCCTTGCTCTCCTGTATGATTGCTTATGGATATGAGAGAGGAAATTAAAGGAGATGGATAGAGAATGAGTAAGTTGACCGAGTGGGCATTTCGAAACCGCTCAGCCGTTGTGCTGCTAATCATAATGGCACTAGGTTTGGGTGCGATCAGCTATGCTAGACTTCCGATGGAATTTTTGCCGAAGATCGATCAGCCTGAGGTAGCCGTAACGGTGCTTGCACCCGGGTATGACGCCAAATCGGTAGAGAAGCAGATTACCGGACCGATTGAAGAGGCCGTGCAATTCACGAAGGGCAAATCCGATATGTTCTCGACGTCAGGAGACGGGTACGCGAGCATTCAGATTGCTTTCGACTCGAAGACGAATATGAAGGAAGCGAAGGCGGAGATTGAGCGCAGCGTGGCGAATGTTCCACTGCCCGACCGCGTGATGAAGCCATTTGTCGTTCAATTCGATACATCAATGATTCCGATCTCATGGGTTGCCGTTACGTTCGACGAATCGATGACGGATGCAGAGAAAGAAGCACGTATCAAAGAGGTCGAGACGGAGATCAAGAAGGCTGACGGTGCGGGCCAAGTCTCGGTATCCGGACGCGTAGCGCCACAGATCAGTATTACGCCTGACCCCGAGAAGCTTGCCAGCAAGGGTCTAACGATTCAATCGATTATGGGCTTGCTGCAAAGCCGCAGCGTATCGGCATCGATCGGTCAGCAGAATATTGACGGTACAGCCGGTAACGTGAATGTTGTCGCATCGATCAGCGACCTGGAGACGCTTCGCAAGCTGCCGCTTGCACAAGGCGTGGCGCTTAGCGATGTAGCGACGGTTGAATTGGCGAAGGAGCAGGAGAGCATCGGCCGAATGAACGGCAAAGATACAATCATGCTCACAGTGTCCAAAGCGGCGGATGCGAATGCCGTAACGGTCGGCAATTCGGTTAAAGATATCGTCGATCAGCTTAATTCAACACATAAAGATATTGAAGCATCGATCATCATCAGCACATCCGACATGGTTGTCGATTCGGTTAACAGCATGATGCAAGAGGTATTGATGGGTGCGCTGTTTGCAACAATCGTTATCCTCGTATTTATGCGCAACTTCCGTGCGACGATCATAACGATCATTTCGATTCCGCTGTCGCTTGGCATCACGCTTTATTTGCTCCAAATTTCCGGCGTATCGCTTAACGTCATCACGCTTGGCGGCGTAGCGGTAGCGGTCGGACGTCTGGTGGACGATAGTATCGTTGTAATCGAGAATATATACCGCAGGCTGCAAAAGGAGTCGTTCACCTTCAAGCTCGTAATCGATGCAACGAAGGAAGTTTCGACTGCGATTACGTCCTCGACGCTCGTTACCGTCGCGGTCTTCCTGCCAATGGCATTGCTTCGCGGCTCGCTTCAAGCGCTGCTGCTGCCATTCGCGCTGACGGTCGGCTACTCGCTGCTCGCGTCGCTGCTTGTAGCACTGACGGTTGTGCCTGTACTTAGTGCGGTTCTGCTTCGTAATACGAAAGCTGTTGAACATAAAGGCTCGCCGCGCTTCGCTGCGTTCCTCGGCTGGAACCTGAAGCATAAATGGGTACCGCTTCTGATTGCCGTTGTATTGTTTGTCGGTTCAATCGGTGCGTATTTCGCCATGCCGAAGGGTGCGATTGACTCCTCCAACGCTGATATGCTCAATGTAACGCTGGAATACCCAAGCGGTACGACCGTTGAGAAGGTGCTCGAGAACGGTGAGAAGCTGGAGCAATACATGATCGACAATTCGTCGGTTGACAAAGTGTTCATGCAATATGGCAACAGCTCGGACGGTGCGCAGTACGGTGAAGTGTCGTCGCCGACGGTTGTTACCTTCATGGTTGATGTGAAGGACGGAGCGGATGCAGAGAAGCTGATGTCCGATATCAAAGCGCAAAAGTCAAACGTTGAGGATGGCGACATCCAAGCAAGCGCATCAAGCTTAATGACAGGCGGCAGTGGTTCGACTGTATTCGTCGACGTTGTTGGCGACAATCTCGATGATCTCGGCGCGGCATCTGTAAGTCTGATGAATGAAATCAAGACTGTAGATAACGTACTCAAAGTATCGAGCAACCAAGAGCAGAAGAAGATGGTCTACACGTTCGATATCGATCCACTGAAAGCACGTGGTCAAGATGTTGCGATGCAGCTGCAAGCCATGTTGAACCCGATGCCGATCGGAACTCTCAATATTGACGGGCATGATTCCTCAGTTGTTCTGCAGCCGATGATTAAGCCGGAAACCGAACAAAGCTTGAAAGACCTTACCGTCATGACCGACAGCGGCCCAACGCCGATTGCTCAAGTCGGTAAGCTGGTGAAATCGGAAGAGCCGAGCATGTACTATCATAAAGACGGCAAACCGTATGTACGAATTACGGCAGTGGCTGATCCGAAGCAGCTGTCCGTCGTTGGTACGGATATTCAGAAGAAAGCGGACGCGCTGAAAGTTCCAGACGGCGTGAAGCTGATCGTTGGCGGCGCTTCGGTTGACCAGTCGGGCGACTTCGCTGACCTTGGGGTAACAGCGCTGATCTCGATCCTGATTGTATATTTGATTATGGTGCTGACGTTCAAAACGCTTCGCGCACCGCTTGCGATTCTGTTCTCCCTGCCGCTCGCTGCGATTGGTGCCGTCCTCGGTCTGATCATCGGCAATGTGACGCCTGACTTCACAGCCGCATTCGGGGGCCTCATGCTGGTCGGTATCGTCGTTACGAACGCGATCGTATTGATCGACCGCGTGAAGCAGAACGAGAAGACGATGTCGATCCGCGAATCGCTGATCGAAGCTGCAACGACGCGTATGCGTCCGATCGTCATGACGGCTGTCGCTACCATCTGTGCAATGCTGCCTCTGATCTTCGGCTCGCATGAGAGCGGCAGCATTGTATCGCAAAGCCTTGCGATCGTCGTTATCGGCGGTCTGACGGCTGCAACGCTGCTTACACTTATCATCGTACCTTGCATTTATGAATTGTTCTTCTTCCTTAAGTCGCGCAGACAGCGCCGCAATGCGACGCAGACAGCTAAACAGCAATCGTCTAACGTGGCTGTTCAGAACTAAGCTTTGTCGCAAGTCTAATAGAAGGGAGTGCCCGGTAAGCTGCGGGCGCTCCCTTTTTGGTCATAGGCGAAGAAGCTTTCGACCGATTGACTTGAACAATTGTTGGAACCCAACAAAAGGGATGACCGATAGTGCCGATATCCATAGGCTGCGATCAGAATATATAGGGCTAACAGAACAAGTAGACCGATTACAAACAAATGACCAAAGGAATCGTAATACACGTTCTCAACTTGTTCACTCGCAGGTGTGTAGCTTCTTATCGTGGCGAAGAAAGAAATGAGTTACGCGGAACATACGGCAGATAACAATTTGGCCATTTAGGTTGACCTCCCTTTCGTAACAAGGAATGTGAATAGTCATTGTTGAAATGTAACAAGATTGGCCGATTCCTCCTAATTCTAATGGAACGAAAGGAGGATGGTTACTTTGAACAACATTATCGAGGCGTCAGTCATCGAGCTTGCCGAACGTTTTCAATTGCCAGAGCGTGTCCCTTCGTTTTTGAACCGCCAGGGGACATTCATACGTTGATTCCAGAAGATGAAGAGGTTGTTACCTTATTCATTCTCAGTGGTGCGCTCCAGTACTTCGATGACTATGACCAAATCACAAGCCAGGATGATATTTACACAGTACTGAAGAAGTATCGGAATCATTGTCTGGCCAATGACATTCCATTCCGAGAGGATCTCATCTATTAGCAGCTTGCGCATCAGATGACCTGTGCGTTCAGAAAAGGGGAGAGAGGGATGCTTTACATCTTCGGCGGTTTGCCAGGGACGGGGAAATCTACGCTATCGTCCGCCTTGGCACAAGAACTCCGAGCGGTACATTTGCGTGTTGATGTCGTAGAGCAGGCGATGTGTGATGCTGGTATTCGATTGGAGGGCCCGGAAGGCTATATGGTCTGTTATGGACTTGCCTCGCACAATCTCCGATTGGGGCTTGATGTGATCGCGGACACCGTGAATCCCATTGAACCGACACGTCAAGCCTGGCGGGAAGCTGCGGAATCCGTTCGTGCTCCTTATGTAGAAATCGAAGTGATCTGCTCCGACAAGGAAGAACATAAGATGAGGGTCACTACGCGTGTATCCGATATTCCCGGTCTTCAGCAGCCAACGTGGGAAGAGGTTGAGTCCCGCCATTACGAAGCATGGGACCGCGAACACATAATCATCGACACCGCCCATAGCACCATCGACGAAAGTATGCAGCTGCTCAGGAAGCTGCTTGTTAAGTAACAAGTCTCTAGAAAAGTTGAACGTGCCAAACGACAAGGCACTGTTCGCGCCGGCTCGGCCTGCGAAGGTGCACAAATGCACCTACCTATCGCTGATCAAGTCAAATCATCCAATGTAGGTGCATAAATGCACCTACAAAACGCTAAATGCGCACAACCGTCCTAGGTAGGTGCATATATGCACCTGCAAAAACGCTAAACGTGCCAAACCATCCAAGGTAGGTGTACTTATACACCTACCTTGATCCAAAACATGAGTAATCAATAACAAAGCGCTGCCGGCGAATTGCCAGCAGCGCTTTTAAATGTTCACCAAACGATGATGCAAGCGAACGGTGCGAATCAGATTATCTTTTTGCCTCTACTTCATCGCCACTCTGTACAGCGGCATCAGCGTCTCATATGTCTCGATAGCGGTATTCAGCAGCTTCTCGCCGCTTTGCACAATGGCATCGCCCGGCATCAGATGACGCCCGATTAGCAGCTCTGCCGATTTCACGTCGCGGAAGCGGGTAAGCGCAGCGCGCCAGTCCGATTCCGTCATATCAGCGACCGGCATGCTCTCTTTCTTCATATGGTCGAACGAAACGACGTAATCGCTTGGTACCGAACGGATAACTAGATCTAGGTCTCCGAGCAGCTTGGAAGCAATTTCCGACTTGTTCGGCAGCTCATAGATAAACGCCAGCCAGAGGAACAGATGATCGTCGAACAGCCCAAGCTGAAAATGCGGATGCTGCTTATAGCCGCGTTTATTGTTGCACAGGGCCATCCACGTGTCCTTCGGTGCATTGACCGTCCGGCGCGCGTGCTTCGCGATGTGCAGGAACAGCTCGTCCCCGGCAGCAGGCATCAGTTCATGGATGAGCCGCTCGCCGAGCGCGCGGAACTTAGGCTGTATACGCGATTGAATGGCCGCCATTCGCTGCTCCAGTCCATCGATCGTAAAGGTCGCGAAATCATCCTGCACGAAGCCTGCCTCACTCAATTGTGCCACAGGCAGTGCTGTTGTTGTATTTGTTGTCGTTGTCATAGGTGCATTCACTCCAATTCCAATTATCTAGGTAGCTTCAAATAAAAAATAGCAATTTGTGTTCGGTCGCGAAGCTCCAATTTATTTAAGATTTCGGAAATATAGTTCTTCACTGTGCCTTCGCTTAAATAAAGAGCCGCAGCGATTTCTTTATTCGATAAGCCGTCGGCGATATGACGGACAATCGATTGCTCCGCAGCTGTCAAGCCGTATGGACTCAGCTCTCGTTCCTGCTCGCCATCAGCCGAAGATTTCACTCCTGCACCACCGTCTGCAGGCGTTGAGCCGATCATGCCAGCCAGCTTACGTGCGATATCGGGATGGATAAGCAGTGTGCCGTCATGAACCGTTTTGATTCCGCTGATGATGCGGCTTGGCGGCACATTCTTAAGCATATATCCGTTTGCGCCGTTTCGAATGGCTGCTGCAATATATTCATCGTCATCGAACGTTGTCAGGACAAGGACAGCAGGCGATTGAGGGAGCGACTTGATCAATCGAGTTCCTTCTACGCCATCACACCCTGGCATCCGCATATCCATCAATACGACATCGACAGGCTGCTGCTGCACGAATTCATAAGCAGCTTGGCCGTCGTGACATGTACCTGATACACGCAGTTCAACGTCGAGGTCCAGTATAACCTTCATGCTCTCGCGAATGAAAGGATCATCATCTACGATAAGTACGGAAATCACAGCTTTCATCCTCCATAGGCCTTGACATGCGATTGTGGATGACTAGGAATCCACGTCATGACAGAGAATCGTTCCTCCGCGCGGCAGGTGATCTGACCGCCCACTAGCGCAGCACGCTCCTGCATGCCTCGCATGCCGATCCCGTTTATTAATGGCTTAGCCGGAAGCACGCCGTCATTCTCAACAGACAATGCTATGCCATCAAGCTGAAAATCCAAAATTACCTCTACACGTACCGCACCGCCGTGGCGTACTGCATTCGTTATCGCTTCCTGGGCATTGCGGTACAGCACATATTCAAGGCTTGGGTACAGCGGCGCTGGACGACCTGTAATCGTAAATAACACCTCGATACCAAGCGTCTCGCCAGCCTCCTGGACAAGCTTGTCGAGCGAGTAGACGCGGCTGTCCTCTTCGGCTGCCGACAGCTTGCGAACCGTATGCCGCATACGCTCCATGCTGTCCTGCAGCTGGTCGCGTATTTGCTCGACGATTGTGCGTGCTCGTTCGGCATCATGCTCGAATAGATGCAGAGAGGCTTCTGCCATCATTTTGACCCGAATCAGCCGATGACCCAGATCATCGTGAATATCTCTAGCGATTCGATTGCGTTCCTCCGTCTGCGCATACTGCTCAATCTGTGCCGCATATTCCACGACGCGCCGCCTCGCCGCTCCCAGCTCCTCATGCTGCTGGGCAAGCTGGTCATACAGCTTCTCCGTCTGTATCCGCTTCTCTTCATATTGCTTGGATGCTGTTAGGACGGCTGTTAGCAGCAGCCATAATAGACAAGCGGTTAACATTAATTCTGGCTCTCGGCCGTTCATGGCGCTGATCTGAACCGCTAGCCCGCAAATCGCCCATACGGCTAAGCTTCTAGGCTTGAACGACAAGGAGAAGATCGCGATCAAGGTGGAGTATGGCAGAAGGAACAGATAGCCTCCCCAGCTGTAGGACATGGCCCCGAAGCTGATCAGCTCACACGCCGCGAGCGGTGCTGCTATACCCGGGAACAATTGTCCAAGCTTGATCGCGAGAATCGATAGCAGAATGCAGATGACGAATAGACTGGTGGACGAATCAATGGGTCGTTCCAACAGTGTAGCGGCCGCAGGGATGATGATAAATAAATGGCGTAGCCAGGTCATGAACAGCGTCATCTCGGTATTTCTCCATCTAACTTTTTGTCTCATTATAGCATATCTATTTTAAGGTTCGGATGAGGGTTGGATGAAGAATATGACTTTCGTCATATGGATGTGATGACTTTCTATACCTGTCAATGAGCATCCAGCATTATACAATGACATCAATAGAACGGATATGGGAGTGAGTACAATGAATACATTTGTTCATTTTCGTGAGGTAGTGAAAAAGTACGATTCGGTTATGACGGTTAACCATCTCACGCTGGATATCGGGGAAGGCGAAATATTCGGCCTGCTTGGTCCCAACGGCGCCGGCAAGAGCACGACGATCGGGATGCTGTCTGGTTTGATTGATTTGAACGGCGGTGACATAACGGTTGGCGGCAGCTCGATTAAGAGCAGGCCGATCGAGGTGAAACGTCAGATCGGGCTTGTACCGCAGGAGCTGGCCATTTATTTGAACCTGACCGCTAGAGAAAATGTAACGTTCTTCGGCAGGCTGTACGGATTGCGTGGTGCCCAGCTGAAGGAGCGAGTTGACGAAGCGCTGTTATTCGTTGGTCTGCTGGACCGTGCGAAAGATAAGCCTTCGACGTTCTCAGGAGGTATGAAGCGAAGGCTGAACATCGCTTGTGCGATCGTACATCGGCCGAAGTTAATCATTATGGATGAGCCGACCGTCGGCATTGATCCGCAGTCTCGCAATCATATTCTCGATTCGGTACGCACGTTGAATCGGCTTGGCTCTACGATTATTTATACGAGTCACTACATGGAAGAGGTCGAAGCGATCTGCACGCGCGTCGGTGTTATGGATCAAGGCAAGCTGATTGCTTGCGGAACCAAAGAGCAGCTGCGCCTGCAAGCAGGTCAGGACACGAAGCTGGCATTCGAGCTTGATCGTGAAGAGCCTGAGGCCTTAGACGAAATAAACCGTCTCCCGCGCGTCAAGCAGGCTGGCTCCATGGGCGAAGGCGTCATCGAAGTGATTTGCAAAGATTCGGCTGCGATTTTGCAGGATATTTTGTTTATTTTCCACAAATACGGCATTTCGCTTCGTACGATGACTAGAACCGAGCCAGGGCTTGAAACGTTGTTCCTGCAGCTGACAGGCCGCTCGCTGCGCGATCAATAATGGATGAGGGAGGAGAACGATTATGCGTGCATTCTTAACAGCAGCCGGATATCAGATTATTGCATTCAGTCGGATGCGGAATCTAATCTTGACGCTGTTCCTTCAACCGCTTGTCTTGATTCTGCTGCTCGGTCATGCGTTCGGAGGAGAGATGAAGCCTGCCAAGGTAGGTCTATTTATCGAAGATACAGGGTCATTGAAGAGCTCCATTCATGAGTATTGGCATTCGGACCAAACCGCTGCATACGCAGTCGTCGAGCCAACACAATCGGAGGAGGAGACGCGCCAGTCCGTTGAGAGCGGGCGTTTCGATTATGGCGTCATCATTCATGAAGGATTCTCAGAGGCTGTCGCAGCAGGACAGCCTGCCGAGTGGGTGCTAATGCCAGGGCACGACGATTCACGCAACATTGCGGTCCGAGCTGTAGCGGATCGGTATTTGTCAACGATGAACCTGAAGCAGGCCGCGGCAATCAACCGTTTGGGTGATGCAGCCAACGACGCGTGGATTTCCAATGCTGATGCTTCAGCACAGACCTTACAGGTCGGAACATTGGGTGCAAGTGCGAGTCAGCTGTTCGGTTCTGTGAATGCGAACCAATATTACGCCGTATCGAACCTCATTATGTTTCTTCTATACGCAGGGATGACGGGGACCATTCTATTGCAGAATGAGCAGCAAAATTATACGCTACAGCGAATTTACACGCAGCCCTCTCGATTCAATATGGTCGTCTACGGGAAGCTGGCTGGTGTGTTCTGCTTCGGAATTATGCAGTCGATCGTCATCATTGCCTTTACAACGTTTGTGTACGATGTAGATTGGGGCAACCGCCTCGAGCTGACTGCGCTCGTCTGCCTGCTATCGATTGCTGCCGGCATCGGCTGTGCGATCGTCATTGCTTCCTTCTTCAAATCGCATCAGGCGTTCCGTTCGTTCTACAGCATCTTTATCTTCATCGCAACCTTCTTAAGCGGAGGTATGGTGGCGAATCTCGATGGTACGATTGGCGAGCTTGGCAAGTTTACACTTAATTATTGGTCGACGAAAGGGTTAAGAAGCATTATGAACGGTTCCGTAGGCACCGAGCTATGGCTGCCGATTGGCGTGCTCGCTAGCATAGCAGCTGTTCTGCTTGCAGTAGGTGCAGTAAGAATGTCGAAGGTGGTGAAGGTCAATGCCTAGTATTACAATTGCGCTGCTGCTCATTCGGCGAGTCTTGTCTACGAGACGGGATATAATTACGAGCCTGCTCATTCCAGCTGCAGTACTTGCCGGCATTGTCGCTCTATTCGCATCAACAAGCGATACGAAGCCAAGGCTAACGGTCTTAAATCAAGATACAGGCGCTTACGGATCGATGATTGGCAAGCAGCTCGAGATTGAGCCGAAGTACGAGATTACAACGGTTACGTCGGGAACGGAAGAACAATTGAAGCAAGCAGTAGAAGAAGGCGATATACACGCCGCGATCCTAATACCGGCTGATTTTTCAGAACAGCTGCTGACGGGCCATACACCTACTGTTAGGTTCTATCGGATGAACGAGCAGCTCTGGAATGCAGCTCTCGCGCTCACATTAGAGGCGGAGACAGAGCGGATGAGCCAGGCTGCCTCACTTCTCGCACAAGCTGGTCAGTTGAATAAGGAGAACCTTGATCATTTGCTGGCAACTGTTCACGAGAATCGAATTGCCATGCAGGATGCTGATCTGCAAATCGGCAGCACGATCGCCAATCCAGAAGTAATCGGGCTTATGCTGCTGTTCGTATTGCTGCTCGTCATGCGCTCGATTTCCTTAATCATGGAGGATCGCGAGCATCGAACGATGGCGCGGATGTTCACAGCCCCGGTTCGCGGATTTGAAATCGCGCTTGGCAACTTTCTTGGCAGCGTCGCCGTAGGGACGATTCAGCTTATCGTAATGGTCGGTCTGTGCTGTTATGTATTCGGCTATGATCCCGGATTCTCGCCGTTTATGCTGCTTCTGCTGCTAGAGTGCTTCCTGCTGACTTCGGTTGGTCTTGCGAGTGCAATTGCTGGCCTTGTACGCAATAGTATGCAGCTTAGCAATATAGGCAATCTAGTTATTACACCGACTTGTATGCTTGGGGGCTGCTTCTGGCCGATCTCCATCATGCCTGATTTCATGCAGAAGCTGGCTAATTTCACGCCTCAGAAGTGGCTGCTGGAGGCGGCTGATCGGTTATCCGGCGGCAGCGGGATAACCGCCATCACTGTTCCTGTCCTTATTATTTTGCTGTTCGCGGTCGTCCTGCTTGCTTTCGGGGCGGTGGTGCTGCGTCCAAGCCGACAGGCAGTCAGCAGTTAGTTTAGACCTAACAATTAGAAGGACGATCCAAGCCGAACAGGCTGTATCGTCCTTTTTGTATACCCGAACACAGCAGCTCGAAATGACGGACGCGCAGAGCAAGAACTTTTTTTGCGGATGATGGATATTGAGGCGGGGAGGGTGAATAGGATGACAATACCCCTCTTCTTCAACAAGTAGTTGTCACAGCACGCGCTGGATGGTCGATCTGTCTACGGCCGGGACAAATCGGGCGCTCCAACGTTCAAAAATAGTCAATAATCCAAGTTGCCAGAACATAAGATGAAGTATAAACTAGATACGAGAGGTAATTGTCAGAACATTTCGCCAATTACTGATTGATCATCACCGAAGCAAGGGAGGGATTGCCGTTGAACAAGAGCCACGAAGTTGAATATTGCAATTTGGAGCTGCGATTCGACCGCCGGCAAATCCAGAATCTCATTCGGGATCTGATTCAGGAAGGCTACTCTCTGTATTGGAGCGAGACGGAGTACCAATTTCTTATTTCGATTCGCACAGGGCGCAAGCTCGTCAAGCTGCGATTCCAGCGAATCAAGCAGCGGTATAAGATTGTTGGCGATTATCTGATTAAGGACGAGAGGCTGTCGGAGTTAATTGAGAAGCTGATCAACGACACACGCGGCCATGCGGTCGTGAAGCGGATTAAAGATCGTCAAATCGTTATCGAGAATATTATGTTCGGTGAAATTATACGTTTAGTGGAGGTGTCCGGCATGGAACATCGGATTATTTATCAAAAAAAACCGTTTGTAACGATCGAAGAAATGATTCAGGCGTTCCAATCGAAAAGAGCGGAGGAACGAGCGGTAGTCCTTCGCTACGAGCTCGATTATGAATTGTCGGTACTATACGAAGCGTTGTCGAACAATGATGAGGAGACGGTTGCAGCGTCGAAGGAGAAGCTTGTCGGTCTCCGTGCAGAGATGCTCCAGCTGGAGCTGTGACGAATAGCGGATGAATATAAACAGTGAATTCCGTAAAGGCAGGGGAGGCGTCCGATGGCGTCGAACCTGCTTTTTCCATATAACCGTTTCAATTAATGAGTAAATAGGGGAAGGATAATGGGGAGGCAAAGCGGGGACGCTCATTCCTCTTTTTAATCGTTGGAGGGTTTCTCATTTTGCCTAGAATAACAAAGACTTAATAATGCGATTAGAAAAAGTAATGGAATGAAGGCGCTTTTTTCCTAAACGACAGTTTTCATCAGCGGATAAAACGAGTACAATAGGATGTATTGTGAAACAAATTATGTGAGATAAAGGATGGAAGAAACAGATGTCTAAACAGCAAATCGGCGTCATCGGCCTTGCCGTAATGGGAAAAAACCTGGCCCTTAATATTGAAAGCAGAGGCTTCACCGTTTCTGTATACAACCGCTCCCGTGAAAAAACGGACGATCTGATGCAAGAAGCAGCAGGCAAAAACCTGGTACCTACATACTCTATTGAAGAGTTCGTAGCTTCCCTCGAAGTTCCACGCAAAATTCTGATCATGGTTCAAGCTGGCGCAGGTACGGACGCAACGATTGATTCGCTCGTTCCTCACCTGACGGAAGGCGACATCATCATCGATGGCGGCAACGCATACTTCCCTGACACGCAGCGCCGCAGCAAAGAGCTCGAAGCTAAAGGCTTCCGCTTCATCGGCACGGGCGTATCCGGCGGTGAAGAAGGCGCACTGAAAGGTCCTTCCATCATGCCAGGCGGACAAGAGTCGGCATACAAGCTTGTTGAGCCAATCCTGACGGCTATCTCGGCCAAAGTTAACGGCGACGCATGCTGCACATATATCGGACCAGACGGCGCAGGCCACTACGTTAAGATGGTTCACAACGGCATCGAGTACGGCGACATGCAGCTCATCTGCGAAGCGTACAACCTGCTCCAATCGGTTCTGGGCCTCGACGCGAAAGAACTGCACGAAATCTTCACCGAGTGGAACAAAGGCGAACTTGACAGCTACCTGATCGAGATCACGGCTGACATCTTCTCGAAGTATGATCCGGAGACAGGCAAACCAATGGTTGATGTCATCCTTGACTCCGCTGGCCAGAAGGGCACAGGCAAATGGACGAGCCAAAGCTCGCTGGATCTGGGCGTTCCACTGTCGATCATTACGGAATCGGTATTCGCACGTTTCCTCTCCGCAATGAAAGAAGAGCGCGTACAAGCTAGCAAGCTGCTCAAAGGACCTAAGCCTGCTCCATTCCAAGGCGACAAAGCAGCGTTCATCGAGAACGTACGCAAAGCGCTGTTCGCGAGCAAAATCTGCTCCTACGCACAAGGCTTCGCGCAAATGCGCGCTGCTTCCGATGAGTACGGCTGGAATCTGCGCTACGGCGATATCGCAATGATCTTCCGCGGCGGCTGCATCATCCGTGCTCGCTTCCTGCAGAACATCAAAGACGCATACGACCGCAACCCTGCGCTGTCGAACCTGCTCCTCGATCCTTACTTCCAAGAGATCGTTGAGTCGTACCAAGGCGCATGGCGCGAAGTTGTCGGCACGGCAGTAGCACAAGGCATCCCGGTGCCATCGTTCGCAAGCGCGATCTCCTACTTCGACAGCTACCGTACGGAGCGTCTGCCTGCTAACCTGCTGCAAGCGCAGCGCGACTACTTCGGCGCTCACACGTTCAAACGTGTGGACAAAGAAGGCACGTTCCACCACAACTGGATGGGCAACTAATAACCTAGGCAGGTGGGGAGGATGGGGTTGTCCTAATGCAACGGGGACGACACGCCTTCCACTGCATCCTTCAGCCAACGGCGAAGGCGGTCGACCTCATGGTCGCCATTCTTCCGCTGGATGAGGCTCATGGACGCTTCGGCGAACGAATGAAACGTTTTAAGTAAATGTGGCTGCGACAGATCCATTAACTTTGGGTCTGCGTCAGCCACTTTCTTTTTAATATATTCCAGCAGCCAGATGACATCATCTCGGCAGAGCGGATAGCTGTTGTCCAGCAGACGGTTGACGCGTTCTGTGACAGCATTATTTTTTGAATTCGGCGTTGGATTGACATTCATGAACGACGGCCCCTTCCACTTCATATGTACTACTATCATCTCTACGGCAAAAGAAAGATTTTTATACACGGCTTTACGGAAAAAATGGTATGATAAGGCGGTATGCGCTTTCGAATATAGCAGCTTGCTAAGCGTATGCTTACGAAGATAGCAACTTGCTTGCAGGATGTATAATCAATGAAGATAGCAACAGGGGGATTCAGGATGAGTGGACAACCCAATCCACAAACGGCCGCACCTGGTACAGGCCAATTGAACAAAATCGTCCTCGTTGGATTCATGGGGACAGGCAAGTCGACGGTGTCGCGGCTGCTCGCGGAACGGCTGGGCTGGCAGCGAATCGATTCGGATGAGGAGATCGAACGCCGCTCAGGCAAGACAATTCCTGAGCTGTTCGCTGAAGGCGGAGAAGATTATTTCCGCGATGTGGAGACAGCTGTTCTCGAGGCGCTTATGGCACTGGAACAACCAGCAGTCATCGCTACAGGTGGCGGTGCCGTTCTGCGCGAGACCAATCGGGCTTGCATGCTGAACAGCTCCTTCGTCGTCGCGCTCAAGGCCGATGAAGCGCATATTATTGCACGTGTGGGCAATGACCCTTCCAGACCGCTGCTGCAAGGCGATGCCGCCGCTAATGTGCGGCGTTTGCTCGATGCACGCAGAACAGCTTATGATTTTGCCACATTGTCGATCGATACAACCGGTCTAACCCCGAATGAGGTGTGCAGCGCTATTATTGAGCAGTGGACAACCTCTACTTCCAAATGAGGTACTCACAAACTTATAAATTCATTTGTGTAATAACTTAAAGGAGAATCGACGAATATGGATGTTATCGTAACCCCAACACCAAACCTTCAAGGCGATATTCAAGCACTCTCTTCCAAAAACTATACGACTCGCTACCTGCTTGTAGCGGCACTCGCTGAAGGCACGAGCACCGTATACTATCCAGCGCATAGCGAAGACAGCGATGCGATGCGTCGCTGCATTCGCGACTTGGGCGCAACCATTGAAGAGGATGACGAGAAAATCGTCATTACCGGCTTCGGCAGCCGTCCAAGCAATGTGAAAGAATTGAATGTTGGCAATGCGGGTGCGGTACTTCGTTTCTTGATGGCGATCGCATCGCTTAGCCCTGAGATTACGTTCGTGAATACGTATCCAGACTCGCTGGGCAAACGTCCTCATGACGATCTGATTGATTCGCTGCAGCAATTGGGCGCACAGATCGAGCACCGTGAAGGCAAGCTGCCGATTACGATCCGCGGCGGCAATCTGAAAGGCGGCAAGATTACGGTCTCGGGCAACATCAGCTCGCAGTTTCTTAGCGCCCTGCTGTTCCTGACGCCGCTTCTAGAGGAAGATAGCGAAATCGAAGTGCTGCACGATCTGAAGTCGAAGATTGTTATCGGTCAGACGCTCGAGGTTATCGAGCAAGCCGGCATCGTTATTCATGCCAGCGAAGATCTGATGCACTACCGCATTCCTGGCCGTCAGAAGTATGAAGCGAAGACGTACCGTGTTCAAGGCGACTATCCAGGTTCGGCTGCAGTGCTTGCAGCTGCAGCGGTTACAGAATCGGACGTTACACTGCGTGGCCTTGAAGAGAAGAGCAAGCAGGGCGAGCGCGCCATCGTTGATGTGCTTCGCATGATGGATGTGCCGCTGACGCACCAAGACGCGGTTGTTCGCGTACAAGGCAACAAGAAGCTGAAAGCTGTAGAGTTCGATGGAGATGTCGCGACAGATGCAGTGCTTGCGATGGTTGCAGCAGCTGTATTCGCTGAAGGCACTTCCCGTTTCTATAATGTTGAGAATCTTCGTTACAAGGAATGCGATCGCATTACAGACTACTTGAATGAGCTTCGCAAAGCGGGTGCCAATGTAGAAGAGCGCCAAAGCGAGATTATCGTCCACGGCCGTCCGGAAGGCGTTGAAGGCGGTGTCGAGATCGATGCTCACTACGATCACCGCGTTATTATGGCGCTTACGATCGTTGGTCTTCGTTCGCAGCGTCCAATCCGCATCAAAGATGCGCACCATGTCGCGAAGTCTTATCCTATCTACTTCGATCACTTGAAGGCGCTTGGCGCGCAAGTGGAATGGGTGGAGTAAAGGAAGCACAAGTCGGATATATTCCTAGAGAGGTCGTTCATACAAGAGAGAACGAGCTTCGTTCTGTTAGATGATGATCTCATTTGAGTTGGACATGAAGTAGGCGGAGGTGTGAGACCATGGCATATGAACATCCATCAAGAGAGCAATTGAAAGAGCTGCTGGAGCGTTCGAATACGATCGCAGTCGTTGGCTTGTCAGACAAACCGGATCGTACGTCTTATTTGGTATCACAGGCAATGCAGGCGAAGGGTTACCGGATTATTCCGGTCAATCCGAACGCCGACACGATTCTCGGCGAGAAGAGCTATGCGACGCTTCGCGATATTCCAGAACCTGTCGATATCGTCAACGTATTCCGACGCAGCGAGCATACGCCACCAGTGGCAGAGGAAGCTGTTGCAATCGGTGCTAAGGCGCTCTGGCTGCAGCTCGGCATTGCGAATGAGGAGACGGCTGCAATCGCTCAAGAAGGCGGCTTATTCGTTGTGATGGACCGCTGCATCAAGGTAGAGGATTCCATTCTGCTGCCGCACGGGAAAGCCAAATAATGGCGTGATATTATTCGATGTCGCTTCCCACAATAAGACAGGTTCCGAGCTGCCATATGGCGTAAACGCCCTATCGCTTGAGCCTTACTTATGCAAGTATCTTGAGGAGGATGACATCGAATGTATCCAATTAACCAACAGGGCTCCCAGTTCCAGTCGAACAACATGCAGCAGCCGTTCCAATCCGGTCATTATGTGCAATCTCATTACCAAGGCCAATTAAGCCAGCCAAGCTTCGGACAACCAGGTGTTATTCCTTCCGGTTATCAATCGAACTCGCATTTTAACCAAGGAAGCTTCTCATCATTCGGTGGCAACCAGCATTACCAGCAATATACACCGCAAAGCCAAGCGCTTGGCCCAGTCATTTCGCGCGTGGGGTGGCAGGCTGGTCCTGATTTGCATCAACAGCATCAAATGCATCAGCAGTACCAACCGCAGCAGTCGCACAGCTATGTACAACAAGCGAACATGGGCGGTCATTATGCTGCAGGCCCTGTAATCAGCCATTATGGCTATCAAGCTGGAGCGGAGAACAGAGGTCCTGTGAATCAAGTGTTTAACCAACAATCCAATCAGGGACATTACCAGCCGCAGCATTTTGGCGCATCCCACATCCATACAGGCTTTACTGCACAAAGTCATACAGGACAGCATCCGGTATATGAGTCGACGAACGCATATCAGCAAGCAGGTCCTGTCATTTCACATTTCGGTGGTTATGAATCGAATCAGCACTAAGTGTAGATGAAGCAGTGAACGAGGGCTGTTTTCGGCGTTAATGCTGAGAACAGCCTTCCTTATCTATCGTACTCATCTTTGACAAAACGCGCAGCAACGCTTACGATCTTTAAGGACGGCGACAGTCGTTGACCTTGAACAAATGAGAGGAGGCAGCGGCGAGTGAACATCCTCGGACGGCTGCAGCAGCTCGGCAGATCATTCATGCTGCCAATGATCGCTCTTCCTGCAGCATCCATATTTCTTAGCTTAAGCATGCTGCCATGGGACCGGATCCATCTGGCACAGATGGCGGACTATTTGGCTTTGGCGAGCCAAGCTATTTTTGTATTCCTCCCATACATATTCTCCATAGGCGTTGCACTTGGCATGTCCGGCAATGCAGGAGCGGCAGGGTTGGCAGCGCTAGTCGCTATGTTTATTTATAAGGGGATTACGAATGCGGGTAACCCGGAGATCGAACCGACCGTTCTGATCGGTGCGATTATGGGTATTGTGTCAGGATTAAGCTATGAGCGGTTCAAAAATATAAAACTGCCCGAATACATACAGTTTTTCGGCGGACCTCGGTTTGTCCCGTTGTTCGTCAGCGTGTTTGCAGTTATTTTCTCATCCATGATGGTTGGCGTAAGTGATGATATTCAGAACGGATTAATTCGTTTAGGGGAAATTGTTGATTCTGCCGGCGGGTTCGGCGTATTCCTATATGGATTTATTCATCGGATACTCGTCGTGTTTGGTTTGCACCATCTGCTGAACCACGTGTTCTGGTTTCAGGTTGGCGGCTACACGGCGGCGGACGGTACGGTTGCCTTCGGCGATCTTCCGCGCTTCTTCGCGGGAGATCCAACTGCAGGAGCCTATATGGCAGGCTTGTATCCAACGATGATGTTCGCGCTGCCTGCAATCGCGCTTGCGATTATTCAGGAAGCACGCGAGGATTTGAAGCCCAAAATTCGCAAAACGTTTCTAACGGCTGGGCTTGCTTCATTGTTAACTGGCGTTACCGAGCCTGTGGAATTCGCCTTCTTATTCGTCGCACCGTATTTGTTCGTTGTACATGCCTTGTTATCGGGTGTCATGATGTGGGTGACGTACGAGCTCGGTATTCGCCACGGCTTCTCGTTCTCGGCAGGTGCGATTGATTATATTCTTAACGAGCATCTGGCAACGCGTGGATGGCTTATCATTCCGATTGGCTTCGTCTTCGGCATCGTTTACTATGTGTTGTTCCGTTGGGCCATTCGACGGTTTCGCATCCCGACGCCTGGACGCGAGGAAGGCTCTCAGCTTGATGAATGGGCAGGCGATATTCCTTACCGTGCACCGCTTATTCTCGAGGCAATCGGGGGCAAAGAAAACATCATCCAGATGGAAGCATGCATCACCCGGCTTCGCTTGAAAGTAGAAAGCGAGAAGCAGCTGGATATTAACGCGCTGCGGAATCTTGGAGCAGCAGGTGTAATTCGGCTTGGCGGCGGACATGTGCAGGTTGTGTTCGGCACATTCTCAGAGCTGATTAAGGAAGAGATGAATAAGGTCATTCACAATGGGCAATCGCAGGTTTTGTTCTGTTCGCCTATGCAGGGCCGTATGATGCCTTTGGAGGACGTGCCGGATCCTATTTTTGCAGGCAAGCTGGTTGGGCAGGGCGTTGCGTTTATGCCGGACAGGGGAGAGCTTGTTTCACCGGTGAAAGGGACTGTCCTCATGATCTACCCGACGATGCATGCCATTGGCATCCGATCCGAATCCGGACTAGATGTACTGCTGCATATCGGGATCGAGACGTCGAAGCTGACGGACAAAGGTTATTTTCAAGCGGTTGTGCAAGAGGGTGAGACGGTCATGCCAGGGCAGCTGCTCATTCGGTTCGATCTAAATCGTGTGCGCAAGGCGAGCAAATCGCTTGCGACACCGATGGTTATTACAAATTCCGATATGGTCAAGACGTGGCGTTTCGCGCCGTTCAAAGCGGTGAAGAAGGGCCAAGCCTCGATTATGTCGGTCGTCTTAATAGAGAGAGACGGTGGGGGGAGAAGCGATGATTAACGGAATTGGTGCATCGCCTGGAATAGCAATCGGCAAATCGTTCGTTCTACCCAACTGGGAATGGGAAATGACCGACCAAAAAATCGATGTAGCGGATTTAGCCCGCGAGTTCGATCGCCTATATGAAGGAATACGTACTTCGAAGTTTGAGATCGAGCAGATGAAGGATGAGCTTCGGGAAGTGGTTGGACCTGCGGAGACGACGATTTTTGATGCGCATCTGGCGATTCTGGATGATCCGGCTTTTATGAACGAAATTCAAGGGATGATTCAACGGCAGTACAAAGCAGCGGAGGTGGCGGTTAAAGAAGCGATCGACCATTTCGTTGCGATGTTTGATCTGCTTGACGATGAGTACATGAAAGAGCGTGCACTCGATATCAAGGATGTCGGCAATCGCCTGCTGAAGCATCTTCTTGGCGCACCTGAGATTACACTGCCTTCAGATACGCAGCCGTTCATCCTAGTGGCCAAGGAACTGTCGCCTTCTCAGCTGGCCCATCTGAACCCGCAGCATGTGCTGGGCATCGTAACGTTATCGGGCAGTACAACCTCGCATTCTGCCATCATGGCGCGCGCGCTGGGCATTCCGCTGGTTGTAGGTCTAGATATCGATGAAATGGACGATGATCCTTTCCAGACTGGCGAAATGCTCGTTATCGATGGCTCTGAAGGTATCGTCATCATTGATCCTTCCGAGGATGAGGTGAAGCATTATAGCGAGCTGCAGAAGCAGGAGCGAGAGGATCTTCAGCGGCTTCGCAGCTTCGCTGATGTGCAGCCCGTTACGCCGGACGGCAAGAAGCTTGAGCTTGCAGCGAATATCAGCTCCATGAAGGAGCTGGAAGTTGCATTAAGCAGCGGTGCGCATGGCGTCGGATTATTTCGTACCGAGTTTCTCTATATGGATCGGCAGCGTTTTCCGCGAGAGGATGAGCAGTTCGACGTATATCGCAGCGTAGCGGAGCGGCTTGACGGCAAACCGTTAATTATTCGCACACTTGACGTTGGCGGCGACAAGCACCTCGATTATTTCGATCTGCCGGAAGAAGATAATCCGTTCCTTGGTTATCGCGCCATCCGGATCAGCTTGGATCGGACAGATCTGTTCAAGACGCAGCTCAGGGCAATCGTCCGAGCAAGTCATTATGGTCAGGTCAAAATCATGTACCCGCTCATTTCTTCTGTTGAAGAGGTAAGGGCTGCGAACCAGCTGCTGAGGGAAGTGATGCAGGAGCTGAAAGCAGAAGGCGTGCCATTCGATGAAGGCCTACAGACCGGTATTATGATTGAGCTTCCGGCTGCGGTGCAGATTGCGGATCTGCTTGCGGAGGAGGTTGATTTCTTCAGCATCGGCACGAACGATCTCGTACAGTTCACGCTTGCTGTTGATCGTATGAACGAGCAAATTTCTTATATGTATGATCCTTTCCATCCGGCAATTCTGCGGATGTTAAGAATGACGGTTGAGGCTGCGAAGGGCAAGGGCATCAAGGTTGGTGTATGCGGGGAAATGGCAAGCGATTTGTGCGCGCTTCCGATTTGGCTTGCGCTGGACGTTGACGAGCTCAGCATGTCGGGGCATGCGATTCTTGAGCTGAAGGAACGATTGCTTCGTACTTGCCAGCAGGAGAGCCAAGAGCTGTTCGCGGAGCTGCTGCGCTGCCGTACAAGCGTAGACATCCACGACAAGCTTAAAGCTTATGATGCGTCGATCCAATGAGACTGACGTAAATACGAGCAGCCGGCCTTCCCATGCATTCGCAAGGAGGACCGGCTGCTGTCGTCTTATCCGCGTGCGCGGAGTGCTTCGACGAATGCTTGGCCGTATTCTGGAAGATCCGGCGGTCTGCGGGCGGAGATGAGGTTGCCGTCGACAACAACGGGCTCGTCGAGCCATTGGGCACCTGCATTTTCCATATCGTCTCGAATGCCCGGGGTAGATGTGACTTTCCGTCCATGAAGGATTTTCGCGGAAATCAACACCCAGCCTGCATGGCAAATTTGGCCGATCGGCTTGTTCTGCTCGTTAAGCTCCCGCACGATCTCGAGCACCTTCGGGTATCGGCGAATTTTATCCGGTGCCCAGCCGCCAGGTACGAGCAGACCGTCAATCGCTGCGCTGTCCAATTCGTCATAGGACAAATCGGCAGTTGCAGGGACGCCATATTTACCAATATGGGTCTTGCCTTTGACAGGGCCGGCGTACAGCACGTTGACGCCTTCCTCTCGAACACGGTATACCGGGTACCACAATTCCAAATCTTCAAACTCGTCATCAAGCAGGCAGATGACCGTTTGGTTATGTAGGCTCATTCTAGTGAACTCCTCTCTATTCCTCATGATGGGTAACACAGGGCAATGCTTAATGCTGGATGAGCACTTCAATTGTAACGAAGGTGAAGCAATGAAGCAATCGCGGCCGCGGTACTATCGTTTGCTGCCAGCTCTGCTGGTGATGGCTGCTATTTTCTGGTTATCCAATCAGCCCGCAAGCGAGATGAACAGTGTATTTCTCCCATGGTTTCAAGCATTATTCCCTGCAATGGAAGGGTTTGATTGGGGGCATTATGCTGCCTATTTTGTATTGGCACTGGCATTTGATTACTATGGCGGTGAACGCTCGGATCGGATGTCCGCTAAGCTCATCATCGTTTTGTTGTGTACGCTGTACGGGATAACGGATGAATACCATCAGCGGTTTATAGCCGGCCGTACGTCGGATTTTCAAGACCTGCTGCATGATGCGATAGGAGCGAGTGCGGCTGTACTGCTGATTCGCATTCCGATATTAAAACGTTGGTGGCGGCGAGTGGCGAACTAGAAAAACTTACATACGTCTCGGAGAAGGATTTTATACATCAAAGGTCGAATCAGTTCTACGTTGCATTAAAGCGGCGTACTGCCCTTCAGGTGAAGGAGTGACTTTTGTTGCTGAAGACGTGTTCATGCGGAGAAACGATGCGAATGAAGCTTCGTACCGTCATTTATTCGGGCAAAGTGGAAATCGATAACGTTCCCGTGTATACTTGCAAAGCGTGCAGCCGCAGTGAGGTATATCCTGTGGTTAAGACAGATTTGACCGGACTGATCGGTCAATTGGGCGCGCAGCCAGAGAAACAAACCTTTCGTTTCGATGATTGGAACGAATGGGCGAATTTATTAGTGGAAGCTTTCGATGTTCATCAGAGACAGCTGGATCCAGCGTATGTGGAACGGCTGGCAGGTGAGCGAATCGATATGCTGCTTGATCTCTATTCGCTAGCCGAGCAGCTCGGCGACAACGAGTGGAAGCAAGATATTTCAAAGCGGTTGAAGCAGCTTAGTCAATCAGCCTCTATACATAGAAGCGCCATCGCACCGTAAACACTCGATATACGGAATTAGGTTGAATGGATGTAGATGCGATTCGTTAGGGGATTTGACATGTCTAACTCGGAAGAATGGGTGATAGCGTCAGGATATCGGAATATGTTAAGCTCGTGTATGTTGGTATGCATGCATCCCTGTAAACGATATAATCGTGGATGGGAGTCGGTATGGAATGCCTCGCACTTGCATATTACGTATGATTCGCTAGAGGAACATCTCCGTGAACATTGCGGAAAGTAAATTTTTGTCGTATCATTACGTTAAAATGATGTGCGATAAAATACGAAGCAATGGAGAGAAGGACCGTGACGGTAACCATTTATGATGTAGCAAGAGAAGCGGGCGTATCCATGGCCACAGTATCGCGGGTTGTGAATAATAACCCCAATGTGAAGCCGCAGACGCGCAAGAAAGTTTACGAAGCGATCGAACGCCTTGGCTATCGTCCGAACGCTGTAGCACGCGGCTTGGCGAGCAAGAAGACAACGACTGTCGGCGTCGTTATTCCCGACATATCGAATGCCATTTTTGCTGAGGTTGCACGTGGTATTGAAGATATTGCCAATATGTATCATTATAATATTATTTTGTGTAACGCCGATAAACGCAAAGAGAAAGAGATTCGCGTCGTTAACGCGCTGCTGGAGAAGCAGGTCGATGGTCTGCTGTTTATGGGCGGTGCTGTAACGGACGAGCATCTGCAAGCGTTTAAGACGGCGAACGTACCAGTCGTACTCTGTGCGACGACGGACGAGCATGGCGTGATTCCTTCGGTGGATATTAACCATGAGGAAGCTGCCTATGATGCTGTTCGTACGCTTATTGCGAACGGTCACCGCCGCATTGCAATGATCAGCGGTACGCTGCAGGATCCATCGAACGGCTATGCCCGTTACCATGGTTACAAGCGTGCGATTGAAGAAGCAGGCATTCCTTATGATGAGTCGCTCGTTCGTACGGGCAACTATCGTTATGAATCCGGCGTTGAAGCGGTCAAATATTTCTTGGAGCTTCCAGAGCGTCCAACCGCAGTATTTGCAGCTACGGATGAGATGGCAATTGGTGCGATCCACAGCATCCAAGATGCTGGCTTGAAGGTTCCTGAGAATATTTCGGTCATCAGCGTAGATAACAGCCGTATGGCGTCAATGGTTCGTCCACAATTGACGACGGTTGCACAGCCAATGTACGATATCGGAGCGGTATCGATGCGCCTTCTGACGAAGCTGATGAAGAAGGAAGCAGTCGAGCAGGCCAAAGTTATTTTGCCGCACGAAGTCATCACACGTAATTCGGTAGGCGATATCGTCTAACGAATTAATGTAAAAAGGACAGTCCCTCGTTCAGGGACTGTCCTTTTTGAGTTGTGTTTTTTCGCAACTATCTCTGTTGTGATTCGCTCGTCGGTCGGATAGTTGTGTTTTTTCGCAACTATCTCGCTCATGCTCCACTCGGCGATCGGTTTGTTGTGTCTAGCGAATAAGAGCTGTACCCCGCCAAGGGTACGCGACTTCACAGCAAACAGTAGCTTAAGTTCGCCTCTGTCCCGCCACCGCCCCCCTCCGGGGTCCCGGGGTTGGAAACCCACCTAGGTCCTCCCTAGCAGGGAGGACCTAGGTGGGTTACTTCTGCATGGCACGATTGCACGTAACCTGATTAGCCGCTTGGATCGCGTCTCTGCGCGGCATGGGCGTCCATTGCAGCAGATCGTCCAGCCATTGCCCAGGAAGCGCGTCAATGCCGCCAGCTTCGTCTGCCCATGCTTGCCGCCAGTCCTCTGATAATGTGACAGGTGACTCAGCTGAGGCTTGTATCCTAGCGAGAAGCGGATGATCGGTCATGGCCAGCCAGACGAACGACCATGCGCGAGGGACGACGCGCCATTTGTCATAACCGCCGCCTCCAAGCGCGACCCATCTGCCGTCTGCATAGCGATCAGCGAGATCGCGGATGACGAGCGGCATCTCGTTGTATATGCGCATGCTGCAGTGCATATGAGAGAGTGGGTCGAAGGCGTGTGCGTCGCAGCCGTGCTGGCTTACAATGATGTCCGGCTTGAATAATCGGGCAGCCTCTTCTACTGTAGCTCGAAAGCAGTCTATCCATGAGTCGTCCTCCGTATAGGGCTCTAGAGGGACATTCATGCAGGCACCGATGCCGCTGTCCGTTCCACGTTCATGAAGGAAGCCGGTTCCAGGAAACAGAAATTTGCCCGTTTCATGGATGGAATAAGTAAAGACCGAAGCATCGTCATAGAATACCCATTGGACGCCATCGCCATGATGAACATCGGTATCGATATATAAAATGCGCAGATCGTTCTGAGCCTGTACGCGCTTAATGGCCACTGCAGCGTCATTGTAGACGCAGAAGCCCGAACCGCGATGGGGGAAGGCGTGATGCAGCCCGCCGGCCATATGAAAAGCACGTTTAGCTTGTCCGCTCACAACAGCCTCAATGGCGCAGATCGAGCCTCCGACGATAGCGGCAGCAGCCCCGTGCATGCCTGGAAAATAGGGCGTATCCTCGTCCGATAAACCGTATTGATGAGCAGCAGCCGCAGCGTCAGCAGACGGCGCTGGAGCGCTTAACTGGCGAACGGCTTGAACGTAGTCGGGCCGGTGAACGGTAAGAAGTGCCTCATCATCTGCAGGCTGCGGGATAATGATGTCTTCGCGTTTAAGCGCATTGCTGCGGATGAGCAAATCGATCGTCGACTGCAGACGGGTCGGGTCGAAGGGGTGATGCTCATGAAATCGGTAGAGCTCTGCGTCAGGATGATGGATGAATACGGCCTTCGCCGACATGGACGATCCTCCTAAAAGCAATTTGCTTACTTCATCGAAATAACTACCTGCAAGCAAATTGCTCGCATCGGAAGCATACGCTTAGCAATTTGCTTACTTCATCAAAATAACTACCTGCAGGCAAATTGCTCGCATCGGAAGCATACGCTTAGCAATTTGCTTACTTCATCAAAATAACTACCTGCAAGCAAATTGCTCGCATCGGAAGCATACGCTTAGCAATTTGCTTTCTAATACATGAACCTTTGGCGGAAACGTACCCGGTCGAATTGTTCGACTGATGAGAGCGGTACATCTGGCCCTACGCGAACCATTAGGCAATTGGCGGGGTGAGAGCATATCTCGGGATCATCTGTAGCGAACCAGACCATTCCGATGGATTGCATGACGCGTTCCATCATCGAGCGATATTCCCAGACGTTGAGCTTCATTCCTTCAAGATCCCAATGCCAATAATATTCGGTTGTATAAACGATCATTCGATCCAGCTGTCCTTCTGCGAACGCAGTCTGGATCATATGCTTGCCAATGCCGCCGGAGCGGTAGCTTGGCGCGACTTCAACTGCACCCAGTTCGATTAAATCTTCCATATTCGCATCGGACCATCTCTCCAGCTCGTCAGGATAATGGAATGTGACGTAGCCAACGATGGTGTCACCGTCGATGCAGGCGATAATCCGGCCTTCCGGCAATCCGGCGATTTCGATCAGCGCTTCCAGCTGTTCAGCCGGACGGCGAAAAGCGTGCAGCTCTTCATGCATGCGCAATAGACGCAGCCGCTCAGGCGGAATAGGCCCTTCAATGACGAGCTCACGGTCACGAATGAGCAGTGTATGCCGCTGATACACCTTCAAATGTTCCAACTGATCACCCTCTTATCTGACATGCGGAAATGAACAGCTTACCTGGCATAATGATGGTATGTTGAAAAGGATATTGTTGCTGTACGACTCTATGGTATAATAACATACATGCAAATGAAAACGCATTCTTTTACTGATGCGGAATACCGAACTTGTGAGCACGAATTTATATTGTGGGCAATACGAAATCAATCTTTCACACAGAAAGAACATAGTTTGATGGGAGGATGACATACATGATCAACTTGCATCAAGAACGTATACCGGCAACAACGAACCGCTCCAATATCGGAAACTACGAAGAGGCACGCGAGCAATTCGATTGGGGACAAATCGAGCAGCATTTCACTTGGCACACGACGGGCAAAGTGAACATGGCGTATGAAGCGATTGACCGACACGTTCAAGAGGGAAGAGGCAGCAAAGTGGCTTTGCATTACAGCGACGCTGCAAGAGATGAGAGCTGGACGTTCGAGCAGCTCAGCCAACACTCGAATCGCTTCGCGAATGTATTACGTAAGCATGGGGTACAGAAAGGTGACCGCGTCTTTATTTTCATGCCGCGCACACCAGAATTATATATAAGTCTGCTTGGTATTCTGAAGGTAGGCGCCGTAGTTGGACCATTGTTCGAAGCCTTCATGGAAACAGCGGTGAAGGACCGGCTGCTGGACAGCGGTGCCAAAGCGATCGTAACAACGCCTTCGCTGCTTGGCCGCATTAAGCGTGATGAGCTGCCTGATCTGGAAAGCATTATCGTGTTCGGACAAGTTGAGGATGCTGATGGCATCATTAACTTCGAGCAGGAGATGAATGCAGCTTCGGATGAAGCGGAGATAGAATGGCTTGATCGTGAAGATGGATTGATTCTGCACTATACGTCAGGATCGACAGGCAAACCGAAGGGCGTATTCCATGTACAGAATGCAATGCTGCAGCATTATTACACAGGCAAGATTGTATTGGATCTTCGCGAAGACGATGTGTACTGGTGTACGGCTGACCCAGGCTGGGTTACAGGGACATCTTATGGCGTATTCGCTCCTTGGCTGAACGGCGCTACGAACGTCATTCGCGGCGGCCGATTTAGCCCGCAGGATTGGTATGGTACGATCCAGCGCTATGGCGTTACGGTATGGTACAGCGCGCCTACGGCGTTCCGTATGCTTATGGGGGCAGGCGAGGACGTTGTGAAAGGCTTTGACCTATCCAGCCTTCGTCACGTGCTGAGTGTCGGCGAGCCGCTTAACCCTGAAGTTGTACGCTGGGGCATGAAGGTGTATGGACATCGCATTCACGATACTTGGTGGATGACGGAAACAGGCGGTCAGCTAATTTGTAACTACCCGTCCATGGACATTAAACCTGGCTCGATGGGCAAGCCGATTCCGGGCATTCGAGCGGCGATTATCGATGACCAAGGCAATGAGCTGCCGCCATATCGAATGGGTAATCTAGCCGTTGCAACGCCGTGGCCATCCATGATGCGTCGAATCTGGAACAATGATGCGAAGTATGAGGAATATTTCCGTATTCCAGGCTGGTATATCTCGGGTGACTCCGCTTATATGGATGAGGATGGCTACTTCTGGTTCCAAGGACGGATCGATGATGTCATCAACACGTCAGGTGAACGGGTAGGTCCATTCGAAGTAGAGAGCAAGCTGGTGGAGCATCCTGCAGTTGCGGAAGCTGGCGTTATCGGCAAGCCGGACCCGCTGCGCGGTGAGATTATTAAAGCGTTTATCGCGCTCCGTGAGGGCTTTACGCCATCAGATGAACTGAAGGAAGATATCGCTAAGTTCGTCAAGGTAGGCTTATCAGCGCATGCTGCGCCACGTGAGATTGAATTCAAGGATAAGCTGCCGAAGACGCGCAGCGGTAAGATTATGCGCCGTGTTCTGAAGGCTTGGGAGCTGAACCTGCCAGCAGGCGACTTGTCGACGATTGAGGACTAATAATTCATTAATATCAAAAGGCTGAGCAGGTATCCAACCTGCTCAGCCTTTTTGTTGCTGCGCTATTAAGGATTGTAAGTGAAGCTTGCCGATTCGGCAGATTCGCCTTGCTCGTTCACGGCACGTACTTGATAGGTGCCCTTCGTCATGATCGTAATGTACTCGAAGTGCGTATCTGCAGTGGAACCGAGCTTGACGTATTTGCCATTGCTGTCGGCGCTGAAGTAGACCATGTATTCCGTAACTTGGTCGGATACGGGATTCGCGTTCCACGCCAGCTTGACGCCTAGATCTGAAGCTTCAACCTTAAGCCCCGTAGGAGCGGAAGGAAGGGCAAGCAAGCCGTCTTCTGTACCGCTTCCGTTATCAGTTCCAGTCGCTCCTGTGACATCTGTTCCATCACCAAGTCCAAGATTCGGATCGATAATCTCAATCTCATCTCCAGTGCCCGTGCCTGTTGGCTGCTGACCTGGGTTCGCACCGACGATGCGGCTTGGCGCTGATTCGTGACCTGCAACGTCAACCGCTGTAATGTAATAGCTGTATCCGCTGCCGCCTGCCGTATCCGTCTTGAATACGGTCTGCTCACCAACTAGAATCGTTGTGCCGATCTGCTTGAAGGCAGCCGTTGGTGAGTCTGCACGGTAGAGTCGGTAGCCGACAACATCTGCTTCCGTATTCGGGTTGAACGAAATGTTCGCTGCCGTCGAGCTGACCGAGTTCAATCGAACATTGATCGGTGCGCTAGGTGCAGCCCCATCGTCTACACGCGGATCAACCGTCGATGGCGCATCGTTCTTCGCATCTTCAGGCATGTAGAACGAGAGGGGACGCCGTTTATCGGCTGGCAGCGCCTCTTGTGCCTTCTGAATCTCAGCCATCAGCTGATCGATCGGTTTCTCGCGCTTAACGACAACCTGCTGTCGGACCATATCGAGAGGCGTTGCTTCGTTCGGAATGTAATTGATTTTGTTGTACGGAATGTATGACATGCTCACAAGAGCATCATCCGCCTCTTTGGGCAGGTACTTCTTGTTGAACCAGTCGGTAACGAGCTTGCCTGCTTGTTTGGTCAGGTCGGTCGGCAGTTTGCCGCTGACGCGGGATACGGTAGCCCGTACGATGCCGTCCGGCGTTGGCCATTCCTTCGTAGGAAATAGCTCGGGCTTAGCGTCCGTTACAGCATTCATAATCATAGCCCAGATTGACCGAGCTCGAGTACGTCCATCCTTAGATAGCGTATGAATCGATTTCTCATAGCCGGCCCATACGCCAAGCGAAATGTCCGGTGTGAAGCCCATGAACCATACGTCGCCGTAATCTGATGTAGAGCCAGTCTTGCCTGCCATCGGAATCTTGTTGTAATTCTTAAGCTTCGAGATAAGCGAGTGTGCGGTGCCGTTCGGATCAGAAATAACGGTACGCAGCATATCTGTCATCAGAAACGCGGTTTGTTCGGAATAAACGCGTTTAGGCTGTGCTTTATGCTCGTAGATTACTTTGCCCGTTGCATCGGTAATCTTCGAGATCATATAAGCGTCATTGAAAATCCCTTTGTTCGGGATCGAACCATATGCATTCGTCATTTCTTCAACGGTTACACCTTTGCTCAAGCCGCCGATTACACCGGTTTGGGCATTGTCATCCTCCGGCTGCAGCGTCGTGATGCCGAGTGAACGAGTGAAGCTCCATGCGGTTGGAATCGTAACCTTGTTCAAGAACAGCTTGAGTGCCGGCAGGTTCAAGGAGCGATTGAGTGCTTCGCGTGCCGTCACGAGACCGAGATAGCGGTCGTTCGAGTTTTTCGGAATGTGGAAGCCCTTCTGCCAGTCTTTCAGAATAATTGGCGAGTCGTCAAGGACGCCAGCTGGCTGAATCAGACCCTTCTCCAACGCTGGCAAATATGCAGCTATCGGCTTCATGGTAGATCCTGGCTGTCTGGTCATCTGCGTCGCGAAGTTCATCTGCTCCTCGTAGAAATCGCGGCCTTCCAGCATACCAAGAATTGCGCCGGTCTTGTGGTCGATCATAATGGCTGCGATCTGTTCGATGCCCTTCTCTTTGCTGTCAGGAGCGAAGTTGTCCGGGTTCTCGCCAATCTCGTGCATCAGGTTGTACACTTTCTTATCAATTGTTGTGTATACCCGATAGCCCCCGCGCTGAAGCTGATCGCGTGCATCTTCGAGCAGCGACGGATTTGCTGCTAGATCTTCCTTGGTCAATTCCGGATTCTCTTGCGTGAGCAATATTAGCGCCGCTTGACGCTCAGACTCCAGCATGAGGTACGGGAATGTTGAATAGGCTTTCTTAGCTGGCTTCGCCATCGTAGAGCGAATATCGAATGCTAATGCCTCATTGTACTGCTCTTGGGTAATCCGGCCTTTATTAAGCATATAGGACAAGACGTTATGCTGCCGCTCAATCGCAAGCTTCAGACCCTTCTCATTCCATTCGCCTTTGCCTGTATAGGCTGTGTATGCGGATGGGCGTTGAGGAAGTCCTGCCAGATATGCGGCTTGTGCAACATTCAGCTGATTGAGATCATTAATATTAAAAATACCTTTAGCAGCAGCTTTGATACCATAAAGATTGTAGCCGCTCGAGCTGTTGCCGAACGGAACCTTGTTCAAGTAGGCCGTTAGAATTTCATCCTTTGTCAGGAACCGTTCCATCCGAATGGATAGGAAAATCTCCTTGACCTTCCGACTGTCGGTCTTGTCTAAGCTTAGAAACATACGACGTGCAATTTGCTGTGTCAGCGTACTGCCGCCGGTTTGCGTTTCTTTATTAAGCACCTTCTGCAGCACGGCGCGTGCCGTACCCTTCAGATCGATACCGAAGTGCTTATAAAAGTTGTTGTCCTCGGTTGCAAGCACCGCGTCGATAACTAACTGCGGAATGTCTTTCGTCTCAACGAGACGTCGGTCTTCTTGCGTTCGCAGCTGTCCGATCGGTGTGACGTTATCGTTGAAGTAGACGAACCCCGTCTCCGAGTTTTCTTCAAGCTTCTGCTCGATAAGAGCACGCGGCCGTACTGGCTCGTCCTTGACGAGTGAGGCTACATAGCCTGCTGCAATACCGCCTGCGAATAAGCCGATCATTAAACCGAAAATAAACATCCACTTGAACGTGATCCAAACAACGAGTCCGAACACTCGCCATTTGCTATGTACCGCGGGTGATGATGGCTTCTGACCGTCTGTCATAAAAGCGAATTCCTCCTCTGATTAACAGAGTTATTATAGCATAATTAGAATTGCTTAGGCATCTATTCATGGGCTCAAATTGCCAGTCGAAGGTGCCGCTTTCATTCTTGTATTACACAAGGACTATAAACAATAAACCGACCTGTCGATACAGGTCGGTTTATAAGCATCGCGTGTACGCTCATCCAATCGTTATGCGTCCTTCGGGATGTCTGAACTTCTCTTTCTCCGGTGTTTTCGTAAGTGCAAAGGCAAGTGTGACCGGTCCTAGTCGTCCGACGAACATGAGCAGAACGAGGAACAGCTTCCCGAATACGGTAAGATGCCCGGATAAGCCAGCAGACATGCCGGTTGTCGCGAATGCGGAGGTCACCTCGAACAAAATGCTTAGGAAGGGGGCGCTTTCGGTCGCTGACAGCACCATCGTTGCAATAACGATCAGGAAGAAGGATAAGAGCGTCAGCGTAATCGCCTTGTGGATGCGATCTTGATCAAGACGATTGCGGAACAGAACGACGTCTTGACGACCGCGTGCCATCGTATATACAGCGCCAATGAGAACGGCGAGTGTCGTTACTTTAATACCGCCGCCGGTTGATCCAGGAGCTGCGCCAACGAACATGAGCAGAACGATTATAAACTGCGTAGCTTGACGTAAGGAGCCTGTGTCAAGCGTGCTGACGCCCGCGGAGCGAGAGCTCACCGACTGCAGCATGGCACTGAACAGCTTGTGAACAAAGTCGAGTGGTCCCATCGTATTGGGGTTCGTATACTCGAATACCAAGATGACGAGTGTACCGAACACGATTAGTGCCGCTGATGTGATCAAGACAACCTTCGAATGAAGGGTCAGCTTACGGTTGATACGGTACGTAACTAAGTCCGAAATGACAATAAAGCCTAGTCCCCCAAGTATGATGAGCAGCATCGATACGACATTAATTAGAGGGTCCTCAACATAATGAATGAGACTGGACGCACGATCCGGGAACATGCCGAACAGATCAAAGCCTGCGTTGTTGAAGATCGATATGCTGTGAAAAATGCCGAAGTATAGGGCTTGTCCGACGGGCATTTCCATTAGAAAGCGAGCGGAGAAAAGAACCGCGCCGCAGCCTTCTATGATGAGCGAGTAGTAAATAACTTTCTTAATGAGTGGAACAATGCCCTCCAGCGTCGATTGGTTCATTGCTTCTTGCAAGATAAGCCGCTCGCGGAACGAAATGCGTCTTCGCAGAACGATGGCGATGAGACTGGCCATCGTCGTGAAGCCTAAGCCGCCAATCTGGACGAGCAGGAGCAATACTACTTGGCCGAAGTGGGTCAGATCAGTGCCTACATTAACGGTTGTCAGACCTGTTACGCATGCCGCTGAAGTTGCCATGAACAATGCATCGATGTAGGACATCGGATCACCTGTATTGGCCGGGCCCGAAGCCAATAGAAAGGTGCCTGTTAGAATGATGATAAGGAAGCCGTACGTCAGTACTTGAGGCGGCGTAAGCTTGAATTTCTTTGCTTTGCCTTTGAGTTGCAGCATGGGTCACATCTCCGACGGATTTCATGATAATTAAAACGAATCCAGCATAACCCTAAAGTACCAAACATGCAAGACGCTTGCGGTGCATATTGAAGACAAGCTACAATAGAAGAAAAAGCGTCGCAGAGAGGAGGTGACCCCGATGTTTGAATTGCACGATATTATTCCGTACTTATTCTCAATCAGCGTGCTCTGTTCTTTTGCCTATGTGTATTGGTGGTGGATCGGCAGCGCGTCACAAGAGCGGCATCCAAGCGTTCAACTGGTGCTGTCACTGGCGAAGCCGTCTACGCCTCGCGTTAGAGAATGGGCCCATCTGCGGCATCGTTTATGCCGCAAGGTCAAACGCAAGGAAGCGCCTGATGATGATACATCCAACTGTTCGTCCTCGTATGAAGTCACTTTTGCAATCATACGAGGAGGATTTGATACATTATGGCCAACAAAACAACATTCGGGTTACCCCTTTCGCGTCGGTACGGCATTGCTTTCCTAATTGTTATCTTAGCGCTGCTGAGCGGCTATGGAGCGAAAGGTACAATTGACAGCAGCACACCAGGCGCCTTTAATCATTACGTTGTATATCCATTCTCAGAGCTGATCTCGCATCTAGCGGACTGGTTCGGCGGTAGTTACGGCATCTCCATCATTGTGATAACGCTGCTAGTACGTATTGTGCTTATGCCGCTTATGATCCGTCAGCAGACCGGGCAAATGGCGATGCGAGACAAAATGAAGGTGTTGCAGCCTGAGCTTGCGCAGCTGAAGGAGAAATATCAATCGAAGAAGGATTCAGAATCGATTCGCATGCAGCAGCAGGAGACGATGCAGCTGTATCAGAAGTACGGCGTGAATCCGCTGGCAATGGGTTGTCTGCCTTTAATTATCCAGCTGCCCATCCTGACAGGCCTGTATTATGCGATTATTATGACGCCGGAATTGAAGGAACATTCCTTCCTTTGGTTCAAACTAGGTGCAAGCGATCCTATTATGCCGTTGGTCGCAGCGGCGGTTTATTTGGTTCAATCACTCGTTATGCAGCGAATGTCGAGATCGAATGCGGAAAGTGGACCTCAGAAGCAGCTAGCAGCGCTGGTTTACTTATCGCCGATTCTGATGGGATTATTCTCGTTCTCCGCACCAGCAGCGCTTCCGCTCTATTGGACGGTTGGCGGTGTGTTCATGATCGGGCAGACGTATTTGGCTCACTGGCTCTTTGCGAGACGCAGCGCGAAGGGGATAGCACAGGTCGTTGATGCGACAAGCACGGGAAGTTGAAACGAAGGTTAACAAAAAGCCCTTGGACCTAGGTCCAAGGGCTTTATTGTGCGGTTCGCAGTCGTTAAGATTAACGGCTGTAGAACTCGACGATTTGTTTTTCATCGATGTCTTGCGACAGTTCAGCGCGCTCTGGCAGACGAAGGAATTTGCCTTCGAGTGCTGCTTCGTTGAAGTCGAGGTAGTTAGGCACGTGAACGCGAGCTTCACGAGCTTCTTTGATCGACTTCAGGCTGCGGCTGCGCTCACGAAGACCGATTACGTCGCCGATCGATACCGTGTAGGAAGCGATGTCGACTTTCTTGCCGTTAACCGTTACGTGGCCGTGTGCTACGAGCTGACGTGCGCCTGCACGGGAGTTCGCAAAGCCAAGACGGTAAACAAGGTTGTCCAGACGGCTCTCAAGCAGGAACATGAAGTTCTCACCGGAGATACCTTTCAGCTTCGAAGCACGGTCGAACAGGTTGCGGAATTGCTTCTCGTTCAAGCCGTACATGTGGCGAAGCTTTTGTTTTTCTTGCAATTGCATGCCGTAGCCGCTAATTTTCTTGCGAAGGTTAGCGCCGTGTTGACCTGGAGGGAATGGGCGTTTAGCGATTTCTTTACCCGTACCGCTCAGGGAGATGCCGAGGCGGCGGCTAAGTTTAAATTTAGGACCTGTATAACGTGACATATGTGTGTAACTCCTTCTTCAAATTGGGATTTTGAAAAGGGGGTCGCTGTTTCGCCGGAAACAATCTTCACTTAATCGAAGTAATCCCCAATTATAGATCTGATAAACGAGTTCAGCCGCTGGCTTATCAGCGATTGCTTCCTAAGGGTGACACAAAAAGCCCCGCCCAATAATCATTAATAAATTCTATAGGATTCAGACTGTTATTGTCAAGCATACAGCGTTCTATAATCATTTCTACTCCATCCAACATTTTGATACAAAAGACCTACGCGGATAGTGCACAAATCACAAATTTCAAGTATGATAGATAGAGATCGAATTATTAACTGAGAATGAACGGCGAAACTTTGTACACTCCTGGTTTCTAGAGACGGAAGGGTGGTATGCTGCCTTGCGATTCGATAGCAGCAACGCGGATGCTTCAACGTCCAATCCTGCCAGAATGCAGGATCTATGGTATGAGTATGAAGATATAAATAGCAGTGATATACCATACTTGATCTCGCTGCTTAATGATAGCTATCAAGATTGGATGGCAGAGTCCAGCGGTTTGCCGCTCTTCAATCAGGCTGCGCTTTGTTTGCTGACGTCGGATATGGTGGTGATCAGTCAGTCTGGCATCTTCCATAATGAGACTAGCCAATTGGCGGCAATGCGTCAAGCAGCCTGCCTCACGTTCGTATCTCATCGTATTGAAACTGTCGAGCATGAGGGCTGGAAGGCGGTTGCAGTACCGATCAAGCGTCGGTCAGACAACAGCTTACCGTTTGTCGTGCTGACAGCTTCGGCGGAGGTCATGGACGAGGTGATTACGGCTCAGCTCCAAGCTGCATCCTTTCATTTGCGCAACTGCTTCTACAGAAGATTCGAGCGGATGTTCGTTACGGATATTTTGCGGACGCAGCGCGAATCCGAGCAGGAAGCGCGAAACCGCGCATCTTGGTTCGCTGCTGCGAAACGATTGTACGACGGGATTGACGTAGCTTCCGTACTGTCAGAGATGATGAATAGCCTGAGCACCTTATACCCCGAATCACAGATTCGACTGTATTTGTCACAGGACCATCTTGATGGAGATCCTCGCGTATTATCGCTCCAATTCAACCATCCGACAGGCGATTTCGTTGCGAAGGCGTTTCTTGAGGCCAAGCCGAATATGCGGAAGCGGGATCAAGGATTCGTTGATGTTGTCGTTCCGATGACAGGCAAGCAAGCGGTATATGGGGTCCTGCGTCTTGTACTGCCTGCTGCACAGTGGAATAAAAGCGATTTCACAGCCCTAACGCTGTTGGCGGATACAGCAGGCAATGCTTTCGAGAATGCGAAGCTGTATGAGCAGTCGAACGTTATGATTGGCGAGCTGAGACTTATTAATGAATTGACGAAACGGCTGAATCAGTCGCTGAAGCTTAAGGATGTTTTTCATTATACAACGAGTGAGCTGATGCGGATCTATGAGGCTGACTGCTGCTGCTTGCTAAGCTATGATCCGGCTCAACAGCAGTTTGTTGTGATGTCGAGCAGCCTGCCATCTTTTGAGAACGAGCATTTCTCGACCGAATACGGGTTTACCGGCGTTGTATATCGCTCACAGGAGCCTGTCATTATTTCGGACTATTGGCTGACGAATGCGATTTCATCCCGTTGGATGGAAGAGACGAGCTCGCGGTCGTTGATCGCCGCTCCGATATTAGCCGGATCTGAGGTTGCGGGCATCATTATGGTCGGACATCGGATGCCGCATTATTTCTCCTACGAGAACTATAAGCTTCTGCAGGTGCTCTCGAGCCACATTGGACTCGCGATGTCGAACGCATCACTTCATGCTGAGGTTAGAAGGATGGTCATTACCGACCATCTGACGAATTTGAATGCTCGCCACTATCTGAACGACCGGATCCAGCGTAAGCAGCGGACAGATCGATGTGGATCGCTTATTCTCGTCGATATCGATAAATTCAAGGATGTGAACGATACGTTCGGGCATCAGGTCGGCGATCGCATTCTCATGCAGGTTGCTGATGTGATCAAATCTTCGATCAGAGGCACTGATACAGCTGCGCGTTGGGGCGGTGAAGAATTGGCTGTCTACTTGCCGGAGATTCGTAGAGAGCAGGCTTATCGGATAGCGGAGCGGATTCGGGCGAAGGTTCAGAGTGATACTGATCCTAAAGTGACCGTGTCGTGCGGCTTGTCGGAGTGGACATTCGAGGATGAGAAAGTAAGCGTAGAGGCATTGTTCTATCGTGCTGATATGGCGCTGTATCAAGCGAAGCATTACGGTCGCAACTGCGTATTTGTTGGATAGAGGACACTGGCGGGTACCCGCATAGTGTCCTTTTGTTATGGATACATTAGGCTTGATTGTTACGAACCCATAGGAGATTGGAGGGTGAAGTATGATCAAGCGGAGGGCGATCGTTCGATCGAAAATCTGGCTGTTAACGCTGTACGGCATATCGTCGTTATTCGGCTTGACTGGGTGTGGAAGTGTGACGGATCGTATGCCAGCCGATCGATTCCTTGCTTTGTCCATCTCCGGGCTTGCTGGTGTTGATCAATTCACATTCACTGGCCAGAGCGGGGTGGGGCTTCCTGTCGGTGTCACGATCGGTTCGCTGTCATATCAAGGTGAAGTGAAGGGCCATTCCGCTATGAAGGTGCAAATGATGGGGAACGGCGACGACAACGGCGGCGTCGGCGGTGTTGGAGTTCAATCGACGAGCGGGCATTGGAGACTGCAAGCGCAGCGCGGGGCGGACCGATGGCTGCCGATCGCCAGACCAGTTAGACAAGATGGTATACGTCCGTTAGCGTCTTCGGGAGCAGAAGATGGAGGAGTCCAAGCCGGTGAATCGTTGTCTAACGGGCTGTGGACGGGCTTAAACCCGCTGGAGAAGCTGGAGCGAATACGAGACGCTGCGAAGAATGTTGCCTATCAGGAGGATGCTGCAGTTCGTTCTGGGCAGCGTGTTATTGTGATCGAGATGCAGCCGTCTGCAGCGCGCGAGGAATGGACGAGGCGGATTGAGCAGCAGTGGAGCGCGCTGATTGACAATAACCTGCAGCGTAATTCGAAGCAGGCTGAGATGATAACGCAAGCGAAGCAGCAGCTTTCGGAGATGCTTGGCACCTTATCAGCGGAGACGAGGTACGAGGTGACCGCGGACAAGCGCTCGATGCTGCCAATGCGAGTGGTGGAGCACTCCAAGCTATATTTTCAAGCAGGAGGCAAATCGCGAGAGGAGTCGTACACCGGTGAAGTGACGTTCGGCGACATGTAAGCAATTTCTATAACAAAGCACAAGCAAAGGCAGATCGAGATGATCTGCCTTTTGCTTGTTGATAAGCCTGAGGTTTACTTCAGATGCTCGGGATTTAATGACTTCAGTTCTTCGGCAACAAAGATGCCGTCCTTGCGAATTAACCGACCATCGAAGTAAATTTCTCCTCCGCCGTATTCCGGTCGTTGAATGAGGACGAGATCCCAGTGGATGCCCGAAGCGTTGCCGTTGTAGGCTGTATCGTAACACTGCCCGGGTGTGAAGTGAATGCTGCCAGCAATTTTCTCATCGAACAAAATGTCTTTCATCGGGTGCAAAATATGCGGGTTCACCCCAATCGCGAATTCCCCTACATAACGAGCGCCTTCATCCGTATCCAATATCTTATTCAAACGCGCTGTATCGTTTGAGGTCGCTTCAACAATCTTCCCGTTCTCGAACCGGAGCTTCACGTTCTCGAATACAAATCCGTTGTAAGGGCTTGGCGAATTGTAACTGATCGTGCCATTCACGCTGTTTCGAACAGGCGCTGTATAGACTTCGCCATCCGGAATGTTTCGCAGGCCTGAGCATTTGACGGCGGGAATATCTTTGATGGAGAAGGTTAGATCGGTGCCAGGACCAACGAGTCGCACTTGATCTGTTGCGTTCATGAGCTCTACGAGAGCATCCATCTTCTTGTCCATTAACGAGTAGTTCATTGTGCACACATCGTAATAGAACTTCTCGAACGCGTCGGTACTCATGGAAGCTAACTGCGCCATAGATGGCGTCGGATAGCGCAGTACAACCCATTTGGTTTTATTTACTCGAATCGAGGAATGTACCTTATGATTGTAAACGGTGCTGTATAGCTTCATATTTCCATCCGGCACGTCAGACAGCTCGTAGATGTTGTCGGCTCCACGGATGCCGATGTAAGCGTTCATTAAAGACATCTGATAAGCGTCAAAATCGGTCCAGGTTTGAATCTGTGCCTCTGTGGCATTAAACAACAGTTCCCTCGTTACCTGCTGATCACGTATGTTTACAAATGGGCTGCCTCCTGCCTGATGCACCTTGCCGATGATTGCTTTAACGAGCGGATTGTCGATGTTAAAGGCCTCGATTAGAACGTTCTCGCCTCGCTGCACCTTCGTTGAATAGTTGACCAGTACATCAGCCAATTTATCTATACGCGGATCCAACATAGCTGTACCCCTTTCGGTGGATGGTTTCAACCTAATTATATAATTTTTCCGGGAGGATACCTATTTAGTCTCTTTATCCAAAATGTTTAAGTTCGCGGCATTGTGTTAATATTATCAACGTAAGAGGTAATGGTTGCGTTTACATCTATTACTAACATTGTATCGGCGATTGTTAGAGGACGTATGCTGGAATTTTGATAATACTGGGCATAACGGTCTTTTTTCACTTGAATGCCGCTGTTTTTCACGGTATGATGAAGACGATACAGGTAACTATCCATGGTGGAGGGATTCATATGTCCAACAATGCAGCAATCGTAGAAATTTCCCAAACGGCGAGCCAATTCCGGTCCTCGATCGTTCTTCAAGCAGAGAACAAATATATCGATGTGAAGAGCATCCTTGGACTGTTTACGACACTCCTTGGAGGACATGCGTATGAGCTCCATGTTCATGGCCCAGACGCTGAAGAGGCTAAGAAAGCAATGGCTGATGTATTCAGCAGACATAACCTGAATGTTACGGTTATTGGCGAGTAATCGATTATAGTTCGGCATATGAAGCCGAATATTCGGAATAAAGCGTCCCAATGGGGCGCTTTGTTCTGTTTGCTCCTTGTACTTCTTTTGTTTTTCGTCTAATATAAAGGAAGGGTTTATAGAAGACGGCGAAGAATGCGCACAGGGGGGAATACAATGTCTTCACCGGATGTTATGGATAACTTGCACCAGAAAGCGCTCAATCTTCTTGAGGAAGATGCTAATAAAATCGAAAAGCTGATCGAAGTTCAGATGGAGAACTTGACCACCCGCCAATGTCCGCTGTATGAAGAAGTGTTGGACACGCAAATGTATGGCTTCTCCCGTGAAGTGGACTTCGCAGTGCGTGCCGGACTCGTCGATGAGATGGTAGGTCGTAATATTGTGAGCAAGCTCGAACGCAATTTGGCCAAACTGTACGAAGCTTTGAATAACAAGAAGTAGTCTCGGACGACCGAGACTGCTTTTTTTGTGCGCAGGGGATGATTGCGATATGAAACAAAATAAATATGATGACCAGACGTTCTTCTCCGCCTACGAACGAATGCCTAGATCGATCGATGGATTGAAGGCGGCCGGTGAGTGGCATGTCCTGCAGACGCTGCTGCCAGAGCTGAGAGATCGACGTGTGCTGGATCTGGGATGCGGATTCGGATGGCATTGCCGCTATGCTTGTGAACAACAGGCAAGTAAGGTCATTGGCGTTGACCTATCGGTTAACATGTTGAAGCGCGCTCGACAATTGACGGATGATCCACGGATCACGTATATGAACAGCTCCATTGAAGATATAAACTTCGAGAATGACAGTTTTGATGTTGTATTCAGCTCGCTGGCTTTTCATTACATTAAGGCGTTTGATGAGATTTGTTCGAAGGTCTATGCCTGTTTAGCGCCGGGAGGTGCATTCGTGTTCTCGGTCGAGCATCCAATCTTTACTGCACGGGATGAGCAGGATTGGCATTATGATGCGAAGGGGAAGCCGCTGCATTGGCCAGTCGATCGCTACCAATCGGAAGGGATGCGGGACACTTCCTTCTTAACGGATAACGTTATTAAGTACCATCGTACGTTATCGACTTATATGAATTCACTCATAAGCGCCGGTTTCCGTATTACAGCTGTTAAGGAGCCCGAGCCATCCCCGGATATGATGCATATTACCGGTATGGAGGACGAGCTTCGCAGGCCGATGTTTCTGTTAATTGCAGCATCCAAATAGATAGCTTTATGAAACCAAAAGCCTCCTCCCTATAACGGGAAGGAGGCTTTGCACCTATAAGCTGAATTAGAGCTGTCCGTGCTCAGCAAGCATGGTTACGGCAAGGACGAACATGGCATGTGACCAAGTAAGCGGCACGACCCATGCGGTAGCGCCGGTCGTCTTGTCGATCTGTTCAGGCAGCAGGCCCGTCTCTGTCTGGTGATCGATCGCCCATTGCAGCAGCTTGCGTGCTGCTTCGTAGTCGCCGGTTTCGGTCCGGTAATGCGCCAGCCATAGTGTCGTTAGAATCCAAGGGTTGCCGCCAATGTAGTTGTCGTCCTCGTAACGTTTAATGCCGCCGACGCCAGGTACGGTTAGCAATTGTTCAATTGTGTTCGCTGTTTGGGCCATTCGCGGATCATCCGCGGATACAGCTGCGAACGGTATCGAGAGGCCTAACAGGCTGATATCGACGACCGGATCGTATTCCAACACATGGCGGGAATAGTTCTTTAGACCTGGCTCGATTGAGCCAGCATTGCCTTTAGCGGTTTCATCCGCATAGCGGGAGGCCGTTACGGTCAGCTTGCGTCCGCGATAAAAGCTTCTTTTGTCCTCGTTCCAGCAGTCGTTGCTAATAGCTGCAGCTATCCGATCAGCGGCTTCATTCCATAGCCGCGCACGTGATGGATCGCCCTTCAGCTGGCCGAATGAAGCTGCGGCACGAAGCGCGCCGTATACGGCTGAAGCGGAATACGTATGCTCAGCATGGCGTTCTTCCCACAAGTCATTGCTCGGGAGAGGCAGATTCGTCTCTGGATCGATGAATTGCAGGAGGAAGTCTGCCCCCTTCTGAACGGCAGGCCATACCTGATCAGCGAATGCCTGATTGTTATTCGTTGTATAGTGCTGCCACATCCCCCATATGATCGAAGCGCCTTCATCGATCTGCAATCCCCAGGCTGGAGCAAGCGAACCATCATGATAATGACGCTGCTGCCAAGAGCCATCTTCATCTTGTGCTGTCAGCGCCCAATCGTAGAACGAATCGGAGAGCTGATGGAGACCTGCTTTATCCAGAGCAGTCGTAATGAATGCAGCGTCACGTCCCCAGCAGTAAGCATAACCGCCGCAGCGGGAGAAGGTCTCGTCGAATTCTGGTGCAGCAACGATGCTGCCCGTTTGTTCGTCAGACATCATTTTGAATAGAAGCTGAGAGCGCTCATAAAGACGCCGCACATCTTCGCGGTCCGTCGGACAAGGAGCGGCTGCCTCAAGGTAACGGTGCCAGTAGCTGACGGTCAAATTCACCCATTCTGCCGACGGTTTGCTCTTCGCTTCTACTAATGCGGCATAAGCCGATTCACGGTCATGACCAGCAGCGATGTAGATTGGGAGCGTAACCGAATGACCCGGGGCAAGCGCTTGAATCGTCCAAGCGAGCGCGCCATCGGACTGCATGTCGATGAGGGAGCCATTTAGTTCGCCATTTTGTGCACAGCTCCATGCATGACCTGCCTGGAATTTAGTGCATACGTTTGCACTCGAGACCGCAAAAAAATGATTGCTGCGGTAATGCACCAATGCATCGTGCGACGGCTCGAACATCGTCGTATTGTAGAGCTCGCTCTCACATACATGGAAAGAAGAATGAGAAAGCCACTCGAAATCAACAGGCTGATCTCCTGTATTCGTGAATGTATGCTCCATTACGAGGAGGTCGCGTTCTGGTACAGCAAAATATCGGCTTTGAACAGCAACGGAATGGCTGCTGCTAACAGAGCGTACTTCGAAAATATTTGTCTTCTCTACATATTCGGCTGTATGCGTCCAACCGCCATTGGCATGATCAAGCCATTGTGTCTCTCCTTCGAAACGAATGCCGCTGCGAACCGCATCCGCATGCTGAGGAAAATCGATATGCGGCCACCATAGCCGGTAAAGTGTGCCCGTCCGCCCGAGGGCGGCGAGCAGTTTGCCATTGCCAACAATAGCATCAATCAAATAAGGTTTGTTTGGTTTCATAGAAGTTTCAACCTCTCTTTATCGGTGTAAGCGATGATTCGCGAACCATCAATCGGTGCGGGATAATCAGCTGCTTCTGGTGAATCGTCTCTTCGTTAATAGCGCGAATCAACGTTTGTGCTGCTGTATAGCCAAGCTGATACGTGCCGATATCGATCGAGCTGATCGGAGGCGTCGCAAGCTCGGAAAGCGCAATATTGTTGAAGCTGACCAGACTTATATCTTCAGGCACTTTGTACCCGAGCTCCGTCAAGCCTCTTAGAACGCCGAAGGCAACCACATCGTCGATGACGACGAGCGCAGTCGGCCGTTCCGGCAAGCTCATAATAAGAGACATCGCACGATAACCGCTTTCCTGCAGAAATTCGCCTTCAACTGTCCAGTCTGACCGGATCGGCAGTTTGTATGCTTCGAGCGCTTGACGGTACCCTTGCAGACGGTCGTTCGAAACGGTCAGATTCGCTGGACCGCTGACGAAGCCGATTCGTTCGTGGCCTTGTGTAATCAAGTGCTGCGTTGCATCATAAGCTGCTTGTTTATTGTCATTATTAATAGACAGTACATCCGGGTGGGATTCGCTGCGTCCGATTAAGACGAACGGGAAATCCGAGCTGGCTAAGAAAGCGACAATCGGATCATTCACTCTAGAGCTTAACAAGATAACGCCGTCAACACGTCGGCCGCGTACAAGCCGCGATACGGTTTCGATTTCATCATGCTCGCCGGTTGCCGTTGTAAGCAGCATATCATAACCCGCTCTGTTCGCTTGTGTCAGAATGCCGCGCAGCAGCTCGCCGAAGAAGTCATTCTGGAACAGCTCCTCCGCAGGTCTTGGCAGTAGGATCGCGAGGGTGTTCGTCGTCTTCGATACGAGGCTTTTCGCCATCATATTCGGATGATAGCCGAGCTCATCCATGATTTGTTTTACTTTACGCGAGGTGTCCAGACTGATTCGCGGGTGATTCGATACGACGCGCGATACGGTGGACGGGGAGACGCCAGCAAGCTTGGCGATATCTTTAATCGTTACCATGACGACAACAGCCTTTCTGTGCAATCGTTTGTAATCTTGCTAAACCATATGTTAATCCAAGATGACGGCAATGTAAATAGACAGGCTGGTTTACCGTGATTGGACAATAAAAACGGTTGAATAGTTAAGGAAACGTGAGATATAGAGGGATTTTGCTGCGTTTTTGCTTCAAAATCGGTAAAAACAGCTTGTGCAAACGTTTTTACAAAGATGGGCGGTGTCGTGTATGATGAGGACGTGAATAGAACGCTTACATGCTGAAATGAGTAGTTAAACGGTCGAAAATGCAGCTGTTTTCATCAATTCAGAGGGCTGATTGCACGCAAATGAACAAACGTTTGCACATTTATGCACTCTGAATTCATGGGTAACAGGCTGTGCCGTTGTACGCCTCGTTGCTGGCAGGTTAATCGTAGTCAGGACGCGGATCTGTTCGGAAACAACAATAGGAGAGGGGTTCTTTTCGATGAAGAGATGGGTTGGATTGATGGCGATTGGTACGATGGTATTCATGCTTGCGGCTTGCGGCAGCGGGGGCAAGGATGAGAACAAGACAACAACAGAAACCCAAACGGAGACTTCGACAGATACGGGAGCTGCGGATACGGGGGCAAATGATCCGGCACCTGCAGAGGCAGATGACGCATTGACGCCAGAAGAAGGAGCAAGCCTGGTCGTATGGGACAGCAAAACAGGCCGCGGCTTTATCGACGAAATGGCGAAGCAGTTTGAAGCAGAGTATGGCGTTCCAGTTAAGGTAGAAGAAGTTGAATCGCCAGACCAAGTGAACAAGCTGACGACGGACGGTCCTGCCGGCCTGGGCGCAGACCTTGTAAACTTCCCGAATGACCAGCTGGGCCGCGCAGTATCGGCAGGTCTTGTGCTTGAGAATGACCAGTTCGCTGATGAAACGGTGAACACGAGCCAAGAGAATGCTGTAAAAGCTGTTTCGTATGATGGCATCCTCTACGGCTACCCTCGTACGGTAGAAACATACGCATTGATCTACAACAAAGCGATCTTCCCTGAAGGCGCTCCGAAATCGTTCGAAGATATCGTGTCGTTCGCCAAAACGTATAACGATGCGAAGAAAAACAAATATGCAATCATGTGGGAAGTCGGCAACTTCTACTTCAACTATGGCTTCCTCGGCTCCAATGGCGGCTACCTGTTCGGCGAAGGCGGCACGAAGGCTGATGATATCGGCTTGAACAATGACGGTGCGGTAGCAGGCGCGAAATTCTTCGCGTCGCTCAAAGAGATTCTGCCAATGAACACGGGTGACGTAACGTACGACATTAAGAAAGGTCTCTTCACGGCTGGCACGCTGGGTATCGATATCAACGGACCGTGGACGCTGGCTGACTACAAAACATCCGGCATCGATTATGGTGTAGCTCCGCTCCCAACGATCGAAGGCAAACCAATGACTTCGTTCTCCGGCGTTAAAGCATGGTACGTTAACTCCTTCACGAAATATCCGAAAGCAGCCAAATTGTTCGCGAACTTCTTGACGAGCAAAGAAGCGGAACTGAAAGAGTTCACGATGAACGGTACGCTGCCAGCGAATAAAGAGGCAGCCAACGACGCTTCGATTCAAGGTGACGCAGTATCCAAAGCATTCCTTGACCAATTCGCCGTATCGCAGCCAATGCCTTCCATTCCAGAGATGGGCAACGTATGGAATCCTGCGGCAGCAGCGCTGTCTGAAGTATGGAACGATGGCAAAGACGTGAAAGCAGCGCTCGACAACGCTGTCCAACAAATTAAAGATGCAAACGCTGTAAACTCCAAATAATTGAGTTGAAGCGGATCAAGCACCCGCCGGGTTCGGGCCGGCGGGATGCTTTTGTACGAGATGAATAGATAAAAAAGCAGCGAATTTGCAGGAGGGGAGCGAGACGGGAATGAAACGTCATCGCGCGACCGCAGCCGTTTTATCCGTGCTGTCGATGGGACTAGGGCAATTGTACAACCGCCAGTTTGGCAAAGGCATCTTGTTTCTGTGCATACAGATCGCGAGCCTTATTTACTTGATTCCGAGAGCAGGCCATGGCCTATGGGGATTGATTACGCTTGGCGATCAAGCGCAGCAACGGGTTAAAGTAGGTAAAATTACGAAGGTGATCCAAGGGGATCACTCCATTTATTTGCTGATCGACGGCATTATTATCGTATTATTGATATTGATTGTCGCTGGGATTTATCTCGCGAACATTTATGATGCGCACCGTATCGGTAAAGTGAGAGATACGGGAGACAAGCCGAACAATATTTATCAAACCTATCAGTTTGTAACGGACCGATATTTCCCGCATCTGCTGCTCTCGGTTCCGGCTATTGGTGTGTTGTTCCTGACCATTATGCCGATTTTGTTTACGATAATGCTGGCGTTTACGAACTATTCGTCGCCTGGACATATACCGCCGGCCAAGCTGGTCGATTGGGTCGGCTTCCAGACGTTCGCTGATTTGATTAAGCTGAAATCTTGGAGCGGAACGTTTCTCGGGATTTTGAAGTGGACGGTTATTTGGGCCGTTGTTGCAACATTCACTACTTATTTCGGCGGTTTGTTGGTTGCGCTTCTCATTGAGCAGTCGGGTATTCGTTTCAAAAAAATGTGGCGGACGGTCTTTATTCTGCCTTATGCGATCCCGCAGCTGATCTCATTGCTCGTGATGCGCAATTTGTTCAACGGTCAATTTGGTCCGATCAATCAATATTTGAAGGCATTTGGCCTTGGCACGCTGCCATGGCTGACAGATCCATTCTGGGCCAAAGTAACCGTCATCGTCGTCAACATGTGGGTTGGTATTCCGGTCTCCATGGTGCTTATTCTTGGCGTACTTACTTCGATTCCAAAAGATATGTATGAGGCAGCGGAAGTGGATGGCGCGACCGCATTCCAGAAATTCCGCATCATTACGCTGCCGTTCATCTTGTTCTCGACGGCACCGATCCTCATTACGCAGTTTGCAGGCAACTTCAACAACTTTAACGTGATCTTCCTGCTCACGGGCGGTGCGCCAGTGAATGGCGACTATCAGTATGCTGGTCATACCGACCTGCTCGTCACATGGTTGTACAGCCTGACGTTGAACTTTAGTCAATTCAACATGGCTTCGGCGATCGGCATTATCATCTTCATAATCGTCGCGACGTTCTCGATTATCAACTATCGCCGTTCGCGGTCGTTTAAAGAGGAGGATATGATCCAATGAGGAAGCGTAAAGGTGTATTACGGCTGACTATCAGCTATATCATTCTGATCATTATTGCGATATGCGCGCTGTACCCTGCTTTATGGGTTGTGTTGTCCTCGTTGCGACCAGGTGCATCGTTGTACAGTGAGCATCTATGGCCGGACCGCTTTACGTTATCGCATTATAAGGAGCTCTTTCATAATAAGCAGTTCCAATATGGTACTTGGTACTTGAACACACTTAAGATCGCAACACTTACGATGATTTTCTCGACGATTCTGATGACACTTAGCATGTACGCATTGTCTCGCTTCCGGTTCAAGGGGCGTCAAACAACCTTGACGGTTATGCTCGTGCTGGGCATGTTCCCAAGCTTCATGAGTCTCATTGCGATCTATATTTTCCTGCTGCAGCTTAATCTGCTCGACACGCATGCGGCAATCATTCTCGTTTATTCGGCAGGCTCCGTTCTTGGCGGCTTCCTGGTCAAAGGCTTCTATGACACGGTTCCTCGCAGCTTGGATGAGGCGGCACGCATCGATGGTGCCAACCATATGCAAATTTTTGTTCGGATCATGCTGCCGTTGTCCCGTCCGGTATTGACGTACATTGCACTCACATCGTTTGCAGGCGCATGGGTTGATTTTATATTTGCTCGGCTTGTGCTGCGCACGAAAGAGAAATGGACGCTCGCTGTCGGCATGTGGGATATGGTCAACTCGTTCCAGAACAGTAACTTTACTTTGTTTGCCGCTGGTGCGGTACTCATAGCGATTCCAATTACGATATTATTTATCTTCCTGCAGAACTTCTTGGTCCAAGGACTTACGTCCGGCGCGTCCAAAGGTTAATAGGGGGCACGCGAATGAAGTGGTGTCAGAAGCAAATGAAACGATGGGTTCATATAGGGGCGGCAGCATTATTGCTGTCGTCCTTTCTTGCAGGCTGCGGGGATAACGATGACAATACGTCATCTGGACAGCCCTCTACAGCGGCAACAGACAGTCAGAACGATGTGGCCGGATCAGCTGTACAGACAACAGCTGGTTGGGGCGCGGTCGACGAACAATCGTCTACCGTATATTACGAGCTGTTCGTTCGCTCGTTCGCTGATTCCAATGGCGATGGCATTGGCGATTTGAATGGCGTCACTGCGAAGCTGGATTACTTGGAATCGCTTGGTGTCGGCGGCATCTGGCTGATGCCGATTACAGAATCGCCAAGCTATCACGGCTATGATGTAACGAATTATAAGAAGGTTGAGCCGGATTATGGAACGCTCGATGATTTGAAGCGGCTTGTAGATGAAGCGCATAAACGCGGCATCAAGGTCATTATGGATCTCGTGGTCAACCATACAAGCAGCGAGCATCCATGGTTCAAGGAAGCGCTGGCGAACCCAGCTAGTCCGTATCGGAGCTGGTATCATTTTGCGACAGCGGATGAGAAGGTGCAGACGGACAGCGCGGCAGGAGCTGACAGTGCATGGCATGGGAGCGGGGATAACCGCTATTTGAGCATTTTCTGGGGCGGCATGCCGGACTTGAACTTTGATAACCAAGAGGTTCGCGACGCAATGATCGACGCTGGTCAATTCTGGCTTGATCAAGGCGTTGACGGGTTCCGTCTGGACGCAGCCAAGCATATTTATGGGGATTATGCCTCAACCATTCATTCGAAGGACGTACAGGAGCTGAATCAGGCATGGTGGCAGGAGTTCCGTGCGGGCTTGATTCAGAAGAAGCCTGATGTTTACCTTGTCGGCGAAGTGTGGGACTCCACATCGGTTATCGCCCCGCTGCTGAATCATGCGCTCGACAGCGGCTTCAACTTTGACCTCGCTGCTAAGCTGCTTAGCGGAGCGGATCGCGAGCAGGACCCAGATGCTGCATTCGGTCTCGCAAGAGCGTATGGCGCATATGAGCAAGCTTCCAATGGAGCATTCGTCGATGCGCCATTCTTGAGCAACCACGATCAGACACGCGTCATGACGGCTTTGAACGGCAATGAGGAGCATGCGCGTATGGCAGCGGCGATGCTGCTGACAATGCCAGGAAATCCTTTCATTTATTACGGAGAGGAGCTAGGCTTAACAGGCAGCAAGCCGGATGAACGACTGCGGGAACCGATGCCGTGGACCGCTTCGCTCAATGGCGTCGATCAGACACGTTGGATGGAGCCGATGTTTGCCAAGGGCGGCGATGTGTCCGTAGAGCGGGAAGAAGCAGATTCGGGCTCGATCTTGCAATGGTACAAGACGCTCATTCAATGGCGTAACGATGAGAATGCGTTGAAGAATGGTGGAATGGACTTCTTTAAGCTTGGCGATGAGAAGGGGCTGTCGGCCTACATTCGGATGACGGCTGATGAACGAGTACTTGTCGTGCATAACTTAACGAACAAGCCGCTTCAAGCTGTCATTAGCAATCAGACCGTGTATGGTGCATTCACAACGATTGCGCATGCGACAGACGCGGCTGCGACGCTGGAGGCGCATACGCTCAACATGCCGCCATATAGTACGGTTATCGTAAAATAATGCAAAAAAAACTCTCCTTTCAGAATTGAAAGGAGAGTTTTTGTTATTCATGGTTAAATCGATTGTTCGGTATTAGCGTTATGCTAGCTCGCGCAGCACCGCATAGCTATATGCGTCCAGCACAATAGCCCCGTTCGGCTTCAATATTGCACCTTCAGATCGCTGCTCTGCCCAACGCGCACCTGGGCTTGCAGCAGGGAGCGTGAAGCTGGCCGCGTCATTCGATGCGTTCATGACGATGACGAAGCTCTCGGCGCCTTCCTGACGCTCGTAAGCAAGCAGCTTGCTGCCTGTCTCAGCGGACAGGAAGGCGAAGCCGGTGCCGCGGAGTGCAGCGTGCTCCATACGCATTGCAATGAATGATTGATAGAATGAGAACAGATCGCGATTTTGCTTCTCTTCGTCCCACTCCATGCATTTGCGGCAGCCGGGATCGCCGCCCCCGGTAAGACCAACCTCGTCGCCATAATAGATGCATGGCACACCTGGGAACGTAAGCTGGAACAACGCAGCAAGCTTCATGCGCCGCTCATCTTCATCGCTGATCGTCAGCAGCCTTGGCGTATCATGACTGTCGAGCAGGTTGAAGGCTGTTTCTGTTACCTGCAGCGGGTAAGCTGCAAGCTGGCTGCCGATCGCGTCTGCAAATTGCTTCGCGTCCAGCTTGCCATAGCTGCAGAAATCGAGCACGGCGTTCGTGAACGGATAGTTCATGACCGCATCGAACTGGTCGCCCTGCAGCCACATCAGTGAGTCATGCCAAATCTCGCCGAGTATATACGCCTCTGGATTAACGGATTTGACGGTTTGCCGGAACTCACGCCAGAACGCATGATCCACTTCATTAGCGACATCAAGCCGCCAGCCGTCAATGCCGATTTCCTCGATCCAATATTTCGCCACCTGAAGCAAGTACTTCTTTACTTCTGGATTCTCGGTGTTCAGCTTCGGCATCGAGGCGACGAAGGCGAACGTCTCATAGCTCGGAATGCCTTCCTCGGACACCGATATCGGCCATTCTCTTACATGGAACCAGTCCGCATATTGCGATTCCGAGCCATTGTTCAGCAGATCCAGGAACGGTGGGAATGTGCCGCCAGCATGGTTGAACACCGCGTCGAGCAGCACGCGTATGCCGCGCGCGTGGCACGCCTCTACGAGCTCCTTCAGCTTGTCATTCGTACCGAAGCTTGAATCCACCTTCAAATAGTCAGTCGTGTCATATTTGTGATTAGAAGGGGCTTGGAACACAGGGGTGAAATAAATCGCATTGATGCCAAGCTCATTCAAGTAGTCCAGATGATCGATGACGCCTTGCAGATCGCCGCCGAAGAAATTGCTAGGCGTAGGCTCGCCGCCCCAAGGCTCCGCTTTATCGGGCGTAATTGAAGGATCGCCGCAGGCGAATCGTTCAGGGAAGATCTGATAGAACACCGCATCTTTCACCCAAGCCGGAGGCTGGAACAAGTCAATCGGATTGATATACGGATAGTCGAAGAATGACAGTGAGTCCTTCGGCTCTTCCAGCTGGAAAGACTGCTCCGTCATATAAACGACGGTTCCTTCCGAATCCGTCAGTTCGAACGCGTAACGAAGACGGCGGTAAGGCGGTTTGACGACCGTCTCCCAGTAGTCGAACAGCTCGTCAGAGGCAAACACGCGCATTGCAGAGCGCAGCACCGTTTGTTCCCATGCATATTTGTCACCGTATATTGCCGTTACAGCAGCGACATCGCCGCGTTTAGTCCGAATGCGCAAATAAATATGTGCAGCATCATAGGCGAATGCCCAGTTATTTTTCGGCCGGTGGTAGATTGCTTCTCTCAACATTGACATCGTCTCCTCGCGTGCGGCATAGCAAAGCCGCTAGGATGGCGCACATGAACATACAAAAAAAGGCACAACCGTCGGATCCGTCACAATGACGTTCGAGGTTGTACCTTGTGCTTGTGCGCAGGTAGCATTGCCTTTAAATTGGATATCGACTGCTTGAATCGCGCCGATAATGTCATTATAAAGGACGCTCATTCAAATAGCTATAGTCAAGTTTGTCTAAACGAGGTAGAACGCGAAGCCTAGAATGACATAGAGCATGAGCAGCAGTACGCCTTCGTACCAGTTCGTCGAGCCATCCTTATTGACGGACTTGGCGATGAACACCGACACCCCGATGGCGGTCAGCTCAATTGGCGTGAATACGATATCCATAATCGAGTTGCGATTGAAGAGCGCGCTGACCAGAATCAGTACAGGAGCGACAAATAGTGCGATTTGCAGACTGCTGCCGATGGCGATTTCGACAGCAGCGCCGATTTTGTTCTTCATCGCCAGCATGATTGCCGCACTATGCTCTGCAGCGTTGCCGACGATCGCGATCACGAACGCGCCGACGAACAGCTCCGATAAGCCGAATTTCTCCGTGAATGTGTCGAGTGTATGTACAAGCCATTCACTGACGAACGCAACCATGACGGTAGCAACAACCAGCATAATGATGGAAGTCGACTTGGACCACGCAGGCTCTTCGCCGTGATCGGCGTTCATTTCTTCATCCGCAAGCATATCCTTATGCGTAATCATGGAGAAGACGAGCCAGAGCAAGTAGCAGACGATAAGAATGACCGCGACAGCAATGCTGAGCAGCTTATCTTTGTCGACCGAGAAATGCTCCATCTTGACGAACACAGCAGGGACGAACAGTGCAATAACCGCAAGAATCATAAGGGACCCATTATGCTCGGCAAGCTTAATGTTGTAGGTCTGAACTTTATATTTCAAACCACCCATTAGGATACTTAGACCAAGGACTAACAGCAGGTTGCCGATAATGGAGCCGGTAATACTCGCTTTCACCATATCGAACAAGCCTTCCTTGACGAGGAAGATCGCGATGATGAGCTCTGCTGCGTTACCGAACGTTGCATTCAGAAAGCCGCCAAGCCGTTGTCCGGCATAATGGGCGACGCTTTCCGTTGCTTTGCCCAGGAAGCCGGCAACGAATATGATTGCAATGGCAGAGATAATGAACTGAGCCGTCATATCCCAGTGGCCGTAATGGCCGATTGCGCTGAGCGCAAACATGACGATTAGGCCTGTGAAAAACAATTTCTGTCTCAATGGCGTGCACCCCGTTATTGAACGAATTATTTTGTCTGCCCATACTATACTGGAAATTGAAGTACATGTAAACTTTCCCCAGTTCGACGGCGTTCGCGGCTTGCTTCCGCATCACGGTTCCGATACAATATTATCAAATGGTAACTAGAGGAGAGAGCGACATGACTGAACAACTTCAAACCGGCCTTATTCGGATATCCGACGACGTCGTCGCTACCATCGCAGGTTTAGCTGCGTTGGAAACGCCAGGTATTGCTGCAATGTCCGGCGGTATTTCAGAAGGGCTTGCTAAACGGCTCAGCGGCAAGAACGTTCAGAAGGGCGTTTCTGTTGAAGTCGGACAATTGGAAGCGGCAATCGATTTGCGCGTCATCGTAAAGTATGGCATTCCAATTCATGAAGTATGCCGTTCGCTGCAAGTGAATGTTCGCGAATCGGTCGAGAACATGACAGGCCTTCATGTAGTAGAAGTGAATGTGAAGGTTGAAGGTGTAGCTTTCAAGGAAGAAGAGCAATTGGATCAAGAAACGATTCGTGTGAAATAACGATAGAATGACGGCAATAACGCCCCGTTCTGATCTGCCAGCGGCAGATCGGAACGGGGCGTTATTTGTTTCGAGAGATATTCATCAGAGCGTAATGTTTCGCTGCTGTTTCTTGATCGTTTGGGGCGCATCCGCCTTGCCGGTCTTGTAATATTCTCGCGAGATGCTTAGCAGAATGCCCATACTAAACAGGACGACGATAATGGACGAGCCTCCATAGCTGATGAATGGCAGTGTAACCCCAGTAATTGGAATCGCGCCGATAACGCCGCCTATGTTGACGAAGGCTTGTACGCCGATAAGTCCGACGATTCCTGTCCCCACAATCGTTCCGTATACATCCGGACAACGGAGGGCGACAATTAGCCCTCGCCATAGGAAGAGCAGGTAGATGAGCAGGAAGACGACACTGCCGATAAAGCCGAATTCCTCTCCGATAATGGCAAAGATAAAGTCGTTGTACGGGAACGGAAGATAATCAAGCTTCTGGACGCTCTGTCCGAATCCTGCGCCGGTCAAACCGCCATGACCAAGTGCTCCCAGTGACCGAACGAGGTGGAAGCCTGTACCTTGCGCATTCTCGAGCGGGTTCAGGTATGAAGTGAACCGATATAGCCGATACGCTGACTTCGTTGGATTGATCATAGCCGAGACGGAGAGGAACAAGCCTGCTGCAATCGCGGCGACGAGTCCAGCAGACATCAGCTGCTTGAAGTTAGCGCCGCCCCCGATCATCATGATCGCTGCTGCAGATGCGATAATCATACAGCCGCCGAGATCGGGCTGAGCCATGATGAGTCCGCAGACGAGGCCGAGAATAATAAAGACCGGCAGCAGACCTTTCTTGAAGTCTCGGAACTGCTCGCCTTTCTTCGCTATCAGCCTGCCTAAATATAAAATAAGTCCGAGCTTGGCGAATTCGGTAGGTTGTATGCCGAAGCCTCCGATATACAGCCAGCTGCGGGCTCCGTTCACTTCTGTCGCGATATACGGGACGACTGCCAGCAATCCGATGGATGCTGCGGCGTACAGCATGCCGATTCCCTTCTGAAAAGACAGATAAGGCATGTTCATCAATATGAACATGCCGATCATCCCGAAGAATGCGAACATGATCTGACGCTTCGTGAAATAGAGTGCGTCATAGTTGTAACGCGAGTCCGCAACTGCAATATTGGAGCTTGAGCTGAACACCATGACGAGACCAAAGCCGACAAGCAGCAAAATGAGCACAAGCAGTAAAAAATCAGGCCGCCCCTTTGATATGGATCCCGTCTTTGATTTCATCTGGACGCCTTTATGCAAGCAATGCGCGAAGCTGCTGCAAACGCTGGTTCGCGATATTCAAAATTTGGTTCGGTACTTGGGATTCATAATCCAGACCATGCGGGAACGTTGCACGGCCGATATAAACCGCGTCGATCGACAGAACCGCATGCGGATTCTCCAGTTTGCCTTCCGTTGCGTGCGTATTGATGCGCACAAAGTATGTCTCGTGGCTTGCGTTATCTTCTAGTTTCAGATCGTATGTAGCGCGCGTATATTCCCATTGCCATCTTACGAAACCGAGCTTGTGTGCCGATTCGTCCAGATGAGCCAGGTCGCTTGTCATGCCGTTTAGTCCCGTATTCTCGATAATCATTAGCAGTTGACCTCCTATAGTTCACAAAGAAAGTTGAAATGAGCTGTAAGTGCTTGCACATTTCTTGGTATCTATTCTTCATTCATGATAGTATGTTTCACCTTTGCGCGCAAGCCTTCCAGCAGTCAAATGAATTTGTTCTATGACTACCTTGCGGAAGACCATTCTGCTACAATTAGTAATTAATCAGGACTGCATTTGTAGATAGGAGGGATCAGGATGAATAAACACTGGGATCCTGCGGACGAGTTGAAGAGCGCCTACACGGAAATGGTGGAATGGCGCCGATATTTGCATCGGCATCCTGAGCTCTCGTTTCAGGAGGAACGCACCTCTGCATGGATTGCGGACAAGCTTCGATCGTTCGGCTGCAAAGTAACGGAGCGGGTAGGCGGTTACGGCGTAGTAGCGGACATTGAAGGCGCAGAGAGTGGACCTTGCATAGCACTTCGAGCCGATTTAGATGCGCTGCCCATTCAAGATTTGAAGTCGTGCGAGTATGCATCAACTGTACCAGGTGTGATGCATGCCTGCGGCCATGATGGACATACATCAACATTACTAACAATAGCTAAGCTGTACGCAGCCAATCGTCATGAGTGGCGGGGCGCGAGAAGACTAATCTTCCAGCCGGCAGAGGAATTATGTCCTGGCGGAGCGGCAGCGATGATTCGCGATGGGGTGCTGGATGGCGTCGATGCGATTTATGGCGTACATTTATGGACGCCGCTGCCATACGGCGTCGTTGCATCTCGTGGCGGCGCTCTGATGGCGGCGCCAGACGAGTTCACCATTACGGTTAACGGTCGCGGAGGTCATGGCGGCATGCCGAACCAGACGGTCGATGCTGTCGTAATAGGCGCTTCATTAGTAGGAGCGCTGCAGACCATTGTAAGCCGCAATGTCGATCCGATCCATCCGGCAGTCGTTACGGTCGGTTCATTCCAAGCGGGAACGACCGGCAATGTCATAGCCGAGAAAGCCGTATTGGATGGAACCGTGCGAACATTTAATCGTGACGTTCAGGAGCTTATAAGAGGTCGAATGGATTCGATTATTGCGCATACCGCATCGATGTTCGGCGCAAGCATCGAGCTGGACTATCGGGAAGGTTATCCAACGGTCGTGAATGATGTAGAGGAAGCCGCCCGTTTCGATGAAGTGGCGGCGCAGTTATTCGGGTCGGAAAACGTGCGGCGGTCCGAGCTCATCATGGCCGGCGAAGACTTCTCCTATTATTTGCAGCACAAGAAGGGATGCTTCATGTTCGTTGGCGCGGGCAATGAAGCATGCGGCGCAACGTATGCGCATCATCATCCCAGATTTGATCTCGACGAGCGGTCGATGCTTATCTCCGCGAGATTGTTGATCGGCATGGCTGAGCATCGGGCTGCGTTGTAAGTCAATAAGTGAGAGATGGACAATCACGAATGCAGTAATTCCATATTTGCGGCACGTTAAGCAGTCGAGCGCAGCTCGGCTGTTTTTTGTCATTTCGTGAGATATCCTACTGCAGCGCTATGGCCAAATAAGTAAATTTTTATGACAAAAGCTGTCGCTGCGCGAATGAACGAACGATGAAGTGGATAAAAAGGGGAGCAGGATATGAAACTAATGGTGTAATGAGTCTTAAGTGGAATCGGAGTGAGGTTATGACGGAGTCGAGAGAGAAACCGATTATCGTTCTATCGGATCTGACGATTCTATTCGATGAACGGGCAGTGAATGGAGCGTGTATTCGTGAACGGCTGTCGGCATTCGCTGAGCTTGTCAAACGCGCAGGCTCTTTGCACACCTATCGGATGACGCAGCTAGCGCTGTGGAACGCGGCTTCGTTAGGGATTTCGGCAGATGAAATCGTGGATACGCTGACGCAGAGCGCCCGCTATAACATAGCCGAGAACGTCATCCGATCGATTAAGCAAACGATGGGGCGTTATGGGCGGTTGACACTTGAAAGAGCAGCAGGCGACGAAGAACAACTGCTGCTCAGAGGCGATGAGGCCATTATTGCTGAGGTTGCTGCCGAGCCTTCGCTGGTGTCGTTGTTATATGAGCAAGCTGACGTTACCACGCTTTCCTTGCATCCTAGTCGCCGGGGAGTGATGAAGCAAGAGCTGCTTCGACTTGGCTATCCCGTCATCGATGCTGCAGGTTATCGGAGCGGCGAGACATTGTCTGTCTCACTGACCGACACGACAAGAAGCGGTAATTCGTTCAAGCTGCGAGACTATCAGGAGCGGGCGGTAGAACGTTTCTTCGAAGACAGCCAGGCTGGCGGCGGGAGCGGCGTGATTGTCCTTCCTTGTGGTGCAGGCAAGACGATCATTGGCATTGGCGTGATCGCGCGGCTCCAATGCGCCACATTGATCCTGACCTCTAATCTGACTTCTGTGAATCAGTGGAAGAATGAGCTGCTCGATAAAACAACGATTGACAGCGGGTCGATTGGCGAATATTCATCGAAACGCAAACAAATAAGACCCATTACAATAGCAACCTACAATATGATGGCAACCAATGGGGAAGAGCAGGAGTATCGCCACCTGCAGCTGTTCCGAGAGCGTGATTGGGGCTTGATCGTCTATGACGAGGTGCATATGCTGCCTGCGCCCGTCTTTCGAATGACAGCCGATCTGCAGGCGACGCGGCGGCTTGGACTAACGGCAACGCTCGTACGAGAGGACGGGCGGGAGCGGGATGTGTTCTCTCTCATCGGTCCCAAGCGGTATGAGCTGCCATGGAAGCAGCTGGAGCACACGGGGGATATTGCGCCTCTTTATTGCGAGGAAGTACGCGTCCCGCTGTACGACGAGCCTGCGTACTGGGAAGGCAATGCGCGCGCCCGTGCCCGGCTTGCGGCAGAGAACCCGAATAAGATGGCGGTCGTACAGCAGCTGCTTTCCCGTCATTCCGGACGTTCAGCACTCATCATCGGTGCTTACATTCGTCAGTTAAAGCAGATAGCCGAAGAGCTTGGAGCGCCGCTGCTCACAGGCGAGGTCGATCAAGAGGAGCGTGCGCTGTTGTATGACGCTTTCCGACGCGGCGAGCACCCGGTGCTTGTTGTTTCGAAGGTTGCGAATTTCGCGGTTGATCTGCCGGATGCTTCGGTAGCGGTCCAAGTATCCGGCAGCTTTGGGTCCAGACAAGAGGAGGCCCAGCGAATCGGACGGCTGCTGCGTCCCAAACGCGATCACAGCGGCGCGATCTTCTACTCTCTCGTAACGGAAGGGACATCGGAGGTTGATTACGCGCTGAAACGCCAGCGTTTTATGCTGGAGCAAGGGTATCGATATAACCTTACTTCTGCAGTGATGAAGGAGGAGATGGACGATGAGGCTTAATGAGCTGGTGAAGCGGCTTCCCTCGGAAGAACTGAATCGGTTGAATCAGGCACCTATATGGAGCCGTGATCAGAAGTGGCAGGAGGCTGTCTTATGTCCAGAGGCGCTGCGAAGGGCTGCCGACCAACTGTCACCGCTGGCGGATCGGCTGCTGCGTTACTGGCTGCGTACGATTGGACCTATTCCAATACAAGAAGAGCAGCTTCGCGCGCGCTCTATTCAAGAAGCCGGTCTGGCTGGCGCAGAGCTGAGAGCCGCCATTCGGGAGCTCCGATTGAACGGGCTTCTATTCGCAGTACGCAAGTCGTGGGGCGAACAGCTGTTGTTCATGCCCGCGGACTGCTATTTGGCATGGAGGCGTGCTTTCAGCTCATCGGATCCTTTGGAGGGGTTGAATGAAGGAATCACTTCGGATGCTGATAATGGAGCTGATGGATGCAGCGTGAGCTTTAGGGAGGCAGACGGGGCTGTCGATCCGATCCCGCTTGGACGGAGGCTGGTTCGTGCGTATGCTGCGCTTCAGCTGCTTGGGCTGGAGATGACGGCGAAAGGGCTTTTTCCGAAAAAGACAGCTGCAGCTGTTGCATCCATCGCTGCGATACGTCCTACAAAGGCATTCAGTGACCTTCGCTCTCTATATCAAGACCATTATCCGCTCGGGTTCGCGATTGCACTTGATGCCGCCTCATGGCTTGGGCTCATCGTCCGCCAAGACGACGAAGAGCCGCGCTGGTGCTGGTCGGATGACAATCTTAGAGGGTGGCTCGCGGGCGATCCTAACGTACGTGAAGCGGAGCTTCTGCAGCTCTTTACGATTCGATATGGCTTCCGTAATTCTGCGCAGGCGGCTATGGTATCCGGATTGTTATTGCTTAAGCCAGATAAGAGTTATCCAATAAGCGATCGAATCAATCCGTTGCTGGCGCAATGGATTGAAGGTCTCTGTGCCTGCGGCTGGGCAGCGATGTCATCGGCTCCTAATGGAGGCTGGATATTCCGCTGGCTTATTGATCCTTGGGCTGCTGCCACTAATGAAGATGGAGACAGCAGAGAATCAATATTGATTCTGCCGGACGGAGAGGTGATCGTTCCGCCAGGGACATCATGGGCAGATCGGTGGATGCTTGAACAAATTGCAGAGTGGGTACAAGATGATACCGTATCGATCTATCGATTGACGGAGCATTCCATCATGGCAGCTGCAGAACGAGGAACTGCAGCTGAGCAGCTTATAGATCATCTCCAACACGCGTCCGGCGATGTGCCGCTTCCTGATGAATTGCAGCATGCAATTGCGCATTGGGTGTCGCAGACTGGACGTACAGTGATTGAACAAGTGCTGCTGCTGCGGTGCGACTCGAAGGAAATTGCAGATGCGGCAGCGGGACGCGAAGGCCTTGCTGATTTACTGATTGAACGGCTTGGCGAACGAACGTTCGTCATTCGGCAGCAAAATGAGGCGCAGGTACGACGAGAGCTGGAACGGGCGGGATGGCCGGCGTCGAAGCATGAGGAGATACAGCAGACGACAGATCAGGTGTCGGCGGGCAATCACCGTAAGCGCAAGCCACTGGGGAGACGTTCTAATGCGATCGGAGCTGCTGCGCCTGCGTCATTCATTTATGACGAGCATGCGCTGCATCTGTACGAGCTGCTTCCGGCAGCAGGGCAACAGCTTGATGAAGCTCATACAGAAGAGGCGCCTTCAGATTGGCCTGCTGCATGGACAGCCCAGCTGAGGCATTATCACCCATCTACGAGGAAGCAGATGATTGAACAAGCTTTAGCATGGGGAGCGCCGCTTCAGCTTCGGACAGGCGGAAGGATCGTTGAGCTTGTTCCGGAGCGGCTGGATGATGGCGTTGATTCGTGGGCGGTAGCAGGTTACTTGCGAACGGAAGAGGAGTATGAGCCGGTTCGCCTGCTTCCGGATATGTGGGATGAAATGAGACTGATTATCCCGCTGTAAGCATGCTCTATCGTTCTGTCCATCGAAATGGTATAGTAAAGAAGGTCGGACAATTTTATGTGAAGAGAAGGTGTATGGATGCCAACGGTTGAAGAGCGATTTGAATTGGATTCGATCTCTTATGCAGAAGCGGAGTTCATGTCGGATCTGGATATGACCGATATAGTTCTTAGGGCTTATGAGCTGGGTGAGATCATTAACCAGTCGGCTGAAGTCGCCGATTATTTATATTGGAAATCCGTTGTTGATCAAGATGCCGAAGTTCAAGCTGGCGTCAAGCTGCTGGAGAAAGCGAAGGAGCAGTTCCAAGACTGTGAACGGTTCGGCAGATTTCACCCGGATTATCATGCAGCCAAGGATCGCGTGCTCGAGGCGCAAGCGCATCTTGATTCATTCGAGGCTGTGCGAAGCTTCAAGGCTGCTGAACAGGTTGTAGACGCCATGCTGTATGACGTATCACGGCTGATTGCCAATTCTGTCTCCGAGACGGTGAAGGTGCCAAGCAACGACCCGAACCCCAAAGGAAGCGGCTGCGGCGGCGGAGGTTCATGCGGCTGTGGAAGCGGCGGCTGCGGATAATTCGGAAGGATCAATAACGCTCATGGGCAAGCGGAGATAGAGGGGGAAGGTCGTCATGTTGTCAGAACGTACCGGGTATATTATATGGGTGTCGGATTTGAAGGCGGCCCGTTCGTTGGATAAATACGGCACGGTGCACTATATGTCTAGGAAGATGCACTATGTCGTGATGTATATTGATGCGGATCGTGCGGAGGAAACAGCGCGCAATATTGCTCGTCTTCCTTTTGTACGCAAGCTGGAGCGGTCTTATCGTAATGAACTGAAGACGGAGTATTCGAGCAAAGTGCCCGATAAGACCCGTTCCTATAGTCTTTAGCGTGTATTACTAGTACAATTCTCTGCGTACCGCTGATTTCAGACGGAAGGCGCAGAGAATTTTTTTTATACATTTTTAATTTTAACGAAGTGAATTATATGTGGTATACTTAATGCATACGTAATACATTTTATAACAATATTGGCTCCACCTTATTTTTATGTTGAAATATCGACACGGAATGATAGAATGGAAGCGTGCATATTAATAGTTACAAAGGCCTGCTTCCCGGGGAGGGGTGAGTCGGGATGAGAGACAAGTTAACCGAGAGATGGAGTACTTACGAACCATTTTATGTGGAATTGGCTGATAAGAAGGTCGCAGATGTCGTAATTACTAATCACGCCAAGAGTCGTTGGGTGGATCGCGTCGAGAGCAGTAAGACCGGCTTCGCCGATATTGCCGAGTTTATGTGGCAATGTTTGAAGCAGGGACGTGTTGCATCCTATTATCGCAACGAGCAGGACGTATACTTAATTGATGATGATCTCGTGTTTGTCGCTGAATTCGCGGAACTGGAGAAAGAGAAGGATTTAATCGGGAATCCACTTCATAAGATGATTGTTGTCACGTTCTTAGGTCGGATGTCGGAGACAATTGAGCTTCGTGATTTGAAGTCTTATTACTCCTGGCTGCGTCATTCTCGCCGAATGACCCTGATCAAGAACAGCAGGAAGAGAAAATAATGATCGGTAGTCAGAAGAAGCGCCGCAGCGGCGCTTCTTTTTTATTAGCGGTAAACGTTGTTTTTTTGCGGTATAATAGAAAGATATAGCCACTATCGGAAGGCAGGAGCGACGGATCATGGCGTTAAACTTTCATCAATTACACATTTTTTTCACCGTTGCGGAGAAAGGCAGCTTCTCTGCCGCAGCACAAGCGCTTCATATGACGCAGCCAGCGGTTACGATGCAGGTCCAATCGCTTGAGGATTACTTCGGCACTAAGCTGCTGCAGCGCTCGACGAAACGGATTGATTTGACTGAGGCGGGCCGCGCGCTGCTGCCGTATGCGCAGCGAAGTCTCGAGTTGATTCGAGAGACGGATCAAGCGATGTCTACGTTTACGAGCAGGCTCAAAGGTCGTCTGCAGCTGGGAGCGAGCTTAACGATCGGTGAATATATTTTGCCAAGGCTGCTGGGGCCTTTCGGTCTGGAATATCCTCATATCTCGATCAGTATGAAGGTAATGAACACCGCTCAAATCATCGAAGATATTATGAACAATCAACTTAATTTCGGACTTATCGAAGCGCCGATCAACCATGCAGACATGCAGATGGACAAGGTTCTTAGCGATGAGCTTGTCCTTATTGTAGCGCCGAACCATCCACTTGCATCGATGGGGAAAGTGACGCTGGCGGATGCGGTGAAGCATCCGTTCGTCGTGCGTGAGCAGGGCTCAGGCACGCGTCTGGTCATGGAGGATCAGCTGCGTAATCAAGATATCGATCCGAGCACGCTGGAGATTGTCATGGAGCTGGGCAGTACCGGTGCGGTGAAATCGGCAGTTGAGGCAGGTGTCGGCATTTCGATCGTGTCCAAATCGTCAATCAAGCACGAAGTGGCGCTTGGATTAATACGGGTTGTCCCGCTTGTGGACGTTAACTTTAGACGGCATTTTTATTCCATTCACTTGAAGTCTGCGCTGCTTCCTATATCCGCAGTAACGTTTTTAACATTTTTGCGGGAGAGGGATCTGAAGCAATGGCTGTAATGGAACGAGCAGATCTGCACACGCATTCGACAGCATCGGATGGGACGAATGGACCGGCTGTTGTCGTTAGATTGGCGAAAGAAGCGGGCTTGGCTGCTGTTGCTTTAACGGATCATGATACGATGGCTGGCTGCGCGGAAGCGGTGGCAGAAGGCAGCCGCATCGGCATTCAGGTGGTACCTGGCATAGAGCTGAGTGCGGTGATGAACGGCCGAGACATTCATATTCTGGGCTACTGGTGCGATATGAACGATGCGAAATGGCAGGAACGAGTGAAGGTGCAGCAGAGCTTTCGTGGACGGCGCAATCTGATGATGATTGAGAAGCTTCAAGAGCTCGGGATTGCGATTACGCTTGAAGAGGTTATTTCGGTCGCCCAGCGGCATGGGAAGAAGGCGGATAGCGCCGAACAGATCGGACGGCCGCATCTAGCAGAGGCGTTGATCGAACGGGGGGCCGCTGCAGATATGAAAGAAGCGTTCGACCGTTACCTTGGCGAACATGGTGCTGTTTACTGCAATCCGCCAAGGCCAACGCCATTCGAGGCAGTCGATTGGATTCGCGAGGCTGGCGGTGTATGTGTTATTGCTCATCCGGGCTTGTATGGCGATGATTCGATCGTCGAAGAGATTGTCAAGCATGGGGTGCACGGCATCGAAGTGTACCATTCCGACCACAGTCCTGAAGACGAGAAGCGGTATGCTGCGATGGCGGAACGCTTCGGGCTTGTAATGACTGGCGGATCTGACTACCATGGCGAGAAGCGCGGGGTTGTGTTTCATGGACCGCTGGGCGGAAGATCGGTAGATATAAGCGTCGTGAAGCGGCTGCAGCAGTTGAGGAATTAGTAATGGTGTTAAGCTTTCTTATACGGAACCAAAATAAAACGGATGAGTTGAGAATGAATATTCTCTCCTCATCCGTTTTTATATGTTGATCAATTCTTAATGGCGGACGGAAGCGTGCGAATGCGCTGCTCATCCGGCGTGATAAAGATTGTCTTCTGCTTGTCGTAGATGACGAAGCCCGGCTTTGCCCCGTTCGGCTTGCGCACGTTGCGGATCAGCGTCATGTCGACTGGCACTTGGCTGGATTCGCGCGCTTGACTGTAGAAGGCGGCCAGCATGGCTGCTTCCTGCAGTGTTGCGTCACCGAAGCTTTCACTGCGAATGACGACGTGGGAGCCTGGAATATCCTTCGTATGGAGCCATGTGTCGGAGGAGGCAGCCAGCTTATTCGTCAAATATTCGTTCTGCGTATTGTTCTTGCCTACATAGATCGGGATTCCCTCGGAAGACGTATAGCAGAGAAGCGAAGGCTTCGTCGGTTTCTTCTTCTTCCCGCCCTTCTTGCTGCCGCGGTCACGCAAATATTGACCTTCCACCAGCTCGTCGCGAATTTCCTGCAAATCCTGAAGGGCTGCCGTCTGCAGCTGCAGCAGAACCTGCTCGAAATAAGCGGTTTCCTCCTCGGTAATCTTAATCTGCTCTTCGACTGCGAGCAGACTGTTCTTCTGTTTGTTATATTTACGGAAATAGCGCTGCGCGTTATCCGAAGGGGACAAGAGCGGATCAAGCTCAATCGTAATCGGCTGCTGCTCTTCGTCATAATAGTTGATGACTTCGATCGCGGTGTCGCCTTTACTGATCGAATGCATGTAGGCGGTCAACAATTCGCCCAGCACGCGGTAGCGGTCAGCGCCCTTCGCTTCCTCAATCGTTTCCTTCAGCTTCTCCAGCTTAATCTTGTTCTTCGCAATCTCATTCACAACGAACTTGAGCAGATCGGAAGCGCGCTGCTTGACGGTATCGCGTTCGGCTTTATCGCCGTAATAAGCTTCAAGACAAGCGCTTATCGAGTCGAAGCTGGCCGTTTCGCCTTCATACCTCGTAAGCTCAGTAACCGAGAAATAAGATTTTCCGCTGCGCGTTTCCGTTACGATGTTCGGTGAATAGCTGTCTTCTCGGAATGAAGTCATCATCTCGTTGAACGCACGCCATACCGCGGAAGGCGATAGAGCCGCTGCGTCTTGAGCCGCTTCAGTCACGAATGCCCGATGTACGATCTCGCCCGCAAGCAGCGGGCTGATACCGCCGAATGAAGCGACAAGCCGTCTGTCTGGTGCTTCATTGCCTTCTGCCTGATCCCACGCTGCGCGGAAAGCGTCTTCCGTTGTCGCATGAATAGGATCAACTTTGTGCTGCTCTGGCGGGGTTGTATACGCTGCACCAGGCATAATGACGCGATAGCTGCTGAGTGCAGGCGTTACGTGATGGATGCCATCGTGAATCGTTCCAGTCGAAGGATCAAGCAAAATAATGTTGCTGTGCCTTCCCATAATTTCGATCACGATCCGTTTGAACGATAGATCGCCCAGCTCATCGCGTTGGCGCACATCGATATGGATGACGCGTTCTCTGCCGGGCTGTGTAACGGATTCAATGACAGCACCTTCGCAATATTTGCGCATCAGCATGCAGAACATCGGCGCTTCCTGCGGATTGACGAAGGCTGCGTCCGTCCAGTGCACGCGCGGATACGTTGGGTTAGCGGACAAGAGCAGCTTGCCTGGCGTCTGTCCGCCGCGAATTTGGACCACAAGATCATGTGGGGTCGGTTGATGAATTTTATGAATGCGGCTGCCTACGCACGATTGAAGCTCGTGCACAACAGCTCGAATAACGATGCCGTCCATGGACATGGTAGTTGAAATCTCCTTTAGCTCAAGCGTCTTCCTCCTATCATGCCATAGTCAAGCGAAAAACTTAAGTCCTGAACTGGGATAATTTGCGGTTTGTCCGAATAGATTGGAGGCAGGAAGGCTGTCCGCCTGTGCAAAAGCATGGTTGGCGATTCGGCTTATCGCGGGAGGGAGATTATTCGCATGGATCAGAACAGATGGCATCAATTGCCGACAGAGACGCTGGAGCAATCGTTAAGCTGCGATACAGCTCGCGGGTTGACAAAGGCGACAGCGGAGGAAAGGCTTATCCAGCATGGCCGCAACGAACTGTCAGAAGGGGCTCGTATTTCACCGCTGTTATTGTTTTTGAATCAATTCAAAGATTTCATGGTGCTTGTCTTGATGGGCGCAACGCTCATTTCCGGCTTGCTGGGCGAGTTCCTTGATGCGATTACGATTGTTGCTATTATCGTACTGAATGCCGTTCTTGGCTTTGTACAGGAGTTCCGAGCCGAACGTTCGCTTCGCGCGCTCAAGGCACTATCAGCACCAACCGCGAAAGTCGTTCGCGACGGAAGCATCGTTATTGTGCCTGCAAGCGAACTGGTGCCTGGCGATTTGATCATGCTGGAGAGCGGGGACCGCGTTCCTGCCGATATCCGATTCATTCAAGCGAACAGCTGTTATGCGGAGGAATCTGCACTGACAGGCGAATCCGTTCCGGTAAGCAAACACGCTGATCCGATTACAGAAGAGGAGCTGCCGTTGGGCGATCAGCGCAATATTGGCTTTATGGGAACGATGCTCACAGGCGGGACAGGCAAAGGGGTTGTCATTCGTACGGGGATGAACACGGAGATGGGGCGCATTGCAGACCTCATTCAGAAGACGGAAGAAATGGAAACCCCGCTTCAACGGCGGTTGGAGCAGCTTGGCAAAATATTGATTATCGTCGCTCTAGCCTTGACGATCGTCGTCGTCATTGCGGGCATTCTGCACGGACAGCCTGCCTATGGGATGTTCCTCGCCGGTGTGAGCCTTGCAGTCGCGGCTATCCCAGAAGGACTGCCTGCTATCGTTACGATCGCCCTGGCGCTCGGCGTGCAGCGGATGATTAAGCGCAAAGCGATCGTCCGCAAGCTGCCATCTGTCGAGACATTAGGCTGCGCGTCCGTTATTTGCTCAGACAAAACAGGTACGTTGACGCAGAACAAAATGACCGTCACCGGCATTTGGCTCAGCGGACGTGCGATCGAAATTACAGGCGAAGGATATGACCCTGTCGGCGAAGCGTACGAGCATGGCAAGCCTGTTGATCCGAAGCATGACCAGTCGCTTAGACGACTGCTGCAAATTGCCGCATTGTGCAACAACGCCGAGGTCGTTCGGTCTGTAGAAACCGAGGATAAGGACAACAAGCGGAAGAAAGGCTCAGAACGCAAGGAAGAATGGCAGCTGAAGGGCGATCCGACAGAAGGGGCATTAACCGTGCTCGCGTCCAAGCTGGGAATGTCTTCGAAGTCGCTTGAGCCGCTCTATAAACGGGTGGCCGAGTTTCCTTTCGATTCCGAGCGCAAACGGATGTCTGTCATCGTCTCGCACCAAGGAGGCAGGCTGGTATGTGCCAAAGGCGCGCCGGATTTACTTATGGAGCAGTGCGCGTATGTGCTGTGGGACGACAAAGTGATGCCGTTTACGGCTACACTCAAACGGAAGGTCGCAGAGGCTTCTGAGCAAATGGCAGGCTCCGCGCTGCGCGTCCTCGGCTTCGCCTATCGGGACCTGCGTTCGCACGATCGCTGCGAGACGACCGAGGAAGCGGAATCTCAGCTTGTTTTTGCCGGGCTCACCGGTATGATAGATCCGCCTCGCAAAGAGGTGCGTGAAGCGATTGCAACCTGCCGCCGCGCCGGTATTAAGACGGTCATGATTACAGGCGACCATCAGCTTACGGCAGAAGCGATCGCGAACCAGCTTGGCATTATGCCGCGCGGGGGTATCGCAATGAGCGGCCGCGATCTGTCGCAGATGGATGATGATCAGCTTGATCGATTGTCAGATAACATCTATGTATACGCACGCGTATCGCCAGAGCATAAATTGCGTATCGTGAAGTCGCTGCAGCGGCAGGGACATGTCGTTGCAATGACGGGCGATGGCGTCAATGATGCGCCGGCGATCAAGGCATCCGATATCGGCATCGCGATGGGCATCTCAGGAACGGACGTTTCGAAAGAGGCATCCTCACTCATCCTAAGCGACGATAACTTTGCGACGATTGTAGCGGCAATTGAAGAGGGTAGAAACATTTATGAGAATATTCGCAAATTCATCCGTTACCTGCTTGCATCGAATGTAGGTGAGATTCTGACTATGTTCCTTGCGATGATGGCGGGGCTGCCGCTGCCGCTCATACCAATTCAAATTTTGTGGGTCAATCTTGTAACCGATGGTCTGCCTGCTATGGCGCTTGGTGTCGATCAGGCGGAGAAAGATCTTATGAAGATGAAGCCGAGGTCTTCGGTTGAAAGCATCTTTGCAAGGCGGCTGGGGTGGAAAATTATTAGCCGCGGCATTCTGATTGGCGTCTGTACGCTCGGTGCCTTCTGGCTCACCTTGTCTAAGGCGCCAGGGGATGCGGGACAGCTAGTTCTTGCACAAACGGTCGCCTTCGCAACGCTCGTGCTTGCGCAGCTCATTCATGTGTTCGACTGCCGCAGCTCGCGGTCGATCTTCCATCGCAATTTGCTGCAGAACAAATTTCTCGTGCTCGCCGTTCTGTCTTCCCTCATCCTGATGCTGGGCGTATTGTATCTGAAGCCGCTTCAGCCGGTATTCAAAACCGTGCCGCTCGATCTGCGTGAATGGTGCCTCGTGTTTGTTGCGGCAGGCATCCCGACATTCGTAATGGGCATCGGCAGCGTGCTCAGCTCTGGCAGAAAAAAACAAAAAACAAAATGGACCCCATCGGGTAAGCACTCTACAGTTAGATAATAGCTGTGCAGCCTCCTGCAGCATGAGCAGGGGGCTATTGCTGTTCCTATTTAGTAGCGGAATAGTGCAAATGAATGTGCAAATAGAGAATGGAGTCCAATCTGCTTTTCTATTATGCTAGTACCAAAATGTCGGTGACAGCACGTGGGGCGGCCGCATGACTTGCAGAAGGGAACGATTACAATGGAATTTGTGAAAATGCACGGACTTGGCAATGACTTTATCGTCGTCGCAGGAGAGCAGGCGCTCCCTGACAATGTATCGGAGCTGGCGATCGAGCTATGCAATCGGTATTTCGGAATCGGGGCAGACGGACTCGTCTATATTCTGCCAAGCGAGAAGGCGGACTTCCGCATGCGCATTATTAACTCCGACGGTTCAGAGGCTGAACAATGCGGCAATGCAATTCGCTGCGTATCCAAATATGTGTATGATAACAAGCTGATCGACCGTACGAATATTACAATTGAGACGCTTGGCGCTGGCGTTCAGCCGGTACAGCTTAACGTGAAGGACGGCATCGTGGAGACGGTCCGCGTTGACATGGGCGAGCCGATTCTGAGCGGCCTGAAGGTGCCAACGACGATTGATGCCGATAAAGTAATCGAACAGCAGCTTGAAGTAGACGGTCGTACATTCACGTTTACGGCGGTATCGATGGGCAATCCTCACTGCGTTATTTACGTCGATGATGCCGTCAATTTCGATCTTGCAGCATGGGGACCCCGAATTGAGACACATCCGACATTCCCGCGTAAAACGAACGTCGAGTTCGTAACGGTCAACTCGCGTTCGCATACGGATATGCGCGTATGGGAGCGCGGCGCAGGTCCTACGCTTGCATGCGGCACCGGCGCGTGTGCAACGGCCGTATCTTCCGTATTGAACGGTCTGACAGATCGCAGCGTGACGGTTTCGCTCAAGGGCGGCGACCTGTTCATCGAATGGAATGAGGCTGACAATCACGTGTACATGACAGGCCCAGCGACGGTTGTGTTCGCAGGACAGCTCTAATTTTTACATCAGATATGGATTAAAAGCATCGAGTGGGGTCGGGAAGCCGATCCCATTCTTCATGTTCTATGAATGAAAATGGCGTTGCTGCACCCTGCTGCAAGGATATGAGCTTGCAGAATATTCCTCACCCCGTACGAGGATGGCAAGCCGTAGGCAGAGCATTCGGTCGAATTTCGTTGCTTTTCGCCGATATTCAGCTGATCTATTCAAAAATAGCTTGTGAGATGCATAGAAATCCTTTAAAATAGATAAACAATGCACTTGCCATGTCGGTATGAGAGTATGAGAGCCTCTGAATTCGTCAACACTAGTGCAGGGCTCTGCCAATCCTCTCATTTATCCGGCAGCCGGGACTTGCTCGTTCCGATCTTAGCAAGCATTTTTCATACGTACGCAGTTTGCATGTGAAGGACCGGAGGGGGAAGTTGAGATGGCAATCAAGCTAATCAATATCGGATTTGGCAACATCGTGTCCGCCAATCGGATCATCTCGATCGTCAGTCCGGAATCGGCACCGATCAAGAGAATTATCCAAGAGGCACGAGATCGTCATATGTTGATTGATGCAACATACGGTCGCAGGACGCGTGCAGTCATCATTACGGATAGCGACCATGTTATTCTGTCTGCTGTGCAGCCAGAGACAGTGGCGCATCGTCTGTCCGCCAAAGATGACGATAATGACGAATAGTACGGGGAGTCTTATGAGAAGAGGATTATTAATCGTTTTGTCCGGGCCGTCTGGAGTCGGCAAGGGAACGGTGTGCGCAAGCTTGCGTCATCGTATGCCGGAGCTCGTTTATTCCGTTTCTGCAACGACGAGAAGCCCACGGCAAGGCGAGATTAATGGAATCAATTATTTCTTCAAAACGCAGGAACAATTTCAAGATATGATTGCGAATGACTCGCTGCTGGAATGGGCGGAGTACGTCGGCAATTATTACGGCACGCCGCGTGATTTTGTCGATCGGACACTCGCTTCGGGCAAAGATATTATTCTTGAAATTGAAGTGCAGGGCGCGCTTAAGGTGAAACAGAAGTTCCCTGAGGGCGTATTTGTATTCTTGATGCCTCCTTCGCTCGATGAGCTGAAGTCGCGCATTACAGGCCGCGGAACGGAGAATGCAGACGTTATCGATCACCGTATGACAGTTGCGGTTGAAGAGATGAACTTGCTTCGTCATTACGATTACGCAGTCGTTAATGATGAGATCGATGCTGCCTGCCAGCGAATCCAGAGCATCATTACTGCGGAGCACTGTCGTGCGGACCGGTTGTTGACTGAGCTGCCGCAAATGCCTGCAGCTTCAGAGAAAGCATAGATGAGGTGAGAGGATATGTTATATCCATCCATTGATGAAATGATCGAGAAAGTAGACAGCAAATACAAGCTTGTTGTAGCGGCGTCCCGTCGCGCGCGAATGCTGCGTGAAGGCTCCAAGCCAGAAATTCGCAATGCCAAGTCGCATAAGCAGGTTGGCGTAGCGCTTGAAGAGATTTACCATGACATGCTCGTGGTTGAATCGGTCGAGCCTCCAGCATCCAACAAGTAAGATCGGCAGAGGCGAGCGAACTGCCGGTGATACCGCATGCTTAACTCGCCCTATATTGGCCGAACAGAACGGCAGAAAAGTGACAACCGGATTGCGGTTGTTATTTTTTTGTTTTCGGAAGGGAGCGATCTTCGGATGAAAGGGAAAACCATTGTACTCGGCATCACAGGCGGCATAGCCGCTTACAAAGGCGCTGCGCTGTGCAGCAAGCTGACACAAGCCGGCTTTGATGTGCACGTCATGATGACTGAGGGTGCAAGCCAGTTCATAACGCCGCTCACCCTGCAGGCACTGTCGCGCAACCCGGTGCACACGGGCGTGTTCGATGAGAAGGATCCGAGCGTCATTACGCACATTGATCTGGCCGATCATGCGGATCTTATTCTTGTTGCGCCAGCAACGGCGAATACGATCGCGAAGATGGCATACGGGCTTGCCGACGACATGCTTAGCTCGACGCTGCTAGCAGCGACCTGTCCAGTTGTTGTTGCTCCTGCCATGAATGTACACATGTATGAGCATCCTGCTGTTCAGCACAATCTTCGTCTGCTTGCAGAACGCGGCGTGCGCTTTATAGAGCCGGAGACGGGGCAGCTCGCTTGCGGGTATGTCGCGAAAGGCCGTCTGGCAGAGCCGGAGTCAATCGCAGCGATCGTAAGCGATATGCTCAACGAGTCCACGTATAAGCCGCTGGCGGGGAAGAAGGTCCTCATTACAGCGGGAGGAACGGTGGAAAGGCTTGATCCCGTTCGTTATCTGACGAATGATTCCTCTGGCAAAATGGGGTTTGCGCTCGCTGCTGCTGCTCGTGACTTCGGCGCCGATGTAACGGTAGTCGCAGCGAGAACAACGGCGAAGGTGCCTGACGGCGTCACGCTTGTTCGCGTTGAATCGGCGGAGCAGATGCTTCAAGCTGTATTGACGCGGTTCGAAGGCTCGGACCTTGTCATTAAGTCGGCTGCGGTTGCGGACTACCGTCCGGTTGTACGCGCTGAATCGAAGATAAAGAAGAACGGTGATCGCATGATGCTCGAGCTGGTCAAAACAACGGATATTCTTCAGACGCTCGGCGAGCGAAAGACTTCGCAATTTTTGATCGGTTTTGCTGCTGAGACGGGCGATCTGGATCGTTATGCGATGGATAAGCTGCAGCGCAAGCGTGCGGACCTGCTTGTTGCCAATGATGTGAGCGAGGAAGGCGCGGGCTTCAATACCGATACGAACATCATTCGCGTATACGACCGCGGCGGTCTGGTAGAAGCGCTGCCGATTATGTCCAAGCTGGATGCAGCCAGACGCGTATTGCGGATTGCTTCAGAACGGATGGCACAGATGGAGGCCGGGGAGGTGCGCGAATGATCGCGCGCGTCATAGTAGACGTGCCGAGCCGCCAGACGGATCGGCCATTTGATTACGAGGTGCCTCAGGAGCTTCAAGGCTGGATCGAGCCAGGAAGCCGTGTAGGCGTACCTTTCGCAGGACGAGTGCTGCAAGGGTTCGTCATTGCGCTTGCACCGCTGGAGACAGCAGAGGTAGACCGGTCGAGACTGAAGCCGATCGCTGAGCTGCTTGATCCGCTGCCTCCGCTGCGGCCTGATCTAATCGAGCTTGCTGAATGGGTGAGCGACAAATACTGCTGTACGATGATTGCTGCGCTGCAGGCGATGCTACCGGCTGCGCTCAAGGGCAAGGCTGAGCGGCATGTACGATGGAGCGAATCGTTTGAAGCAAGAGAGCCTGCTGCGGCTGATGCTGTGCTGCTGCCCGACGGCATGCGGGAATGGCTGAAGCGAAGCGGGGCAGTGAAGCTCGATGCGCTGCGGGATCGGTTCCCTGGTGCAGGCGAATATGTGAAGGCTGCGATTCGTCTTGGCCTGCTCGAGGAGCGGGTAGCGATTCGCGACAAGGTGAGTATTCGCAAGGTGCTGACTGTCTTCCCGCCGGACAATCGGGAAGAAGCGGAGGAAGCGATTGCGCAATGGCCTGCTCGCGCTGTGAAGCAGCGCGATATACTTGCGCACATGCTGAGCCTTGGCACAGCTGTGCCGATGCAGCAGCTGCTTGCAGATACGGGATCTTCTGCTTCTGTAGTGAAGGCGGTCGCCGATAAGGGCTGGCTGACCATACGTGAGGTCGAGGCGGAACGCGATCCGTACGCAGGCCGCACCTTCAAGAAGACAGAGCCGCTGAAGCTGACAGAAGGACAAGCGATGGTGCTCGAACAGATAACGGCATCCGTTCATGCTCGAGAGCCGAAGCCGTTTCTTCTCCATGGCGTAACGGGCAGCGGCAAGACAGAAGTCTATTTGCAGGCGATTCAAGAATGTCTCGATATGGAACGGCAGGCGATCGTGCTCGTTCCAGAGATTTCGTTGACCCCTCAGATGGTAGAGCGGTTCAAGGGGCGGTTCGGCGATGCGGTCGCTGTTCTGCACAGCCGCCTGTCGCACGGAGAGAAATACGACGAGTGGCGCAAAATCCGTGAGCGCCGCGCACAGGTAGCGGTCGGTGCCCGGTCAGCGATATTTGCACCATTCGAATCGATTGGCTTAATTATTATTGACGAAGAACACGAATCCAGCTACAAGCAGGAAGAAAGCCCTAAGTATCATGCTCGAGACGTCGCAGTGAAGCGGGCAAGGCAGCATGGCGCTGCCGTTGTACTCGGTTCTGCAACGCCGTCGCTTGAATCGTACGCGGCAGCGACGGCTGTTCGTTCGCCGCACGGAAGCGGCGCTTCAGCGGCTCCTGCGCTTCTATCGATGCCAGGCCGCGTTGCGGACCGGCCGATGCCGCCAGTCGAAGTCGTGGATATGCGGGGCGAGCTGCAGGCGGGCAATCGTTCGATGTTCAGCCGCAAGCTGTATGAGGCGCTGGCCGATCGGCTCGAGCGAGGGGAGCAGTCCGTGCTGCTGCTTAACCGCCGCGGATATTCGACGTTCGTCATGTGCCGCTCCTGCGGCTATACGGCGATGTGTCCGCACTGCGATATTTCGCTGACCTATCATCAGAAGACGCGTTTGCTTCGCTGCCATTATTGCGGGCATTCCGAAGGAGCGCCGGCCCAATGTCCCTCTTGCGAGAGCGAGCATATTCGATTCTTTGGAACAGGAACGCAGCGTGTAGAAGAAGAGCTCGTGAAGCTGTTCCCGGGCATTCGCGTCATCCGCATGGACGTCGACACAACGACGGAGAAGGGCTCGCATGAGCGTTGGCTGAAGCAGTTCGGAGAGCGCAAAGCCGATGTATTGCTTGGCACGCAGATGGTGGCAAAAGGCCTTGATTTCCCATATGTTACGCTAGTCGGCGTTATTGCAGCAGATACTTCGCTTCACCTGCCGGACTTCCGATCGGCAGAGCGAACGTTCCAGCTGTTGACTCAGGTAGCGGGGAGGGCTGGCCGGCATGAGCTTCCGGGCGAGGTTGTCATCCAATCGTATGCACCGGAGCACTATGCGATTCAGACTGCTCAACATCATGATTATGAGTCATTCGTACGGGAAGAGCTGATGCACCGCAGAGCGATGGGCTACCCGCCTTATTGCCGGTTAATTCTGATCACGATGTCGCATAAACAGCTACCGCTGCTGACCGATGTCGGCGAGCGGTTCGCTCAGCGTTTGAGAGATGCGGCAGGCGCTGCAGGCGTATACGGCAGAGTGGATGGCACAAGCGGCCCGAGAGCGCTGGACGTCCTCGGACCCGTCGCATCGCCGATTGCGCGCATGAAAGATCGCTACCGTTTTCAATGTATGATAAAATATCGTGGAAACGTCGACGCCACCGGTCTGCTCAATAAGACGCTCCAGCCATTCCTCCAAGGAACGGAAGGCCGCGGTGTTCAGTTCGGAATTGATGTGGATCCTCATATGATTTTATAGATGGTTATGTGGAAAACTCACCAATAGATTCTATTAATGAATTCATTACATCTTGGAAAGAAGGGAAACTTCATGGGTATTCGTATCATTGTAAAAGATCCAGATCCAATTTTGCGTGAGGTTGCGAAGGAAGTAACGAAATTCAATTCTAACCTTCACAAGCTTCTCACTGATATGGCAGCAACCATGTATGACGCAGAGGGCGTTGGGCTTGCTGCGCCTCAGATCGGCATTTCGAAACGTGTAATTGTCGTCGATGTCGGCGATGAGAACGGGCTGATCGAGATGGTTAACCCTGTCATCACCTACACTGAAGGTGAGCAATATGGACCGGAAGGCTGCCTCAGCATTCCGAACTTGAACGGCGATGTAACGCGGTTCAACCGGGTAAAGGTGGCGGGTCAAGATCGTAACGGCAACCCGTTCGAGGTTGATGCTGTCGGCTATCTGGCGCGTGCATTCCAGCACGAGGTTGATCACTTGAACGGTATTCTGTTCACGGATATTGCTGAGAACGTATTCGATATTACCAAGCAGCAGCGCCGGCGCAAGGACGGAGAGTGAGTCTTTAATGAGAATCGTTTTTATGGGGACGCCTTCGTTTGCGGTCTCGTCGCTTGAACGCGTGCTGGAGAGCGGCCACGAGGTGGTCGCTGTCTTCACGCAGCCAGATCGCCCCAAGGGCAGAAAGCGCGAGCTGACGCCGCCTCCTGTGAAGGAAGCGGCGCTTGCTCATGGCATACCGGTTCATCAGCCGGAGCGGATGCGCAGCGAGGAAGCGGTTAAGCTCGTTGAATCGCTGAAGCCTGATCTAATCGTAACGGCAGCTTACGGACAAATTCTGCCGCGTGCCGTGCTTGAGGTGCCGCCGCTTGGCTGCATTAACGTACACGGCTCGCTGCTGCCGAAGTATCGCGGCGGCGCGCCCATTCAGCGCTCGATCATTAATGGGGAAAGCGTTACTGGCGTAACGATTATGTATATGGCTGAAGGGCTTGATACGGGCGATATGATCAGCCGTGTTGAAGTGCCGATCGAAGATTCGGATACGTCGGGTACGTTGTTCGAGAAGCTCAGTCTTGCAGGTGCGGAGCTTCTTGCGCGCACATTGCCGGACATTGAAGCGGGACAAGTATCGGTTGTGCCGCAAGTTCATGAGGAAGCGACTTACGCACCGAATCTGACACGCGAGGACGAGCGAATCGACTGGTCCCGCAGCGCGCGCCAGCTGTTTAATCAAGTACGCGGTTTGTCGCCAATGGCAGGCGCCTTCACGTTGTGGAACGGTGAACCATTCAAGGTGTGGCGCTGCGTCGTTGAACGTGAAGACAAGGCAGCAAGCAGCGAGCATCAGCCTGGAACGGTCCTGTCCACGGATGGAGAAGGCATTGTTGTTCAGACCGGTACAGGCACGCTTCGTCTGCTTGATATTCAACCAGCAGGCAAGCGAACGATGCCGGCAGCCGAATGGCTGAAGGGCGCTAGACTTGAGCGCGGACAGCAGTTCGGCGGTGACGGGCAATGAGTCAAGAAAGAACGGGCGGCCGTACAGTCGGAAGAGGCAATCAACCTGCGAATTCATCGAACAAAAAGTCTCGCCCGGCAGGAGGTGCCGGCGCTGGCAAGAAGCCCGGTGCAAAGCCGAATGGGGCAGCCGGGCAAGGCGGTCAGCCGAAGCGCCGACCAGCAACGGCTCGCGAAGTAGCGCTTGATGTGCTTATTAAGGTAGAGCGTGAGCAGGCGTTCAGCAATCTAGTGCTGAACGCGGCGCTCCAGCATGCAGAGCTGTCTCGTCCAGATGCCGGGCTTGCTACGGAGCTTGTCTATGGGACGATTCAACGCAAGCTGTCGCTCGACTACGCGCTTGCGGAGCTGGCCTCGAAAGGACTAGCGAAGCTGGAGCCTTGGGTTCTTCAGCTTCTTCGTCTCAGCGCTTATCAGATCTTGTTCCTCGACCGCGTTCCCGCACATGCTGCGGTGAACGAAGCGGTCACCATCGCGAAGCGGCGTGGACATGCCGGCATTTCCGGCATGGTGAACGGCATGCTTCGCAACCTGATCCGGCGGCGCGAGGAGCTGTCGCCGATCGCTGCGGCGGGCCAGCCAGGGCTTAGCCCCGCCCGCCGTATCGCGCTCCGCCACTCGTATCCCGAGTGGCTCGCCGCCCGCTGGATCGCCGCTTATGGCGAAGCGGCGGCGGAACGCATCTGCGCGGCTGGCAATGAGCCGCCGCGCGCCAGCATTCGCGTCAATCCGCTTCGCGGGACGCGCGAGAATGCGATCTCGATGCTCGCCGACGCCGGCATCGAGGCGGAGGCTTCGACGCTGTCGCCTTACGGCGTCGTCGCTCGCAGAGGCGGAAGCCTCGCGGATACGATTGGCTTCCGTGACGGCCGCTGGTCGGTGCAGGACGAGAGCTCAATGCTCGTCGCTCAAGCTGCACAGCCAGCGTCAGGCATGACGGTGCTCGACTGCTGTGCAGCACCGGGCGGCAAATCGACCCATCTGGCGGAGCTGATGGGCAACGTTGGCCGGGTCATTGCCAATGACCTGCACCCGCACAAACGGGCGCTTATCGAACAACAAGCGCAGCGGCTTGGACTTAGCTGCATCGAAGCGGTAACCGGTGATGCAGCCGAGCTTTGCAGCCGATTCGCACCAGCAAGCTTCGACCTCGTGCTGCTGGATGCGCCATGCTCAGGCCTAGGCGTTATTGCGCGTAAGCCAGAGATCAAATGGACGAAGTCTGAGGATGATATCGCGGCGATTGCTTCGATTCAGCATCAGCTGATCGATTCGGTTGCAGGTCTTGTGAAGCCAGGCGGACGTCTCGTATACAGTACGTGTACGATCGAACGCGATGAGAACGAAAAGCAGATCGATCGTTTCCTGCAGCAGCATCCGGACTATGAGCTGGATGTGAATTGGCCGGACGAGCTGCTGGCAGCACTGCGAGCAGCAGGCGCTGTAGCGGAAGATTTCCGCGGCGATGTTCAGCTGCTGCCAAGCCATGTAGGAAGCGACGGCTTCTATATAGCAACGCTTCGCAGACGGGCCTAATTCGGCCTTTGTGGTCTGTGGTGGGCGTTTGTGGTAGAATAAATCATCAGCGGATGCGTAGTTGACGCGTCCGCCTTATTTTAGACTAGGTGTGATAACATTAATGGCAAAGAAAATTATTCCGCCGGAAAAGCCGTTCATATACGACTATACGCTCGATGAGCTGCAGCAATGGATGAAGGACAACGGCGAACCAGCTTTCCGAGCGGGTCAATTGTTTGATTGGCTATATGTCAAACGGGTTTCGAGCTTCGAGGAGATGTCGAACCTGCCGAAGTCGCTGCGTGACAAGCTCGATTCGCAGTTTGGTTTCGTGACCTTGAGCGAAATTACGAAGTTCGAGTCGAAGGATGGAACGGTCAAGTTTCTGTTCAATCTTCATGACAACCACGCGATCGAGACCGTTGTTATGCGGCATAACTACGGCAACAGCATCTGCGTTACGACGCAGGTCGGGTGCCGAGTCGGCTGCACGTTCTGCGCTTCGACGCTTGGCGGTCTGAAGCGGGATCTGTCAGCGGGTGAGATTGTCGCGCAAGTTGTATGGGCGCAGAAGCTGCTCGATGCAACTAATGAGCGTATTTCGAGTATTGTTATTATGGGAATAGGCGAGCCGTTCGAGAATTACGATGCGACGATGAATTTCCTGCGTATAATGATTCATGAGAAGGGACTTCATATCGGCCAGCGCCATATTACGGTCTCGACAAGCGGCATTGTGCCGAACATTTATCGCTTCGCGGATGAGAACACGCAGATTAATCTGGCAATTTCGATCCATGCGCCGAATGACGCGCTCCGTTCGAAGCTGATGCCGGTTAACCGCCGTTTCCCATTCAACGATGTGATGGAGTCGCTTCGTTACTACATTGCGAAGACCGGCCGACGCATAACATTTGAATATGCATTGATTGGCGGCGTGAACGACCGTCCTGAGCATGCAGAAGAGCTTGCGCAAGTGCTGCAAGGTTTGCTGTGCCACGTTAACCTTATTCCGGTTAACCACGTGCCTGAACGCAACTACGTGCGTACGCCGCGAGACGATATTTTTGAATTCCAGCGCATTCTCGAAAGGAACAAAATCAATGCGACGATCCGCAGGGAGCAGGGCCACGATATCGCGGCTGCATGCGGCCAGCTGCGGGCGAAGCATATGGAATCCACTGCGAGGTGATCCGGATTGATTATTGCTAACCGGACGGATATCGGACGCGTCCGACAAGTGAATGAGGACAGTTACTGGGTTGAACAGCTGCCTTCCGGCATTGTTGCTGCAGTCGTTGCAGACGGAATGGGCGGACATCTTGCTGGCGAGGTAGCCAGCAAGATGACTGTCGATTCCTTGCAGGCAGCGATTTGCAGTGCTGCTGCTGGGCTTACGAACGAGGAATGCGAAGAGCTGCTTCAGTCTGCCGTCAAGCAGGCGAACGAAGTCGTCTATACGACGGCTTCAAGCAACGAGCAGTACAGCAATATGGGAACAACCGTTATTATTGCGCTTGTTGAGGGCGATCGGGCCGTCATTGCCCATGTTGGCGACAGCCGCGTCTATAGAGCAAATGCAGATGGACTCGTACAGCTAACTGACGATCATACGCTAGTCAACGAACTCGTGAAGTCTGGGCAAATTACAGCGGAAGAAGCAGCTGTTCATCCTCGCCGCAATGTGATCATGCGCGCCGTTGGTACAGATCCGGAGGTAAGTGCTGATGTATCCTTTTATACATTATCGCCATCAGACATCCTCTTGCTGTGCAGCGATGGTTTAACCGATATGGTCAGCCATGAGCAAATGCTGGAGACGCTGTTAACAGAAAGCTTGGATCTTGACGGGAAGGCGGAACGTCTCGTTTCGCTGGCGCTGCATGCAGGCGGCGATGATAACATTACCGTCGTACTCTTGCAAGGTGACGCCAACAGAATCGAGGGGGGTGCCATTCAATGATCGGCCATGAGCTTGGAGGACGCTACGAAATTATTTCGCGGATCGGCGGCGGTGGCATGGCGCTCGTATATAAAGCCCATGACGTACTGCTCAACCGTAAAGTTGCGGTAAAAGTGCTTCGTCAGCAATTCGTACATGACGAAGAATTTATTCGTCGTTTCCGTCGTGAAGCGCAAGCAGCGGCCTCGTTGTCGCACCCGAACGTTGTCAGCATCTATGATGTTGGACGGGAAGAAGACGTGCACTTCATCGTAATGGAATATGTCGAAGGCAGCAATTTGAACGAAATTATTCATGAACGCGCTCCTCTGCAGCCTGAGGAAGCGGTACATATTGCTGCACAAATCTGCGATGCGCTCGTGAGCGCGCATCAGAATCAAATTATACATCGCGATATTAAGCCTCATAATATTCTTATTGGCAAGAATGGCCGGGTGAAGGTGACCGATTTCGGCATCGCTCGCGCCGTTACTGCATCAACGATTACACAGACCGGCTCGGTCGTTGGCTCTGTGCATTATTTCTCGCCAGAGCATGCGAAGGGGACAAGCACGGGGGAGAAATCCGACCTCTATTCTTTAGGGATTGTGCTATATCAAATGCTGACTGGCAAGCTGCCTTTCCACGGCGAAAGCCCGATCAGTGTTGCACTTAAGCATTTGCAGGAGACGTTCGTGGAGCCGCGTGTCATTAACACGCTTATACCGCAAAGCGTTGAGAACGTTATTCTGCGCGCGATGCGCAAAAATCCAGCTGAACGCTACGCATCGGCTAGCGATATGCTGCGCGATCTGGAAACATGCATGCTGCCGGAACGGCTGCATGAACCGAAGGTAGTCTTCACACCAATTGCTGACGATTTGGACGAAACGCGCATCATGCCTGCTATTCGGCATTCTTCAGGAGCTAACCGCCTTGCGGACGAACAATCCGCTCAGGACCGGACCGCCGCTGGGGCAGCGTTGTCTGGCACGCAGCAGCTGGAGTGGGAAGAGGATACGAGGCGCAAGGCATGGTGGAAGCGTCCCGTGACATTGGTCATTGCAACGCTGGTTATTATTGCAGGTCTTTACTTTGCGGTCCGAGCGGTTACGAACAGCTTGGATGTGCCTGAGGTTACCGTTCCGTATGTGATTAATCATACCGAAGAAGAAGCTATTCGGATGCTTGAAGAGGCAGGCCTTGATGTTGAGGAGCCGATTGAGTATGAATATTCGGATGAAGTCGAAGCCGGTTTTGTCTATAATCAATCCAAAGCGAACATGAAGGTCAAGAAAGGCGCGTTTATCAAGCTCTATGTCAGCAAGGGAAGCGAGCTCTCGACAATGACCAGCTATATCGGCCAGCCTATCGCGCATGCGAAGGAGGATCTGGCGGCGCTGGGCGTCGATGATAGCCGTATAACGACTACGCAGGAGTTCAGCGATCAAGAGCCTGGTACAATTTTGTCGCAGACGCCTGAAGCGAATGCCCAATACGATCCGAAGACGGAAACGGTGCATTTCATCGTTAGTAAGGGACAGGAAACGGTCGTCATGCCTAAGCTGTTGGGCAAGAAGGAAGCGGAAGCGAAAGTGCTGCTCAGCCAGCTCGGCTTGGTGCTGAAGGAAGAGAACATCGTGAGAGAGTCAAGCTATGAGCCAGAAGGCACCGTCATCGCACAATTCCCATATCAAGAGGGCGAAGACGTTGGCAAGGGAGCCGAGGTTTCGATTACAGTAAGCTCCGGCTTGCCGAAGGATGCTCGCGAACGGACGCTGAACCTTCTCATCTCCCCGGCGCAAGCAGGTACAACAAGTGAGATTAAGATCACGTACTCCGATGCTACGGGTGAGAATAAAGTATGGGGAACTCGCAAAATTAAAGATACACAGAAGTTTTCCGTTAAAGTAATTGTTGCGCCGAACAAGGATGCTGCCGTTACCGTCATGCGCGATAATCAGCTGGTCGATTCGTTCCCAGTGACATATGAGGACGATCAGAAGCCAGTTGACCAGACGATACCGGGTCAAGGCCAGCCAGAGAATGAGCAGCAGCCATCCCAGCCGGCCAACGGTACGGTAGGAACCGATGATCCAACCTCAGCAACGAATGATCAGCAAACAACGGATACCAACCCGCCAGATGACGGGGACGAGGATAACCATCAACATGACTAATAATAAAGAGCTGCAAGGCACGATTGTCAAAGCGCTTGCCGGCTACTACTACGTTCAGCCTGCCGATGTGCAGGCTGAACCTGTACAATGCCGTGCACGGGGTGTTTTCAAGAAAAGAGGCGTTTCGCCGCTGGTCGGCGACCGCGTTCATTATTCGCTGACGGATAATGGAGAGGGAACTGTTGAAGAGATTCTGCCGCGTCAGACGGAGCTCATTCGTCCGCCAGTCGCCAATATTGAGCTGGCAGTGCTCGTGTTCTCTGTGACGGAGCCGGAGCTCAGCTTCCAGCTGCTGGACAAGTTTCTTGTTCATATTGAGCATGCCGGACTCGATACCGTCATTTGCTTAAGCAAGAGCGATCTGACGGCTGCAGAGGGGAAAGACGGCGAATCGGCTCGTGCAGCGCTTCAACGCGTGAAGCGTGTATATGAGCCGTTAGGCTATGAAATATACGAGACGAGCGCAAGCCATTCCGAAGGCTTCGACCGTCTGCGGGAGAAGCTGAATGGGCGTCTATCCGTCTTCGCCGGGCAATCCGGCGTCGGCAAATCTTCCATGCTTAACGCGCTTGTGCCAGGCCTATCGCTTGAGACGAATGCGATTAGCGATCGACTCGGACGCGGCAAGCACACGACACGGCATGTCGAGCTCATTGATATTGGGAATAAAGGTCTTGTTGCGGATACGCCGGGCTTCAGCCAGCTTGATTTTCAAGAGCTCGGTATTGAAGACTTAGGCTACTGCTTCCGCGAGATGCGAGAGCTGTCGCCATCGTGCAAGTTCAGAGGCTGCACGCATGTACATGAGCCGGGCTGCGCCGTCCTAGAAGGGCTGGCAGCAGGAACGGTGGACGAAGGGCGGCACGGCCACTATATAACGTTTATGGATGAGATGAAAGAGAGAAAGCGGAGGTATTAACGTATGACTATTATTGCACCGTCGATTTTATCGGCAGATTTTTCTAAGCTGGGGGAGGATGTTCGCTCAGCCGAGCAAGCCGGCGGGGATTGGATTCATATTGACATTATGGATGGGCACTTCGTTCCGAATATTACGTTCGGTCCGCTCGTAGTCGAGTCGATTCGTTCCTATACGAAGCTGCCGTTCGACGTTCATCTCATGATTGAGAAGCCTGAGCTGTACATCCCTGCCTTTGCTAAGGCTGGCGCAGATCGAATTACGGTTCATGCGGAGGCGTGTGTTCACCTTCACCGCGTCATACATATGATCAAGGAGCTTGGCCTGCCGGCTGGTGTTGCGATCAATCCAGGTACGCCGGTATCGGCTGTTGAGCCGGTGCTGGAGGATGTGGATCTCGTGCTGCTCATGACGGTAAACCCGGGCTTCGGCGGACAATCGTTCATTCCGCAATCGGCAGCGCGGCTGCGCCAGCTGCGCGGCATGCTGCAGGAGCGCGGACTGACGAATATGCATGTGCAGGTAGACGGCGGCATTAATGCGGAGACGGCTGCAATCGTACGCGAGGCAGGCGCGAATGTGCTTGTCGCGGGCAACTATGTATACGGTTCGCCGGATCGTTCGGCCGCTGTCGCATCACTGAGGTAATCGCCATGAGTAAAAAAGTGAAGCCAGCCATTGACGTCGATCTTGATGAAGAGCGCAAATCGCGCACGGTCCTTATCGTTATTGCATTCAGTTTTGCTTGCGGCATATGTCTGAGTTTATTTGCTATCATTTCAGGTCCGCTCAAATATGTATTTTCGCTTGTAGCGCTTCTAATCGGTATCAAAATGTTCGGCAGACTGGATCGAGTCGGGCCGCGAATTTGGTTTATCAGCCTCTCAATTATCTGGTACTTACTGCTTACAATTATTATCACTTTTATTCAGTTCGCACAGGATAACCCATTGCCCACAAACGGTTAGCCTCTTGTCCGCTCTGGAATAGGACGACTAGATCATGCATAGGATGGTTACATGAACGAAGGCTCTTGAGATGAACTGGGGCTACAAGCTTCGTGCAGCATCTTATGTAGGCAGTCAGTACCACATTTCGATGAGCGCGCTTTGAGGAGGGATGGAGCATGAAATTTTACACGATCAAGCTGCCGAAATTTTTGGGCGGTTTCGTCAAGGCCATCTTGAATACGTTCCAAAAAAACTAAATACGGCCGGCACGGCGATAGTACGATCGTGGAACGGTACACGAGGGGTGTTCCATCTGCGCATGCTCGGAACATGCCCTCAAGCGCCGCATGCTGCCTGACACAAACTCTGCCTCCTGCTGGGGGGGGACTCCTCTAGGGTTCCGATGGCTGGACCTCAGAGTGGGAGAATGGCGGGACAGAGGCGTTCCTCATATACTGCGTGCTTCGAGTCGCGTGCCCCAGTGGGGCACAGCTTACTTCATGTGCGTAATAGAGTGTATGGATCTTGGCTTACCTGACAACTAATATGATCAATAACAAAAAGACCGCATCCCGTAGGACGCGGTCTTTCGTTGCTGCGAGTTCGCAGGCTATTATACACGAGTTACTTTGCCGGATTTCAGCGCACGAGCGCTCACCCATACGCGTTTCGGTTTGCCGTCGACGAGGATGCGCACTTTTTGTACGTTTACGCCCCAAGAGCGGCGGTTTTTGTTGTTAGCATGGGAAACGTGGTTGCCCGTGCTTGGCGCTTTGCCAGTGATTGCACATTTGCGAGACATGGATACACCTCCTTAAATTGAAGCGGAGCATACGGCTTCGCAAGCATCCGCCCACATGAGGCAGAGCAGAACAGCATGAAAAGCATCCGCTGAAAGTCGCTTGGTTATACGTCATCGAATACTGCGGCTTCCCATAAGAAGCGGCATATAAACATACCCAAGTATCGTATCACAATTTCCTTTTCCTTGTCTAGTCCTGAGGGGCGCTCGCTTCCGATTCCGGACGAAACGCTTTGCAAATTGCTAAGAAAACAAACGAATCGAGAACAATCTATCGCATTTGAACTAGCCGAATGTCGAAAAACATTGTAGAATGTCGTTAACACTGAATCTTAACGTACTTTCGGAACGACCTCTTATACTTGTTCTTGAAGCTTCAAGTCATGTTGCATTTGCACAAGTGTGGAGCAGTTCGAGTCAAGGGCATTGGTCTGTCTAAGATTGGATGCGTTTACATCTACTTGAAGTTGAAGTGACACACGCTTCTATATCTGTATTGTTTATAGTACAATGTTGGAAAGTCCACAATAGAGATACATGAGGAAAAGGAGCGAGTTTCCATGCCACTGCAGCTGAGCACTGAACTTGGAAAAGTGTTGATTACTGATGAATGCGTTGCCGTTATTGCAGGGTCTGCGGCATTGGAATGTTACGGTCTTGTCGGTATGGCTTCCCGCAAACAATTGAAAGATGGAATTTCTGAACTGCTGGGAAGGGACAATCTGTCCCGAGGTGTCGAAGTGCGGCACGAGCAGGATCGCCTGCATATCGATTTGCATATAATCGTGAGCTATGGAACCAAAATATCCGAGGTTGCGCATAATATTCAAACAAAGGTCAAATATGTGCTCAATGATGTGATCGGACTTGAGGTTGATCAAGTACAAATATTTGTGCAAGGCGTACGGGTACTTAAGTAGTTAGGAAGGGGAATAGTCGTTGAGCAAGCGCACGATAAACGGAATCGATTTTGCCCGAATGGCTGCTGCCGGGGCTGAGCTTTTGAATCGGAACGCGGAGCGCGTAAACGCGTTGAATGTGTTTCCAGTACCAGACGGCGATACGGGTACGAATATGAATTTAACGATGACATCAGGGATGAAGGAGCTGCAGGGTAAAACCTCGCCTCATCTCGGAAAGGTCGTCGAAGCGTTATCCAAAGGATTGCTGATGGGTGCCCGGGGCAACTCAGGCGTCATTCTATCTCAGCTGTTCCGCGGTTTCGCCAAATCGCTGGCTTCATCAGAGGAAGCAGGCCCTGCACAATTGGCTGCTGCGCTGCAGTATGGCGTTGATATGGCCTACAAAGCGGTTGTGAAGCCAGTCGAGGGCACGATTCTGACGGTCGCTCGAGAGGCAGCGAAGCATGCGGTTACGATCGCTCGTCGGACTGGTACTGCGGACGAGCTGATGCGTGAGGTTTATGAGAAAGCAAACGAGGCGCTTCAGCGTACGCCAGAGCAGCTGCCGGTGCTGAAGCAGGTTGGCGTCGTCGATTCCGGCGGTCAAGGCCTTGTTTATATATACGAAGGCTTTGCACGCGTATTGTCTACACTGGATGCGACGCAGCATGAAGCCTCCGAAGCTTCATTCGTTACAGAAGCAGCGCTTCCTGAGGACGTAGGGATGGCCGATCGTCTACGCGGTACAGCCCCTGCACGGCCAGCTGCAGGCCATTCTGCGCAAGCCCGACTAGCGACGGAAGATATTGAGTTCTTGTACGATATGGAGTTTTTTATCGATCGTAGTAAGGCAGCGAAATCTGCTCCCTTATTCAACGAGCAGCGTTTCAAGGACGCGCTTGCGAAGGATGGCGATTCGATTCTCGTCATCGAGTCCGATGATGTGATTAAGGTGCATGTTCATTCCCGCAAGCCTGGCGATGTGCTGAATCTGGCACTGCCTTACGGTGAGCTGATTGATATTCACATTCTGAATATGCGGGAGCAGCATCGTGATTTGTTGGATGAAGAAGGGCATGCGGATGCCGGCAATCTGCCTGACAGCGAAGCGCTTGCTGCAGCAGAAGTGTTGACTGGCGGAGCGGCTCCGCAAACAACTTCGCCGGAACAAGTCCACGAGTATGCACCGTTCGGTATTATTGCCGTCGCAATGGGCGAAGGCATTGCAGAAATTCTGCTCGATAATAACGTCGACATTGTATTGTCGGGCGGCCAGACGATGAATCCGAGCACGGAAGATTTCGTAAAGGCCATTGAGGCACTGCCGGCTGAGCACATCTTCCTGCTGCCGAACAACGGCAACATCATTCTCGCTGCGGAACAGGCGGCGGAGCTGGCAGGCCGCAGCGTGTCGGTTATTACGACGCGTACGGTGCCGCAAGGGCTCGCTGCAGCGCTCGCATTCCGCGAGGATGAATCGATTGAGCGCAATAGCGAGCTGATGAAACGCGCGTCGGAGTCCGTCCGCTCGGGTCAAGTTACGCAGGCGGTTCGCGATACGTCAATCGATGGCATTGCGATCCGTGAAGGTGATTTTATCGGCATTCAAGAGAAAGCCATCGTCGTATCGACGTCTGATCTTAATGATGCTTGCCGCACGCTGCTTAGCGGTATGCTCGAAGAAGGCGGCGATCTGATTACGGTGTTGACTGGCGAGGATGCAGACGCCAATGTTACGAGCCAGCTGAAGCAATGGCTGAACTCGGAGCATCCGGATGTAGAGGTTGAGGTGCTTGAGGGTGGTCAGCCGCTGTATCCATACGTATTCGCGGTCGAATAACAGCGAGACATACGGTCATGAAGCACGACTAATCAGAGGAAGAAGGAGGGGCGCGTATGACGAAGATTCGAATCGTGACGGACAGTACGGCAGATTTGCCAGCTGATATACGGAAGCAGTTTGAGATCGAGATGGTGCCGCTTCAGCTTTCATTTGGCGATGAGACATTTCTTGATGCGGTGACGATTGAGACGGATCAATTCTATCAGAAGCTGGCGGCATCCGAGCAGCTGCCGAAGTCGTCTCAGCCATCGACGATTGCGTTTAAGGAATTGTACGAGCGCATTCTGACGGAAACGCCAGATGCCCAGATCATTTCTATTCATCTTTCAGCTGCCCTTAGCGGCACTTATCAATCTGCCGTCATCGGCAGCACAATGGTGGAAATCGAGGATGCCGAATCGCACCTTACCGTATTTGATTCGAAATCGGCTTCCATCGGCATCGGCGTGCTTGTCTTGAAAGCAGCAGAGATGGCTGGCTCAGGAAGCTCGAAGGAGCAAATTATTGCTGAGCTAGAGAAGCTGCGCGCCGAGACGAAGATCTATTTTCTCGTGGATACGCTTGAATATTTGCAGAAGGGCGGCCGGATTGGCAAAGCTTCGGCGGTCATCGGCTCTCTGCTTAACATTAAGCCGATCTTGACGCTCGACGAGGACGGCGTCGTCTCCTCAATCGATAAAGTGCGAGGGCAGAAGAAAGCGATGCTTCGCATCGTCGAGCTTCTTCATGAGAAGTTTAACAGCCAGGAGCCTGTTACTGTTACGTTTGCATATGCTGAACGTTTGGAAGGCGCGCAAGAGATGAATGAATTGCTGAAGTCGCATTTCAACGTTCAAGGTACGACGTATTATGAGCTTGGCCCTGTTATCGGCACGCATGCCGGTCCAGGTACAGTAGGTCTTTTTATGCATAGGGTGTGAGAGGAATGAAGCTGGATCTAGTTTCGGTCCGGCAAGTTAAGGGCGTGAGCGCGCAGAAGGTAGGCGAGCTTCACGCCTTTGGCGTCCGTACGGTTGCCGATTTGCTGGACTACTATCCGTTCCGGTACGAGGATTACCGGCTGCGGGATTTGGCGGAAGCCAAAGATGGGGAGAAGGTTACGGTTCAAGGCATTATTCGAAGCGTACCGCTATTGGCGCGATTCGGCCGAGGCAAGGCGCGGCTGACGTGTCTAGTTGAGGTTGAGCATTTTCTTGTGAAAGCAGTCTGGTTCAATCGTGCGTTCCTGAAGGATCAATTAACGCTTGGACGCGAGATTACGATTACAGGCAAGTGGGAAGCCCATCGTCACCAGATGACCGTGTCGGATTCGGAGTTTCCGGACCGCGGTAAAGCCCGAACAGGAACGCTGCAGCCCGTTTATTCGGTTGGCGGCGGTCTGACGAATGCGTGGATGCGCAAGACGATAGCGCAGGCATTGGTGCAGTTTGGCGATCTGATCGAGGAGAGCTTGCCTGCGGATATTGTGGCGAAGCATCGGCTTATGCCGCTTCGCGAGGCCATTATGCGCATCCATCAGCCCGACGGAACAGCGGAAGGGCAGGCGGCGAGAAAGCGGCTCGTCTACGAGGAGCTGTTCTGGTTTCAGCTTAAGCTGCAGGCCTATCGTTCGCTGCAGAGGTCGCGATCTGAAGGGATGGCGTTCCCGATCGAAAGTACGATGATTCGAGAATTTGCGGCAACGCTGCCGTTCGAGCTGACGGATGCGCAGAAGAAGGTGATCAACGAGATCACGCACGATCTTCGGCAGAAGCACAGCATGAATCGGCTGCTGCAGGGGGATGTCGGCTCCGGCAAGACGGTAGTTGCCGCAACGGCGCTGTATGCAGTGGCGAAGAGCGGTCATCAGGGAGCGCTAATGGTGCCAACGGAGATCTTGGCGGAGCAGCATCTACGATCGCTGCAGCGGTTGTTTGAAGGAACCGGTATTGAAGTGGCACTCTTGACCGGCAGTCTGACTGCCCGGCGCCGCCGTGATGTTATCGCAGGCTTACAAATGGGTCTTATTCATATTGTGGTGGGTACACATGCACTTATACAAGATGACGTCATATTCCGCTCGCTTGGTCTTGTTGTGACCGACGAGCAGCATCGGTTCGGCGTCAATCAGCGAAGCGTCCTGCGAAGGAAGGGCTGGAGCCCGGATGTGCTGACGATGACGGCGACGCCGATTCCGCGCACGCTCGCCATAACCGCGTTTGGCGATATGGACGTATCGACAATCAAGGAACGGCCGAAGGGACGAAAGCCGATTAAGACGCATTGGACGAAGCCGAATGCAATGGAGCGGGTGTTCGAGTTTATCGAGCGTGAAGCAGCGCATGGGCGTCAAGCGTATGTCATTTGTCCGTTGATCGAAGAATCGGAAAAGCTTGATGTGCAGAATGCAATCGAGATGCATGCGACGATCGCGATGTCGCTGCCGAAGCTGAAGGTTGGGCTGCTGCATGGACGGATGACGCCCGGCGAGAAGGACGAAGCGATGCGGGCATTCAGCGAGAACGAGACTCAGGTGCTCGTTGCAACGACGGTCGTTGAGGTCGGCGTCGATGTGCCGAATGCTACGGTGATGGTCATCATTGATGCGGAGCGTTTCGGATTGTCACAGCTGCACCAGCTTCGCGGCCGGGTTGGGCGAGGCGAGCATCAATCGCACTGTATTCTCGTTGCAGATCCGAAGTCAGAGAACGGACGCGAGCGGATGAAGGTCATGACGGAAACCGATGATGGATTCGAGGTTGCTCGACGTGATTTGGAGCTGCGCGGACCAGGCGATTTCTTCGGAACGAAGCAGAGCGGTGTGCCAGACTTTAAGCTGGCCGACATGGTAGCCGATTACGAGCTGCTGGAGGAAGCAAGGGACGATGCCGCAGAGCTGGCTGGCGAGGCGAATTTCTGGACGAATCCAGAGCTGGCGCCATTGCGCAGCCGACTGCTGCAGGATCCATTATTTCAAGGCGAGCAGCTGGATTAACAATCTGATCAGGGTATATATATTGTTTCAATTTGGGGTGTCAACTTCCGGGGACGAACGGCATATGTATAAGCGATTGCCACATGCGGCGGTCGGTTGCCGTTCCGCCGGCTGGAGGTGTTTCCCATGAGCTATCAGAAATTTGGTATTCGGCCCGATCTTGTCGAGCGGGTTAAGTTCAAGATGAAAAACCCGGTCGTCAAAGACCGAATGAAGACGATGCTTGCGAATGTTAACAAGTACGATCTGCAAGACCGTGCGAAGGTTCGCAAGCTGGTCAAGTCGGCTGCAGCGGCGTTGTCGGAAAAATTGACGGAGACACAGGAAGAACAAATTATTACGTTCATCCTAAGTCAAAAAATTGATCCGAACAACACGTTTCATTTGCTCAAGCTGTGGGCCACTTTTCGTTAGGGATACGAGGCTTACGCCCTACACGCCCGCCTGACAACAAGCGGCTTACAGCCTGGGATGTTAACCGTGCCGAAGCACCAAGCAGTCCACTGCCGAATAGGAGTGGGCTGCTTTTTTGTGTGCGATTTTGTAAAAAGACGGAAGATTGATTGTTGACGAGTATTTCGGAGTGTGATAAATTTAACACACCGCATAGGATTACTTGGAATTAAAGTTGGAAGCAAAAGTGAATAATTCGTATTCGCTCGCTAGTAAACTGGAGGCGTATGGCTTGGTTAGCAATAACCATAGCTGTGCGCCTCTTTGCTTTCTAAAGCTTGAACGAGTAATGAGGCTTGCAAGGCCAGTTATTCGTTCACGAGAATTCATACGACGCAGCATTTATTTGCAGGATGTTCAATCCTTACAGAATCATTATTAACTTTTTAGGAGGATTACTATGGAATATCGTAAATTTGGCAGGACGGGTTTGAAAGTTTCGGCAGTAAGCTTGGGAACGATGGCGTTTGGCCGATGGATCGATGAAGCGGCATCCGCGACGATTCTGGATTTGGCGCTGAATAACGGCATCAACCTTGTCGATACGGCGAACGTGTACGGTGAAGGCGAATCGGAGCGCATTCTCGGCCGGCTGCTGAAGGAAAGACGGCAGGATATCGTATTGGCGACCAAAGTGCACGGCCGTGTAGGCCAAGGCGTGAATGACGGCGGCCAGAGCCGCTATCATATTTTCAAAGCGGTAGAGGACAGTCTTCGCAGACTTCAAACGGACTACCTCGATTTGTACCAGGTACATCGCTTCGATCCGAACACGCCGCTGGAAGAGACGCTCCGCGCGCTGGATGATCTGGTCCGTCAAGGTAAAGTCCGCTATATCGGCGCTTCGAACTTTGCAGCGTGGCAGCTTGCTAAGGCGCATGGCATAAGCGCTCTGCACGGGCTGGAGCGCTTCGAGAGCCTTCAGCCGGAATACAGCTTGATCTCGCGCGAGATTGAACAAGAGATCGTTCCTTTCGTGCAATCGGAGCAAGTTGCGGTTATCGTCTACAGTCCGCTAGGCCGTGGTATTCTGTCTGGCAAATATCGTGCGGGCGAGGCGCCGCCGGAGGGCTCGCGTCTGGCGGCCGGCGAGCAGCGGCTCGAGCAGCTGCTGAAGAAGAATGCACTTACGGTCGCCGATGCGATTAAGCCGCTTGCAGAGGAGCAGGGTCTTACTACTGCTCAGTACGCTCTGTCTTGGGTGCTCAGCCGCCCAGGTGTTACATCCGCCATTCTCGGCGCATCGAAGCCTGAGCATATTACAGAAGCGGCGAAGAGCTGGCATGTAAGGCTGACCGAGGCTGATCTGAAGAAGGCGGACGAAGCGCTTGCGGCTGCTGTGCAGGCTCGCGAGAGCGTGCTCAACTAAGCGGATTGCGTTCTAACAAATAGCATACATTCTACCGTTCTAATGGGGGATATCTGGTGCAAGCGCAGATATCCCTTTTGTCATGGACGAACAACGGAGGGAGTATTATGGCAGGCGTTCGCATACAGCATCTGTACAAACGATACGGCAAAGAGAAGCAGGCGGTCGTATCTGATTTTCAATTGGAAATAAAGGATAAAGAGTTCATCGTGTTCGTCGGTCCATCCGGATGCGGGAAGTCTACCACGCTGCGAATGATCGCCGGCTTGGAGGATGTGACGGAGGGCGAAATATTCATCGATGACCAGCTCGTGAACAAGCTGGCGCCGAAGGAACGAGATATCTCCATGGTGTTCCAGAACTACGCGCTGTATCCGAACCTAAGCGTCTATGAGAATATCGCATTTGGTCTGCGGATGCGCAAGCTGCCGAAGCATGAGATTGATCTGGCTGTGAAGCAGGCGAGCCGTATATTGGAGATCGAGCCCTATTTGCACCGCAAGCCGAAGGATCTGTCTGGCGGTCAGCGGCAGCGCGTTGCATTAGGCAGAGCGATCGTTCGCAACCCAAAGCTGTTCCTGATGGATGAACCGCTCTCCAATCTCGATGCGAAGCTGCGGGTTACGATGCGTATGGAAATTACGAAGCTTCACAAGAAGCTGGGTACGACGTTCATCTATGTCACGCATGATCAGATCGAGGCGATGACGATGGCCGACCGTATTGTCGTCATGAAAGGCGGCCTTATTCAGCAGTGCGATACGCCAGAACGCATCTATTCCAAGCCTGCGAATATGTTCGTAGCCGGATTTATCGGATCGCCCCCGATCAATTTCATCGAAGGCCGCATCCAGGAAACGCCTGAGGGACGTCTGGAGTTTCGGACGAACCGATTCCAGCTGAAGGTGAATGAAACGGATGAAAATATTTTGCGGTCTAATAACCAAGTAAATAAGTCTGTAATACTTGGGATTAGACCGGAGAATGTGAAGTTGGAAGGGCTGTTCTCAGAGACGATTATTACGGGCATCTATCTAGACAATGAGCTGATGGGGGCTGACCGATTCTTATATTTGGATATCGGACAGGAGAAGCCGCTTATCGCCCGGGTCGATCCGGACAATCGGTTCAATGAGAATGAGAAAGTGAAGGTCGAGCTTGATCTGTCGAAGGCGCACTTCTTCCATCATGAGACGGGCGTACGATTGACGGAGTAAACGCCGCCTGAATTAGGGAGGGGGTTGGCAGGTAATCATGCTGAAGAAACAATATTGGTTACTTGGATTAGGGGTTGTGCTCGTCGCTGCTGTATCGTATTTATCGCTTGGATCCAGCGGATCGGATGATGCTGCCGCCGCAGACGCGGCGGACGTCCGATTCGAAGACCTGGTTGCCAACTATGAATATGAGCAGGATCCTTACTACAGCGATGTACTTGCGAAGTGGCAGGAGCAGGGCTATCAGGATGCTGCTGCTTCGGTTCAGATCGAAGGGGCATTCCCGTCGAACGTGTCGGACGGACTAAGGATCCAAACAGGAAACTACGACGGCAAGTCGAACGTGCTGGTATGGAATACGGCGCAAGCTGGCTGGGTGGAATTTACGTTCGAGACGACGGAAAGTGCGTTGTATGAAATCCATGCCTCCTATGTGCCGCTCAAGGAGGAAGGGCGGAAGGCAGCCATTCAATGGGATGTGACGATTGATGGCAAGCGGCCATTCCGCGAAGCTTCGGCTATCGCACTCTATCGGAAATGGGAGGATGCAAGACCTATTCTGACGAACAGCGACGGCGATCAGATTCGGCCGCGGTCGACGGACATATCTGAATGGAGCGACAAGCCATTCGTAGACGCTGGCGGTGCATATGCCGAGCCGTTGAAATGGTACATACCTGCAGGCAAGCATACGATACGGCTGCAGGGCCACGAGCCGGTCGCTATCGAGCGGCTGTCACTCGTTCCTGCCACAGCGATTCCAACCTACAAGGAGGTTGCCGACCAGCAGAGCAGCATACCTGCTGCAGATGGTGCGGTTATTACGCTGCAGGCGGAAGATTTTGCCTATAAGAATGATCCTGCGATTAAGCTTTTCTCGGATAAGAACGACCGGTCCGTGCCGCGTTATGCAGGCCGTATTCTCTATAACACGGTTGGCGGTCTGCGGTGGCTGGAACAAAATCAAGAAATTACGTGGACCTTCGAGGTGCCGAAGACAGGCTTGTACCAGATCGGCTTCCGTGCGCTGCAGAACACGATCGCGCAGAAAACGTCGTTCCGAACGGTCCGAATTGACGGCCAGGTGCCGTTCAAGGAGTTCGAGGCATACGGATTCCCTTATCGAGCAAGTTGGGAAGGCGCCGTGCTTCAGGATGCGAAGAAGCAGCCGTATCTCGTGAAGCTTGAACAGGGAAAACATACGCTGTCACTGGCGGTTACGCTCGCCCCGGTCAAATCGGTATTGATCGATCTTGAGCGGCTGAATGCGCACCTCGATGCGATCGATTGGGATTTGCGGACAGTGACAGGTTCCAATAGCAAGAAGACGATTGACCGTAACCGAACATGGAATATGGAGCAGGACTTCCCGGGACTTACGGACAAAATGAAGCTTGCTGCCGACGCCATGACGGTGCTGTCCAAACGTCTAGTCGCAGCAAATGGCAGCAAGGATTCGATCAGCCAGGGGCTGGATACATCCGCGAAGGATCTCCGTTCCCTCTTAAGGAAGCCGGAGGAAATCCCGTACAACGTGGATGAAATCTCGTCGATGCGAGAGAAGTTCGGAACGTTCATCGAGACGCTTATGAAGCAGTCGCTGCAGCTTGATGAAGTATACATCATACCGGCAGCGACTCCGCCGCCGAAGATGACAGCAGGCTTCTTCGCTACCGTATGGGGCAGCATCCAAAACTTCGGCTATTCCTTCGATACGCGGGACAGCCTGCGCAGCATGGACCAGAACAAGCTGAATGTCTGGGTGCAGCGCGGCCGGGACTATGTCGATCAGCTGCAGCAGCTGGCAGATGAGACATTCACGCCGGAGACGGGCATTGAGGTGAAGGTCAACCTGCTGCCGAATCCAGAGCTGCTGCTGATGTCCAATGCGGCTGGCGTACAGCCGGATGTGGCGCTCGGTCTGACGCAGGATTTGCCGGTCAATTACGCGATCAGAGGGTCGCTGGTAGATCTGTCGAAGCTCGAGGGCTTCGATAAGCTGTATCCGCAGTTCAGTCCAGGCTCCTGGCTGCCGCTCTATTACAACGGTGGATATTACGGGGTGCCGGAGACGCAGTCGTTCCAGGTGCTCTATTACCGGAAGGATATCTTCAAGCGACTCGGGCTGGAAGTCCCGCAAACCTGGGATGAAGTATATGATCTGCTGCCGACGCTGCAGCAGAACTTCATGAACTTCTATATTAATCCGAAGGAGTTCGCGACGTACTTCTACCAGAACGGCGTCGATTTCTACGAGCCGGGCGGACTCAAATCTGCACTCGATACGCCTGCAGCCTACAAGGCGTTCAAGCAGTGGACGGACCTGTTCAATACGTATGCCATCGACCGCGAAGTGTCGAGCTTCTATCAGCACTTCCGCAACGGGACGATGCCTGTCGGCATCTCGGACTACAATATGTACGTCCAGCTCGCAGCGGCTGCGCCGGAGCTGAATGGACGTTGGGGCATCGCGCTGCTGCCAGGCGTGAAGCAGAGTGACGGGACGATTGCACGCTGGGCAGGCGGCGGTCAGCGTACGGGCGTTATTTTCGAACGATCGGATAAGCAAGAGGAAGCATGGAAGTTTCTGCAATGGTGGCTGTCTACGGATACGCAGGAGCAGTACGGTTCCGATCTGGAGGCGATGAACGGCGTTGCTTTCCGCTGGAATACCTCGAACGTTGAAGCATTCCGCAGCCTGCCATGGAAGCAGGAGGATGCAGAAGTGATCCTAGGCCAGTGGAAATGGTATAAGGATATCCCGAACGTTCCGGGCGGCTATTTCTTAGATCGTGAGCTTGGCAACGCTTGGACGCGTTCCGTAGTCGGCACAACCAACTATATGTCATCCCTCGAACAGGCGGCGCGGGACATCAATCGCGAGCTTCTGCGCAAACAGCAGGAATTCGGCTTCGCAGACAATCTCGGTAAACCGCTGAAGAAGCTGGATATACCTGTCGTGGATCGGCCTTGGGAAGGGGTAGATGGAAGTGAGTAGAATCTGGTCGTTTCGAACGTCGTATCTGTTTATTGCACCGTTCTTGATTTGCTTCACGCTGTTCATCGTCATTCCGATTATATCGGCGGTAGGTTTAAGCTTCACCTATTACAACGGCATAGAACGGCCCCGGTTGATCGGGTGGAGCAACTTTCAATATTTGATCTCGCAAGATTTGCTGTTTCTGAAATACGCGATTCCGAACACGTTCAAGTTCGCGATTATTGTCGGGCCCGGCGGATATATCGCTGCCTTCCTGCTCGCGTGGCTCATTTCGAAGCTGCGCGGCGGGCTGCGCAAGTGGGTAGCGCTTGCGATGTACACGCCATCTCTTACGATCGGTATCGCGATGACGATCATCTGGCTGCCGCTGCTGTCGGGTGATCGGATCGGCTATTTGAACAGCATTCTGCTGAAGATCGGCTTCATCGATGTGCCGAAGCTGTGGGTCACGAGCCCCGATCTGCTCATGAACTCGATGATCGCCGTTACGCTATGGTCCAGCATGGGGGTCGGATTCCTGGCCATGCTGGCCGGCATTCTTAATATTGATACGACGCTGTACGAAGCAGGCCGAATTGACGGTATTCGCAACAGTCTGCAGGAGCTGTGGTTTCTGACCATTCCTTCGATGAAGCCGCAGATGCTGTTCGGCGCCGTCATGGCGATCGTCACGACGTTCAAGACCGGCGCAATCGGCGTGCAGCTGTCGGGACAGAACCCGACGCCGTCGTATGCGGGCCACCTGATCGTCAACCACATCGACGATTATGGCTTCATCCGGTTTGAAATGGGCTATGCGGCAGCGATCTCCGTCTTTCTGCTCATCGTCATGTACGGGGCCAACAAGCTAAGCTGGGGTTTGTTCGGCTCGAAGGAGGAATGACCCTTGAAACAGTCCAGTCTTGTCGCAAGAATCAGCTTCAACACGTTCATGCTCGCCTTGTCCGTCTTCATGATTCTTCCGATTATTTATATTTTCAACCATGCGTTTAAGCCGTACCATGAGCTGTTCGTGTATCCGCCCACGTTCTTCGTGAAGGAGCCGAACGTGCAGAACTTCGTTGAGCTGTTCTGGGTTACGGCGAATTCAATCGTGCCGGTCACGCGCTATTTGTTCAACAGCGTCGTTATTTCCGGACTGAGCGTGGTCGGGGTAACGATCATGAGCGCTCTGTGTGCGTATCCGCTGTCGAAGCATCCTTTTCCAGGGAAAAAATTTATATTCTCCGCCATCATTCTAATGCTCATGTTCACGCCGGAAATCGTGCAAATTCCGCGATATCTCGTCGTCAGCGAACTAGGCATTATGAATACATATTGGGGCCATCTGCTGCCGATTCTCGCTTCGCCGGTCGCTGTCTTTCTGCTTAAGCAGTTCATCGACCAGATACCGGATTCGCTCATTGAAGCTTCGAAGATCGATGGCGCGAATGAGGTTGTGACGTTCATTCGGATCGTCATTCCGATGTGTATGCCTGCGATTGCAACGGTGGCGATACTGGCGTTCCAGAACTCGTGGGGCAATATCGAGACTTCGACGCTGTTCATGCAGGACGATGAAATGAAGAACTTTCCGTTCTTCCTCTCGACGCTTACGAACAACCTGGCGAATAATGTGGCGCGACAAGGAGCGGCGGCGGTCGCTGCGCTTATCATGCTAATTCCGAACTTAATATTCTTCATCATTCTTCAGAGCAAAGTGATTTCTACGATGGCGCATTCCGGCATCAAATAATGGGGGGAGTCCGTTTGAATACCAAATGGCTGCGGATTGTGTCCGCCCTGGCTCTCCTGCTCACTGCGGCAGCTGCCGGTCTTCCTGGGTCTGGCACTCGTGCGTACGCTTCTTCGCTTCCTTATGATACGTATTATAAGGACGGATTCGGCCAGCTGGTGAAGACGCAGGCGGCCTATCTGCCAGCAGGCGTTCTTGGCTATAATCTGGCGGCCGCCGCTGCTGATGCAGGGAACGCGGCTGCTGAGACGTCGAAGCTGTCGCTCAATCAGCCTAAGGATCTGTTCGTCGATGAGCAGGATAACATCTACATTGCCGATACGGGCAACAATCGCATCGTTCAGTTAGACTCATCCGGGCAGTTCGTTCGGGAACTGACCGTTACGGACAGTCCGCTTAAGAAGCCAAGCGGCGTGTTCGTCAATAAGGAGGGACACATCTATATCGCGGATACCGGCAATAACCGTATCGTAACGCTCGATTCGGAAGGCAGACTGCTGAAGACGCTCGACCGTCCGAAGTCCTCGTACCTGCCGGCATCCTTCAAGTACGACCCGATTAATCTGATCGTTGACAAAAGGGGCTTCATCTACGTGACGACGCTTGGCGCTTATCAAGGGCTTGTTGAGCTTGATCCAGATGGCAACTTCATCGGCTTCTTCGGACCGAACCGCGTCAAGTTCTCGGTATTCGATGCTTTCAAGCGGTTCGTCTATACGCGTGAAATGTATCAGCGCGAGCTGAAGAAGCTGCCTGGCGCAATCGCCAACTCGACGATCGACAAGGATGGGTTCATCTACACCGTTACGAAAGAAATTCAGACGAATCAGATCAAGAAGCTGAATATCGCAGGTCTTGACCAGCTGCCGGGCAAAAGTGATTTCGCATCGCTGCAGAGCGGGCGCTCGTTCGGAGAGGTGCTGCATTGGCAGCGTGATCTGAGTCCACAGCTTGGCGATATAACCGTTGACGGAGATGGCAACATAACCGTCGTCGACACGGTCTGGAATACGATCAGCCAATACGACCGCAGCGGCAATCTGCTGTTCTTCTGGAGCAGCGATACGATCAACGCGACCTCGAAGTCGGGTGTCGTGAAGACGCCGGCAGCGATTGCGAACAATTCGAGAGGCGAGCTGCTCATTCTTGACAGCACGAACAATCTCATTCAAGTGCTGCGCCCTTCCGCATTCGGCAATCTCGTACATGAAGCTAATGCGTTGACACAAGAGGGCAAGTATATGGAGAGTGAGACGTTGTGGAATGAAGTTCGAAGATTGAATGCGCAGTATTCGCCCGCGCTGATCGGGTTAGCAAAGGCAGCCTATAAGCAGGAAAATTATAAACGAGCACAGCAGCTGTTCTATGAAGCAGGCGTCATCGGCGGTTATTCGGAATCGTTCTGGCAGAACAGGCTGACATGGTTCCAGCAGCACTTCGGGTTGTTTATGAACATCGTCATTGCGATTGGCGTTGTGCTGCTGCTGTGGGGCAGGCTGAAGCATCGTCTTCGACTGGCTTCCGGCTGGTCGCTGCCTGAGCCATCACCGCATTCGCTGGCAGGCAGGCTCCGCCATCTGTTCGTCTTGATCAAGCATCCGGTCGATGGCTTCTATTCGATTCGTTATGAAGGGAAAGCGAGTCTAGCGAGCAGCCTGATTATTCTTGCAGCAGCGATTGCGGCGTTCGGTTATATGGAGGCGGGCACAAGCTTTATTTTTAACCCGAAGGTGCAGATCGGCATTGATCTGGTTCCGCTGACGGCTCAATTCGTCGGCATATGGCTCGGATGGGTCATCTCGAACTATCTCATCAGCTCGCTGCTTCGCGGTGAGGGGCGGTTCCGAGACGTTCTGTACGGCAGTTCTTATGCACTATTTCCTATTATTCTCATTGGAATACCTGTAACGCTGATATCCAAGGGGATGACACTGGACGAAGTGTCGATCTTCAGTTTCTTGAAGCTGGCGATTGTGCTGTGGACGGCGCTGTTGTTCGTCTGGATGGTGCAGGGCATACACAACTACACCTTCATTGAAGCGATATTCGTCATTCTGCTGTCGCTGCTGGCACTAACCATTATCGTCATTCTGATTTTTATCTTGATTAGCCTAAGCAACGAGCTGATCAACTTCATCAATTCCTTGTATCAGGAGGTGATTATCCGATGAGCAAGCGCAAGTGGAATGGATGGCTCATTGTCCGATTGACCTTCTCCGCGGCAGTGCTGCTGGTCATGGGATGGATTACGCTGCTGATCTGGGACCCTTGGGGGGACAAGGAGGACATTAAGGTAGACGCTGCGGCGCTCTTCAACCCTGCGGAGCATGTCCCTTACCAAGCAGGTTTGCCCAATGAACAGAGCTTTGAGCTCGCTGCTGAGACCGGCAATCTGAAGCTTCTTGTTGATCCGGCTACTGCGCATTTCCAAGTTGTTATGAAGGATACGGGCAAGGTGTGGCGTTCTTATCCGAATCCTGCTTATTGGAAGGATGAGAAAGCGACCGGTACTTGGAAAAATCAACTGACCTCGCCCATCATCATAGAGTACGTCAACGCGAGCAACTATAAGGCTTCATCCATCTCGAATGGACTCATTGAGAACCAAGGGTATCTCGAAGATTTCAAGCGGACCGAGAACGGCTTCTCCGTCACGTTTGCTTTCCCGAAGATTCAATTCAAGATCCCGGTTGAAGTCGTGCTTCACCAAGATTATGTGGAGACGCGAATTAAGGATGCCGGCATTGTCGAGGGCAGCCTGAGCCTGCTTAACGTGAAGCTGTATCCGTTGTTCGGTGCAGAGCCATCGGTTGGTCAAGACGGCTACATCGCGCTGCCGGATGGCTCAGGCTCGCTGATTCGCTTCCAGCAGGATCGCACGATGCAGCAGCTGACCTATAACGAGAGCGTCTACGGTCCGGATTCGTCCTACTATTATGAATTCACGGATCGGCAGCGGATCGCGATGCCGATATACGGGCTCAAATCCGGCGATCAAGCGTTCGTCGCCATCTTGACCGAGGGTGAATCGTTAGCGAACGTGTTCGCAGCGCCATCTGGCGCAATCGGCAGCTCGAACTGGGTGACGACGGAATGGCAGTATCGGAAGCGGTTCTTCCAGAGCGTCAGCAAGAGTACTGGCGAAGGGTTCTATACCTACAGCGGCGATCGATTCAGCGCTGATACAAGGGCGTCTCGCTACTATCTGCTGAAACCAGAGCAGAGCGACTATGTGGGCATGGCTGCTGTCTATCGGAAATACTTGATCGAGGAGCGCGGTGTGAAGCCGGTGCAATCGGCTAGAAAGGATATTCCGTTCTACCTCGATCTGGTTGGAGCGGATATCGAGAAAGGTCTATTCTTCGATTCCTATCTGAAAGCAACTTCGACTGACGATGCCAAGTCGATTGTCAGCAAGCTGTACGACCGCGGCATCCAGAACCAGCAGGTGCTGTTCGCTGGCTGGCAGCAGGATGGATACAGCACGCATGGCGGTTACTTCCCTGTCGACAAACGGATTGGCGGCAGCCAAGGGATGAAAGATTTTATTTCGTTCGCGCATTCGCTCAGTATCCCGGTCTACCTGACGGCCAATTATACCCTTAATACGAACGGAGACGACGGCTTCTGGTGGCGGAGAGACGGATTGCGCAATATGGCTGGGACGGTATTGGAATACAAGCCGCCTAATCATGATCAGGATGCAAGCAATTATGTGAGCCCTGGATTCTATAAGAAAGTCGTCGAATCGGATCTGAAGCAGTTCAAGGCATTGGGCGCGGATGGGATCGATTTCGAGGATGGCATTACCCAGCAGGTCACTACCGATTACAATTCCCGCTATCGAGCAGGCCGCGGCGAAGTAGTCGACATTCAGCAGCAGATCGTGAAGGAGACGAAGCAGCAGCTTGGTTCTGTCATTGCAGGCAATGCGAACTTCTATGCGCTGGATCAACTGGATCACGTACACCGTATAGCGAGTGATTACTCGTATGATGTGTTCGTGACGGAGTCGATACCTTGGACCCAGATCGTCCTGCATGGGCTGAAGACGTATACGCTCGAATGGTCGAACCTGCGCGATGAGTGGGACGACGAGTTTCTGCGCAGCATCGAGCTCGGCGCCTATCCAACCTATGTGCTGAGCGGAGACGATGCAGACGATTTGAGACGCTCGTATTCGCTCTGGTATTACAGCCTGAATGTGGACGACTGGATTGACCGGATCGAAGCGGAATATGCCAAGGCGAATGCCGCGCTCGCCCCGGTTCAAGACCGGTTCATTACGGCCCACCGTACGCTCGCGCCAGGTGTGAAGGAAACGGTATACGAGGGCGATTACCGCATTATTGTGAATTACAACGAAACGGACTATGAGAAGGATGGACTGGTCGTACCAGCCAACAACTTCATCGTCAGGGAAGGAGGCGCACAGCGATGAAATTAAGCCGCAGATTGGAGGGCCAAACGCTGCGTAAGCTGGAGGGTTCTCTGTTCATTGCGCCATGGGTGTTCGGCTTTCTGACGTTCGTTGCGTTCCCGCTGGGATTTTCCCTCTATATGAGCTTTCATCAGGTGAAGATTACGGTGAACAGCGTGAATTACACGTTCATCGGACTGAAGCATTACCGTGAAATTCTTATCGCGAACGGCAGCCTTCTCTATGAGGAGTTGTTCCCGTTCCTGCGCGAATCGGCCATGATGATTCCAATCATTCTTGTATTCTCGCTGCTGATCGCGATCCTGCTGAATTTGAAGTTTCCGGGGCGGACGTTGTTTCGGGTTATCTTCTTCCTGCCGGTCATCTTCTCATCGGGTCAGATCGTACAGGAGTTTATCGCACAGGGGGAAGGCTCGCTGAGCATTATGGAGACGCTGCGGATTGATTATTATCTGCAGGAGTATGTACCGGGCGCCTGGGCTGCGCCTATCCAGAAGGTATTGGGCTCGTTCGTGCTCGTCCTGTGGTATTCAGGCGTGCAGATTCTCATCTTCCTGGCAGGGCGTCAGACGCTTCCTGCCGCAGTTTATGAAGCATCCCGGATTGACGGCTCCAGCCCATGGAGCACCTTCTGGAAAATTACGCTGCCAGGTCTTGTGCCCTATATTTTCCTGAACCTGATGTATACGGTCGTCGACCTGTTCACATTCCCGTCCAATCCGATCGTCAGTCGGGTTAATACGACGAACTATGGCAGCTCCAGCGCGCTCGCATGGATCTATTTCACGATTATTCTAGTATTCGTGCTGTTGACGCTGCTGCTGTACAGCCGAGTAGATAAGTCTTTGTCAGGAAGCAAACGGTAAGGAAAGAGGTGGGAAGAAGATGGGACTTATCGATAGAACCGACGTACCGATTGAGCGTTTGAACCGCGGCTTGAAGCTTCGCGGCAAGCTTGACCTGCTGCGTGCCCGTAATCTGCGCGGCAAGCTGGAGCTGCTGCGTTATCGGGTGCTCGGCACAGAAATCGATAAAGGGCTGCTGTTCAAGGCAGCCGTCTATATCATTTTGATTAATGTAGCCTTTATCTACTTGAAGCCGATCCTGTACATGGTGACGACGATGGTGAAGGATGCGCGCAATATTCTCGACCCTTCCGTCATTTGGGTGCCGAAGTCGATTTATTGGGGGCATCTGAAGGAAGCAAGCGAGATGCTGCATTATGGCAAAAGCTTCTTGATCAGCCTGTCGTTGGCTTCATCGGTGGCTGTTCTGCAAGTATTGTCCTGTGCGATAGCGGGCTACGCATTCGCGCGGCTTGATTTTCCGTTCAAGAAGCTGTGGGGTGCGCTGCTGCTCTTCACGTTCATTATGCCGCCGCAAATTACGATTCTGCCGTCCATTATGCTGTTCAAGAGCTTCGGCTGGCTGAACACCTTTCTGCCGATGGTCGTGCCTGCGTTGTTCGGGCATGGGCTGAAGGGCGCATTGTTCGTCATTATTTATCGCTCGTTCTATTCCACGCTGCCGAAGGAGCTGGATGAAGCGGCACGGATGGATGGCGCTGGACCGTTCCGCATGTTCTTCCGGGTCATGTTCCCGATCGCCCGATCGGCAACCGTCGTGGTCGTGCTGTTCTCATTCGTATGGAACTGGAACGACTTCTACTTCCCGTCGCTCTACATGTTTACAGCCGAGCATGTGCCGCTGTCGATTACGCTTGCCCGAATGGCAGGCGAGATGAAGATTGCGGAAGGCGCGGGTGAATTAACGGTGTATGCGGAATCGATCAAGATGGCCGCATCGTTCTTGATTATTATGCCGCTGCTCGTCATCTATTTGTTTGCGCAGCGATGGTTTATTGAAGGGGTCGAACGAACGGGACTTGTGGAGTAGATTTTGTTTTCTTTAATAAATAGTCCGTTGTAGTTGTTGACAGTTTTGACTGATATGTGGTAGATTCATATCCAATACGATATATCTCATTAAGTTAATAAGAATTGTCGGTATTAATCAACCGGATAGCCGGAGATTGCCTAAGGGGCATCTCCGGCTATTTTTATTGCAAGAGAAGAAGGAGGAGATCGAGATGAGTCATTCTAATCGCAAGCTGCATCTGAATGCATTCCTGGCGGCAACCGGCCATCATGAAGCATCCTGGCGTCACGCCGATACGCACCCGGAGCGGGGAGTGAACATTCAGCATTATATCGGATTGGCCCGCATCGCCGAGCGTGGTTTGCTTGACTCGGTGTTTCTGGCAGACGGGTATTGGGCGCACTCCGGAGCATTAGAGCCTTTCACGCTGCTGGCGGCGCTGGCCTCCGTCACGAAGCATATCGGTCTTATTGCAACCGTGGAGACAACGTACAACGAGCCGTTCCACGTCGCTCGCAAATTCGCTTCTCTTGACCATATCAGCAAGGGCAGGGCTGGCTGGAACATCGTGACTGGCGCTGGACCGGCGGCAGCGCACTTCAGCAAGGAGCAGCATCCGGAGCATCACGAGCGATACCAATCGGCGGAGCAATTCGTGGAGATCGTCAAACGGCTGTGGGACAGCTGGGAGGATGACGCCGTCCGCAACGATAAGGAGAGCGGCATCCTGTATGACCATTCGAAGATCCATACGATCGATTGGGAGAGCGAGCGTTACGCTGTCAAAGGGCCATTGAACATCGCACGTCCCGTGCAGGGCTATCCGGTGCTCGTGCAGGCCGGCTCCTCGGAGACGGGCAAGGAATTCGCCGCCCGGTTCGCTGAAGTGATCTTCACGGCTCAGTTGACGATTGAGGAGGCGCAGCAGTTCTATCGGGATGTGAAAGGAAGACTGCCCAAATACGCGAGAACAGCGGATCAGCTGCAGATTCTCCCGGGTCTTAGCCCCATTCTTGCGGATACGGAAGCCGAGGCGAAGGAGCTCGAGAACGAGCTGTGGCGGCTGATCGATCATGAGGGCGCAATTCGGCGGCTGTCAACGCGGCTCGGCGTCGATCTATCGAATCACCCGCTCGATGCGCCGCTTGACGTTGAAGGGATTCAATCGACGGATGAGGTGAGCGGGATGAAGAGCCGGCATCAGCTGATCGTTGATCTCATCGATCGCGAGAAGCCGACGCTGCGCCAAGTCATTAATAAGCTGGCCGGCGCCAGGGGGCACTTCACGTTCACAGGCACGCCGCTGCAGCTCGCCGATACGATTGAGCAGTGGTTTAAGACCGGGGCGGCGGACGGTTTCAACATTATGCCGCAGCTTTATCCGAGCGGGCTGGAACGCTTTGTTGATCAAGTCATCCCAGAGCTCCAGAATCGCGGATTGTTCCGCACGGCATATGAAGAGTCTACGCTGCGAGGCAATCTTGGGCTGGCACGTCCAGCCAATGTCCGATATTCGAACAAATTGAATCAAGAGGTGGTTTTGTAATGAGTAAATCGAATCGCAAGGTACATCTCAATGTGTTTCTTCGGGCAACGGGCCATCATGCAGGCGCGTGGCGCCATCCAGACTCCCATCCTGAGCTGGAGCTCGATATTGAATATCTCGCGAAGCTGGCTCAGATTGCAGAGCGAGGCAAGCTGGACTCGGTGTTTCTCGCGGATGGCTATTCAGGCGGAGGAAGCAAGCTGGAACCGTTCACGCTGCTGTCTGCATTAGCGACGGTCACGAAGCATATCGGACTCATAGCGACAGTCGGCACGGTGTACAATGAGCCGTTCCATGTGGCGCGGCAGTTCGCCTCGCTCGATCATATCAGCGGCGGCCGAGCAGGCTGGAACATCGTAACAGGAGCGGGCTCGGCGGCCCATAACTTCAGCCGCGATGAGCATCCCGAGCATGCGCACCGCTACGAGACAGGCGAGGAGTTCGTGGAAGTGGTGAAGCAGCTGTGGGACAGCTGGGAGGATGACGCGCTTCTGTTTGATAAGCAAGGCGGCAAGCTCGTCGATTCGAACAAGGTGCACGAAATTAATTTCAAGGGCCATACGTATTCGGTTAAAGGTCCGCTTAACATTCCGCGCCCGCCGCAAGGTTATCCAGTGTTGGTCCAAGCAGGCTCGTCAGAGCTTGGCAAGGAGCTGGCAGCGAAGACGGCGGAGGTTATTTTTACAGCACAGCAGACGTTTGATGCTGGCCGTGAATTTTACAGCGATGTGAAGGGTCGGCTTGCACGATATGGACGGACGGCGGATGAGCTCGTCATTCTGCCTGGACTTGCGCCGATCGTCGCCGATACCGAAGCGGAAGCGCGGGACATTGAAGAAGAGCTGCACAGCTATGTTGATACGAAGCGTGCGCTCGAGAGCCTGTCCGAACGGTTTACGGTCAATCTGAACGATTATGATCTCGACGATCTTGTACCGCTTGATAAGGCTAAGCCTTCGGAGGAATTCAACGGCATCCGCAGCCGTCAAGAAGTCATTATCGACGCGGCTCGCCGCGAGAACTTCACGATTCGTCAGCTGCTCTACCGCAGCAATGGCGGTCACGGCCATATTACGTTTACCGGTTCCGTGCTGCAGACAGCCGATCTGATTGAAAAGTGGTTCAACAATCATGCAGCAGATGGCTTCAATGTGCTGCCGCAACTATTCCCGTCAGGTCTTGAGACGTTCGTCGATAAAGTCATTCCCGAGCTTCAGAACCGCGGTATATTCCGTACGGAATATGAAGGTACGACGCTGCGCGAGAGCTTAGGCCTTCAACGGCGGGCGAATGTCCGCCATCTGTTAAGCAGTTAATCGAAGGTTCAGGAGTGGATGCCAAATGAGGACAAAGATAAGCCTACTGGTCTTGCTTGCATTGATTACCACCCTACTGACAGCGTGCGGCAGCTCGAATAAGGAAACAGGAGAAAGCACGGGATCGAATACAAACAGCTCCACTTCAGGCGACTCCAGCAGTGGAGCGGCAGAAGCGGATTTCAAGAAGCTAGGCGATGAACCGCTGAAGCTAACCTTTTACAGTGTAGGGGCAACGTTCACGGATACGGAATTTTACACGCTGATCGCAGACCCGATTCATAAGAAGTATCCGAATGTAACGATCGAGCGGATTACGCCGGCAGCAACAACGACGCCGGAGGAGGTACTGTCAACACATGTACCGGATATTGTTTTTGGCGTCATGCAGCAGCGCGTCATTCGGACCGGTGTGTATGAGGACTTGCGCGGGTTGATCGAGAAGCACCACTTCGATCTGAGCCGGCTGAAACCGATCGGGATCAACTACATCACGGACATTACGAAGGGGAAAGGCGATGCGATTCTATCTCTGCCATTCAATATCAACCAGCACATCATGTACTACAACAAGGACATCTTCGATAAGTTCGGTGTTCCGTATCCGACCGAGAAGCAGCTGACCTGGGATGAGGCGGTTGAGCTTGGCGCGAAGCTGACGCGCACGGAGAATGGCGTCAACTACGTCGGCCTTGTCGTAGATAATCTGACCGGTCTTGCCAAGTCGCTCGGATTGCCGTATGTGGATCGCGAGACCGGGCAAGCCGCTCTAGATACGCCTGGCTGGCTGCGCGTGTTCGAGCTGCTGAAGAAAATATACGAAACGCCAGGATACGTGACGTCGGAAGGAACTTGGAACTATACCCGCGACAACTTCATGAAGGATCAGAACATTGGAATGCGCGTGGCATGGCTGGCGAACATGGTTGGGCCGCTGGAAGAGCTGCGTCAACAGGGCGTGGAGTTCAACTGGGACATCGCGCCGGCGCCGAACTTCAGCGATCATCTTGGCCAGACGAGGGAGGCGCAGATTCATACGATCGGCATTAACAGCCAGAGCAAGCATAAGGACGAAGCATTCCAAGTGATCGCAGAGATTCTCTCGGATGAAGGTCAGCGTATCCTTGCGAGGAATGGCCGTGTGCCTTCCATTATTAATCCGGAGCTTGAGAAGGAATACGGAGCGGACATCCCGGTTCTGCAAGGGAAGACCGTTCAGAACGTCTTTATTGGGGAGCCGCTTCAGGAGCATTACATTCATCCATATGAATCGGAAATTTCGAAGCGTTTGACTGAAGCCGCCGAAGATCTGGCCATTCATGGCCTGGACGTCAACTCGGCGATCCGAAAGGCGACCGATGCGATTAACAAGGATGTCGAGACTTTGAAGACGACAATCGGTCAATGATTGACTGTTTCGTAGATTAGATAGTTTCGGCGCAGGTACCGATCATGATTAAAGGCAAGGAGTGAAATGGGCAATGAGCAATAAACGGAGACAGTTGAATTTGAACGCTTTTCTGTACGGGACCGGCCACCACGAGGCATCGTGGCGGCTTCCCGATACATCGCCTGAGCGCAACCTCGACTTCGAGCATGTGCTTCGGATTGTACAGACCGCCGAGCGCGGCCTGCTTGATTCGGTATTTCTAGCGGATGGCTACACGGGGAGATCCAACAAGCTGGAGCCCTTCACGCAGCTGGCTGCGCTGGCAAGCCGAACGAAGCATATCGGCCTAATCGCAACTGTCGGTACTACGTATAACGAGCCGTTTCATGTCGCGCGCAAATTCGCTTCGCTGGATCACATCAGCAAAGGCCGCGCGGGGTGGAATATCGTCACAGGCTCAGGCTCGGCAGCAGAAAATTTCAGTCGCGAGGAGCACCCCGAGCATTCGCTGCGCTATGAAGAAGCTGATGAATTCGTCGAGGTTGCCAAGCAGCTGTGGGACAGCTGGGAGGATGACGCGGTGCTTAATGATAAAGCCTCCGGCACGCGCATCGATCGCAGCAAGGTTCACAAGATTGATTACAAGGGCAACTATTACAGCGTTCAAGGACCGCTGAATATCGCCCGCCCGCCGCAAGGTTATCCGGTGCTCGTGCAGGCGGGATCGTCTGAGAGCGGCCGTGAATTCGCGGCGAAGGTCGCAGAGGTCATCTTCACCGCGCATCAGAGCATCGGCAGCGCGCAAGCGTTCTACTCGGATGTGAAATCCAGACTCGCCAAGTATGGGAGAACGCCGGATCAGCTTAAGATTTTGCCGGGCATCAGCCCGATTCTTGCCGATACGGTCAGTGAAGCGAAGGAGATCGAGAATCAACTGTTTGAGTTCGTGAACAAGGACGGTGCCATTAAGCGGTTGTCCGAACGACTCGGCATCGATCTGTCCGACTATCCGCTCGATAAGCCGCTGTCGCTGGAGGGCGTACGCCAGACCGATGAGGTGAACGGCAACAAAAGCCGGCACCAGCTCATTCTCGATCTGATCCAGGACGAGAATCTAACGCTGAAGCAGCTTGTGAACCGACTCGCGGGTGCAAGGGGGCATTTCACCTTCACCGGTACGCCGCTGCAGTTGGCGGATGTCATTGAGACTTGGTTCTTGAATGGCGCAGCGGACGGCTTTAATGTGATGCCGCAAATTTATCCAAGCGGTCTTGAAGTGTTCGTCGACAAGGTGATTCCGGAGCTTCAGAATCGAGGATTGTTCCGGACGGCTTATGAAGGACAGACATTGCGAGAGAATTTGGGATTGGCGCGGCCAGCGAATGAGCGATACCGGGCTCAAGCTGTGAAGCAATCTATATAGGTTAACCAAGCAGTCACTACATTAGAGGAGAGATTTCATCGTGAAGAAGCTTACATTATGTGCAATCGTACTGCTGCTCGCCCTGCTGACGGCAGCATGCGGAAATAACGGAGGTGATGGAAAGGGGAGCGAGAGCCAGACGGACTCGGCTTCCTCGAAGGCTGACCAGACGGATGCAGGCAAGGAGACGGCATCGGAGCAGGCGGATTTCAAAAAGCTCGGCGATGAGCCGCTGAAGCTGTCGTTCTACAGCACGAGCGGTACGATGCCGGATATCGAGTTCAATACGATTATTGCTGACCCGATTCATAAGAAGTATCCGAATGTGACAATCGAGCGCATTACGCCGGCAGCGGATACGACATTAGAAGAGGTTCTATCCACGCATACACCGGACATTATTTATTCGACTTCTACTACGCATCAGAAAGTTATTCGGACAGGCGCATATGAGGATTTGCGCGAGCTGATCAAGACCCATAGCTTTGACGTGACGCGGATTAAGCCGCTCCTGTGGAATTACGTTACGGAGATTACGAAGGGCAAGGGTGATGAGATCTATGCGATTCCATTCAACTCGAATCAGCATGTGCTCTATTACAACAAGGATATCTTCGATAAATTCGGCGTGGAATATCCGACAGATGAGCAGCAGTCATGGGATCAAATTCTGGAGCTTGCCAAGAAGCTGACGCGTACCGAGAACGGCGTTCACTATATCGGCTTATCTGTTGACAACTTGACAGGTCTGGCCAAAGGTCTTGGACTGCCTTATCTCGATCGCGAAACGGGTAATGCTGCGATTGATACGCCAGAATGGCTGCGAATCTTCGAGCTAAACAAACAAATCTTCGAAATTCCGGGTTACATAACGCCTGAGGGAACTTGGAATTGGGGCCGGGATCAATTCATGAAGGATCAGGTCGTTGCAATGCGTGTCACGTGGCTGGCGAACATGGTCGGACCGCTCGAGGAGCTGCGTCAGCAGGGCGTCGAGTTCAACTGGGACATTGCGCCGGCGCCGAACTTCGAGGATCAGCTTGGCAAGACGCGGGAGGCGCAAGTCCATACGCTGTCTGTGAACAGCCAGAGCAAGCACAAAGACGAAGCCTTCCAGGTTATCGCTGAGATTCTGTCGGATGATGGTCAACGCATTATGGCAAGAAACGGTCGTATTCCTGCGATTATCAAGCCTGATTTAGACAAGGAATACGGTCTCGATATTCCAGTGCTGCAGGGTAAGAAGGTTCAGAACGTGTTCATCGGAACACCGCTGCAGGAGCATTATTTCCATCCATTCGAGACGGATATCTCGAGCAAGCTGACCGATGCTGCTCAGGATCTAGCTGTCAATGGGTTGGATGTCAACTCTGTTATACGTAAGACGTCTGACGCGATCAACAAAGATATTGAGACGCTGAAGGCGACATACGGCAATCAATAACCGATTGGGAGCGGGCTGAGGAGACGTTTGGTTCAAGCGTCCCTATGGCTTCGCTTACCCGTGTCCATAAGGAGAATAACGATGAACGATACGATTGCATTACTACAGCGTCACCGCTCGATTCGCAAATTCAAGGAAACTGCCATTCCAGAGGAGCAGCTGAAGCAAATCGTTATGTCCGGGCAGGCAGCCTCAACATCCTCGAACATCCAAGCCTACAGCGTCATCGTGGTGAAGGATCCGGTCAAGAAGCAGAAGCTGGCGGAGCTGTCGGGCAACCAGCAGCAAATTGTAGAGAGCCCGGTATTCCTGATCTGGTGCGCGGATTTGAACAAAATTCAAACGGCGGTCCGGCTGCACGAGGACGTGGAGCTGAAGCAAAATGTGGAGACGCTGCTGCTCGGCACGATCGATGCGACGCTGGCCGCTCAGAACGCAGTGGTGGCAGCCGAATCGCTCGGCTACGGCATCGTCTATATCGGCGGCATCCGCAACAATCCGAAGCAGGTGTCTGAGCTGCTGGAGCTTCCGCCGCTTGTGTATCCGGTGTTCGGGTTAAGCATTGGCGTACCGGATCAGGAGCCAGATATTCGTCCACGTCAACCAATCGCGGCGGTGTATCACGAGGAGACTTACCAGAGCGATCGGATTGTGAGCAGCATTCGCGAATACGATGAGGTCACTCGCCATTATTATGCGACGCGCAAAGGCGGCGTTGGCAAAGGCGGCGATCAGGAGACGACTTGGTCGCGCGAGATGCTTCGCCGCTTCAATTCGAATCGGACGCGCGGTCATCTGCGCGGTTTTCTGGAAGGCCAAGGCTTTGAGCTGCAATAATAATCTACCATTCCTTTGAAAGAAGAGGTGTCTTGCTTGAGTCATCAACAACAGGACAAAAAGGCGCATTTCAATGTATTTATGAGGGGCTCAGGGCATCATTCCGCCGCTTGGAAGCACCCGGATTCCAGTCCCAAGGAGGATCTGGATCTCGACTACTACGCGAATATCGCACGTATTGCGGAACGCGGCTTATTCGATTCGTTGTTCATGGCGGATAACTATTCCGGCTTAGGGAGGCGGCTGGAGCCGTTCACGCTGCTGTCCGCACTCGCAGCGCTGACGAAGCATGTTGGTTTCATTGCAACGGTAAGCACCACCTATAACGATCCGTATCATGTCGCCCGCAAATTCGCCTCGCTCGATCATATCAGCAAAGGCCGTGCGGCATGGAATATCGTAACTGGCCATTCGAAGGAGGATGCTGATAACCTCAGCAGACTTGAGCATCCCGATGTGGCGAAGCGCTATGAGATCGGCGACGAGTTCGTTGAGGTGACGAAGCAGCTGTGGGACAGCTGGGAAGAGGATGCGCTCCTCTATGATCGGGATACCGGCGTTGCGATCGATACGAGTAAAGTCCATGAGATCAAATTCCAAGGTCAGTACTACAAGGTGAAGGGACCGCTGAACATTCCTCGACCGCCGCAGGGTTACCCGGTGCTTGTGCAGGCGGGCTCGTCGGAGAATGGCAAGGAGCTGGCGGCGAAGACGGCGGAAGTTATTTTCACTGCGCAGCAGACGCTAGGCGCGGCACAGGAATTTTATTCGGATGTAAAGGGCCGTTTATCGAGGTATGGCCGTACGCCGGATCAACTGCTCATCATGCCGGGTCTTAGCCCGATCGTTGCCGATACGGAGGCCGAGGCGAGAGACATCGAGGACGAGTTCAACGCGCTGCTCAATCCGAAGCAGGCGCTGAAGCGGTTGTCCAATTACTTCACGGTTGATCTGACCGAATATTCGCTGGACGACCTCGTACCGGTCGATAAAGCGAAGCCGTACGGCTCGATAACTTCCGGTATTACAAGCCGTCAAGAGGTCGTCGTTGATGCGGCGAAGCGGGATAACATGACGATTCGTCAATTCCTCGCTAGAAGCGCGGCTGCACACGGCCATGTCTCGTTCACCGGCTCTGTCATTCAGACGGCTGATTTTATCGAGAATTGGATTCGCAACAATGGCGCGGACGGGTTCAACATCCTGCCGCATATTTACTACAAAGGGCTGGAGACGTTCGTGGACAAGGTTGTGCCGGAGCTGCAGAACCGCGGACTGTTCCGTACGGCGTATGAGGGCACCACGCTTCGTGAGAACTTGGGGCTCTCGCGTCCAGAGAACAAAAACCGCGCGATCTGGTCGCTGCGCAGACAGCTGGAGCAGGAGCAAGCGCAAGCCCCGGCGCAGGAGCCTCAGCCACAGCAGAAGGCTCAGTAAGGTGAGGATGCGGATCGATTAGTTGATTCTACGTATCGCCGTTGTAAAACGTACAACAGAACGCTCGAGCTGAGATGCCGCGCCGCCGGTTGGTTGCATTCTGTATAACTGACGCAGCTGGCAGAAAGCCGATGTATGCTCTCTTGTTGCGCGTTACCCAACTAATCAATGTTTCCCTGTTGCACGAAATACAACGCAGCTTCCCAGATGAAGTGATCTCAGCTTTTTCTATTGCACGAATTGCAATAGAAGGCTGCGTGTATGACAAGGAAGTCTATAGGTACTTAGGCAACTTTCATTTCGCTCGAACGAGAGCGGTGCCCGATTAGGGCACATGACTCCAAGCACGGAGTAACTCAGGCGCCAGTATCCATCATTCTATTAATCGTAACTCTCTGCAGAACTGGAAAGCGTGTCCCAAAGGGACTAAAGCGGGTATATGCTCGCAAGTTGGGTCTCATCGAATTCGTCTGCAATCACGCCAATGTCTCTAGAAATCACAAACGTAAAGCGTGTCCCAAAGGGACTAAAGCGAGCACACGCTCAACGGTATATAGACCAGTCCTTGTGAGGAGTCCAGAGGTAAAGGTTTCCGGAAGGAAACCACATCGGGAGCGTACGCTTACGACCTTTGGGGCCCTCCCTTGCAGGGAGGGTTTGGGTGGGTAGAATCCCGAGGGTTTGGATGGGTAGAAATCCCGATGATTTAGGTCGGTAGAAAATTATTCAGGAGGTTTTTCAAATGTCAATCCAATATCGCAAATTAGGTGCAAGCGGCTTGAAGGTTAGTGAAATCAGCCTTGGCAGCTGGCTGACGTACGGCGGCTATGTAGAGCGCGAGAATGCGGTTCTTTCGATTCGTAAGGCGTATGAGCTGGGCGTCAATTTCTTCGATACGGCCAATGTGTATGCGAAAGGCGAAGCGGAGCGCGTAGTAGGCGAGACGCTGCGGGATTACTCGCGCGAGTCGTATGTGCTGGCAACCAAAGTATATGGCAAAATCGGCGACGGTCCGAACGATCGCGGCTTGTCCCGCAAGCATGTGATCGAGTCGGCTAACGCAAGCCTGCAGCGTCTGGGCTTGGACTATGTCGACGTGCTGTACAGCCATCGATTCGATGCGGAAACGCCGCTTGAAGAGACGCTCCGGGCGTTCGACGATTTGGTTCGTCAAGGCAAAGTGCTCTATATCGGTGTCAGCGAGTGGACGGCGGCTCAAATTACGGAGGCTTTCGCGATTGCGGATCAATATTTGCTCGATCGCATCGTCGTCAATCAGCCGATCTATAACTTGTTCGAGCGCTATATCGAGAAAGAGATTATTCCGCTTGGCCAGCGCAAAGGCTTCGGTCAGGTTGTCTTCTCGCCGCTCGCGCAAGGTCTGCTGACGGGCAAGTACTCGTCCAACGCCCAGGTTCCTGCTGACTCCCGCGCTGCGAAGCACGACAACTTCAAGAATAAAATTACCGAAGAGAAGATTGCGAAGGTGGAACAGCTGCAAGCGGTCGCACGAGAGCTTGATATTACGGTCGGACAGCTGTCGCTTGCTTGGATTCTGAGACAGCCGAACGTATCGAGCGCACTCGTCGGCGCAAGCCGTCCAGAGCAGGTAGAAGAGAATGTGAAGGCTTCGGGCATCGTGCTGGATGAAGGCACCTTGAAGCGGATTGCTGATATTATCGAGAACAATCCGGTGCCATCAAGAGCGTAATCCAGAAAGACGGTTACAAGTTGGCATGCGGACAAGCTCCAGTAAACCGACCGTTTACTGGAGCTTGTTATGCGTCCATTGAAGTCTATCACTCGAATCATGGTAAGGAAGATAACGGGAAGGAAGAGGCTTCCAAATCTCGATATTGCAAGATAACGATATATCGCATAGAATAAAAACATAATCAATACGATATATCGTTAAAGGGCGTGAATCAGCATGACATTAGAATGGCAGCAGGAAGAACGGTTGTTTTTGCACTTGGGAAACGAACGGGAAACGAACGGATCAGGCAAGCGGTACTTCAGCCGAGGCGGCGTGAAGTATGCACTGCTGGAGCTGCTCCAGCAGGAGAATATGCACGGCTATCAGATGATGAAGGCGTTGGAGGAGGAGTCGGGCGGCACGTATAAGCCGAGTGCGGGTTCGATCTATCCGACGCTTCAGATGCTTCGGGATCAGGGCTTCGTCACCGCGTCCAAGATCGACGGTAAGAAAGTGTTCGAGATTACGGAAGAAGGACGCGCTTACTTGCTCGAGGAGCGGGATAACGAGGACAACAATGCGCCCAGCGAAGAGCGTCAGGAGCAAGGCTTGGCCGAAGAGGAAGAGGGACGGCCAGAAGGGGCACGGCGCAATCGTCGGCTGACGCCGAAGGGCAAGGAGCTGCTGCATCTGCTCAAAGCGGCAGAACGCGCTGCGCTGGCTGATCCCGATAAGGCGCAGGCGCTGCGGACGGTTCTGCACAGCTTGCTGGTATCCCTGCGGCATATTACCGAGGATACGGAGCAGGAAAGGGAGGCGTCCCGATGAATGGACCGAATCCGATGCAGAATCAGTTCCGCCCTGGCGGCGGAATGAGACGGTTCGGCACAGGCGAGAAAGTGAAGCCGGCGAGCATCTACGGGATGTTCGTCCGTATTTTCGCCCATGTCAAGCTCCAATGGAAGGCGCTTGTCGTATCAATCATTTGTTTAACCGCCATTTCCTTATTGCAGTTCTCGATTCCTCAATTGACCCGCATTACAATCGATCACATCATTCCTGACCATGCATACAACAAGCTGTTTCTTATTGCAATCGGCATTCTTGGCTCGGCGGCGCTGTTAGGCGTTCTCGGCTACTTCAGCACATCGCTTATCGCAGCAATCGGGCAGAAGGTGCTCTACCAACTGCGCAACGACTTATATAACCATATTCAAAGCATGGATGTCGCTTTCTTCGATCGCAATCGCACAGGTGATCTGATGTCGCGGGTGACCAGTGACGTCAATATTCTTCAGCAAATGATTTCCTCCAGCATGATGCAGCTTGTTACCGACCTGTTTACCTTTACTTCGATTGCGCTGTATATGCTGTGGATCGATTGGCGGCTGACGCTTCTCCTGCTGGCTACGTTTCCTTTCATGCTGCTGACGACTCGGCTGTTCGGCAAGCGGATGAGAGCCTCGTTCCGTACCGTTCAAGAATCGGTCGCGGACGTATCCGATCATCTGCAGAACGCGTTGACCGGCATTCGATTGATCAAATCGTTCACCGCGGAGTCGTACGAGTCGGAACGGTTCGCGAAGCGTACGGAGCGCAACATGGAGGCGAACATTAAAGTTGTCCGTCTGCGGGCTGCTTACGAGCCGATTATTGATTTTCTCAACTTCGTCGGTTTAGCCATCGTGCTTGTATTCGGCGCATGGCTTGCAATGAAGGGCTCTATGACGGTCGGTACGATCGTCGCATTCACCGCATATTTGCGTTTGCTGCAAAATCCGATCCGCCACTTCAGCCGGATTATGAATACGATCCAGCAAGCGGCTGCGGGCTATGAGCGGATCATGGAAATTTTGAATACCAAGGCAGAGATTGTCGAGAACCCGAATGCCGTCCATCTTCCGCCGGTAGATGGGCGCATCGTGTTCGACAAGGTCGATTTTGCCTACAATAGTGATTCGTCCGTTCTGTCAACGTTTGATCTGACGCTGGAGGCAGGACAGATTACGGCGCTGGTTGGCTCATCTGGCTCCGGCAAGTCGACGATTGCGCATCTGATTGCTAGATTCTATGATCCGCAGCAGGGCGCCATTACGATCGATGGCTATAACTTGAAGGATGTAACGACCCCTTCGCTCCGTGAACAGATCGGGATCGTGTCGCAGGACATTATTTTGTTCAACGGCTCGATTATAGACAATATCCGCTACGGCAATCTGGATGCTACAGACGAGGAGGTACAGGCTGCTGCGGAAGCGGCGAACGCAAGCGACTTCATCGCATCGTTCCCACAAGGCTATGAGACGATGATCGGTGAACGCGGCGTGAAGCTGTCGGGCGGTCAGAAGCAGCGGATCTCCATCGCTAGAGCGATTCTCAAAAACCCGCGCATCATCATTCTCGATGAAGCGACGGCATCGCTGGATACCGAATCGGAGCAGCACATACAGGATGCGCTGGCGAAGCTGCTGAAAGGCCGCACCTGCCTGGTCATTGCGCATCGGCTGTCTACGATTCAGCAGGCCGATCGTATTTATGTGCTGGAGCGCGGACAGATTGTCGAGAGCGGCAGCCATGCCGAGCTGCTCGAGCATTCCGGACGTTACAAGCAGCTGTATGAGCTGCAGTTTCCGAAGACGGAGCACAGCGGAAGCAGCAGCAGTGGCATCAGCATCAGGAAGATAATGACACCTCACAGGGAAGTGAAAGCATTGTGAAACCGAAACGATTATTGCTCGATTTTTTCCGTGCATCCTGGTATTTCTATTTGCTCTCGATGTGCTTTCATCTCTTATCCAATCTCGTTAATGTGTTCTATCCGAAGGTGCTCGGCACATTCACCGATAAGCTGCAGCAGGGTGAGTTAACCCGCGATCTGATCGTTCATTACAGTTTGCTGCTGCTCTTGATCGGTGCTGGTGCGGTGTTGTTCAACGGCATCGCGATGTATTTCATCATGTACGTGGGACGTAAATTCGAATTCAACGTCAGAGGCGGCTTGTTCCGGCATTTCACGGGGATGGGCGAGCGGTTCTATTCGAAGAATGGCGTCGGGAAGCTGCTCAGCTACTTCATGAACGATGTAACAGCTGTACGTGAATCGATCTCGATGGGCTTCAATGCGACAACGAATGCGGTCATGCTCATGCTTTCGGCCATTACGATGATGATCGTCAGCGGCATTCCAGTTTATCTGATCGCAGCTTCGGTACTCCCGCTGCTGCTTATTCCTTTCATTGTCGTCTATCTGGGGCCGATTATTCGCAAGCGGTCGATGGAAGTCCAAGAGGCGCTTGGCCGGATGACCGAGACAGCTGAGGAGCAGTTCGGCGGCATCCGTGTGACGAAGAAGTTTGCGGTCGAACCGATCATGAACGAACGATTCGGCAAGACAGTCGAACAGATTCGCCATCATCAGCTAAGGCTCGTGCGTGTCTCTTCCTTCTTCCAATCGCTGATCCCGTTCCTCGGAACGATTGCGCTTATTGTCGCACTGGCGCTTGGCGGTTTCTTGACGATCCAAGGTCATATTTCACTCGGTAATTTCGTCGCGCTGACGCTGTATGTGCGGATGATGATGAATCCGCTTCAGCAGATCGGCAACGTCATTAATTCCATTCAACGCGCGAGAGCTTCGCTGGAGCGGCTGAACACGCTGCTCTCGCAGCAGCAGGAAATTGCCGAGAAGGATGGGGCCAAAGCGGTCGATCTATCGAACGCTGGCATCCATATCGATAACTTGACGTTTGCATACCGCCCAGGCAGCGCTCCTGTACTTAAAGATATTAATGTTCACATCAAGCCGGGTATGACGCTTGGCATAATCGGCCGTACCGGCAGCGGCAAGACGACCTTGATGAAGCTGCTGCTTCGAACGTATGATGCAGCGCCAGGTACGATTCGATACGGCGATACGGATGTGAGGGATCTGACGCTCGAAAGCTTGCGCACGCAGGTTGCATACGTGCCGCAGGACGGATTTCTGTTCAGTACGACGATTCGGGAAAATATTGCGTTCTACAAGCGCGACGCGGCGCTGACTGACGTTGAGCTTGCAGCACAGCAGGCGCAAATATACGGCAATATTGCCGAGCTGCCCGACCGGTTCGAGACAAGGCTGGGCGAGCGGGGGCTGACGCTGTCCGGCGGACAACGCCAGCGCACAAGTCTGGCACGGGGTTTAATCAAGAATGCGCCGATCATTATTCTCGATGACAGCGTCAGCGCTGTAGATGCTGTGACGGAGAAGGACATTATCGCGTCGATCCAGAAGGAGCGCCATCAGAAGACGACGATTATTATTGCTCATCGAATCAGCGCTATCAAACACGCAGACGAAATTATCGTGTTGGATGACGGCGCAATTGTGCAGCGAGGCACCCATGACCAGCTGCTGCAGCAAGAGCAAGGGCTGTACGCTGCCCTTCATGCCATACAGGAGGAGGGAAGTCTGCATGCGACCGGCACAAGCCATTCATAACTGGCAGATGGATCAGAAGGCGGATTTGAATCAAACGGAGCAGAAGCCGCAGTACGTCTCGGCGTTCCGAGCGCTGTCCGGCTATATCAAGCCGCACCGATGGGGATTTGTCGCGGTACTGTGCTGCACGATTATCGCGATTCTATCGGAGCTGCTGCAGCCGTACTTAATGAAGATCGCGATCGACGACAATTTGATGGCAGGCGTCAATGATTACGGCGAGCTGCTCGTGATCTGCGGTGTTTATTTGGGACTTTCCTTATCCAGCTTCGGGTTCTCGTATATTCAGAACAATGTGCTGCAAGGAATCGGACAGAGCATCGTCTCGCGCATCCGCAAGCAGCTGTTCGGCCATATCATGAAGCAGTCGATGGGCTACTTCGACCGCATGTCGAGCGGCAGCCTGATTACGCATGTGTCGAGTGATACGGAGGCGCTGAACCAGTTCTTCAACCAGGTGCTGCTCAGCTTGTTCCGCGACGGATTGACGCTGCTGTTTATCATCGTCATGATGTTCCAGCTCGATACGACGCTCGCGCTGTATTGTTTGATTTTGCTGCCGATAATCTCATTCATTGCGATTGCATTCCGATCGTTCATGCGCGCGACTTATCAGCTTGCCCGCACGCGGCTCTCCCGCATGGTTGCATTCGTGGCAGAGAACCTGTCCGGCATGCATCTCATTCAAGTGTTCCATCAGCAGAAGGAGCAGGAGAAGCAGTTCGATGAGCGCAATCGGTTGTATTTTCAGGCGAACCTTCGTGAAATTAGGACCAACGTCGTGTTCGGCCGCACCTTCGACATTCTGAGCAATCTATCGATTGCCTGCGTCACTTGGATCGGGGGCAGAGCGGTGCTCGGCCACGATCTGGAGTTCGGGGTGCTGTATGCGTTCATTACGTATATCCGCCAGTTTTTCCAGCCGATCAACACGATTACGCAGCAGTGGAATACGCTGCAGTCTGCAACGGTGGCGATTACACGGATCTGGACGATATTCGCCAGCAAACCGGATATTACGGATCGAGGCGAGGAGGACGCTGACACGTCGTTCGACGAGAGGGTCAAGAAGGGCGATAGACGTAGACAGATGACGCTGACGACAGCGGCGGATCAAGAGGAAGCGGCGGAGACGCATGGGCTTGGACTTGGCGATGTGAAAGGCGACATTGCATTCGAGCATATCTCGTTCTCTTATGAAGAGGGCATTCCGATCATCCGCGAGCTCGATCTTCATATTCAAGCTGGCGAGTTGATCGGTGTTGTCGGTACGACCGGCGCGGGCAAAAGCTCGCTGATCAGCCTGCTGTGCCGCTTCTATGATGTGAAGGAAGGCAGCATCCGCATCGATGGAACGGATGTGCGCGACATTCCGCAGGCGACGCTTCACCGGCTCGTTGGTCTCGTTCAGCAGGAGCCGTATCTCTACTCGGGCAGCATCATCGATAACGTCCGTATGTTCGACGAGTCGATTACACGCGAGGAGGTTATCGCCGCTTGCGAATTCGTTGGCGCGGATGCTATTGTCCAGAAGCTGCCGGAGGGCTACGATACGAAGCTATCGGAACGCGGCAGCGGGTTGTCTGCTGGCGAGCGGCAGCTGATCTCCTTCGCCCGCATTATCGTATTCAAGCCGAAGGTGCTCATTCTGGATGAAGCGAGCGCAAACCTGGATTCCCATACGGAGCTGCTCATTCAGAATGCGCTGCACGTCGTGTCCCAGCAGCGGACGACGATCGTTATCGCACACCGGTTGTCCACGATTATGCAGGCGGACCGCATCATTGTCATGAGCCGTGGACAGATCGTTGAACAAGGCAATCACGATGAGCTCATCGAGCTTGGCGGTCAGTATCGGGAGCTGTATGAGCACTCGCAGGGGCAGATTGCCGGTTAGGGCCGTGAGGCAGTATGGCAGTGGCTTTGGCACGCTGGTGCAGAGCATCGGTGTAGGTTAGCGGCAACAGCACATGCCGCATCAGGCATTTTGGACAATAGATGGATAGAGGCGGGCTTCTAAGGCGCGTGCTTGGACTGCAAGGGAGCCGCAAAGGATGATTGAGGAGGAGGCTATGCCATGACACTTGTTGTGAACAACATTACGGAATTAATCGGAAGGACGCCGCTGGTGCGTCTGAATAATGTACCCGAGGGCAGCGCCGATATTTACTTGAAGCTGGAATTTTTTAATCCCGGCAGCAGCGTGAAGGATCGGATTGCGATCAGCATTATCGAGGAGGCCGAACGCGACGGGCGATTGAAGAAGGGCGATACGATCGTGGAAGCGACGAGCGGCAATACTGGAATCGGGATTGCGCTCGTTGCGGCGGCGAGAGGCTATAAGGCGATTCTCGTCATGCCGGAGACGATGAGTCTTGAACGGCGCAATCTGCTTCGGGCCTATGGCGCAGAGCTTGTTCTGACGCCAGGAACGGAAGGGATGAAAGGCGCAATCCGAGTAGCTCGCGAGCTGTCGGAGCGGCATCCGGACTACTTCCCGGCTCAACAGTTCGACAATGCGGCGAATGTGAAAATCCATCGCGAGACGACAGGCCCCGAAATTGTCCAAGCGATCGAGTCGCTCGGCGGTACACTGGATGGGTTCGTAGCAGGAGTGGGGACAGGCGGTACGATTACGGGAGCAGGCGAGGTGCTTCGCCGCCACTACCCGCATATTCATATCGCGGCGGTCGAGCCGCAGTCGTCGCCTGTTCTGTCTGGCGGCGCGCCTGGCCTGCACAAAATTCAAGGCATCGGAGCGGGCTTCGTTCCTTCGATTCTGAACACGAATATTTATAACGAGATTATTCAGGTAAGTAACGAGGATGCTTTCGAGGCGGCGCGCAAGGCTGCGAAGGAGGAAGGCATTCTGGGCGGAATATCGTCCGGAGCAGCGATTCATGCTTCCCTTCAATTGGCGGCTCGACTTGGTGCGGGCAAGCGTATTGTCGCGATTATTCCGAGCAACGGCGAACGTTATCTGTCCACTGTGCTGTATCAGCAGGAGCAGCAGCTGTAGTTTATAGGTTTCATCCCAGGCGTCCCTTCGGGGCGCCTTTTTGTATGGAGAAACAATATTTTCAAAGGTATTTTCCTAGTTGTTGACAGATTTAAGTCTGGCTTTACAATCGTTAAACTTTCGATAGGGTAACGGTTCCCTTGGAGGGCATCCATTCCATTACAGCCAGCATGAGCTAGAAACGCCTCCAGCTTCGATGCCATGACACACTCCGCAAGGGGTGCTGATATGGAATATACAATTCGAAAGGAAAGGTGTATTAATGAGGAAACAAGGTTGGAAGCGCTTCATTTCCTTGTTCATGGCTGCTGCACTCGTGCTGACGATGTTTAACGCGGCGCCTAAACAAGCGAATGCGGAGGCGTTATCGCTCTCATTCGATTTTGAGGACGGTACGACACAAGGCTGGGAGGCTAGAGGGGATACGCTGACTGTAGCGGCAGATACGGGGCAGAGCGGTACGCATGCACTGTTGTCCTCGGCGCGTACCGCGACCTGGAACGGGCCGGGCTATAATGTATTGAACAAGCTGAAAGCAGGCGCGGGATACGAGATCGAGGCTTATATTAAGCTGCCGGATGGCGTTGCGAACACGACAGCGAACATGACGGTTGCCCGTAAAGCTGCGGGAGCGACTTCGACTAATTTCGATTCCGTCGCCTACGCCAAACCGGTTACAGCTGGTGATTGGACGAAGCTGTCGGGGAGCTACACCTTCACCGGTGACGTGACGGCTCTGCAGCTCTATTTTGAGCTGGCAACGCTGGATTCGTTCTATGTCGATCATATTACGATAACGCAGACGAGTGCAGAGGACCCGACCTCGCTGTCAACTGACTTCGAGGATGGTACGCTGCAGGGCTGGGGAGGACGCGGCGGCGTTGAGGTGCTGACGTCCGAGACGTCCGTGTCGCATGGCGGCGAATACAGCATGCTCGTATCGAATCGCAATGAGGGCTGGCATGGGGCGCAGGTTGATGTAACGTCTATTATTCAAGAAGGCAAGACGTATACCATGTCGGCATGGGTCCGACTGCCTGAAGGAACGGCCAATACGCCAGTATCGATCGTCGTTCAACGAACAACAGACGGGGAAAATCACTATGAGATGGTAAAGTCGACGCAGGCTAATGCGAACGGCTGGGTCGAAATTAAAGGTCAGTATACAGTAGCTAACCCGATCGAGTATCTGGGCATTTACCTCGAATCGTTCAATTATCCGACGCTGAGCTTCTACGTGGATGACTTCTCCATCGAGAAAGCGCCAGACGTCGTGCCGATTACGATTCAGGAGGATATTCCGAATCTGAAGGATTCCTTCACGGACGATTTCATGCTAGGTACTGCCATTGTTGCCGAAGAGATCAGTGACGTGAACGGTCCGGGCGCTCAACTGATCAAGAAGCATTTCAACAGCCTTACCGCTGGCAACGAAATGAAATGGGATGCGACGGAGCGGACAGAAGGCAATTTCACCTTTGAACGGGCCGATAAGATAGCTAATTTCGCAATCGACAACGGCATCGCGCTGCGTGGTCATACGCTGGTGTGGCATTCGCAGACGCCGGATTGGGTGTTCGAGGATGAGAATGGCAATCTAGCTAGCAAAGAGCTGCTGTTTGCTCGCATGAAAAGGCATATTGATGAAGTCATGGGTCACTTTAAGGGTAAAATTTATGCTTGGGACGTTGTGAACGAAGTGATTGAGCATGGCAACAATATGCCGGGCGGTCTGCGCAATAGCAAATGGTACCAAATTGCAGGCGAAGAGTTCATCGAGAAAGCATTCGAATACGCGCATGCGGCAGATCCGAATGCAAAGCTGTACATTAACGACTACGGTACGGATAATCCGGTCAAACGTCAGGATTTATACGACCTCGTCAAAAGGCTGAAGGACAAAGGCGTTCCTATCGACGGGGTTGGGCATCAGACTCATATCGGCATTGCGAACCCGACCATTCAGTCGATGGACGAAACGATCGAGATGTTTAAGGACCTCGGTGTTGAGCAGCAAGTTACGGAGCTCGATATGAGCGTCTATACAAGCGATAACGATGCATACGAGACGTTCCCTGAGGAATTGGCGATTAAGCAGGCGTATCGCTATAAGGAATTGTTTGATGTCTTCAAAAAGCATGCTGACGATCTAACCGCCGTCATCTTCTGGGGCAAGGACGACCTGAACACATGGCTGCGTACCTTCCCGGTTGATCGCAACAACTGGCCGCTGCCGTTCGATGAACGGATGCAGGCGAAACATACTTATTGGGCGCTTGTTGATCCTTCGAAGCTGCCGGTTCTTCCAAGAGATCCGAAGGCGGTAAGGATTGCGAAAGGAACCCCTATCATCGATCATTCTCAGGAGCTGCTGTGGTTGAATCAGACGACGCATTCGATCGAAGGCAGCAAAATCGATGGTTCGCTGAAGCTGATGTGGGATGAGACCCATTTGTACGCTTCGGTGCAAGTGAATGATGCTGTTATCAACGATAACGATTCGGTAGAGCTGTTCCTTGACGACAATAACTCGCATGCCGCAAGCATTGAAGCGGACGACAAAGCGTATGTGTTGAAGCGTTCTGGTGAGGCGGTAGAAGGTGTTACGTATAGCGTAACTGAACAGACGGGCGGCTATGTGATCGAAGCTGCTATTCCGATAACGGATGGCGCTATGAACGTCGGCAAAGGCTTCGATATTCGTCTGACGGATGCCGATCAAGCGGATGCCGTGACCTCTTGGAGCGACTATTCGAACGCACAGCATACCACGACGGCTAATTATGGCCGAGTGACGCTGGATGACGGCATCCAGACCGTGAAGGCGGTCAAAGCGCTTGAGCCGATTACGATCGACGGCGTAGAGAATCCAGCTGAATGGTCGCAGGCCAATATAATTGAGACGAATCGGCAGGTAGAAGGCAGCGGCGGCGCGACCGGCACGGCGAAAGTGATGTGGGACGATCAATATGTGTATGTGATGGCCCATATAACGGATCCTTTGCTGAGCGATAAGAGCAGCGACCCTTGGCTGCAGGACTCGATTGAGTTGTTCGTGGATGAGAATAACCATAAGTCGACCGCTTATGAAGCTGATGATGGACAGTATCGCATAAATTTCAACAATGTGCAGTCCTTCGGCGGCGCTGCTGCCGCATCCAAGCTGACGTCGGCGGTTAAGCTGACCGACGACGGCTATGATGTCGAAGCTCGTATCGCTGTGTCCGGTCTGGCAGAAGGTAATTCAATCGGCTTCGACTTCCAGATTAACGATGATGCGAATGACGATGGCAAGCGTGAGAGCGTGAAGATTTGGAACGATATCACGGGCATTTCATACATGAACACGTCGAACTTCGGTATCGCTCAATTGACCGATACGGCTATCCGTACAGAAGAAGCGGTGAAGGCGACGGGGCCAATTACGATCGATGCAGAAGAGGACGCGGATGTTTGGGCGAATGCGAAGACGGTGGAAACAAGCAGACAGGTGAACGGTGAAGGCGGTGCAACCGGATCGGCGAAAGTCATGTGGGACGACCAGTATCTGTACGTCCTTGCAACGGTGACAGATCCTGTTCTAAGTGATAAAAGCGGTAATGAGTGGGAACAAGATTCGGTAGAGCTGTATGTGGACCGCAACAATCACAAAACGGCAACTTATGAGACTGACGACGGTCAATATCGTGTAAACTTCAAAAACGCGAAGTCGGTCGGCGGCAACGGCAGTCTCTCGCAGTTGACGTCCGCGACCAAGACGACGGATGATGGATACGTTGTGGAGGCGAAAATCGCGCTTCCGGATGCAGCGGAAGGACAGTTGATCGGTTTCGACTTCCAGATTAATGACGATGCGAACGATGATGGTGTTCGCGATTCCGTGCGGATCTGGAGCGACACATCCGATCTTTCGTGGAGTACGACGGAGAAATTCGGTCAGCTGAAACTCGTTGCTAATCCAGATAGCGGCAATGGCAACGGCAATGGCAACGGCAATGGTAACGGAAATGGTAATGGCAATGGCAATGGTAACGGAAATGGTAATGGCAATGGTAATGGTAATGGTAATGGTAATGGTAATGGTAATGGTAATGGTAATGGTAATGGTAATGGTAACGGAAATGGCAACGGTAGCGGCACTGGTACGGGCAATAACGGCAGTGATCCAGGAAATGACGGAAACAGCGGAGGGAATGGAGCGGGTAACAGTAACAACAACGGCGAAAGTACCGGTAAGCACAACAATGGCAATGGCAGCAAATCAGTCTTTAAGGACGTGCCTGCCAATAGCAGTGCTGCGCAAGCTATTGCGCATCTCGTTGAACTCGGCATCGTCAATGGTGTATCGAGCGATACGTTTGCTCCGAACGCGCCGCTTAATCGTTCTCAGCTTGTACTGATGTTAGTTCGCGCATTACAGCTCCCGACAGACAGCAGCAGTCCGTCTGGATTTGCCGATGTGCCAGCAAGCCGCAGCGATGCATCTGCTATCACAGCCGCTGTGGAAGCGGGGCTTGTGCAAGGCGCGAATGGCAGCTTCCGTCCAAACGATGCGATGACGCGACAAGAAGCGGTTGTCGTCCTGATGCGGGCGCTGCGTTATGCCGCGGATCAACTCGGTCTGGATGTCAGCTCGCTCATGCTCTCGGAAGCGGCAGTATTCCAGGATGGCGGCTCAATCTCGAAGTGGGCTGCAGACGATATCGCAGCAGCGGCATCGCTAGGTTTGGTGAAGGGCGATCCTTCTGGCAAGTTCCGGCCGCAGGATGTTATCTCACGCGGGGAGACTGCTATACTGGTCGATCGCATCCTTACTTTGCTATCGCAGCTGCAGTAGAAAAGAACAGCTGGAAGCTATATTCACGTATCTATTGAAAAAACAGTCGGGCAGACTATCGATTCTGCTCGACTGTTTTTCATTGCGATCCTATTTGGCCTACGTATAACTCGCTGCATGCTGAATTAAGAGTGGGATAGCCCCGCTTCAATCTACGCCACGCCGACGTATTAAGCCTCGATTGGTTCAATTAGTTCCGCGAAGTCGTTGCGGACGCTGCCGACAGCGGCGGATACGGGGTAAGCTTCCATCAGCGACTCGTCGAATGGCTTGAATAGATGCTGAAGATCAGCAGGATTGGTTACTTTGCGGTCGAGCCACAGCGGTTCATCCTCGGGACGAAGCATGACGGGCATTCGATTATGGATCGGCTCCATCAATTCGTTCGGAGAGGTCGTCAGCACGGTGCAGGTGCTCAGCTTCGAGCCGTCTGCCGCGACCCAAGTCTCGTACAAGCCAGCCATCGCGAACGGCTGACGATCCCGCATGACGATGCGCATCGGTTGCTTCGTACCGTCCTGGCGCGTCTTCCATTCATAGAAGCTGTCGGCGGGGATAAGGCACCGCTTGCGCCGCACGGCTTCTCGGAAGGCGGGCTTGTCCGCAGCGCTTTCAGCACGTGCATTCAGCATCTTCGAACCAATCTTGGGATCGTCAGCCCAAGGCGGCACAAGACCCCACTTCAGCTCACCAAGCCGGTTCTGTTCCCCGTCATTAATAATCGCGAGCACAAGCTGGCCAGGAGCGACATTATATTGCGGTCGGTGATAAGGCACATTCGTGTGCCCGATCATGAACCGAAGCATCATTTCTTCAAGCGATACGGTCAAGGTGTAGCGTCCGCACATGGTCAGCGGTCCCCTCCTACGCTGGATTTCGCAGTTCTGATCATCGTCATCGCTTATTATACATCGATTACGAGGTGCGCGCATGGCTGAACGATGTTTATAGGTGTGAAAGTCGACAAACAATACAACAGATTCATCTATCCGAGCTTGCAGCGTATATAGTTCGAGGAGTTGATGGGAGAGGGAGGATGCGCGTGACGAAAGCTCACCGCCGCCGTGCTGCCCGCTTTGCGCAGGGATGCTCCGCGCGGCGTCTTGGTTCCGCAGTTGCTGCTGCGGTGCTTCGTGTGCTGCGGCTGCCAATAGACGCTGTTGTCTATGCGATCCGCTACGCGGTCGGCAAATGGCGTGCGATGTCGGCGTCCCAATCGATGTCGGCTGCAGCCTCCGCACTGCCGCTGGAGCCGTCACTTGTCGCAGTGCTGGCCTCGTCCTGGCGCAAGCTCGAGCAGCAGGCCGGACTGCCAAGTCCGACCGAAGCCAGCTTGAATGCAGCTGACCGGGCGCTGCTGGACTACATTCGCGGAGAGACGGCAAGGCATAACCGAAACAATGTAACTCGTACGATGGCCTATCTAGCGATCTATGAACGGCGTCCCGAGCTGCACTGGGCGCTGCTGGCGCATATGGTATCGCGCAACGGCGGCTGGAATATGACGGATCTGCAAGGTGAATGGCTGCCCCGGCTGCTCAGCGAACGTAAGCGGAACGACATTTTTCTTTTCTTAGAGCGGGCCAATGCCCTTATATTCGGTGATGCCTATCCGCAACTCCTGCTGTACGAGCATAGTGTGCGCAATCGCCGCCCGTTGTTTCATTTGCTGCCGATGCTTCGGGTATCCTGCTTCATGCAGCCGGTGTGGGAGCAGTTCTGGGCAACACGCAACAGCACCGTGCTGACGGTGGCTCTCATTGTGAATGAACAGAATTACATCGAGCACCGGCTTGTTCAGCATCCCTACTACCGAAAGCATGTCATCGGCACGCTGTTCTTCGGCGTCCAATCGCTGCTGCAGCTCAATGCCATTCTGCTGCCATATGATCATGGACAGAAGCCGCAGGAGCTTCGGCTGGCCGGCATTATTCTCGAACGCTTCAGCAGCATTCATGAACGGATTGAAGTCGGCAAAAGGTTGTATGCGCTTCTGTTCGCTGTACCTCGCATCGGGAATGGAGCAGCTGCCTTTGCCCGCAGCGTACGCCACACAGGATCACGAGCTGATTTTGCACCGCATTTGTTCGAACGGCTGCGCGAGCGTCCCGCTCAAGTGCCCTATAAGGAGCGGCTGCTTGGCGGTCAACTGAAGCCTGGTGCGGAACGCCCTTACAGTCCAGCGCTGGCTGACGCTTGGCCGGATCAAGTCGTAGAGCCGGCGGAGCCGGGGGATTGGTTCACGACGACCGCCGACGTCGTCCCGTATTTCGAGCGGCTGCCGCTTCCGAATACGTTCGAGATGACGAACGAGTACGGATTTCTGCTTGATAAGCTGGAGCTTGCGGCGGCTGCATCTTTTCGCCCGCAGGAGGAAGTGGAGGCGGAATTCAGCGAGCCTGAGCAGCCGGGAATGCCGGACCATGAGATTGACAGGACACCTTAATCAATGGTATAAAGATGACTGATACGTACAAGCAACGAAGGGAATTCAGTAGCTTAAGTCAGCTGATGCATCAGAGAGCCGGCGGATGGTGCGAGCCGGTGCATGCGCTTAATGCGAATTACGTCCTGGAGCTTCTTATGTCCGAACCCGCTTATGCGGAAGGTCAAGACGGTCGTCGACCGTTATCCGACAAGAGTGGAATATGCCCTGCGCATGTTCAACATAGGGTGGTACCGCGATGACTCGTCCCTGTCTAATTTGACAGGAACGGGTCTTTTTTGCGATATTCGCCAATATTAAGATGAGACGACGAAGGAGAGATTACGACTATGACTCAACCAACTGTTACGGGCGTTGCAGCTGATTTCCTAGATGAACTCGAATACCGCGGCCTTATTCATCAGACGACGAACCGAGACGCATTGCTGGAGAAAATGAGCAGCGACCGCGTTGTCCTGTACTGTGGATTTGATCCAACGGCAGACAGTCTGCATATCGGCAGCCTGCTTCCGATTCTGATGCTTCGCCGCTTCCAGCAAGCGGGCCATCGTCCAATCGCGCTTGTTGGCGGCGGCACAGGCCTAATCGGCGACCCAAGCGGCCGCTCGACGGAGCGCTCGCTCAACTCCGACGAGACGGTAGCGCAGTGGACAGACAGCCTGAAGCGTCAGCTGTCCCGCTTCCTCGACTTCGATGCACAGGACAACCCTGCGAAGCTCGTGAGCAACTACGATTGGCTCGCGCCGCTCGACATCATTACGTTCCTGCGTGATATCGGCAAAAACTTCACCGTCAACTACATGCTGGCGAAGGATTCGGTTGATTCGCGTCTGGCGAACGGCATTTCGTTCACGGAATTCAGCTACATGATTCTGCAGGCTTACGACTTCTATCGTCTGCGGACGGAGCACAACTGCGCGCTTCAAATCGGCGGCAGCGACCAGTGGGGCAATATCACTGCGGGTCTGGATCTGATCGGCAAAATGGGCGGCGGCGACGCATACGGCATTACGATGCCGCTCGTTACGAAGAGCGACGGCAAGAAGTTCGGCAAATCCGAATCTGGCGCAGTATGGCTCGATTCGACGAAAACATCGGTGTACACGTTCTATCAGTTCTGGATCAACACGGACGACAGCGATGTGATTAAGTTCCTCAAATATTTCACGTTCTTGAATCGCGAGCAGATCGCAGCGCTTGAGACGGAGCTCAGCGAGCGTCCAGAGAAGCGTGCCGCACAGCGCGAGCTCGCTCGCGAAGTCACACGTCTCGTACATGGCGATGCAGCAGTGGAAAGCGCAGAGCGCATCACGGAGGCGCTGTTCTCCGGCGATGTAACGAAGCTCAGCGAGTCCGAGCTTGTTGAAGCGCTGGCAGGCATGCCGACGGTTGAGCAGGCTGCGGGCGAAGAGCCGCTGCTGATTGACCTGCTGATCGCTGCGAAGGCAGCGCCGTCGAAGCGTCAAGCACGCCAAGACATCGAGAGCGGCGCTGTTTATGTCAACGGCGAGAAGACGACAAGCATCGATGCCGTCGTCAGCGCTGCGCAGCGTCTGCACGGTCAATACGTCGTGCTGCGCCGCGGCAAGAAGAACTACTACCTGGTGCGTTTCGTTTAATTGCTGACGCACGCTTTGTTGATTGAATGAGAGGCGCGTAATCTCCAAGCGTTGGGGATTACGCGTCTTTTTTTTTTGTGCGTCCGAGACAAGTGGCCTGTCATATTTTGTGAGCAAAAATGGGCTGGTATAGGAACGCATGTTCTGTGTATAATATAAAGCGATAGGGGGAACATACGTTTCTATACAGGAGGGGTTGGAATGCCGGTTGCACAGAAAGTGGCCGATGGCGGTGCACCCTGCGTCCGTTGGAGGACGTTTTGTCCGGTGAAACGCGATGGCTGTTAAACGTACGGTAATGCTTGCAGACTGTCAATCGTTCTATGCCAGCGTTGAGAAATCGCAAAATCCCGATTACGTTGGCAAGCCAATTGTTGTGGCCGGCGACCCGGAACGGCGCTCGGGCATCGTGCTTGCAGCCTGTCCGCTGGCCAAGGCGAAAGGGATAACGACGGCTGAACGGGTAGGGGAAGCGGTGGCGAAATGCCCGGAGCTCATCGTCGTGCGCCCGCGGATGGCGGAATATATTCGAGTGTCGCTGCAAATCTCGGATATTTACCGCTCGTACACCGATCTGGTGGAGCCCTACAGCATCGACGAGCAGTTTATCGACGTGACGGGTTCGCTGCATCTATTCGGCGGCAATGTAGAAGAGATGGCGCGGCATATTCAGCAGCAGGTGCTGTCGGAGACGGGCATCTACTGCCGGTTCGGCATCGCCGAGAACAAAATATTAGCGAAGACCGCATGCGACAATTACGCGAAGAAGAATGCGTCGGGTATTTATATTCTGGAGAAGGATCGGCTCTCGGAGTCGCTCTGGACGCTGCCGATCAGCAAGCTGTTTATGGCGGGCAATCGGATGACGTACCATTTTCACGGGATGGGCATTGAGACGATCGGAGATCTGGCTGCCACGCCGCTGGAACGGCTGAAGCAGCTGATGCGGCGCAAGTTCGGTAAAAATTCAGACATTAACGCCGAGCTGTACTGGCGGATCGCCAACGGGGTGGACGACAGCCCCGTGACGCCGGGTACGCATGAATCGCCGCCGCAGTCGATCGGGCATCAGATGACGCTGCCTCGGGACTACGGCACGCTTGAGGAGATTAAAGTCGTTGTGCTGGAGCTGACGGAGCTGGTTTGCCAGCGGTGCCGCAGCAAGGGCTTTATGGGCCAGGTCATTGCGGTCGGCTGCCAAGGGGCGGACTTCGACAGGCCGACGGGCTTCTTCCGTCAGTTCAAGATGGCCGATCCGACGAATGTAACGAACCATGTCTACCGAGAGGCCGTTCGGCTGCTGGAGCGGCATTGGGACGGCAATCCGGTCCGCAAGGTGGGCGTTACGCTCGGACAGTTCAGCAACAGCGAGCAGTATCAGCTGTCGCTGTTCGATGATCGGGAGCGCTTCATGGCGCTGGAGCGGGCTACAGATGCGCTGAAGGAGAAGTATGGGGATACGGTCATTATGCGCGCCGTTTCAATGACGCACGCGGGGCAAGCGCGGGATCGTTCCGGCAAAATCGGAGGTCATTACAAATGAGCAAAAAACTTCAAGGCAACGGCCTATGGGAATCGAGCCGGATGATGCTGCCTGAGCACAAGCTGGAGCTGATCAGCAGCGCCAAGGAATTGAGGCGCCGCGCGCCGGTCGAGCTCGACGAGCATGAGTGGGAGCAGATTGAGCGGCTGATGACGGAATCGTACCAGCTGCGTCAGCCGATTGAGCTGCGGATGTATCATCCTTACGAGGAGACGAAGGTGATCGGAACGGTCGACCGAATCGACAGCTACCGCGGACGGTTTATGGTGGATGGCGAGTGGTTTGAGATAAAGCATATCGAGGGCGCTGAGCGCGAAGGCGGAGAGGCCGAGTAACTCGCACGGTTTGTATAGCAAGTAGAAAGTGGGGGCAGGTGCAGCAATGCACCTGCCTCTTTGGGTTTGGGCGAGAGTGCGTAGGTGCAGAAATGCACCTACGTAGCAGTCAGCGACGGTTTCGTCGTAACGTAGGTGCAGAAATGCACCTACGTAGCAGTCAGCGACGGTTTCGACGTAACGTAGGTGCAGAAATGCACCTACGTGGCAGCCCAGCGCGGCCCAACGGGAACGTAGGTGCAGAAATGGACCTACGAAGGAGCCAGCGACGGTTTCACTGTAACGTAGGTGCAGAAATGCACCTACGAAGGAGCCAGCGACGGTTTCACTGTAACTTAGGTGCAGAAATGCACCTACGTGGCAGTCAGCGACGGTTTCGACGTAACGTAGGTGCAGAAATGCACCTACGTAGCAGTCAGCGACGGTTTCGACGTAACGTAGGTGCAGAAATGCACCTACGTAGCAGTCAGCGACGGTTTCGTCGTAACGTAGGTGCAGAAATGCACCTACGAAGGAGCCAGCGACGGTTTCGTCGTAACGTAGGTGCAGAAATG